>JAABUP010000049.1_pt1 | contig 269118 bp, 227 predicted proteins | sample 5559201 | NCBI WGS metagenome assembly JAABUP01 (sample SAMN10711887, study PRJNA513373) | rock metagenome | isolation source: Antarctica rocks | place: Antarctica
CTTACAAAAATTGGAGTTGATGCACGCTTTTTTGAACCCTTTTGCATATTTCCTTGCAATTGATCCTCCTAATTTCTGCATAACTCGCTGTATTTCAAAATCGTTATTTTTTTTCAGCAGACCCTAAATAATACCTTCGCCAATATATTAGAAGAATTCAATCTGAATGTAGATGCCGACGTTGTAAACCTGCTTAGAAGTCAAATGATCGCAACCTTTAATCACCTGACTAAGGGACAAAACGAGACGTACGAGGTACTTCAAAACAAGTATCATGAAGTTACGCAAAAAGTAAATAGGTTAGAAGAAAGGTATGTCGAAGAGGAAATTACCAGTGATCTTTACAATCGTTTTTGGTCAAAATACCAGGTAGAAATGCAGGAAATTGAACAAGAATTATTGAAGTGCACAAAACAAGTGTCGAACCTTGATGAATGCGTTGATCTTGCGATCAAATTTGCCTCTAGAATGCGTTTAAAGTGGCTTTCTGCTGATTATCATACAAGGCAAAGGATACAGTTTTTATTGTTTCCAGCAGGTATCACTTATAGTAAGATAAAGGACAAGTGTCGAACCACTAGGATAAATTTTCTCTTTTCATATATCGCTTATTTCCAGCAAAATGTCTCACAAAAAAAAGGAGGCATACCCGATTTAAGTCTGGATTTTGCCTCGTTTGCCGATTTGGTAGCGGGGAGCAGGATCGAACTGCCGACCTCAGGGTTATGAATCCTGCGCTCTAACCATCTGAGCTACCCCGCCGTTTTTAACAGTGTGCAAATATATCAGAAATTAGTTTTAATAAGAAAAATTGTTAAAATTTACATTTTCTACCTAAAAATTTCCGTATAATTAAAGATGAGCGATAAGAAGAAATTTAAAATTGAGTACGAAATAAAGTCCTCACCCAAAATATTATATAGCTTTTTGAGCGAGCCAAATGGCTTGGCACAGTGGTTTGCAGATGATGTAACGATTAAAGATCAGCTTTATACTTTTTCCTGGGACGATGAAACGCAGGATGCAAAGTTGCTGACGATGAAAGAAAACAAGTTTGTACGGTTTAGGTGGACAGATGATGATCCGCAAAGTTATTTTGAAATGGAAATTATTCAGGATGAACTGACAAATGATGTTGCCTTGGGAATTACTGATTTTGCATTGGAAGAAAATATCAGGGAACGCACTTTGATCTGGAATAATCAGATTGCTTATTTGATTGGTGTACTTGGTGCTTAAAATGACGATGAAAGAGAGGGAGACAGATAAGTGAAAAAGATACACCTGCTGATACTAAAGGCTTTTATCCAGCCATTCTTTGTCACTTTTTTTATAGTGATGTTTGTTCTGCTCATGCTATTCCTGTTCAAATATATTGATGACCTGATCGGAAAGGGGTTTGAATGGTACGTCATCCTGGAACTGATGATGTATGCTTCGGCAACCAATGTGGCTATGGCTTTGCCGCTTGCCATCTTGCTTTCATCCATTATGACTTTTGGCAGCTTGGGAGAAAATTATGAATTGGTAGCAATAAAATCTGCCGGCGTATCTTTAAGCCGTGCTATGTATCCAATGGTAATTGTAGTGGCACTGCTTAGTACGGCGGCATTTATATTTTCGGATTATATGCTTCCCGTGGCTAACCTTAAATATTTTTCTTTGTTGTATGATGCCCGTCAGCAAAAGTCAACTAATTTATTACCGGAAGGTATTTTTAGCAGTAGTTTTCCCGGCTATTCCATTCGCGTAAGAAAAAAAGATCCGGACGGAATTAGGCTTTTCGGAATGATGATCTATGAAAAAAACCCTTCCAACGGCAATAATTCTGTTGTCCTGGCAAAAGAAGGAAGCATGTACCGCACCCCCGATGATTCTTTTTTAGTGTTGAAACTTAAAAACGGAATCCGCTATGAAGAAACCAATGGTGATAAAGGCTATAATCCGCGGCAGCGTTTAACACGTTTACGTTTTAAAGAGACAGAGCAAAAGTTCGATTTATCCAACTTGAAATTCAAACGCACAAATGAAAGTGAGTTTAAAAGTGCTTATCAAATGATGAACTTGAAGCAATTGAACCAAACGCAGAAAGTTGTAGAGCATAGTTTGGATAGTGGCTTGAATTTGGAATTTAAATTTTTTAGCCCTTATGTAAAATACTTTTCTGTTCCACATCAAAGCAGGACAGACCAGCAGAAGTATATAGTAGGAAATAATATCCTGTCAACATTTAAGCAAAATGAACGTTTAAATGCCGTCAGTTCTGGTTTAGGAGAAGCACGGTCTTTAAAAGATATTGTAACGCCGAAAGTGGAAATTGTAAAAGAAACCACGAAAAATATCCGGCGGATCTTGGTAGAATACCAGCGAAAATTTACTTTATCAGCAGCTTGCCTGGTGCTATTTTTGATTGGTGCGCCTTTAGGGGCTATTATCCGGAAAGGCGGTTTGGGCTTGCCTGTAGTTGTTTCGGTGGTGTTTTTCCTGATTTACCATATCATTTCTACCATTGGAGAAAAATCTGCAAAAGATGGACATGTTCCGCCGGCAGTAGGTATGTGGATTGCCATTGTCGTTTTAACTCCCCTTGGGTTCTTCCTAACTTATAAAGCCGCCACAGATTCTGCTATTTTTGATGTCGATATTTATAAAAAATTCTTTCTAAAAATCTTAGAGAAAAAATCAAAAATATTTAAAGCTTCAAATACATCATCCCCTTGATGCTTCTTTTATCGGCATTAATAATTGCAAATAAAATTTATACCGATAAAAACAGTATCGATCTGATTTGACAATACTTCGACTGCTGCGCTTTCATTAATCCTTAGCTTTGCGTACAGGGTTAAGGTAAAATTTGATTTGTATTAAATTTATTTCTACAATACCTATTGTAATAATACTTACAAAATGCTAAGCAAGATAGAAGAAGCGATTGAAGATATAAAAGCCGGGAAAATGATCATTATTGTGGATGATGAAGACCGGGAAAACGAAGGCGATTTTTACATTCCCGCCCGAAACGCCACACCTGAAGCGATAAACTTTATGGCTCGGTATGGCCGCGGATTGATTTGTGCACCAATTGCACGTTCTATTGCGCAGCATCTCCAATTGGATTTAATGGTTGGAAACAACACGGCCTCGCATGAAACCAATTTTACTGTTTCTATAGATCTGTTAGGCCATGGATGTACAACCGGGATTTCCGCGAGTGATCGCTCTAAAACAGTGCTTGCCCTGATCGATCCCGTCATACAGCCTTCGGATTTTGGCCGTCCTGGTCATATTTTTCCTTTGATTTCAAAAGAGGGCGGAGTTCTTCGGCGCGCAGGCCATACAGAAGCAGCTACAGATCTGGCTGTGATGGCTGGTTTTGAACCGGCAGGTGTAATTTGTGAAATCTTAAAAGAGGATGGTGAAATGGCCCGATTACCTGATTTGGAAGTGATGGCAGAGGAATTTGATATAAAAATTATTTCTATCGAAAACCTGATCAAATACAAAATGAATTCAGAAAGCCTGATCACCAAGGAGATTTCTGTAAAAATGCCTACTCAATGGGGCGATTTTGATATGATTGCCTATACGCAAAAAAGTACCGGGGATCATCATATTGCATTGGTAAAAGGAGCTTGGCAGCCAGACGAACCTGTTTTAGTCCGTGTTCATAGTTCGTGCATTACCGGCGATATTTTTGGTTCCTGCCGCTGCGATTGTGGTCCGCAGTTGCACAAAGCCATGGAAATTATTCAAAAAGAGGGCAAGGGTGTAATTGTGTATATGAACCAGGAAGGCCGGGGCATCGGGTTGATTAATAAACTAAAAGCGTATCACTTGCAGGAAAATGGGTATGACACGGTAGATGCAAATTTGCAATTGGGCTTTAAAATGGATCAGCGGGATTATGGCGTTGGTGCACAAATCATCCGTGATTTAAATATTACCAAGATGAAACTGCTAACCAACAATCCTAAAAAACGGACTGGTTTATCAGGATACGGATTGGAAATTGTAGATACTTTGCCAATAGAAGTATCTTCAAACCCGCATAATGAATTTTATCTCAAAACTAAAAGGGATAAAATGGGACATGTCATTCTAAAAGATTTGTAATTCCCGTTTTTCTGAATGCTTCTTTTATCAGCATAAATTTTATGTGATAAAAGAAGCATCGAATTTGACAAGGTTTCCTTTCTTTAGTTGTCCTCTAAAACTGTGTTTGCTTTTGAAGTTCCACTGCTTGTTGGCAGATTATTCCTTCTGTTGTTTCTTTTTTTGTTGAAAATATTCTTTAAAAACTCCGAAAAAGAATCAAAATCCTGCTGATAAACCAAACCCAAACCATTTACATATTGCAAACCCAACTGATCATTAATCGTATTTAAAGTGGTACTGTTCAAGGCGCGGTAAGAATATTTGGCTGTCAGCTTTCCATCTTTAGAAATTAAATATTGCGCTTCAAAATCTTTGGTAAAGTTGTTGAAATTAGAACTGAAAACATTGGTATTTTGGGTGAAAAGATCATTGCCAACCTGGTTATTGTACAAACTTCCGTTCAAAACCAAACGATTTTTAAACAACCGCAAAGAAGCACTTGCATCGTTAAAAGAACGGATATTCAGGTCAAGGTTCTTGATATTGGATTGCGAAATAAAGTTGTTTAGCTTGTTAAATGCAAATTCACTAATTGCATCCTGTGCCGTGCTGCCTACTTCTTTTGTTAGGTTTTCGCCTGTACCGGTGGCAAATTTACGCCTTACGATCAAGCTCAAAGCCTGCTGGTTTCGATTGGTCGCATCATTTAAATAAGCAGCCAATTCGTCTTTGATAGAAGGATCGTTCGGAAAATTAAAATTGAAATCGATATCTGGATGTGTCAATGATTTGGTGAGCAACAGTTCTGCCTGCACTAATTTTTGCTGGCTTTCCTGCGCATTGGACAATCCGGCTGCCTTGTACAAATCATAGATGTCAGTACGTACTTCATAGGTTGCTTTCAGGTTAATTTCCGCGTTAGATGGATCACCCGTCCAGCGAATTGTCCCACCCTGGTCCACCTGAAATACTTTACTGATAAAATTTTGCGCCGTAAATTCAAATTTCCCATTGGTAATTAGATAATCGCCGCGCATCTCAAAATCTCCCGAGCTGTTGATGTTTAATTGCAAGTTACTTGCCGTTCCGCTGCCTTCCAATTGGCCGTAATCCGTGGTGATTTTAACCAAAGTCCTTTCATCAATCGTCAAATCAAAATTTAGCGTTACACCATTAAACGAACGCTCTTTTTTGACATTTTTAGAAGAATCCCTGCTGATATAAGTAATAAAATCATAGGTGCTGGCCGTACTGGAAGAGTTTAGCGGAATATTAAAAATAGTCCCTTCTTCCGTTTTTGCTTTTATATCGATCCGCATGTTATCTGTCGGCCCCTGAAAACTGAATTTTCCGGTGGCAAAAGCAGTACCATAATACAAACGGTTATCTTTAAAAGCCGTATTTAATGCAAGCAGGTTCCGTGCATCAATTGTTGCCTCAATGGCCGGATTTGAAAGATTATTCAGATCAACTGTACCATTCACCACGCCATAACCCTTCCGGTCGTCTTTTAGTTGGAGGTTTTGAATAGATATGATACTGTTTTTAACCGATACATTATCATTGATCAGATAAGGCGTTTTTAGATAATTAATAGTCAGGCCTGTATTTTGCAAACTCAAATTGCCGTTAATTTGCGGTTTTTCAGGCATACCCGTCAAATCGAGATCAGCAGAAATATGGCCACTTAAATTTGAAACTAAATCATTTACCAAAGGATCAAGGATTACAGCTTCCGTTTGATCCATTTTAATATGAAAATCAAGTTTGTTCTCCTCGCTTGCCAAATGATATTTCCCATTTACGTTCAAAGTTTCCAAGCCCTTGTTCAGTAAGTTCAAATTCACCAAAGCTATTTTATTGTCATTATCTAACTTAGCAGAAAGATTAAGGTTGCCGATAGCGGTTTTATTAATGGTGATCGAATCTGCATGAAGATCTGATTCCACTCCCGGAGTGCTGGTAATGGAACTTAAAACAGCGTCACCATTGAGTGTCCCCGTTAATTTAATACCGGAAGCTTTGGTAAGCTGGTCCAAAGAAGCTAAGCTGAACCGGTCAAAAGCAACTTTCAGTTTATCTTCTGGTTTTGGGGAGATGAAACCATCAATACTGATTTTTTGCAAACCATTTGATAATACAAAACCTGCGATCTGGGTACGTGCATTTTCCAAAATTCTGATCCTGACTTGTTCTGCAATCCGCCATTTCTGCTGTTCAATAATAATATCTGAAGGCAAAATTTTAAGCTTGGCAGTCGTGTCTCTTCCAAATTCAACCAAACCGTAAAGGTCTAACTGGTTTACTGCATTTTTATCTGAAAGCTTAATGTTAAAGTTTAAACTGTCGCGTTTCAAAAAATTGGTTATGTTGATGTTTTTGATAAAAAGGCTGTCTGTGAAGTTAACTTTGCTTAAAGAAATATTTATGTCTATATCTTCATTATCAGTGCTTTCATCAATCAGCAGATCATGAAAAACCATTTTATCATATTGAATGGTTTTGATCAAACCGTTCAGTGTTGCTGTTTTGTTAAAGGAATTAAAGTTGCCCACAAAGGTTCCTTGCTCCGGGATTTTAAGTTTAGGGATAAAAAGAGTAGTGATCGGATCCAGGTTTTTCAGGTTGAGCCTGAAAGCAAAATTTTGAGGTTTTGGCGGAACAAACTTAGTTTGAAGAGAAGGAATGTATTTTTTGACCAGCGTTTTGAAGTAGGAAGGAAGCGTGTTTAAATCATAATCACCTTTTAAACTGCCATCTGCAAGAGAAGATTTTAGCGTAAGTTCGCGTTCCCTGCCTCTACCTGCAGCCGCAAAATACAGGGAATCCACTAAATAACTGTTGGTAGGATTGACCAGTTTGACCTGTCTCAACAAAACATTTCCGTTGATATTGTCGATACTGTTTCCAGAGAAATCAGAACTGAACCTTGCATCAACCGCAATGGTGTCTTTTAGAAAATGAAGCTTGTTTAGCCGTGCTCCTTTTATATCCGAAATAAAATGGAAGACAGGCAAAGTAGGGTTTAAATTAACATTCCCTTTAAAACTCAGTTTTAGGTTCGGATCATTGACCAGCACTGCACCATCAAAATATTTTTTGCGAAAAGTTCCGTTCACATTCACGTTGTTATATCGGTAACGGTTGAAGTCTAAATATTTTACTTTTGCATTTAGCTTTCCGGTGAGTGTTTTTAAATCGAAACCTGTACCTTTTATATCCGCAGAAAGTGTAGCACGGTTCAAAGAATTTTCCCCCAGCAAGCTTCTAAAATCAAAATCAAAAGTCTTTACGTTGCCGCTATAACTCGGTACATCACCTTTGATCTTCATGTTTACATCCGAACTGAACTTGCCCAATTTGGTTTTAAAACTGCCATAAGCCACAAAGTCATTTTGAAAACCGCTGAACTGGCCACTAAAACTGATGTTGCCAAATCTTTCTACAATGGCCGGTATGGCACTACTTCTTTTATCGGTAAAATTCTTGTAAAGCAAATCCAGGTCTTTTTTATTGGTCGAAACCTGTTCAATGTTTAGTTCCATCAAAGTTTGCTCCCAATTGGGCAAGCCTTTCAAGCTAAAGTTTCCTTTGATAAAAGTAGCTTGCCCGGCTTGTACTGACATTTTTTTGGCTTTCAAATTGTCCACTTTACCTTTGATTACGCCACTTAGGCCAAGCTCGAACTTTACATGGTGTAGTTCATTAACAAAAAAAGCAATGTCTTTTGAAGATAAATGGGCATCTTTAAAATCAGCAGACATTATTACCTTGTGCTCAAAATCGTCAAAGTCATCAAAACTTTTAAATTCAAGCTGAAAGTATTTTTTCAATCGGGAATTTGGCGTATTTAGGGTTAGTTCCCGTAGTTCGATCCGGTTGCTGTCTATCGTAACGACCGATGCCAGTTTTTGCAAAAGAAAACCACTTTTTTCCCTAAACGATAAGTTTTTGATAGCAGCTTTAAACAAATGGTTTTTCAGATCGAGGCCATTGGCAGCAATATTTAAGCGGCTGAGATCAACATCATCAAAATTAACACCATTGATACTAGTATCCACCAACTGGTTTTTATACCTGAAATGGAAGTTGTTCAAGGCAATTTGTTCAAAATTGATTGTCCAGGGTTTGCTTTTATTTTTAGGTGAAGCTGGGCCGGAATTAAAATAATCTAGGATAAAATTCAGATTGGTATTCTTATTCTTTAATTTTTTTAAGTAGAAAGAACCATTGTTCAGCGTGATATTTTTAAAATCGATTTTTCTGGCAGATAGGCTATTTAAAACTGAAAAACCACTCAACTGCACATCCAACAGAGGAGTTCTTAATAAAGTGTCTTTTTGCTGATCGAGCACATACAAGTCCTCCAAAACAATTGACGAAAAAGGCTTTAAGTACAAGCTTTTAATCCATACAGTAGTATGCAGTTCATTAGACAAATATCTGGCTGCTTTTTTTGCTGCCCATGTTTGTACGGATTTAAATTGAAAAGAAAATACAATCAACCCCAGCATCAGAATGATAAGGAGCAGAACGGTTAGGGTTATTTTGAGTGCTTTTTTAATAACTTTGCAAGCTTAATACCAGTTGTGAATGCCTGTAATTTTAGGGATAGAATCTTCCTGCGATGAAACCTCCGCTGCAATATGCATAAATGGTTCGGTGGTTAGTAATATGATTACTAGCCAGGGTATCCATGCTGCTTACGGCGGTGTTGTCCCGGAGTTGGCCTCTCGGGTGCACCAGCAAAATATCATTCCTGTCGTTCAACAAGCCATATTAACGGCTAAAGTTACAAAAAATGATATTGATGCGGTCAGTTTTACCCGCGGCCCCGGACTTTTAGGTGCTTTATTGGTCGGTGTTTCTTTTGCAAAAGCTTTTGCCTTGGCGCGTAACCTTCCTTTAATCGAAGTCAACCACATGCAAGCGCATATCATGGCTAACTTTATTGAAGATCCTAAGCCGAAATTTCCTTTTATCTGCCTTACCGTTTCCGGGGGCCATACACAAATTGTATTGGTAAAAGATTATTTTGATTTTAAGATTATTGGTGAAACTTTGGATGATGCAGCCGGAGAAGCAATGGACAAAACGAGCCGGATTTTAGGCTTGCCTTATCCCGGCGGTCCTTTAATCGATAAATATGCAAGGTTAGGAAATCCTGATGCTTTTCGTTTTCCGGAACCACAAATCCCAAGTTTAAATTTCAGTTTTAGTGGGCTAAAAACAGCATTCCTATATTTTGTGCAAGACAAGGTTGCAGCAAATCCGGATTTTTTAAAAGAAAATTTACCTGATCTTTGTGCTTCCATCGAAAAACGGATTGCAACAATTTTGATCAATAAACTAAAAAAAGCTGCCGATCAGTATCAAATAAAAGAAATTGCTTTGGCCGGAGGCGTTTCTGCAAATACGGGTTTGCGGACTTTGTTGCAGGAAACAGCACTGCAAAAAGGCTGGAGCTGTTACATTCCTGCCTTTGAGTATTGTACCGATAATGCAGCCATGATTGCAGCTACCGGTTATTATAAATTTTTAAAACAAGATTTTGTTGGCCAGCAGATAGCACCGCTGGCACGTATGCAACTTTAACAACATAAAAATGAGTACAGCTTCTTTGATTTTTTGGGCAATTTTCGTTTTGCCGCTGGTTGGGTTTTTAATTTGGCTAATGCGGCAGGACAAGAAAAAAGGTTCTACAGGCTTGGTTGTTTTGATTTTAGGTGTGATTGGGGCGATAATTTATATGTATGCCAGGACCGGCGGAAAATAAAGAAGCAGTTGGTAGTTTTTAGGCTCAACTGCTTCTTTTGTCATGTATTTGTTTAGATGGGAACTATTTTACTTCTGCAACAGTTTCTACTACACCTGCCACAGCATCTTTAATTTTTCCTTCCAATTCTTCCATCATTTCCGGATTGTCCAGGATCAGGTTTTTTACTGCATCACGGCCTTGTCCCAACCGGGTTTCTCCATAACTAAACCAGGAACCGGATTTTTTGATGATGTTGTATTCCACACCCAAATCAATAATTTCACCGGCTTTAGAAATCCCTTCACCAAACATAATATCAAATTCGGCCAAGCGGAAAGGAGGCGCAACTTTGTTTTTCACGATCTTCACTTTTACCCGGTTTCCGGATACCTCATCCGTATCTTTAATTTGCGATACACGGCGAACATCCAAACGCACGGAAGCATAAAACTTTAAAGCATTACCGCCGGTTGTAGTTTCAGGGTTGCCAAACATCACCCCAATTTTCTCACGCAATTGGTTGATGAAAATACAGCAGCAACCAGTTTTGCTGATCATCCCGGTCAATTTCCGCAGGGCCTGAGACATCAAACGGGCTTGTAAACCCATTTTAGAATCACCCATTTCGCCTTCAATCTCCGCTTTTGGTACTAAAGCTGCCACAGAATCGATCACAATAATATCAATTGCACCGGAACGGATTAAATTATCCGCAATTTCCAAAGCCTGCTCGCCATTATCCGGTTGAGAAATTAACAGGTTTTCTATATCAACGCCTAATTTTTGTGCATAAGTACGGTCGAAAGCGTGTTCAGCATCAATAAAAGCTGCAATGCCGCCTTTTTTCTGTGATTCGGCAATGGCATGAATGGCTAAAGTTGTTTTACCGGAAGATTCTGGTCCGTAAATTTCAACTACCCGGCCTTTTGGCAAACCGCCAATACCCAAAGCGATATCCAAACCGATCGATCCCGTGGAAATAAATTCTATCGGATCAATGGCTGTATCACCCAATTTCATCACAGTTCCTTTACCATAAGATTTTTCCAGTTTATCCAAAGTAAGCTGTAAAGCCTTTAGTTTGTCTGTACTGTTTTTATCTATATTACTCATTATTTTAGTTTTTAAAGTATCGAAGGTAGGTAAAATATTTAGGATGTGCTAATATTTTTATCAAATAATTATCATAAAAATAGGCATAAAAGAAGTAGTAAATGTAGTTAATACAAATAATATTATCAACTGTCCCCTGGCGCTGCATATTGTTGAAGTACCTTCGATACCTGCTTCAGTTTCCTGATTTTTTTAACGTTTTTATTTTTTTGCGCTTGTGCAAGTTCTTTTTTGCGCAAAGCCGTTTCTGTATTGACCTGCTGAAAATATTTGCAAAAATGGGTGAGCGGACAGATTTCACATTTTGGCGTGCGGGCTACACAAATATACCGGCCATGCAAAATCAGCCAGTGGTGCGCTACACCAACTACTTCTTTTGGCAGATATTTAAGCAGTTGTAATTCTGTTGCCAGCGGCGTTTTGGCATGGGTAGTCAATCCGATGCGGTGGGAAACGCGAAATACATGCGTATCCACAGCCATCGCCGGCTCCTGATAAATTACCGAAGAAATCACATTTGCTGTTTTCCGGCCCACGCCAGGCATTTTTTGCAGTTCGTCCATTCCCTGCGGCACCACGCTGTTGAATTCGGTCACTAATATTTTAGACATCCCAACCAGATGCTTGGCTTTGTTGTTCGGATAACTAACGCTTCTGATATAAGTAAACACTTCCTCCACGGTTGCCTCTGCCAAGCTTTCCGGCGTAGGAAAACGTTCAAAAAGGGCAGGCGTAATTTGATTAATGCGCTTGTCTGTACATTGTGCCGACAGGATAACAGCTACCAAAAGTTCAAAAGGTGAATTGTAACGAAGTTCTGTGACAGGACTGGGCTGATGGGCAGAAAAATAAACGACAAAAGCTTTATAACGGTCTGTTTTAAGCATAATGCAAACGTAAATATTTTTTTTTCTCCAATTTTACGTCATGTCAAAAAATCATAGTCTGTTTAAATTTATACAAGATCATCCGATATGCTCAAGATTGATGCCAATGCTTCTTTTACCCTATAAAAATTGGTGTTTGCATCAATTTAAATAAACCAAAACCAAATGTCTGCCATTTTTTGGATGATAAAAGAAACATGGAAATATTATTAAATAAAATTTAAACAGGCTCTCAACCTAAAAAAATAATTAATTCGGTAAAAGAAGCACCAATTATTTTTTTAACCTGGAATAGGTAATAATTTTAAGAACAGTTTCTGTTTTGGGCAGAAACTGTATCCGGTTCAAATATGAAGATATTGCTTTATAAAATTGCTGTTCGTGTGGGTCGAGATCATCAGTTGAGTTAATCTGGTCTTTGCTTAACGGTTTATTGATGCCAGCATGGGTTACTTCATTTGTAGAGATTTCGGTCATAAGCTTCGGTCATAAAAGAGAATCAGCAATTGAACGAAAAGTCTACACCATTAGTATGAAACCAAAAAAAATTATTAATCTTTCAGGAGTAATTCTTTGCTGGTCATCATCCTTCTTAAATTGTTCAATGCATAACGCATGCGGCCTAAAGCAGTGTTGATGCTGACGTCTGTAATATCGGCAATCTGCTTAAAGCTCAGGTCTCCGTAATGACGCATAATCAAAACTTCTTTTTGTTCCGAAGGCAATAAATGAATCAGTTTTTTCAGGTCGGTATAAGTCTGCTCACGGATAATCCGGTCTTCCGTGCTTTCATCGTACTGGCCTAAAACATCAAAAATATCGAAAGTTTCACCGTTGTTGACAACCGGAGTCCTTTTTTCCCGGCGGAAATGGTCGATCACCAGATTGTGGGCAATCCTCGCCACCCAAGGCAAAAATTTGCCTTCTTCATTATACTTGCCTGCTTTAAGGGTATTAATAACTTTGATAAAAGTATCCTGAAAAATGTCTTCAGCCAGATACTCGTCTTTAACCAATAAATAAATAGATGTATATATTTTCGCCTGGTACCTGCGGATGAGTTCTGCTAAACCCGCTTCACTACCGGAAATATACAGATGGACCAAATCTTGATCACTCGTCTCTTTAAACTCCATAGAACTGCTACCTTATTCTTTTTTTAAATGAAAATTTTTTTGAAAAAAGTAGAATTCTATCGATAGCAGCTGTATAGAAGTTTAAACAATTATAATATCAAATAAAATAAAAATTTTAATAACAAACAAATATTAAAATAAAAAGACCCAGTTATATCGGTAGAGCGGTATTTTTGTTTTTTAAAGAAACAGATTTTTGCTGATGCTTCTTTTACCATAGAAAAATTTAAATGAACATAGATACAGAGACCGACTCTAAAAAGCAGATTTTGATTGCAGGTGCTAGGGTGCACAATTTGAAAAATTTGACTGTTGCCATTCCCAAAAACAAATTAGTTGTGGTTACCGGCATGTCTGGTTCCGGGAAGTCTTCCCTTGCTTTTGATACGCTTTATGCGGAAGGACAGCGGCGTTATGTAGAAAGCTTGTCATCCTATGCGCGGCAGTTTTTAGGCCGGATGAACAAGCCAGATGTGGATTATGTCAGAGGGATTGCACCAGCTATTGCGATCGAACAAAAAGTGATTACTTCCAATCCGCGTTCTACTGTCGGCACTTCTACCGAAATCTACGATTACTTGAAACTGCTTTTCTCCCGGACCGGAAAAACAATTTCGCCAAAATCAGGACAAATCGTTAAAAAAGATAACGTAACCGATGTGGTAAATTTTGCTTCGGCTTTGTCCAAAGATACAGCCGTTACCGTTTATTGTCCGCTTCATCCGCACAACAACCGGACTTTAAAAGAAGAACTGGCGGTTTTGCTGCAAAAAGGTTTTCAAAGGGTTTTGTTTGAAGGAAAGCTTTCGCGGATAGAACAAATCCTGGAAGATACCACGATAAAAGATGTACAACTGCACGAAGGCCATCAGGTTTTTATTGTGGTTGACAGGGTAATTATGAATGCCGAAGAAGAAACCCTGAGCCGCCTCGCTGATTCTGTACAAACTGCTTTTTTTGAAGGCCGCGGCGATTGTTATCTCCGTTTCAAACCATTAGAAGAACAACCGGAAAAAGACCAGTTTTTTTGTGATCGTTTTGAACTGGACGGGATCCATTTTGAAGAACCTTCGCCCAATTTTTTCAGCTTCAACAATCCTTATGGTGCTTGCAGAAGATGCGAAGGTTATGGCAAAACGATTGGCATTGATGAAGATTTGGTCATCCCGGATAAAAGCAAATCCATTTATGATGGCGCGGTTGCACCCTGGCGCAGCGAAAAAATGAAGGAATGGAACGATGAGCTGGTGAACAAAGCCCTCAAGTTTGATTTTCCTATCCATCGTGCTTACAGTCAGTTAACTCCCAAACAGCAAGCTTTGGTTTGGACGGGCAATAAATATTTCAGAGGATTGGACGCTTATTTTAAAGAGCTGGAGGAGCAAACTTACAAAATCCAGTACCGTGTCATGTTGTCTCGCTATCGCGGAAAAACCACCTGCCCGGATTGCAAAGGAAGCCGTTTACGCGCGGATGCTTCTTTTGTCAAGATAAATTCAAAATCCATTACAGATATTGTTTTGATGCCGATAGACGAATGCCTGGCTTTCTTTCAAAATATAACATTGAATGAGCAGGACGAAAAAATAGCACGTCGTTTATTGCTCGAAATCATCAACCGATTGCAGTTTTTAAATAATGTTGGCTTGAGTTACCTCACCCTAAACCGGCTTTCCAATACGCTTTCCGGCGGAGAATCGCAGCGGATTAACCTAGCAACTTCGTTAGGCAGCAGTCTGGTCGGTTCTGTTTATGTATTGGATGAGCCAAGTATTGGTTTGCATCCACGGGACACACAACGGCTGATCACGGTTTTGAAATCGCTGCGTGATGTAGGAAATACCGTTTTAGTAGTAGAACATGAAGAAGAAATTATGCAGGCCGCTGATCATATCATTGATATTGGCCCGGAAGCCGGAACACACGGCGGCGAACTGGTTTTTGCCGGTACTTATCGGGAAATTTTAACTGATGAAAATAGCCTGACCGGAAAATATTTAAGTCACCGCGAAGAAATTGCAGTTCCGGAACAACGCCGGGCTTGGAATGATTTTATCCTGATAAAAGGGGCACGCGAAAACAACCTGAAAAACATCGAAGTTAAATTTCCGCTTGGCATTTTGACGGTGGTTGCCGGCGTTTCCGGTTCGGGTAAAACAAGTTTGGTCAAACGGATTTTGTATCCGGCCTTGCAAAAAAGTTTGGGCAATTATTCGGGTGAAAAAACGGGAGGTTATGACGGTATCGAAGGCGACATCGGCAAAATTGAGCAGGTAGAAATGGTGGACCAAAACCCGATCGGCCGTTCTTCGCGTTCCAATCCGGTTACTTATATCAAAGCCTGGGACGATATCCGTAATTTATTTGCTGCCTTGCCAGCCGCAAAAGCAGCCGGATTGAAACCTGCCGCTTTTTCTTTTAATGTAGAAGGCGGCCGCTGTGATGTTTGCCAGGGTGAAGGCGAAGTGAAGATCGAAATGCAGTTTATGGCCGATATTTATTTGCCATGTGAAGCTTGCAACGGCAAACGGTTTAAACAGCACGTGCTCGATGTTACTTATCAGGATAAAAATATAGCTAATATTTTGCAGTTGACGATTGATGAAGCGCAGGGGTTTTTCTCCAAGGAAACCAAAATCCTGAACAAAATAAAACCTTTGGTAGAAGTTGGTTTGGGATATGTGCAGTTAGGCCAGTCGTCCAATACCTTGTCTGGCGGCGAGGCGCAGCGCATTAAACTTGCTTCTTTCCTGATCAAAGGAAATAATGCCAGCAAAACGATGTTTATTTTTGATGAACCAACTACCGGTCTTCATTTTCATGACATTAAAAAGCTATTGAAATCGTTTAATGCTTTGCTGGAACAAGGCAATACAATTGTGGTGATCGAACACAATATGGATGTGATCAAATGTGCAGATTGGGTAATCGATATCGGACCGGAAGGCGGCGACAGAGGCGGAAACTTAGTTTTTGAGGGTTTACCTGAAAAATTAACCAAAGAAAAAAAATCCTACACAGGGAAGTTTTTGAAGGAACGTTTACGGCAGCAGGTAATTTCCTGAATTTAAATGCTGTTTTTATTGACCTGAAATAAGATGTTTAAACAACAATTTTTATTTTTTTTGTCATATTAAAAACATAACCAAAAAAACAAAAAATTATGGCAACAGCAACAAAATGGGTTTTAGATCCAATGCACTCTGAAATTACTTTCAAGATCAAGCATTTGGTGATTTCTAATGTAACCGGTTTTTTCAAAAAGTTTGAAGGTACTTGCGAAGCTCCTAATGATAATTTTGAAAATGCAGAAGTCGATTTTTCTTTAGATGTGGACAGCATTGATACTAACCAGGAACAGCGCGATGGGCATTTAAAATCGGCCGAATTTTTTGATGCCGAAAAATATCCCAAGATCACTTTCAAGTCAACTTCTTTTACTAAAACCGGAGATGATGAATATAATCTGACAGGTAATTTAACCGTAAAAGATGTGACCAAACCAGTAACTTTAAAAGTAGAATTTGGTGGTTCTGCAACAGATTTTACAGGAAAGTTCAGATCTGGTTTTGAAGTAACCGGTAAAATCAACCGTAAAGAATTTGCTTTAACCTGGGACGGCATTACTGAAGCCGGATCTATTGTACTTGGAGAAGACGTTAAGATTAGTGTCAACGCCCAGTTTATCAAACAGGTATAATAAATTAAACATGTTATCAATATTTAAAACCGCCCATCATTGGGCGGTTTTTATTTTCTAACCGATGCTTCTTTTATAGGGTAAAAATTAAGTTTGCTTCATCGAACCTGATTTATTTTCAATCTAAAAAAACCTGATTACTTTTACTGCATGATTTTTCTGACCTTTTTTCTGGGGATTGTCTGCAATTTTATTGGCTACATTCCGCCGGGAAATATCAATCTCACCCTCGTACAGATCACCATAAACCGTGGCATAAAACAAGCCTTGTATTTTATTTCTGCCTTTTCAGTCATCGAGTTTTTTTTCACCCTGCTGATCATGCACGGTGCCAGTTGGCTTTCGCAGCAAATGAAGCTGTCCACAATTATTGATTGGGTAATGGTGGTTTTATTTACCGTGCTGGGCTTCGTTACCTGGTACAACCGCAACGAAGAGCCCAGCAAAGATTATTCTGGTAAAGACAGCATTAAATACGGAATTATACTTGGAATTGTAAACCCGATGCAAATCCCTTTCTGGCTGATTACAGGCACCTATCTGATCACGCATGAATGGATCGAGGCAACTGGTTTTGAGTTGATTGTGTTTAGTTTTGGTTCTGCCTTGGGCGCGTTTTTATGTTTGTATATTTATGCCAGGTCAGCCAATTATATCAAAAGTAAATTTGCCCTCAGCAGTAAAATCATCAACAAAAGCATTGCCGTTTTATTCTGGGTTTTTGCCGCCTATCATATCATCAAGCAAATTTACCTGATGTTTTTCAAGCATCATTAAAATTCGTTCATGCTAATGATCACCGTTTATCCATGCTTCTTTTATCGGTATATTTTCATCATCCTAAATCCCCAAAAAAGAAAATTTTAAACTTTTTTGAGGTCTTACAGGTTTAACCATCATGAAAAAAACACTAACCTACATGATGGTTTTTCTGGCCACAGGTTTTGCGGCTTGCAACAACAATAAACCAGGGGGCCAAAAATCTGAAAGTAATGCCATCAAAAACAGTGATGCCACAACCAGCAACAATATCGAACACAAAGTTGAGGTTAATCCGAACGGCAATACATCTGTGAAATTGGAACAAGTTTTTGCAGACCCTACTTATCAGCTTACCGGTGTGGCTATTTCTGCCAAAGGGAGATTGTTCACCGATTATCCTTTATGGTCAGCCATATATAAGAATGCTTTGGTGGAAGTAATGCCTGGCAATCAGGTAAAACCGTATCCCGACGAAGTCATGAATAGCTGGAAACCGGGCGAAAGCGGCAAAAATAAATGGGTTTGTGTGCAAGCTGTTTACATTGATGACCAGGATGTAATGTGGGTAATCGACCCCGCTGCACCAAAATTAGACAAGGTTTATCAGCAAAGCTACAAGTTGGTCAGGATCAACATGAACACCAATAAAGTAGAACGGACTTATACTTTTGAAGGTGGTGCGGTTGATGAGCACAGTTATTTAAACGACGTTCGTGTGGATACCAAAAGGCAAGTTGCCTACATTACCAACTCCGGGACTGGTGGTATTGTGCTGGTTGACCTGAACTCCGGAAAAGTACGGCAGGTTTTGCAAAACCATTATTCTGTGCATACCGATAAGGATTTTAAATTTATTATCGATGGCAAGGAAATGAAACAAGACGGGCAGCCGGTGAAGTTTGATTCTGACGGTATTGCTTTGTCTCCCGATGGCGATTGGTTGTATTACAAACCTTTGACCGATACAAAACTATACCGTATCAAAACAGAATTTTTAAGAAACGATACGCTGCCGGCACAAAAATTAAAAGGTTATGTAGAGGATTTAGGAAAATATGCGGTTACCGATGGCATGGAATTCGACAAAAAAGGAAATTTATATTTAGGCGACCCTCAGCATTCTGCGATCCTTAAAATGACGCCTGATCTAAAGATGACCACTTTGGTTAAAGATGCCCGGTTGATTTGGCCGGACAGTTATTCTGTTTCTAAAGACGGGTATTTGTATGTGAGTTGCTCTCAAATCCAAAAAACACCTGAACACAATGCCGGTATCAATAAACGCACAACACCTTATGCCATTTACAAAATTAAGCTTCCATAAAAGAAGCATCGCGGAACTGATGCTGTTTTTATCACCTAAAAATTATAATTAAAACACAAACATGAATTCTTTCCATATTGATATTCCCCGAAAAGATCATACTATGACGATTCGGGTTGAAGATGCCAACAAACCCAAGCTGACCGCTTACAATCTTTTTTACAACGATCAGCTTTCCGGCTGTTTGGTCTGCAATGAAAACAACATCTGGATTTACGAACCGCACACACATGAAGCCTTGATTTTAAATGCAGAAGAGATCCAGCATTTGGGTAAACAAATTAGTGAGCAGATCAAGTGAATGCTATAAATCTGCGCAAGAAAGGCTGTTCCTGTCCGGGATAGCCTTTTTTGTTTATTTTTGTTTAAATTATACAAAATCACATTATTAAGATTAGTCAAATAATCTTTCGAACAAAAGTATGGCTGAAAAAACGATTGATCTGGGCGAGCAGAGTGAGGTGGAAGTATATGGTGCCCGGGTTCATAATCTGAAAAATATTGATATTTCCTTTCCGCGCAACCAGTTGGTGGTTATTACGGGCCTAAGCGGAAGCGGCAAATCTTCCTTGGCCTTTGATACCATTTATGCCGAAGGACAGCGCCGTTATATGGAAACCTTTTCTGCTTATTCGCGCCAATTTATGGGCGGAATGGAGCGGCCGGATGTAGATAAAGTTTCCGGATTAAGCCCGGTTATTGCAATTGAGCAAAAAACAACCAGCAAAAACCCGCGCTCTACCGTTGGCACCATCACCGAAATATATGATTTTATGCGCTTGCTTTTTGCCCGTACCGGCGATGCTTATTCGTATGTTACCGGCGAGAAAATGGAGCGTTTATCAGAAGATCAAATCTTTAAAACAATTAATGAACGCTTCAATGGGCAGCCAATCAATATTTTAGCACCGGTTATCAAAGGCCGGAAAGGACATTACCGGGAACTGTTTGAGCAGATCCGCAAGCAAGGTTATTTAAAAGTTTGGGTAGATGGCGCGATACAGGATGTAGAACCGAAAATGCAGGTTGACCGCTATAAAATCCATGATATTGATATTGTGGTAGATCGTTTGGTGATTACAGAAAAAGACGAAAAACGCCTGCAAACTTCCCTGCAAACCGCTTTAAAAGTAGCAAAAGGGATTATTCGAGTGGCGGATCAGCAAAATCAGGTTTCCTATTTCAGTAAGTTTTTGATGGACCCGGTTTCCGGTATTTCTTATGACGAACCTCAGCCTAATACTTTTTCTTTTAACTCTCCTTACGGTGCCTGCCCGCATTGCGATGGCTTGGGTTATATTTCCGAAGTAGAAGAAGATTCTGTTATTCCGGACCGCAAACTAAGTATTTTAAACGGTGGTTTGGCCCCGTTGGGCGAATACCGCGAAACCTGGATGTTCCAGGTTTTAAAAGCTTTGGGCAAGAAGTATGAGTTTTCGCTTGCCACTCCGATTGAAAAACTGTCCCCGGAAATTTTAAAGATCATTCTGAACGGTTCTCCGGATATGATCACAGTTCCGGTAGAATACAATAAATACAATGTCCAGAATTACCAGATCGGGTTTGATGGCATCATTAAAATGCTGGAAGAGCAGCAGGAGCGTAAAACTGATGACGATACGGGCGACTTGGATAATTACCGTGTGGTGAAAGTTTGTCCGGAATGTCATGGAGCGCGTCTCAAAAAGGAATCTTTAAACTTTAAGGTTGACGGAAAAAACATTTTTGAGCTATCTACAATGGATATCGTTACGCTTAATTCCTGGTTTCAGGGTTTGGAAGAACGTTTAAGCGATCGCCAGAACATCATTGCCAAAGAAATTCTAAAAGAAATCCGTGCCCGTATCGGTTTTTTGCTGGATGTTGGTTTGAGTTATTTAACATTAGACCGTACAGCAAGAACACTTTCCGGAGGAGAGGCACAGCGCATCCGGCTGGCTACACAAATCGGTTCGCAACTGATGAACGTGATGTATATTTTGGATGAGCCTAGTATTGGTTTGCACCAGCGCGATAACGACAGGTTAATTAAAGCTTTAAAAAACCTGCGCGATCTGGGCAACACGGTTTTGGTGGTAGAGCATGATAAAGAAATGATCTTGGAAGCAGATTACGTAATTGACATGGGCCCGGCAGCAGGCGTTCATGGCGGCACGGTCGTTGCCCAAGGCACTCCGCAGCAACTGATGCACCAGCAGACGCTTACGACCTCTTATTTAAACGGAAGCAAAGAAATTGCGGTCCCGGAGAAAAGGAGGGCGGGCAACGGCAAATTTCTATCGATAAAAAAAGCATCCGGCCATAATTTAAAGAATGTTAACGTTGATTTTCCATTAGGAAAATTGATCGGCGTAACTGGTGTTTCCGGCAGTGGCAAATCCAGTTTGATTACAGAAACACTTTATCCGGTTTTAAACCATCATTTCTTCCGGGCAAAAAAACAGCCGCTTCCTTACAGTAAAATTGAAGGGTTGGAGCATATTGATAAAGTAATTGAGATTGACCAAACACCAATTGGCCGTACGCCGCGTTCTAATCCCGCTACTTATACCAGCGTTTTCTCCGACATCCGTACCCTTTTTGTCGGTTTGCCGGAAGCGCGAATACGTGGTTATAAACCCGGCCGGTTTTCCTTCAATGTAAAAGGCGGCCGCTGCGAAACCTGTCAGGGCGCGGGCGTAAAGCTGATTGAAATGAACTTTTTGCCTGATGTGCAAGTGCCATGTGAAGTTTGCGGCGGACGGAGATACAACCGGGAAACGCTGGAAGTCCGTTACCGCGGCAAATCCATCAGCGATGTGCTGGACATGAGCATTGAAGATGCATGTGCTTTTTTTGAACCAATCCCTTCTATCTACCGGAAAATCAAAACGTTGCAGGATGTTGGTTTGGGCTATATTACATTGGGGCAATCCTCGACCACACTTTCCGGCGGAGAAGCACAACGGGTTAAATTAGCAACGGAACTTTCCAAAAAAGATACCGGCAATACATTTTATATTTTGGATGAACCTACGACCGGTTTGCATTTTGAAGATATCAACGTGCTGCTTGGCGTTTTGAATTTATTGGTGGATAAAGGCAATACGGTTTTGGTGATCGAGCATAATTTAGATGTGATAAAAGTAGCAGACCATGTCATAGATTTGGGTCCGGAAGGCGGTTCTGGCGGAGGGAAAATTTTATTTTCAGGCACGCCTGAAGGTTTGTGCAAGGTAAAAGAGAGCTTTACCGGGAAGTTTTTGCAAAAGGAAATGAACGTTGTGGTTTAGCTCTGTTTAGGTTATTAATAAAACGGATGCTTCTTTTATGCCGATAAAAGAAGCATCCGTTTTTTAAACGTTGTTTGAAAATCACTTGTTAAAAAATTTATGCTAAAATTAATAACCTCTGCACAAATGCACGAAGCTGATGCGCATACCATCAGCACTGAACCGATTGCTTCTGTTGATTTGATGGAACGTGCCAGCCAGGCTTTCGTTGATTGTTTTGTTGGTCATTTTCCGGATCAAAATATTGCCGTTGCTGTTTATTGCGGAACAGGGAATAACGGTGGTGATGGTTTAGCCATTGCGAGGTTGCTTTTTGGTTCTGGTTATAAAAATGTCAATGTAAAGATTGCAAGTTTTTCAGATCGTTCAACTGCTGATTTCGACACCAATTTTAGTAGGCTAAAAGAAGCATCAGTCCCTTTTACAGAATTAAAACCAGATGAATTACTGCCCGAAAATGCTGAATTTTTAATAGATGCTTTACTCGGTAGCGGCCTGAATAAACCTTTAAACGGTGCTTATTCAGATTTAGTAAAACATTTAAATGCACTTGAAAAACAAGTAATTGCAGTAGATGTGCCAGCAGGTTTTTTTGCAGAAGGTGTTATCGATCCCGAAGCTATAGTTTTAAAAGCTGATTTGGTAATTGCTTTTCAACAGCCGAAACTGAACTTTTTGTTGCCCGGATCAGCTTCTTTCATGGATGATTTTGAAGTGGTTGATATTGGTTTGGACGAAAACTTCATTCAAAATGAGGATAGCCATTTTTATATGATCGAAGAAAAAGATGTGGTAAAAACAGTATGGCCACGCAAAAAATTTCAGCATAAAGGAACTTTTGGCCATGCTTTACTTATCGCCGGCCAGGCTAAAACCATGGGTGCTGCTTTGTTATGTTCTTCTGCTTCGGTTTATGCCGGTTCCGGTTTAACAACGCTTTGCATTCCGGCCCCCGGTTTAACAGCTTTAAATGCTGCTATGCCAGAAGTGATGGCGATTGTGCGGGAAGAAAAGCAATTGCCGGAAATAGAATGGGATAAATTTACAGTCATCGGTGCCGGGCCGGGATTGGGGCAAGATTCACAGCATTTGATGGAAGACCTGTTCAAAAATTATAAAAAACCAATTGTTTTGGATGCCGATGCTTTAAATATGTTATCTGAAAACCCGGGTTGGTGGCAGTCAATCCCTCAAAATTCAATCATCACACCGCATGTAAAAGAATTTGACCGCTTGTTTGGAAAACACAATTCCTGGTGGGAAAGGCTGGAAACTGCAAGAAAACAAGCTTTGGAGAAAAAGATGGTGATTGTTTTGAAAAATCAATATACCATAATTACAAACCCAGAAGGACAGCAATATTTCAACCCGACCGGCAACCCGGCTATGGGCACGGGCGGAATGGGCGATGTGCTGACAGGTATCATCACCGCATTTCTTGCACAAGGCTATACTTCTTTTGAGGCTGCTTTTTTAGGTGTTTTTATCCATGGAAAAGCCGGAGACGACTTGGCTTTAAACAATAGTTTGTCAACTGTTTTACCTGCCCAGGTTGCCATGCAAGTACCTGCAACGATCGCAAAATTATTGGCACAAAAAAACAGCTAAACAATGAGTTTAGCTGTTTTTATATAGGTAAAAAACAGTATTATTTATGAGTCAGTCCCATCATCACCATCTGTTTCAAGGTTGGTTTTTCACTTCCTCCGCGTGGTTCCAAAGTAACGGCAAAAGCAGAAGCCCTATCAATTGAACTCATACTCTCCATAACGGAATCAGCTTTGCGAACATCAAAAACACCTAAACTAATAGGCTTTAGTTTGCGTATTGCCCATAATTGATATTGATGCTGATTATCGTTAACTGGTAAACCGGATGCTTTTTTACTAATCCAAAGTTTCTTTTTCTCCGGGTTCCAGGCCACCAGCATAGAAGAAGAGTTTCCGATACCTTTTAATTTAATGAAACGGCTATCAGGATCAGAAAAAATATTTATTTCTTTCTCATGATCTTTATTCTTAGCTTCCAAAGCCGAAATTTTGTCTTTAGAACGCTTCAAAGCATTTTCCAGAGCTACAAGTTCACCCGCATTTGCTTGGCTGTTAGTAATAATACTATCAGTTAATTCAGGTTTTAATACTGAACCATTACGATTTTTATATTGGTTAAGTTGGTTTTCCTGAAAATTGACCTGATTGGCAAATTTCTGGTTCTGGGTTTGTAAACTAACCAACTGCTGGCGCGATCGCTGTAAACTATTGTAAGTGCTAACCAAGGCAACCAAACTAACCAGCAACAGGGCTACACTTGCGGCAAAAGCATATTTGTAAAAATAAGTTTGGTTAACAGGTTTTAAAGAAACAACCTTATTATCTTTATCTGATACCTTTTTAGATGAGACAGGATTAATTGCTGCTGACGGTTCGGAAATGAGTTGATTGATTACAATTTCTCTTAAACTTTCACGTGGTTCAATAGCATTGTGATCAGCAAAAAGTTCCATAGTCTGGCTTATTTCGTTCAATTCTTGTTTTATAGCCGGATAAATTTCAGCATTCTTCTCCACCTCAAGTTTCTCTTCTGGCGTGAGATCATTCAGAACATAAAGCTCGAGAATCCCTGATTCAATATATTGTTTTATATCTTCCACTTCAATTAAAATTCTTCCTAAGTTGTATTATAGCCATCCGTAAACGGGTTTTTATAGTACCCAAAGGAATACTCAACTCATCGGCTGCTTCCAGATGCGTGTACCCTTTAAAATAAACCAGATCCAGAATGATTTTCTGTTCCGGTTTTAATTTCTCCACCAAGTCTTTCACTCCTAAAAGTTCTGGCTTATAGGTAGTGTTCCTGCTTGCATCTATAGAAGTTACGTTCAATTCAAGTTCATGGTTTTTGGTTTGATTTTTATAGTCTTTAGATCTTATTTTATCAATGGAAAGGTTGCGGGCAATGTTGACCATCCAGGTAAAAAGGCGGCCTTTATCAGCACTGTAGGATGGAAAGGAGTTCCAGATTTTGACAAATGTTTCCTGTAATATATCTTCTGCCAGTTCATTGTTTTGTACGATCCTGATGATAACGCCAAAAAGTGATGACGAATACATATCGTATAAAGCTTCAGCAGCAATTTTTTCACGCTGCCGGAGAGCTACAATCAGTTCTTCCTCAGAAAGTGCTATTTTACGTTTCTTAATCAAGGAATTGGAAAATTATAAAAAGTTTAAAAGTTGAATAAGTGTTTTTCGGCATGATAAGAAGAACGGACTAATGGCCCGCTTTCCACATACCTGAAACCCTTCTTCAATCCTATTGTTTTATAAAATAAAAACTGGTCAGGATGGATCCAGTCCAAAACCGGATGGTGGTTTTTTGTCGGTTGCAAATATTGGCCTAAAGTAAGGATATGAACGCCTGCTTCCAGCAAATCGTCCATGGCCTGCAAGACCTGGTGTTCCTGTTCGCCCAATCCCAGCATAATACCGGATTTAGTACGGATACCGGCAGCAGAAACCCTACTTAAACATTCCAAACTGCGGTCATATTTGGCTTGTATCCTAACTTCTTTTGTCAATTCCCGCACTGTTTCCAGGTTATGCGAGATCACTTCCGGCCGTACTGCAATTACCCGGTCCAAGTTAGCCCAGATTCCCCTGAAATCAGGGATCAATGTTTCCAAAGTTGTTTCAGGGCTTTCCCTGCGGATGGCATTAATGGTTTCTGCCCATATAATTGAACCACCGTCTTTTAAATCATCACGGTCAACTGAAGTGATCACACAGTGTTTTACCTGCATCAGCTTTACCGAGCTGGCCACACGTTCCGGCTCGTACATATCCACAACTAAAGGCCGTCCGGTTGCCACAGCACAAAAAGAGCAGGAGCGGGTACAGATATTACCCAAAATCATGAAAGTAGCTGTGCCTGCCCCCCAGCATTCGCCCATGTTCGGGCAGTTGCCGCTTTCGCAGATGGTGTGAAGTTTATGGGTATCTACAAGTCCGCGAACGTGGGCGTATTCTTTTCCAACAGGCAATTTTACCCTCAGCCAATCTGGTTTGCGCTGAGTTTGGACAGCAGGGACAACTGGTAAATCTATCATAAAACAAAGCTAAGTAATTCCGTTTTATTTATTGAAAATACTGCTTTACCAAAAGGTTAATGACGATGAACTGACTGCAATTTATTTAATTTGCCAATCGAAAATTATTTAAAGATGGCAACTATAGAAACCGTATATCAAGGCACATTAAGAACACAGGCAACACACCTGCAATCAGGCACACAAATTTTAACAGATGCACCAGTTGACAACCAGGGAAAAGGTGAAGCTTTTTCGCCTACAGATTTACTGGCAGCAGCATTGGGAAGCTGTATGTTAACCATTATGGGCATCACTGCCAGGGAGCATCAGATCAATATAGAAAACACTACTTGCGCTATCACTAAAATTATGTCTGCCAGTCCGCGCCGGGTAGGAGAGATTGTCATTGATTTGAAATTCCCGGAAACCTATTCTGATAAACAGCAAAAAATATTGGAACGGGCAGCTTTAACCTGCCCCGTATATTTAAGCTTGCACCCAGATGTTCAAAAAACAGTTGATTTCGGCTGGTAATTATTGGATAGATTCTACGGCTTCTTCTGCGGAGATGGAAGAGTGGGATTGGTCCAGGATACATTCTCCGTCTTTAATCAGCAATAACTGTGGTGATTCGTGATGAACATTAAACAACCCGGCAACTTTTGCAGAAAGCTCGCGGTACTTTATTAAGTCCAGAAAATAGAGTGGTGTAATATTTTCGTCAAACAGCTTTCCATCCAGCTCAAACCTTTTTTTGGCCATCATGCTGATCGAGCAACGCGTGCTATGCTTAAAAATAATACTGTAACCGCTGGCAGCTTTTATATCGTTCAATTGTTCTGCAGAGGTAAGATTGATCCAATTCATAATGCAAAACTAAAAGGATGCTTCTTTTATCAACCTAAATATTTTATAAATGACAGTAGGCCGATTATCTGTGATGGCTACTGCCATAGGCCGGGCAAAGCTTGGAAGCGCAGGAAGATAAAGAACCTGATAAAGTAGCTGCTAAAATTGCCAGTAAAATAATTCTTCTCATTTTGGGTAAATTTTATAATCTGATTAAAAACTAAATCATACCTGTTTTATCTGTTTAAGGTTTCAGCCAATTCTGCCATTTTTATTGCAGTGATCGCTGCCTCATCGCCTTTGTTGCCGTGTTTGCCTCCGGCGCGGTCTATTGCCTGCTGCTGGTCATCTGTAGTCAATACACCAAAAATCACCGGTTTTGAGTATTTTAGTGAAGCATTGCTCAGCCCGTTGGCTACCGCATTGCAAATAAAATCAAAATGCCGGGTTTCCCCTTGTATCACGCAACCTAAACAAATTACGGCATCCAAATTTCCTTTTTTCAGCAATAAATCAGCACCGGAAGTTAGCTCAAAACTTCCCGGGACCGGATAAGTTTGAATGTTTTCTTCTTTTGCGCCATGACTGATCAAGGTTTGATAGGCTCCGTTTAATAAAGCACCAGTAACGGCTGCATTCCATTCTGCAACTACAATGCCGAAACGAAAAGGAGCGGCCGATGGTATAACGGTATGTGAAAAATCAGATAAATTTTTAAGTTGGGTAGCCATCAGAAAGGTTTATTGTAGAAATTTTTACCTGATGCTTCTTTTATCAGGTAAAAATTTGCCCCGGATTATTTTTCAGCTTGTGCCCTTGCGATATATTTATCAATGGTGGCAGCTTCATTGCTTTCGGGGTAATCCGTTTTGATTTTCTGATAAGCATCGAGTGCATCACTGTAGTTTTTCTGGTTTTCGTAAACCAACGCCAGCTTTTTCAGATAAATAGGAGAGATAAAAGCGTTATTTCCCTTGTCTGCTGCTTTTTTGTAGTAAATAACCGCTTTGTCGTAATCCTTCAATTCCACATAAGCATCGCCCGTATTGCCTAAAGCCTGAGCCGAAATAATGGCATCATCGCCGCGGTAGTTGGTAAAATTATCAACCGCTTTCTTGTAATCACCTTTATTTAAATAAGCCACACCAAGATAATAATAAGCTAAGTTGGCCGCTTTGGTATTGCTGTATTCGTCCACAATTTTTGCAAACCCCGGGTAGCCGGCATCACCGTTGATCGCTTTGTCCCATTGCTTTTTGTCCCAGAAATCCTGCGCCACATACATTTGGTTGGAAGCTTCCACCTCGCGTGGGGCGAGGTAAAATTTTTGGTAAGCAAAATAAATCACGATCAAAGCCAAAATAGCACTGATGATAAAAGTCAGGCTTTTCTGATTTTCCCTTACAAATTTTCCGGTTTGGGCCAAAGGTTGTGTTTCGCCGATAGTTTTAATTTCGGGGGCAACTTTAGTATTTGGTTGATTATTTGACATTTGTATCCAAATTTTAGGTTGCAAAAATACGGTTTTAACGATGCCAAGCAATACCTATTTTGCCTGAAATTAAATCGATGTTTTTAATCTGTCAGACAGCAAAAGGCGCAGGATTGTTAACTTTGAAGCCCGACATGTATTTGACACAGCTTTCCCTGCTCAACTTTAAAAATTATGTTCAGGCTGATTTAAATTTTCTGCCTGGCGTAACCGTTTTTGCCGGTGATAATGGCGCCGGAAAAACAAATTTGCTTGATGCCATCCATTATCTTTCCTTGTGCAAAAGCTACTTCAACCCGATTGATGGCCAGCAGATTTTGCAGGGCGCAGATTTTTTTATGATAAACGGGGTATTCCTCAAAGAAGAACAAAAAAATACTGTTTCCTGCGCCGTTAAGCGCAACCAGAAAAAGCAGTTCAAGCGCAATAAAAAGGAATACCAGCGGCTGGCCGATCATATCGGTTTGTTTCCGCTGGTGATGCTCTCGCCATACGACACCAATATCATTATGGAAGGAAGCGAGGAGCGTCGGAAATTTGTGGACAATGTGATTTCCCAGACCGATCATCAATATCTGGACGAGCTGATCGTTTACAACAAAACCCTGCTGAACCGCAATATTTTACTTAAAAACATTGCTGATACCGGAAAATATGATCCCGCTTTGCTGGAAGTTTTTGATGAGCAATTGGTGTCTTCCGGAAACATTATTTTCCAAAAAAGAAAAGCTTTTATGGCGACGTTTACAGATATTTTTAACCGCCATTATCAGTATTTGAGTGAAGATGCCGAACGCGTAGAACTGATTTACGATTCGCAGTTGCTGCAGGACGACTTTGCTGTTTTATTGAAAAAATCAACCGAACGCGACCGGATTTTGGAACGGACCAGCGTGGGCATCCACAAAGATGACCTGCAGTTTTCCATCCACCAGATGCCGATGAAAAAGTTTGGCTCGCAGGGACAGCAAAAGTCTTTTCTGGTGGCTTTAAAACTGGCGCAATACAGTTTTTTGTATCAGCAAAAAGGCTACAAACCGTTGCTTCTTTTAGATGATATTTTTGATAAACTGGACGAAAAACGGATCCATAAACTGATGCAAATGGTTTCCGACAATAATTTCGGCCAGGTTTTCATCACCGATACCAACGCCGAAAGGATGCAGCAGGTTTTTGATAAAATTGGCGTAGAAGTGGTTATTTTTGACGTACATAAAGGACAAGTAGATGGGCCGGACGAACGATAAAACGCTGAAAGAAGCTTTGGGCCTGATGCTGAAAGTTTATAAAATCAAGCGCAAGTTTGATGAAACGGCGGTGATTGCACATTGGGCAGACCTGGTTGGCAAACCGGCAGCTAATCGGACCAAAGAACTTTTTATCCTGAACCGGAAGCTGTTTATCCGCATGGATTCTTCCGTTATCAAAAATGAGTTGCTGCGGATGCGTTTGGAAATCATCGAAAAAATAAACGAACAGGCCGAAACGGAACTGATCACAGAAATAATTTTATTGTAGGATTAGGGCAGGGTTCTTAATGCTTCTTTTATCACCTAAAATTATAGGGATAAAAGAAGCATTGTCAATTTAAATTGGTTCCTTAAACTTACTTCCCATCCTTAGTTTTTCAACTTCTTAAACCCTTCCGGAGCTTTCCGATGCTTCGTTGCCTGCTCATAAGCATAAGTATATTTAATCAGCGTAGGTTCGTCAAATATTCTGCCTAAAAATTGCAAGCCAGCAGGTAGGTTATCATAAGTATAACCCATGGGAATAGTAAAAGCAGGCTGACCTGTACGTGGTGAAATGATCTGGCTATTATCACCTTTGTAACCAGCAAAGTCGCCAATTTTTGCAGGTGGATTGTTCCAAGTGGGATAAATAATGGCACCCAGATGCTGCTCGTCCATTACTTTGACAATTGCATTTCGAAAAGCAATCCGCCGTGGGTCGTGGTAAACATCCTGCAAATCATACGGACTTCTCTTCGGGTCAACTTGCTTGAAATAATCCAGGTTTGGTTTGATGTAATCGGAATATTTGCCGGAAGCAATAATTTCATCCAGGTTTTTTACTGGTGCATTGCTGCCGAGCGAAGCCAGATAAGTGTTGATATCTTCCCGGAAAGTAGAACCCCAATTCTGGCGGCTCAATTTGGAAAAATCCGGAATATCTAAAGGATCAACGATTGTTGCGCCTGCTTTTTTCAAATCTGCAATCGCTTGTTCAAATAAAACTTTGATCTGCGGATCAATATTCCGGTCGCTCAAAACCCTCAACACACCAATACGTGCCCCTTTTAGCCCATCTTTTTTAAGGTATTGCTGATAGTTGGCAGAAATTTTTCCTTTGGAATGCTCTGTTAGCGGATCTTTAGGATCATAACCGGCAACAACTTGTAGGATTTTAGTCGCATCGGCAACCGAACGTGCAATCGGTCCGCCGGTATCATTGTTTAAAAAAAGCGGGATGATGCCGCTTCGGCTGCATAAACCAAGCGTTGGGCGGAAACCAACCAGCGAATTATGCGACGATGGCCCGCGGATAGAGTTGCCGGTATCTGTTCCTACGCCTGCTTCTCCCAGGTTTGCTGCTACGGCTGCCGCTGTTCCGCCGCTTGATCCGGCTGTGGTGTAACCCAAATTATACGGATTTAAAGTTTCGCCAGCCATCGAACTAATGGTTACTTTCGGACTAAAAGCCCATTCGGCCATGTTTGATTTTGCCAATACAACTGCGCCTGCATCTTTCAATAATTTTACCATGTGCGCATCTTCTTCCGGCTTAAAACCTTTTAACAGGATAGAGCCGCCGGTGGTTTGCAAGCCTGCCGTTTGGTAATTGTCTTTCACAATCATTGGGATACAATGCAGCGGGCGCAGCTTTTTGGTGCGTTTATATTCCTGGTCCAGTTCCCTTGCCCTTTTTATGGCATCAGGATTGGTAAGGATGATGGAATTGAGATGTGTGGATTGATCATAAGCGGCAATGCGTTGCAGATAAGTTGAAACCAGCATTTCGCAATTACAAGTTTTCTTTTTAAAGGCCTTATGAACAGCATCAATGTTGGTTTCAACTACATTGAAATTTCGTGTGATAGTTTCTTGTTTCCTGGTGAAACAACTGTTAAGCAGGAAAATGGAAATCAGGAGAAGGGCAGTAGGTTTTATTTTCATGATTTGGTTTTAGCCTCACCCCGGCCCTCTCCAGGGGAGAGGGAGAAGTATGGTGATAATACCAGGTTTTAAGCCTCACCTAAATCTTCTCCAACTGCAAGGACTTAGTGAGGTAATCGCTTTGTCTCCCTCTCATCTGGAGAGGGTTGGGGTGAGGCTTCATGCTTCTTTTACCACCTAAAAACTTATACTGCGTCTGAAAGCGAGCTAAAAGTAAAATCCCTGATTTTCATTGGCGGGATCAAATAACTCCGGTAAGATTCCACGCTGATGCTGCGTTCCGGCTTGCCCAAAGCTTCCACATTGTTCAACATGATGACCGGGCTTTCGTTAAAACGGAAGTTTTTGACCGGATACATGATCTTTCCGTTCTCAATATAAAATGTACCGTCCCGTGTTAAGCCAGTCAGCAGCAGTGTTTGCTGATCTACCATACGGATGTACCACAAGCGGGAAACCAAAATACCTCTTTCCGTACTTTTGATCAAATCTTCAACCGAGGCCGTGCCGCCTTCCATAATAATATTGCTCGGTCCGGGTACTGCTTTTACCCCTTTTTTATCTGCCCAGTAACGCGAATAGCTCAGGTTTTTAACCACACCTTTATCAATCCAGGTTGTTTTTTCCAGCTTGTCCCCTTCGCGGTTCCAGGTGGAAGAGGGCAATTCAGGGTTAAAAGGATCAGAATAAATCGTTACTTTCTCATCCATCAACTTTTCGCCCAAACGGGTTCCGCCGCCCGGCTTGCTTAAAAAGCTACGGCCTTCATCCGCCAACCGGGCATCAAAGCGAAACATGTTTTCGAGCATATAAGTAGCGGCAACCGGTTCCAGGATGACGGTATATTTTCCGGGTTCGATGGCTTTTGCACCTTTCGATCCGTTTGCTTTGGTGGCTGCAATTTTTGTTGCGGTTAAAGTATCCAGCTTACTAATATCGTTAAACCCACGGGCGGCATAACCGGAAGCTGTGCCTTCTGCATTGCGCGTGGTTACCGAAAAGATTACATCGGTGTCTTTGTTGTAAGCAAAAAGTCCTTTGGAATTCATGACAGAACTGAAACCTGTTGTGTTTTCTAAGAAACCTGCCGCCTGTAGTTTGGCATCTTTGCAAACCTGTATGCTTTTGGCCACAGCTTCGGCACGTGTGTCCGGGGTGATCGCAGCCGTTGCAGGGATGTAGCCAACGCCTTCCGGAAATTCCTGCGGGCCTTGCATCGGCATATACTCCGGGTTTTCCGGCGCTAATCTGGCTAACTCTTCTGATCTTTTTACGACTATTTGCAGTGATGAATCATCAAACTGGTCAATCGTGGAAGTAGCAGATTTTTTACCAAAGGTGGAAGTCACCGCCAGGCCAAGTGTGCTGATGTCTCCTGCGGTAGAAACGCCGTTCCTTGCATAACGGATATTGCCGCCTTCCCTGCCGTACAAGCCTACTTCACATTCATCCGCTTTAGAAAAACCAAGCACTTTTTTAAGTATCGCCTGGGCTTCTTCTTTATTTAATATCGCCATTTCTTTTTGTTTTTTGGGATTTCGCTGATTAAAGTTGATTTCATTGATTTATTTCTATTCCACTAATTGAATATAATTTCATAAGTTGTAAGAGGATTTCAAAATTGATTTAATCCTCTAAAAATCTGTGTAATCTTTTTTCATAATCTGTGTAATCCTAATTATATTTTTCTTGCTGTGTTGATCACATTAACGCCATTAAAACGGGTTGTTGCCGAGCCATGCGAAACAGCATTGGATTGCGAGGGCTGGCCTTTTCCGTCATTAAAAGCGCCGCCTAAACGGTAGTCGCTTTCATCGGCAATGGCAGCACAGGAATTCCAAAACTCACGCGTGTTTGCCTGGTAAGCCACATCGTTCAGCATTCCCGTGATCTTACCGTTTTTAATCTCGTAAAACGTTTGTCCGCCAAACTGGAAGTTGTAACGTTGCTGATCAATCGAAAACGAGCCATCACCAATAATATAAATTCCTTTTTCGGTGTTTTTGATCATGTCGTCCACACTCAATTTCGTTTTTCCGGGTTGAAGGGAAACATTCGCCATGCGCTGAAACTGGACATCGTTCCAGCTTTGGGCATAGCAGCAACCCTGAGATTCTTTTAAGCCAATGATGTGCGCCTGATCACGTATGGCCTGGTAATTCACTAAAACGCCGTCGCTGATCAAATCCCATTTTTTACATTTCACGCCTTCGTCATCATAACCAACGGCACCGAGAGAGCCTGGCTGTAATTTATCAGCAACTACATTAACCAGTTTGCTGCCAAACTGGAATTTCTTGGATTCCCATTTATCTAAAGTTAAAAAGCTGGTTCCGGCATAATTGGCTTCATAACCTAAAACACGGTCCAGTTCAGTCGGGTGGCCAACAGATTCATGAATGGTCAACCACAGGTGTGAAGGGTCCAAAATCAAATCATATTTGCCTGGCTCTACTGTTTTTGCCTTGATTTTTTGGGTAACATCATTTGCCGCCGCTTTCACATCTTCCAGCATATCATAGCGGTCTTTGTAGCGCGTAATAATTCCGGCAACTTTGTCCTGCGGACGGGCGTTCAAATATTCATAACCCATCCCAACCGGAGAACTGAGCGATTTACGGGACTCAAACTTGCCCGAAGTTGCATCAATTTTGGTAACTGTAAAGCTTGGGAATATCCGGTGAACGTCCTGATCAATGTAAGAACCATCCGTAGAAGCAAAATATTTCTGCTCATTAACCGTAAAACAAGTGGAGTTGATAAAACTCGCGCCGCCAGCTTTTGCTGCAGCATTTACAGCTAATAAAAGATCGGTTTTATCTTTAATTGGCACTTCAAACGCGTTGATTTCTATCGGCGTTTTCCAGCTTACTTCGCCATAGCCCTTTTGCGGCGCCAACTGTACCGGTTCGGCCTGAATTTTAGCGTTGGCTTTGGCAACTGCAACGGCGCGTTCCGCAGTTTTGGCAATGTCTTCTTTGGTCATGTCATTGGAAGCAGCAAAACCCCAGCAACCGTTTGCAATTACGCGGATACCAACCCCTTGCGATTCCGTATTGGCAATATTTTGCACCCGGTTTTCGCGGGTGATTACAGCCTGATTCAGGTAACGGCCGATACGCACATCGGCATAACTGGCACCTTTGGCACGCGCTGCATTTAAAGCCACATCTGCCAATTGCTTTTTCACTTTTACATCAATACCTTCATTCAAAGCAGCCATCGGATCGATTGCACGTGCAAAAGCAGGCATCGAGGGCAACATCATCGAGCCAAGCCCTAAGCCAGACAAGTAAAGAAATTCGCTTCTTCTCAAAATAGATATCCTCCGGATTTTAATATTTGATTCATAAAAAGTTCCAATTTAGTTCTTTTAAGTTATGGTTAAAGAAAAAAGGTTTATAACAATTTTGTTTCAAACCATAAAAAGGTACAAGAAGTTAAAAAAAACAGGTAAAACCAGATTGGCGGCACGAAAACCTGTTCTTTTTTTTGCTGATCCTGGGTTTTTAACTGAGCTGCCGGGAATTGTTGTGCATATAGTTGGGTAGCTTTGATTTTTCTTGCTGATTTTAAAGCATTCCAATCCGTATTTTCAAAAATATAAACCGAACCGGCTATATTTCCTTTAATACTTACCGGCAGCCAGCCAGTTTTGTCGGGCCAGAAAGTACCTTCCTGCAAGAAAGGAATTTCTGGGTTCTGGCTTAACGAAACAACCGTTCCGTTAACTTTTGCCATAGCTGCTGCATCTGCAGTTTCCAATTGAAACTGAGCCATACTGTTTTTATCGGCATAAAATGGAGCAGCTAAAGTTTCTTTCCGGCTGGTTTTTTTGGCTGCTTTAGATAACAGCATCGACCAAAATGCAGCGTATTCTTTTTGTTTGCCCGAAAGCTGCCAGGTAAAAGTATTGTTTAAGGTAGATAAAACCACTCTCCCGGAACCGTAAAGTTTGCTGCTGGCCAGCAAATGCGAAGCTGCATCTTGCACCAAAGTTTGCGTTCCGGGCTGATTACGAATAAAAGAAGGATGGTCGGTTTGAATATTCAAATGCAGGCCTGCCGCATCATTCAATTTTAAATTGAGCTGTTCCTGCGGATTGTGCGGCTGATAAACCGGGAAATTTTTGTTGATAAAAGAAGCATTGCTGCTGTCCGCACGAAAGATCAGGCCCAAACCTTTTCGGCTGGTTTGCGCCAAAATAGCAGCAGCTTCCGGCTTGCTGAGATTGCCAAATTCGGAAGCATCCGTAATCAATACATCAAAATTTTCCAGCAAAACCGGTGTGATTTTTTCCAGCGGCAGCTTGTTCATATTGGCAAAAGCAGTGGTCGTTTTGTTTTTGCTGATTGTGCTTCGTGTGGCAACTCCATATGTATTTTCTGCCAGCCAGTTCTTCAAAAACCGGCTTTCAAAATCCGGTGAAGCCGAAAGCATCAGGATTTTTAATGTTTTTGCAGGTTCGATCGTTAGCGGAACAGGTTCATTTTCAATTGTATCTTTTCCTGATAAAGCAATCAAACGGAAAACTGCCTGTCCGCTTTGTTTCGGAATGGTACGGAAAGAAAAACCCATGCTTCTTTTAGCACCTATTTCTATCGAATCCAAACCTGTGTTCAGCCCTTTCAAAACGAGTTTGATTTTAGCATCTGTTTGGTTGAGAAAATTACCTTGTACCCTGAAATTTTCACCTGAATTTAAACGATGCGTCCAGTTTAGTTTTTGTATTCCTGAGGGTAATTCCGGCGCATTAAAACGAACTGGTTGCTGGTTTAAACTTTGCAATTCCTCTTCCTTCAAGCCAAAACCTAAAACATGCAACGTGGTATTTGCCGGAATGGTTTTTCGCCATAAACCCAAATCCGCAACCAGTTGAACATCAGGAGATTTTAAAGTTTGAAAAACAGTTTTATCGGCTGTATAAATTAAAGTTTTCTGCGGAGAAGGACTGCGGTATTTGTTCAGGCTGTCTTTGCTGAAACCATCCGTTAAAAGCAGTATTTCTTTGTTTGAAACCATGCTTCTTTTACCATGATAAAATGGTGGAATGGCTAAGCAAAGCAAACTTGTCACAGCCAAAACAGAGGCCAGTAAACGCCAGGTTAAACGTAATTTATTTTTCCGCCTGACCTCTTTCCAAAGCAAGAAAACAAGCAGTAAAGATGAAGCAGTGACCACCAGTATATTCCACATCATCATTACTTATTTATCTGGTTTAAACTTTGAAAATAAGTATTGGATAAACCCAAATCAAGATTGGTTTGCGCCGGCTGCGGCAGTTTTGCAACGCTTGGCAGCATTTTTTGTAACGCTTTTTCAACCGTTTGAAGATCTTGTTTGCTGATGTTTTTGGGTTGGTTAAAATTGGCCAGGATTTTACGAAAAGCGGTAACCGAAGGCAAATAAATCGATGGTTGCAAAACAGCTTTACCACTCAATTGCAAATTGCTTTGCCGGAGGATTTGCAGCGATGCCGGACCGATACCTGCGCCATGTTTCAACTGTTCCAGCAAAGTTGCCGATTGCCGCAACGCCAGGTTTGGATCTGCTTGTTTTTTAAAATCCTGCTGGTTTACAGGGTCAATAATTTTGGTTAAATCCCCGGTCAGCCGTTTTTCTACCGGTTTTAAAGGTGCAATTTTCGCACTTGTTTTGGCCACATAAGCACGCGATTTTTGCTGCAAATCCTTTAGCAAACGCAACGCTTTGTAAGCAAAAGGCAACGCTTCCTGCGGTTTGTAGGTGCGCAAACGCAGTTCGGCACTCCACATTTCATTCAAAGTTGCTTTTAATTGATTTTTCGTTTCCGGTTCTAAAAAACCGGCATCTTCGGCATTGTCGTGCTTATCCGTGTAAGCATCCAGGATTTTTGCGGCGTTGCTGAAGTCTTTTGGATCTGCCAACGAATTTCCGCCTTCCGGATCACCGCCTGATTCATTTTCTTCACCCAAAAATTTCCCGTAACGTAAGCGTAGCAGCTTCTGGTCGAAACCCAGGTTGTTGCTGCGTTTTTTAAATTCTTCCGCTTTGATCGTGTCTTTTTCTTTCAGCAATTGTTCGGTTTCGATGATGATCTGCCGCTCGCTCCTGAACAGTTCCGGCTTCACGTCCAAACTATTTACCATGCCTTCCATTTGCATCAGTTTGGCCGTGTCCGCAATCGAAACGATGTAAACTTCCGAGCGCGTTTCCTGGTTGTGGTTGTCGGTCGCTTGTACATAAAAATATAGTTCATCGCCGGGCTGCATGCCTAAAGCTTTTAAATCAAATTGCTTCTGTAATTGATATTGCGTTTGATGGCCGTTAAAACCTGCATCGAAACTGATTTTTTGCTCTTTAAATTTCACCGCTTCGCCGGTTCCGCTGGCAATTGTGGCGTTGATATAGGCTTCGCTGATGCCATAATCATCGCTTAATGCTGTTTTTAACAGTGTTTTTTGTGCTTCTCCATAATCGATAACCGTAGTGGGTTTGGGCGATTGGATGCGGATCACGGGCGGCTGGTCTTTGATCACTTCAATTTGGTACAACTCAGAAATTTTTCCATCTAAACTCACTTGGTAAAAGCCCGGCACGTGGACCGTTTTTGCCGTTTTCCACAAAGTACGATCTGCATTTGCCGCTTTTAGCAATAGTTTTTCTTTGTCGTTAAAAATAAAACTGACTTGTTTCACGGCTTTGTTTGTGCTGATTTCCCAGTTGACTGTTGCACCATCTTCTGCAATTAAATTAAATTTTTCCTGTTCGCGGACACTTTTGCCGGTGTAAGCCGGAGGTATGGTTTTTAGGTTGAAGTGATCAATTTCCGGCAAAATAGCTTCCGGTTTTTGCTGTTGTGTTGTGCCGTTGAATGCTTCTTTTACCGTATAAAAATTGGTGTGCTTAGCTTGAAAAGACAATTTCATCAGCAAGAAACTCAGGCAAAACGCAACCGTTAAAACGATGGCCGCAAATTTTAAACGCCGGTGAAAGGCTTTAGGATGAGAGAGTTGCGGTAAGATATTTTCTACTTTTTGCTTTTGCAGTTGTTCTAAAAGATTAAGGGAATCCGCAGGTTTTAAGCTAAGTTCTGTGCTTTCTTCCAGCTCGGGGAAATGTTGATTTATAAATCGGGCAACATCCGAAACAGTAACTTTCCAACAAGGATTTGTTAAAAAAAGTATTGTGCCGAAAATCAAAATCAGCGGAACGACCAGCCAGAATGATCCTGAAAAAAACACATGAAAAATTGTACTTAATAAAAGAGCCGCTGCTAAAGACAAAAATGCAAGCGACAAAATATTGTTGTATTTCCAGGCTCTTTGCCAGTTGCCGATGATGTATTTTCCCTTTTCCTCAACCATAAATTTCCTCTTTTTTAGTTTGGGTTGAAAGGAGCCGTTCCAATAAAAAAACCAGGAACAAGGCGATCCAGCAAGCGTGTTCCAAGTCGGTAAAACCCATAAGTTTGCTGTTTTTAAAAAATGAATTTGAATTGATTACCGCAGAAGTTTGTTGCTGATTTGAACTAATGATTCGCCTGTCGTTTTCGCTAAAGTTTGGCTGTGGATAACTTTTTAAAATCAAATTTAAAATCAGCTTCGGGAAATCGCTGCTCCAGGGCAAATCATTCCAGGAAGGGTTAAAACGGCTGTAAAAATGATATACTGTTGCATTTCCTGCTTTTTGACTGCTTAAAACCGGCTGTCCAAATCCGTCTTGCCAAATAGTCTGAGTATTTGCCATGCTTCTTTTATCGGCTAAAAAATGTTGATACAAGTTGATGCTTTCAGATTCATTTCCCTCAAAATTATTTGCACTGCTGATCCAGGAATTGATTGCCTGCGCTTTGCCCGTTTCGTATTGAAAAATCCTTCCATCGGCGACTGATTTTTGACTCAGGTTTTTTGGAATGATTTGCTCCGACAACCAGAAAATCCAGTTTTGTTTAGGTTTGATCTGGTTGAGATTACTTGCCAGATTAATCTTCATCTTTCTTCCGCTAAACTTTTTTACAGCTTGTAAAGCAGCTTCCAAATAAGCCGCATCAGTTGGAAACTGGTTTTGATAAACCGTTATTTTTAGAGTTGATGTATCAACGGAGACAGATCGCCGCGAACTGTTTTTTAAATCAACAACCGGTTTTCCTTCTTCAATAGAAACATTGAAACGGGAATTGCCCCGATCTGCCGATTGCAATTTTATGGTGCTAAAAGAAGTACCGGAAGGTTTGCTGTTGCCTATCAATAAGCGGATGCTATCTGTTGAAGTGAAGGAAGCGTTCTGGATCCAGGCAGAAACAGAATCGGCAGGTGTAAAGGTTTTCCAATGGAGATCAAGGGCCAGTTCCGGCCGCGCGCCTTTAAAGTGCTGCAACTGATTGGAAGTAAATAAATAAGCAGGTATTTTTTGCGGCAATTGCTGCTCCAGCAACTTCAATAAACTCCAGTAGGATTGCGGTTCTTGGTTTGATTTTGGTTTGATCGTATCTTTTAAAACTTCCTCCAATTTTAATGCCTTAAAAGAAGCATCAAACTGGTGCAGTTCGTAACCGGCTTTCAGCAATGAATCCACCTGCGGTTTAAAAAGCGCATATACTTCTTTTACCGGCTCTTTTTCTATCAAAACCCAACCTTTTGTTTTAACTGGCTGCGCTTGCTTTTGCCACAAAGGTTCTGTCAACAAAAATGCAAGCAACAGCAATAAAAGGCAGCGTAAAAGCAGCAGCAGCCAATTGTTGATGCGAAAACTTCGCGCACTTTGCCGCGCACTTTCGCCCAACAAAGCAATGCTGCCGATCTTGAGCGTTTTGCCGGTTTTGATATGCCACAAATGGATAAGCACCGGGATGATCAGTCCGGCGATTGCCCAAAGCCATAAAGGGTTTAGTAGTTGAAGCACAATTTTTAGCTATTAGCTTTCAGCGTCTTTGAAATTTATTATTTTCTGGCCATCAGCTTTCGGCCTTTAGCATTAGCTATTAACCATGAACTATTATCTATTATCTTTCTGCCTTTCACCTTTCAACCCTTAACCTAAAACCCCTTCGCCCTTTGGTTCAAAAAATCCCTTAACGCCTGGTCTAAAGGCTGGTTCATGCTGATTAAACTGTAAAAAATGCGCCTGTCCAACAGTTGTGTTTTGATGTAAGCCAGGCGTTCGTCTAATTTTTGTTTGTAAACTTTACGCGCTTGCGCAGCATTGATTTGTATCGTTTGTCCGGTTTCCAAATCTTCTAAAGTGGAATAACCTGCAAAATCCAGTTCCAGTTCGTTTTTTCCGATCAGTTGAAAAACGATGATCTCATGTTTTAAGGTAGAAAGTTTATCCAATAATTGCAAGATCTCGTTGTCTTCTTCATAAAAATCGGTGATGAAAACCAAGAGTTCCGTTTTGCCTGTTCCGGCGAAGATTTCTTTGTAAGCCACCGGTTCTGTCAGTTTTCCTGCCGGGTTTAGGTTTTCCAACTGATAAAACAAGCGGTTTAAATGCTGCAAGCTTTGCCTTGGCACCAAGGAAAACAAGCCGCCGTTTTGCAACACAAACAAACCTGTTGCATCACCTTGCAAATTGGCAAGATAAGCCAGCGAAGCAGTTAGATAAGCAGCGTAAGTACTCTTTTTAAAACCGGCATCTTCATGGTTCATGGAAGCGCTGGCATCAACCAGGAACCGGACAGAAATACTGGTTTCCACTTCCGATTCCCGGATGTAATAACGATCGGAACGGGCAAACATTTTCCAATCCAAAGAACGCAAATCATCTCCGGGCTGGTAGCTTCGGTACTGACTAAATTCCATTCCCGGCCCTTTGATCGTACTTTTGTTAACGCCGCTCATAAAACCGTCAACCACTGTTTTGGCAGCGAGTTGCAGGCTTTTGATCGACATGACAACTTTAGGATCGAGGAGAGAGGACATGCAGATCTATTTAAAGATATTTTTTCATCACTTCTTCGTGAGATTTTCCTTCACCCCTTTCTCCTTGTTTGATTGCTTCTTCAACATCATCTTTTACCTCATCAGGCAAGTCGTCCCAAAAATCATACTCCTTTTCAATTTCAAGTATTGCTTGTACCATTCTAAGTATTTTTTCATCAGCGTGATCAATATTTTGTTTGATCTTATTACGCAATTGCTCTGTTTCTGACATTTGTTATCGGTTTAAATCTTCACGAATCTAACTTTTTATACCTATAAAAACAGTATTGTTAAGCCATTACCTTTGGCCGTTCTATTGCTTTAATCAGCTCTTCCGTTACTTTGTCAGAGTTCACGTTTTCCGCATCCGCTTTAAAATTCATCAAAATTCGGTGGCGTAAAACCGGGTAAGCCATGTTGTGGATGTCTTCCATCAAAACCGCATACCTTCCTTTAAATAAAGCCCTTGCTTTTGCCGTTAAAATTAAAGCCTGCCCGGCGCGCGGACCAGCTCCCCAGCGCACCCATTCTTTTACAAAAGGAACGGTTGTGGTATCCGGCCGTGTGGCGCGGATCAAGCTGCTGACGTAGTGCACCAGATCATCATTGATGTTCACATCGCGCACTAAGCCTTGCAATTGCCTGATTTCTTCTCCGCCCAAAATCGGGTTTACCGTTGTTTTTTTACTGCCGGTCGTGCTGTTTAAAACGCCGAATTCTTCCTGTGCGGTTGGGTAGCCAATTTTGATGTAGAGCAGAAAGCGGTCTAATTGGGCTTCCGGCAACGGATAAGTTCCGGCTTGTTCAATCGGGTTTTGTGTGGCGAGGATAAAGAAAGGACGGTCTAAAGGATACGTTTGCCCGCCGTAAGTCACCTCAAATTCCTGCATGGCTTCCAGCAAAGCTGCTTGTGTTTTAGGTGGTGTGCGGTTGATTTCATCTGCCAAAACAATATTGGCAAAAAGCGGGCCTTTGTTAAACTTGAAAAAACGCTTTCCGGTTATATGGTCTTCCTCCAAAATCTCAGTCCCAACAATATCCGTCGGCATCAAATCGGGCGTAAACTGGATGCGGCGGAACGATAAATGTAGAGCCTGGGACAAGGTACGCACCATTAAGGTTTTGGCCAGCCCGGGCACACCTTCCAGGAGGCAATGGCCGCCAGCAAGCAGGGCAACCAAAATTTCATCCAAAACTTGGTCTTGCCCGATAATTACTTTTTGTATTTCTTTTTTAAGCGATGAAAGTTGAACGAGCAGGTTTTTCAGGGTACTTTCTGTGGTCTCCAAAACGTTTCAGAATTAAAATGAGCAAAACTGGATTTGTTATTTGAGAAAAGTAGAAATAAAATGTCAGAAATTATAAAAGTATCCAACAGTAGCATAATCTTTACAGGATTTATGCCCATAAAAGAAGCATTGGTCAATATTTACAATAATTTAGGGCGATGAATGCGGCCAAATTTACTTTTACCCGTTTACGATATGTTTCCGGCGATTGGGACACCGACCAGCGGATGCCGTCCAACATCCTTAACTCGCTAATTGAATATACTACAATCCCCATCAACACAGAAGAAAAAATAATTGACCTCAGCAGCAACGAAATATTTGCTTCTCCTTTCTGTTACCTCAGCGGGCATAAATTGGTGCAGTTCAACGCGCAGGAGCGCAGCAACTTTAAGCAATATGTGCAAAACGGCGGTTTCGTTTTTGCCGATGATTGCAACCATGATATTGACGGGCTTTTTGCGCGTTCTTTTGAAGCGCAAATGTCGGCCTTGTTTGGCGTACATGCTTTAAAAAAAATCCCGTCAAACCATCCCATTTATTCTTCTTTTTTTAAATTTGAAAAAGGGCCGCCAAATACGGCTTTTGAGTTGAACGGCTGGGGTGATGACCTTGTCCATGATTACCTGAAAGCAATTGAAATTAACGGACGGATTGCCGTTTTATACAGTAATAAAGATTATGGCTGCGAATGGGATTATGATTTCAGGAACAAACGTTTTCTGGCAGAAGACAATACCAAGTTCGGGGTGAACATTGTGTTGTATGCGATGGGTGCGTAATGCTTCTATCGTTTTTAATGCTGCTTTTACCGGGTAAAAATAAAGTAGGCCGTCTATGCAGATTTCATTTAATATTGTTGCAAAAAATTTTAGCTTTGGTTCGGCACAAAACCTTGTTGCAAAAGTTTTTTTAAATTATTATTCATGATTGTAGCAGACTTAACAGAAGATGAAGAAAGCCGTTTAAAATCGCTTGATTCTTATGAAATTCTGGACAGTTTGGCCCAAAAAGACTTTGATGATATTACCCGGCTGGCTTCAGAAATCTGCAATACGCCTATTTCATTGATCAGTTTTGTGGATGCAGGCCGGCAATGGTTTAAATCCCGGCATGGGCTTGAAACGACGGAAACACCCAGGGAATATGCCTTTTGTGCACACGCTATTTTAAATCCGAGTGAAATATTGGTTGTTCCGGATGCTACCAAAGACGAACGCTTTATGCATAACCCGTTAACTACCGGCCATCCGCGGGTAGTTTTTTATACAGGCGTTCCTTTAGTGAACGAGGAAGGCCACGCTTTGGGCACTTTATGTGTTATTGATAACCAACCTAAAGAATTAGCAGAAAGCCAGCTTATTGCTTTAAAAGCACTTGCCAACCAAGTGATGGCACAACTGGAGCTGCGCCGAAAAGTAAAAGAACTGAACATACTTACGTTAGAACTTAAAAAATCCAACCAATACCTGGAACGTTTTGCATTGATGGCATCACATGATATCAAAAGCCCATTGACCAGCATCATGCTGACGGGACAACTGCTGAAATCAAAATATCAGGCTAACCTGGATGAAAAGGGGAACCGTATGCTGGATATTATCAACAGTTCTGCCAACCGGCTGCTGGATTTTTTGAACCAGATGCTGGAATATTCCAAATCCTATAAAACCCTGTCGCAAAAAAAGGATGAGGTTTGTGTGAACCAACTTATTGAGGAAGTGTTGAAATTGGTGGACATTCCAGAATCTTTCCGCATTGAGACGCCTCAAAAGCTGCTGTACATCAAAACTTCTGCCATTGCGTTGGAGCAGATCCTGGTCAACCTGCTGAACAATGCTGTCCGGTATAATGATAAGCCGGAAGGGTTGATCCGTATAGAGTTTGAAGAAAAGCTCGGTTTTTATCAGTTCAGGATCAGTGACAACGGCATTGGCATCGAGGCAAAAAACTTCAACAAGATATTTGAGCCGATGGTAACACTAAACAGTAAAGACCGCTACAACAAAACCGGATCCGGAATTGGTTTATCTACTGTAAAAAACTTGGTGGGCAGTTTGGGCGGAGAAATTGAGGTGGAATCCGTTTTAAACGAAGGGACAACTTTTCAGTTCATGATACAGAAGTAAAGGATGGGGTTTGTAACAATGCTTCTTTTATCGGCAGAAAATGTGTGGGTGTTTATTGTATGAAAGTTATTAGCGTCATTCTTCTGCCTCCATATAAATTACAAGTTTCTTTTGAAGATGGAGTAACGGGTGTTATCAATTTAGAAGCTTTGGTGCAAAAAGGGGTTTTTACAGTGTTAAAAGATGAACAATTTTTTAATCAGGTAAAGTACAACAAATCGGCTATCTTTTGGAATGATGATTTGGAAATTGATTTGTTGAATATTTATGCCCAATTAGGGAATAAGGATTTGGAGGAGATGTTTGCAAATTATAGATATGCCTCATATTAGTTATTTTTTACGTTCAAAAACCTGCTTTTAATCTCTTGAAACGATTTATATTCTACCTGTGCGTTTTTTTCTGTTCAATCATTCCATCAATCATCAATTTATATTCATCCGTTAACTCAAGATTCAGATGATGTTGGTGCAGTAAGTTTTCGTAATCTTCTATAGAAAGCACAACTGCTGTCCTTTCTCCTTTATTGTTAACAATAAACTGTGTTTCCATATTTCAAATTTAATTTTTTTGTTTGGATAACCTCAACAAAAATAGTTCATACTTCTTTTACCACAAAAAAATCTGCGTTGCTGTTGGAATGATTACTTTTGTAGTATTTTATTATAAAGCATGAACGCTGAAACCATTAAAGCGCTTCCGGGCCGCTATTGCAATTCCTTGAACACCTATTCCCGCTGGCTGACGCGTGAAGTAACGATTGGCGATGTGCCGATGGGCGGAACCAACCCAATCCGCATCCAAAGCATGACCACAACCGATACGATGGACACCGCAGGAACCGTTGCACAGTCCATTCGGATGGTAGAAGCAGGTTGTGAATATGTGCGTATTACGGCGCCAAGCGTAAAAGAAGCGCAAAACCTGGCAGAGATTAAAAAGCAGTTAAGGCAAAAAGGTTATCATGTTCCTTTAGTGGCCGATATTCACTTTACCCCAAATGCAGCAGAAGTTGCGGCGCGGATCGTAGAAAAAGTACGCATCAACCCCGGAAATTATGCCGATAAAAAACGCTTCGATGAACTTGTTTACACCACAACCGAGTACCAGAACGAGCTGGAACGCATCTACCGGAAGTTTACGCCGTTGGTAAATATCTGCAAAGAATACGGAACGGCAATGCGCATCGGCACCAATCATGGTTCGCTTTCTGACCGTATCATGAGCCAGTACGGCGATACGCCGCAAGGCATGGTAGAATCGGCCATGGAATTCATCCGCATGTGCGAAAGCCTGAATTATTATAATTTGGTGATCTCCATGAAATCCAGTAACCCGCAAGTGATGGTACAAGCTTACCGGATGCTGGTGGAAACCATGGTGGCCGAAAACATGAATTACCCCTTGCATTTAGGCGTAACCGAAGCTGGCGACGGCGAAGACGGCCGCATTAAATCTGCAGTTGGTATTGGTACGTTGCTGGAAGATGGTTTAGGCGATACTGTTCGCGTTTCCCTCACCGAAGAACCGGAAGCGGAAGCACCGGTTGCGATTGCATTGGTGGAAAGGTATGCGCGGAGAAGCCTCACCCCAAACCCCTCTCCGGGGGAGAGGGGCTTCAAAACCATCGCCGATACTGTAGCTACTCCCTCTCCTTTGGAGAGGGCTGGGGTGAGGCGCGAAACCTACGAAGCTAACGCCTTCATCGGCGGCCATATGGTTCCACGCGTGGTTTTAGATCTCTCCGCAAAAAATTTAAAAAACCCTTCCATTTTGGCTGATGCCGGTTATTTGTATTCGCCATTTTTGGATAAATACAACATGGCCGATCAGTCGGTAGATTTTGTGTATCTGGCTGATGAGCTGCCTTCTTTTGCTTTTCCGGGGAACCTGAAACAACTGTACAATTATAAAACCTGGAGCTTTTTAACCGATAAAAAGAACTGCCATCCGGTTTTTGGTCTGGAGGAATACAATGCTTCTGCAGAAAAAGATGAAGCATTAAATTTAGTCAAAATCAAAAACAGTGATCTGGAAACAGAGGCGTTTAAACAGCTAACATTTGATGCAACCTTAATTTTTGTGTTCGAAACTGATGCTGCCCATGGCATGGCCGATCAGCGCGAATGCTTCTTTTATCTGCAAAAAAATGGTATTGATGTGCCGGTGATTGTGAAGAGGAGATATTGTTTTGGGTTGCCAGTTGCCAGTGGTGAGTTGTCGGTTTCTGGTTGTGAGCCTAAAGCAAACAGCAATCAGCAATCAGCACAAAATCAAAACCCAGAACTGGAAACCCGCAACTTCCAACCTGCAACTGTTCACCCAGAACTCACAACAGACAACTCACAACAGACAACTGAATTACAGCTTTACGCCGCAACCGATCTCGGTGCTTTGTTAGTTGATGGTTTTGGGGATGGCATTTGGATTGATGCGCCGGAAATCCCTTCCAAAACAATTACTTCTACCGCTTTTGGGATTTTGCAGGCGACGCGTTCGCGGATTTCCAAAACGGAATATATTTCCTGCCCAAGCTGCGGCCGCACACTTTTTGATCTGCAGATTACCACGCAAATGATCCGCAGCCGGACTTCTCACCTCAAAGGACTAAAAATCGGGATTATGGGCTGCATTGTAAACGGGCCGGGCGAAATGGCCGATGCCGATTATGGTTACGTTGGTGCAGGCCCGGACAAGATCACGCTGTACCGCGGCAAAGAAGTGGTGAAGAAAAATGTTTCTTCGGCTTTGGCTTTGGATGAATTAATTGGAATTATTAAAGTTGATGGGAACTGGGTGGAACCTGAGGTGGTTTAGGAATTAAATTACTTCTTTATGTTAAAGAAAAACGGAACAGTGTAAGCAACTTTTATTCGCCTGCCGTTTTGAATGCTTGGTAGCCATTTTGGGCTTTCTTTCAAAACCCTTATAGCTTCTTCATCAGCTTCTTTACTTAATCCTTTTATAACTTTGATATCTGTTAACGAACCATCTGTTTCTATCGTAAAAACGGTCGTAACTCTTCCCGTTACACTTTTTGGCGGATGAATGTTTTTATTTATATAAGCAAATAAAGCCGCTTCTCCGCCTGGAAATTGGGCATCCCTATTGCTAATAATTAAAACCTCACCCATTACAAAGGGATCGGATTTTTTAGCAGAATCTGACTTTTTTGCTGGTAATTGTTGCTGTGCCGATGCTTCTTTTACCCCTATAAAAACAGTAACAAACATGGCCGCAGCTGAAAGCCAGCGTTTCCAAACAGGTTTTGGACGAGAACGGCTTAACTGCGATTGCTGAAATCTGCCGCAAACTTGCGTGGTGCTACTGACTAAATAAGCAGCAATTTCATCCGAAGTTTTATCTGCAAAATCAACAACCCTTTTCTGGCAATTATTACAAAAGCGGCCGCCTTTTACGGCTGTCATATCTTCCCAATTGCGGTTGCAGGTAAAGTTTAAACGAACTATTGGCTGATCTTCCATTTTGATATTTTACAATGATGCTTCCTCAAAAACCTCTTCCAAATCCAAAACAAATCCCGGCAAAACCGGCGTGGTTACTTCATCTCCGCCAGTCAGAATTCTTGATGGAACGTATTTCCCGGTTTCATCCAACGTATATTTCATAAACGTTTGCGATTCCGGCCAAAAAATCCAGTATTCTAAAACACCGGCTTCTTCATAAATCTCATATTTGTTGCGCAATTCTTTTTTGTTGTTTCCTGAAGAGAGGATTTCTACCACAATATCCGGTGCACCAACGCAACCACGGTCATCGAGTTTTGTAAGATCACAAACCACACAAATATCAGGTTGAAAAACAGTTGTAACCAGTTTATCAGCAGTATTTTTCCGTGAAAGGCGAACATCAAAAGGAGCAAAGTAAGCTTCACAAGGTTTTTTATCTAAAAATCGAGATATTTTCACATAAATTTTCCCTGCTAATTTTTGGTGCCTTCTGCTTGGCGCTGGCGTCATCCTAAACAATTTGCCTTTTAAAATTTCCAGTCGGTCATCAAAAGTCCAAGCCAGGTAATCGGCGTAGGTGTAAGTTTTATCAAAGTCGAGGTCGCTTAATTGCATTGCAGGTTATTTATCAATCAAAAATAACATTAAAATTAAAGTAACCAATGCTTCTTTTACCATACAAAAATTAGTGTTTTTTAAAAATAGAAAATACTTCATAACTTATCCCAACTTTTTTGGGCGTGCCCCTGCGGGTCGGGCTATCCGCTGCAAGTCCTCGCTGCGCTGCGGGCTTTCCGCTGCTATCCCTCACGCGGCCGCTCGCATATCTGTCTGTTGCAGCCATGATCCGCAGATAACAATATTTTTAAAACTACGCCTGCCAATTGCAGTTTAGCTTAAAGCAGATCATTCAATTCCCACTAACCCAAAAATTACCATGTCAAAAACAGTAGCAGACCAATTGGTAGCAATGCTGGCCGAAGCCGGCGTTAAAAGAATATATGCCGTTACCGGCGACAGTTTAAACAACGTGAACAATGCGGTGCGCACCAACGGTAAAATCCAGTGGATCCACGTCCGCCATGAAGAAGTTGGCGCTTACGCAGCAGGCGCAGAAGCCCAACTAACTGGTGAACTGGCTTGTTGCGCAGGCAGCAGCGGTCCCGGCCATGTGCATTTAATCAATGGTTTGTACGATGCATACCGTTCGGGCGCGCCAGTAGTTGCTATTGCTTCCACCATAATGTCGCAGGAATTTGGCACCGAATATTTCCAGGAAACCAATACCATCAAGTTGTTTGACGATTGCAGCCATTACAACCAAGTTGCCGTTACGCCAATGCAGTTGCCGCGCATGTTGCAGGCCGGCGTTCAATATGCACTTAATAGAAAAGGCGTTTCGGTAATTGGTTTGCCGGGCGATTTGACCGGGAAAGACGCTGAAGAAAGCGAAACTGCTATGCACTTTTACCGGCCTGAACCTGTAACCCGCCCGTCTGACAAGGAGTTGCAGGAACTGGCGGACTTGATCAACTCACATCATAAGATCACCATTTTTTGCGGTATCGGTGTAGCAGAAGCGCATGATGAAGTGGTGGAAATGGCCGGAAAAATCAAAGCAACAGTTGGTTATTCTTTCCGCGGGAAAATGGCCATCCAGCATGATAACCCTTACGAAGTAGGCATGACGGGTTTGCTCGGCCTGCCTTCTGCTTACCACAGCATGCACGAATCTGACCTGGTGCTTCTTTTAGGCACAGATTTTCCTTACGTCAACTTTATGCCAACCAAAAACAAGATCGTGCAAATCGACTTGAAACCAGAACGTTTGGGCCGCCGCGCCAAATTAACCATGGGTTTATGCGGAGGGATTAAATACACTTTACAAGCATTGATGCCTCTTTTAACCCCTAAAACTGATGACAGCTTTTTAAAAGCACAGTTGGAATTTTACGGCAAAGTGAAAGAGAAAATGCAGACTTATGTAGATGACCGGGGCGAAAAAGACGCGATCCACCCGGAATTTGTAGCGGCAACCGTAGATAAACTGGCTGATCTGGATGCCATTTTTACGATGGATACCGGCATGTGCTGCGTTTGGGGCGCACGATACATAAAATCTACCGGTAAAAGAAGCATGATCGGTTCTTTTAACCACGGTTCGATGGCGAACGCGATGCCGCAAGCCATTGGTGCAGCACTGGCTTTTCCGCAACGCCAGGTGATTGCTTTTTGTGGTGATGGTGGATTATCAATGCTTTTGGGTGATCTGGCTACGATTGTCCAGTATAAATTACCGATCAAGCTAATCGTTTTCAACAACAGATCATTAGGTATGGTGAAGCTGGAAATGGAAGTGGCCGGCCTGCCCGATTGGCAAACCGATATGGCCAACCCTGATTTTGCCGCCGTTGCCGCTGCTTTCGGAATGAAAGGAATTACGGTAAACGATCCTGAAAATCTGGAACAAGCTATTCAGCAGGCATTTGCCACAGAAGGGCCTGTTTTGGTAAATGTAATGACCGACCCGAACGCTTTGGCCATGCCGCCAAAAGTAGAATTTGCACAAGTAAAAGGCATGGCTTTATCCATGAGCAAACTCATTTTAAACGGCAAAATGGATGAAGTTTTAGATACGGTTAAGGCTAATTATAAGCATTTGAAGGATGTGATATAGAGCTAATCAGAATAAATCTTGCTGATTTTTTTGCATATTTGAGAGTTGTGTTATAAGATTCAAACACAACTCTTTTTACGTTAATAGCAAATGAAAGCTCCTATAAAAATTGGTGAAAAAACTTATAAGTTTAAAAAAGATGCTTTAGCGCATTATAAAAGTATTTTAAATTCATATAAATTTGGTCAATCTTTAAATGATGAACACTATGATGATTTAATTGCTTTGTTAGATTATGATTATGCAATTGAAAACAAAGAAATAGAAATCTTAGAGGAACTTGCTGAAGCTATAATTCAAGAAAATGAAACAGAGGAAGATTTAATAATAGAAGATATTAGAATTGCAAAGGTTCAATATGATACTAGATGTTTTGAACTTGTTTATAATGATTTAAGCAGTCAGCTTATTTCCTACATTATGATTATTAATAGACCTGCATATGATGTAGGAAATTTATTTAATACTGCTTGTAGAAATGCAATTCAGGATGATATGAGAGCTGTTAAGCAAAGATATTTTGATGAGAATTCTACGAAAGGGTTTGTGAAATGTCAAGAGACAAATGAATTATCAAAATGGGAAGATTTAGCAGTTGATCACAGACAACCAAATACCTTTTCTATAATTGTTGACAGATTTAAAGAAGTAAATAAAATTGACTTAGATGAGATAGAATATTTGGTAAACGACAATAATCTTTTACTGTTTAAAAACGAGAATTTAATAGTAGAATTTCGAGAGTATCATAAAGAAAAAGCTAATTTGAGAATCGTTAGAAAGGAATGTAATTTAAGCAGAACCGGAATGGCGAAACTTACAAGGAATAATAAAGATTTGAGTATAAAATAAATTATTAAACTCATGACCAAACAAACAATTATAGAACGAACAATCCAGGTAATCAACCAGCTTCCTGAAGAAAAAGCAATTGAGATTTCTGATTTTGCTGAATTTACAGCCAGACGTTACGAAGAACATATTTTTACTAAAGGCATCCAACAGTTAAGTGCCAATAGCAATGCTTTTGATTTTCTAAACGATGAAGAAGACCTTTATACAGAAGCAGATTTAAAAGAACCCTACAATGGCTAAAGGCGATATTGTACTGATTACTTTTCCATATACCAATTTAAGTGGCAGCAAGTTAAGACCGGCTGTCGTACTTATTGAAAGTAACTTTGATCTTACCGTTTGTTTTATAACTACACAACTTGGATGGTTGGAAAAAACGGATGTTATGCTTTTTCCAGATGAAATCAATGGTATTAAAAAGCAATCATTGTTGAGAACAAGTAAAATTGCAACTTTAGATAAGGAATTAGTAAAAGGTATTTTAGGAAGATTAACTTTAGATAAAATAGCAGAACTAAATGATCAGCTTAAAATATTATTTCAGTTATCTTAAAATGGAATTTACTTAAATTTATCCGTTAAAAGAAGCATCTTCCTTCAAAAACCCAATACATACCTCGCAAACTTGTTCCAAACTTGCAGGCAAACTTGCATCCAAGTATGGATGATTGGAATTGAAAGTATGGTTGGCTCCGGGTGCAACCACCAAGTCAGATTTTGGCTGTTTCCGGTTCAGTTGCAAGGCATGGCTGATGTTTACCGTTGGATCAGCATCGCCATGAACAATTAACCAGGGTTGTTTAATTTCGGCGGCAGCTAAAAAAATATTTAAGCGTTTTGGGTTTTGGTCGAGATCATCCAGCAAAGTAACTTTGACCGGCAACTGCTGGTTGGTACGCGAATTCAAGAAGTATTGCTTGCCGCTTAATCTCCATTGTGCTTCTGCTTCTTTCGGCCATAAGTTATGAAAATCAGCAACGGAAGCCCAGGTAATTAATTTTTCAACACGCTCATCTTCTGTCGTTTTAATAATACTGATGCCGCCGCCCATGCTGTGCCCAATCAGCGATACTGTTTTTACCGGTGGAAAAGTAGCGCCGTTTGTAGCGAAATCGATCACCAGTTTTAAATCTTCCAGTTCGATGGAAAAAGTATTGTCGCTGAAAGCTTCCAGGTCAACAAAATCCAACGGATGTTCTGGCGTGGTTCCGTTGTGGGAGAAGTTGAATTTTAAAAAGCGGAAACCATGTTCTGCAAAGTATCGCGCCACTAAATTATGCGTCCCCCAATCTTTAAACCCTTTAAATCCATGTGCAAAAACAACTAAAGGTGCTTCCCGATTGCGGACATCAAAAGTAAGATCGGCCAACATGTTACGACCGGAAGCGCCGGGAATTAAAAAGGTTTCTTGTTTGATGTATTCGTTCATGTTGATGCTTCTTTTATCAGGTAAAATTTGGTGTTCATTTTCATTTTGTTATACTATAAAAGCCAGAACGGTTACGGACAGAAAGGTATAGACCCAGGCGCGGCGGGCTGAATGCCGCCCGGAGGCGATCCGGCATTCTTGATTTTTTGGTTCTTTTTTATCAAGAAAAAAGAACGGACAAAAGAAACTAATTCGAAGAAGATTTCTCCTTTTAGTCGAAATGACAGCGCAAACCATGCTTCTTTTATCAACCTAAAATCTGATTTAAAATCAATCTTTCCGGTGCCAGTACGCCCACAAAATTAAAACCGCTTGCAAAGGTAACCGAATCCAGGCACCAGTTTTGGTCACCGTTAATTTCCCCAGCATAAAAGGTGCAATTTGGATCATGTAAACATGTGCCGGAATAAAAGCAATCAGCATTAAAATAATTCCGTAAACGGCATATTTTCGGCTGGGTTTAAAAATCAGCATCGACCCAAAAAAGATTTCAAAAAAGCCTGCTGATAAATTTAATATTTTTGGAAATGGAAGATATGGCGGGATCAGCTTCCAATAACCCGTGGGATGCACAAAATGGTTGCTGCCGGCCACCAGGTACAAGGCAATTAACAGGATCAGACTGGTTTTTTTCAGGGTTGGCATAAGCAAGCTTAGTGTTTTCTGTTAGAAATGGGATCAATGGATTGTAAAGATAATTTTCCGCTATAATTTAAACGCATTCTAAATTAAAAGTGTTTGACAAAGTGCTGACACAGCAACTACCCGTGGTGATTACTTTTGTCAACCTCATAGATAAACGGCCTTGAAGTATTTAAAAGTTATTGCCTTTACACACAAACAAATCGAACTGAAAGAACTGGGGAAACTGGTGATCTGTCAGGAAGATTTGACCATTAAATTGCAAGAAGCTAAGGTCCGCTTTCAAATTCCCGAAATTTTTTATTTGGCTACCTGCAACCGGGTAGAATTTGTTATGGCGACTTCGCAGGTCGTTGACAAAGATTTTACACGGGAATTTATCAGTTTTATGAACATCGGGCTTTGTTCTCATTTTCTCGAAACTTTTATTTCCGGTGCTTCTATTTATGAAGAAAAGGAAGCTTTAAGCCATTTGTTGCGCACTTCCTGCTCCATGGAAAGTTTGGTGGTTGGCGAAAAAGAGATATTGGCTCAAATGCGTAAAGCTTACGAATGCTGCCGTTTGGCCAATCTGACCGGTGATTATTTACGTTTGGTGATGAACCGCGTGGTAAAAGCAGCCAAAGAAGTTTATACCGATACCAATATTTCCCGCAACCCGATTTCGGTGGTTTCTTTGGCCTACCGCAAATTGCGCGAACTGGCTTTGACCCCTAATGCCCGGATTTTGATCATCGGTGCCGGCGAAACCAACAAAAATATTTCCAAGTACCTGCAAAAACACAAGTATTCCAACTTTGCTGTTTTTAACCGTACAAAATCCAAAGCTGAAGAACTGGCGGCAGAATTAAATGGAAAAGCGTTTGACTTGGCAGATCTGGCCAATTACCAGCAAGGTTTTGATGTGGTCATTACCTGTACTTCTTCTGTTGAACCGATTATCACTACAGAGATTTATAAAACTTTACTTAACGGCGAAACGGGCCGTAAAATAATAGTTGACCTGGCTGTTCCCAATGATACTGCCGCTGAAGTCGTTGAAAATTTCCCGATCAATTATATTGAAGTGCATACTTTGAATGAGCTTTCTAAAAGTAATTTGCAAGAACGTTATCAGGAACTGGTCTATGCGGAAAAGATCATTGAGCAAAACATTGCCGAATTTATTCCGGTTTTGAAACAACGCCGTATTGAATTGGCAATGCGCGAAGTGCCCGAAAAAATTAAGGAAATACGCAAGCGTGCCGTTGACTGTGTTTTTGCAGAAGAGATACAATTGATGGACGATCAATCGCGCCAGGTGCTGGAAAAGATGATGAATTATATGGAAAAAAAATTCATTAGTTTGCCGATGATCATGGCCAAGGAAATCATGTCCAGCGATAATTAAATTTTCCTGTTTCTGCTGATGCTTCTTTTATCGTCAGAAAAATCCCATTTCTAATTTTTTACCCGGCTAAGTTTTCTTAAAAACATAACTTTGCGCTTTACTCAAAAAGCAAAACCTTGAACAGAAAAATTACCATAGGAACACGGGGAAGTGATTTGGCTTTGTGGCAGGCCAACTTTGTAAAAGATCGTTTGGCCGAAATAAATATTCTGGCAGAGCTTAGAATCATCAAAACCCAGGGCGACCGGATTTTAAACCTCAGCTTTGATAAATTGGAAGGCAAGGGTTTTTTCACTAAAGAATTGGAGGAAGAACTGCTGGCCGGAACGATTGACTTGGCCGTGCACTCTCACAAAGATTTGCCAACTGAAAATCCGCCCGGATTGGTGATAGCAGCGGTTTCTGAACGGGAAGACCCATCGGAATATTTACTGATGCTGAAGGATTGTGTAGATTTTAAGCAAAAGTTTACTGTCAAGTTTGGTGCTTTGGTAGGTACTTCGTCCAACCGCCGCAAAGCGCAGTTGCTGGCTGTCCGCCCGGATTTGGAAATTGCAGAATTACGGGGAAACGTACCCACACGGATCAACAAATTGCGCCACGAAGAATACGACGCCATTATGCTGGCCAAAGCCGGAATTGTGCGGTTGGGTTTGGACATGAGTGAGTTTCATGTCGAAGAAATCGGGCCGACGGAATTTATCCCTGCTCCGGCACAAGGCGTTTTGGCAATCCAGATTCGTGAAATTGACAAAGAACTTTTTGATATTTTGCAAAACCTCAATCACCCAGAAGTAGCCGAAGCTTTATCGGTGGAGCGTAAAGTGCTGCGCTTATTTGGCGGCGGATGCCATTTGCCTTTAGGTTGTTACTGCCGCAAAGAGGACGGCCAGTTCCAGGTTTTTACTTCCAAAGCGAAAGACGATGAGCAGGTGCCCGACCGTTATTTTACAGAAGCACCAACAACAAAAGGTTTGCCGGAAAAGGTGGTTGCCAAATTCAGCAATGAGCGTAAATTTCCGGCTACTGTTTTTATATCGAGGGATTTATCGGCACAAAGTTATTTTCGTAAAGCGGTAGAAAAAAACGGGACAGCAATAGAAGCGCGTTCTTTGATCCGTACCGTTCCGATCATCACCAAGCTTGATCCATACATTTTGAAAAATGTGGACTGGATATTTTTCACCAGTAAAAACGGTGTGGAATATTTTTTCAACCTGCAACCACAATTGCCTAAAAAAGTAAAGTTCGGCGTGATGGGCAGCGGTTCCGAAAATGCTTTGCGTTCATTAGGGTTTCGGGCAGATTATACCGGCGAAGGTGTGGACAGCGCGGATGTTGGGGCAGAATTTGCCAAACTGGCCAATGGTTCTACCATCTTGTTTCCGGCAGCCGAAGACCCGATGCGCAGTATTCACCAGGCTTTGTCCGCAGCAACAAAAATGATTGACCTGCCGGTTTATGAAACGGTTTTGGAGGATGATGCAGAAGCGTCATCTGCCGAAGTTTTGATCTTTACCAGCCCGTCTAATGTAGAAGCTTATTTTGCTGATAATTTACTGGACGTGGGCCAGCAAGTTATTGCTATCGGTAAATCTACCGGCAAAAAACTGGATGAAATTGGTGTAAAGTACACATTGCCTTTTTCGCCGGACGAAATCGGTTTGGCAGAAGCGTTTTTTGGACTCAGCTTTTAGTTGTCAACAATAAGCTTTCAGCCCGAAAACAATCGAATTAAAACAAAGACTAAAAATATAAAGGCAGAAAGGTAAACGCTTGACATTTAGCTGATACCTAATTGCTGAAACCTTATATAAAATGCTCCAACGACCAAGAAGAAACCGGAAATCAGAAACAATTCGGCAAATGGTGCAGGAAACGGTTTTGCAACCGGCCAACCTGATCTTTCCATTGTTTATTGTAGATGGAAACGCACAAAAAACAGAAGTAAACTCGATGCCAGGCATCTTCCGGCATTCTATTGACCATTTGCTGCGCGAAGTGGAAAGTTGTGTCAAACTGGGTTTAAAAGCTTTTGATCTTTTCCCAAACATCGAAGAATCTTTAAAAGATAAATACGCCACCGAAAGCTACCGGGAGAACAGTTTGTATTTAAGGGCGATAAAAGAAGTAAAGCAACATTTCCCGGAAGTTTGTGTGCTTACAGATGTAGCCATGGATCCTTACAGTTCCGACGGGCATGATGGGATTGTAGAAAACGGAGAGATTTTAAATGATGAAACACTTGAAGTTTTAGGAAAAATGGCGTTGGCCCATGCGCATGCCGGTGCGGATATTATCGCGCCTTCGGACATGATGGACGGCCGGGTAGGTTATATCCGCCAGGTTTTGGACGATAACAAATTCACCAATGTTTCCATCATGTCTTATGCCGCTAAATATGCCAGTGCTTTTTATGGGCCGTTCCGCGATGCTTTAAAATCTGCCCCAAAACATGGCGATAAAAAGAGCTACCAGATGAACCCGGCCAACCAACGGGAAGCTTTGATTGAAGCCCGTTTGGACGAGGCCGAAGGTGCCGACTTTTTAATGGTAAAACCAGCATTGCCTTACTTAGATGTGATCAAGCTTCTGCATGATCACTCTGATTTACCAATTGCAGCATACAACGTAAGCGGCGAATATGCCATGATCAAAGCAGCGGTGCAAAATGGCTGGCTGGACGAACGCCGCGCGGTCATAGAAGTTTTACTGGGCATCCGCCGTGCCGGGGCAACTGCTATCTTAACTTATCACGCTAAAGAAGTGCTGGAAAAAGTATGGTTGTGAGCAGTCAGGTATCAGCAGTCAGCTATCAGATAACCTAAAACTCACCACCGGTAACAGAAAACCTACAACAGAAAAAAAGATGTTTGATTCAATAAAAAAAAGATTTTCACCTGCCGAAGCAGAAGAATTAGCGGCACTGCCTGGCGGTAAGCCAGACATCAGCCGCGAGAAATCTGCGGAGTTGTATGAGAAAGCCAAAACGTATTTTCCGGGTGGCGTAAACTCGCCGGTCCGGGCCTTTAAATCTGTTTACGGTACGCCTTTGTTTATTCAAAAAGGAGACGGCTGCCATATTTGGGATGCAGACGGCAATCAGTTTATCGATTTCTGCGGATCCTGGGGACCGTTGATTTTGGGTCATAATCATCCGAAAGTCCGCGAAAAAGTAACGGAAACCATGCAGAACGGCATGTCTTTCGGCGCGCCAACGGCTTTGGAAAACGAACTGGCCGAGCTGATCTTAAAGCATAATAAATATTTGCAGAAACTCCGTTTTGTAAGTTCGGGGACAGAAGCGGTCATGTCGGCCATCCGCTTGGCACGCGGTTACACCAAACGCGACAAAATTTTGAAATTTGAAGGCTGCTATCACGGCCACGTGGATTCTTTGCTGGTAAAAGCAGGTTCCGGTCTGGTTACTTTCGGCGAGACTTCTTCCGCAGGCGTACCAAAATCTTTTGCGGATGAAACCATTGTGGTCCCGTTAAATGACCGCGAAGCGTTAAAATTAGCTTTCGAAGAATTTAAAGACCAAATTGCTGCCATCATCATCGAACCCGTTCCAGCCAATAACGGGTTGCTGTTGCAGGAAAAAGGGTTTCTGCAATACATTCGTGAGATTTGCACGGTAAACGAAGCATTGCTCATTTTTGATGAAGTGATTTCCGGTTTCCGTTTAGGTTTTGAAGGCGCGGCCGGGCATTACCAGATTTCGCCGGATATCGTAACTTATGGCAAAATCATTGGCGGCGGTTTGCCGGTGGGAGCTTATGGTTCCTCTGTAGAAATTATGTCGAACATTTCTCCCGAAGGTGCTGTTTACCAAGCTGGTACCTTGTCCGGGAATCCGGTTGCCATGTCTGCCGGGATTGCCCAGTTAAGCGAATTGGCCAAGTCCGGTTTTTATAAGGATTTGAATGCAAAGGCAGCAGAATTTGCAGAATCTATCCAGCGATATGCTTCTGCAAAAAGCTATAAGCTCCGGGTTTTTCAGATTGGTTCTATCTTTTGGTTTGCTTTTACCGATCAGGAAAACATCCGTAGGGCAGATGAAATTGATCCGGCAAGTATGGAAAAATTTAAACTGTTCCATCGCGAATTGCTGAACCGTGGGATTTACATCGGCCCTTCCGGTTACGAAGTTGGGTTTGTTTCCTCGGCACACACCAAAATTGATTTGGAGAAAGCAAAACGGATGATATTTGAAAGTTTGGATTTTGTGTTTAAAAATAAGTAGCTTCATGCTTCTTTTATCACCTAAAAATTGACCTGCTAAAACTGAAAACGATGCGTAAGCCATTTTTTATTTTTTACTTCCTGGTTTTTTATACACTGGCCGAACTGACCTGGTGGAGCGTTTTGCTGATCCGTGCGCAGCCTAACCGTATCGGGATGATTTTGGGAGAACTTTCCGTTTTTGTATTGATCTTTTCTGTCGGAGCTTATTTTCTGCATAAATCCATCAACTCAGAACGGCGGTTACATCAGCAGCAAAAAAACTTTTTATTGTCGGTTACGCACGAACTGAAATCACCAATGGCTTCGATCAAGCTGTATTTGCAAACTATTCAAAAGCGGGATTTGAACCGGGAGCAGCAGATGAACTTTATTGGCAAAAGTTTGGTTGACGTTGAGCGTTTGAACGATCTGGTAGAAAATATGTTGATTGCTTCCCGGATTGACAATAGTTCTTACTCTTTTCCTAAAGAAAACTTCAATTTATCCGAGCTGGTTCAAAACATTGTCAGCCGTTTGCAGATCAATAAATGCGGTTGCAACCAGCAGATTATTTCTGCCCATGTTGATCCAAACATTGAAATTGTAGGCGATAAATTTGCCCTTTCTTCCATGATCAATAACCTGGTGGAAAACGCAATTAAATATTCCGGCCCTTGTGAAGTGGTAGAAGTAAAGCTGCAGCGCAAAGAACAAAGCATCCGTTTGATGGTTGCAGATCATGGTATCGGTATTGCAGATGCAGAAAAACCACACATTTTTGACAAATTTTATCGCGTTGGCAATGAAGATACCCGCAATACAAAAGGTACTGGTTTGGGTTTATTTATTGTGAAGAGTGTGTTGGATAAGCACGAAGCAACCATAAAAGTTCGCGATAATAAACCATCAGGCAGTATATTTGAAGTTGTTTTTGCATAACCAACTAATAAACTTTATTACATGAGCAAAAAAAGAATTCTATTAGTAGAAGATGAAGAGCACCTGCTCGAAGCCATCAAACTAAACCTGGAACTGGAAGGATACAAAGTTTCGAGTGCTACCAACGGCAAAAAAGCATTGCAGATTTTTAAGGAAGAACGTTTCAACCTGATCGTTTTGGATGTAATGCTGCCTGAGATTGATGGTTTCCAGGTTGCAGAAACCATCCGTCTGGAAAATTCTGAAGTGCCGATCATGTTCTTAACAGCAAAAAATACGAATGAAGACCGCGTAAACGGTTTGAAAAAAGGTGCAGATGATTATTTGACCAAACCTTTTAATTTGGAGGAATTGATCCTCCGCGTAAATAACCTCGTTAAAAGAGGCTTGAAGGGCGATGAACTGAAAGAATTCAATAGTTACAAAATTGGCGATAAAACCATTCATTTTAATTCTTTTGAGCTGATCAATGATAATGGTACGGTTACGCCGCTTACCAAAAAGGAAACTATGCTGCTGAAATTGCTAATTGAACGCCGAAACGATGCGGTATCGCGCGAGCAGATTTTGGAAACAGTTTGGAATTACGACGTTTATCCATCCACCCGGACCATTGATAATTTCATCCTCACCTTTCGTAAATACTTTGAACCCGACCCTAAAAACCCGGTCTTTTTCCATTCCATCCGCGGCGTAGGTTATAAATTTACCGATAATCATAGTTAATGTTTACCAACCGGGCACGCCAACTGGTTATTTTTGTTTTTATTTTGGTGATGCTTTTTAGCATTTATGAAGAGGCTTATGAGATTGTTGGTATTGCGTTACTCGCTATCGGAATTCTAGTTTGGGGATATTTTAAGGAAGGAACCATAATCCTCGCTGCCAAAGATTTCCACGATAAGAATTACGATAAAACAGAAGCGTTGCTGCGGCAAATTGCACAGCCAAAATGGCTGGCTAAAAAGAGGCGCGGTTATTACGAATACATGATGGGCGGAATTGCCTTGCAAAATCAGGACTTTGAAGCAGCAGAATGTTATTACGAAGTTGCGGTTCAATATCCTTTACGGTCTGTTAATGATCATGTTGCCGCGTTGGTGCATGTGGCCAATATCAGTTTAAGGCAGCATCGGTTTGATAAAGCAGAAGCTTATCTCAGTCTCGCCTTAAAACAAAACCAGAACCTGACGAGCAAAATGCGCGATGTGATTACTAAGCTTGAACAAGAAATTAAACAGCGTAAAAGGTAGCCCATGCTTCTTTTATCACCCTAAATTTATGATGAACAATTTACTGCTCGATGCAGCTTTTTCTAAACCAACCCCTCGCCCGCCTGTTTGGATGATGCGCCAAGCAGGCCGGTTTATGCCGCAATATTGGGAAATCAAAAATAAATATTCTTTCCTGGAGATGTGCAAAACGCCGGAAATCGCTGCCGATGTAACCATGCTGCCGGTTGACTTGTTGGATGTGGATGCCGCTATTTTATTTTCTGATATTTTGGTTACTGCCGAAGCGATGGGCGGCGACCTGAGTTTTACACAAGGCATTGGGCCGAGGTTTGCCAATCCGGTTCGTAATGCTGCAGATGTAGATCGATTAGAAACAGAAGTAAACCACAAGTTGCAATATGTTGCAGATGCGATCAAAATAATCCAACAACGTTTAAACGGAAAAATTCCACTGATCGGTTTTGCCGGTGCGCCTTTTACGGTGATGAGTTATTTGGTGGAAGGCGGTTCCTCCAAAGATTTTAAACTGACCAAGCTGATGCTGCACAACGAGCCGGAACTGGCACATCGTTTATTGGCTAAAATTGCAACGGTAACTGCAGACTATTTGAACTTGCAGATAGCAGCAGGCGTAAATGCTGTACAAATATTTGATAGCTGGGCACAAGCTTTAAGCTGGGACGATTATACCGAGTTTTCGCATCGTTATATTGTTGAAATCATCAGCAAATTAAACCGTACAAATATTCCGGTGATTTCTTTTTGTAAAGGAAGTTCTGTTTTTGCCCCGCTGATGGCAGAAGCCAAACCGGATGTAATTTCAATAGATTGGAATGCAGATTTGCTCGACATCAAAAAAAGGTTGCCAAAAGAAGTAGCGGTGCAGGGAAACTTGGATCCGCATATTTTGTATGCAGATAAGAAAGTGATTAAAGAGCGAATACATCATTTGTTTGAACGGATGCGCGGCGAAAATGGCTTTATCTTTAACCTTGGCCACGGCATTATGCCGGATATCCCTTTTGATAACGTGAAGTATGCAGTGGAAGTTATTAAGGAGTTTAGGTATTAATTTTTTATTAACTCGACGCTTTGTCATCCCGACGATAGGAGGGATCTTCATCAAAGCAAAAGAGAAACACTAATATTACTCAATGAAGATTTCTCCCTTTGGTCGAAATGACAAAATGCTTAAAAAACAGGCATAAAAGAAGCATCCATGTATTTGTACCTCAAAGCCATCCATATCATTTTTGTAGTCAGTTGGATGGCCGGGCTTTTTTATGTGGTACGCTTGTTTATTTATCATACCGAAGCGCAGGATCGGCCTGATATAGAAAAAAAGGTACTTTCCGATCAGTTTGAAATCATCGAACGCAAGCTTTTCAATATCATCACCACGCCAGCCATGATTTTGACTTTGCTGGCTGGGATTGCTATGGTTTACATCAATCCGGACTGGCTACATCAAAGCTGGTTGCAGGTGAAATTAGGCTTTGTGTTGGGTTTGGTAGTTTACCATTTCATCTGCCGGTACATGATGCTGCAAATGCGAAAAGGTATCTACAAATTCACGTCAACCCAGTTAAGAATCTGGAATGAAGTAGCTACGATATTGCTGTTTGCCATTGTTTTTCTGGCCGTGTTAAAAAATGCTTTAAGCTGGATTTTTGGGGTAATTGGATTGCTGGTGTTTTCACTGATTATTATGTCGGCTGTGAAGATTTATAAGTATTATCGGTTGAAGGGGTAGAGTGTAAATAAAAAGTGAAAAATTGTAATAAGCCTGTTTAATATTACTAATAGCCTTTGCTTGAGATAGGTAAAAAGACTTCATTAATTTCAAGATACTATTATAAAATAGTAGTATTTAGTCTATGTTCCAAGTATTAGAAGGATCTCCTTCAAAGGCATCATCGATAGTATTATCATCATATCCGTTATATCCACCATACTTTTCATAACTACTTATATATGGATCTTCATAATTTGTTGTATAATTACGTAAATTGGAAACTTTGTTGTTAGTAATAATATCTAAGGACGTGATTGTATCATTAAGATAAAAGCAATATTCTTTTAATATTTCCTCTTGTGATTTTGAACTTATATATCGGTTCCTTTCTCTTTGGTATAGGAGTCCTGTAGTTAAGGTAAACTTATTAGCGTTTATTAGTTGAATTGAATCAGGAAATGTATATGCTTCCTCTATAAAAACAGGGTTATATTCAAAAACTGTAGGATTAAGTCTTTTTGTTGTAAAAGTCTTAAGAAACTTAAGTTTAAAAGTCTTATCTAATTCTTTAGGCGGAATGGAGAAAGTATTGATATTTTTAATTGCCCAAATTATATAAGAAACATTAGGATTAAAGAGAAGGGTGTTTGGACTTATTTCGTCATCGGGATTAGCTTTTTTATATAATGGAAATAATTTAGTAAAATCAGACAATAGTAAGAGTTCTAAATTTTTTGAAAATGTTTCAGAATATTCATCCTTATCTTCGTTGATGTAAAAAGTTTGTCTGTTAACAGCTATATAATTTGGAGTTATAAAAAACTTTATTCCACTAATATCGAAAGGTGTCCCTGGAGATTTCTCAAATTTTTCTAAATCAAAATGAGGAACAATTACTTTTTGATTAAAATTGGGCGTAGTTAAAAACTGTAGTAAATCATTAAGATAGTTACGAAGGACATACGAGTGTTTCCATGTCCATCTTCCATTAATCACGTCTAATACTGGTATGTTCTTGTATTTTCCGAAAGAAAATATTTGCTCTTCATTTATGTTAAAGACAATTTGTTTTTCAGTAATAACGCCTTTTACAATTGTAAGAGATAAAAGATTATCGTGATATGTGGCAAATTCATCAAATTTTTCACTTCCACTTCCTATAGTTATATCCCCGGAAAACCAATCTGCAAATACTATTTCTACGTTGTCAAAGAGTTGATTAATTGTATAATTGCTACTTTTTATGTCAATTAAGAAGAGCTTATTATCCCTTATTTCCCAAGTTCCCTCATACCCTCTCCAATGGGCTGTCGAGTATGTATCAAATTTAATTAAAGAATTCTTATTTAGCCATAATGATAAAGGTTGTTGATACATTGAAAGCCTTTGTCCTTTATAAATTATTATTTCAACTGCTTGTACTGTCATAAAAGTTAGTAGTTAAAAATTGCTAATATTTGATCTAAACAATTACAAGGCGATAATCCTGTAAATATTTGTGTCTATCCAAAAGAAAAACCATTACATGTAGTCTTTGAAATCTTCAAGTGGTTCATCAAAATCAGGCGTCATTTTAAAAAAGCCTTCGGCATAACCAAATTGTCTTTCTTTTAACAGGTTTTTCGCTTTTGACTTATATTTTAAAAATGCCACAAAATCAGAAACTTCCTTTTTTAAGTCAGCAGGCAAAGAGGTAATTTCGTTATATAATTGATTATCTGTCATATAATAAAGATAATGATAAAAACATAAATATTTAGCAAGGTTTTTATTTAAAATGAGGTTATTACCTCACCCGTTTCCCATCTTTCCAAACCATCCGTACTTCTTTTACCGCCTTAATTTCATCAACCGGATTGCCTATCACCGCAACTAAATCCGCCAGATAACCTACTTTGATCTGCCCTAAGTTTTGCAGCTTAAAAACAGCAGCGTTGACTGAAGTAGCTGAGCGCAAAACATCAATCGGTTTCATGCCATATTCGGCCATTAGCAGCATTTCTTTGGCATTGTCTCCATGTGTGAAAACGCCAACATCGCCGCCCATACAAATGGTTACACCAGCTTTCAAGGCTTCGGTAAAAATTTGGTGCTTGCGTTTTACGCCTTCCGGTTCCGGGTCAATACCTTTTTTCCAGCCGTGGTAACCAGAAATAGATTCTGTTGCGGCCAAAGTTGGACAAAGTGCAATGCCTTTTGCTTTCATCAACTTAAATAATTCTGGTGTACCGCCGTCGCCATGCTCAATTGTAGTTACGCCAGCGGCAATCGCGCGGCGCAAACCTTCCGTTGTGCTGGAATGTACAGCAACCGTTCTGCCGCTGCTGCTGGCTACTTCTACAGCTTTTTTAAGTTCTTCTTCGGTAAATGTTGGTTCGGCTGCACCGTTTAATCCCCAGCGATAATCTGCGTAAAGTTTAATGACATCGGCACCAAAACCAATTTGCGAACGCACCACATGTGTTATCCCGTCCAAACCGTCTGCTTCTTCGGCACCTTTCGGGATAATGGCTTCCGTTACCGTACTTTTCGGCCCGTAACTTCCGGTGGCCACAATAGCACGCGTGGCAACCAGCATCCGCGGGCCCGGAATTACACCTTTTTCGATAGCCGATTTCAATCCAACATCATCATAACCAGCACCTTCCGTGCCCAGATCCCGAACGGTGGTAAAACCTGCCATCAAAGTTGCCCTGGCATGGTCAACGGCGCGGGCAGTACGTTCGGCCCGGCTTTCAGTCAAAATCTGATCGTTCCAAAGTGTTTCATTATAAGGATGAAGGAATAAATGAGAATGCCCTTCGATCATGCCGGGCATCAGCGTCATACCTTTTAAATCAAGCACTTCTGCATTGGGCAAAACTTTAAAATTCCCGGATTCGCCTACAGCTTCAATATGGTTATCTTTTATCAAAACCCACCAGTTCTCGTGCATATTTTGCCCGTCAAAAACCCGGTCGGGTTTTAATAAAGTAAGTTTTTGAGAATAGGCGGAAGTAAATACAAGCAGTAAAACCCCAGATACCAAACCGAACTTTTTCATATCCCTAAATATAGTTTTTAGGCGATAAAAACAGCATCAGTAAAAAAGATAAATTGATTTGGATAGAAGCGAACCAATAAAATGCTTCTTTTATCAAACAAAAATTTCAGGTCGATATTCATCTCAAACCTCAAACCTCAAACCTCAAACCTCAAACCTCAAACCTCAAACCTCAAACCTCAAACCTCAAACCTAATCGTGGTTCCTGTTCCAGCCTAACTTAATTTTACCGTCATCGCCGTCTTTAGCCAGGATGTGCAGCACAATTCCGTTCATCCTTCTTTCCTTTTTCTCTTGCTGATTGGTAATGCCTTCGTCTTTTTTCGGGTTGCGGAGCGGAATATCCAATGCAATATTTGTCCCTGTTGAAAGCGAGTAAACACCGGCAACATTCATGTTTAGTACACTGGAATTGATCATCATCGGGTTGATGGTGATTTTATCGCCGCGGATATCAAACTTTCCATTCAAGTTGTCAATGGTGATATTATCCAAGTCACGAAAAGGAAAAGCAAATTTTCCAACGTTTTTGATCGGGGCAAAATTAACCAAGGCACCGTTTTTCAAATTTAAATTTATGTTTCCATTGATAGATTTCGGAACAAGTTTGCCTAAATTAGAAATGTTACCGGAGATACTTGACTTTAAAAAAAGAAAGCCTTTCAGGTTTTTGTAACTGAAATCTTGTATCCCAAAATTATCAAACGAGTAGAAGAAGTTGCTGATGTTTACATTGTTGACGGTTGCATTAACTGCAAAATGATTGTTGTTTCCATTTTGTGCCACACTGCCATTTAATTGAACGGTGCCTCCGGAACTTTTTGCACTGATGTTTTTTAATTCGATACCAGCTTCAGAAAGCAGCAGATTAGCATTTACATCTGTAGCCAAAAACTTAAAGTAATAAGCTTTGTCAACATGCAAGTGCATATCAGCTTTGCCTTTTTCTAAAACCGTATTAAGCTGGTCGGCAAAATTACTGCTGTTTTTCTTTTTGACAGGTGCCGTAGTTTTTGCAGATAAGAATCCAAGGAACTCGCCCAGATACAATTGCGGACTGCGGATCTGCCAGTCGATCAGGATTTTTTCCGGTGCCGAATAATACAAGTTCAAAAAATTGCGCACTGTGCCTTCCATGTAAACATTGCTTCTGCCACTTTGCAAATGGATATTTTTAAGGAAAAGGTCATTGCCCGAAAAATTAATTGAAATAAAAGTGTTTTTGAAATTCAACTTGCGAGGAATATAATTTACATCAGCATTCTTGATATTGACCGTACCTTGGATAACCGGTTTGACTAATTTAAAATCAACAATATCCGCAGTATAATTTAAATTCAAATTTGCCGTACCTTTTCCAAGTTTTACAGTTTCTCCGAACAAATGGTTCAACCGGGCTACCCCAAATTCCGATTTAAAGGTGCCGGCGGCAATGGGCTTATTTAAATTACTGATAATGCCGGTATCTACCCGAAACGGGACCTGCTCATAATTACCTGTTAAATTGTATATTTTGATGGCAGAATTTTCGTCCGTTTGTCCTTTTCCGTTGATGTAATTATTGGTAAAAGCACCCCGAAAACTACAACTATCTATTGTGAGCCCGGGCACAGTTATCGTATTGTTTTTAACAATACAATTTACATTTATAAAAGGGTTTCCGCCATTATTAAAACTACCGGCGATGGAAGCTTTTACCGCAATTGGATCTTTAATGTTATATCTTTTGAGTGAATTTGTAATATTTTGCGCCAACAATCCAGAAGCGTGGCCCCATAAAATACTTTGGTCTTCCAGGTTAATTGCAAAATCGCCCGGATGTTTGACCAGGTCGAACTTTGCACTAACGATAAAAGGTTCACCGCCAATGTTCAGCGTGTTTGGTGTTACGTTGATAATGCCGTTTTCTTCATTGTAGTTACCCGCAATAGTTCCCTCCAAGAGTTTATTTTGGATAAAACTTCCATTTAAACTATTGAAAGCCATATCTTTTGCCAAAACTTTTAATTGGAGTTTAGCATTCCAGCCTTCACTTGGATAATCTATTTTACCTTTTAAATTATCCACATCAAAATGAAACAACTTATGGGCTTTTTGATCATCGAGCACAAACATAACATCATTTAAAGAAAACCGGCGTATTTCTGTGGATGACGGGCCGCTTTTATCTGTCGCTTTCGCCTTGTCCTGCTTCTTAAAAACAGAAGTGTTGGTGTAGCCGCTGCTATCGGTATATAAATAAACACTGGCCTGGTCGATACCAATTTTGTTAACCTCAATAGCGCCCCTGAAAAGTGCAAACGTATTGACAGAAATGTTAAAATTTCTGGCTTCCAGCAAAGTATGATGATGTGTTTTCCACAAACTGTCTTTTAGCACCACATCTTTCAGCGACAAGGAAATGCCCGGAAAATCACTGAAAAAAGTAGGTTCCATACTTGCAATAGCCAAACTCCCGCCGTTTAGGTTTTTGTTCAACTCCTTGGTAAGGTCTGCCAGGATGGATTTTTTGTGCAGGCTGATGTAAACAGTAACCGCAATTATAGCAACCAGAAACAGCGCTGCCAAAACAGCAAGTGTTTTAAAAATATTTTTTAACCAATGCGGCATTTTAAGTTTAATAGCTAAGGGCCTGTTTAAATTTAGTTTGATAAGTTTTGTATGCTTCTTTTATCATATAAAAATTGGAAAAACCTTACGGTTTGTGGTTGTAATAATTAAACAAACAGAAATTTACAGGCATAAAAGAAGTATTGCAAATTTTCTGATATTAATTTAAAAAGGCTCCAGGTGTTTATAAATTTACTTTGTGTGAATATAGGCTTTAAAAAGATTAGTGCCATAACGTTTGTGCGGATTTGTTGTTATATGATTTTACCGGATAAAAACAGCATCTGCAAAAATAGTTGATAGGCCGTGCAACCAAATCAAAACATAAACCATCTTGTTTGTAAATGATGCTTTTGGAACACAACCTGACAGAATTAATTGAAGGATGCCAATGCGGCAAACGGAAAGCGCAGGAATTGCTGTACAAGCTTTTTGCTGCCAAAATGCTGGGTGTTTGCCTGCGTTATGCAACAGATAAAATGGAGGCAGAAGATATGCTGCAAAACGGGTTTATAAAAGTATTTGGCAAGATAAATGATTATCGGGGAGAAGGTGCTTTTGAAGGCTGGGTAAGGCGGATCATGGTACACAGTTCGATAGAATATTATCGCAAACACCATAAAATGATGCAACTGGTAGAAATAGATGCACCGGGCGCAGAACAAGCTGTAAACCCTGCTGCGGCATCAAACTTGGAAGCAAAAGATTTGTTGGCATTGATCCAAACGTTGTCGCCGGGTTACCGGTTGGTTTTTAACTTATATGCCATAGAAGGTTATTCGCACAAAGAAATCGGTGAAATTTTAAAGATCAGCGAAGGCGCATCAAAATCGCAATTGTCCAGGGCGCGGGCAATTTTAAAAGAAATGGTCAACAAAACGGAAGGAATTAGGTATGAAAACATCGGATAAAGAATTAGATGATTTGTTTCATTCAAAATTAAATAATCAGGAAACAGAACCTGATGCAGTCGTTTGGAACAATATATTGGCACAACTGAACGGAAAACCTAAAAAGAAAAGTGTTTTTCCCGCATTGCGCATTGCTGCCAGCGTGTTAATGGTGCTTTCGGTTGGATTGCTGTTGCTACGCCCAAATGATAAGCTTGTAAAGAAACCGCTTCCTCAAAAAGTAGTTAAGCTGAAATTGAAGCAGGAGCAACCTGTGATTAATCAAAATGAAATTTTAGCGGAGAAAAAAACCCTTCTTTTAGCCACTAAAAATAAGGGTATAAAAGAAGCACAGACATTTAAGAAAAGCAACAGAAGGACAGTTTCAAAACCGATGATCAATCTAAGTTTGGAGCAGGATCCAACTCAAACTTTGGCTCAGGTAAAAACGAAAACCGATCACAATCCTGATCCAACAACTGATCAGATTGTAACATCCAAGATAGTTGTTGTGCCTGATGCTGCAACCAAATTAAAAGTGCAGACGGAAGATGAAACACCGGGAGCAATTGCTGTGAAACCATCAGTATTAGTCGCTAAAACAAGCAAACCAACATGGATCGCCAAGCGAAAAGGCATCAGAAATATGGGCGATCTTGTCAATCTGGTCATGGCAAAAGTGGATAAAAGGCAGGATAAACTCATTGAATTTACGGATAGCGACGATGGCGACGAATCCATTGTTACCGGTATTAATTTGGGTATTATCAGCTTGAAGAAAGAAAAATAATCTAAAAATTGTAATTATATATGAAACGTTTACTTATTAACATAGCTTTTTGCAGTTTGCTGGTTCCGGTTTTCGCACAAACAAAAATCGATTCTGCTATCACGCAAACAGATACTTCCCGAACTAAAAAACACGGTTACAAACTGTTGATTAGTTTTAAAACTAAAACTGCAACCGATACGGTTAAACCTAAAGTGATAAAACCAGCATCGCATTTTAACTTTGGCCTTACTTTTTCGCGCTTTGACCTGGGTTTTTCCCGTTTGATTGATAATGGCAGTTTTACTTTATCCTCTAAAAACCAGTTCCTGGATTATAAAGGCGGCAAAACTTCTTATGTTGGTTTTGATGTTTTGCAAATGGGTTACCGTTTCAATTCGTACTTTAAAATTTACCTGGCCGGTGGTTTTGATTGGACGCTGATCCGCTTACGCCAGAATATTACGATCCAGGAAAATGCTTCTATTTTAACTTATGCAAACGATAATGTTAATTACAGCAAAAACCGTTTTTCGGCCAGTTATCTGCGCATTCCTTTAGCATTTGATTTTAGGACGAAAGATGATAAACGCGGTAACAAGTTCCATATTACCATTGGGCCTGAAATTGGATTTTTGCTGAACGGAAAAGTAAAACAGATCAGCGATGATTTCGGCAAAAAGAAGTTCTACGATAATTACCATTTCAGCCAGTTCCGTTACGGTTATTACGCCCGTGCCGGATACAAAAGTTTAGGTTTATTTGTGAAATATTACGGCAATAATATGTTTGAAAATAGTCCGGATCAGAATGGCTTGAAAAGTTTGAATTTTGGTTTGACGTTTGGGTTTTAAACGCTGATATTACCATTCTACATCAGGAAAATTTGATTTAGAATAGAGTTTTATAGCTTAGTTTTTTGAGTAATGTTTCCATCTTTCCAGAGCATATTTATAGCTGAATAGTTACCTGTAGCATCCTTTACAAATTCTACCTGAGCATTTTCATCAAGTAAAAAAACATGATCAGAGACGGCTTTCAACTTAAATATATCAGTTCCTCCACGTTCAGGATTTTTACAAAGAAGGTTACCGTTTTCAATGTAAAAATGAATACCACCGGTATAAGTTCCGGTGTAGTTGCTTAAAATAGTAGCAGTGGGATTTGCAAGGCTATCTTCTACTTTTAAAACGTTAATACCCCACGTGATAGCTCTTCTTTCTCTTTCGGTTTTTGCTTTAGATAATAAATTATCGTAAATAATTTCCTGTGCCTTTTGTAATGCCTTTGAGGCCGGAACAGCTATATTGGGTATTATACCAATGCCTTCCCAATCCTTAAAAGTAGCAGTGTTAACTGGACGGGCAAACGGTATTTTAGCTATAAAACCTTTACCGATGGGAAAAAAACCTGTAAAATGAGAAGCTCCTTCTGTCGTATCACCAACAATGATAGCCCGTTTTAAAGCTTGCATGGAAGATGCAAAAGCTTCAGCAGCAGATGCAGTATTTTTACTGGTAAGGATATAAATAGGCATCAGTAAGGCCAGGCCATTTGTAGATGACGGATATGTATAAAGTGAAAGTGTGTCTTTACTAAAGGTACTAATCTGGTCATACAAATGAGTTTTGTCTTTGAAAAAGTAGCTTGTAAATTCGTTAATGGTACTTCCACCACCATTGAACCGAAGGTCAATGATTAGTGCATTGGTGTTTAATAAAAAGGTTAAAGCTCCTGTAAATGCCGGTTTTGCTTCTTTGGTAAAACCAGTAAACCCATTAAAAAGAAAATAACCAATATTACCAGGAAGAACTTCTACTTTTCTAAGGTCAAAATTGTTTTCTTTTTCGGCCGACAGTTGTTCTTTATATGCTTTTTCTCTTTCTACGGGACTTAGTTCTTTTGGTGCATGTAAACTTGGCTCGAAGACAATACGCAAATGAGCATCGTAGTTAATGTGCCTAATGTCAGTTTCTAGTTGGTAAGCAAGCTTATTTGGATTATTAATACTTCTATAAGTGCCTTTTTTTATTTGGGCTTTTAAATAATTACTCATAGTAATAGCCTTATTAGGAAAGATATAATGACTAGTTAAAGCGTTACAGAGTGAATCAATTAGCGCATTAACTTGAGGCACAGTTAAAGAACTACGCAACTTTTCCTGAGAATAACTACTAAGGTTTGTAAGAATTAGCAATGGTATAATTAATAGAAATGATTTTTTCATGCTAATTTTTTAAGGGTTACAACTCTATTTATTAGGGCTAATATAAGTTATATCACTATTCGTTAATTAACAATTTAATAACCTTTCATAAGATACAGAATAAACACTAAATAAATCAGAAAGTCTGTTTGCATATCTTTGCCCAATGACAGAAGCAATACCTTTTTTAGAGGTAAAAAAAGCAACCAAACTATTTTCAGGAGAAAAAATTTCAGGCGTAAAAAATATAGATTTAAGTATTGCTGAAGGAAAAATTACCGCCATAATTGGCCGCAGCGGAAGCGGGAAATCAACTTTACTCAATTTAATTTATGGTTTGATTGATGCTGATTCAGGTGAAGTGAGGTTGATGGACGAACGCGTTTGGGGCCCGGCAGAAAAACTAATCCCCGGCCACGACCAGATGAAAATGGTTACGCAACAATCCGATCACCTCAACCATTACGCTAAAGTTTGGGACAATGTGGCTTCGCTGCTGCCCAATACCAATCTGCAATACAAATCAGACAAAACAACAGAAGTTTTAAAGCAATTACGCTTGCTGGATTTAAAGGAAAGGAGAGTTGCCGATCTAAGCGGCGGTGAACGTCAGCGGGTTTCTATTGCACGTGCTTTGGTTTCCAATCCAAAAGTGTTGTTGCTGGACGAACCTTTTAACCAGGTGGATGCTTCTTTCAGGGGCAATTTACAGCAAGACATACGGCAGATTGTGCAGCAGACCGGGTTGACCGTGATCTTGGTTTCGCATGATCCGCAGGAAGTTTTATCACTGGCCGACGAATTGGTGGTTTTAAAAGATGGCGAAATTGTGGAAACCGGAAACCCGCAGCAATTATATCAGCAGCCCAAAAGATTATATACCGCAACATTGCTGGCCAACGGTACTGTTTTTACCGGCATAAAAGCAGCATCGTTAGGAATTGTTACCGATAAAAAAACAGTCATGGTTTATGCAGAGGGATTTTATACCGATAAAAACAGTATCGAAAATCTATGTACAATTGAAGTGGTTTTGTTTAAAGGGTTTTATGAAGAACTGATCTTAGACAACGGTTTAGTTAAATTTAAAATGATCAACCTGCAAGTTGGAAGTTTTCGCGTAGGTGATCAGGTATCTGTTAAAGTAAACAAGTTTTTAACCTTTGAGGAAGAGCTTGCTTAAATAAAATATTCAAACAGATTGTTATCGTTATTGATCTCCTTATAATCAAAACGGTGTTCCTTCATCCGGCCAATCAGCGAAGTATAGTCTTCCTTGTCTTTCAGCTCGATACAAACCAAAGCCGGGCCGCTTTCGCGTTCGGTTTTCTTCACAAATTCAAAACGGGTAATGTCATCGTTCGGCCCCAAAACCTTGTTGGCGAACAAACGCAAGGCACCCGGTCGTTGCGGAAAACGGACGATGAAATAATGCTTCAGCCCTTCGTACAATAATGACCGCTCTTTAATTTCCTGTAAACGGTCAATGTCATTATTGCCGCCGCTCAATACACAAACCACTTTTTTGCCGATGATCTTATCCTTGCAAAAATCCAATGCAGAAACCGATAAAGCACCTGCAGGTTCGGCAACAATTGCATCATCATTGTACAATTTTAAAATGGTAGTGCAAACTTTTCCTTCGGGGATCAGCAGCATTTCGTCCAGCACTTTGCTGCACATTTGATAAGTTAACGAACCGACACGTTTGACAGAAGCGCCGTCCACAAATTTATTTATGCTGTTTAAAGTAACCGGATGATGGTTTCTGAATGCTTCAAACATAGAAGGTGCGCCTTCGGGTTCTGTCCCAATCAGCAGCACATCGGGTTTGGCTTGCCGGAAGTAATAACCGATGCCAGCTGCTAAACCGCCGCCGCCAACCGGTAAGATCATCACTTCCACATCCGGCAAATCCTGCAAAATTTCTACGCCAACGGTTCCTTGTCCTTCTATAACTAAGGGATGGTCGAAAGGCGGAACAAACGTCATCCCGTGTTTTTCTGTGTAGAGAAGTGCTTCCCGCAAACAATCATCAAAATTATCCCCGGTCAAAAGGATTTCCACCTGTCCGTTCCCAAACATCTTCGTTTGATTTACTTTTTGTTTTGGGGTGATTTCCGGCATAAAAATAATGCCTTTTGTGCCCAATCTGTTGCAAGAATAAGCAACGCCCTGCGCATGATTGCCTGCACTTGCGCATACCACGCCGCGGTTCAACTGTTCCTGGTTCAACTGGCTGATCATGTTGTAAGCTCCCCGAAGCTTATAAGAACGCACGATCTGCAAGTCTTCTCTTTTGAGGTAGATTTCGCATTGGTATTTTTCGGACAAACGGTCGTTGTACTCCAGCGGTGTTCTTTTGACCACGCTTTTCAAACGTTCCAGCGCGGCGGCCGAATCAATTTTCAACTCTTTTTCTAATAACATCATCAGGATAAAAATTTGTTGACAGCATCTAAATAAGCATTTGCCGAAGCACGTACAATATCGGTACTAAAGCCATAGCCATCGTAACTTTTGCCATCTAAAAGAAGCATCATATCCACACGGCTGATATCATCACTGCCGCCGTGCATAGCCTGGATATTAAATTCTTTTAAATTAGGTTTTTTGCCGATGATACTTTCAATGGCTTTAATGGTTGCATTAACCGGCCCGTTTCCGGTTGCCGTAGCACTTTTTTCTTTACTGCTGATTTCTAATATTACGGTTGCTTCCGGCGTTGTATTTTCGCCCATCACCACATTCAACGATTTCATTTTGATGCTGCTGGCATTGTAGTTGCCTTCCGTGCCATCGCCCATCAAAAACAATAAATCGTTGTCGGTTATTTCTTTTTTCTGATCGGCCAGGGTTAGAAAACGATGGTAAACTTCATCCAGGTTTACTTTTTCTATCAAATAACCTAATCTTTCCAAATGATGTTTTAAAGCATGGCGGCCGCTTCTGGCAGTTAAAACAATTTCTGCGGAAGGAATGCCCACATCTTCCGGGTTGATTATTTCGTAGTTCTCCCGATGCTTCAAAAACCCATCCTGGTGAATTCCGGAACTATGCGCAAAAGCATTTTTGCCCACAATGGCTTTGTTTGGCTGCACCGGCATATTCATCATCCGGCTAACTTTATTGCTTAACTGGTAAAAATGTTTACTGTTGATATTGCAGTGCAGATTAAGTGTTTGATGCACTTTAAGGATCATCGCAACTTCTTCCAACGAAGTATTTCCGGCACGTTCGCCAATTCCGTTAATGGTACATTCAATCTGGCGCGCACCATTTTGTACGCCGGAAATAGAATTTGCCGTTGCCAAGCCTAAATCATTATGGCAATGGACAGAAATAATAGCCTGCCCGATATTTTTAACGTTTTCTTTAAGGTATTTGATGCGCGCACCATATTCATCGGGCAAACAATAACCATTTGTATCCGGGATGTTGACTACCGTTGCTCCGGCAGCAATTACTGCTTCAATCATACACGCCAAATAAGCGAGATCGGCGCGGCCGGCATCTTCGGCATAAAATTCTACATCTTCCACAAACGTTTTGGCGTATTTTACCGCATCAACGCCGCGTGCTAAAATTTCATCGCGCGTGCTGTTGAATTTATGTTGAATGTGCATATCCGAAGCACCAATCCCGGTATGGATGCGCGGACGTTTGGCATATTGTAAAGAAGCCGCAGCCGAATCAATATCACCTTTATTGGCCCGTGTTAAAGCGCAAATAATGGGTTCTTTAACCGCTTTAGATAATTCGACCACACTTTGAAAATCGCCCGGACTCGAAATAGGGAAACCTGCTTCAATTACATCCACGCCTAATAATTCCAGTTCTTTGGCTATTTCAATTTTTTCGGAGGTTGTTAATTGACAACCGGGAACCTGCTCGCCATCGCGCAAAGTGGTATCGAATATATAAATATGATTAGGATCGTGTAACATGTTTTGAGTTTAGTATCGAGTATTTAGTATCAAGTATCAAGTAAGAAGACTCAAGTAGCAGGTATCAAGCAGAAATAGTGAGTTAGTTCTGGTCTTGATACTAACTACTCGATACTTCTTTTATCGCTATAAATCTTAATCTTTTGTAATCTGCATACCACTCGCCGTCCCGCTGGTAATAAGGTTCTAACTGTTGCGGTAGTTCTTGTAAAATTTCTTGCTGATGTGCTTCTTTTACCCCTATAAAAAAGTCGGAAGCAAACATCGTGATCCATTTTTTTACGCCATCCGCCTGATCCTGCAGTAAAGTTTCGCGATCAAAAAGCGCAGCGTAAGTAACGGTAAAACCTGCATCTTCTAACATTGAGGCATATTCGCCAATAGAAGGAAAAAACAGGTATTCCTTTTCTGATTGCTGCTGATAGCCGTATTGTGCTAAAATTTTTCTTAACGTAGAAATCATCAGCCCAACGTTTCCTTTGCCGCCCATTTCTGCAACAAACCGTCCGCCTGGTTTTAGTGCCATAAAAACAGCATCCATCATTTTAGGCTGGTCTTTTGCTTTAACCCAATGCAAAACCGCGTTAGAAAATATGGCATTAAAAGAAGCATCGAAACCCAAATCAGTGGCATCAACCACTTCAAATTCTGTTTGCGGATAGTTCTGTTTCGCTTTTGCGATCATTTCTGCTGAACTATCTACGCCCAAAACTTCAGCGCCTTCCTCGCGGATAGCATTGGTTAAATAGCCTGATCCGCAACCTAAATCCAAGATGCGTTCTCCCGCTTTCGGTTCCAACACCTGCAAAAAGTTCTCTCCGTATTTAAATACGAAACCGTGTTTTTGGTCGTAAAGTTCGGCGTTCCATTTCATATTGTAACGGGTTGCTGCAATTCTTCCAGTATTTTTTGTCCCATTTGTTCAGTTCCCAAAACTTTGGTTACGTCGTCTTTTGTGTTGGCAATATCGGCTGTGCGATAACCATTTTTCAAGGTTTGTTCCACCGCCTGGGTTACTCTTTTTGCTTCTTCTTTTAAACCGAACCCAATCTTTAGCATTAAGGCAACGGATAGGATAGAGGCCAGCGGATTAGCTATGTTTTTTCCGGCGATATCATGTGCCGAACCATGGATCGGTTCAAAAAAACCGGTTCCATCGCCCACAGAAGCCGAAGCGAGCATACCCATTGAACCAGCAATCTGCGAAGCTTCATCCGTTAAAATATCACCGAAAAGGTTGGCCGTTAAAACCACGTCAAATTTCTTTGGGTTTTTAACCAATTGCATTGCTGCATTATCGATAAACATGTGCTCTGTTTCTACATCCGGATATTCTTTCGCGATTTCCTGAACTGTTTCGCGCCATAACCTCGACGATTCCAACACATTTGCTTTATCAACCGAACACAATTTATGCCGACGCAAACGTGCAGCTTCATAAGCTTTACGGGCGATCCGTTCTATTTCGTAACGGTGATAGATCATCAGATCGGAAGCCGTATTTCTATCTTCGCTGCGTTTTTTCTCACCGAAATAAACGTCTCCTGTTAGTTCGCGGAAGAACAAAATATTTGTTCCTTTTAGAATTTCTGGTTTTAAGCTCGATGCGTCCAACAGTTCATCAAATAATAAAATAGGACGAAGGTTGGCATATAAACCCAGATCTTTTCGAATCTTTAGCAAGCCTTGCTCCGGACGAACCTTTAAGGATGGATCATTATCATATTTAGCATGGCCAACGGCACCAAACAGAATGGCGTCACAGTTTTTTGCTTTTTCCAGCGTTTCGTCTGGTAATGGATTTCCGGTTGCTTCAATTGCTGCATGGCCCATCAGCGCGGTATCAAAAGTAAACTCGTGGCCGTAATGCGCAGCAATTTGTTCTAAAACAGCTTTTCCCCAGGTTGTAACTTCAGGGCCGATGCCATCACCTGGAATGATTAATATGTGCTTTTTAGTCGCCATTGTCTTTTGTTCGTCTTGTTGTCCTGTTTGTCATTTCGACCAAAGGGAGAAATCTTCTTTCAACAGTTTTTATCCGGTAAAAGAAGCATTTTGTCATTGCTCCTTTGATTAAGATTTCTCCCTTCGGTCGAAATGACAGCGCAACCGCTTATATCACTTTACTTCGCTCATAAGTTTCGATCCAATCCTTGTTGTTCATCACATAATCAAGATCATCGTAGCCATTTAACAAACACGCTTTTTTATAAGGATTGATCTCGAAGTTTTCCTGCTCGCCGGTGCTGCAGATTTTAATAAATTGCTGTTCCAGATCAACTTCAATTTCTGTATGGCGGTCTTTCGCTACTTCTGTAAAGATGCGGTCTAAGAAGAAGTCGCTTACCTGCACCGGCAGCAAACCATTGTTCAGCGCATTTCCTTTAAAAATATCTGCAAAAAAACTGCTTACCACGACATCGAAACCATAATCGGCCAAAGCCCAGGCTGCATGCTCTCGGCTACTACCGCAACCAAAGTTTTTGCCCGCAACCAAAATTTTACCGGAATAAAGCGGATTGTTTAAAATAAAATCTTGTTTTGGGTTTCCGTTAATATCAAAGCGCCAATCACAAAACAGGTTCTGGCCAAAACCTTCCCGCGTAGTGGCTTTTATGAAACGCGCCGGGATAATTTGGTCTGTATCAATGTTTTCAACTTGAAGCGGTACTACGGTTGATTGGATGTGTTTGAAAATTTTAGTGCTCATAATATTAAATTAATGATAGAAAGCTCCTGGCAGAATAAACCGGTAATGATTGATGTGCTAACTTTTTAAAATCTTTCTGATCGCTTGTAATAAAGTAATCAAGCTGATGATTAAGTGCTATCTGATAAAGTACAGCATCTTCTAAATCATTTTTTGCATTGAAATAAGCTTCTTTCACAATCACATTTGTACAAGGAAGAACCTTTACCAGCAATAATAAATCAAACATTAGCTGTTTAAATATATCAACTTTGATTTTTTTTCTGATAACATATGCTGTTGTATTAATTACACTCTCGGAAAAGTAAGCTTTGATTTTCTTATTTTCTATCGCTTCAAAAAGTTGTTTTGCGGGTGTATGCTCTTCCCTGTCTCTATCTAAAAAATCAACCAAAATATTAATGTCCAGAAAAATTTTATGAGCCATATTTTTCCTTTAGATATTCATCTTTTTCAACTTCTATATTAATTGGCAATCCATTCGTTGCAATTCCCGCATATTTTTCTACAAATGATTTTTGTTGAATTTTATCATCATCTTCATTAGCAGCTATTTTTCTAAAATATTCCTCGGCTAATTTTGATACAGATATTTTTTTCTTTTCTGCATAAGCTTTAATTGCTTTTGCAGTGCTTTCATTTATCGTAAGATTAAGTTTCGTAGTCATTATTTAAGTATTTATACAAATATGCGCCTTTAAATATTTTAGGCGCATAAATATAATCTTTAAACTAACTCTGTTTCGTGCAATAATTCCCGTACATCTGTCACTTTACCCGTAACCGCTGCCGCCGCCGCAGTCAATGGACTCGCTAAAAAAGTACGTGCATTCGGGCCTTGTCTTCCTTCAAAATTTCGGTTGGATGTTGAAACGCAATATTTCCCGGCGGGGATTTTATCTTCATTCATACCCAAACATGCACTGCAGCCGGGTTCCCGCAGGAAAAATCCGGCCGATTCAAATATTCTGTCCAAACCTTCGGCCATGGCCTGTAATTGAACTTGTTTTGATCCGGGCACAATCCAGGCCGTTACATGAGGTGCTTTGCGGCGGCCTTTTACAAACTCCGCAACTTGCCTTAAATCTTCAATGCGCGAATTGGTACAACTTCCGATGAAAACATAATCAATCGGCTTCCCCAAGATTTCGGTGTTGTCCTGCAAATCCATGTAATCCAACGCTTTCTGATACGAGTTTTGCTCGTGCTGCTCGAATGCTTCTTTTGCAGGTATATTTTGGGTGATGCCGATGCCCATACCCGGATTGGTTCCGTAAGTGATCATCGGTTCGATATCTGCTGCATCAAAGTATAAAACTTCGTCAAAAACAGCATCTTCATCAGAATCCAAAGTTTCCCACCAAGACAATGCAGTTTCCCAGGCTTCACCTTTTGGTGCAAATTCTTTACCTTTTACATAATCAAAAGTAGTTTGGTCCGGCGCAATCATGCCGCCGCGTGCGCCCATTTCAATACTCATATTGCAGATGGTCATGCGTCCTTCCATGCTCAAACTTCTGATCGTATCGCCTGCATATTCTACAAAATAACCCGTGCCGCCGGCAGCAGAAATCTTGGAAATTATGTAGAGGATAATATCTTTTGCGCCCACGCCAAACGGTAATTCTCCGTTCACTTCGATCTTCATTTGTTTCGGTTTGGATTGAAGCAGGCATTGCGTGGCCAAAACCTGTTCTACCTGAGAAGTGCCGATGCCAAAAGCAATCGTTCCAAACGCGCCATGTGTAGAAGTATGGCTATCACCGCAAACAATGGTTTTTCCGGGAACGGTAATCCCCAATTCCGGCCCGATCACGTGTACAATTCCCTGGTAAGGATGGCCGAGTCCATACAATTCCACACCAAATTCTGCACAATTTTTGGTCAGCATATCCACTTGTTTGCGCGAAAGTTCTTCGCGGATCGGTTGGTCCTGATGAATGGTCGGCACATTATGATCTGCCGTTGCAACAGTTTGTTTGGTACGGAAAACCGGAATACCACGCTGGCGCAATCCATCAAAAGCTTGCGGACTGGTTACTTCGTGGATAAAATGTGTATCGATATACAAAACATCCGGGAAACCTACTGAGTGGTTTACTACATGCGCATCCCAAATTTTATCAAATAATGTTTGTCCCATTTTAATCAGTTTTGTGTTGTCAGTTGCCGGTTGCCAGTTCCTACGAGCTTCAGGTCGATGCTGTTTTTATCAACCTAAAACTGACAACCCGCAACCCGCAACTTACAACTTCCTTACGCTTCCACTTCCTGATTTTCAGGCCTAAGGCTTCTTACTGTTTTACCGGCCTGCCAGATTTCGCTGTCGCGGAGTTCTGCCAATTCGGCGTCTAATTTTTCACGGTAATCCGGCTGACTGTTGGAATCTATGGAACGCTGGGATTCTTTTCCGGCTGCTACACTTTCGTATAATTCTTCAAAAACCGGTTTAGTAGCGTCACGGAATTTCTTCCACCAATCCAAAGCGCCACGTTGTGCTGTGGTTGAGCAATTGGCGTACATCCAGTCCATCCCATTTTCGGCAACTAAAGGCATTAAGGATTGCGTTAACTCTTCAACGGTTTCGTTAAAGGCTTCGGAAGGAGAGTGGCCTTTGCTGCGTAAAACATCGTATTGTGCCGCAAAAATCCCCTGGATGCAACCCATTAAAGTGCCGCGTTCGCCGGTTAAATCGCTGTAAACTTCTTTTTTAAAGTTGGTTTCAAACAAATATCCGCTTCCAACAGCAATTCCTAATGCAATTACACGCTCAAAGGCATTACCGGTTGCATCCTGAAAAATAGCGTAGCTGGAATTCAATCCGCGGCCTTGCAAAAACATGCGGCGTAAAGAAGTTCCTGAACCTTTTGGCGCAACTAAAAATACGTCAACATCTTTTGGCGGGATGATGCCGGTTTGCTCTTTAAAAGTAATGCCAAAACCATGCGAAAAATACAAAGCTTTGCCTGGCGTTAAATGTTTTTGAACGGTTGGCCACAATTTTATTTGAGCCGCATCGCTTAATAAATAGCAAATGATTGTCCCTTTTTCTAAAGCTTCTTCAATTTCAAAAAGTGTTTTGCCCTCAACAAAACCATCGCGTACAGCTTTATCCCACGATTTTGAATTTTTACGCTGACCAACAATTACGTTGATGCCATTGTCTTTTTGGTTTAGTGCCTGGCCAGGACCTTGAACACCGTAACCAATTACAGCTACAGTTTCATTTTTTAATACTTCCTGTGCTTTAGCTAACGGAAATTCTTCGCGGGTTACCACGTTTTCTTCAGTTCCGCCGAAATTTAATTTTGCCATTTTTTTGTTTGTTTATATTGATATGATTACACTGATTTTTATGGTTGATGCTTCTTTTACCATACTAATTTTAGGTTGATAAAAGAAGCATGATTGTATTTTTAATGCTGATACCTCAAAGCTTACCTGAAATCTTACGCCTTCTTTTCGTCAAATATGAGCTGGTTGCCAAATGGATCGTGTACCGTCATGCTCCAGGTTTCATAAAAACTTTCTTTTAAACCCGGCCGCCCGTATTTGTAATTTTTGCTGATCAAGGATTGCTGATATTCCTTCAATCCGGTACAGTTGATATATATTTTCGTTCCGGGAGTTCCATCGCCATGATGTTCGCTTAAATGAAGTGTCATTCCTTCCGCAGAAACCTGCATGTATAAAGGCAAATTTTCTTCAAACCGATGTTCCCAATCAGTTTTAAAACCAAGCCAGTCAACATAAAATTCTATTGCTTTGGCGTAATCAAAAATTCTCAGGATCGGGATAACACTTTGCACTTTCATCATGCTTCTTTTACATGGTAAAAACTTTGTCGCGCTTGCTTAAAAACTCGTTTTCGATCACATCCTGCCCAGGTTCTGCTTGTTCAAACTCCCTGATTTTCCGGTTAAAGCCTTCACTGTTTTTAATGATGGCAATCCGTGCGCTGCGCACAAACTCAATCAAACCATAAGGCTGAAGCGCATAAAGTAATTTATCGGTTTCTGTGCGATGTCCGGTCGTTTCAAAAACGGTATAATCTTTTCGGATCACCACCGCACGTGCGCCTTGTTCACGCAGCAAGCGTTCTACCAAAACTTTTTCGGCAATCGTATCGGTCGGTACTTTGTACAAAGCCATTTCCTGCCAGATGATTTCTTCGTTGGTATGGAAATAAACTTTTAAAACTTCTACCTGTTTCTCGATCTGGCGCGACAGTTTGCGTACTACATCTTCCGTTTCGGTCAGCACAATATCGAAACGGTGAATGCTGTCTATTTCCGAAGGCGAAGTATTTAAACTATCAATATTGATTTTACGGCGCGTAAAAATGATCGCGATGCGATTTAATAAACCAATCTGATTTTCGGTGTAAACGGTGATGTTGTATTCCTGCTTTCCAGGTGTTTCTAAATTGCTCATGAATATCGTTCTGTTTTGGTACTTGCCTTTATCCTTTCACCCTTTTTCCTTTTATTTCAACCTAATTTCACTTACGCTGCAACCTTGCGGCACCATCGGGAAAACGTTGTTTTCTTTGGTTACCATTACTTCCAGCAGGAAAGAGCCTTTGTGCTCCAGCATTTCTTTTAGTGAATTTTGCAGTTCTTCCCTTTCAGAAATACATTTTCCATCAATGCCATAAGCAGCTCCAACTTTGACAAAATCAGGGCTTTGGATATCCACAAAAGAATAGCGCTTTTCGTTGAACATATCCTGCCACTGGCGCACCATTCCCAGAAAACGATTGTTTAAAATGATCATTTTAACATCAATACCGCTTTGCATGATCGTTCCCAATTCCTGGATCGTCATTTGGAAGCCGCCATCTCCTGATATGGAAACTACAGTACGGTCCAAAGCACCAAATTTGGCTCCGATTGCAGCCGGCAAAGCAAATCCCATCGTGCCCAAACCACCGCTGGTTATATTGCTGCGCGTTTTGTTGAACTTAGCATAACGACAGGCTACCATCTGGTGCTGACCAACATCGCTCACAATTATGGCTTCACCATTGGTTAAAATATTAAGCTGATGGATCACTTCGCCCATCGTTAATTCTCCTGATTTGGGATTTAGTTCTGCATCAATCACAGCTTCCACTTCTTTTTGTTGATAGTCGCGAAACAATTGCAACCATTCTGTATGCTTCTTTTGCTCACATAATTTGGTTAATAAAGGAAGTGTTTCTTTACAATCGCCCCAAACCGGCACGGTTGATTGTACGTTTTTGTCGATTTCTGCCGGATCAATATCTAAGTGAATAACTTTTGCCTGCTTGGCATATTTATCCAATCGGCCGGTTACGCGGTCATCAAAACGCATCCCAATGGCGATCAAAACATCGCACTCATTTGTCAAAACATTTGGACCGTAATTGCCGTGCATTCCCAACATACCAACATTTAGTTCATGATCTGTCGGGATAGCACTAACGCCCAAAATAGTCCAGGCAGCAGGAATATTTGTTTTTTCGATAAAAGCCTGGAATTCTTTTTCGGCTTTACCCAAAATCACACCTTGTCCCCAAATTACAAAAGGTTTTTTTGCCTGATTGATTAATTTGGCTGCCTTTGCTATATATTCCTGACGAACTATAGGTTTTGGGCGATAACTGCGGATATGATTGCACTTTACATATCCTTCAAAATCGAACTTCTGGATTTGGGCATTCTTGGTAATATCGATTAAAACTGGTCCCGGACGGCCGCTTCGTGCAATGTGAAAAGCTTTCGCCATCACTTCGGGAATTTCGTTGGCATCTGTTACTTGGTAATTCCATTTGGTAACCGGTGTGGTAATGTTGATGACATCAGTTTCCTGGAAAGCATCGGTCCCTAATAAATGTGCAAAAACCTGACCGGTGATGCAAACTAAAGGCGTACTATCAATTTGTGCATCTGCCAAACCGGTGATGAGGTTAGTTGCGCCCGGGCCGCTGGTGGCAAACACAACACCGACTTTCCCGGATGAACGCGCATAACCCTGTCCGGCATGAATACCGCCTTGCTCATGGCGAACCAAGATATGGTTCAGCTTTTCTTTGTAATCATACAGGGCATCATAAATGGGCATGATGGCTCCGCCGGGATAACCAAAAATCGTATCCACACCTTCGGCGATCAACCCTTCCAACAGTGCTACCGAACCTGAAACTTCCGTAGTTTCCTTTTGCTCTGGGATGATTAAAATTTCTTCTTGTAAAACTTCCATAAAATAAAACTTATGTAGAATTTTAAATGCTTCTTTTATCGGTATAATTCTTATAAATCTGTAACACAACCTTCGGCTGCGGTCGATACTTGTTTAGCGTATTTGTATAAAACACCTTTGGTTACTTTTAAAGCCGGTTGCTGCCATTGTGCGCGTCGGTTAGCAATTTCCTCATCAGAAACCATGAGTTGGATACGGCGGCTTACGGCATCAATTTCAATCCTGTCCTCGTTTTTTACCAAGGCGATCAAACCACCGTCAAAAGACTCAGGGGTAATATGTCCAACTACAAAACCATGTGTTCCGCCACTGAAACGGCCATCAGTGATCAAAGCAATGCTGCTGCCTAAACCAACGCCAAAAATAGCGGAAGTCGGTTTCAACATTTCCGGCATTCCCGGTGCTCCTTTTGGCCCTACATTTCTGATCACCACCACGTCCCCGGCTTTGACCCGACCGCTTTGGATGCCGTGGATCACTTCAAACTCACCATCAAAAACACGTGCCGGGCCTTCAAAACGTTCGCCTTCTTTTCCTGTGATCTTGGCAACACTTCCGCCTTCTGCCAGGTTTCCATATAGGATTTGTAAGTGCCCTGTTGCTTTGATGGGATTTTCTGCCGGAAGGATGATTTTTTGAGTGTCAAAACTTAATTCAGGAACCTCTTCCAGATTTTCGGCAATAGTTTTTCCGGTAACGGTTAAACATTCCCCATGAAGCCAGCCTTTTTTAAGCAAATATTTCATGACAGCAGGTACACCACCAACTTTATGCAGGTCTTCCATCATAAATTTTCCGCTGGGTTTCATATCTGCCAGAACCGGAATTTTATTGCTGATGGTTTGAAAATCATCTTGTGTTAACGGTACATCAACGCTTTTAGCTATTGCAATTAAATGCAAAACAGCGTTGGTTGATCCGCCCAGAACCATGATTACAGTAATTGCATTTTCAAATGCTTTCCTGGTCATGATATCGCTGGGCTTGATGTCTTTCTCCAACAAAAGTTTAATCGCTTTTCCGGCGGCCAAACATTCGGCATCTTTTTCCGGACTAATGGCTGGATTGGAGGAAGAATAAGGTAAACTCATGCCCAAAGCTTCAATAGCAGCAGCCATCGTATTTGCTGTATAAATGCCGCCGCAAGCGCCTGCACCCGGACAAGCATTTTTGATCACTTCCTTAAAATCGAAATCAGTAATTTGTCCGGCCAGCTTTTTTCCTAAAGCTTCAAAAGCAGAAACGATGTTTAAATCTTCCCCTTTATAATGGCCGGGCTTTGTCGTCCCGCCATAAACCATGATTGCCGGGCGGTTTAAACGGCCCATTGCCATAATAGAACCGGGCATATTTTTATCGCAGCCCGGAAGCGCAATTACAGCATCATAATATTGTGCGCCGCAAACCGCTTCAATAGAATCTGCAATGATATCGCGGCTGACCAAAGAGTAACGCATGCCGTCGGTGCCGTTGCTCATGCCATCACTTACACCAATCGTGTTGAAGATCAATCCAACCAAGTCTTCTTCCCAAACACCTTTTTTAACCAATTTGGCCAAATCGTTCAGGTGCATGTTGCAGGTATTGCCATCGTAACCCATGCTAACTACTCCAACTTGCGCTTTTTGCATGTCGTCGTCTGTTAAGCCGATGCCATATAACATGGCTTGTGCAGCAGGTTGCGTTGGATCTTGTGTAAAAGTTTTGCTATACCGGTTTAATTCTACTGCTTCTAATATTTCTGTGTTTTCCATTTAGCCGGATGATAACTGTATTTTTTCTTTTTCTATTGAATTGATTTCCGCAAATAATCTAAACCTGCTTACTTCTTAAAAATTTTAACCAAAAAAGTATCGTTCAGGTATTTTTATTGACTAATTGTAAGGTAGATAATTCGCAAATTTATATCAATAGTAAATTAAAAAAAATTATATTGTTTTATTTGAAAAAATTAGGAATTTAATATCGATTTTTTATACTAATGCAATTATATTATTTGGAGGCTGCTATACCAAAGTTGAATTTGGTATTTGGTATAAGCTTTTGCTATTTTGCTTGTAAAGGCATTTTTCTGCTTAAAAGTTGAGTTTGATTAGTAAAATTTATAAAAAAGAGCAAAAAAAAACCTGACTGATCAGCCAGGTTTTTTTACCGATAAAAGAAGTATCAGTGTATTTCCACGCCTTCGGCCAGCAACATTACTTTATTGTTCAACACTTCTACTACGCCGCCTTTAATAAAAAATGTTTGCGTTTTAGCATTGGTACGAACAATAATTTTGCCAGGGTCCAAAGTAGAAATAATAGGCGCATGGTTATTCAACACTTCAAATGAACCCATGGCACCGGGAACAGTTACGGAAGTGATTTCTCCGTCAAAAAACTTTTTATCTGGTGTGATGATTTCTAATGTCATTTTTTTAGAAAGTATATAGTATCGAGTATTTAGTATCAAATCATGCGTATCAGTCTTGCTACTTGCTACTAATTACTTGATACTTCCTTAATCGTTTGCTTCTGCCAAAAGTTTTTTACCTTTTTCGATAGCTTCTTCAATACTACCAACCAAGTTAAAAGAACCTTCGGGATATTGGTCCACTTCGCCGTCCATAATCATATTAAAGCCTTTGATCGTTTCTTTGATGTCAACTAATACTCCTTTTAGGCCGGTAAATTGTTCTGCCACATGGAACGGCTGCGATAAAAAACGCTGTACACGGCGGGCGCGGGATACAATCAGTTTATCTTCTTCAGACAGCTCGTCCATTCCTAAAATCGCGATGATATCCTGTAATTCTTTATAACGTTGCAAAGTTTCCTTAACGCGTTGGGCTGTATTGTAATGTTCATTACCCAAAACTGCCGCACTTAAAATACGTGAAGTTGAATCCAGAGGGTCAACCGCAGGATAAATTCCCAACTCCGCAATTTTACGTGACAGGGAAGTGGTAGCATCCAAGTGGGCAAAAGTTGTAGCCGGTGCCGGATCGGTTAAATCATCCGCAGGAACATAAACGGCTTGTACAGAAGTGATGGAGCCGCGTTTAGTTGAAGTGATCCGCTCCTGCATCAAACCCATTTCTGTTGCCAAAGTGGGCTGATAACCTACTGCTGAAGGCATGCGGCCCAGCAAAGCAGATAATTCTGCACCAGCTTGCGTAAAGCGGAAAATATTATCCACAAAAAATAGAATATCTTTTCCCTGTCCTTCGCCTTCGCCATCGCGGAAATATTCTGCAACCGTTAAACCTGATAAAGCCACGCGTGCACGTGCGCCTGGAGGCTCGTTCATCTGGCCAAAAACCAACGTTGCTTTAGATTCTTTTAATTTTTCTTTATCTACCGATGGCAAGTCCCAGTTGCCTTTTTCCATTGAATGCAGGAATTCATCACCGTAATTAATTACACCTGATTCGATAAATTCACGTAGTAAATCATTTCCTTCACGTGTACGTTCACCAACACCTGCAAACACAGATAAACCTGCATAAGCTTTTGCAATGTTGTTCACCAATTCCATGATCAACACCGTTTTACCAACGCCGGCACCACCAAACAAACCGATTTTGCCGCCTTTGGTATATGGTGCCAACAGATCGATTACTTTGATACCTGTAAAAAGCACTTCTGTTTCTGTAGATAATTCTTCAAACTTCGGAGGTGCGTTGTGGATTGGGTAACCCTGTGAATTATCAATTGCGCCAATACCGTCAATCGCTTCGCCAACTACATTAAACAACCGTCCTTTGATCTGGTCCCCAACCGGCATCCTGATCGGAGAACTCGTATCGTTCACCGGCATTCCACGCAGCAACCCATCCGTAGAATCCATTGCTATTGTTCTTACACGGTCCTCGCCCAAATGCTGCTGCACTTCTAATACAACTTTTTGTCCGTTGTCTTTCATGATTTCCAGGGCATCAAATATTTTTGGCAAATGTGCGTCATCTGCAAAACTTACGTCAACTACGGGGCCGATAATCTGTGCTATTTTTCCAATGTTTGGCATATATGTTTTTAATTGATATGAGCTTTAGTAAGCTTTTTTGGACTGCAAATCTACATTTTACAAGCTATAATTGCAATGCTGATATAAAGAATTTATCGCTTTAATGTTACAGTAATTGAAATAATTTTGAAAATAACCCATGCTTCTTTTATCAGGCAAAAAGTTAAATTCATGCTGCTTTATTGCTGCATAATTTTATTCTGTTACTTTTGGCCTTTCAACAAAAACTATCCTATTATGGCTATTCAAATCGGGCAACCTGCGCCTCAGTTCACCTTGTTTTCTTCTGATCTAAAAGAAGTTTCCCTGTCAGATTTTGCCGGTAAAAAAGTAATTGTCCATTTTTTTCCGTTTGCTTTTACCGGGACTTGCACCACACAATTGTGTACCATGCGCGATAATTTTAGCTTTTATGAAGGAATGAATGCAGAAGTATTGGGCATTTCAGTTGATTCCCCGTTTGCACTCGGCAAATTTAAGGAAGAACAACATTACCAGTTTCCGCTGCTTTCGGATTTTAATAAAGAAGCCTCCAAATTGTACAATGCCATTTACGAAGAGTTTATGTTAGGATTGAAAGGTGTGTCTAAAAGAGCTGCTTTTGTAGTAGATGAAAACCAAAATATCATTTATGCAGAAGTGTTGGAATCTGCCAAAGATTTGCCTGATTTTGCTGCTATTGATGCGCTGATCAAGTAATTAAAAAAAAATTATAGCGGATTAAAAAGATATTCTATTTTTGCAGTCCGTTAGAAAAAGCACTTGTAGCTCAATTGGATAGAGCACCTGACTACGGATCAGGAGGTTTGGGGTTCGAATCCCTACAAGTGCACCATCATAAAGCCTTTCCGGTAACAACCGTAAAGGCTTTTTAAATGAAAAACAGCCATGCTTAATTTAGTATTGTTTGGCCCTCCGGGTGCCGGAAAAGGTACGCAATCCCAAAAACTGATTGATCATTACCAGTTGGTGCATATTTCTACAGGTGATATTTTTCGCGGCCATATCAAAAATCAAACCGCATTAGGCCGAGAAGTAAATCAGTTAATAGCCGATGGAAAATTAGTTCCGGATACAATTACGATTGCCATGCTGGAGGAAGAAGTGAAGCAAAACCCGCAAGCAAAAGGTTTTATTTTTGATGGGTTTCCGCGTACCGTACCACAGGCAGAAGCTTTAGATGCTTTTTTAGCAGGGAAAAATGAAGCGATAGCGGCTGTGATTGCTTTAGATGTTACCCAAGAAGAATTAACATACCGTATTGCCGAACGCAGGAAGCTAAGCAACCGCCCGGACGACGATGCAGACAAATTAGCCAAACGGATTGGCGAATATTTTACCAAAACTATCCTGGTACTGCCTTACTACGCAGCGCAAGGTAAATTAGATAAAGTAAATGGCATTGGCGAAATTGACCACATTTTTGCTGACCTATGTGAGGTAATTGATAGATTGTAGGAAAGCTTTCAGCAGTTAGCCGTCAGCAACCAGCCCATGAACAATCAGCAATGAACTATTAACCTTTTCCTTTTCCTTTCAACCCTTACCTCCCATGTCCCAAGGTTCCAATTTTGTTGATTACGTAAAAATCTGCTGCCGTTCCGGTCATGGCGGGGCAGGTTCTGCACATTTGCACCGTGATAAACATACGGCTACCGGCGGACCGGATGGCGGCGATGGCGGCCGCGGCGGACACGTAATTGTAAAAGGAAACGCGCAATTATGGACCATGCTTCACCTTAAATTCCGCAAACATGTAATTGCGGAGAACGGAGATTCAGGCGGAAGTTCTACCAGTACCGGCAAAACGGGGAAAGATGAAATCCTGGAAGTTCCGTTGGGCACCATTGCCAAAAATGCAGAAACAGGCAGGGTTTTATTCGAGATCACTAAAGACGGCGAAACCAAAATATTAACGCCAGGCGGCCGCGGCGGATTAGGCAACTGGCACTTTAAATCGGCAACGCAGCAAACACCGCGTTTTGCACAACCTGGCGAACCCGGTCAGGAAGAATGGAACGTGTTGGAACTGAAAGTGCTGGCTGATGTAGGTTTGGTAGGTTTCCCAAATGCCGGAAAATCAACTTTATTATCGGTGGTAAGTGCTGCCAAACCGGAGATTGCAGATTACGCTTTTACTACTTTGGTGCCTAATCTCGGCATCGTGGCTTATCGCGATAATAAATCTTTTGTGATGGCCGATATTCCGGGGATTATCGAAGGTGCTTCTGCCGGAAAAGGTTTGGGGATTCGTTTCCTGCGGCATATCGAACGCAACTCGGTTTTGCTTTTTATGATCCCTGCGGACACCAACCGGACATTGACCAAAGAATACGAAATCTTGCTGCACGAGCTGCAGGAATACAACCCGGAACTGATGCAAAAGCCCCGCATATTGGCTGTTACAAAATCCGATCTGCTGGATGAAGAACTACAGCAGGAAATGAAAAACCAGTTGCCAAAAAATATTCCTGCCATTTTTATCTCTTCTGTTCAGCAAAGAGGGTTAGTGGAACTGAAGGACTTGCTTTGGAAAGCGATTAACGCCTGATACTGTTTTTATCATATAAAAACCTTAATCCGTAATTTTTCGTTCACGCACTTTCATCGCAGGGTTTCCCTGGTAAACGAAGTATGCTTCCATACTTTTGGCCACAATACTTCCCGCAGTTAAAACCGAATGTCTGGCTGCAACCACATTCAGGCAAACTATTGCTTTGGCACCAATCCAAACGCCGTCTGACAAAACAATTCCGCCGGTCATCAGATCAAAAGATGATTTGGAATAATCATGGTTTCCGGTAAGCAGCACCGCGCCTTGTGAAAGGCAAACATTTGCGCCAATTTTCACCGGAACAAGATTGTCTATCCAAACTTCTTCACCAATCCAGCTACCATCGCCAACACTTAAAAACCATGGATATTTAATGTTGAGCCGATGCCGGACCACAACCTTTTTTCCGATTTTTGCCCCAAATCCCCGCAGTAAAAAAACTTTGAAAGCAGAAGAAGGGAAAAGTGAAGTTTTGAAAAACAAAGCACTTGTATAAAACCACAAAACCCGTTTTAGCCAGCCTGCGCCGGGCTGATAACCATGATTGTTGTATTGTGCTAAGTCGGTTTTGCCGGTCATCAATTCAATGCTTCTTTTACCGTACTTTTTTTGATCCAAAGGTAAAGTGTAACCGCAATCAATACATAAATTATGCTGTTAAAAATAGTATGATGATTAACCGCGTTATTTCCTTCGCCTTTCCAAAACAAAGCAAGCAGCATAAAACGTAAAATATTAAGTAGCTGAAAACCAATTATGGCACTAAATAGTAATTTAATTTTTGATTTGGTTTTAGCCGGATAAGTAGCCGTAAATGCAATTAAAAAACTCATCACGCCCAATCCCAAACAATCATAAGCCAGGTTGATTTTTCCGTAACCCACGGCCAGCAGCGATTGCTGGTTTATTTTAGTTGGATAACCCAGCAATTGCAGTCCGGCCGAACTGCTGTGAAGTAAAAACCGGCGCAACCCTTGGATATAATTAAAATGCTGCGCCAAAAACCCATTGTAATTTCCGCCGGGCTGCATCAACCCGTTGTAAAATATATTGAAGAAATACAAAGCTGCAAACAAGATTAAAAAACGAACTGCAAAGCGCAGTTCAGGTTTTTGGGTTGAAGTTTGATCGGGCTTTTGAACAGGATTAATTGCTTTCATCAGTTCATCTATTTTTATATCTACCAGCAGCCTGAACCAAAACCCCTGTAAAAAATGAAAGATGATGCCGGTTTTACCATCTAAAAACCCTAATTGAAAAATGAGGCGGTAAAAGAAGTATATACTTGGCCGCCAGTATTTTGGCAGTTTCCACCAGATGTTTTTCATCCAGGCTGTACGCTCATCAGGCGTTCCCCCAAACTTTGGTTTTAAAGTTTGCTGCCGGAGTTTTTGCAAGCGTTCTACTTCTTCCCGGGCTACCAAATTACTGTAACGGTTGTGTTTTTCGATCCAAAAACCGATCTGGTTTTCCTTGAGGTTTTCTTCGCGGAGAAAGCCATCTTTCCAAATAATCGTTTTGCCGGGAACGATAAAGCGGTGGTCCATATTCTCGTTCAAATCAGAAAAACCAATCCCAAATCGAAACATTTTCAGCAAATAAAACGGAAAGTAACCGCCATGTTTGATCCATTTGCCTTTAAAATAGTTTTTTCGGTTGAAGTAAATTCCGTTTACTTCGGCAAAATCCTGCTCCTCAAAATTTTTTAACCGTAAAAGAAGCTTCGGAGAAACCTGCTGATCGGCATCCAAACAAACTACCCAGGGTGTTTTGATGTCGAAAGTTTTCAATGCAAAATCCCATTGTTTCGGATGGTTTTCAAAAGGATGATAAGCTGTTTTTACTTCATGTTTTTCGCAGATGTCCAAAGTTCCGTCGGTGCTGCCGGAATCCAAAACAAAAGTTGGCGCGTACAAAGTTTGGATAGATTGCAGCAGTCGCGGCAAATGGATTTCTTCATTAAAAGTAAGGATGATGAAAGAAAACGGCTTCATCTCAAGCGGGCTTTGATCAGCATGGATTTCCAGAAATAAGGGAAACGGCCGCATCCTTGAAATTGTATCAACTCAAAACCTTGGTTTACAAGTAACATGCCCAACGTTTTACGCGACCAGAATTTGATATGGCCGCCGCTCCACAACGGATCCAAGTGAGCGTCCCATTTGTTGAATAAAGTGAGCGTCAGGTTTTTTAAATATCCATGATAAGGTGTGGAAATAATTAATTCTGCCCCGTTTGATTTGGATAAAATTTCCCTGCAGAATTGGATAAACGCTTTCGGATCGTATAAATGCTCGATCACTTCTGTAGAAATTATAGTGCTAAAAACAGTATCGGCCAATTCTTTTGGAAGCCGGCCGGAAGATAAGTCTTGCAGGAAAAACCTTTCAGGATAACTTTTTTTAGCGATTTCAATTCCTTCCTCAGAAGCATCAATCCCGTAAATATTAAATCCAAGTTTAATCAAATGCACCGTCAGCGCACCGTTTCCGCAACCCAAATCCAAAATTTTGTGTTGTGGGTTCAGTATCGGCAATAACGCAGGCAATAAGTATTGATGCGCATGGCTTAAACTTGTATCCGGAAACCCATAATCCTGGTAATCAACCATGTGCAATTACTTTCTTATAAAAATCAACATATTGTTTAACTAACAGGCTTTCAGCAAAATCCCGTTTAATTATTTGGGGTGATTGTAATCGGATTTCGTCCAGCCGCTGCCGGTTTTGGTTGATTTTGATTAACTGTTCCCGAAGCTTTTCAGGCTGATTTTCAAAAGTCCAGCCTAAACTTTTTGTATTGACATAATCTGCCAAACCAACCTGATTGCTGATCAAAACTGCCGTTCCAACTGCCAAAGATTCAATTACAACGTTACCAAAATTTTCATTGCAGGAGGGAAGCACCAACAAATCATGCGCTTGTAAAACCTCAAACTTGGTTTCGTTTTGTTGAAAACCAATCCAAGTTACAAAGGGTTCCATGCTTCTTTTATGCACTGTTTTTTTAATGGATTCGATGTAATCCAATTCACCCGTTCCGGCAATAGTCAGCGAATACGAAAGCCCAATCCCATCCAATGCTTCGAGCAAAATTTCCAATCCTTTTTTAGCTTCAACCCTTGAAAAAAACAACAATTTCAAAACGGTGGAATTGTTATTTAATGTTGGTGTAAATGATGTGGGAAGCCTGATGAAGTTCGGGATCACCTCTATCAACTTTGGATGTAAAAGTTGTAGAATATCCTGCTTTTCCTGCTCACTTGTAACATGGAAAAAACAGCTTGTAAGTAATTTTTTACCTGCTAAAAGATGTATCCAACTTTTGATAAAAGTATGTTTATTACTGAAAGAATAACCGCTCAATGTTCCTCGCGGCGATAAAACAACCGGGATTTTTTTAAGCCGGGCAATGAGACAGGAAAGTATCGAAACCAAGTTCCACCAGGCATGGATATGGATAATTAAAGGCTTGTCAGTTTTTTTGATTTTTAGAAAAAGATGTTTGAGTAAGCCTGGAGAGAAATGAGAATGATCTTTAGTTAGCCGGTTGAAAAACCAGACCGGAACCTGATCGATCCAAGTAACTTTTCCCGCAGGAAAAGAAAGTTCAGTTTTACCATTGGCCAGCGTTGTGAAAACGGTTATGTCAATTCCTTTTTTCCAAAGTTCTTCACTCAACTTGGATACCGACATGGTTGGGCCGCCATAAATGACGGCTGGTTTGTAGGAAGCGCTAACCTGGATAACTTTCAATCGGCTCTTTTCAAAATCCGTAAACCATACATCAAACGGGCGATGAGCAATAGGCTGATATAACTCCAAAAAACAGAATTAGCCAGAAATTCAAAACTTAAGCCACGCCAAAATATCTGGAACAAACCTGAATAAATTAAAGCCGTACCTAAAATATAGCCGCCAAACAAGCTTTCGGCTTTTAAAGCAATTAGTTGGGCAACAGCGCCGTACAAAAATAAAATCAGAAAAATGCCCGCTCCGCCAAGAAACAAATAAGCATCGGCAATCAGGGCAGGTTTGGCAGAAACATTGATCCCCCTGGCCGTAATGCCAGCGTTAAAAACGCGTTCCATGATCATGTCTTCCGTGTTGGGTTTGCCAGGCCAAAAAATACGTGGTATCAGCGATTGAAAAGATTGTTTTACCAATTGCATCCCATAAAAGCCAACATACTTGGGCGTGGTTTGGATGTATTTGCTAAACATATCGATTTCACTCAACCTAAAAACCAGAAAGTTCCAGTTGCTGTCTTCTAATTCCTGCGGATTATTTAAAGCGGCATCCAATGCTACTTTTGAAGCATCTTCGGCAGAAAGGTTTCCCGACCAGGCATTTTGCCGGAACACCTTGTTATAGGCAGGCAAGACCATAAAAGTAGCCAGCAACAACGGGACAAAAATCAGCGTTACAGCGCGTTTGTATAGCGGAAAAAGAAAAATTGCAAGTACGAGCAGCCCTACAATAATTGGTTCTTTATAACCTGATAAAATCGATTTGTAAAAATCGAACAGAAATAAGGTACTGGTAATTAAGAGATTGGAAAACTTATGCATCGAAATAGCAAAAGCGAGGGCCAGAGTTGCGGCAATAAAACTCAAAGTATTAAACTGGCCGGCAAACTGGCTTAAACCGGGAACAACAGCAAAAAAAACGGACAGCGGGACAGCGATAACGGCCATGTAAAGGAGCAGGTTGGCCAGGTTTTCGGTTTGCAAAAGATACTTTTTTTTGACCGGATAGTTCATGAAAAGCAGCATCCCGGAAACGAAAGCCGCATGGCCAAGGCAGTAGTAACGCTGGCATTGTGCAATTATCATTAACTTTTGCGGATCAGGTTTTTGGAGGTGGTTGAGGACATGGAAATTGTAATAACCCAAAGCATCCAGGTAATAAAAAATGGTAGAGCAGCACATATAGCCGGCAAAAACCAGTTGCGTTAAAAATATTGGCCGCATTAATTGTTCGCTCAAAGCACGGTCTTTTGGTATCGGTTTTACCCAGCCGCCCATGGTGATATAAAAGATGAAGAACGAGCCAAGCCAAGCCATCAAATAGGAACTTTGCGGAAAAGAACCCAACAGCCAGGAAAATAGCCAGGGAAGATAGAGCACAAAAAACCTTTCCGGGCGGATATGGCTAAACATAGTCCAATATTTTTTCCTGTATGGCTTGGACAGTAATATCGAAATTCCAGCTTTGAATGATTTCGGCAGAAGTAGATCCGTATTTTTCTAAAAGTGATTTATCCTGAGTTAACAGACGAAGTTTCCAGACCAGAGCTGCTACATCTTCGGATGGAAAGATAACTCCGTTTTTTCCTTTCAAGATTAAGTCTTCGGCACAACCCACTTTATCAGAAACTAAAACAGCTTTTCCACAAGCCATCGCTTCGTTAATTGCCAATCCCCAGGTTTCGCCCGGCCCGCAGGATGGTAAACAAAACAGATCACAAGCCTGGTAAATGACCGGCATTTGCAACTGGTTTTGAAAATCCAGAAAATGGATTCTGGATGCTGTTTTTAGCACCTCTTTTTTTGCTTTCAGTTCTTTTTTCAATGGCCCGTTTCCCACAAAAAGTAAGTGTGCGTTTTGCTGATCCAGGTTTTCAAAAGCATCTGATAACAATCCCGGATTTTTTTTTGGTTCCAGTTTTCCGGCAAAAAGTATTAGGATTTCTTCTGGTTTAATGTCCAGTTTTTTTCGCAATGCTGTCGCTTCTGCTGGCCGGCCTTTTGCAAATCTCTCGTTATCAATTGCATGAGGTGCAAAAGTTAATTGCTTTTCCTGCAATCCGTAATATTTAAAATATGCCTTGTTATTGGTGCCAACATAAAAGGCATGGTCAACACGGCTGTAAACCCAACGAAGTAAAAGGATTTTGATACTGTTTTTAAGGCTGTTTTTTCTGCCAAGCAGCGTAGAATCCCCGCGAAAAAAAACCGGGATTTTATTTTTGAAATAAATTAAAACCTGCAAATGACTTTGGTAAGCCCAGCCAAAAACCAGCAAAGCATCGGCTTGCCAGTCTTTAATATTTTTAATGAGGTCGGGATTTTTAATCCCCCAAAAACCATGAGAACCTGGTTTTTTAGCTGTGTTTTTTTCAAACTGAAAATTATAACCTTCCAGCAATGGAACATCCCAACTGATGCTTCTGCCAAAACCAGGATCATAAGCGTGTAAACCGGCTTCCCCCAAAGTATAAAAAACCATGATCTCTAGTTTTTTATGTTGATGTATCAATTTAAAAACAGGTGCATAATATTGAATCGGATGAGAGGTGATGATAGCCAGTTTATTCATCTTTTCACTATTGCTTCAAAAATTGCCGCTTGCTTACGTGTCATTTCCTTTGCCGTAAATTCTTTAAACAGCTTACGGTCAAGCAAATTTTTAGTTGTAGAAAAATTTGCCCAAAGGTTTAAAGTTTTTCTAATTTGGGTGTTAGCTTCTTGTTTTTCAATAGGAAAAGTGATGACAGTGCTTTGCGGAGAGCAAACCCGAAGAATTTCAACTGCAGAACTTTGCTGATGAAAAATAGCCAGCAAAGGTTTTTCTGTCAACAAGTAAGGATAAACTTTTGAAGCGGTGTATTGCGGGTCCTGCGAGCCGGGAATAAACAAAGCATCAGCGGCCAGCAGCGTGTTGATCGTGCTGTAAAACCCAATGCGGCCGGTTATTTCTGTAACTTGTTTTTCTATGCCAAATTGTTTCGCAACGGGAAGGACCGTTGGCTTTGCTAAATTCTCCGGCGCGTAACTTGTCCCGATAAAATAGAAATGGAATTTGCCGAAAAGTTTATCATTATCCTCCAATGCTTCTTTTAGGACACTAAAAATTAGTTCCAAAGCAGGCTTCATATCGGCACCGCCACGGCCGATGTAAACCACATTGAATTTTTCGGGAGAGAACTGAATTGCAGGCGGGCATTTTAAATAGTTCTTTTTGGCGATTTCAAAATCCTTTTCAAAAGTGCCAAAAGGAATTACCGACGTAGGTTTAGATTTTAACTGCGGATAACGCTGTTGCAAGGTGGTAATGTAATCGGGGGAAACGCTGATCAAACCATCGCAATTTTTCATCGCTATCGGTTCCAGAAATTTGTGCAAGCGATAGGAGAACCAATATTTTGGCGGTCGTTCATGCTTTGGTTTGTCCTGATAATAGTTTGAATGCCAGGCATCCTGCATATCTATTACGTAAGGAATGCCGAAACGTTTTTTCCAGTAACTGCCTAAAATACAAACCGGAAATTCCGTGGTCGAAAAATAAATCAGATCATAATTTTTTGCTTGTAAAAGAAGCATCACTTTTTTTCGATAGAACACAATTGAGCGCAAACCCAAGCTTCCCAAGCCAAACTTGGAAGTTTGTTTTTTTGAAAAAGCTTCAACTTTATGAATGATGGTGTCCGCAGGAACACTCAGCAGCAGTAAATCGTCTTTTGGCATTTCCGAATGCTTTTCATCCACACAAACCACTTCTGCTTCCCAGCCAAAATCTTTAAAACAAGATAAACTCATTCTAACCCGCTGGCTATCAGCAGTATTTGAAGAAGGAAAATAAGGGGAAATGATAAGTACGCGTTTCAACTGGCCAGCGTTTCTTCTACTACTTTTAAAAATTTAACGCTTTCTGTTTCCCAGTTATAATGACTTCGTGCAGCTTGATAAGCAGCCAATTTTGTTTTTTGCAATAAATCCGGTTCCTCAATAAACCGTTTCAAGATGTTGGCTAATTGCTGTCCGTTCCCTTTTTCATAACAAAAACCTAAATCCGGGTTTTCATTTAGAAACTGCTTTTGCGCCACCGTGTCACTTGCTGCAACTGCCAGTCCGGCCTGTAGATAAGTAAAGATTTTATTGCTGAGGGCAGCATCATTATTTCTGCAAAAACCTGGTTCCAACGCCAGGCCAACATCAAATTGTGCAGCAAAAATGGGTAAATTTTCAGAGCTGACAGGCGAATAAAATATAACAGCAGTTTTTTTGCTGAATTTTAATCCGGCGATAAAATCTTGAATGCCAATACTTGTTTCTTCGGATAAAAAACCTAATAAATGCAGTTCGATCTGCTCATTTTCCAAAGTTTTTAAGGCTGATAAAACATCCTGCAGGCCACGGTTTAAACCAATTGTTTGCGAAAACCAGAACAGTTTTAACGGTTCGTTTGGTTTAACGATTGGCAGCGTTACTTCTTTTACCATAGGAAAAGCGTTAAGCACCGTAACTATTTTTTTTAGAGGGAAAAGCTCTTGATAAAGTGCGGTAATAGGCAAACTGCTAACTGTCAGGCAATCAGTTTGTGGAAAATACTTTTCTTCTAAAAACGTTTTCAGCCGCACGTCAAAATCATTGGGATCATTAGAAATTTCGTTCCGATGGAAATCTTCCGCATCAAAACCGCATTGAGACTTGGTTTTTTTAGCGGCTAAAACAGCAACAGGCAAAGCGGCAAGATTGTGGGCGATGTAAAGGTCTGCCGGTTGTCGCAATGCTTCTTTTAGCAATAAAAAAACGCAACGGCCAGCCGCTCTTTCGGCAAGTTTATGTTTAAGCCCAAACCATTTAACCAATGTTTTTGCCGTTTTATGCTGAATCCTGGTTGCAAGGTATAAAGCTTTTTTTCCCTTTGGAGAGCCGCCAACGTGAACAGCTTTCCATTTTCTGGAAGGAAGCAGTTGTCTGTCCATTTCCGTTCCCCAATCGTTCCAATACTGGTAAATTACGGTTACCTGATAACCGGTTGCGGTTAAAGCATCGGCTTCTTTAACTAAGCGTGGATTGAGCGCGGGCTGCCCGGAAGTGATAAGTACAATTTTATTTTTCATCAAATAAAGAAAGGTACTGCGCAGCAACCAGGCGGACATCAAATCTTTTTTCAGCCGTCTGCCGACAAATTGTTCTGTTTATTTTATTGATATTTTGCAATGCATCGATCATTTCCTGTTCATTGTTTACTGAGAAGCCAGTTAATTCCTGATCAATAACCTCCGGCACAGCCCCTTTTTTAAAACCGATAACCGGTGTACCGCAAGCCATCGCTTCAATCATCACCATGCCAAAAGGTTCATTCCATTCAATTGGGAAAATTAAGGCTTTGGCTTTGCCGAGGTAGTAATTTTTTTGTTCGTCATTCAAAGCACCGAGATAAATGATCTGTTTGCCATCAATCCGCGGTTCGATTTGTTGTTTGTAGTATTGATAGTTATCAGGTGTATTTGGCAGGTTGCCGCCAATCAATAAAATATGGTTGGTGGCTTTAGCAACACGGATGGCTGTATGCGCACCTTTAATTTTATCCAACCTACCCAGAAACATCAATGGTGCTTCTTTTAGTACCTGATTTTGTAGCTGATATTTGGAAAAATCAATCGTATTATAAACAGTTGCCCAATTGCCGGCAACGTTTCCGGTGGAAACACAAGAGTTGCTGCAAGCGGTAAAAATCAGGTTTTTTGGGTTAAAACTTACGATCTTTTTAATTCCAAACGGTGAAACTTCCCGACCATAAGCCATGATTTTTTTGACTGGATTTTTTAGCAACGGCAGCAAATACAATAAACGCCCAAAGTTGTGGATCGCATCAAACTGCTTCTTTTTCAACCTTAAAAAGTACCAGGCATAGAGTAATTCCCGTGTTTTTTGAAACCGGGAACGCTTTAAATTATTCCTTCCGAAAGTATAAACCTTTCCGCTGACGGTAGAATCCGGCCCGGCCAATAGCGAAACTTCATGCCCTAAACGGTGATATTCTTCAGCAAAAAGATATACCAAACGTTCATGGCCGCCGTATAATTTTGGAGGGACAGGAATGCCGGGATCAGCAATTAATAATATTTTCACAAGGGTTTGTATGTAGCTAACTCCAACATTTTTCAGCACGAAAAATTGAACTTTCTTTTACAAATAGAAAATCAGATTGGTACAAAGCTTTATCATACGGTCGGCGCATAAGCGAGCAAATATCATATAAAACAAAATTTTTGGTTTGCATAAAAGAAATAATGTCGGCAACCAAAGGGCAGTTTTTGTAAATATCTATTAGCGAAACTTCCAGCAGTATAAACTGGGCATGTTGCATAGTATTTTCGGCACCTTTTAAAATTTCCAGTTCATAGCCTTGCGTATCAATTTTTATAAAATCAGGTTGTGCAAAAGGGGTATTTATAGTTAATTGATTGAGCGTGGTAAGTGTTCTTATTTCTGTTTTGGCACCGGTTTCGTTATTCTCTTTTAAAACAGAACTTGCAGTTTCATAAATATTAAATTCTACTTTTTGTTCTGCTGAACCTAAAAGAGCGATCCGGAAATCGAGTTGGTTATTTGAAACAGTTTTTTGTTGTAAGATGCTTCTTTTATCTTCCTGGCCTTCAATCATCAGTATTTTTGCTTTAGGGAAAATAGTTGAAAATAGATTTGCCCAATTGCCTTCATAAGCACCAATATCTAATACTAATTTAGGTTGATAACCTGATTTTTTTAAACGTTTAAAGGTGTATTCCTGATCTGGAACGCCGAGCTTTTCTTTTAGTTTGTTTTTGAATGATGAGGGAATAAAACGTTGTAATATTTGTAGCATAAAAAGTCAGGCTTTGTTTATCATTTGTAGGGATAGTATTAATAATTACTTATTGTAATACATCCGTTGCAAATGCCGCACTACTTTCCAACCGAATATAAATTTGACGGCTTCAATTACTTTACCACCTAAAATTGGTACATAATCTGTGCCGCCAAGTTCTTTTATTTTTTGCTCAATAGTTTTTGATATCATACTTTTATCAGGATAAATTTCTACCAAAAGTTGTTTTAAAATAGCAGACGTTAAGTTGTTATTGCTTGGAAGATTACGGTATTGCTGTAAATGCTGGTGGATTAAAATTGCTGCATTAAAACGGCTTTCCCAGGATTTAAAATTTTTTTGTGCTGATAAAGAATGCCAGGTTTTGTATTTGCGGTAATAGCAAGTGGTTTCATCAGTGCAAATAATACTTTCGGAAGCTAAAACAACACGGCAAAAATATTCGCCGTCATCGTTTACTGTTAAATTACCGTTCCAAAAACCTGCTTTTTTAATTAGTTCAATTGGTGTGAGCCAGGAATGTAAAGCGATCATTCCCGATGGATGATTAGGTGCACCATAAAGTTTCATCAAAAAATCGAAAGGGTCAACATTACTTTGATAAAAAACTTTTTCCTCAGCTAAAGGCAAAAGCTTTTCAACAGAATTTCCATCTAAGAAATGAACAACAGGACAAATTGCAAGCTGATCTTTAGCAAAATTAGTTGCTTTTAACTGCAATTCAAGCTTGTTGTTTTTTAGCAAATCATCTGCATCTAAATACTGGATAAAATTACCCTTTGCTTCTTTTATGCCTAAATTTCTTGCAACACTTGCACCTTGGTTTTTCTGCCAAAAAACTTTTACATCTTCGCTTTCGAAAGATTTTATAATGCTAAAAGAAGCATCATCGGAACCATCATCAACAATCAAAATTTCTTTTTTTGGCCATGTTTGGTCTAATGCAGATTGAATAGTCTGAGCGATATATTTTTCTGCATTATAAACCGGGATGATGATCGAAACCAATGGCTTCATCTCGAATTAAAGATTTTTATCCATTGATTTTTGGTTGAGGCATTTTTCAAAACTATATTTTGATTCAGCCAGGGCTGCTTTATATATTGCAGGTACAAATCCGGGTTTTTGTCCAGTTCAATGATCTTGTCAACTAGATCAGAAAAATTAGCTTTATTAAATTGCAGCTTCATTTTTAAGTTTCGGCCACGCATTTTTAAATGTCTTTTGAGGCGTTGAACTGGTGAATAAAAAAACTGCGGGCGAATATCTTCAAAATCCTGCTGACAATATTTTTCAACCCAAGTTACAATTGAGTTTTGATTGGTCTGTAAATAATCTCTGCCATGGATAAAACTTTTTGTATTAAAAATCTCACCAATCGTTGGATCGCCCAGATAAATTGGCAGGGTTCCGGCAAGCATGGCATCATACAATTTCTCTGTTTGATATCCGGGGAAAAGGTCGTTTTCAAAAGCAATGGTAAACTTGTATTGCTGCAAAAAGCTTCTTTTAGCAGTCCATTTATCAGTTTGGTTTAACTGATCAATCCCTGGCATATTGTTCATCGATTTGCCGGGCGCATCTACTTTTTTATATTTGTTTAATGCCTTAAAAAATGCTTCCCGGTATGGAACTTGGTTAGAATACAGAAAATTGCAAAATTTAGTCTTGCTGTTTAAAATACTTTCTGTATTTATAACTGCCGGTTTTACAAGAGTTTCAGGATCAAAGCCATGCCATTGAATGCGTTTATAATTTGTACGTTTAATTGTTTCTTCCCGCGAAATGCCAAAAGCCCATTTGCAGCAACTAAAATCGGGTTTTACGTTTTCACAGAAGTAACCAACCCGCGTATAATTTCCTTTTTCAGGAATATCATTTCCATAAGGGCCAAAAACAATGAAATCAGGTTCGTTACTTTCCCTAAAATCAAAAATATCATCCAACTCATTTAAAATTTCTGCTTTGGCTGTTTTAAAATCCAGTCCGTTCTGAAACTTTATTTTTATTGTTTTTAGCATATAAAATTAAAGCTGCCTTGCTGGTTTTCTCTCTCCAAAGTTTTATATAACTGGCTGTAAATCAAAATCAGTTCGTTTTCTTTTGGTAATTTGTAAATGTTTTTTGTGTTGATAAAAGAAGTATTACGGTTGTACTTGTGAAGTTTGCTGCCGATAAGAATTTTAAATTTAGACCATAAAGAAATTTCAGACTGGTCGCCCGGATAAGCATACTTTACTTTTGCAATTTGTGCTTCGTGCTTTAAAACATTGTGAGTTGATAAACTGGTAATATTATTTGGCGTATCCACGGTAAGCGAATTGTAACCAGTATAATAAGCTATTTTTGCACCCAAAAAAGAACAGCGAAGAGAAAATTCCCAATCAATCATCCGGAATTGCGTGTCGTATAAACCTGTAAAATTCAAAGTATCTTTCCTGATCAACATATAAACATCACTAAAAGTAAAGCAAGTTGTTTCCTTTTTTTTCCAAGTGAGGAACTGATCTAAGCGTCCGGTTTTATTGATCTTAATAAAATTAATCAATTCTGTTTGCAAAGTATTGGTAATACAGATGTCGATTTCCGGATGAGCAAGCATCCAGCCTTTACATTTTCGGATTGAAGTAAAACAGAAAACATCATCGTCTATTATTTTTTTAATAATCTTTCCGCGAGCAAGCATAAAACCTTTGTTCCAAGCATGAGCCTGGTTTCGGTCTGCCTCACTTGTATAATATTGTATCTTTTTATGATGATACAACTGTTCTAAATATTCCAGGCTTCCATCTGTACTTTTGCCATCAATCACAATAATTTCTTCATCTGGCAAAAGTGCTTGTATCAGTTTTTCTAAAATAATTTTTAAAAAAGGTAAACGGTTGCGTGTTGCAATGATGTAAGAAAGATTACAAGTCATTGCGCAAAAAAAAGGTTGATAAAAGAAGTATGATCATTATTGGAATTTTACAGAAAGCCAATATTTAAGTTTGAACGGGATATGAACAAACAATATAGTTAAAACTGAAGCAAAAAAAATGAGTATATTCCTGGATTTTAGTTGAAGTAAAAAATGCTGGGAACAGTAAGGGTACCGATACAAACTAGCGCTACCAAAATGTACAATTATGGGTTTCACTTTTCCTTCGGGATACCAAGGCCTGTGCCAGATTGAACTCACACTTGGATTGTTGATTTCACGAAAGCCGGTAAGCACATTTAAATTGGATGTATGCTGATCTGTATATAAATCAGTCATTAAAAAACCATTATCTGCAACCGGAAACTCGTTATATATTGCCATTGCAATGGCAATGGCAATTTCTTCATTAATCCATTTGTTATGTATCCGCTGAAAGCCCAAGTGATCGTAATCCAAAGCAATGTCCCTGGCTTTATCAAATATTTTTTTTGTTTGTTCTGATTTTGAAACATAATAAATGCCTCCATTAAAGCGGGGCAATCTTGTTATTCCAAAAGCTTCATAAATTGTTTTTGCCTCTTTTTCCCCGCACCAACTTGCGGCATTAACTATATTACCAACCACAGAAACATTTTTACTTGAGAATAAATCAAAAGTTGATTGCAAAGAGTCATAACATAAGCAATCTGAATCTATAAACAGGGTGTATTGCGTTTGCAGATATTTGTTAATATGTAACTTGATACCGGTTCCCTGGCCAAGATGTTCCGGCAGCGCATCAATAATGGAAACGTATTTTTTGAGTTCAATCGGAATTTTAAACTTTAAATCAGACACAATGTAAAACCTGATTTTATTAAACTGTAAAACAGAACGTGCACAATTTAAAGCAAACTTAACGTACTTGGTTTTGCCTGTTGCAAAAGTGATAACCGAATAATCAGTTGTAAAACTTGTTTTCAAAAAGTAGAAACTATTGTAACAACAACTTCAGTATAAAAAATAACTTTTCAGCGTTGTATCTTAAAATTGAATGATGGTTCCACTTATAATTGTAATAGATTTGTGGCAACAACGTGAGTTTTTGAAAAGTTTTTTTATCCGTGTCTTTTAAAGATTCACTTCCCAAATGTGTAATAAAAGAAGTAGAAATAAGCATGTTTTTTACCTGATGCTTCAAAAGCAATTGCACATAATCGTTATCGCAATACCAGAAAACCAAGTTTTCATCCAACTTGCCAATTGTATTAAAAATTGTTCTTTTTACAAAAATACACCAACCGGTAAAAACACCTAAGTAACCTTCATGCGGTGGTGTAAAAGCTGGAAACCCTTTAAGGCGATGATAGTTTTGACAATAAGGCGTTGCGCTTAATATTTCCTCATCATCTTTCATTGCAGCTACAATTTCGGAAGCCCAATGCTGATGAAAGATTAAATCATTGTTGCATAAACATATAAAACTGTTATTTGTACTGGTGATGCCAATATTAAGATATTTATTGAAACCGAACTTTTCTTTTGGATAAATTGTTTTACTGTTTTCAAACTGAAAAGGGTACAAGCTTTTTTCGGATTCAATTACCAAAACTTCAAACTTGATTTTTGCAGTATCCTCTGACGCTAAAAGTGTTTTAATTGTTTGCTCCGTTAAGGTTTTAAGGTATGCAGTTTTAGCATAACTTAAAATTATTATGTCTATTTTGATTGGTAAGTTATTCAAACTTGGTTTGTATATTACTTGTTTTTATGCTGGTAAACGAAGCATTGTTTGTAATAATTAATTTGCAACAAAATGCAAAGCAATTAACTTTGACCAGTGCATTTTATCTTCCAAAAAACCTTGTGTAAAAGAAGCAGTCATTGGGTTTGAATTGGATGCAAGTTGAGAAGTAATCGGATGCTGTTTCAACCATTTTTGTAATGGAAATGAAAAACCCATTTTTTTACGGTTCCAGATTTCTTCGGGAAGTAAATCCTGGTAACTTTTAATAAGCAAGCCTTTGACAAGCTTTTTATCAAACCGGATTTTATTGTTGGTGCTGTTGACACAAGTCAAAAATTCGGTATCTAAAAAAGGTATCCTGATTTCGATCCCATGCTGCATACTCATGGCATCGGTATCGCGCAGCAACTGGTTCTTCATGTATAAATCCTGTTCCAAGTTTGCAGTAAATAAATCAGTATTTTTTTCTGAAATTATTGTATATTCAAACTGACTAATCTTTGCCCATACTTCTTTTACCGGTATATTTAAGATGGCTGCAATTTGCTGCGGTGCAAAGTAACCGCGCAAAGCAAGATAATATCCCAGATCGGAGCGGAGCGACAAGTAAGCCAACTTTTGATAAGCTGCGTTTGTTGAATATTGGAACAATTTTAAGGTGTTTGTAGGTAACAACACATCTAATTTTCTTAATAAGTTTATTCTTTTGAAAGATGGATAACCGCCAAACAATTCATCTCCGCCCAAACCGGAAAGTACTGCTTTTAGCCCTTGTTTTTTCGCAAGCATGGATACAAACCAAGTGTTGATACCATCGGCAGAGGGTTGGTCCATCGCTTGTAAAATATACAACAATTGTTCGTTAAAATCAGTTGCTGTTAGGTTAAGTTTGTGGTGATTACTTCCCATTTTTTTAACTAGTATTTGCTGATATTTGGATTCATCATAATCAGCATCATCAAAAGTTAACGACAAAGTATGCAAACCAAGACCTTGAACCGTTGATGCTTCCAACGCAATAATTCCGGAATCAATTCCGCCGCTTAAAAATACACCAATCGGTGCATCTGCAATTAAATGTCTGTTTACCGAATTATGTAGCTTTTGCCGGATCAATTGTTTAGCTTCTTCCAAATCAATAATCGGTGTTGAAGTTTTGGGTTGAGCGTAAGTTTGGATATGATAGGTTTCCGCAACCATGTTCCACTCCAGATAACTTCCTTTCGGCAGCATCAAAACCTGATCTAAGATGGTTATCGGCTCCGGGATAAAGCCGAATGCTAAAAAGAGTATTTTCCAATCGGGATGATGCTGGTTGATTCCAACTTTCAGGAAAGCCCTGATCTCCGAAGCAAAAAGCAGTCCCTTGTTTTTGATGTGGTAATAAAGAGGTTTCATGCCGCTGCCATCCCGTACTAAAAACACTTTTTGCAAACGCTTATCAAACAAAGCAAAAGCAAACATGCCGTTGAAACGATGGAAAGCAGCAGTTCCCCAATGTGCATAAGCTGTCAGGATAACTTCCGTATCTGATTGGTTTTTGAAATGATAGCCCAGCTTTTTCAGCTCGTTTTTCAGCTCCGGATAATTATAGATCTCCCCGTTAAAAGTGATCGTATAATTCCCGCTGACATCCGTCATCGGTTGGGCCGCATTTGTAGAAAGATCAATCAAAGCCAGCCGCCGGTGGCCAAAGCAAATACTATTTTTATCGGATAAAAATAGTCCTTCGCCGTCCGGGCCGCCGTGTTGCATGGATAAACACATCGCACTGATTTGGGCACGTTTTTCATCAGCATGAGTATTTAAAGAAACTTGTCCTGCAATCCGGCACATATAAAATAACTGTTGATTTGATACAGCTTCGCTTCTTCAGTCCCATTTTAAAATGATAACTGATTGATTTTTTGATAAATGTATTCTTACAAGCGATCTACCAAAGCAGCGGCAGCATTCACCAGAATAGATTGGCCCAGGTTTTCTAAGCGGATAACCAACTGTTTTTGAGATTTATAACTTACCATTTCCCCAGTCAACCCAATCAGCGGGCCGGCTTTGATGATGATTTTTTCTCCCGGGGAAATGTGTTCTGCCGTTACTTCAAGCTCTATGTCGTTAGCCAAAAGCAACTGTATTTCGTCGATTTGCTGGTCGGGCATATTTGCGATTTTGCCCGAATGGTACAGAAAGCGGACAATCCCTTTCGTCATCAAAACTTCCGTTTGCTGTTTTTGCATGATGCGAACAAATAAATAAGACTGAAAAAGCGGCTCGGTTACCCATTTTTTGCGGTCGCTCCATTGTTTAAGCGTTTTCCGCAAGGGTAAATAAACATCGATCCCTTTTTTTTGCAGTAGTTCAAAAGCTTGTTTTTCAGCTCTTGACCGTGTATAAACCGGGTACCATTTTGGTGATACTTCTTTTAGCATAGTTTTTTCAGCATGGATTTTTAATTGGTCCGCCGGTTCATCTTCCACCATTTTGGCGCTTTGTCATCTGTATAATAGCCCGAACCTGCATAACCATTATAATCGGTGTAATAATAACCACTGCCCGCCTGATTTTTATTACCGGAAGTATAAATCCGGGAATGAAAATTTTCTTCTGAATAAGCATTCAGGATAATTACTGTATTGCTGAGGCCGTATTTGCCGGAAAGTTGCTGCGGGATTTCTGCAGAATGAAAAGAAGATTTCCCCGCGCGGATCACAAAAATATTAATGTCGCTGCGGCGGATGACCGGAATCGAATCAGAAACCAAACCAACAGGAGCGGTGTCGATCATGATGATGTCGTACCTGGTTTGCAACTGTTTGATCAGCAAATCCATATTCGGGTGCTGCAGCAGTTCGGACGGATTGGGCGGAATGGGGCCGGAAGGTATAAAATCGATATTTTGGTGTTCTGTTTTGAACAGGACTTGCTCCATGTGTACTTGGTTGGCCAGAAAACTGCTCAAGCCCACTTTATTGTCCTGCTGAAAAACATGGTGCAGCCTGGAGCGGCGCAAATCGGCAGCAATCAGGATTACTTTTTTATCGATCAAAGCCAGCGTACTGGCCAGGTTTACAGCGATAAAAGATTTCCCTTCGCCCGCCACTTCCGACGTGATGCAGATCACTTTACTTTGCTTATCGGCAGCCATAAAACTGAGGTTGGTACGCACCGAACGCACAGATTCTGCAAAAATAGATTTCGGTTTGGCCTGTGCTAAAATCTGCGTATTGTTCTCGTCAAGCCTGTACGGAAATTTCCTGATCATGCCAATTACCGGGATGTTGGTCAGACTTTCTATCGTTTCTTTATCATAAATATAGGGGTTGAGCATCCGCAGCAGCAAAATTAAACCGGAACCGATCAGCAAGCCTACGAAAATTGATTTCTGATAAATACCGTTTGCATCCGGTGAAACCGGGTTAAAATTGGCCTGTGCCTGCTCAATTATAGTCGCTCCTGCCAAAATAGAAGAGCGGCTGATTTGTGCTTCCAGTTTTTTTTCCGACAAAAAGGAATACACCTTTTCATTGATTTCAAAATCCCGTTTTAAGCTCACCATATCGCGTTCGGCAGTTGGCAAAGCTGCTACTTGCTGGTTGGCCATTTGCAGTTGCCCGTTCAAATAATCCACCGTGGCAGCAATGTGTTTTACAGAAGCATCAATGTTGGCCAATGCAGCATTGCGTACCTGGACTAATTGTTTGTTGATCTCATTGACCGGCTGGGAATCAGCAATAAAAGTTTTTAATAAGCCTGATTTTTCGGTGAGCAATGTATTGTAACGCAGTAATAAACCATTTAGCAGCGGATCAACAGTCCCCTGCATGTTAAAATTGAGGCTGACGGCATTTTTTTCATTGCCGATCTGCTGTTTGAGTTGGTTAATGGCAATTAACTGGATGTTGAGCAAGGATTTTTGCGCTTCTACTTCCTGCACTTTGCCGAGCATTAGCGTTGCCGAAGTGCTTACATCAAAAACTTTGGCGTTCTTTTTATAAGATTCTAAAGATTTTTCAGAGGATTTTACCTGTTTGGAAAGATAATCCAACTGATTATCAATAAAAGTAATCATTTGGGAAGCAGACTGCATTTTGCGGTTCTTGTCAAAATCCAAATATTCTTTCATCAAAGCATTCAAAATATCCGCAGCAAACTGCGGGTTGGAATCTGTTTGTTCAATGTTGATAACGTTGGAATTTTTGATTGCCTCGCTGGTATTTAATCCGGAAGAAACACGCGGATAAAAATCTTCCGGCGAATTAAATTTAAACTGATAAAAGGAGTTCAACGCAAACCGGACATCAGAAAAACGGATGATAAAAACAGTATGGCCAATGCTGATCTGCTGGTTATAGGCGCAGGTTTTTTTTATTTCCTGATTATTGATTTTATAAGCTAGGTTGAATTTGGTTGGATCAATCGCCTGAAAAGTGATCAGGTCTTTATAAAGCCTGGCACTGTCTTCCTGCAAAATCTTAATGTTCAAAGGCTTGGCCGGATAAGTCTCATAAGTGCGGACACGGCCTGCGATAAAAAAACTGATCTTGTAATCCAGGTCTTTCACTGCGTTTATAATCAGGCTGCGGCTTTTGATCACAAAACTTTCGCTTTGTACTTTTGCCGTCGCGTTGTCTGCATTGTTGATCACGCTGACCAATTCAGAAATCTCGGATTTTTTCTCATCAAATTTCATGATCGCACTGGTGGCATAAACCTTTGGCGTGTACCACAGATACAACTTCGCCAGTAAAAAACAAAGCAGCACCGAAATTGCAACCAGATACCACCTGCTCAGCACCACACGAAGCAACCGCACATAATTCAATTGGTCGTTCGGTTTTTGCAAATTAACAGTATCGGTTTCCGGCATTTATTTTTTGGTAAGCGTGTAAATAATCAATGCCGTGTTCAAGAATACCAAAGCTGATTGGATAATGCCCGAAACATTTTGCATCGAATCATTTCGTACCGTGCGTTTATTTTGCGAAATATAGATAATATCGTTGTTTTGCAAGTTCAGTTCCGGGCTGGCCAGCGTGCGGATATTGTTCAGATCAGCCACAATAACCTGCGGATGCGTTTTATCGCCGCGAATGATCTGGATAGTTTTTTCGTTTGCTTTATCTGTTAGCCCGCCTGCTTCCCCAATTATATCCACCAAAGTAGTTTTATCTTTTAACAACAAGTAATTTCCTTGTGTACGTATTTCACCTAATACGGTTACCTTTAGATTAATAATTTTAAGGTCAATTATCGGATCTTTCAGCAGGTTTTTTTTGTATAGATCTTCGATTTTTCGTGCTGCCTCAATTTTAGTCAAACCGGAAACCAGCACCCGGCCAATCACCGGCAAGGCCACCGTGCCATCTTCTTCTACCTGATACGCCGGTATTTGTGCTGCTGCGGACGAAACAGGTTGCTCGGTAGCAATGTAATTTATATTTTGCAGGTTCCGGATTTGCAGCATATCGTCCGGGCTGATTTTATAAGTAGAATTGAGGTAAACCGGCATTGGAGCTTGTACCGGCACATCCGTTTTAAATAAAGCGTGCTGCTGTTTGTAGGAGCAGGAACACATAAAAAACACTGCTAAAAGAAGCATTGGGCAAAAATAATATTTAAATATTTTTTTCATAAACAGCGGGTTAAACTATTAGTTAAATTTTATAATGTCAAGTTTTTCAAATAATATTCTTTTTGTCCGTATACATTAGTGCATGAAAGTTTCTGTAATCACGGTTTGTTACAACGCAGTTTCCACCATCGAAGCCTCTATTCTTTCATTGCTCAGCCAGGATTACGAAAATTTGGAATACATTGTTATAGATGGCGGCTCTTCTGACGGTACAATCGACATCATCAAACGCTATTTACCGCAGATCTACTTTTTTATTTCAGAACCGGACCAAGGAATTTATGATGCTATCAATAAAGGGATTGCACAGGCAACCGGCGAAGTAATTGGCTTGCTCCATGCCAATGACCGCTTTTATTCCAACCATGTAATCAGCAAAGTTGCACAAGTTATGCAGGAAAAAGAAGCAGATGCCGTATATGGGAACCTGATTTTTTGTAATGCTGAAGGCAAAGTGGTACGAAGTTGGATATCCTTGCCTTCCAATCGCCTGCTTCTGGAACTGGGCTGGATGCCGCCGCACCCAACATTATATATCAGGAAAAAAATTTTTCTTCAATACGGAAATTATCGCCTGGATTTCTCCACAGCAGCAGATTATGAACTTATACTTAGATTTTTTTATCGTTACCGGATAAAAACCTGGCATGTTGATCAGGTTTTTATCAAAATGTTAACCGGAGGAATCAGTAACAAAAGTATTTTAAACCACGTAACAGGAAACAGGAACGACTTTAAAGCCATGAAAAAGCACCGGTTGCGTGCTCCTTTTATCGCTGTTTTTTTAAAGCCGTTGCAAAAATTAATACAATATTTTTAATTATTATTAATTTAAAGTTAAATTTATATCTTTAAATAATATTTAAATAAGATATATGCTTCCTGGTTTTTACTTTTTACTGATTACAATTGTGTCTCTTTTGCTGGTGCTGATCATTATGCCTTCCGTACTGCATATTGCCAAACAGAATAATTTATTTGACGATCATTCACTTTCCCGCAAAGAACACGGCTATGGCATACCGCGGTTAGGCGGCATCGCTTTTTTTCTAAGCTTCATCCTCACCTCGTTATTTATTATAAAAAACGGGACCGATTTGCCCATGTATGATTTTTATGCGGCAAGTATTATTTTATTTGGCGTAGGCATCAAAGATGATTTGTCGGGCGTGCATATCCACACCAAGTTAATTGTTCAGGCAGTTGCTGCTTTTATCATTGCTGTTCCGGGCGATATCAGGATCACTAACTTGCAGGGCATATTTGGTATTTATCAACTAAATTTTGTGTCCAGTGCCTTGGTTTCGATATTGCTGATGATGTTCGTCATCAATTCGTTTAACCTGATTGATGGCATCGACGGCCTGGCAGGTACGCTTGCCGTAATAGCCTGCTGTACTTTTGGCTGTTATTTTTTGTTGACGGGAGAACTTGTATTAACCGCTTTGGCCTTGTCTCTGGCAGGTTCGCTGATTGCTTTTTTAGCCTATAATTATTCCCCTTCCAAAATATTTATGGGTGATGGCGGCTCTTTGTTCCTGGGATTGGCCTGCGCTGTTTTTGCCATCAAATTTATATCGATAAACGAAGCATCGGCTGTTGTTAAACTGCAAGATGCGTCGGCTTTTGCTGTGGCAGTGCTTATCATTCCTGTTTTTGATACTTTCAGTGTGATCGTCACCCGCATTTCTAACAAAAAATCACCTTTTAAACCAGATAGAAATCACATCCATCACCGGATGCTGCGCCTGGGCTTATCTCATTTGCAAACTACTTCTATCCTGGCTGTTGTAAACCTGTTGTTTATCGGGCTGGCGTTTGTGTTCCGGCAGGCTGAAACGCCATTTTTGTTAATGATTTTTATAGCTATGTTATTGATGCTGAACAGTTTGGTCAATCAGTTGCTTAATTCAAAAGCAAAATCAGCTTATCCGGTCAGCAGCCTGATTAGTTAACAGTTTTCAGGGCAGGTTTGGTAACTTTGTATGATAATTACAAAGAACATGAAAATTGCCATAAACGGGTTTGGCCGCATCGGCCGTATCTTTTTAAGAAACATTTTGCTGCGGCCGGATATAGAAGTTGTAGCTATAAATGATCTAACCGATACCAAAACACTTGCCCATTTATTCAAATATGATTCTGTTCACCGTGGTTTTAAAGGAGAAGTCAGTTTGGATGAAAGCCATCTGATCATCAACCAAAAACCCATTCGTGTTTTTAAAGAAGCCGGTCCGCGGCAATTACCCTGGAAAGAATTAGAGATCGATTTGGTAATTGAATCCACAGGAAAATTCACTACTGAAGCTAAAGCAGCTTTTCATTTGCAGGCTGGTGCCAAACAAGTAATCATTTCTGCCCCTTCGCCGGATAAAAATATTCCTTCCGTGGTGTTGGGCATCAACGATCAAACGGTCGACCTCAGTTCGCCCATTTTGTCCAACGCTTCCTGCACGACAAACAACGTGGCACCGTTGGTCAAGATTCTGGATGACAATTGGGGAATCCAGGATGGCTACATCACCACAGTCCACTCTATGACGAGCGACCAGAACCTGCACGACGCGCCGCACAAAGATTTACGCCGGGCAAGGGCTGCTTCCAGTTCCATTATTCCAACTACCACCGGCGCGGCCAAGGCCATCACCAATGTTTTTCCTCATTTAGAAGGCCGGCTGGGCGGCGCAGGCATCCGCGTTCCGGTGCTGAATGGTTCGCTGACGGATTTTACCTGTACACTCAAAAACCCGGCAACAGTAAAAGAAATCAACGCTGCATTTTTTATCGCTGCCCAGGGTTTCCTCAAAAATGTGATGGAATACACAGAAGACCCTATCGTTTCCGTTGATATCCTGGACAATCCGCACAGTTGTATTTTTGATGCACAACTGACTTCCGTGGTGGGCAATTTGGTAAAAGTAGTGGGCTGGTACGATAATGAAATGGGCTACTCCAGCCGCCTGTCAGACTTGGTAGAAAAAATTTCCCTGTTAAAAGAAGTATATTAAGCCATAGAAAAATTCGCATAAAACCAGAAAAGCGGAATTAACCGCTCGTCTGGGATCACTACAAAAAAAAGAACTGCTTGTTATGGTTTTGGTTTAGAATTGGTTTTTATCGTACAATACTTAAAGTTGATTTTTGAGCTGATTTTGAAACTGTTTTTGGCTGTAACCCTACGTTGGAAGTTTGAGTTTCCGCTACTTCTTTTTGAATGTGCATTCTGTAATAAGCTATCCCTTTTTGTGTAAGCGATGCGCCGATATTTAAATACTTGGTATCAGAAGCTTTTTTTGCGTTGATAAAAAGATCAACATCACCGTGTAGTTCAATCAACCCTTTGTTGTAAAGCTCATCCAGCAAAGTGGATTTGAACCGGCTGAAAAACAAGGTAATACTTAATATAAAATAAGGGTTGATGATATCCGTAGTGCGGTGCGGGATCGGGTTGTTCCAGATCAGTTTGATTATTTTGTGGCGGAGCGGAGTTGGCGTAAAAAACATGATTTCTGATATTTATTGTTCTGACAGCACTTATTCAATAAAAATGCCAGCAGCAGAAAGCAGCCGCAAAAGGTTGAGGCGATGCTTCTTTTACCAGGTAAAAATTGGGCTTAACCCAATTTTTAAAATCATCCATGTTTCTTATCAGGAAATAAAACTGATGAAGTATATTTGGTTTTTTCAAGTATAAAAACAGTATTTCATACAGAAACAGCGTTAGTTGGAACAGAAATCCCACAGAAATAAAATAAGCAGGATGATTGGATTTGTTGCGGTAGAAGAAATATTAGCCATACGAAACGAGGTGCTTCGGGAAGGAAAATTAAGTTTGGATGAATGCCGTTTTCCATCAGATCTAAATAAAGGTACTTTCCATGTGGGGAATTTTGAGGAAGATCATCCCGTTTCCATCGCATCCTTTCATCCACAAAATGTAGAAGGGCATATCGGAAAAGGTTATCAACTGCGCGGCATGGCCACCGTTCCTGGTTTTCAAGGAAAAGGAAAAGGCAACCAGTTGCTAAACTTTGCCATTATTTACCTGCGCGGGCAGCACGTTGACTATTTGTGGTGCAACGCGCGTAAAAAAGCACTTAACTTTTATGCTAATATCGGCTTTGAAATTATTTCCGAGGAGTTTGATGTTCCCGGGATTGGCCCGCACCACGTCATGTACCTTAAAATCCGGTAAGCGCACCAATTTTTACCCTATAAAAACAGCATCAGCTAAAAGGCATTGTTAATCCGTCAACCTTAAAAAAGATCAACAGCAATTTTGTACATTTCCGCCTTTAAACTATCAACATGAAAACAATAGACCAAGCCAACTTTTCCGGCAAAAAAGTTTTGATCCGCGTAGATTTTAATGTTCCGTTGGATAAAGATTTTAACATCACCGATGACAACCGCATTACGGCTGCTTTGCCCACTATCAAAAAGATTTTGCAGGATGGCGGCGCGGTCATTCTGATGTCGCACCTTGGCAGGCCGAAAGATGGCCCGACGGATAAATATTCTTTGAAACACATCGTTCCCCATTTATCTGATTTATTAGGTCAGCAAGTTGAATTTGCAAATGACTGCATTGGCCAGGAAGCGATTGACAAAGCAAAAGCACTCCAACCAGGCGAAGTTTTGCTGCTGGAAAACCTGCGTTTTTACAAAGAAGAAGAAAAAGGCGATGTGGGATTTGCGAAAAAATTGGCTGCACTCGGAAATATTTATGTAAACGATGCTTTCGGTACGGCGCACCGTGCACATGCTTCTACCTCTGTGATCGCACAGTTTTTCCCAGATGCCAAATATTTCGGTTACCTGATGGCTTCCGAACTGGAAAATGCAGAAAAAGTGCTGAACAATCCGGCAAAACCATTTACAGCGATTATGGGCGGCGCCAAGGTTTCCGATAAAATTGAATTGATCGAGCGTTTGTTGGACAAAGTGGACAATTTGATCATCGGCGGCGGCATGACTTACACTTTTTTTAAAGCCGAGGGCGGACAAATTGGAAAATCTTTAGTGGAAGAAGATAAATTAGACCTGGCAAAAAGCCTGATCCAGAAAGCAAAAGACAAAGGCGTGAACCTGATCTTGCCGGTAGATTCTGTGATCGCCGATAATTTCTCCAATGATGCCAATACGGAAATCGCCAAAAATGATCATATTAAAGAAGGTTGGATGGGATTAGATATTGGGCCGGAAGCTATTGAAGCATTTTCCAAAGTGATCGAAGGGTCAAAAACCATCTTATGGAACGGTCCGATGGGTGTTTTTGAAATGGACAAATTTGAAAAAGGCACCAAGTCAGTTGCCGAAGCGATTGTAAAAGCAACTGAAAACGGTGCTTTTTCTTTAATTGGCGGCGGCGATTCGGCAGCAGCAATTTCCAAATTCAATCTGACTTCTCATGTAAGTTACGTTTCTACCGGCGGCGGCGCTTTGCTGGAATATATGGAAGGCAAGGAGTTGCCGGGCGTAAAAGCGATTAATGAGTGATGCTGTTTTTATCGGTATAAAAACAGTGTTGAAAGCCTTTGCCTTTTGGTGGAGGCTTTTTTGTTTGGAGTTATATTATATTTATAGAATTAATGGCAATATGGCTAAAAGAGATATTCAAATAATTATTAATTTCTTTTTTGTATTTGGTTTTGTGGCTGTTGCATATGGGCAGCAATCAACGATACAAGTGGAAAAAAATCGAATTGATAGTTTAAGAGGCGATTTTAGAATTTTTAGAAATAGATTACAAAATGATTATCCTTCTCTTTACCGTTACAGCAGCAAAATAAAAATGAATGCTTTATTTGATAGTTGTTATACTTCAATAAGATCATCCACTACAGATATTGATTTTTATAAGATGCTGAAAATTCTTTTAAGTGATATAAAAGACGGTCATTTATATTGTAGTTCACCTCCTTACTTCCAATCACATTATCAAGAAAAAGCAAATTTTTTTCCATTACAACTGAGATTCATTAATCATAGAGCTTATTTACTTAATAGTTATAAAAATAAAATACCTGCTGGAACAGAAATCCTTTCAATCAACAATCAACCTATTGATTTCATAAGACAAAAGCTGTTTCTGTACCTTACTTCAGATGGAAATATTGAAACAAAAAAATATCAAATATTAAATAACTTTTTTTATTTCTATTATTATCTTGAATTTGGGGAACAAGCTATCTTTAATGTTAATTTTAAATCTGAGAGTAGAAAAATAAATACTATAAAAATTAATGCTGACTTGGAAAAAAATATTATTAAAAATGAGGACAAAGTTGAACCTGAAAAACTTTTAGAATTATCGATCAAACCCAATAATATTGCTATTATAACTATTAAGACTTTTGAAAGTAGTAAACTTAAAAAAGACTTCCCAAGTTTTTTACAAACTTCATTTAAGGAATTAAATAATAGAAAAATTAAAAGACTAATTATTGATTTAAGAGGAAATGCAGGCGGTAAAGATACTTATGGTTCTTTACTGTATTCTTATTTAACAAACAAGCCTTTTCATTATTATCAAAGCTTAGAAACTGCAACAACACTTTTACCTTATGAGCAATTTAAAAGCGATGTGTCTTCCTATAACAATCTCAATATTGGAATGATAGAAAAAATTAGCGAAAAAAGGTTTCGCTTAAAAAAAGAAGCACATCCTAATTTGCAACTCATAAAACCAGCTCGATATTATTTTGCGGGTAAAATTTGTTTTTTAATTGATGGTTTGTCTTTTTCAACTACTACTGAATTTTGTTCAATAGCTTACAGTAATAAACGAGGTAAATTTATTGGTGAGGAGACAGGCGGTACTTATGTTGGTAATACATCTGGTGTTGATGTAGAAACAATTTTACCAAGTACAAAAATCAATCTTTCTTATGGCACTGTAAAGTATAGTATGGCAGTTAAGCAGGAAAAGTACAAGGGTAGAGGGGTAATACCTAATTACAAAGTTCGGCCTACTATTAATAACATAATTAATCATCAAGATGTAGTATTAGATTACGCCCTTAAATTAATAGTTCAGAAATAATAGGTAAAGGCTTTACTTTTCAAATCCTTTTTTGTTTAAAAATTATTAACTTCAATAAAAAATAAAACAATGCCCGAAGTCATCATCAAATACAAAAATCCCGGAACTTTGAAAATCTTAAAAAGCCTGGCTAAATACTTGGATTTTAAAGTATCTAAAGAAAAATCCAACGAGTATTCTGTAAATGGGGTAACAATTGTTAAAAGAGACTTGAATGTAATAGCCTTGAAGCGAAAAAAAGCACTGGAAGAAATCACTGTTCCTGCCAATAAAGAAGCTGATTTATCTCAACTTTTTGAAGTTTTTACGGGTAAGAATTTAGATGCGAAAAAGTTAAGGGAAGAGATGTGGAGAACAAAAAAATAATTTGTGATACTGATGTAATTATTGACTATTTTGATCAAAGCAATTCCCGTTACAAGCAAACAAGATCAATACTTGACGAGAAGATAGGTTTGAGAAATGTAGTTATATCTGCGGTCGCAAAGATGGAATTGATAGCTGGTGCCTTCAGTAAGCAAAATTTGAATTTAATAAAAGCGAATATTAGTGGAATTGAATTATTACTGATTAACCACGAAATTACGCTAACTGCATTAAATCTTATCGAGACTTATAAACTTAGCCACAATTTGGCAATGGCTGATTCCTTTATTGCTGCAACCTCGTTGTTTACAGGCTATCCTTTATTCACTTACAACACAAAGGATTATAAATTCATTGCAGAGATTGAACTTTTTGTTGCAGTAAAAGGATAGTCAAAATACATCCAATCCATTCATATTGCTTTGGGTAACACGTTTGTTTCCTTCAGAACAAATCCATCCTAAGCTGCTTTTACCATAAATTAACGCCATGAAAAAAATACTTTCCATACTTCTTTTATGCCTGTTTTTTTGGCGGGCATCGGCACAAATAATTACAAACCCGGATGCGGCCTACGTAAAAGAAAACTATCAAAAATACGAATATCAGATACCCATGCGCGATGGCAAAAAGCTGTTCACGTCAGTTTATGTGCCGAAAGATCAATCCAAAAAATATCCTTTCATGATGGACAGAACGCCGTATAGCGTTGCGCCCTACGGTGTTGATTTGTATAAAGGATCTTTAGGCCCGTCGCCTTTGTTTTTGCAAGATGGTTATATTTTCGTTTACCAGGATGTTCGCGGACGTTGGATGAGTGAAGGGATTTATGAGGAAATGACGCCCGAAAAAGACACGCATCCTACAAAAAACGACGTTGATGAAGGCACAGATACTTACGATACCATCGACTGGCTGCTCAAAAATATCCCGAACAATAATGGAAAGGTTGGCGTTTGGGGGATTTCTTATCCCGGTTTTTATACCACAACCGCTTTGTTGAGCCGTCATCCGGCGTTGGTTGCAGCTTCTCCGCAAGCGCCCATTGCAGATTTGTACCGCGATGATGCTTTCCATAACGGTGCTTTTATGCTGGTGGCCAACTTTGGTTTTTATCCTGGCTTTACCAATCGACAGGATGAAAAACCAACGCAACGAAGGGCAACAGAATTTATCGCCGGAACAGAAGATGGTTATGATTTTTTTATGAAGATGGGCACGATGAAAAGCTCCAACGATATGTATTATAAAGATACGATCCGGTTGTGGAACGAAATGCTGGACCATCCGGATTACGACCAACATTGGAAGGACCGAAACGTACTCACCCATTTAACCAATATAAAAACAGCAGTTTTAGTTACCGGCGGCTGGTACGATGCAGAAGATTTGTACGGTGCCATCAATACTTATAAAACCATTGTCAAAAATAATCCTGCAACACCAATTTACTTTGCAATGGGGCCTTGGGTACATGGCGGCTGGGCGCGGGGAAACGGAGATCATTTGGGCGATGTGGGTTTTGGCGGGGCAACGGCTGCTTTTTACCGGGAAAATATTGAGTTTAAGTTTTTTAGTCATTACTTAAAAGGAACTGATCTGAACTTACAACCGGTTTCTGTTTTTGAAACCGGTGTTAATCAATGGAAAACCTATAAAACCTGGCCGCCGAAAGAAGCGCAGGAGAAGAACCTGTATTTCCTTCCCAACGGAAAACTTTCTTTTGATCCGCCAAAAACCAATGCTTCTTTTAGCAGCTATATTTCTGATCCGAACAAACCTGTTCCTTTTATCAACGGTACTTCGATGGATATGGACCGCGAATACATGACGGCTGACCAGCGTTTTGCAGCAACACGGCCGGATGTTTTAACTTATCAAACGGATGTTTTAAATGAAGATTTAACTTTGGCCGGAAACATCTGGGCAAACTTAAAAGTATCAACCACCGGAACCGATGCCGACTGGATTGTAAAAGTGATTGATGTTTATCCCGATTCAACTAAAAACACTTCTTTTACCGGCATAAATGTTACGCTTTCGCACTACGAGCAAATGGTGAGGGGCGAAGCCATGCGCGGCAAATACCGGAACAGTTTTTCTAAGCCTGAACCTTTTGTGCCAGGCAAAATCACGCCTGTTGATTTTGAGTTGCAGGACGTGCTGCACACGTTTAAAAAAGGCCACCGTTTGATGGTACAAGTTCAAAGCACCTGGTTCCCGCTGATCGACCGCAACCCGCAAAAGTTTATGAACATCATGAAAGCTACGCCTGCTGATTTTCAAAAAGCAACACAAAAAGTTTATACTTCTGCTGTGCAGCCAAGTTTTTTAAAAGTCAGGGTGATGTGAGGAGCCTTGCCGGGTTTTGGAAAATACACTTCTTGCCAAAACAAAACCCACCTAAAATTTAAGCATATTTTCATGCTTCTTTTATCACCTAAAAACCAATGGCTTTCTATAGCTGCAAAAAGCAAACACTGATTTTATAGGGATAAAAGAAGCATTGTTTTTTCGGATAGGAACCTTTACGGCTTCTTCGTTTATTCATGATCATAAAACTCCGCTGTCGGCTTTGTCAATTAATAATATAATTTTGGATTCAAACATTTATACTCTTTGCAGTATTACCACTTTCTAAAAACCTAATATTTCTACATCTATGCAAACACCTTCTATCTTAGGGATCAACAGGACACAAGATGGCACAATTTCAATTTTCGACGGCGGAAAACATGTCATGTCCATACACAAAGAACGCTTGACAAAACGCAAGCACCATTGGGGAAGGGTGGGCGACATCAAATTATATAAAGAACATATCCCGGCAGTTGACCGGCCTTATGACTTGGTTGTGGAATGCTGGTCGGCCGATAACGAAATTGAAAAAAAGGAACAGTACCACGAAGAACTGAGAAGGGAACTGCAATTGAACAACGGTGCGCGCATTATTGACATTTCGCATCATTTGGCCCATTTATACAGTGCGTTTCCGCCATCTGGTTTTGATACTTGTGCCGTGATGATCATTGATTCTGTAGGCAGCCCGGTGGAGCAGATCAAATACGGTTATCCGGGAAAAGAAGGCAAAGCAAACCTGTTTGAAGTGGCTTCCTATTATTATTGCCATCAGGGCGAAATCAAATGTATCCAAAAGCAACTGCATGACAGGAACCCGGAAGCGCCGCATGGTTTAGGCAATTTTTATTATAAGCTGACCAATTGTTTATTTGAGGGGGAAGGCAGCGAAGGAAAAGTAATGGGACTGGCAGGATACGGTGATCCGAACAAATTAAATTTACCAGATCTGATCGTGAAGAAAGGGGCCGTAATGATCCCGCAGGAATGGAAAGAAATATTCAAATCTACCGACTACTTCTACAACAACGAGCAAAAGACTTTTCAGGAAAAAGCGGATTTTGCAGCAAAAGGACAGGAAGTTTTTGAAAAAGCTTTGACCGAAATTGCAGCCTGGCTTAGTAAAGTTACCGGGACAAAAAATATTGCTTATGCCGGTGGCTGCGCTTTAAATTGTGTGGCCAATACCAAAGTTTTAGAGCAGGGATACAATTTGTTCATCCCGCCTGCCCCGCATGATGGCGGTACTTCTGTTGGTTGTGCCATTTATGGCGCGATGGAATGCTTTAAATTGAAGAATGAGTTTGATTGGAAATTTGATTATTTAGGCCCGGATGTAGATCTGAACGAAGTAACCAAGCTGATTGAAAATTATCCTGAGTTAAGTATCCATCAACCGGAAAATTTAATCGAAGAATGTTCCAGTCATATTTTTAAGGGGGAAATACTTTGTGTGTTTCAAAGCCATAGCGAATTCGGGCCCAGGGCATTAGGCAACCGTAGCATTGTTGCCGATACCAGATATGCGGTAAATAAATTCTGGATCAATACTTTTATCAAAGGCAGGGAATGGTTTCGGCCCATCGCGCCATTTGTGTTGCAGGAAGATGTGGACAAATACTTCCACTTTAAAGGAAGGGCACCTTTTATGCTTTTTACCGCTTTTTTACGGGACGAATACAAACATCAGTTCCCAACAATCGAGCATATTGATTACAGTGCCCGTATTCAAACTGTTAGTAAGGAAGATAATGCTTTTATTTACGACCTGATTACCAATTTCAAAGAAAAAACAGGTGTGGGTATTATTGCCAATACTTCTTTTAACGGCAAAAATGAGACGATGGTGGAAACTTTGACGGATGCATTGAATTGCTTTGCAAAACATCCAATCCATCACCTAATTGTTCCGCCGTTTATTATTTCAAAGAAAACTAAGGTTACCAATCCATTGCAACTTTCAAGTTATAAGGTATAATAACTTGTTTAAATTTTATTTTGGATGCTTCTTTTATCACCTTAAATCCTATATTTTTTGTGGATACAAAAAAACATTGATAAAAGAAGCGTCCTTATTTTTCTAATATAAATTCAAAAGCTACCAAGTTTGAAAATATATATTTTGTCGCCGCATATTGATGATGCGGCCTTTTGCCTTGCACTTCATATTTCCAAGTTTGTTACCGGTAATTTGCCGATAACCCTAATTAATTGTTTCACAATTTCTGCTTTTACCACTATTGATTGTGGTGTAAAAGGCAAAGATGACGTGAGCCTTTTGCGGGGAAAGGAAGATGTGGAATTTAACAAGCTGTTCAATTCTTCCATCAACATCATCAACCTAAAGCTGCTGGACGCGCCATTGAGAAATGGTTATATCCATCAATTTAATTCTTTTAACACAATTGAATTGGATTTGATCCAAGAAATCAAAAGCTTCCTGGAAACAAATGCGGACGGGTTGATACTTTGTCCGCTTGCTTTGGGCAATCATATTGACCATACTATATGCAGGGAAGCAGTGCTGCAGTTATATCAAAAGAAAAATGTGCTTTTTTATGAAGACCTGCCTTATACTGCCCGGGTTGGCCAGGAGGAAATAGACAGACATCTAAAAGATTTAGAAGGAAAATTAAATATAAAGCTGATAAGCCAAATTGATGGCCTGCAAAATTGCAAAATAGACAAGGAGCAGGCAATCAGGACTTATAAAAGCCAGATGAATGATGAAATCTGCGCAGAAATCATTTCCTACATGAACCAATTAAACGGCGAAAGATTGTGGGGCGAAAGGAAAGAAATGGATTGTTTAAGAGGTGTATTGAATTAAACAGTAATTTGTTAAAACTGCGTCAGTGTATTTTTGATGCTTCTTTTAGCACATAGAAATTGTGTTTGTATCCATAATTGGTCTAACCACCACTACTGTGAATATTAAAAGGGTCCGCAATAGGCGGACTTTTTTTATGCCATAAAAACAGCATTCCTGCCATATATCCTATCAAAAAAACCTTGTAAAATTAATGTTGAAAACTTTTAGTGGGCAATTGTGGTAAAAGGTGGTAAAATTTATACTTTTACTCATTAAATATTACCCAACCTGGGTTATGCCACATTTTTTAGGTGAATTTGATTGTAAGCTTGATGCCAAAGGGAGGATGATGATCCCGGTAAGCCTCAAGAAACAGCTTCCCGAAGCTGAACGGGAAGGGCTTGTCATCAACCGCGGCTTTGAAAAGCACTTGGTGATCTATGCGCGCAAAGAGTGGGATTTGATACTGGATGACCTGGGCAAGCTCAATCAATATGAAAAAAAGAACCGCGATTTTGTGCGCTATTTTACCAGAGGGGCAACAGAAATAATACCTGATGCCGCCGGAAGGATACTTTTTCCGAAACCGCTGCTGGATTATGCAAGCATCGGAACGGACGTTGTTTTGTCCGGGAACTTGAATAAAATCGAAGTGTGGGCAAAAAACGATTACGACCGGCAATTGGACAACGAACCGGAAAACTTTGCCAAGCTGGCGGAAGAAGTTATGGGCAATTCAGGAAACAAGACAAATGGATAATTATCATACACCCGTAATGCTGCAGGAATGTATAGCTGCACTGGCCATCAGGCCGGAAGGCACTTACGTGGATGTAACTTTCGGCGGCGGCGGACATTCTAAAGAGATTTTGAAGGAATTAGGCAAAAACGGCCGTTTGCTGGCTTTTGATCAGGATGAAGATGCCAGACGGAACGTTCCGGATGACGGCCGCTTTACTTTTATCGAACAAAATTTCAGGTACTTAAAGAATTACTGTCGCTTGTACGATGCCATTCCGGTAAACGGGATTTTGGCCGACCTGGGCGTTTCCTCACATCAGTTTGATCAGGCCGAACGCGGTTTTTCTGTCCGTTTTGATGCAGATTTGGATATGCGCATGAACAAAGGCAGCGAACTGACGGCCAAAAAGATCATCAATACTTATAGCAAAGAAGATTTGCACCGCATTTTAGGAATGTACGGCGAACTGCACAACGCAAAAACACTGGCAAAAACAGTAGTTACTGCGCGGTTGAACCAACCAATTGGAACAATTGCAGAATTAAAACAAGCCATTCAAAACCTGATCCCGAAAGGAAAAGAAAATAAATATTTAGCGCAGGTTTTCCAGGCACTGCGGATCGAAGTGAACCAGGAACTGGAAGCTTTGCAGGAATTTTTAACGCAATCTGCCGAAGTGCTGATCTCTGGAGGCCGTTTGGTAGTAATGTCTTATCACTCCTTGGAAGACCGTTTGGTGAAGAATTTCATTGCGAAAGGAAAATTTAGGGGCGAGGTAGAAAAAGATTTTTATGGCAACGACCAAAAGCCTTTTGATGCGGTAAGCCGAGGTGCGGTTACGGCATCAGAAGAAGAGATAAAAAACAATAACCGCGCACGAAGCGCCAAATTAAGGATAGCTGTAAAAAGATGACAAATCGTTTAAGGGCAGAAATTCTGGAAGAAGAGGAGCTGGAAAAGGAACTGATTGTAGAGGAAAAACCGCCTGTCGGCAAAATCCCCGACAATTTTTTCACTTTACTGTTTCAAAAAGGTGTGGTTTCTACCGAAGCCGCTACCCGGATGCTTCCGTTTTTGTTTTTTGTGGCTTTTCTGGGGATGATCTACATCGCTAATCGCCACATGGCAGAGAACAACATCCGCGACATAGACAAATTATCTAAACAGGTAAAAGAACTAACCTGGGATTATAAAACAACAAAAGCAGAGCTTTCTTACAAAAGTACGTTGACAGAAGTAGAAAAAAAGACAGATACTTTAGGATTAAAAACCTCTGTGGAACCTCCGCAGAAATTGACAGTAACAGAAGAAGATGAGCATTAGAACCAACATATTGCTCCGCGTTTATCTCGCCTTCGGCTTGATTGTACTGTTTGCTGCGGCAGTAATGGTACAGTTGTGCCGGGTGCAGTTTTTACAAGGCAAAAAATGGACTGCTATGCAAGACAGCCTTTCCATTCGTTACGTAAATGTTGAAGCAGCCCGCGGAAATATTTTTGCTTCGGACGGCAATATGCTCGCTACTTCTGTTCCGGAATATGAATTGCGGATGGACATAGTGGATGGGGCAATTGCAGAAGATAAAGTGTTTTACGCCAAAGTAGATTCGCTGGCCATGAAACTTTCTTCTTATTTTGGAGATAAATCGGCCCGTGATTATTCCCGTTATCTGCGTGATGGGCGGCGCGACAGTTCGCGTTACCTGTTGATCAAACGCAAGGTTTCTTTCCAGGATTTAAAACAGATCAGGAAATTTCCAATTTTTAACCTGGGCAAGTATGGTGGCGGATTAATTGTCCTTCAAAAAAACAAAAGGATCTTGCCCTACCGTTCTTTGGCGGCCAGGACTATCGGTTACAAAAACGAGAATGTAAAAAATGCAGTTGGTTTAGAAGGTGCTTATGCTTCTTATATCAACGGCGAATCAGGTAAAAGATTAATGCAGCGCATCGCCGGTGGCGTATGGAAACCGGTTAACGAGGATTACGAAATTGCGCCAAAAGAAGGTGCAGATATTATCTCCACGCTGGATGTAAATTTTCAGGATGTGGCACAAAGTGCATTAGAAAAACAATTGATCAAAAGTGATGCAGATCATGGTGCAGTTATTTTGATGGAAGTTGCAACCGGAGAAGTTCGTGCGGTCGCCAACTTCACAAAAGTAGCTACAGGTGTTTACCAGGAAAAATTTAATTATGCCATTGCCGGCAACCAGGATCCCGGTTCAACCTTCAAATTAGCATCATATATGGCTTTGCTGGAAGATAAAAAAGTAGATACCAGCACAATGGTAAACACCGGTTACTATAAAATTCCCGGCCACACGATCAAAGATTCCCACGGTAGCATTGGCGTGGTTACGGTAAAAAGGGCGTTCGAAGAATCATCCAATGCTGCCGTTGCCTTTTTGGTCAACAATGCTTATCATGAAAATCAATCGCAATTTACCGACCATTTGTACGATTGGCATTTGAATGAAAAAATGGATTTACAAATTCCGGGCGAAGCACAGCCGGTTATCAAAAACCCTTCCAACAGAAGCTGGAACAAAAACATGACTTTGCCACAAATGGCTTATGGTTATGAAATGCAGTTAACGCCATTAAAAATGCTATCGTTTTACAATGCCGTAGCTAATAATGGTAAATACATTGCGCCAATTTTTGTAAAAGAGATCAGAAGGCTGGGCAACCCGATAGAGCAGTTTGAAGCGAGGGTAATTAAGGATAAAATCTGTTCGGATGTAACATTGGGTAAGATAAAAAAAATGCTTGCAGGTGTAGTTACAGAAGGCAGCGGAAAGCAAATCGTTTATAATCCCTTGTACAATATTGCCGGTAAAACAGGTACAGCACAGGTTGCTGATGCCAACAGAGGCTATAAAGGCAAACGTCAGTATCAGGCTTCTTTTGTGGGATATTTTCCAGCCGAAAAGCCTAAATATTCAATGATCGTTGTTATCAATGATCCCAAAGGTGCTTATTACGGTGCCCTGGTTTCGGGCCCGGTTTTTAGAGAAATAGCCGACCGTGTGTACTCAAGCGATATGGATTTGAACCAGGTTTCACCTATTCGTTTGGTCAACAATGCACAAGCTCCAAAAGCAAAAACCGGACAGCAAAAAGCCGCGCAGGAAGTTTATGCTAAACTTGGATTGAAACCGCTTTACACAAAAAATACAGAAGCTGATAGCGACAGCAGTGAAGGTTTTTCTGCCTTAAAAGAAGTATCTTCTAAAAAAGGTGCGGTTCCTTCTGCCATAGGAATGGGCTTGCGTGATGCTTTGTTTATCATGGGAAACGCAGGTTATAAAATTGCAGTAATAGGAAGCGGAACAGTTGTCCGCCAATCTGTTGGTGCAGGAAGTGTAATCCCAAAAGGTTCTAAAATTGTACTCGAACTGGAATGAAGAATTTAAAAGATATATGCAATGGAATTGTTGATCCGGCTTTGTTAAAAGCACCGGAACAAGAAATTACTGCGCTTGTTTTTGATTCAAGAAAGGTTGTTCCGGGATGTTTGTTTTTTGCAGTCCGGGGAACAGTAGTTGACGGACATCGTTTTATTGACCAGGCGATTGCTTTGGGTGCTGTTGCTGTCATTTGCGAAGAAGTTCCTCAAGATCAGCAACAAAAAATCACTTATATCAAAGTAGCTGATGCTGCGGCCGCTTTAGGTTTTGCCGCGGCTGCTTTTTACGATCATCCTTCTGCTAAATTAAAATTGGTTGGTGTAACCGGTACAAACGGAAAAACCACTATTGTAACACTTTTATTTAACCTTTTTCGCGATCTGGGTTATAAATGCGGCATGCTTTCCACGGTAGAAAACCGCATCAACGTGGAAGTTATTCCTGCAACGCATACCACACCTGATCCGGTTGCGCTTAACCAATTACTGCATGAAATGGTTGTGCTTGGTTGTGATTATGCTTTTATGGAAGTCAGTTCACATGCCATTGTGCAACACCGCATTACCGGATTGGAATTTACCGGCGGGATATTTTCCAATATCACCCATGACCATCTCGATTTTCATAAAACTTTTGATCAATATATAAAAGCCAAAAAAACATTTTTTGATGAACTGCCAACTACTGCTTTTGCACTAACAAATCTGGATGATAAGAACGGAAGCGTGATGCTGCAAAACACGAAAGCACATCAAAAAACCTATGCTTTAAAAAGCATGGCTGATTTTAAAGCCAGGGTTATCGAAAACCAGTTTAGTGGATTGCTGCTGAACATCGATCATCAGGAAGTTTGGTTTAAGCTGGTGGGAAGTTTTAATGCTTATAATCTGCTGGCTGTGTTTGCTGCTGCAATGTTGCTGGAGCAGGATAAAGAAAAAGTTTTAACCATTTTAAGCCGTTTATCCGGTGCAGAAGGACGCTTTGATTATCTTATTTCCTCTAAAAAAGTAATCGGAATTGTGGATTACGCGCATACGCCGGACGCTGTTCAAAATGTTTTAAGTACGATTAAAGACATCCGAAAAGGCAACGAGCAGGTAATTACCGTGATTGGCTGCGGCGGTGACCGCGATAAAACAAAACGCCCGGTTATGGCAAGTGTTGCCTGCGATTGGAGTGATAAAGTGATCCTGACTTCCGATAATCCGCGTTCGGAAAAGCCGGATCAGATTATCCGTGATATGGAAGCTGGCATATCACCAGACCAGCAAAGAAAAACGTTTGCCATTGCCGATAGAAAAGAGGCGATAAAAGCAGCATGTCATCTGGCGCAGCCGGAAGATATTATTTTACTGGCCGGAAAAGGCCACGAAAAATACCAGGAGATAAAAGGCGTAAAATATCCTTTTGACGATAAACAGATTTTGGCTGAACAATTTAAACTGATGAGCTGATGCTGTATTATCTATTCACCTATCTCTACAAAAACCACAATATCCCGGGCGTGGGTGTGTTCCAATACATCTCGTTCCGCACAGCGATGTCAGTCATTCTTTCATTGGTGATTACAACTGTTTTTGGCGGAAAGATTATTAAATACCTACAGAAAAAGCAGGTTGGCGAAACGGTAAGAAACCTGGGTTTGGAAGGGCAGATGCAAAAACAGGGAACGCCAACCATGGGCGGCATCATGATTTTGATGGGGATTTTGATCCCAACATTACTGATGGCAAAACTGGATAATATCTATATCATCCTGATGATCATTACGACCGTCTGGATGGGAGCGGTTGGTTTTTTGGATGATTACATCAAGGTTTTCAAAAAGAACAAAGAAGGCTTGGCCGGACGTTTTAAAATTGTTGGCCAGGTTGGTTTAGCCATTATTATCGGTTGGACGATGTACTTCAGTCCTGAAATAGTCATTCGGCAAACCGTAACACTTCCGGTAAAGTATGATGTTCCGGTAGAAGTTCATCAGCAAGGCAACAAATATGTTTACACGCAGGATATAAAATCAACCAAAACAAACCTGCCTTTTTACAAGCATAACGAGTTTGATTATGCTAAAGTGATTAAGTTTATCGGTCCGGGTTACGAACATTATGCGCTAATTGTATTCATGCTTTCTACCATTATAATCATCACGTCAGTTTCTAACGGTGCCAATATTACTGATGGAATTGATGGTTTGGCAACCGGAGTTTCGGCCATTATCGGCATAACGTTGGCCGTGTTGGCTTACGTTTCGGGCAATACGGTTATTGCCGAATATTTAAACATTGTTTACATTCCAAATTCTGGTGAGCTGGTAATTTTTGCGGGCGCTTTTGTGGGTGCTTGCGTTGGCTTTTTGTGGTACAATTCTTACCCGGCTCAAATTTTTATGGGCGATACAGGAAGTTTGGCTATCGGTGGAATCATTGCTGCATTCGCTATCATGATCCGTAAAGAATTGCTGATACCTCTTTTATGCGGTATTTTTTTAGTGGAAGCGCTTTCGGTTGTTATACAGGTAAGCTGGTTTAAATTCACTAAAAAGAAATACGGTGCAGGCCGGAGAATATTTCTAATGTCGCCTTTGCATCATCACTTTCAGAAAAAAGGTTATCACGAATCCAAAATCGTTACGCGGTTTTGGATCGTCGGCATTTTTCTGGCCATCGTAACTATTGTTACACTAAAATTAAGGTAGTAAAAGAAGCATCAGCTTAAAATATAAAACAAATTGGAAACAGGAGGAAATCAAACAGCAACAACAGCTACCGGAAACGGTAAGTTTCTGTGCATTCTGGGTGCAGGGGAAAGTGGTGTGGGCGCAGCTTTTTTAGCGCGTAAGCAGGGTTTTAAGGTTTTTGTTTCTGATTTCGGGCAGATGAACGAAAAGTACAAATTGCAGTTACAAGATTGGAACATTGATTTTGAGGAGAACCAACATTCCGAAGAAATTATTTTGCAGGCAAACGAAGTCGTAAAAAGTCCGGGAATTCCTGAAAAAGCGCCGATCATTAAAAAACTGAAAGAAAAAGGCATTCCTGTTATTTCAGAGATTGAATTTGCAGGAAGATACACGCAAGCCAAAATGATCTGCATCACCGGGTCAAACGGAAAAACCACGACGGCCAGCTTAACTTATCATCTGCTGAAAAACGCCGGGTTAAATGTGGGTTTGGCAGGCAACATCGGTAAAAGTTTTGCTTACCAAGTAGCTGCCGAAAAGTATGATCATTTTGTGTTGGAGATCAGCAGTTTTATGCTGGACAACATGTATCAGTTTAAAGCTGATATTGCTGTTTTATTAAATATCACACCCGATCATTTGGACCGGTACGAATATAAAATGGACAATTACGCTGATTCCAAGTTCCGCATTATCCAAAACCAGACCGGTGCAGATTACCTGATTTATTGTGCCGATGACGAGGAAACGATGAAAGGAATTGGCAAAAGGGAAATTGCCGCTAAACAACTGCCTTTTTCCATTCAAAGAAAAGTGGAACAAGGTGCTTATCTCAGCGAAGACGAAATTTATATTTTAACGGATAAAGGGGATTTGAACATGAATATAAGTGAATTGGCCTTACAGGGGAAACATAATATTTACAACAGCATGGCTTCGGGCATTACCGCAAAAGTTTTGGAACTGAAGAACGAAACGATTCGCGAAAGTATGGGCGATTTCAAAAACATCGAACACCGGCTGGAGTTTGCGGGAAAAATTGCAGGCATCAGTTTTATCAATGATTCTAAAGCTACCAATGTTAATTCTACCTGGTACGCATTGGAAAGTATGAACACAGATGTGGTGCTGATTTTGGGCGGTGTGGATAAAGGCAATGATTATAACATGCTGAAAGAGTTGGTGAAGCAAAAAGTAAAAGCCATAGTATGTTTGGGAAAAGACAACAAGCGCATTCATGAAGCTTTTGAAGATGATGTAGAGTTGATGGTCAATACGTTTTCAGCATCAGAAGCTGTACAAATGGCTTATCACCTGGCAACAAAAGGAGATACCGTTTTACTGTCTCCGGCTTGCGCCAGTTTTGACTTGTTTAAAAATTATGAAGACCGCGGCCAGCAGTTTAAGGAGGCGGTGAAGGAGTTGTAGGAGGAAGCTGTTAGCCACCAGCAATTAGCCATCAGCTATTCAAAAGCTGAAAGCTGAAAGCAAAAATTAAAAAATATACAGTAAAAGAAGCATGCACAGAATACTTAGTCAAACCAAAGGCGACCGCTGGATCTGGCTCATCGTTATCCTGCTGTCTGTAATATCGGCATTGGCGGTTTACAGTTCAACGGGCACGTTGGCTTATAAACGCGGCGTTGGTGCAGAGTCAATTTTGATCAAGCATATGGCTATGATTTTTGGTGGCCTTGCGCTGATGTTTGTTTCCCACAAATTAGATTACCGTTATTATATGGGAATTTCTAAAATCCTGATGATCGTAACCATTCCGCTGCTGCTTTATACATTGGTTTTTGGTAATCACGTAAATGATGCAAGCAGGTGGATTGCAATTCCCGGAACGGGATTAACTTTCCAGACTTCAGATTTGGCGAAGTTATCGCTGATTACTTTTTTAGCCAGAAGTTTATCTCGCAAGCAGGAAAACATTAAAGATGTAAAGGAATCTTTTATGCCGATCATGGGTTCGGTTTGCGTGGTTTTTATCCTGATCGCTTTGGCCAATTTATCTACTGCTTTAATGTTGTTTGGTGTAAGTGTTTTGTTGTTGATTATCGGCCGGATCAGCATCAAACAAATTGCAGTAGTTTGTTTGGCAGGTGCAGTTTTATTGGCAGGCGTAGTGTTTTTAGGGCCGAGAAGAAAAACGTATGCTTCACGTATCCAAACATTTATGCACCCAAGTAAAGTTGACCGCGATAAATCTTTTCAGGCAGATCACGCCAAAATTGCGATTGCGACAGGTGGTGTTTTTGGCAAAGGACCGGGCAACAGTACGGAACGTAATTATTTGCCGCACCCGTATTCTGATTTTATTTATGCTACGATCATTGAAGAATATGGATTGATCGGCGGGTTTTCCTTAGTGCTGATCTACCTGTTTCTATTATATCGGTGCATTAAAATCGTGACCAAAGCACCAAAAGCATTTGGTGCGTTATTGGCAGCCGGTTTAAGTTTCAGTTTGACTATTCAGGCTTTTGCAAACATGGCCGTAGCCGTTGGTTTGGGTCCGGTTACGGGCGTGCCGCTGCCTTTGGTAAGCATGGGCGGAACTTCGATTTTATTTACCAGCGTGGCTTTCGGTATTATTTTATCGGTAAGCAGGCATATTGACGAATATGAAGATAATAGGAAAGTGATTGTGGGAGAGATCAGGGAAAAAGAAGTGGCAGCTTAATTTTTAGGCGGTAAAAGAAGCATCAAAAAGTTGTAGGTTATCAGTTGTAAGTTTTGGTTCGATAAAAGAAGTATTTAGCAACAATAAGGAATGGCAAAAAAGATCATCATCAGCGGCGGCGGTACAGGAGGACACATCTTCCCGGCTATTGCCATTGCCGATGCGCTGAAAAAGTTGCAACCTGAAACGGAAATCCTTTTTGTTGGTGCAAAAGGCCGAATGGAAATGGAAAGAGTGCCTGCCGCCGGATACGAAATTGTTGGGCTAGACATTCAGGGTTTTCAACGAGGTTCCATCATTAAAAACTTAATGCTGCCCTTTAAGGTTTTTTATAGTGTAAAAGAAGCATTGGCTTTGATCAAAAAATTTAAGCCTGATGCAGCAGTTGGTGTTGGCGGTTATGCTTCCGGCCCGCTTTTGTATGCGGCTTCAACCAAGCATATTCCGATTTTGATCCAGGAACAAAATTCTTATGCTGGAATTACCAATAAATGGCTGGCAAAAAAAGCAAAGCGCATTTGTGTGGCTTTTGATGGTATGGAAAAGTTTTTTCCGGTAGATAGAATTGTCAAAACTGGTAATCCGATACGAAGGGAATCGGTAGCTATCAACGGAAAAAGAGAAGAGGCATTAACCTTTTTCGATCTTTCCCCGTCAAAAAAAATCATTTTGGTTACAGGCGGAAGTTTGGGTGCCGGAACTTTAAATAAATGTATGTTGGTGGCTTTAGATCAATTGATTGCTGCAAATGTGCAGTTGATCTGGCAAACCGGAAAGTATTATTACAAAGAAATTAAAGAAAAACTGGGTGAAAATTACCATCCGAATATTTGTGTTTTAGAATTTCTGAACCGGATGGACCTGGCTTATGCTGCTGCAGATATCATCATTTCCCGTGCCGGTGCCGGAACCATTGCTGAATTGTGCATGGTTAAAAAACCAGTCATCCTGGTGCCTTCGCCAAACGTGGCCGAAGACCATCAAACCAAAAACGCACAGGCATTGGTACAACAAAATGCCGCGGTTTTGGTTAAAGATGCCGATGCAGAAAAAACACTGGTAAAAACAGCATTGGATTTATTAAAAGATGAAAATCAGCAACAAAACTTAGCCGGACAAATAGGCAAACTGGCGATGCCGGATGCCGACATCAACATTGCAAAAGAAGTTTTAAAGATCACAGAAAATAATTCAGATGCTGTTTTTACGGCATAAAAAACAATGGAACTGAACAGCATACAACGTGTTTTTTTGATTGGCATCGGCGGGATCGGCATGAGCGGTTTGGCGCGGTACTTTCAGCATCGCGGCTGTCTGGTCGCCGGTTATGATAAAACACAAACTGCCTTAACTACACAGCTTGAGCAGGAAAATATCGAGATCGCTTATCACGACGAGATTGATTATATTCCTTTTGATTTTAACGGACCGGAAGACGGAACGCTGATCATTTATACGCCTGCCATTCCGGCAAATTCTTTGATCCTCAGCTTTTTTCAGGATAAAAACTTCAGCCTAAAAAAACGCTCGGAAGTTCTGGGCATCATCAGCAAAGGCATATTTACCATTGCTGTTGCCGGAACGCATGGCAAAACAACCACTTCCAGCATGATCGCGCATATCCTGCGTGCTTCAGGCAATGATTGTTCGGCTTTTCTGGGCGGCATTGCAACCAATTATCAAACCAATGTGCTTTTCGGCAGCAATGAAATAATGGTGGTCGAGGCCGATGAATACGACCGTTCTTTCCTTACGCTGCACCCGGACATTGCCGTAGTTACTTCCATGGATGCCGATCATCTCGATATTTATGGTGATAAAAACAGTATGGTGCAGGCTTTTCAAACTTTCGCTTCGCAGTTAAAAGCAGACGGAAAACTGATCTGCAAAAAAGGTTTGCCTTTACAAAATGGATTTACTTATGCAATTGAAACTGAAGCTGATGCTGTTGCAGAAAATATCAACATCAAAAACGGAAGTTATTATTTTGATTTCCGAAACCAGGAAACGTACATCAAAGACATTCAATTAGGAATTGCAGGCATACACAATGTAGAAAACGCTGTGGCTGCTATCCAAACAGCTTTGTTTTTGGGGGTTGATCCGCAGGAAATCAAAGCTGCTTTAAAATTCTTTTTGGGGATTAAGCGCCGTTTTGAGTATATTATTAATACAGATCAAACTATTTATATTGATGATTATGCCCATCATCCGGAAGAGTTGCGCGCTTGTATCACTTCGGTAAAAGAGCTGTATCCTGATAAAGAGCTGACCGTTATTTTCCAGCCGCACTTATTTACAAGGACACGGGATTTTGCAGATGAATTTGCAGAAGTGCTTTCCAAAACAGATCATCTGCTTTTGCTGGATATTTATCCGGCAAGGGAATTGCCGATTGAAGGCGTAAATGCAGAAATGATCCTGGAACGGATGCATTTATCATCAAACACTAAAAAATATACGGTAAAAGAAGCATTGGATTACGTGCAGCAGCAAAAGCCGGAATTGTTGCTGACCGTTGGCGCAGGAGATATTGACAAAATGGTCGGACCTTTAAAAGCAGCTTTGCAAGATGTTTAAAAAAACGATTTGGAAGCCAATTGGATTTGGTTTAATCTGGGTAGTTTGCTTAGGCGGATTGTTCGTGTTGATGAGTTTTATCGGCATAAAAAGAGCATCCATGTTGTGCAAGGAAGTAAAGGTTTACATTCCGGGCAACCAGTATTTTGTTGACAGGCAGGAAGTAAACACCATTTTGCATGTGGGCAACAATACTTTGGTCGGGAAAAAACTGGAGGACATCAATATCCACCAACTCGAAAAAACCTTGCAGGCCAATCCCTTTATAGAATTTGCCAAAGTTTATGCAGATATGGACGGCGTGGTGAATGTAGAAATCCGCCAGCGGCAACCAATCCTACGTGTGATGAACCGCTTTGAGCAGGATTTTTATGTAGATCAATACGGCTTGAAAATCCCGCTTTCAGCAAATTTTACAGCACCTGTTTTGGTAGCAACCGGCAGCATTGATGAAATTTTTATAAATCGTATAGATACTTTACACACCACTATGGCCAAGACTTTGTTCAAAACGGCAGATTTTATCCGCAAAGATTCTTTGTGGGACGCACAGTTTGAACAGATTTTTGTCAATGCAAACCACGAAATAGAATTAATCCCAAGGGTAGGCAACCAGCGTATTTTGCTGGGAAATGCAGATTCTTTAGATAAAAAATTTAAAAACCTGTTAATTTTTTATCAGAAAGCTTTACCAAAAGTTGGCTGGAATGCGTATAAAATTATCAACATCAAATATGCCAACCAAATTGTAGGGATCAAAAGCGATTCATTAATCAATGTTGAGGCACTAAAGCCTAAGCACACCGCAAAGGACACTAACCATATTATTCAGGATTCAACTCAAAATATACATTAGAAATGGAAAAGGTTTCTATCATTCACGATAAAAGTTCGCCAATTGTAGTTGGTTTAGACATTGGTACTACAAAAATCTGCGCCATAGTTGGCCGCAGAAGTAAAGATCATACGGTTGAAATATTAGGTATCGGTAAGGCCGAATCTGCCGGGGTAACCCGTGGCGTAGTATCAAATATTGATAAAACCGTACAGGGAATTACCCAGGCGATAGAAATTGCTGCATCACAATCTAACGTAGAAATCAGGGTGGTTAATGTTGGGATTGCAGGTCAGCATATTAAAAGTTTACAGCACCGCGGCCTGATCACACGGCGTGATTTGAACCGGGAGATCAACCGAAAAGATATTGAAAAACTGATCGAGGACATGTACAACCTGGTGATGCCTCCGGGAGAAGAAATTATCCACGTGTTGCCACAGGAATTTACGGTAGATAACGAGCCGGGGATTAAAGACCCGATTGGTATGGCAGGTGTGCGTTTGGAAGCGAATTTCCATATTATTTCCGGCCAGGTTACGGCGGTAAAAAACATTGTGAAATGCGTGACCAAAGCTGGTTTGGAAAGCCATGAACTGATCTTAGAACCACTGGCATCCTCAGAAGCAGTGTTGACCGAAGAAGAAAAAGAAGCAGGCGTGGTTTTGGTTGATATTGGCGGCGGCACAACTGATTTGGCAATTTTTCATGAAGGGATTATACGCCACACGGCTGTTATCCCGTTTGGGGGGAACAGCGTTACCGAAGATATTCGCGAAGGCTGCTCGGTAATGCGTAACATTGCAGAGATGTTGAAAACGCGTTTTGGTTCGGCTTTGGCAGAGGAAAACAAAGACAATGAGATTGTTTGTGTGCCGGGTCTGCGCGGCCGCGAATCGAAAGAAATATCTGTAAAAAACTTAGCTTACGTGATCCAGGCAAGGATGGAAGAAATCATCGAGCATGTTTATTACGAGATTAAAACATCCGGTTACGAGAAGAAAATGATCGGCGGCATTGTCATAACCGGCGGCGGTGCAGATTTAAAACACTTGCCGCAGTTGGTGGAATATGTGACTGGTTTGGATTGCCGCATAGGTTATCCAAGTGAACACCTTGCTAAAAATGAAGTGCTGCAAAAAAATATTTTTGATGATTTGCAAAGCCCGATGTATGCTACCGGGATTGGCTTGCTGATCAAAGGCATCCAGAAAATGGAAGATACAGAAGTGCAACCTGCAGCAGAAGTAAAAGCTCAGGTGAAACCTGCTGGTGCAACATCGGAAAAGAAACATGGCCTGCTTTCCAGAATGTTGGAGAAAGGAAAAATCTTTATTAAGGATGATATTAAGGACGAAGATTTCCTAAAGTAAAAACAGTAGGTTAAACTTGATTTCCTAAAAAATAATTTATAAAAAACGTATCATTACATAGTTTTAAATCGATTCGTCAAAAATCTACATAGCTTAAAATAGCCATTATGCAATTTGAAATGTTAAAAGAAAAGTCATCCATCATCAAAGTAATTGGTGTAGGTGGCGGCGGCGGCAACGCAGTAAACCACATGTATAGGCAAGGTATTACCGGTGTTGATTTTATTATCTGCAACACGGATTCCCAAGCTTTAGAATTAAGCCCGATCCCGAATAAAGTACAGTTAGGTGCCAGTTTGACGGAAGGAATGGGCGCAGGTTCTATTCCGGAAGTTGGCAAAAACTCAGCAATAGAAAATATTGACGATATTAAACAAATGCTGGGCACCAACACCAAAATGCTGTTTATTACAGCCGGAATGGGCGGCGGAACAGGAACCGGTGCGAGTCCGATTATTGCGCAGGCAGCCCGAGAATTGGATATTTTAACGGTTGGGATCATCACTACGCCATTTTCTTTTGAAGGAAAACGCCGGAAAATGCAAGCAGAAGAAGGCATGGAAGAACTGAGAAAGTATGTAGATTCTTTCCTGGTTATTTCTAATGACAGACTGCGGGAAATATTTGGCAACCTCACTTTAGGTGCTGCTTTTGCACAGGCAGACGATATTTTGACAACTGCTGCAAAAGGGATTGCCGAAATTATTACGCTTCCGGGTTACATCAATGTTGACTTTAAAGATGTGCGTACCGTAATGAAAGACAGCGGCGTCTCTATCATGGGCAGTTACGCTTCTGCTGGTGAAAACCGGGCGTATGAAGCGGTAAGAGGTGCCTTGGCTTCCCCTTTGTTGAAAGATAATGAGATTGAAGGTGCCAGATATATACTGCTGAACATCAGTTCCGGTTCAAAAGAGGTAACGATGGATGAAGTAAGCATCATTACTGATTATATTCAGGAAGAAGCCGGTTTGATGGCCGATTTGATCTGGGGTAACTGTCAGGATGAAAATCTGGGTGAAAAAATTTCGGTGACGATTATTGCAACCGGTTTTCAAACTAAAGATGAGCGCGAAAAAGTACAAAGCAGCAAAAAAATCGTTTCTCACCTGATGACCGACAACCTGCCATTGGTAAAAGCGGTAAACGAGTTCACTGTGCCTGGAAACCGGGAAAACAGTTCGGAACCTTTTCTTAAAGTTATGGATGAAAACCAGGTGAACGCAGGAAATAATATGTTCCAAAAGAGGGAAGAACCAGCCCGGGAGGAACAAAACGGAACGATAAGGCACAAACTGAATGAGGATGACCAAAAGCCGGAAACGGATAAAGAACTGTCCGGTTTCAGTTTGAAAGTTGCAGAACCGGTCAATTTTGAAAAACCGGCAGAAACGCTTACTCCGGAGCAAAGCAGGCCTGAACCTGTAAAACCGGAAGTTCAACCTGTTGCGGCCGGTGCTGATGACCAGAAAACAGATGAATCTATTGAAGAGCAGTTGCGTAAATCAAGGGAACGGATTATGCGTTTGAAAGATTTAAGTATGAAACTAAGAAGCGGCAACATCCAGGAACTGGAAAACGTGCCGGCTTACAAACGCAAGGAAGTTGCTTTGCAGCAAAACGTACATTCTTCAGAAACGCAAATATCCAGGTTTTCTTTACTGGCTGATGAGGACGGCAAAACCGAAATCCGGCCAAACAATTCTTTTCTGCATGACAATGTAGATTAAATTTCCGGCCGCAGTTGAAAGGCCTTTGTTTCCGCAAAGGCCTTTTTTGTTGGTTTAAAGTAAGAGTTTGGTGCTTCTTTTGCTGATAAAATTTATAAAAGTATCTTTACCTGGTTACATTCATTTTAAAATAAACTACTTTGGATTTATTTGACAAAATACAAAAGAACAAAGGTCCGCTGGGTCAGCACCAAAGCTGGTCGCACGGTTATTTTTCGTTTCCAAAATTGGAAGGAGAGATTGATGCCCACATGATGTTCAGGGGAAAAGAACGTCTCATTTGGAGTTTAAATAATTATTTAGGTTTGGCCAATCATCCTGAAGTACGAAAAGCGGATGCAGAAGCTGCCGCAGATTATGGCATGGCTTATCCGATGGGAGCCAGGATGATGTCTGGCAATTCCAATCAACATGAAGCACTGGAAAAAGATTTGGCAGCATTTGTGGGGAAAGAAGATGCTTTTTTGCTTAATTATGGTTATCAGGGTATGGTTTCGATCATCGATAGTTTGGTGGATAGGAACGACGTGATTGTTTATGACGCAGAATCTCATGCTTGTATCATTGATGGCGTTCGGTTGCATATGGGCAAGCGTTACGTGTATCAGCATAATGATATGGCAAGCCTGGAAAAACAACTGGAACGTGCTGCAAAATTGGCAGAACAAACCGGTGGCGGTGTATTAGTTATTACAGAAGGCGTTTTCGGGATGTCTGGCGCGCAGGGGAAAATTAAAGAAATTGTAGCTTTAAAAGAGCAGTATAAATTCCGTTTACTGATAGATGATGCGCATGGTTTTGGGACAATGGGCGTAAGCGGTGCCGGTACGCACGAAGCGCAGAATTGTATTGATGGCGTGGATGTTTACTTTGGTACTTTTGCCAAATCTATGGCCGGCATTGGTGCTTTTGTAGCATCCAATCAAACCATCGTCAACTTTTTGCGCTATAACATGCGCTCTCAAACTTTTGCCAAAGCCTTGCCAATGCCGATGGTGATCGGTTTGAGAAAACGACTGGAATTGCTGATGAACCGCCCGGAACTGCGCGAAAAACTATGGACAATTGCCAGGGCTTTGCAGGATGGTTTGCGTGACCGCGGATTTGATCTGGGCGTAACCAACACAATGGTTACACCGGTTTTTTTGAGGGGCGAACTGGACGAAGCAACCAGCCTGACTATGGACCTTCGGGAAAATTATGGCATTTTCTGTTCTATCGTGCTATACCCGGTTATTCCGAAAGGCCTGATTGTACTGCGGATTATTCCTACTGCAACGCATTCTTTGGAAGATGTCCAGCGGACTTTGGATGCTTACAGCGAAGTTGCAGAAAAACTGAAAGCAGGTTATTACAAAGAAAATAAGTTTGTTTTGGCCTGATCGCCTTTTTTTTCAAACACAAAAGCACTGATATACTTGGTGCTTTTTTTATACCCTAATTTTTACATTTTCAAATTTTTCAATAAATGATTATAGAAATTAATTATTGCGATTTGTTGAAAAACGGCCTATATTAGCTTAAACAATATTTCAAGAGTTAAAGCTTAAACCTTATTTATCCTATGGAAAAATTTAACGAAATCAAAAAACTGGTAGCAAGTTTGGAAGCTGATGCGGACAAGTTTTACAATAAAGGCAACAGTGCTGCCGGAACGCGGATCAGGAAAGGGATGCAGGACCTAAAAAATATGGCGCAATCTATCCGGCTGGAAATCCAGGAGACCAAAAACACAGAAGTCGAAAAGAAGTAATGCTTCTTTTACCACCTAAAATCCAATATGCTACCGGGTTTTTTATGAATCCAGCTTTTTCAGTTCTTTAGCAATTAAACCTGAAATTTTAGGGTTCACGCTGACTAAGGGTAATCTTAACGTATTTCCGCATAAACCGTTTATTTTTAATGCTTCTTTTACGCCGCCAGGGTTTCCGTCGGCAAACATCAGACGTGTAAATTCGATTAATTTAGAATGAATAATCCTTGCTGCTTCCCATTTCCCATCTAAACAAAGCCTGACCATATCAGAAAAAAGCCGCGGCACGGCATTGGCAATCACAGAGATCACACCAACTGCACCTAAAGCTATCATCGGCAAAGTAACCGGGTCATCGCCCGAAATCAGCATAAAATTTGCCGGTTTGTCCCTCATGATCTGGTTAAACTGATCAAAATTACCCGATGCTTCTTTTACCGCTATAATATTGGTAACCTCATGCGCCAGCCTTAGTGTAGTTTCTGGTGTAATATTGCTTCCGGTACGGCCCGGGACATTGTACAATATAACTGGCAGATCGGAAACGGCGGCAACCGATTTGTAATGCTGGTAAATACCTTCCTGTGTGGGTTTGTTATAATACGGGCTAACCGAAAGAATGGCATCAAAGCCTTGTTTATCAAAGTTTTTAATATTTTCGATGACCGCCGCGGTGTAATTGCCGCCAATTCCTGCAATCAGCGGAATGCGGCCTGCAACAGTTTCTACCGTAAATTTAAAAATCTCTTTTTTTTCTGCGGAGGTTAACGTTGCGGTTTCGCCTGTTGTCCCCAGCGAAACCAAATAATCAATACCGTTATCAATCAGGTTTTCGATGAGTTTTTCCAGGGCCGGAAAATCAACAGAACCATCTGTTTGAAAAGGAGTGATAATGGCAACCCCGGTGCCATGAAATTTTTTCATTATTAGCTTTAAAGGCTGCTAAGATAATATTTTGAGGTTTTATGGCGGCGCACGTAAAAAATTTATTAACAAAAATTATGCGTTGATCAATTCGAGCAGTTCCTGTTCCGAAATCATGGGGATGTTTAGTTTCTGTGCTTTTTCTAATTTTGAAGGTCCCATGTTTTCGCCTGCAACCAAATAATCGAGTTTAGAAGATATACTACCGAGGATTTTTCCGCCGTTCTGTTCGATCATTTGCTTCAGTTCTTCCCTCGGGAATTGCTCAAATACGCCGGAAATAATAAAGCTTTTGCCTGTTAACTTTTCGCTTTGTAGCTCGTTTACTTCTTCTTTTACGGTGAATTGTAAGCCTGCTTTTTTCAATTTTTCAATTTGTTCCAAATGCTGCGGAACGGTAAAATATTCGATCAGGCTTTCGGCAATCCGGTCGCCAATTTCATCTACCAAAATTAGTTCATCAAAAGAAGCACGCTGCAAAGCTTCAATGGATTTAAAATATCGTGCTAATTTTCTGGCAACAGTTTCGCCCACAAAGCGGATCCCTAATCCAAACAGCACTTTTTCAAACGGCATTTCTTTTGATTTTTCGATGCCGAGGATCATGTTGGTAATGGATTTTTCGCCAAAACGTTCTAAGGTTCTTAATTCTTCAATGTGCTGATCTAACTCATACAGATCACTGATGTGGTGCAAAAATCCTTTTTTATAAAAGTTCTCGATCGTTTCATCGCCCAAACCGTCAATGTCCACCGCTTTCCGGCCGATAAAATGCTGGATCTTGCCCACTATCTGCGGCGGACAGCCTTCATCGTTCGGGCAATAATAAGCTGCTTCGCCTTCTTTTCTCTCTAATAATGTTCCGCATCTCGGGCAATGGGTTGCATATTCAACCGGTTTTAAATCGGGTGCCCGTTCGGCTAAATTTACGCCTGTGATCTTTGGGATGATCTCTCCGCCTTTTTCCACATAAACCGTATCACCTTCATACAAATCCAAACGTGCTATTTCGTTGGCGTTGTGCAGCGTTGCCCTTTTTACGGTTGTTCCGGCCAGCAAAACCGGTTTTAAATGGGCAACTGGTGTAACTGCCCCGGTTCGGCCCACCTGGTAGCCTACGCTTTCTAAAATGGTTTGTGCCGAAGCTGCTTTGTATTTATAAGAAATAGCCCAGCGAGGGGATTTTGCCGTAAAACCTAATTCTTCCTGTTGGGCAAAACTGTTTACTTTTAAAACAATGCCATCAATATCATAGCTTAATTTAAAACGTTCGGTTTCCCAGGTTTTTATAAAAGCCAGCACTTCCTGCAAATTGCTGCAAAGCGCAGTATGTCCGCAAACCGGGAAGCCCCAGCTTTTTACAGTTTGCAAACTTTCCCAATGGGTTTTAAACTGATTTTTATGGGCATAAAAGAAGTATAGGAAACAATCTAGCGGACGTTTTGCAACCTCAGCAGAATCTTGCAATTTAACCGTGCCGGAAGCAAAGTTGCGCGGGTTGGCGTAAGTAACTTCGCCATTATCCAAACGCTCCTGATTCAACCGTTCAAAAGCTTTTTTGTGCATGAAAACCTCTCCCCGGATTTCAAATTGATCAGGATAATTTCCTGGTTTCAAATGATGCGGGATGGCATGAACAGTTTTGATATTATTGGTCACTTCATCGCCCTGCGTGCCATCTCCGCGTGTAACGGCACGAACGAGTTTACCGTTTTCATAAGCCAAACTGATGGACAACCCGTCGAACTTCAATTCAACCACATATTCAAAATTGCTGCCGATGGCTTTTTGAATACGCTGGTCAAAATCCAACAAATCTTGTTCGTTATATGTATTTCCCAAAGAAAGCATTGGCCATTGATGCCGTACCGTTTGAAACTCTTTGGTAATTTCCCCGCCTACTTTTTGTGTGGGCGAATTTGGATCGAGCAGTTCGGGATATTGCTTTTCCAGCGAAGCAAGTTCGGTTAATTTTTGGTCGAAATCCGTATCCGAAATACTGGGTTGTGCCAGCACGTAATAATTGTAATTGTGTTGTTTTAATTCGGCAAATAAAGCATCAATCCGCGTTTTGGCTTCTGTAAAAGTCATAGCACGAAGATAGGAAATAGGGAGGAGGTATGAGGTGCGGGGTATGAGTTATTATGCTTTAAGAACTTAAAGATGTTGGTTGCCATAAATTACGTAAAATGTCTTTTAATTACCTTATCAGGCTTTGCATAGCGCCTGTTTAAAATTTGTTCAACTATTTTCTATGCTTCTTTTATCACCTAAAAAATGGTAAGCACTTGGTTTTGGTTTATTTAAATTGATGCAAACACCAATTTTTATAGGGTAAAAGAAGCATTGGCATTTTTCTTTTATGAATTTAAACAAGCTCATAATTCTATCTTTTTTAATAAATTGAAATTTCCTGTAACCATTTCCACAAACGCGGTTCTTAACCCCAATAGCAAACAACCTAATACAATTTAATTGAACAGTCTGGCAGACAACGCGATCATGCTACAAGTGAAGGCCGGTAACCCGGATAAAATGAGCTTGCTATTTGAGCGGCATAATAAAGCTTTATATGCTTTCTTGTTTCACATGACGTACCGTAAAGAAGCAAGTGAGGACATGGTGCAAAACGTATTTTACAGGATGCTTAAATACAGTAATACCTTTAAAGGTGATAGTGAATTTGTTTATTGGATGTTCCATATCGCACGTAACGTACTTCATGAATATGCAAGAAAGAACAAGAATTATGCACAGCAATACGATTTAGCCGATCTGGCAGAACGCACCGGCAGCGGTAGTACAGTTGAGGAATTGTATGAAAAGAAAGAAGCTAAAGCCAAACTTTACGAAGCAATTTCCAGGTTAAGCGTAGAACAGCGAGAGGTGATTGCCCTGAGCCGTTTTCAGGAACTTAAACATCAGGAGATAGGACAAATATTGGGTATAACAGAGGGAGCAGTGAAAGTGCGGGTACACCGCGCCATGCAGGAGCTTAAAAATATCTTTTTTAAAATGAACAATTAAACAGAACAACAGGATGAAATGTGAGGAATACCAGGAGTTGTTTACCAGGATGATCAATAACGAACTTTCGCCATTGGAAAAGGAAAAGCTTGATCAGCACCTTGCCGGATGCGGGGATTGCGCGGATGAATTACAGGAAATGCAAACGATGTGGGGTCTGATGGCTGAGTTGCCTGCACCCGAGCCATCAAGCAATATGAGGGTGAAGTTTGATGCCATGCTGAACACTTATAAAGAACAAAGTGCTGAAAAGCAAAATGTTTGGTCAAGGTTTATTGAACTATTGCAGACTTTATGGAGATCACAGCCGCAATGGCCATTTGCTTACAATATTGCGCTTATATTAGTATTCCTTGGTTTTGGCTATTTGTTTTTATCAAATAAAAATGATAAACAAGATCAGAAATTACAGCAGCTTGCTTCGCAGGTGCATGAACTTAAGCAAACTATGATGCTAGCGCTGCTTGAAAATCCCTCTGCTTCTGAGCGCATGCGGGCCGTAAGTTATACGCCGGATGTTAAGCACTTAGATAAAGAGGTAATTGATGCCTTGTTAGCTACACTGAATAACGACCCGAATGTAAATGTACGGCTTGCTACGCTTGACGCGCTTACCCGTTTGGCCGCCCATCCCGAAGTACGGCAAGGATTAATAGCCTCTATTACTACGCAGGACTCACCGCTGATGCAGTCGGCCATTGCAGATGTTATGCTCAAGTTGCAGGACAAGCGTTCGGTAAATCCATTAAAGAAATTACTAAAAGAACAAAACCTGGACCATGGCGTAAGGGCCAAGATCAGCGAAACCATAAACAGTTTAATTTAACCCAATTTACAATGAAAAAAACAAGTTTGATCCCCTTTGCAGTGGGATGTAGCCTGTGCTTTGCCCAAACGGCAGCCAGCGCACAAGAATTTAAAGCGCATATCAACAAACAATTTACCCTTCAGGCAGCAACGGCAAATACGGTTTTAGCTGTATATAATATTAGCGGATCTATAAAAGTTGAAGGGTACAACGGCGACAAAATATTGATAGAAGCCGATGAAACCCTTTCTGCCAAAAATGAAAAAGACCTCGAAACAGGCAAAAGGGAATTCAAACTTGGATTTGAACAAAAGGCCGACAGCGTGATCGCCTATATATCGGCACCTTTTGACAGCAGGCCGCATGATAATTATAGCAATCATCACGACATCCGGATCAATTATCGTTTTTTGGTCAACTACACCATTAAAGTTCCTTACAATGTAAACCTGAATGTATCAACCGTAAACGATGGGAATATTAATATCAAGGATATTGGCGGTTCTCTAAACGTTAACAATGTTAATGGTGCAATCAGCATAGCCAATGCGAAGGGCACGACAAACGCACATACCATTAATGGTGATCTTACGGTCAATTATTCAAAGGTGCCCCCCCGAAGCCTCTACTTACTACACTTTAAATGGGAAGCTGGAAGTCATCTACCCTAAAAGTTTATCGGCTAATGTTCAGTTAAAAACCTTGAACGGTGAATTTTTTACCGACTTCGAGAATGCGGTAACCTTGCCGGCCAAAGTGATAACCACCAAGGAGAAGACTGGTAGTGGCACCCGTTTCAAGTTGGATAAAAAATCGGAAATAAAAATTGGCAACGGTGGCAAGCTGTTTAAGTTTGAAACCTTTAACGGCAATATTTATATCAAAAAACAATCTTAGTATCAGTATAAATTTTATGATAAAATTTATACTGATACTTTTATGCCTATAAATTCTGTATTAAACCGATACAAGAAGGTACAAGGGTTTAACAGTTTTTAGGTGGTAAAAGAAGCATCGCAAATAGTTAAATAAAATTTAAACATGCTTTTAATAAGTTAGGATGAAAACATTAAAATATTTATGGCTTCTGATCACCGGCGTCATACTTACGTCAGGGGCGTTTGCCCAATCGCAACAATTAACCGTGCCGTTAACTAACCCGGGAAAGCCCTTCAAGCTAAATGTAAACCTGATAAGCGGTTCGATCAGTATTACCGGATATGAAGGCAGGGACATCATTATCAATGCGCATGGTAAAGATGATAAAAAGGAAGACCGGGATACCAAAACAGGGATGAGACGTATTGGCAACGGCGGCAGAATGGAAATCAACGCGCAGGAAAACGCCAACCAGATTGATGTAAGTTCAGGACTGATCAATAAGCAAGTTGACTTAATTATAAAAGTGCCTATGAGCAACGGCACATTTAAAATTGCAACGGTAAACGATGGCAATATTACAATTAGCAACGCTGGCGGAGAGTTTGAGGTGATCAACGTGAACGGTTACATCCACATGAACGGTATTAGCGGTTCGGTAGTGGCCAATACGGTTAACGGCGGGGTAAAGGTTGGCTTTAAAAACATAGATCCAAAAGCGGCAATGGCTTTCTCAACGTTAAACGGTGATGTTGATGTTACCTTCCCGGCCGGGTTCAGGGCAAACGTCAAACTAAAAAGTGACCGCGGTGAAATATTTACCGATTTTAATATGGTTGCAGATAACCGTCAGCCTTCTGTTCGTAAAACTGTTAATAACGGCCTTTACAATATAAAAATAAATGAATGGGTTTATGGAAAAATAGAAGGCGGTGGCCCTGAAATTTTTATGAAAAATATGAACGGAAACATTTATTTGCGCAAGGCTAAGTAAGAATCTTCATATAGGGTAGAACATATTATTTGACACAATATCATTTCTTTCAGAGCCTGTTTAAATTGATATAAGATCTTTCGATATGTTCAGGATTGATAATCATGCTTCTTTTACCCTATAAAAGTTGGTGCTTGCCTCAATCAAATAAATTAAAAGCCCAATGCTTGCTATTTTTTAGGTGATAAAAGAAGCATGGAAAATAAATTGAACAAAATTTAAACAGGCTTTAATGGACGTTTTAGAAATCTATATAGATGAATTTTTCTATAACTTTCAGTTTTTTAAGCTTTATCCCCCAATCCCGCTCAACATACTACTAATAATAATTCCCAAAACAATCAGCGTAATCACCACATACAAATAATCTTTTTCCCGCAAAAAACTAATGATGGAAAGCAGCACACGCGCAATCGGTGTGGCGATCAGCAATAAAATCCCTGTTTGGATAATGGCCCGGCCTTTTATCTGCACAACACCTTGTAAAATGCCTTTGATGTTTCGTAAAAAAGTAGGTTCGCCGATAAACTTGTGGTAAGAAGCCGTTTCGCTTCCATGCCGATAAATGTAAACCAAACCTCCGGCAAAAACTACCGACATGGAAATAATCACGCCCCAACGAAGCACATTGCCAATCAGTAATTGCACATCCGTGTCCTTAAAAACCTTTTTTCCGCTGCTCATATATTTCCGGTTAAACCTTTATAGATCATTTGTATGGCCAGAACGGAAATCACAACGGCAAAAATAACTTTTAATGATTTTGATTTTGCTTTCACCAGGATTTTTGAACCCGTCATGGCACCTAAAACTACGCCCAACATCACCGGCATGGACAAACCAGGATCAATATAGCCGCGTTGCAGATAAATCACCGCACTCGCTGCTGCGGTAACCCCCATCATAAAATTACTGGTAGTGGTGGAAACTTTGAAAGGGATACGCATCACATTGTCCATCGCAATTACTTTTAAAGCACCTGAACCAATACCCAGCAAACCGGAGATCATGCCGGCAAAACCCATCAACCCGAACCCGCCAAAAACATTGCGTACGCCATATTGAACCTGCTGGCCCTGATCGGGATAAGAACTGCCTAATTTAAGCCATGTTGCAGGTTGGCTTGAAGTTGGATCGGCTTCCATGTTCTTTTTTTTGAGGGACATAATTGCTGAAAAGATCAGGATCAGCCCGAAAATGATGGCAATATAATGTGTAGGGATATAAGCCGCTAAAAAAGCCCCGCCAACTGCGCCCAAAGTGGTTGCAATTTCCAGGAACATTCCCAGCCGCATGTTGGTGATGCCTTCTTTTACATAAGCCGCAGCCGAACCGGAAGAAGTGGCAATCACCGAAACCAGCGAAGCGCCGATGGCATAATGAATATCTACATGGAGCACAAGTGTGAGAAAAGGAATAATCACGATACCGCCGCCTAAACCTGTTAAAGAACCTAACAAGCCGGCAAAATAAGCCCCAATCAAAATAAAGAAGGTTAAAAGAAGTATCGTCATGGTTTGCTTTGAGGGTTTTTGAGTGATGCTTCTTTTAGCACTGTTTTTTTAAGCTGTTAAACCGGCTGGCAACGAATATCGAAAAGTTTTTTTGGCAGCAGGCACCGAACGGGTTTTCTTAAATTCGGCGTGCTGCCGCTGGTAGGCAAACCTGGAATTGAGTTGTCGTAATACCTGGAAATTATTGATCAGTTTTAAAAACCTGACCGTAGAAATGGGTGCCGGCATCGGCGGAAGGGCCAATAAGTCTGCCACTTCATCCCCCATTAGATAACGCATTAATTGCATGGTGTCTTTTTCCTGAAAATTGGCATCTACAGAAGCAAAATATTTGGTTAGCGAGCGGGTCAATGATTGTCCGTGTTCCGAACTTTTGAAATTTCGCATGCGTATAGCTTCTTCCAGCAGTAAGGCTTCTTTTCCGGTTTCGGGTAGCAAACGTTCATCCAGTCCAAGTAAAAAACCAATCACGTTCCACAAGTGCATAAACGCCTGTTGATCTGCATAAGTGATTGTCAAACCAAATTTCCGCAAACCGCGGATAATGATTAAGGAGAAAGAAAGGTTAGTTCCGGCCATGTCTTCCTGGTTGACCGGCAAGCCCCAGTTATTGTCCCATTTGCTGCTTTTACCGGTATAAAAACGGATGGCGGCATGAAGCAAACGCACTTTAAAAATACTGGTAAAACCCTTTCCGTCGGGTTTAAAGGCATCGGGTGCCATCACGTCCCAAACAAAATCTGCGGTTTCGCCCAAGCGGTGTTCAGGTTTGTTTTTGATCCGTTCTGACAGATCTAAAACACGCGCGCCATCTGCGGCGGCGTAACAATAGGGAAGGGAAAGCAGGCCGAGCAAATTCATGATGGCCGTAGCATGGACCGCAAAAAAAGCTGCCCCTTGTGCCATCCGCTTTTGGTCTGCCCAATCCGGTAGTTTTGTTGCGGAAATGAATGCTTCTTTTACCGTATAAAAATCATTGGCCTGATGGAGTTGCCCGTTAAAAGTTAAGGAATCGAGTAGCGATCTGAAAGCTGATTTTTGAACATCATCAGCAAAAACGTTTATAATTAAATTGTCTGCATCAAAATCGCCTTGCTGCCGCATAGCAGCAAGGAATTCGGAACTGTAATTTACTGCTGGTTTCATGCTGCTGGGTTACGATAAAAATAATTAGGGTTTTAACTATAATTGATTTGTGAATTGGCTGTCATCCCCTAATCCATAAGTAAATTTATGACCTTTCTAAACTTTAAAAAAGTAACAAACTATGGCTTCCTCTCCTTTGTAGAGGGCGGGGGTGAGGCTTTTAACCCAAGTTTTTATGCCATAAAAGAAGCATCTAAACATAAAACATCAACAAAAAAACCCCTTACAACTCTATCATAAAATGATTGTCCGCAAAAATAGTTTGCTTCGCAGTCAACAGTTCTTCTTTTTAAAGCTTTTTAAGTTGTATAACCCAAAATTTTCAGCACCTGCTTGCTGTTTTGTTCCTCGCCAAAAACATCAAAATTGAAGGTTTCATCACGGTTTCTGCGGATAATAACATGCTTTGGCGAAGGCAGCAGGCAATGATGGATGCCGCCGTATCCGCTTAAAACTTCCTGGTAAGCACCAGTATTGAAGAACCCCAAATACTGTACTTTCCGTGTTTTAGGCATATAAACGCTGTTCATGTGCGCTTCCTGGTTGTAATAATCCTGGCCGTCGCAGGTTATTCCGCCCAAGTTGACACGTTCATATTCAGTGTCCCAATTGTTGATCGGCAGCAAAACATATTTCTGGTTCAAAGCCCAAACATCTGGTAAATTGGTGATAAAAGAACCGTCCAGCATCAGCCATTTTTCTCGGTCGTTCTGCTGTTTCCGGCCTAAAACCTTATACAAAATCCCGGAAGCTTCTGCAACCGTGTATTTCCCGAATTCAGTAATAATATCCGGTTCCACAACATCGTTTTCGGCACAAATCTCTTTGATCCGGCCCACAATTTCGTTCACCATGTATTCGTAATCAAAATCAAAAATCAGGGAATCTTTGAAAGGCATACCGCCGCCGATATCCAGCGTGTCCAGGTCCGGGTTGATCTTTTTAAACTTGCAATACAACGTTACATATCTTTCCAGTTCGTTCCAGTAATACGGCGTATCAGAAATACCGGAATTAATAAAAAAGTGCAGCAGTTTTACCTTGAAATTTGGATTGGAAACGATTTTATTGTTGTAAAGATCGATCACGTCCTCCATGCGCACACCCAACCGCGAAGTGTAAAACTGCGAATCCGGCTGCTCTTCCGAAGCGATGCGGATACCCAAGTTGCAAGGCGTATCCAGCTCAACTTCGTCATCGTACAGGTTAAATTCTTCCTTGTTGTCCAGCACCGGGATAATGTTTTTAAAGCCATCATGCAGCATATCAATAATATATTGCTTGTATTGATAAGTTTTAAAACCGTTGCAGATCACGGTAATATCTTTGGTCAGCGAGCCTTTTTTCTCCAGCGCATCAATCATCGGCATATCAAACGCAGAGGAAGTTTCTAAGTGGATTCCATTTTTCAAAGCCTCTTCCACAATATGGCGGAAATGTGAGCTTTTGGTGCAATAGCAATATTTGTACGAGCCGCGGTAATTGTTTTTGACGATGGCAGACTGGAACAGCAACTTGGCCTGTTGTATTTTTTTGCTGATGATCGGCAAATACGTAAACCGCAGCGGCGTGCCATACGTTTCGATCATTTCCATCAGGTTGAGGTCCTGAAAATATAGTTCATCATCAATAATTTCAAAACCTTCCTGCGGGAAACCCACGCTCAGGTCCAGGAATTCTTCGTAGCTCTGCATCTATTAAAATTTTGGCAAATGTGTAGTTTTTATACGGATTTTCTCAACATCAAGCCGTAATATTTATGCAGCGGTTTTAGCCGGGAGCGGATACTGTTTTTACCGGTAAAAAAACCTCGGCCATCATGCAGCGCGCACTGCCGCCACCGTTAGTTTCAATAGTGTTTAAAGAGCTGTAAACCAACTTCCCGTATTTTTCCAAAGTTTTAATTTGAGCTTCTTTTAAGGATAGAAAAGCGGTTTCCGACAGCACGAGCAAACTTTCCCCCGATTGGTTTTTAAGCTGAAGCATGTTACCGGCAAAAGCGTTCATCTGCTCCAAAGAAATTGCTACGGTTTCTTTGCCCGCTAGCTGTAATGCTTCTTTTACCGGTACTTTTTCTGCTTCATCAGGAATAGAATCCAAACAAATCACGGCGAACCGATCTCCAATTGCCATCAAAACATTGGTATGGTAAATTGCTTTTCCGGCTTGGTCTGCAGCATGAAAAGTAACAGCTTTATAACCCGACAACCGGCAAAATTCCGCCAAAATTTCCGCATTGGTCCTTGGGGAGAGGCAAGCGTAAGCCCATTTATTTTCCCGGTCTAAAACCATGCTTCCCGTTCCTTCCAAAAACTGGTTTTGCTGTTCAAAATAACTCAAATCAAAAATATGCTTCACTTCAAATGCTTCTTTTATCGACCTAAAAACCTTGCGTTCCAATCTGCGGTTTTCGGCCTGCATCGGATATAAAAAAACAGTGCCATCTTCCTGAAAAGAAACCCAGTTGTTCGGGAAGATGGAATCCGGCGTATGCGGTTCCGGCGTATCTTCCATCACCGTAACCTCTATGCCGTTTTGCCGCAGGATTTCTACAAAAGCATCAAATTCCTGCAAAGCTTTTTGCTGCACTTCGGCTTGTTCACCGTTTTTCTGAAAAGCATTGCTTTCGGCCGTTTGGGCATTGAAACCGAAGTTTACGGGCCGGACCATGAGGATGTGGGAGGTAGTTTGTTCAGTTGTCGGTTTCAATACAATGTTTTTTTATCAGCCTCCAAAAATACGTTATACTATTGATGTTATTTTTTTCTGTAATGGTAATAAAGTTTCCTTTTGTATGTTAAATTTGGTGTAAATAGACTACTACCTATTTATTATCCTAACAGAACGTGAAAAAGATATTGTCAGATCAAAAACCTGACAAAATGGAGCAACGAAAATGACCAAAATTATTATTCAAACCGGTAAATACCGGGGTTTGTATCAGATCATCCTTTTGCAATGCCGTCGTTTTTTTATTGTTCAATGGTGGAAAGCGTTGAGCATAACAGAACACCATGAAGAAGAAGCCATTTTGAAACTTTGTGAACTGATAAAAAAATACAAGATCCAGCAATGCGATATTTATGACTGGAGCGGGGACGGTTTTTATCCGGGCGCAGCAAAAAAGCTAGCCGACCTTTAAATTCTTACCTAACCATCGTTATAGGATTTGGCTGAAAAATATTTTCTTTATCATTTAATACAAGTTCTGCTAAACGTTTAATGGCCACTTCCTGCTTGGGTTATAGCTAATTACAACGGCCAATTATTTTTTTCAGTGGCTGCCGAAATATTACCGTGCATAAGGACTTTCATTTTCAATACAAATCAATTGTAAAATGTTTATATACCAGCAGTTAAGTAAAACCCTTCCGTTTGTTCAGGATATTACCATGCCTCTTTTATCGTATAAAAATCGGTGTTTGTGATTTCCTTTAATAGAAATATGATGAATCTAATATTGTTTTTTAGGTGATAAAAGAAGCATTGAAAACAAACTGAATAAAACCTGAACAGGCTTTTTGCAATTATTCCCGGTATGGCTAACCAGTAAATCCATATCAAAATTCCATTATTTTTTATCAAATGAAGGAATGTTAAAAAAAACTATTTTAAACAGATGATCCGCAACTTACAATTCGGAACGGAAAAGCGGCATACTCATGCAGTGGAAACCGCCGCGTGCCCGGGAAAGTTCTGCTGAGGGAAACGTGATGACCGTATTGCTGATATCTTCGGCCTTGCTTTCGTTGTTCTCTAATTTTTCGAGCAAATCTACTGCTTTGATCACCGTAAAACCCTGTTCTTTGAAAGCCGACAAGGTTTTATCATTCCGGTCATAACCCAAAACCACTCCTTCTTTTAAAGCTAATAAATTGCAGGAATCCGTCCACTGTTCGCGGGAATCGTAAGGGAAAATATTGTTGCCGGAATAAATAAATTGTGTTTTTTCAGTGCTGCCGAGTTCATTTTCACTGATATCACACAACAGATCTTCGAGTTTATTAAACCGGCGCGGCATATTTATCCTGCCGTTTTCAAACTGGATAATTTCCGGCTGGTCCGGTTTCTTGGTTTCCATCAAATGGTTGACCGGCAAAAATTCGGGCGTGGTTTCTTCTTCATTAAAAAGCGAAGAAAGCAAAACCCACAAGTTCTTTTTTACCTGGGTAAAAACAGTATCGAGGTGCATGTAATTTCGTTTGTGCGGAAGTTTGATCACCGTAACTTTTTGTACCACGTTTTTCTCAAACAAAATCCGGACTACTTCACCGGCTGCCTGCGGTGTGGTCCGTTCCCCGCAACCAATTAGTAAATGGTTTTTGCTGATCATCATCACGTCGCCGCCTTCCAAGGTATTTTGCTGGTCAATTTCCCCGTTGGGAACCAAGAAATGATCTTTAGTTTGCGGCACTTCAATGATGTTTTGCCAGTAAGTTTCAAACAAAGGATGGTTGAAAAAGATATATTTTGACAGCAAAGCTTCCCGCGACCGTGCTTTTTTTGCCGGTTTGTTCAGCAAAATATGGTTGTTGATGATGGTGCCTAAATCGCGTGTAAAAATCAGGTTCGGGACAGGTGCAAAAAGTATCGTCCCGTCCGGCATCGTCCCCGAAATAAATAAAATGGCCAACTCCACAGAAGGCAAATCCATCAACTGTTGCTGCTGCTGATACGTGCAGCTTTCCGTAGCACAAACTGCGGCAACCAACTGATGGCGAACGTTGGGAATATTCAGGATTGCTGCCAGTAAAACTTCCAGTTCAATTACTTTTTCGGAGGAATGAAATCCGGTTTTGTCCGGTTTATAAAATTCGCGTGTACTGTTTTTAGCATCTATATTTTGGATTTTGCCTTTAATTAGGTCAGGGTCTAAAAAATAGAGCAGGATTTTAACGTATAGATCGTATTCTTTTTTGCGGATAGTTTCTAAATGCACGATGTCTTCAAACAGCCAGTCCTGAGCTTTAGAAGGCACCACTTTTCCTAATCCTTTGTCCGGGCTGTGGATTAATATCCGGCGGAGCGCACCAATTTCTGTACTGACTTGTAACTGAAAATCATCTTTTGGAAGCATAAATAGTATTTGGCTGCAAATTTATCAGAATAAACCGGAAGCCTCATTAGCCTCACCCTAAATCCCTCTCCAAAAGAGAGGGACTTTGAATATCAAGCTTTCAAATTCTTGTCCTTTTCTTGCTCCCTCTCCTTTGGAGAGGGCTGGGGTGAGGCCAAACATAAATTCAGCAAAAATTGCCCAATTGTGTAATTTTGTTTCCATGGAATTTATTTTAGAAGCCGCCGTCCGAGCCGTAAAAACATTGTTTGCAACCGATATTGCCATTGAAAGTTTAAGCCTGCAGCAAACCCGTAAAGATTTTGAAGGCGATGTAACGATCGTTGTTTTCCCACTGACTAAGTTTTCCAAAAAGTCACCGGAACAAACAGGAACTTCTATCGGAGAATTTTTAGTAAAAGAAGTAGAAGCAATTGAGTCTTTCAATGTGATCAAAGGCTTCTTAAATTTATCCCTTAAAAACAGCTATTGGCTGGATGTTTTTTATCAAACGATCAACCAGCCTGATTTTGGTACTTTTCCTGCCAACGGAAAAAAAGTAATGGTGGAATATTCTTCGCCCAACACCAATAAACCGTTGCATTTAGGCCATGTGCGCAATAATTTGCTGGGGTATTCTGTTGCCGAAATTTTGAAAGCGAACGGTTATGAAGTGATTAAAGCCAATTTGGTGAACGACCGCGGCATCCATATTTGTAAATCTATGCTGGCCTGGCAAAAGTTTGGTAATGGAGAAACGCCCGAATCTTCCGGTTTAAAAGGCGATCATTTGGTGGGAAAATATTATGTGCTTTTTGATCAGGAATACAAAAAGCAGATCGAGGAATTAAAAAGTCAGGGCGACACCGAGGAACAGGCCAAAAAAAATGCGCCTTTGATGTTGGAAGCGCAGGAAATGCTGCAAAAATGGGAGCAGGGCGATCCGGCTGTAATTTCACTGTGGATGGATATGAACGGCTGGGTTTATGCCGGTTTTGAGGAAACTTACAAAAAGTTGGGGGTTGATTTCGACCAGTATTATTACGAATCCAATACGTATCTGTTAGGAAAATCCATTATTGATGAAGGCCTGGAAAAACAGGTTTTCTTTAAAAAACCCGATGGTTCTGTGTGGATTGATCTAACAGCCGAAGGTTTGGATGAGAAATTGGTTTTGCGTGCCGACGGGACTTCCGTTTATATGACGCAGGATTTAGGGACTGCGCAATTAAAATACGATGAATATCATGCAGATAAGGCTTTGAACGTAGTTGGAAACGAGCAGGATTATCACTTTAAAGTGCTGTATTTAATCCTGAAAAAATTAGGTAGGAACTGGGCTGAGGGTTTGTACCATCTATCGTATGGCATGGTCGATCTGCCTTCCGGCAAAATGAAATCCCGCGAAGGGACGGTGGTGGATGCGGATGATTTAATCGCCGAAATGGAAGCTACCGCTAAAGAACAAACTGATATTTTAGGAAAAGCAGTAGATTTCCCAGAGGAGGAAAAGCAAAACTTGTATTATATTATAGGGATGGGCGCGTTAAAATATTTCCTGCTGAAAGTAGAACCTAAAAAACGGTTGCTGTTTGACCCGAATGAGTCTGTGGATTTCCAGGGGCATACCGGCCCGTTTATACAATACACTTATGCCCGTATCAATTCTGTATTAAAAAAAGGTGGGTTTACTGCCGATACTGTTTTTACCCCTGTAAAAACAGTATCGCCGGTAGAAAAAGACCTGATCATACAGTTAGGGCAATATCCTGCTTTTTTAACAGAAGCCACCAACGCTTACAGTCCCGCTGTAATCGCTAACTATGTTTATGAACTTGCCAAGCTGTACAACAAGTTTTACCACGAAGAAACTATTTTAAAGGCGGAAGAAGAGGCTGTAAAGCAATTTCGCTTACAATTATCAGCAGCAGCAGCAGATAAGATCAGTAAATCGATGCATTTATTAGGGATAGAAGTACCGGAAAGGATGTAACACCTGCAAAAATTTTGTTTTTAGTTGAATAATCAATAAAGATGCTGGTTTCTTTAATGATTGTTAATTCTTAGCTTTATTTTAATAGGTTTCTTTCCGGGTTTTTGAATCTCTATCCGTTTTCCCCTTGCTTATCTTAAAATTTTATTACTAAAGTATTAGTTTTATAGCAATGTGTAATTTTTTCGTCTATTTTTTTGATATTTCTGTATTTGGTTAATTTTTTTATACTTTCGGGATTACAATTAACTAAAAAAAACAAAGCATGAAGCAAAAATTACTTATTTTTTTTCTGTTTGGATTATTTGCGCTTAGCAGTGCATTTGCACAAAACAGAAAAATTACGGGAACGGTGACAGGGAGTGATGATGGACAGCCGTTGCCGGGTGTGTCGGTGATGGTTCAGGGCACTAAAATTGGTACTTTAACAGATGGGGATGGGAGGTTCACTTTAAATGTACCACCAAACAGTGGGGTTTTAACTTTAACTTTTATTGGCTATGCTACCCAAAACCTGCCCATCGGCGGCAGTAGTACTTATAACGTAAAGCTGGCTTCCAGCACCAGGCAACTGACAGAGGTTACTGTAACTGACGGTTATGCTGTGCAATCCAAAAAATCTTACACTGGTTCTGCCACAACTGTAGGTGGTAAAGAGGTTGAAAATAAACCTTTTAGCACGCCATTGCAGGCTTTGCAAGGTGAGGTTGCAGGTTTGAATATTAGCACAAACAGCGGACAGCCTGGTGCAAATGTACAGGTAAATTTACGCGGACCTGGCTCAATCGGAGCAGATTCAAACCCATTGTATGTAATCGATGGTATGATCATTAATGCTGGTGATCTGTCTCGATTAACCACAACAACAAATGTGCTTGCAGGTATCAACAATGATGATATTGAATCCGTTACCGTTTTAAAAGATGCCAGCGCGACGGCTATTTACGGTTCACGCGGTTCAAATGGTGTAATTGTAATCACCACCAAAAAAGGTAAAGCAGGAAAAACCCAGGTTAACTTTGATGCTGAAACCGGTATAACCAATAATTTAAAAGTTCCTGATGCAGGTAAAGCTTTAACAGCTGACCAATACAGAACTTTGTTTTTGGAAGGAGAGAACAATGCAGGTTATTCAGCAACAAGAATTGCGAATGACGTAGCTAATTATGGTTTAAATAGCGGACAAAGTAATGATTGGTACAATTTGGTTACTAAAAGGGGCACACAACAACAGTATAATGTTTCTTTAAATGGTGGCGGTGAAAGTACAAGAGTGTTTGCTTCAACCGGTTACTTTAAACAAGAAGCAACCACTTTAGCCTCTAGCTTAAAACGGATTACAGGTTTGTTAAATATTGATCAGACCATTAGTAAAAGATTTTCATTTAATACAGGTATCAATTTTTCAAATGTAGATCAGTACAGCCCTTCCAGTGGTGGAGCTTTTGCAAACCCGTACGGCTCAGCTTATTTTTTAACACCGTTCAATTTAGCTTATAATCCGGACGGTTCTTTAAATACAGACAGATTAAGTGGTACTGGTTTTACGAGTAATTACAATCCATTATATCTTGCTAAAAATGATAAAAAGTATGATTCACAGACCAGGTTGCTTACTAATGCTTCTGTAAGATGGAATATTTGGGATGAACTGAAATATACTGCTTATGGTAGTATTGATTACAATCTTTTAGAAGAGCAACAGTACAACAACCCAATAATGGGAGATGGTCGTACTTCAGGTGGGCGCGGGTTTGATTATTATACCCGCAATTTCAATTGGTTGTTTAGAAATCAGTTGGATTACCGTTACAATGTAAAAGGTGTTGAAGATTTTTATGTAGATGCGTCTGCCGGATATGAAGCCCAACGTTCTCAAGCTTACTTTATAACAGCTCAATCTAATGGTTATCCCGCAACTCAACCTTTACTTACTGCTTCTGCCAATGCAGCAACACCTATTGCAGGTAACGGATATACTAGTAATTATAGCTTTGATTCATTTTATTCAAGGGCAAATATCAATTTTAAGAACAGGTATTCTTTAAGCGGTTCCTTTAGAAGGGATGGTTCGTCAAGGTTTGGGGCAAATAATCAATTTGGTAATTTTTATTCTGTAGGCGGCGCATGGAATATTGATCAAGAGAACTTTTTTAAAGTTCAAAAGATTTTTACAACCTTAAAATTACGGAGTTCCTACGGTACTACAGGTAATGCTAACTTAAATGCCACAAATACTTTAATAAATAACTATGGTTCAAGGCCAACTGTAGGTTACGGTACAAATGCAACAAATTATGCAGGTAGTGGAGGAGCAAATTATGCAGGTAGTACCGGCCAAAATTATAATACTGTTGGTAATGCTGATTTAACCTGGGAATCATCAAAGAAATTTGATGTCGGACTTAACTTTGGATTTTTCAATGATCGCTTAAGCTTTGATGTTGACTATTACAGAAATACAATAAACGGATTGATTCAATCAGTTCCTGTGGCCTTAGAAACTGGATTTAGTACCGTTAGGGCAAATGCAGGAGCTATGTTAAACAGAGGTGTAGAAACTTCCATTCATGGTATTCCTATCAGGATAAAAGATTTTACCTGGAGCACAAACTTCAATGTTGCTTTTAATAAAAATACAGTAACAGCTTTAGTTAATCATGCTGCATATATCAACCCAAACAATAGTCAGTTTCAAATTAAAGAAGGTTTAGATTTTTATACTTACTATTCAAGACAGTATGCTGGTGTCGATCCTGCAAATGGTAATGCTTTGTGGTATACCGATGGAACAAAAACAGCTACTACAAGTGTTTATAATAGTGCGCAACGTGTAAATGCCGGTCAGGCTGATCCTAAAATTTTCGGTGGATTTAATAATGCTTTTGATTATAAGGGATTTACCTTAGCTGCTGATTTTTACTACAATTTTGGTAATAAGATTGATAATTCCTGGGCTTATTATCTAAATGATGGTACTTACCTTCCTAGTAATAAATATCAGTATATTTATGAGAACAGGTGGACAACTCCTGGTCAGGTTACTGATGTTCCAAGGTTTGTGGCAGGCGGCACTAATTCAGGTCAATCATCAAACTACTCATCCAGATTTTTATATTATGGAGATTACATCCGGCTTAAAAATTTAACGTTAGGCTATAACTTCAAAAACATCCCTTTCTTAAAAACTATTGGAATAAGCAGGTTATATTTATATGGAAGAGGTACAAATGTTTGGACAAAAACTTACGATAAGCGCTTGCCTTTTGATCCTGAGGTAGGAATAACAGGTGTTAGTAACCTGGCAATACCTCAGGTCAAAACATTCACAATTGGTTTAAATGTTAGTTTATAATAATATAGAAATGAATTTTAAAAGATATATATATATAATATTTTCGGGTGTTATAGGATTAGCATCATGCAAAAAAAGTTTTCTCGATGAGAAACCACCAACGTCAGTTCCTGTTGCCGATGCAATTAAAACTGAAAGTGATTTAAACGATGCTATAAACGGAATGTATGCTGCAATGCGTAATTATTTTTTATATGGGCGTGATGTACCTGTATTGGGAGATGTGTTAGCGGATAATGTTTATGTAAGTTCTACAAATTCTGGAAGGTATTTGCAGGAGCAGAATTATACTTATATCGCAATTAATGGAGAAGCAAGCGATATATGGTCTCAGGGATATTATTCTATTCTGCAAGCTAATCGTATAATTTATGCTGCAAATACACAATTTCCTACTGCAACAAATAATGTTAACCAGATAAAAGGAGAAGCTTATATCGCAAGGGCTTTAAATTATTTAGAACTTGTTAATTTCTATGCCAAACCTTTTACAGTTGATCCTACAGCTTTGGGTGTGCCATTAGTTACTACGCCTACTAATATAACTGGTGCATTTATTAAACCAGCAAGGGCAACTGTTACGGCTGTTTATAATAAAATTATCAGTGATTTAGATAGTGCTTATGCTATTATGCCTACCACAAATACTGTTCATCCTGTAAACTCTAATTATCTTTCTAAATACGCTGCTAAAGCAATTGAAGCACGTGCATACTTATATAAAGGTGAATATGCAAATGCAAGGGATGCAGCGCTTCTTGTTGTAACAGGAGGTGGTTACAGCCTGACTCCTTCAACAAGCTTTGGTGCTTACTGGGCAAACACAACAGCTTCTACAAATAAAGTAGAAACTGTATTTGAGTTGGCCTTAAACACTGTTACAAATAATGGATTCAATGGTTTGGATGATATTTATGCTCAGTCCGGCTATGGAGATTTGTTGGTTTATACAGATTTTTATAATTCCTACTCAAGTACTGATGTTAGAAAAAGTCTAATTTTAACTGGTACGCGAGGAGGTGCACCTGCTTTAATCGTGAATAAATACTCAAACTTTACTTTAGCTAGTGAAAAGGATGATATTAAAATAATTCGTTATGCAGAAGTATTGTTAACTCTTGCAGAATCTTACGCAGCTTTAGGAGATAATATCAATGCACAAAAATACGTAAACCAACTTGCCGAAATACGGGATCCATCTTTTACAGGTTATACTTCTACTGGACCTCAGTTAGTGAATGATATCGTAAACGAAAGGAGAAAAGAATTAGCTTTTGAAGGTTTAAGATATTTTGATTTACAAAGGTTGAACCTTCCGGTCAACCGTCCTACACAAGCTAATACATCACCAATACTTCCTACGCTTGCCGCTGGCGATAACAGAAGAATATTACCGATACCTCAGGCAGAAGTTGATGCTAATGCAAACATCAAACAAAACCCTGGCTACTAGTTATATTAGTAATCCTAATATTCAGAATCTACGCTTAAACCAAAAAAGTCCGGCCTCAAGACCAGACTTTTTTGGTTTACAATTCCCTGTCCAAAAAAGGATACCTATAATCCTTAGGCGGGTCAAAAGTTTCTTTGATCGTTCTTGGCGAAACCCAACGCAACAAATTAACCATTGAACCGGCTTTATCATTTGTTCCCGAACCTCTGGCACCGCCAAATGGCTGCTGGCCAACAACGGCACCAGTGCATTTATCGTTCACATAAAAATTTCCGGCTGCATTTCTTAATTCATGTGTGGCTTTTTCAATCGCGTAACGGTCAGTGGCAATAATGGCCCCCGTCAAAGCATAAGGGGAAGTCTGGTCGATCACTTTCAAAATATCGTCAAAAGCTTCATCTTCATAAACATAAACCGTTAAAACCGGCCCGAACAATTCCTCGCACATCGTTACATAATACGGATCATCAGTTTTCAAAATGGTAGGTTCTATAAAATAACCGATTGATTTGTCGTGGTTGCCGCCAGCGATAATTTCTACGCCCGGTGCTTCTTTTGCGGCATCAATATAGGTGGCCAATTTGTCAAAAGATTGCTCCGTGATTACGGCATTCACAAAGTTTTCAAAATCTTCTACCGTTCCCATTTTGATGGATGCGAGGTCAGTAACCAGTTTTTCCTGGATTTCAGGCCACAAAGATTTAGGCAAATAAGCGCGCGAAGCAGCCGAACATTTTTGTCCCTGATACTCAAAAGCGCCACGGACAAGCGCCGTGGCAATAATATCTACATCGGCACTATTGTGCGCCAGGATAAAATCTTTCCCTCCGGTTTCGCCCACAATACGCGGGTAAGTTTTGTACTTATGAATGTTGTTGCCGATGGTTTGCCAGATATTCTGAAAAACTTTGGTAGAACCGGTAAAATGGATTCCCGCAAAATCAGGATGGTTAAAAATCACTTCTCCGGCAACCGGCCCGTCCACATAAATTAAGTTGATCACGCCATCCGGTAAACCAGCTTCCTTAAAAACCTGCATAATTACGTTTGCGGCGTAAACCTGCGGATAAGCCGGTTTCCAAACTACCACGTTGCCCATTAAAGCGGCAGATGCAGGCAAGTTTCCGGCAATCGCAGTAAAATTAAATGGCGTTAAAGCAAATACAAAACCTTCCAGCGGCCGCTGTTCTACCCGGTTCCAAACGCCTTTTCCGGAAATTGGCTGCTGCGCATAAATCTCCTGCATGTAAGAAACATTGAAACGCAGAAAATCGATAAACTCGCAAGCAGCATCAATTTCTGCCTGAAAAGCATTTTTTGATTGCCCCAGCATGGTGGCTGCATTGATTTTATAGCGATAAGGGCCGGCAATCAAATCGGCAGCTTTTAAAAAGATGGCTGCACGCTGCTCCCAAGCCAGGTTTTCCCACTGTTCTTTAGCCGATAATGCCGCTTCAATTGCCTGGTTTACATGGCTGGCGTCACCTTCAGAAAAATAACCTAAAATATGTTTATGGTTATGCGGCGGACGGATAGCCAGTTTGTTTTCTGTCCTAACTTCCTGGTTGCCAATGTACATCGGAATATCGGCTTCCTGGGCGTGTGCTTCCCCGAGTGCTTTTTTCAGCATCGCCCTTTCTACACTGTGCGGGCCGTAATTTAAGCCCGGCTCATTTACGGGTTTAGGTATATTGAAAAATCCTTTTAACATGGTGTTTTGTCTTGAAAAGCAAAGATAATTGATTTGGACGGAAGCCCGGAATATGCAAAACATAGTTCAGGCAGATGCTTCTTTTATCGAACAAAAATTTAGGTGGTAAAAGAAGCATCAATCCGGCTTCCCGCCGTTGATCATGTCCGAAACAATTCCCGGGCTTTTATCTCTCTCCGCCAAAAAAACACCTGCCAAATGAACCGCAATAAAGGCCAAAACCAAGTACATACAAAAACCATGGACTTGTTTGATCGAATGCCGGATAGGTTTTAAAAAGCTCAGTGCATCCTCAAAAGCAAGCGATAGCCCGGTTACAACCATAATGGTTAAAACGATATAAAAACCTGTGTAAATGATTTTTACAGCAAGGTCATGCTTGGCCAGGTACGTGTTTTGTTTAATGGTAAAGTATTGCCGGTATGCTTCTTTTAGCCGTATAAAAAAGTGCTGGCCTTGAGGTTGAAAAAATTCCATCACCAGACGGAAAACGAACAACGCTGCTAAAAAATAACCGAAATAAATATGGATCCCCCAAACTTCGTCGCTCTGTGCATGTGCAAGCGACCGGGCTTGGTTTTCATTCAAAACAGTCCCGTTTTTTTGTAGTTCTGTTTTCAAAAACGATTGGTTGCTGCGGTCATCCAAAATGGTGGAATTGATCAAAACAGTAATTAAAAGTCCGGTAATGATAATCGTGTTTGCCCAATGCCAGAAACGCAAAGCAGCAGAATTTTTTTTGGTTGAAGCCGGTTGGGCCGGGTCTTGTTTTACAGGTTCAATAATAGCCATAGTTTTGTTTGGGTTTGCTAATTTAACGTTTGCTGATTCAATTTTTAATATCGGTTAGTTACCCAACTTCAGTATTTAATTTAAAAACTTTTTTACTGATCCTCACTCTGATCCACTGCTTTGATCTGCGCCTTATAATCCATTGGCAAAATTAAAGCTTTTACCAAACGATCCAAATGAAGCAAGCGGCTGAACTTGTAAAGCGGGACGATCAGCATCAGCAAAGATATTTTCCGCAAACCCAACAATTGCCTGACGTGCGGCGGCACCAATTGCGCCTGTACTTCTTTTAGCAGTATAAAACGGGTAAAGCCCAAATGCTTTTTGTATTGTTTGTACAGATCAACGGTAAATCGGCTTTTTTCCAAATCTTGCTGCATGTGTTCTTCGCGGACCGAAACCCAATCCTGGTAATTTTCGGGTAGTTCTTTCAGGTTCATCCGCAAACCCATCCGATAAAAAGTATGGTAAATTTCTTCTTTTTCTGCGGAGGAAAGCTTCCGGTACAACAATTCAAAAGCGCGGACCGAATAATCGATCAGTAAAAACAGTACGTCGCGGTAAGCCCAATCCGGGATCTGGCTTCCGCGGTTTGCTTCCACTGCCAAATGAATGGCCGTGATCTGATCGATCGCTTTGTTGGCTTGGTTCAATTCAGAAAAAACAATCTGCTGGGCGTAAGTTACCGTCGAGAACAATCTTGCCAAAGGGTCAGCAGGCAACCGGCCGGTAAAATACAGCCAATCTACCGCTTTGTTCAATGCAAATTCGGCAGAAGCACCGGCAAAAATAAACAGGATCGTATCGGCATTGCTCCATATTTTGCGTACAACAGAGCCTTTTTCAGAAAATAATTCCATAGTTATTTAACGACAAATAATTCGTTTTGTGCGCTTTTTCCTTTCGTCCTTGCTGTCATGTCATTTCGATCCGAAGGGAGAAATCTTATTCAAATAAGCTGTAACTTGTAATTCGATGGAGATTTCTCCCTTCGGATCGAAATGACAAAAAACACCATAAATATTTAATTAAAATCCCAACATAATTAAATATTTTTAACCTATTGATCTATACCCAATCAACATGGAAATCAACCTCAACCTTAATCCCGGTTTTACTACTGAGAAAACCCGCTCTGCTACAACAAATTCTACCGTTCAACCCTACGTTTATGCCTGCGTGTTTTCTTCTGTTTGCATCGTGACCGGTTTAATTTGGGATATTTCCTGGCACACGAGTATCGGCCGCGATGGGCTTTTTGCGCCGCCGCATTTAGTTATTTATCTGGGTGCGGTTTTGTCTGGCTTATTTTCCGGTTTCCAGGTTTTGAAGACCTCTTTTTTTAGTCCTGCGGAAGAAAAATCAAAAGCAGTAAAGTTTTGGGGGATTTTTTATGGGTCGCTGGGTGCCTTGTTTTGTATCTGGGGAGCCATCGCCATGCTCACTTCTGCGCCTTTTGACGATTGGTGGCACAACACTTACGGTTTGGACGTAACGATTTTATCGCCGCCGCATACGTTATTGGCTGTTGGCATGATGATGATCCAGTTTGGTGCTTTGATTGCCGTTGTTGCCAGCGCAAACCATCAGGAAAGCAATCAACCTAAAAATATTTACAATTGGCTTTTTGCTATTTCCGCCGGTTTGCTGCTGACTACTTTTTTCACGCTTTTTTCCGAATTTTTAGGCAAGTACCGGATGCACAATTCTTTATTTTATCAAATCGGAAGCCTGCTTTTCCCACTCTACCTCATTACTGTTTCGCGCGCTTCCAACATGAAATGGGCGGCAACGGCCACAGCGGCTGTTTACACCGTCATGCTGCTGTTGCTGTTGTGGATTTTGCCCTTGTTCCCTGCTTCGCCGCGGCTTGGGCCGGTGTTAAACCACATCGATCATTACCAGGCATTTGATTTTCCGCTGCTGGTTATTTTTCCGGCCATGGCCATCGACCTGATTTTTTTCAACCTAAAACACAAAAAAGCATGGGTAAAAACAGTATGTGCCGGTTTTGCTTTTCTCGCTGTTTTCTTTGTGTTCCAATGGTATTTCGGCAGCTTTCTGCAAACTTCAACTTTAGCCAGAAGCTGGTTTTTTGGCGGATCTTCCTGGTATTTTGGCAGCGATCCGGATTATCCGTTCCGCTATGCCTTTCGCCCGGAAAATGTGGATACGGGTTTTACGTTGATCAAAGGACTGCTGATTGCTGCGGTAATTGCTATAATTTCTGGCTCCGTTGGTTATAAATGGGGGAGCTGGATGAAAAAAGTACAACGATGAAAATGCTAAAAACAGTATTGTTTTTTGTGCTGATGCTGATAGGCCCGCATACTTTTGCGCATGTGGGCAGTCCGGGTGTAGTTTACGAAGGAAAAGCCGGGCCATATACCATTATGGTAAACATCAACCCGCCGGACGTAATTCCCGGAACGGCCACGGTTTCTGTTTATGTTGAAAATATGCCGGTAAAAACAGTATCGGTTCAACCGGTTTACTGGTATGCAGGCGACAAAGGTTCGCCCAAAGCCGACGAAGCCCTGCCTGTAAAAGGAACGCCAGGCCAGTACCAGGCTTTGGTTTGGCTGATGCAAAGCGGCACGGCCAGCATGAAAATCATAGTGGACGGCGCATCCGGAAAAGGCACCGTTTTAATCCCGGTGATGGCCGTTTCTACCGCGCAGCGCAATATGCCGAAATCACTTGGCTGGGTTTTGGCCGGATTGGCTTTGCTGCTGGTTGTATTAATGGCTACCATTATTGGCTCCAGCGTAAGCGATGGGTTGATGAAACCAGGAACTGCCAGTTTGCCTGATATCCTCAGAAAAAAACTGACTGGTGCAACGTTTGCTTTTTTGATTTTGGCCCTGATGCTTTATGGCGGCTCGTCATGGTGGAACAGTTGGAGCAGTAATTATCAGAAATATATGTACCGGCCGCCGCAGGCATCTTCCAGCATTATCAATTACGATCAGCAGCAAATTTTTCATTTTAGGGTTGATTCCAATTCATTGAAAGCAAATCATAAATCCATGAGTTTTATCGTCCCTGACCATGGTAAACTGATGCACTTGTTTATGATCAAGGAAAACACGCTGGACGTTTTTGCGCATTTGCATCCTTTTCGTAAAGACAGCCTGAACTTTTTTGCTGATCTTCCCAACTTGCCCGAAGGCCGTTATTTGGTTTTTGCAGATGTAGTCCGTTGGAACGGCTTTACCGAAACCATTACCGATACAGTTATTATTCCTAAAAAAACATTGCTAAAAACAGTATCAGCAAAATTATATTCATCTGTATTTCCTGATCCAGATGATACTTATGTGATCTCAAACAGCAGCAACCAAACCGTAAATAATTTCCCCGGAAAAAGGGTGTTGTTATGCGGAAGTCCGGGAGAAAGCATGCAATTGGCCGATGGTTCGTCTGCCGTATGGGAACATGCCGCGAACGTTCCTTTTGAGGCCAATAAAGCTTATCCGCTTACTTTTGCAATCCATGACCCATCCGGTGCGGACGTAAAACTGGAACCTTATATGGGTATGATGGGCCATGCTGTAATTGTAAAATATGATGGTTCGGTTTACATGCACCTACATCCGGTCGGCACTTTTTCGATGGCTTCGCAGGAGATTTTGGAAAGCCGGATGAAAGGAAATGCGAAAGTTCCGGTAGTGCCTGATCCAACCCGTTTTCGGGACAGCATCGACCGGGAAATCACCAAAATCAGGAACATGGGCGAAACGGAACGCAACAAATACTTGATGGCCGGTATGCCTGCAATGGTAATGCCCGAAAATAAACACCATAAAATGGATGGAATGGTAACTTTTCCTTATGCTTTTCCAAGTGCCGGGAAGTATAGGATTTGGGTACAGATGAAACGCAACGGCAAAATATTGAACAGTGCTTTTGATGCAACAGTGCGGTGATTTTTACCATTTCCTGTTGTCGTCCCAATGCAAGAGAGATGTTATTTAAAGCAGTTGCAGTTTTATGTTACAAGAAAACCCATCCAAACTTCGGGATGACAAAACACCCAGCCAAGAATTTCTATTGCGTAAAACTACGCATCCAAATCACGTAAAACCTACCTTAAAAAACAGTATCAGCCACGTTGATTACCCTTGCCATGCCCTGTAATTTAGTTTCGTCATTTAAACAAAACGTTTTTAAATCTTAACTAAAAAAAGCAATGGAAAATCAACAAAACACCAATTACAAAATGGGCTGGCTGCCAGACCTGCCCGATCAGCGCGACCTGTTGTATGCCGCACCTAAAGCCGTAATGCTGCAACTGCCAACTGCGGTAGATTTGCGAAACCAATGTCCGCCTGTTTACGATCAGGGCCACTTAGGTAGTTGCACCGCAAATGGTTTGGCCGCTGCTTACCAGTTTGACCTAAAAAAGCAGGAAAACCCCGAATTTATGCCTTCGCGGCTCTTCCTTTACTACAACGAACGCGTATTGATTAATACGGTTAATTCCGACAGCGGCGCTTACATTCGTGATGGCATCAAAACCATGAACAAAGAAGGTGTTTGCCCTGAAAAAGACTGGCCTTATGACATCAGCAAGTTCACCAAAAAACCAAATGCAGGCTGTTATAAAAAGGCAAGCAAATCCCAAATCAAAAGCTATCAGAGGTTGGTCAACTCGTCGGACCAGTTAAAAGGTTGTTTGGCCGAAGGCTTTCCGTTTGTGTTTGGTTTTACCGTTTATGAAAGTTTTTATTCACAGGAAGTAGCCCAAACAGGTATTATGCCGATGCCGCAATATAAATTAGAAAAAGTTTTAGGCGGACATTGTGTAATGGCCGTTGGGTATGACGACAGCAAAAATGCTTTTATCATCCGCAACTCCTGGGGTAAAAACTGGGGTATTCAAGGCTATTTCTACATGCCTTATGCTTACATTACCAACAGTAATTTATGCGATGATTTCTGGACGATCAGGCTGGTTTAAACTTCTATATAATGGAAACTATCGAAATAAAGGTAGGTAAAAGCAGCACTATCAGTTTACCAAGTTTAGCTACGGCAGGTTATTTATGGATTTTTGAAGTTGACCGGAAAGGGATTGTTTCTGTTTCTGAAGACCGATCAACCTCAACCTCTAATCCCTTAAAGGCCGGGGAAAGCTTGTCCGAAAAATTTCTGATCAAAGCACTTCAGCCTGGAACGGTAAAGGTAGTTTTCAGTCAGAAAAGAAGTTGGGAGCAAAATAAACCTGCCGTAGCCATCCTGATATTTACCATCATTGTTTCCTGATGCTTCTTTTATGCCGCTAAAATGATCAGCAAAAACTACTATAATCTCATTTAAAAAACCAATTAAACTTAAAAAATCATGACCAACACATTAGAAGAAAAGGTGATACCTTCACCTTTCGAAACAACAACCGACAAAAATATTTTACAAGCTGCTGCGCCAAACAACATTTTAGGCCTTTGCAGCATACAGGATTTCTCCGGTTCACTGGGCAACCACAATTCGGATTTGCATGCTACACATGCAGATGCGCAAGGTTTTTATGATTACCTGCACAACTGGTACACCGCTAATTTCTACTATAAAGATGGTGCCGTAAAAAGCTGGCTCTACGAAGAGCCAGACGACCACTGGCAAAATTATTATGGTATTGATGCCGTAGATGTTTTCTATCATTCCGGCCACGGCAACATGACTTCGGCAGGTGTTTTCCAAGCGCCAAGTGGCGGCAGTTGGAATAATGAAACCTGGATTTCTTCAAACAATAAAATGTTGTTGGGCAACCAGCGGTTACGCTACATTTTCTGGTCAACCTGCTTGTCCTGCCGCGTGTTTGGTGGTATAACACCCATTACTACCTGGTGGAATGATGACAGCAATCCGGGTTTCAGGATGTTGTTTGGTTTTGAAACCATAAGCTATGATAATCCATGTTATGGTCTAAATTTCTGGAACCATTACAAAGCCGGCCAGTCTTTTTCAACTTCTTGGTTGTACGGAAGCTGGGACATCTCCCACAACCAAACGCCAACAGTTGTCGCTTCCGGAGCAAACCAGGCCGAAGCACTTAATATTTTAATGAACGAAAGATCATTTCAATGGGGAGCGGTTTCCCGCAACTGGTACCAGTGGAGATGGCTGGCAGCTGCTTCTGTAGCATCGCCCAATAAAACTTTGCCCAAAGAAATGCTGGTTGCAGAATTGGCTCCGTTTGAAGTAAACCATGCTAAAATTGCTGTACTGGCAGATCAGTTAGGGTTTTCCAGCAAAGCAATTGATGGTTTTGGGATATCAAAAGAAGGTACTTATTTGCTGGATGAAGGCGAAAAGAAGATTACCATCAACCAGCAAGGGCATTTTAACGCAAAACTGGCAAACATTAATTTTAAAAACCGCAGCCAATTAGACCAAAACAAAGCCCGGCAAACTGCAGAGCAATACATCCGCAAACAAATAGGCAACGATGCCGAACTGCAATACCATGCCATCAGGTTAGGAAAAACCTGCGGCGGCAGCACGAAAGGAAGCAGGGAATTGGATCAGGAATATGTAACCGATACCACCGTTGAATTTAGACAGGTAATTAACGGCGTTCCGGTTGTAAATAATGACAATGGCATAGTTAGGGTTACAATTGATAACGATGGCACGATTACCAATTTCCATAATTCGGTTAAAAAAGTGCTTGGGTTAAGCAATAAACCGAAACAAATGGCTATTGACCCGAACCAAAACGGACATGCGCCGGAAGCGCGGGCACAAGACACCGAAAAGCTGTTTCAGCATAAACTTGCGGGTTACAAAGCCCAAAACGCAGAATTAATTGCAGATGAAATTGGCTATGATGTTGCTGGCTCACACGGAAGTATTGTAGCCAAACGCGAATATGAATTAACGTTTGAGAACAACCTGCAAAAACTGGTACAGGTAACTGTTCCGATTTTTGCCTGATTTAAACCTAATCGACAAGCTGGTCCTGCTAAAAGCGGAACCAGCTTTTTTGTTGTTTTTAGAATTTACCTGCCATGCTTCTTTTACACATAAAAAATTAGGGATACCTTTGCCCTATCGTGACTGCTCCTGCTGCTTCCCTTCAAACCTCCAAAAAAGTGATACGCGCAACAGTTGGTGCGATGTTTTTTCTGGCCGGTTTAACTTTTGCCAGTTGGGCTTCCCGCATTGCCGGTATCCAGCAAAAACTAAGTTTATCTGATGCAGCTTTGGGCGGCATTTTGTTTACGCTGCCTGTTGGGTTGATGGTTTCGCTGCCGTTTTCAGGCTGGATCATCACCCGCATCGGCAGCCGGAAATTGCTTTTGTTTGCCCTGCCTTTATATGCAGTTGCATTGGCCAGCCTTGGATTGGCACAAAACACATTGCAACTGATTGCCGGCCTTTTTTGCTTCGGTTTAACCAGCAATGCCATGAATATTGCGGTAAATACGCAAGCAGTTGCCACAGAAAAATTATATAGCAAACCCATTATGGCCTCCTTTCACGGGCTTTGGAGTCTGGCTGGCTTTACCGGTGCTGCCATTGGTACGCTGATGATTGGTGAAGGCATTGATCCGGCAGTACATTTCAGTTTGATTTTGCTATTGGTTTTGATCGGCATAGCTGTGTCTTTCCGCTATTTGCAGGACGATATCGGAAGCGTGCAAAGCGGGCCGGTTTTTGTAATGCCGGATGCCTCGCTGATGAAACTGGGTGCGGTTGCTTTCTGTTCGATGATTTGCGAAGGCGCCATGTTTGACTGGAGCGTAATCTATTTTAAAAAAGTGATACATGCTGAGGATGCCTGGATGGCTGCCGGTTACACAGCTTTCATGAGTACAATGGCAGGCGGCAGGTTTGTTGCCGATTGGTTTTCGGGCCGTTTTGGGTTGAAAAGAACCTTGCAAGTAAGCGGGACTTTGACGGCAACCGGACTACTGATCGCTGTATTTTTCCCGTATATGCTTACTGCTGTCCTCGGTTTTATGCTGGTTGGCGCAGGCGTTTCCTCAGTCGTTCCGCTGGTTTACAGTACGGCCGGCAAATCCGGCACCATGTCTCCCGGTGTAGCCATAGCCGCCGTTTCCACCATTGGTTTTGTAGGGTTTTTGATCGGCCCGCCAGTCATTGGGTTTGTAGCCGGTGCTTTTAGTTTGCGGGTATCTTTTATGCTGATCGCAGCTATGGGCGTGTGCGTGGTAATTGTATCTACCAAAGCTAAAATTTAGGATGCTGTTTTTATCGGCCAAAAAATTTATTCCAATAAAACCAAACGCATTCAATAGTTAAATTGTGAGGATTGAATCATCCGGATATGCCCGAAAGCAGTGCAGCCGTGTTTTTAGGTTTTGTTTAAAAAAACCGATCGGTTTGATTGATCGTTTCAGAAGCCGGCTTTGTTCAAAAACATCCTCATTGGTAGCCCTGCTTTAATCTGAATAACAATGGGGAAATCTTTAAGATCGAAAAGGGGGTATGCTGCCAGCCAGGTTACACTTTTGGTGCAGGGTTTTTATCGAAGCGGGGAGGATTGGAAACGCCGGGACAGGTTTTTAGTTCAGCAAAAACCCTTTTCACAAAAAATGAAAGCCTCCGGTTTTCACTAAAAACTTTCCTATTTGTGTAGCCCGGACGATACTTTTTGCGAACTCTTTTGTTGATGATCTTTAAAAGACAGCAAGAATTAATACTTAGCGTTCCTATTTTATCAATAAAAAGCATAACCGGATAGGTAGTGTTTTATTAGAGCCTGTTTAAATTTGTACAAGATCCTTCGATATGCCCAGGATTAATGCCAATGCTTCTTTTACCCTATAAAAATTGGTGTCTGCACCAATTTAAATAAACCAAATGCCTGCCATTTTTTAGGTGATAAAAGAAGTATAGAAAACATATTGGACAAATTTTAAACAGGCTCTACATAGTCAAGTATTTAGACAAATTAAAATAAGCAATTACTTAAGTATCTAAACTATGGAAGCCCTTTAAATAGTAAACAGAAAAAGTTAAATTTAAACAACGTCAAGGCACTGGTTTCACCTGCTATAATTTAAGTTATACACCAGTCAAAGTTTTACCACAGTTGCTTTTTACTATGTTAAATATTTGTTACCTGATCATGTATTTAATTGTTCACTTTTAAATTAAAAGCGCTTTATTGTTAAGTTAGAATCAACTTTTAGTTAAGTTTTTTAAATCATCAGTTTATACAGAATTTCTCCCAAATTCAACCTCTTTTTTTGCTCCATAATTTAAATATATTATGGGGAGCAGATTTTACCTAATAGCGATTTTTATACTTTTTACTTCGCTCGCATTAGCACAAAATGCAGCGATTAAAGGCAGGGTATCCGATGGAAAAAGCCATGAACCATTACCAGGGGCGTATGTTTATTTAGACGGGTTAAACAAAGGGGCTACCACAGATGCTTTTGGAAATTTCGAGATCAATAAGCTTACAACCGGTAATTATAAAATCAAAGTAAAATATATTGGTTTTGGGGAATTTGAAAAAGAGGTAAATGTAACAGATAACCAAAACGTTGTTTTAAATGTTACTCTGACAGAAACCCAAGAAAGCCTTAAGGCAGTAAATGTATTTGGCAAGCTTAACGAAAGTAACGAGTCGTCTTCCAGGAAATCCGAAAAAAATGCCGGCAATATTACCAATGTACTTTCTGCCCGCGCCATGGAAAGGTCTCCGGATATTAACGCGGCCAATGCCCTTAGCCGTGTTTCAGCGATAACTATTCAGCGTAACAGCGGGTCAGATGAAGCTTATGCCATTATCAGGGGTTTGGAACCACGGTACAACAATACCCTGATCAACGGTGCTAAAGTAAACAGCCCTGACCCGGTTTCGAGGTTTATTTCTTTAAGTGTAATTCCTTCAGATTTATTGGACCACATAGAAGTAAGCAAAACACTTACCCCGGAAATGGAAGCAGATGCGATAGGGGGCACGGTGAATTTGGTTTTTAAAGATGCGCCTGACCATGAATACTTTAAGGCAAATGCCTCATTAGGTTACAGTGCTATTTTCTTTAACCAAAAATTTGATAACTTTTCAAAAAGTGTTATCCAGCAAAAAAGCTTAACTGAAAGGTTCGGGCCTGGTTATAAAGCACAGCCTAATGATTTCAGCCGTGCCAATTTGGATTTCCAGCAAAAAAATGCACCTGTAACCTCTTTAGCCAGTTTTACATACGGCAAAAGGTTCTTGAATAATAAATTGGGTTTTATAATAGCGGACAGTTATCAAAACCAGTATTACGGCACTAACTCGCAATTTAACATCGCTATTGCAGATACGCGTCCAGGCGGTAATTTTCAACCGGTAATTTCTGATGTTGCAAACCGCACTTATTCAACCCAGCAACTTAACAACGGCTTGTCTGCCCAGCTTGATTATAAATTTAATGATAAAAATAAAATAAGCTTAAAGAATGTTTTTCTTTATACTCATATCGCCCAGGCGCGGTTAAGTATTGATACTTCTATTTTTGGTGGTAACGGCGGAAGGGTTGGCCCTGGTACAGGTACTGTATTTAATGATAACCGGTCTTTTATTCAAAGACAATACGTAGAAAACCTGAAATTGGATGGAAGGCATATTTTATCTAAACATTTCTTATTTGACTGGGCCGGAGTTTATTCAAACGCAACAGCTAATTCACCTGACAGGGCGGATATTTCAATAAACCATAAAATTCAGCCTGATTTTACAAGCACCCCTAATTACTTTGACAACATTACGAGACTATGGCAAAAGAATGGAAATAAGGATTACACTGGTTTTGCCAACTTGAGTTATAAAACCGGCTTAGGTGAAGATAATTCATTGGAATTAAGAGTAGGTGGGGTGTATAGGCACAGCACCCGCTTTAATAACCAAAACAACTATATACTTCGCGCTACTGCCCAAGCTGATGGAACAAAACAACCCTTTACTGATATTTATTCCGCAAATTGGATAGTTTATAACCAAACCGGTACAGATGTAAGTGATGTTTCCAATTATACAGCTTATGAAAACCTTACCGAAGGTTATGGGGAGTTTAAACTTAGCCTTGGCAACATGGTTGATGTAATTGGCGGCGTGCGTGTTGAAGATACCAAACAAGGTTATGTTTCGCATCCGGTAGTACCAACTATATTTAGTTCTGCCGATAAAACTTATAGAGACTTTTTACCCAGTTTGCAGTTAAAGTATAAGCTTAGCGATATATCTAATTTTAGGTTAGCTTATTTTAAATCTATTGCACGGCCTGCTTTATTTGAATTGGTGCCTACAACTACCCCCGGACAAAGCACTGATATAATAGGTAACCCTTATGTGAAACACACTGTTGCTGATAACTTCGATATACGATACGAGTTGTTTCCAAAAAATGAAGAGCAATTCTTTGTAGGAGGCTTTTACAAAAACATTATAAATCCGATAGAATTTGCAATAGGGGCTTTGTCTCAAGGTCAATTGGTAACTACTCCACAAAACTTTGGCACAGCTAAAGTTGCAGGTGCAGAAGTAGTGTACAGCCGTTACTTTGGCAACTTTGGCCTATCAGGCAATTATACCTACACATACTCCAATGTAAACTCTCCAAAAATAGTACCAGATGCTGTTTCAGTTAACAACACAACAGTGTTTAACAATCAAAGTCGTCCCTTACAAGGGCAAACTGGTAATGTATTGAACTTATCATTATTATATAAAGATGATCAGCACAAAGCTTTTGTACAGTTAGCTTATACTTATACCAGCAAAACCCTAGCGTATATTTATCCTAATATCGGATATGATTATTACCAACAGCCACAATCCTTTTTGGCATTATCCGGTGAAAAGCAGGCAAGCAGACACTTTACGATAACAGGAAAAGTGAACAATATTTTAAATACCCCGACTACCATCAAAATCAATAACTTAATTCAATCAAGGGACTTGTATAACGTCAGCTTTAATGTTGGGTTCCGTTATTCTTTATAATTTAAAATCTATTAAAATGAAATTAAAAAATATTTTTATCATCATGTTTTTTTTAGGTGTGGCCGCATTTATAGCATGTAAAAAAAACGAGGTTACCAGCTTTACTAGAGTTTCTATACCCACATCAAGCCCTATCGCTGCAGGCAACATTGGCGGTTTTACAAAAGGCACTTTACAGACAGGAAATGTGTATACTATTACAAGCGACTTAACAGTTAAAAAGGGGGACACTTTATCTGCACAGCCCGGAGCTATAGTAATTGTTAAAAACAATGCTCAAATCAACATTCAAGGCGTACTAAATTTGTTAGGCTCACGGGCGCAGCCAATTTTTTTCAATTCTGATAGCAATAAACCAGGTAGCTGGGGCGGCTTCCAATGTGATACTGCTCAGGCGGTAACTATAAAATGGGCGCATGTTGACAATACCGGTGGCCCTAATGCTTCAGGCAGTGCTAGAAGGTCAATATATGTGAATGCACCAATAAATGTAGATATTGAAGACTCCTGGTTCAGCAATGGGCAGGACGATTTTATGGGTCTGAATCATGCTCATGTCACTATATTAAGAAATACGGTTAGTTCATCAGGCAGTACAGATGGTGAAGGGATCAATCTAAAATCTGGCGTAACGGGTACGGTTGCCTATAATGTAATATTTAGCCAGGCTGGCAGCGGTATTAAATTAGAAACCAATAAAAATGCACCATTCCCACAAACCGTTGTAGATGTTTACAACAACACGTTGGTATCAAACGGATGGAGACGGGGCGCTGCCGAACCTGGCAGGGGCGTGTCAATCGGTTTAAATGCCATCGGGCATGTTTATAACAACATTATTGTAAATTGTTACCAAGGGATAGAAATATTTTCTGATGCTGATATAGCACATACTACCTACGGTAATAATCTTTTTTATGCAAGTGTTGTTAGCTATAACGATAACACTACAAAGCCTCCTATTGTTATAGATTTAAGGGCTAATTTTTACCCCACTGATGGCGTAGGCAAACCACAGGCAACTGACTTGATTTCAAAAAGTATCGGCAATTTTGATCCGATGTTTGTAAGCTTTACAAATGTTGTAGCGTCTCCTAACGGTGCACCATATACATTTGATCTGCATTTGCAAAATGGTTCCCCGGCATTTGGTGTAGGAAACCCTTCTTTTAACCTAGATTTAGGTGCTTATACCACGGATGGAAAAGGCAACCAGCACTAATAACCAACATTTATAGCCTGTTTGACTTTATATCTAAAAGAACGCTATGCTTCTTTTATCACCTAAAAATTGGAGCTTATAAATAACACCGGTAAAAAACTTATAGTAAGAATGCTGATTTTTACCCGATAAAAGAAGTATGTAAACTATACTGAACAAAACTTAAACAGGCCCTTAACATTTTAAAAAAAATTTAACAAATACCCATGATAAACAGAACAGTATTGCTTGTATCATTTATTGCCCTTTTTACAATTAATGCCTCTGCCCAAAGCACTTATGTGCTTGATAAAAGTATTGCCCTGCCCGGGGATGGAGGTTATGATTACCTCTACATTGATCAGCCAAACGCTACTTTATACGTTTCGCATGGGACCGAAGTAAATGTGATCGACCTGAAAACAGAAACAGTTAAAGGCACTATAAGTGGTATGCAAGGTGTACATGGTATTGCAGTGGATAACGAACTGAACAAAGGGTTTATAAGTGATGGCAAAGCTGATGAAGTAGTGGTTTTTGATCTGAAAACTTCAGTTATTGTTGGTAGGATTCCCTTGGACCATAAGGGTGCAGATGCTATCATTTTTGATCCGTTTTCTAAAAAGATATTTACTTTTAATGGCCACAGCAGCAGTTCTTGTGTGATCGACCCGGTAGCGATGAAACAAATAGCGGCAATAGATATGGGCGGTGCCCCGGAGTTTGCCGTTGCCGATGGAAAAGGGTTGATCTATAATAATCTGGAAGATAAAAGCAGCTTAAACGTGATTGACACCAAAACCTTAAAGGTTACCAAAAATTATTCTTTAAGCCCATGCGGCGGGCCTACGGGCATCGCTATTGATAAAGCCAACCAGAAACTGTTTACCGTGTGCCGTGAAAACAAAGGTTTGAGTGTAGTTGATATTTCTACAGGTAAAGTGAGCCAGACCCTGCCTATTGGTGCTGGTGTTGATGCAGTGGTATATGATACTGCCACTAAATTGCTTGTCGCTTCTAATGGGGACGGAACAGCTACTGTTTTTAAACAAGGCGCTCCTGATCGTTACACTTTAATGCAAACATTGACCACACAAAACCGTGCTAAAACCATGGCAATAGATGCAGCTACTCATAAGATATATTTTAGCGTTGCCGGTTTTGAAAAAGGAACAAGGACACCTATACCAGGAAGCTTTAAGGTATTGGTATATAAATTTCAATAAAGTTTTTTGTTGTAAATGCAAGGCCTTTTGCCTTGACGTGAACGATTAATTTATACCTGTTTTAACTCAAATTAATCCGAGTATTATTTATTGTTTTGAAGCGGAACCCTTTTTTTGCTGTAACCCTTTGCTGGTAATTAAATGCAAAATGAGTTAGTTTAAAGTTGGTTTAAACTTTATCCGACTTATTTTCGATGCTTCTTTTACCACCTAAAAAATGGCAGGCATTTGGTTTTGATTTATTTAAATTCAGGCAAGCACCAACTTTTATAGGGTAAAAGAAGCATTGGCATCAATCCTGAGCATATCGAAGGATCTTGTATCAATTTAAACAGGCTTTAAGTTTTTGGTATTTCGATGCCTTCTTTAGCAAATTCTGTATAGATATCCCGCATGACGCTACTTTTTAAACTTAAATAACGCGTGATTTCGGCCGCCCAAAACCAAGCCCTATACTCAATTGCAGTATCGCCGAATTTATTTAAAAAAACCGATGGTTTTGGTGAATCCATGATATCCTCACGCTTAGTAATTATCGAATGGAGGATCTCCTCAACTTTCACTACATCTGATCCGTAAGCAACACGGATAAGAAGTTCTACCCTGCGGTTATTATTGTTTAAAGTCCAGTTTACTACATGTTGCGATATTAAATCACCATTTGGCACAATTAGTTCCGATCCGTCACCGCATTCAAGCTTACTTGAGCGGATGCCTATTTCTTTAATCGTGCCTGATTTACCGCTTACTTCAATAATATCGCCCACTTGTACAGGTTTTTCAACGGCCAGTATGATGCCCGATACGAGGTTGTTGACGATATTTTGCAGGCCAAAACCAATACCGACACCAAGGGCACCTATAATAATAGTTACCCGGTCCATTGGTATTCCTGCTGCCGTTATCGCAACAAAAAAGCCAATGACAAACACTGTTAAACGGATCAACAGAATAGATGACCTGGTTTTCTTAGCTTGTGGACTGAGTGTGGTTTGTTGCCCGGAGTAGTCGAAAAAATAACTGATCAGCCTGGCTAAAATACCTGATAGCCAAACAATAATAATGAATACCAGTACACTACGGAACGTAAAAGCCGTACTGCTGATTTTATAAGGATGGTTTAAAAAATCATTGGCTTCATCATATAGATAATCATCAATAGTCAGGTTTTTGGCTAATGCGACCAACCACAAGATGACGGCAATTTTTATCAGGACGTCTTTAAATTTCTTTTGCAGTACTGTAAAATCAGGGTAGGAGGAAGTGTGTTTACTATCAGCAGATCTTACAGCCCCTAAATGTAAAAATAAACTTTCCATTAATATCTGTACCAACAAATATAAACCTAAGGCCAGGGAAAGGTTTAATGTTGCAGTAACCCCAACTATTTTAGCCAAACTAAACCTTCCCGCTACATTTAATAAAACCGATACTGCCTGTAAGGCAATGAACAGTTTTAATATTGTCTCTGCGTAAGGAGGGTAATCATCTGCTGATTTTTTTAAATACTTGATAATATGAAGTGACTGATAGATGATAAAGCCGGACAACAATAACAATATTATCCTGTCAGGATAAATTACCAGTATCAATAAACTACTAACGCTAAATATAATAACTACAATAAATAACAATACCCAAAACCTGAATAAAGGCTTTGGCCAATAATTTCTAATCAATAGCACTGTAGAGGCCATCATGACCAGGAGCATAGTATGTGAGAATACCTGGGCAGGGTGATCGTAAAAGTACGGAGACAGGATACTGGCAACGGCAAGTGCAGACAGAAATGGGTATTTTATAATATAATGTGCCTGATTAAAAATACTTTTATGATCCTCACTGAACCTGCTGATTTTTCGCCTGCTGTTTAAGATCCAAATCAAAAAGCCTATTAACAAGAGCGTACTGGCTATGTGCGGCCAGTAGTTAGATTTACTGATAAAGAAATATTTGTAAAGCCTTTTATTCAGGGTATAAGTTTTAACGACAGCAGAATCTAAAGTGCTTGTATTTTCGAGTTTGTGCATGTCCCAAATAAAACCATACTCATTTGTCATAGCTTTAATGGTGAATTCATGTATCTTCAGGTCAATCCTGTCATCCAGGTCAATCAACAAAATAGAAAGGGAAGATACCCTGTTTTCCAGTAGTCCTATTTTGATGGTGGATTTTTCAGTAATGCTTTCTAAATTTTCCCACTTTTTTTCCAAAGCTTGTACCTGGATAAAGCACCTTTCTTTAAAATTGCTATCTGCCGGAGCTGTGCGCAACGCCGAATCTGCTTCAAATCCTTCAATATCTGTACCTGTCTTATCAAGCAAATTATTATAAAGTGTTAGTTGGTCCTGCCAGGTGTTTAGCTGATCTTTTAGGTGGTCGATCATGCTGCGTATGGTAACAAGGTTTCCTAACGTAGTCGAGTTGTTGATGATCGTCCGCATCGAACCCATCCGCTTTTCCAAAGTAGGCAGGTTTTGGCTGATATCTAAGGTGTCAAAGCCCCTGGAAAGATCTGAATTGGTTTCCGTATAGGAGCTGTTATAATCTTCAATTTTCCCAAGCAACAGGTTTAATGAACTTTTTGAGTGTTTAAAGGAGCGGATCAATGAATCCCTCTGCACCACCTTTTCCCGTAATGAATCCCGTAATGAATGATGCGCTTTTTTGTTTTTGACCTGTGCCAGGCTGTCCGGTGTTACGGATAGTAACATGATCGAAAATAAAGAAATGTAGATTAGTTTAGCTGTGTGCTGCATGGGCTATTATCGAAGTATCAAATTTTATTGATCAGGTAAATACACTTCTGGCACTGCTTTTTTTTTCTTGGTAGCAACGTGGGTATTTTTTTACAGGTACAATTATATTTGCAATGGAACGAGATAGTCAATAGGAATGTTGCGTGCAGTGCAGGTAAGTATTTGATATAACGGCACCAAGGCGCACAAAAGGTTCGTTATGAAGCAGAAGATTAGCTGTAGTCAGTCTTATCAGCCATCCAATTAGCGGCGGATGATCAAAATAGTTCCACTGAAATTTTAATGAGTAGGTCCAATAATAGGCTTCGTCGTTAGCCAACTCAATAGTGGAGGCAATAATGAGCCTTGCAATTGTGGAAACAACTATTAGTAAAAGTAATTTTTTCTGATAATTCAATACTTCAGTTTTTTTGTTAAAAAAGTTGAAAATTGGAATCTTTTCTATTTAATTTAAAATTGTTTGTACAACATAATATTTACAACAATGCAAACACCAATTTTTATAGGGTAAAAGAAGCATCGTCATTTTTGATTTTTGGGTGATAAAAGAAGCATAGAAAATAAACCGGCCAAAATTTAAACATGCCCTAAAAGAAAAAAAGATTTGGCCAAAACCAACAAGGCCGTTTTGATCAAAACAGCCTTGTTGGTTAATGATAAACCCGGAAATTAATCTTGTTTCAAAAAGCTGCCTTTTTGATCAAACACTAAATCTTTGCCTTTAACTTCGGCTTCGTACATTAATGTACCTTTAGCATCTGTTACCTTTCCGGCCTCCGTGATTTTTACGCCTTTATAATGTTGTTTTACATACGCGGCAACACCAGCAGGTAATTCATTTACAGGGATTGCAACTACCTGTTCTATAAAAGTTCCGTCAGGCATAAATTGAACCGACGTGTCTTCGCCAGACTTACCGCCCCAGTTGGCTTCATAATTACCTTTTTCTTTTTCCCAGGTTACTTTGGCAGCATTGGGATATTTTTTTAACAAAGTAACTTTTACAGAAGCCGGAACAGAAGATGTTTGTACTTTCTGGGCAGTAGCTATACCTGTAAGGCATCCTGCCATTAACATACTTAAAAGGATCTTTTTCATGTTTTTATTTTTTATTCAAGTATAGAACAACATTCTGTGTTCTTTTTGGAATACACGGTGCCAGAAAATAAAAATCTTGTAAAAACTTATGTGTTATTTAAAAAATTTGGGTCTTTTTACAAGCAAAATAAACAGGAAAAATTAAGCATTTAAATGAAAAAGCTATTACTGGGTTTCGGGTTTGCATTTAAGGGGATTGCCTTTGCAACCAAAACGCAACTTAATTTCAGGATACACCTTGGTGCTATGTTCCTGGCTATCGTTTTAGGCTTCTGTCTAAACTTGTCTGCGGATGAATGGAAATGGGTAAGCCTTTGTATTGCTTTGGTTTTGACTGCCGAATTAATGAATACTTCCCTGGAAACATTAACTGATTTGGTTTCGCCCGGATTTCATCCTAAAGCAGGAATGGTAAAAGATATGGCCGCTGCTGCAGTGCTTATAACCGCTATTTTTTCTCTGGTTATTGCGTTCATTATATTTCTACCTAAAATTTTATTGTTGATCCTGTAATGTTTAGTTATAATGGTATTTTTTATTCAGCAATCGCTGCAATTCCCAAGTAAGCAGGGATGACCCTGCACCTACTAATGCGCCTCCCAATACGTCGCTTGGGTAATGCACCCCTAAATACATCCTGGAATAACCAACAGTCGCAGCATAAGCATAGGCAGGCACTACAACATACCATTTATGAAATGACAAGGTAAGCGAAGTGGCTGTAGCAAATGCAATGGAAGTATGCCCGGACGGAAAGGAGTAATCGGTTTCATTAGTTTTACCTACAATAAGATTAGGATACGCAATATAAGGCCTTTGGCGGTGGGTTAATTGTTTTAACACCACCGTTGCCCCCTCTGCAATTAGAATTGAACCACCTGTTTCAAATGATTTTATGGTCAAGTCCCGGTCATGGTTTATAAAGCCTGTTATCAGCATTGTTGCCGGTACTGCCGCAAATGTTACATAAACGGAATTTGAAACGAACCGCCAACTTTTATCGGCAGGGCTTAAAGGCCCGTTTATTTTTTCCAGTAACCTCAGATCAAGACTTTGAGCACTTACCGCATGTAAGGAAATTTTCAGGAATAGGATTGATAGGAATAGATTTTTCATCATTTTTTTTACAAAAAAACATTTTTATAGGATAAAAGAAGCATTGGGGTTTTTTCTTTTATAAATTTAATCATTGATAGAAAACACCTTTCTAACTGAAAAATTGCAGTTCCCTTATCGGCTTAAAACAAGCGGCACAGGTACGTAAAACGCTTTAAAAAGAGATGTTTTCGGGGGCAAGGGATTTTAAATAACCAACAGCAACAACGCGCTGTGACATAGTCGTCCCTGTTTGGTAAAAAGTAGGACGGTAAATAGAAACCTACCTTAACTTACGAACTGCTAAGTTATGTTAAAGCTATAATTATCAACGCCATAATTACTGCCTTGAATCCTTTGTACTCATGAACTGACTCAACTGGCTTTGTTATACAAGATGGATAGGAATATATGCCGATAGCTAAAGAAGTACGCCCTTCATGCTTTAAAAGGACAAGCTGGCAGCGTTTGCAAAAAGCATGGCCAACGCCGGAGCGAAAGCCTGCTTCCGATGCAGTCCGCTGCCCTCCTGTTAAAGCTATTTTTCTTACCTTTCCCAATAAGGCCTAAAGATACTAACATACACTAATTGTATCCCTATACTTAGTTGACATTCAGTGTTCTTTTCACAAGAATTGCCTTTTGATAATCATATAATCCTGTATTGACTTTTTCTTGTGCTTTTACCGTTGGCTGTGGTATAGCTGGTTTTACATTATTGTCCTTTTTACAAGATACCAGGCTGATTACAGATGTAATCACTAATAAAGCAAATAACTTTTTCATAATTATAGGTTTTGTTTGTAATAATTGATTTTAACTAATTATAGTATATTATGAGAGCCTGTTTAAAATTTGTCCGATATGTTTTCTATGCTTCTTTTATCACCTAAAAAATGGCAGGCATCTGGTTTTGGTTTGTTTAAATTGACGCAGTCACCAATTTTTATAGGGTAAAAGAAGCATTGCCATTAATCCTGGGCATATAAAAGGATCTTGTATAAATTTAAACAGGCTCCAAGTATAAAAAACTTTATATGCAAAGATTTCATATAACTTCTTACGGTCCCGTAACTGGGTTCACAAATTGCCACATCGCACTATACCAACCTGTTTGAGCTCCCGAGTATTGGGCATAACCTGTAAGATTCTCAATGTGGATCATTTCAGATGTTTGCCACCTGTTTTGAATATTGATCCAGCTACCAGAAGCCGCAGGTGCCGACCACATCGCACTATACCATGTCGAATTGCCAGCAGTACATTCAACAGAACCATTTTGATCTTCTACATGCATCAGGTTTCCGGTGGCGCGGTTTTTTAACAGAAAATAGCCTCCTCCCGCATCAACTTTAGCCCACTGGTAATTAGCTGTTGTTGGGCTGGTTCCATAAGAAACTTTACCATTCCCTGAATCATATAAATAACTGGTGGACTGATACCGGTTGATAATTTGATAATAAGTAGTTCCCGCACTCTGGTTGGTGGTGAGCACCTTATATTGATAGGCGGCCAAAGAAGTTTGCGAGCCTGAAGTTAAGGTTACCGCACTACCTGAGTAAGCATCTTTGTAACTGCCTGCAAACCCCGCCGGGATCGTATAGCTTGATGTAGCGTTCCTAAGGTTAACCATGACCACCACCTTTTCGGTGCCCGAAATTTTGGTGAAAGCACAAACATTGGCATCCGAATAGCTTGTCATTGTGCCCCTGCGTATAGCTGTGCTACTTGTCCTGTAATTGAGCACCTTTGTAAATTCGGCGGTTATATTGGCATTCTGGCTCCAGTCGATTTTTACATTTGTATACGGCCAAAAGATTTGCTGGTTAAAAGCTACTTCCTGGCTGCCAAAAAGAAAAGGGACGCCCCGCATGTAGGCGCAAACAACGAAGTTGGCCATTACACCGGCCGTGCCTTTAAAAACCTTGATGGCGTTACCGTCGGATGACCCGTCCACGTCATGGTTATCAGTGTACCTGATTATTTGCTGACTTCCAGTTGCGTTGGTGTATTCGTAGTTAGTAGAGTTGGTAATATCCGTTGATACGTTTTCTCCGTTAAGGCTGATCTTTTTTAACGCGTTATAGTAAAACTGGTCTCCAAAATTGAAGTCAAAACCTGTCTGGAAATTTTCGCGGCGGTCGCCTTCGGCAAACATCAGCAGTTTGTGCGAGCTGATTCCCCTGAGGTTATTGATGGCTTGAGTCCAGAAATCAAGCGGTGGGTTATTGGCGAAATCGCAACGAAACCCATCAACGTTGGCTGCAAATACCCAATAGCGCATAGCGTTGATGATGGCCGTTCTCATGCTGGTATTGCCAAAATTTAAACCGGCTACGTCAGGGAATGAGGCAAGCTGCAAAATGTTGTTGTTGCCGTCACGGTTGTACCAATCCGGATGTTGGGTTGTCCAGGGATGGTCCCATGACGTTCCGTTCACAACAAAATCTAAGATTACAGCCATACCGCGGCTGTGCGCGCCATCTACCAGGGTACGCAGATCGGTTAAGCTACCATATTCTGCCGCCACCGAATTAAAGTCTTTAATAGAATAAGGGGAGACAGAGCTTTTGGAATCGGTGCCGTGGGGATACACGGGCATAAGGTAGATAACATTGGTGCCCACTGCCTTGATATTATCCAATCGGGCTGTAACTCCGGCCAGGTTGCCGGCGGCACTAAAAGGCCGGATATTTACCTGGTATAGGTTAACATCCATGGGATAGGGAACGCCTGCAAAGGGGGTTCCATACTGTGGAGGGTCTTGAGCGTGGGCACTGTTCATAAACAGTACCGAGAAAAGCAGTAACGCAACTTGTAGCCCCTTTCGCCAGAAACAGGCAAAAGGGTTTAGGGATTTTGTTTTCATAATTTATCACGTTTATAATTGGTTTCTTTCAAAATCACTTTCATAGGGCCTTATCACAGCATTTTAATTTGCTGTATGCCTCAATAAAAATAATTTGCTCCTCCTATGTTGCGCTTATTTTAAGCCCAACTGTCGGAGTTGATTTAAAAGTAATATTTAACGTCGGTATATAATGGCATGCCTGGTTAGTTCATGCTGCCCAAACGTAATTAAAAACTTACAGGAAATCATGAAAGGAAGAAGTAATATAGAATTAAAATCAGAATGAAAATTTAAACAATCTGATTTATAAAAAGTTGTATATTCAAATTGAAAATAATATATGAATTTTTTATTGTTGGAGGCGATAGAAATAGCTGTATAAAGCCCTGTTGTTTGTATTTATCAATACTTAGGGCCTGTTTAAATTGACACAAGATCCTTCAATAGGCTCAGGATTAATGCCAATGCTTCTTTTACCCTAAGAAAATTAGTGTTTGCGTCAATTTAAATAAAACAAAACCAAATCCTTGCCATTTTTTAGGTGATAAAAGAAGTATAGGAAAAATATCGGACAAATTTTAAACAGACTCTAATAATTGTCAACATCATGTACTTATTTAACAAGCGTTACTGGTATTTGTTAATCACATGCACACTTCTTAATTATAATGCTTCGGCACAAACAACAATTAAAAAACTTCCTGCTAAAAAAACAACAACAGCTCCGGAGATTGATGGTAATTTAAATGACAAAGTTTGGAAAGACGCACCTGTTGCAACAGATTTTATTGAACTAAGCCCTACGGCAGGCAGGCATGAAAAACCGGAGGAACGTACCGAGGTCCGCATCTTATATGACAACAACGCTATTTACCTCGGTGCCCGCATGTATGAAACAAATTCAAAAAAAATAGCACATGAACTGGCTGATAGAGATAATTACGGGAATGCTGATTACATCGGCATCATACTCGATACTTACTTGGATGGAATTAATGGCTCCGGTTTTTATGTTACGGCAGCAGGGGTTCAGTTTGATGCCAAATATTCAAACGGTGGTACAGAAGATGCCAATTGGAATGCTGTTTGGCAAAGCAAAGTAAAAATCGATAAGAACGGTTGGACTGCCGAAATAAAAATACCTTTTTCTGCTTTACGGTTTCCTAAGAAAGACACACAAATATGGGGAATGAACTTGGTGCGTAAACGGCAGTCAGAACAGAAAAAAATGTTTTGGAATGAAATTGACCCTAAAAAGAACGGCTTTATCAACCAGGAAGGCCAGTTAACAGGTATAGAAAAATTAACACCCCCGCTCAGGCTTTCGTTTTACCCGTATGTCTCTACTTATTTTAACAATTATCCCTATAACAAAGCAGGTGTTCAAAACACAACCCACTCTATAAACAAGGGTATGGATATAAAGTACGGCATTAATGAGAGCTTTACGCTTGATTTAACTTTGATACCGGATTTTGGACAGGTTCAGTCGGACAACCAGGTATTGAATTTAACACCCTTTGAAGTAAAATACAACGAAAACAGGCCTTTTTTTACGGAAGGCACAGAGTTGTTCAATAAAGGTAATTTATTTTACTCACGCAGAATTGGAGGCATACCCATTAATTATAGCAATATTGTTTTAAACAACCACGAAGCTGTTGTTCAAAACCCGTCGGCATCTAAATTGCTTACAGGTGCCAAACTAACAGGCCGTTCTGTCAACGGCCTTGGTATAGGTATTTTAAATGCCGTAACACAACCGATGTACGCTATACTTCAGGATTCTGTTGCAGGAGGAAGCCGCAAGGCACAGACTGCGCCTACTACCAATTATAATATTCTGGTTTTGGATAAAAATTTAAAATATAATTCTTCTGTTACTTTAATAAATACAAATGTTGCCCGTTTTAGTAAAGATTATAATGCTAATGTAGGGGGCTTTGTATTTAACCTGAACAACCCTAAAAACACTTATGGCCTGTCCGGATTTGGCTTTATTAGTGATTTATCCTATTCAAACAAAAGCAGTATAGCAGGTTATACCTATGAAGCCAGCGGAGGCAAAAAATCAGGTAATTTTACTTGGAACATAACCGAAGATTTTGCAAGTGAAAACTACAGTCCAAACGATATCGGGCAGTTAAACCATCCTAATTATTTTGATCATAATATTAATGTACAATATTCAAATTTTAAGCCTAAAAAATATTTTACACGGTGGCAGCTTTGGAGCCATACCTACTATTCGCGCCGGGTTGCACCAGCAGCCGAACAAGCATTAAATGAATCACTGGGAGGCAACTTCAATTTAAAAAACTTTTGGTCTGGTTATTTTGACCTGAATAAACAATATACAGGACAGGATTTTTATGAACCCAGGATTGAAAATAGTTTTTACAGAACCCCTGTTGCTTATAATTTTGAGGGCGGCTTAAATACCAACCGAGTTAAAAAGTTAAGTGGAGGTTTCTTTTATTCTAAACGATTGGTGACTAATGGTGAAAATGGCAGAAGCAGTTTTACGCGGGTATATTATAATTTAAGGATTAATAACGAGTTTTCTTTTGGCCAGAATATAAGTTATAATCCCGTACATGATTATATAGGGTTTTTTTCGACCGGAAGTAATAGTACAGTTTCAGTATTTTCTTTATACAATCTCAAAACAGTTGAAAATACATTTACTTTAAAATATACTTTCAATAATGTAATGGGATTGAATCTTAGGGCAAGGCATTATTGGTCTAAGCGCAATAACTTTAAAAATTACACTTTACAAAAAGATGGAAATTTGTTAGGGTATATAAACACTCCTTATGGGCCAAGTTCAGATACAGACTTTAACACGTTTAATCTTGATCTGATTTATGCCTGGGAATTTTCGCCTGGAAGTCAGTTGAGTATTGCTTATAAAAATGCGTCCGTTACAAGCAATAACCAAGCTACCAGTGGTTATTATTATAACCTGTTTAATACCTTTAAGCAACCCCAGAACAATAATTTTTCAATCAAACTGCTTTATTATATTGATTACCAGAATTTGAAAAGGTCACTTTTTAAAAGTTGACCCTAATAAGGGCCTTTTTAAAATTTGCTTAATAAGATTTCCATGCTTCTTTTATCACCTAAAAAATGGTAAGCACTTAGTTTTTAATTTATGTTAAATTGATGAAGGCACCATTTTTTATAGGGTAAAAGAAGCATCGGCATTAATCCTGGGCCTATAAAAGGATCTTGTATAAATTTAAACAGCTTCTAAGATATTTAAAAAAGTTGTATGTAAAAAAGTTAAAAAAGAGCTGCCGTTAATTGCCGGATAATTTATTGATTATGAATAACGGCAACCCGGGTTAGCATGACCAATTATCCAAGCAATCTGACGGGCAGCCCATGGCAATAGATATCAAATTTTAAGATACCAAGTGAAGCTTTTTTTTGGATGGATACAATAGGCGAAATTCGAAAAATTATGAACGTTTAAATAATACAAGTGTTGCAATGGTACTTTATTATCCATAAGAATTATGTTGAACCGTTCTTAAACAGCTTTTAAAAGCATAACTGAATCACATTTTCTATTATATATAGGGCTGACTGCAGCCTGGCAAAACAGACATAGGCCAACATTATACTCTGCAATACAATTTGTAGTCCCGCCATAAGTGCAGGAAGCAAACATGGTGTGATTACAGCAGGAGACAATTATCAGATTGTAATCGCCTTACCGGATTTGCCCCCTCCTTTTCTAAACAGACTATTATCCTTGCCAAAAAATAGGATGGGGAAAGCTACGTGCACAAACCTCTGCCCTTATCAACTGACCGTCCCCAAAGACAAGAAGCCGGCCAGGTGCGTCTTGCGGGTAACTTCCATTGATGCCAAACGGCGAAGAAACAATACCTTAACAAGCTATAAGACAAGACTGGACAGCATTGTCTGTTTATACCTGACCGGCTCTACATACCAAAAGGCACAGCAAAAGAAAAAATAGGACAGCGGTTTTTAACCTTCTTATAACGCGGCCGTTATAAGAAGGCCCGTTATTTTAATTGGCGCTTCAAGGTAACATGTAAAGGTGTGCCACTATAATCTATCGCCAATGCAATAGAGTCAGTGTATAACTTGCCCTTGTGTGGGTAGTTCACGCCGTTCAGGTTAAAATCAAACGAAATCTCGTTACCGGCAATTTTACCATTTTCAACAGTCCCTGTACCATAAACGCTTTCGCCAGTACCCGTAAGCTTAGTGCCATCGGCCTTAAAAACGTAATTGAGTTGTGCGGTCTTACCATCAGGGGTAAGTAATGGCCCTGCCCAGTTACCGGAAATATCTGCAATGGCGGCTAAGGCAATGCCTATACTACCGATCAGCAGCAGAACTACAATAGTTGTTTTTTTTATTTGCATTTTAAATTGGTTTAGTATTAACCCTGTATAATATTTATTAAGCAGAGGTACAAAAATAAATGGGACAAGCGGTAATGTTTTTTCGCTTGTCCCATCTGGTAGCCCGTAGGGGAATCGAACCCCTGTTTCTAGAATGAAAATCTAACGTCCTAACCCCTAGACGAACGGGCCTTAAAACTAATCAAATCAATAAAATAACTTTTCGTATTTAATTAAGCTACAATTTTTTAACCTGCCGCAAATATATAACTCTTGTAATCCCCAACAATACCTTTTTATTTAAATTAAACATACTCCGCCTTTATCTCCAATAAGGGCTCTTTTAAATTTTATTAAACTCAGAGCCTGTTTAAATTTACACAAGATCCTTCGATATGCTCAGGATTGATGCCAATGCTTCTTTTACCCTATAAAAACTGGTATCTGCATCAATTTAAATAAACCAAAACCAAATGCTTTGCCATTTTTTAGGTGATAAAAGAAGTATAGAAAACATATTGGACAAATTTTAAACAGGCTCTTAAATTCAGAAGATTTCCAATAATATGACAACCTGTTTGAAATTTGGCTCCCCGTTTCTTATGCTTCTTTTAAAAGTATAGGAATCCAATACTGATTTTTACATTCTAAAAGAAGTATTTAATTTTTTTAGAAACCGTCTAAATTTATATCAGTCTGTTTTTTGTGCTTCTTTTATCACATAAAAAACATTGACCTTACTATATTTTTTTGTTAAAATACAATACAGACACGGATTTTTTAGGGCTAAAAAAAACATGTGGTTTTTTCAAAGAAGTTGTTTAAACTTTATTAGTTAAACGGGTTGAAACCCATTTTTACAATATGTGCCGAGCCTACGGCTCTTCAAAAACTGTTGGCCCAGAAAAATCCGCCTACTGGTTCAACTCTGCCTAACATAAGTTTAAACAACTTCAAATATAAATCTAGACAGCTTCTTAAAAAAAATTTAAAAGACCCCAATTCCAGTAAATTTATTTAAAAAAACTGTTTTAATTATTGATTTGTAGAAAAAAGAAACATTACTTAAGGTTTTTTATAAAATTCTAAAGTTTATTAAGTTTTAAGATGTTTTTTCTGATTTTTTTACCAAAATTTCATATTTTATAAGAAATAAAAATATAAAAGTTAATTAATCAACATTGATTTATAATCATTATTAGTTTATTGATAATGATTGTATAAAAATCATTAATTTACACAAAAATTCTAATAAAATTATCCTATCCTGAAACGTTTTTTAATGTAAAGCAGGGTGAAAGCAGAATAAGTTTTCAGGAGGAAAAACATTAATCATTATTAACAATAAATACAGTAAGATTTAAACAGAAACAATGCCTATGAATAAATAAAAACGCTCCCTAAAAAGAGCAGGAGTGATGAAGCCACCCCTGCCTTAAAAACACTTAAAACCCTTTAAACTTTTGATAACCTATTTTATTGGGAAAGGGATCACTTTGTCTCATTAAATCAACAAAACCAATCAAATCTATGCAAAAAAGCAGTGAAAAGAATGCTCTTTTAATCAAGTTCATGCGCTCTTCCGTTTTACAGTTTATCACCGTCATGATGCTTTGCGGGACAACGTATGCCAGTCCTGAGTTTGGCAAGAATATCTTTAAAAGAAGAATCCCGATCAATCTAAAAAATAGTACCCTAAAAGAAGCATGGGGCAATACCCGGAACAAAGCTATGCAAGAACGTACCATTACAGGGAAAGTTGTTTCCAAAACGGATGGTTCAGCCTTGCCCGGCGTTAGTGTGATGATCAAAGGGACCAACAAAGGCACGGTTACCGATGGGGAAGGAAAGTATAAAATTTCCATTCCCGGGAGTTCAAGCGTTTTGGTTTTTACCTACATCAGTTTCCAAACCCAGGAAGCAGTTGTAGGCAACCTGGCTGTGATCAACATACAAATGATAGAAAGTTCTAAAAATTTAAACGAGGTTGTCGTAACAGCGGCTGGCATCAGGCGGGAAAGATCAACTTTAGGCTATTCGGTTAGTACGGTCAGTGGGGATAAACTGGCCCAGAAATCAGAACCGGATCCTTTGCGGGCCTTGACCGGTAAAGTTGCAGGTGTCAATATCCAGTTATCCGGCGGTGTGGCCGGTGGTGGCACAAATATCACTATCCGCGGTAATTCTTCTCTCAATGGCAACAACCAGCCTTTGTTTGTAGTGGATGGCGTGCCGTTTGATAATTCAAGTTTTACTAACGTTGGTGCAACCAGCGTTGGCGGTGCAGGCGTTACCAACCGTGCTTTTGATATTGACCCCAATAACATCCAAAGCATGACGGTGCTGAAAGGTGCGGCAGCAGCAGCCTTGTATGGATCGAGGGCGGCGAACGGTGCGATCATCATCACGACTAAATCCGGTAAAAAACAAAGCCGGAAAGGAACAGAAATTACGTACAGCACTTCTTATGCTTTTGAAAATGTTTCCGGCCTGCCGGATTATCAAACCAAATATGGGCAAGGCACCAATAATGATTACCGACACGGCGTTTATGCTTCCTGGGGACAGCCTTTTGTTGGCGTTCAAAGTATTTTGCCTACCCGCGCAACCATTCCGCAGCAATTGACCCGGCAGTTCAGTTCGGCCATATTTCCACAGTTTTATCAGGCTGATGGCGTTACACCGATACAAGTGCCTTATCAATCTTTTGCTAAAGAAAATGTAAAGAACTTTTTTCAAACCGGAAATGTGTATGAAAACGCACTTTCTATTTCTTCCGGAAGTGAAAAAGGAAACTTTACAGCAGGTTTCTCCAGAACAGATAATAACGGTGTGGTCCCTAACAATGAGATCAGCCGTACTTCGATCAACGTTGGCGGAAACATCAAGTTGGAAAATAAATTTTATGCCAGCGGTTCCATCAATTATGTAATTACCGATCAGAAAACGCCACCGGTAGGCGGTACAACAGGTTCGATCATGGCAGCCTTAATGTACACGCCAACCAGTTATGACCTTACCAATTATCCTTACGAAAATCCTATTGATAAAAGTAATGTTTATGATTACACCGGGGTCGATAACCCTTACTGGTCTGTAAAGCACAGTATTTCCACCAGTAATGTGGACCGCTATTATGGAAATTTAGTGCTTGGGTTTGATCCATTATCCTGGTTAAATATCCAGAATACCGCTGGTTTTAACGCTTATACAGACAGAAGGGTGAATGTGCGTGGAAAAGGGGCTTCGTCCTATCCGAACGGTAGTATTACGGTAGATAATATTTACCGGCAGGAATTAGACAATACCTTTTTAGTTACGGCAAACAAAGCATTGACCCATGATTTGAATCTGCGCTGGATTGTAGGCAACAACATCAACCAGCGTTTAACCAACCGTACTGCTTTTTATGGTGATAATATTATCGTTGCAGATTTAAATACCATTACCAATACCAGTTCTGTTACACCAATACAATTAGTAAACAACAGGAACATACTGGAGCAAAGGTTCTATGCTTTTTTTACCGATATAACTTTCGATTATAAAAACTATGCTTCTTTAAATTTGGTTGGCCGTAATGATGTTTCTTCTACCTTGCCCCCAAATAACAGAAGCTATTTTTATGGCGGTGCAAATGGCTCATTTATCTTTACCAAAGCGTTTAAACTACCAACCAATATTTTAAATTTTGGTAAGATTAGAGGTGGTTATACACGCGTAGGAAACGAAGCAACGCCTTATCAAACCGCGGAATTTTTCCTGGTAAATTCGCCTTTAGGGGCAACTTCGGGCATAGGTTCTATCGGTTCGCCTTTTACACCTGCCGGCGGCAGTACCTACAATTCTGTTACACAGGCCAACTTATTGACCAATGCCAACTTAAAACCCGAATTTATTACGGAGTTAGAAGTAGGTACAGAATTGCAGTTTTTTGATAACCGTATCGGCATAGACTTTACTTACTATAATAAAAAGAGTACGTCGCAAATATTCGAAGTAACGGCAGCGCCTTCATCCGGTTATACTTCTCAGATTTTAAACCTGGGGAAAGCAACAAACACTGGGATAGAAATTGCTTTAAACTTGTCGCCTATCCGTACAAGTAATGGTTTTAACTGGGATATTTCATCTGTATTTACCCGTAACCGAAATATCATTAATGATCTTGGAGGCTATAAGCAGTTTGTTTATGGCGGCGTTAACGGTACAAGCAGCGTACACATTCTTGGCCGGCCTTACGGTTTGATTTATGGCAATGCTTATGCCCGGGACAATGCAGGTGATATCCTGATCGATCCGAATACAGGTAAACCTTTGGTATCCGGTGCTTTGCAGGCTATTGGTAATCCTAATCCCAATTTTATCCTCGGTATAACCAACTCATTTACTTACAAAAATTTTTCTTTAAATGTGTTGTTTGATTGGAAGCAAGGCGGTCAGTTATATTCCAATACGGTTGGCCAGATGCTTTCCCGCGGCGTAACTAAAGACACGGAAGACAGAGAATTTCAAATCGTTTCTCCGGGTGTATTAGGCGTTGCCGGTACTTTAAAACCGCTGCTGGATGCCAATGGCAAAACCATCCCGAACAACGTAGGTATTTCTTACGAAGATTATTTCTTTAATAACGGTTTAGGCCCGGGCGGTGTGGATGAAGGCAATATATTTGATGCTACCGTTTTCCGGCTTCGCGAAATTGCGCTGGCTTACCAAGTGCCAAAAAGCTTCCTGAAAAGAACACCATTTGGTTCAGCTTCTATTTCTGTAAGCGGCCGGAATCTTTTCTATTACGCGCCGAACTTTCCTAAATACACCCATTTTGATCCGGAAGTAAGTTCATTGGGCGTGGGCAACTCGCAGGGTTATGATAACCTTGCCGTGCCGACAACCAAACGGTTTGGTATCAATCTCAGGTTCAGCTTTTAATTAGGAAGATCAATTTTTTAAATCAGTTAACGTTATGAAATTCAAATACAAAAAATACATACTTCTTTTAACAGGCATTTTATTAGTTAACAGCTCCTGCAAAAAGTTTGTGGATATTAATGCTGATCCTAATAATCCAACTACTGCCCAGCTCTCGTTGTTATTGCCTGGTACGCAAATATCAATGGTGGGCAATATGTACCAGTTAAACAGTGGTACTTCAACCTTTGTGCAACATACTATATTTACTACCGGCCAAAGCCGTTATCAGCAGCAGGGAACAGATTTTAGTAATTCCTGGGATGGTTTTTACAGTCAGACTTTAAATGACCTGGAAGCAATTATTACCACCGGAACTGCCCAGCAGCAATGGGGCTATGTTGCGGTTGCCCAACTGGAAAAAGCCTATTTGTATAGTTTAATGGTAGATATGTGGGGCGATATACCTTATACCGAAGCAGAATTGGGACAGGCAAACGGAAGTCCGGTTTTAGAAAGCGGAGCGGCTATTTACGAAAAGTTACTGGTTTTAATAGATGCAGGAATTGCAGATGCCAACAAAGTAGCCGCAACTACTTTAGTTCCGGCCACTTCTGATGTGTTTTATGCAGGCACTAAAACTTCCTGGATCAGTATGGGCAACTCACTGAAATTGAAGCTTTATAACCAGATCCGTAAAGTTGATCCAACCCGTTCTGCAACGGCTATCAAAGCAATCATCAGCAGCGGCGCACCACTAATAAGCACTAACTCCCTTGATTTTACTTTTAAGTTTGGCTCTTCTCAAAACCCAAACAACCGCCATCCGTGGCACCGTGCCGATTACCAGGCAGGTAAAACTTTTTACACCAGCCAGTCGTGGACAGATTTATTGTTAAACAGCGATGACCCGCGCCTGCGCTATTTTATTTTCCGGCAAAACGCAACCGCCGGCTTAAACAATGCTACCAACAGTAACGGTTATTATGGCCGTAACCCGGGCGATGGTACAGCCGCACCGGCTGATCAGTCCAGAAGATCAACTTTTGGCATTTATCCGGCTGGTGGTTTGTATGATAATGCCCCGATCAATAGCCTCACAGCAGCAAACCTTTTTTTAACCAATACCGGCGCTACCGGATCAGTAAAAGTAGTAGCCGTTACCGATGGAACAGGTGCAGGTGTAATGCCTTTAATTACCAATGCCATGGTTAAATTCATCCGGGCAGAAGCCGCGTTAACTTTAGGGACAGGGGATGATGCCAGGCAATATTTAGGTGATGCCGTTACGGCAAATTTAAACAGCGTGAGCACTTATGCCGCAGCAAATGGCGGCGTGGCGTTAACTCCGGCAACCATAACCGGTTTTGTAAACCGATTGCTTGCCCAATACGATGCTGCAAATGCTGCCGGAAAACTCAACCTTGTGATGACGCAGAAGTATATCGCTTTGTACGGAAACGGGATGGAAGTTTACAACGATTACCGCCGCACTGGCCTGCCTGTTTTACGCACACCGCTATCGCCGCTTAATGTTTTTCCGCTTCGGCTGTATTATTCTCAAACAGAATTATCGGCAAATACTGTTTTTGGGGCAAATGCAAGCGCCATACAGGTAGCGCAACAAACCACGCCTGTTTTTTGGAATAAGTAAGTTTAAAATGCAACAAAAAAACAGTGATAAAAGAAGCATCCTCAAACTAAAACATCAACATGAAAAATTTTCTACTGGCCATAGCCTTAATTTTATCAGGATTAACAGCCTGTAAAAAAGTGCAGTATGAATGGCAGGATTATACTTATACCGCTGCGCCGATTGTAACAATTGATACCATAAAAACAGCATTGCCAACCCGGCAAAACGGAAAAGTGTCTTTTTTTAATTTAAAAGATGCTAACCTGGCCAACGAGCAGTTTTCGTTTAGCCTGAATTGGGAAGGATTTGGAAAGGCAACCGTAGATACTATTGAAGTTTATACCAGCTTTAATAAAGCAGAAGCAAGTGTTCCTGCCTACCCGATCGTGATATCTTATCCGGGCAACCAATATCCAAACATTGCCCAGTTTCCGCTACCGAGCATTGTTGGCAAAAATGATAAATTGTACGAAAAGGTTACCGTTTTTCCTAAAACCTACACTTTTACAGCAGCACAACTGGCCGCTATTTCCGGCATCAGTTTAAGTTCGGCAGCGGTAAATGATTACTTTTTATTCAAGTTTATTCTACATTTAACGGATGGCCGGAGAATAGTTACTTTCTTTAATAATGTTTGTGATGAATCTCGCGGAGAACCTGGTGATTGCCGCACCGGCGTACGGTTTAAAAGCCAGTAATTTCAGTTGGTTTTCATTTAAAATCATTCATAAAATAAATTGAGTTTATAAAGCACGGATCATGATCATCAAAAAAAGATGGATAAAAACAGCATCGTTGTTATTGCTGACAGCCGGTTTCAACCAGCAAACTTTTGCACAGGAAGAAGCTCCCGAACCAAAAAAAGTTACAGTAGCAGGCAAACAATACACCAGCGAAATCAGCACAATTGCCAATAAAACTGCCGTAAAAAAAGCATTTCAAACACTAATTGACCTGGAGCCGCAAACGCATCAGGATCATTATTTGCTGACAGAAATTCCTGCTCCGCCATACAAAGAAATGGTTCGGGCAAAAAAATATGCCGAAATGCTGAAAGCTGCCGGTGCCGATTCTGTTTGGATTGATAATGTGGGCAACGTAATAGCCAAACGTAAAGGTAAATCAGGCAAAAAGACAGTGGTATTGGAAGCGCATTTAGATACGGTTTTCCCCGAAGGAACAGATGTAAAAATCAAACACAAAGGCGATACTTTATACGCGCCGGGCATTTCTGATGATACCAGAGCACTTGCCGTTGTGTTAAGCGTGCTAAAAACAGTAGAAAAAACAAATATAGAAACGGATGCCGATGTATTGTTTGTGGGTGCCGTTGGCGAAGAAGGACAAGGAGATTTACGCGGTGTAAGAAACTTGTTTAGTACAAACGGCCCAGGTAAAATTGATTCCTACATTGCCGTAGATGGAACCGGTGTTGACCGTATTGTAAATGCCGGTTTGGGTTCTCATCGCTACCGTATTACTTTTAAAGGTTTGGGCGGCCATTCTTCCGGTGCTTTCGGATTGGCCAATCCGCATAATGCTTTAGGAGCTGCCATACATTACTGGACGAAAGATGCTGACCGTTTTGTACGTGAAAAAGGAGTGCGTGTTACTTACAATGTAGGCGTTGTTGGCGGCGGAACTTCTGTTAACTCTATTCCTTTTGAATCCTGGATGGAAGTGGATATGCGTTCAGCTAATCAGGAACGATTGGCCGGAATCGACAAACTGTTACAAGCAGCAGTGCAAAAAGCTTTGCAGGAAGAAAATCAGATGAAAATGATCGGGCCGGATTTAAAGGTTGAAATAAAACTGCTTGGCGACAGGCCTTCGGGAGAAGAAACCGCAACGCTTCCGCTGGTACAAGAAGCTATTGCTGCAACCAGTTATATTCATGCAGAGCCAAGCCTTGGCGTAAGTTCTACCAACGCAAATATTCCAATATCAAAAGGTGTTCCGGCGGTATGCATCGGCAGCGGCGGTAAATCCGGCGGCGCTCATGCTTTAGGCGAATGGTGGCTGGATGATAAAGGATACCAGGCCGGCCAACGTGCCTTGCTGCTGCTGCTTGCCGAAGCAGGTGTGGCCAAATAATTTACTAAAAGAGGAAACCAACTAAACCAACAACAATGACTAATAAATTTTACCACATGCTTCTTTTACCGATGCTTTTTTATGCATCTGTATTGCAGGCACAAAAAGTTCCTTCGCCCAAAGAGTTTTTTGGGTTTAATATCGGCGACGATTACAAGCTCACCAATTACACACAAGCATCAGCTTATTTTAAAAAGCTTGCTGCTTCTGATCGTACCAAATTGGTTGATATCGGCTTAACAGAAGAAGGCCGGCATCAAGACATGCTGATTGTTTCTTCTCCAGAAAACATCAAAAAACTAGCTCGTTTTAAAGATATTTCTCAAAAACTGGCGCATGCAAATGGTTTAACAGATGTTCAGGCAAAAAGCCTTGCTGCAGAAGGGAAGTCTGTAGTTTGGATTGATGGCGGCCTGCATGCCACAGAAGTTGTTGGCGCACATCAACTGATCGAGACGATGTATCAATTGGTAACCCGCAACGATGAGGAAACGCTGAATATTTTAAAGAACGACGTGATCTTGCTGACACATGCCAATCCGGATGGGCAGGAATTGGTATCGAACTGGTACATGCGCGAAGCTGATCCGAAAAAGCGAAAAATGGATGTGCCCCGTTTATGGCAGAAATATGTTGGCCATGATAATAACCGCGATTTTTACATGATGAACATGAAGGAAAGCCAGAACATCAGCAAGCAGCTGTTTGTAGAGTGGATTCCGCAGATCATGTACAATCACCATCAGCGCGGCCCTGCCGGTTCTGTTTTAGCCGGCCCGCCTTACCGTGATCCTTTTAATTATGTTTTTGATCCGCTGATTGTAACCAGTATCGATGCAGTTGGTGCAGCCATGAACAACAGGCTTAATGTAGAAGGCAAACCAGGTTACACACAACGTGCCGGTTCTCAGTTTTCTACCTGGTGGAATGGTGGTTTACGTACTACGCCTTATTTTCATAATATGGTTGGATTGCTTACCGAAATCATCGGAAACCCAACGCCGGAAACCGTTGCTTTGGTGCCGGACCGTTTAATTCCTAACGGTGCTACGCCAAACCCGGTTGTACCACAGCAATGGCATTTCCGCCAGTCTATTGATTATTCTGTTTCGTTAAATTATGCTGTGTTGGATTATGCCGCCCGTTATCGCAGCCAACTGTTGTATAATATTTATAAAATGGGGAAAAATGCAATAGACCGCGGTAGAAGCGACCACTGGACTTTTTATCCTAAATACATTGATTCGATAAAAACAGCTTATGCAAAAGATAAAAAAGCAGCTAAAAAAGACAGCAGCCGAAATCAATCCGGCGAGTTTTCTTTTGGCCGGGAAGATACCATTCCTAATAAATATTATACCGCAATATTAAAAAACCCGGTTAACCGTGATGCCCGCGGTTATATTATTCCGGCTAATCAGACCGATTTTCCAACTGCCGTAAAATTTATCAATGCATTGTTATATTCTGGCATCCAGGTTCAAAAAGCTACTGCCGATTTTACCATTGCCGGGAAAAAATATCCTGCCGGTTCTTACATTGTCAAAACCGACCAGGCATTTCGTCCGCATGTGCTGGATATGTTCGAGCCGCAGGACCATCCAAACGATTTCCAATATGAAGGCGGCCCGCCAATCCGCCCTTATGATTCGGCAGGTTGGACGCTGGCTTTCCAAATGGGCGTAAAATCCGACCGGATGACAGATGCTTTTAACGGTCCTTTTCAAGTAGTTCCTTACGGCGCTATTCAATCTCCCCCAAAACAAAACCTGGCAGCTGCTGCCAAAGCCGGTTATTTGTTAAGTCCTTCCATTAACAATGCTTTTATTGCTGTTAATGATCTGCTTAAAGCTGGTGTTGAGGTTTTTCGCCTGCCAAAAGGAGTAGCGGGCACACCAAACGGACCGGGAACTTTCTTTATTCCTGCTTCTGCAAAAGCACAAAATGTACTGGTAAAAGAAGCATCAGATATTGGGCTAAAGGTTTCCGGTATTGCTGAAACGCCTGCCGCTGTGGTTAAAATTTCTCCGTTACGCATTGGTATTTTTAATACTTATGGCGGTTCCATTCCTTCGGGTTGGGTGCGCTGGCTGATGGAACAGTACCATTATAATTATACGCAAATCTATCCGCAGGAAATTGATGGCGGAAACCTCAACCAAAAGTACGATGTGCTGATTTTTGTTACCGGCGCTATCCCTGCTTTGGGAAGGGCAGAGGCTACGGCAGGCGAAGGCGGTCCGGGTCGTCAGCCCAAAGCGGATTCTATTGCTGCCGAATTCCGTCCGTGGCTTGGAAAGATTACTGCGGAGAAATCCATTCCTCAGCTTAAAAAATTTATGGAAGCGGGCGGAACGATTGTAACCATCGGCACCAGCACGAATTTGGCTTATCATATAGGTTTGCCGGTTCATAATTATTTAACCGAAAAAGGGGCTAACGGCAAAGAACGGCCGCTTCCGGGAACTAAATATTATATTCCGGGCAGTTTGTTAAAGGCAAGCTTTGATACTTCCGAACCTGCCAACTATGGAATGCCTGCACAAAACGATGTGGTTTTTGACAGAAGCCCGGTGTTTAAATTGGATGCAGGTGCCGAAGCAAAAGGGGTAAAAAGGCTGGCTTGGTTTGCAACCGACAAACCTTTGGACAGTGGCTGGGCATGGGGACAAAAGTACCTGAAAGATGGTACTGCTGCTTTTGTTGCCCCGGTTGGTTCGGGTGAAATGTATGCTTTCGGACCGGAAATTACTTTTCGCGGCCAGGCTCAAAGCACCTTTAGATTGCTGTTTAACCAGTTGTATTCTAATAAATAAAATTTTGTAAAGCACACCAACTTTTAGGTGGTAAAAGAAGCATTGGTTATTTTGCTGATGCTTCTTTTATAACCTTAAATATTTGTGTTTGCAAGATGGACAGCGAAAACATAAATCACCATAAATAACCAGTCGAAAAAATTTCATCAACCTAATGCTTTTTTTATGACCAAAAAAATATCATCCGCAATTGCAATGCTGTTATTGCTGTGCCTAAACGTTACGGCACAAACCGTTCCATCGCCAAAACAACATTTCGGTTTTAACATCGGCGATGATTACAAGCTGGCCAATTACACACAAACTGAAACCTATTTTAAAAGAGTGGCTGCTTCGTCCAACCGTGCCAAATTAGTTGATATTGGATTGACTGAAGAAGGCCGGCATCAATATATGATGATCGTTTCTTCTCCCGAAAACATCAAAAACCTGAACCAGTATAAAGAAATTTCGCAAAAGCTGGCCCGTGCCGAAGGTTTGACCGATCAGCAAGCACTTGCTTTGGCTGCAAAAGGTAAAGCAATTGTTTGGATTGATGGCGGATTGCATGCTACAGAAGTGGTTGGCGCGCACCAGTTGGTGGAAACGATGTACAATTTAGTTAGCCGGAAAGACCCGGAAACCATGCGGATTTTGGATAACGTGATCGTCCTGATGACACATGCAAACCCGGACGGGCAGCAATTGGTATCCAACTGGTACATGCAGGAAGCAGACCCTAAAAAACGCAACCTCAACATTCCGCGTTTGTACGAGAAATACATCGGCCATGATAATAACCGGGATTTTTACATGACGAACACTAAGGAAAGTACCAACATGAGCCGGCAATTGTTCGTGGAGTGGTTTCCGCAGATCATGTACAACCACCATCAGCGCGGCCCGGAAGGTTCCGTGCTGGCTGGCCCGCCTTACCGCGATCCTTTTAATTATGTTTTTGATCCGCTGATGATCACCGGGATTGATGCACTTGGCGCAGCAATGGACAGCCGTTTGAACGTGGAAAACAAACCTGGTTATACCCGATTGACCGGTTCCAGTTTTTCTACCTGGTACAACGGCGGTTTGCGCACTACCACGCAGTTTCACAACATGATCGGTTTGCTGACAGAGATTATCGGCAGCCCGACACCCGAAAAAATCCCTGTTGTTCCGGCCCGGTTAATTCCGAACGGTGCTACGCCAAACCCGGTTTTACCGCAGGACGTTTGGCATTTCAAACAGTCAATAGATTATTCCGTATCGCTCAATTATGCTATATTGGATTATGCGGCACGTCAGCATGATGAAGTATTGTTTAACATCTACCGGATGGGTAAAAATTCCATCGAACGGGGCAGTAAAGATTACTGGACGCTTTCGCCGAAACATTCTGATGCCATTATGCAGGCTTATAAAAACGATCAAAAAAACACCGATAAAAACAGTACCAGTACCGCCGGAGACCCATTGGGCTGGAACACCAGGGGAAGCGATATCCCGATGAAATATTATGATGCCGTACTGAAGAACCCGGAACTGCGCGATCCGCGGGGCTATATCCTGACTGCCGATCAGCCTGATTTTCCTACGGCAACAAAATTTATCAATGCCTTGATCAAAGCAGGTATTTCGGTACAAAAAGCAACCGCCGATTTTACGGTGGAAGGAAAAAAATATCCTACCGGTTCTTATATCGTCAAAACCGACCAAGCTTTTCGGCCGCACGTATTGGATATGTTCGGGCCGCAGGATTATCCGAATGATTTTTTGTATCCGGGCGGCCCGCCGATCCGCCCTTATGATGCTGCCGGATGGACCTTGGCTTTCCAAATGGGTGTGCATTTCGACCGAATCTTGACTGCTTTTAACGGCTCTTTTCAGCGTATTCCTTATGGTGAGGTTCAATCTCCCCCAAAACAAACCCTTGCTGCTGCCGCCGGAGCCGGTTATTTGTTGAGTTCTCAGATGAACAATTCTTTTATTGCGGTTAATGATTTGCTGAAAGCTGGCGTAGAAGTTTATCGCTTGCCAAAAGGAGCAGGAGGAACGGTAGAAACCGGTACTTTTTTCATTCCGGCAGGAACAAAAGCAAAAGCTGTTTTAGAAAAATCAGCAGCAAGTTTAGGGGTGAAAGTTGCAGGGATTGATCAAAAACCGGCAGATGCAGTAAAAATTTCTTCTATGCGTATTGCACTTTGGGATACTTATGGCGGATCGATCCCTTCCGGTTGGGTTAGATGGTTGATGGAACAGTATCATTTTCCGTACGAACAAATTTATGCGCCTGATATTGATGCCGGAAACCTCAAAAGTAAATATGATGTACTGGTTTTTGTAACGCGGGCAATTCCAGCAGTTGGCGGAGATGCGGTGGAGAGAGGCGGAGGCGAGCGTGCACCAAAACCGGAAGAAGTGCCTGCAGGATTTAGAAAAATGCTGGGCAGGATCACACCGGAAAAATCAATCCCGCAACTGAAAGCTTTTATGGAAGCCGGCGGAAATATTGTTGCTTTAGGCAGCAGCACTAATTTAGCTTATCATTTAGGCCTTCCGGTCCATAACGAATTGGTGGAGAAAAACAGCAACGGGCAAGAACGGCCGCTTTCGGGCACAAAATATTATATTCCGGGAAGTATTTTACGTGCAAACATTGATCCGGCCCAGCCCGCAGCCTGGGGAATGGACACCGAAGCCGATGTTGATTTTGACAATAGCCCGGTTTTTAAATTGGATGCAAACGCTGCCGAAAAAGGGGTCAAGCCGATTGCTTGGTTTACTACTGATAAACCTTTACGCAGCGGATGGGCTTGGGGCCAGGCTTATTTAAAAGATGGCGTGGCCGGATTTGTAGCACCGGTTGGAACTGGAAAATTGTATGCTTTTGGCCCGGATATTACTTTTCGCGGCCAATCGCACGGTACGTTTAAATTACTTTTTAACCAATTGTATGGATTCAGGTAATTTAAACTGAAGTGGCAAAAAGCCAGTATTGATTTGCTTGTTAAATTTCAATCAGCAGATCAAGATAAATGGTACTCAAAAACTACTTGGATTTGCGGCTTAAACAACACCGGACAAACAATTATCTTTTATTCTTTATGCACATCTTCTTTGCCTGCACCATTTCTCTTTGTTGCCATTGATCCGGAGTAAAGAGCCCTGATTTTATAGGGGTAAAAAGAGTATGGTCTTATTTGCTTTTCTGTTTTTAAAAAAGTTTTGGTTTTGCACACGAAACCTTATCGTTAAACCGGATAATCTAAAAACTAGATTTGCTGCTTTTATTTGTTTGGTCTTTTAACCCTTGATCCGCACAACTACTTTATTTTTTTAAAGAAGACTCCCTAATAATCAATTGTGCCGGTAAAACAGTGTAATGATGAGGGTCCGTTTTATCTTTTTCTGAATCAAGTTTTTTTAACAGCGTTGATATTAAATGATCTGATAACTCTTTCATTGGTTGGGCCACAGCAGTTATCGTTGGATTAAATACCTTGAAGAATTCATGGTCGTCAAAACCAATCACAGCCACATCTTCCGGAATCCTCAATTGTAAATTTTTGAGTGTCTCAAACCCTTTTATAGCCAAATAATTGGTAGCAAATAATACGGCATCAATGTCTTTATAATTAGATAAAAAACCGGTAAACTGATCAATAACTATTTTTGAATCTGACTTAAAAGGGATTTTTAAAGTATATTTCGGAAAGTTCAGTTCATCCATAGCGGAATCATATCCTTTCAGCCGGTCTGCCATTTGGGTTTGGTCAGAATCCAACGTAATAAAAGCAATGTGCTTAAAGCCCTGTCCCTGAAAATGTTTGATGGCATGGTACGCACCTGTAAAGTTATCTATAACAACATAATCTGTGCTTAATTTAGGGAAATAACGGTCAAAAAGCACAAAAGGCAATTCATCATGAAGGAGTTGTTTAATTTCCTTTTCGATCCCTTTTGGAGGGGTAATAATATAGCCGTCAACATTTCTGCTTCTAAACAACTGGATTAATTCCTTCGTTCTTTCCGCGTTGTCTTCTGTGCTGCAATAAATTATTTTGTAACCCATTTGATAAGCGCTTTCTTCGATCAAACGGGCAACACTTGCAAAGAAAGAATCGGCAATATCCTCTACAAACAAAGCGATCATTTTAGTTTTACCTGTCCGCAAACTTTGGGCAAATTGGTTTGGGTGATAGTTTTTCTCTTTCATAAAGTCATTAACTTTAACAATGAGCTTATCACTGATGCGCATGTCTTTTGCCTTGCCGTTTAAGATAAAAGAAATAGTTGTAATAGAGATATTAAGTTCCCTGGCTATATCTTTAATAGATATCTTTTTCTTCATCTGTCGGGTTTATATCCTGTTCTGCTGGTTTTAATAATGATACAAAAATTTATGCAGATAAAGAATAGATGATTAAAGCATAATTGCAGATGCTTCTTTTATCACCTTAAAATTGGTGCCTTAATTGATTTTATGGTGATAAAAGAAGCATGACAAATACAACAGGCAAAATAAACAGGTACTGCATTATATCTGAAACTAATTTATCGGATCGGGCGGTGCCGGATGGGCGGGATCATAAACCGCTACTGCCACACGCGAATCGGCGCAGCCATAATATAAAAACCATTTTTGTTGAAAGTAAACCATTCCTTCAATAAAAACTGTACCGTTTACGTATTGCCCGCTTTTTTCAAACGGCTCCATTGGCCGTAAAAAAGGCACGTCCAAGCGGGTTATAGGTTTTGCAGGATCGTTTTTATCGAACAAAGCCTGGCCGGCGCAGTAAGAATTCGCATTGAAACGCTTGTCGCCATCGTTGCCGGCTTTATTTTTACCATTGTAAAATAAGATGATGCCTTTATCAGTCCACAATGCCGGTGGCCCGCATTCGGTCAGTTCACTGTCGAAGTAACCTTTTCTGGGCGAGATCAACTCTTTTAGTGTTCCGTCTTGATTGATAACCGGTTCCCAATCAACCAAATTGGTGGAAGTAGCTGCAAAAACATGCAATTCGCCCCAGTACATCCAATATTTACCGTTGATTTTTGTGACTACCTGTTTGCCGTTTTTTATTTTTGTTAATATCGAAGCCGATTTATGCGGGATATTCAGAAACTTTCCTTTGTACGCATCTTCAAAGATCGGCCCGTGCTTCGTCCAGTTTTTTAAATCTTTGGAAGTAGCAACACCTAAACGCGGCACATCGCGGTTCCATTGGGTGTAGAAAACAACGTAAGTGCCCGTCTCTGTAACAGCAACGCGCGGGTCTTCGCAGCCGCCCGGCCATTCATATTTTTTCTGGTCATCGTTTGCCGGATAAAAAACCGGTGTTTTGCTTCGGTCAAAATGAAAACCGTCTTTACTTTCAGCATAGCCTAACCTGGAAGTGCGGAAACCAATGCCTACGCCCGATTTGTCTTCAGCACGGTACAACACCACTATTTTTCCGTTGATCATTGCCGCAGCCGGGTTAAAAGTATCGTTGGATTCCCAAGCAACAGCTTTTTTTAAGATTGGGTCGAAAAATGTAGCACTGGGATCAGGAGAAATGATCGGGTTGATATGCGCCGGCCTTTTAAACCCGCCGAAAGCCCAATCCGGCAAAATATTAGCCTTTTCATTTTGTGCAAACGTACTTGCACAAGTAAACATTAGCAATAGAATCCCGGCTGCTTTAATCTTTTTTTTCATTAATAATTGTTTCTTTACCATAAACTGAACGGTCTTATCATTTAAACGGATGCTTCTTTTATCACCTAAAAATCTATCTGCTTACCATAAAACAAGTTACAGATAATGGATAATGTTTTATTATAAATGACAACATGCTTCTTTTACAGGATAATAATCAAGGCTGCTCGGTAGTGTAAATCGAAAGCACTTCTGCGTCTGTTAGCGCACGGCTGTAAAAACGGATATCATCCATTGAACCTTTAAAGTAAGAGCTGCCAAATTGGCTTTTTGGTAAACTTTGCCCGATAACCAGGTTTACAGGAGAAGGCAGCGTAATTGGCGTACCGGTTACCGCAGCGGTTTTTACTAATTTATCATTCACATAAAACTTCATGGTGCCATTGGTATAGGATGCAGAAATAAAAGTCCATACATCCGCCGGTACTACGCCAGGGTTACTGTCCACATCATGATAACCGTTATCTGCGTGAATGGTCAAAAATAAAAAGTTGGCACCTTGCAACTGGAATTTAAAACCATTGTAAGTGTTTAAAGAAAACATGTAATTATCCGGATTGGTTTCGTGGCGTTTTACCCACAAGCTTATGGTAAACTCTTTTGGGTTTAAATCGATGGTGTATGGCACCTCGATATTAGCCCCGTTTTGAAAATCGTATGCACTGTTGGGTAGGTTAAAACGGTCGGTAATCAGTTGCGGAAGTGTATTGCCGTCAACTGGTGAAGAACCTCCGCTGGTATAGCCGGTCATCAAAGTTCCGTTATGGCCGTGGCCGGATGCATCATTTGCATTTCCGGTAAATTTCCATTGTGCAATGAGGTTATCGGTAGAAACATCCTGTATCAACCTTGATTGAAACGCATTTATAGCACGGCGTAAGTTGGCAGTTGCGTTATCTACCTCCTGCTGGCTGTATTGGGTTGAGCCTTTTACAGCGGTGGCCAAATCAATAGCTGTTTTAATATCTGCGCGGGAACCCACAGAATAATTACCTGCCCTTTTGCCTTCTACAGCGTTTGTATAAAATGCGGTAGCCGAATCGATAGCTGTGCCGATACTGCTTTTATTGGCATTAAAACTTACCTGGTTAGTGCTCTTTTTACAGGCAAAAAAGCTAAATGAAAGCACGACCGCCAACATTAAAAAACCTAAATATTTGTTATAAATCTTCATGGCTTATGATTTTAATTATTTGCCTAATAACTTGTTTGTAGAACGCTCGCTTTGCGGAATCGGGAAAAACTTGTTGTTGTTAAAATTGAAGTTGGGTTGATCTTTTAACGCCGCTGTAGCATAAGTGCTGCCATAACGGATCAAATCAAAGAAACGCCCAAACTCTAAAGCCAGTTCAGATCTTCTTTCGCGGCGGATGATATCACGAAGCTGCGTTTGGCTGGTGGTTGTGATGTCCGGCAGCAAACCAGTTGGTACAGTACCAAACCCGGTTAAAGAATTGTCATATAAATAACTTTCGCGGGCACGTTTTCTGATCCTGTTTAAAGGGATCAATGCTGAGGCACTGTTGCCTGCTTCGTTAAAAGCTTCCGCTTCAATCAGTAATACATCTGCAAAACGAAGGGCTTCAACATTTGCCCGTTCAAATCTACTGGGACCGTAACAGTTGCATAACCAATACTTTTAACTTCAAGCAAAGTGCCTTCAGTTGCCCGGATTGAAAAGCCGCCGTTTAAATCCGTAGCTGTACCTGTTGTTGTACCTTTTATTTGTACCGTAGCCCCAATAAGCGTTTCGTTGGTTTTGCCGTCAACTACTTTACCGGTAATCGTTTTGTTTTGTGCATTGCCTTTAAAGCTAATCAACAATACAAAAAAAAAGCACATGGCTGCAGTTTTCCATTTGGCAATCAATGTAAAATCTATCATATCAAAATATTTTATAATAAATAAGTTATCGAATAGGGTTAATAGCTAATAAATACTGAACATCTGCATTTACAACTATCTGATAAACTAAGAGCCCGTTTAAATTTTATTTAACTATTTCCGATGCTTCTTTTACCACCTAAAAATCAATAAACCCTTGTACCTTTTGTATCGGTTTAACACAAGATTTACAGGTATAAAAGAAGTAGTATAAACTTTTATGATAGAAATTTAAACAGCCTATAAAACTTATAATATTTAGGATAATACTGGGTGGGTAAATGATTTTTCAGGCACAGTATGCCGCTGGTTGTGTAAATGTGGTAATTCATGGTTTTAAAATTAATTGGTTATTCAAACCTACAAAGACTAAACTGTTTTAGCAAATTTTTGATATTTATTTTAAAAAGGTTTTTTTAAAACGTTTTGAAGGAAACTTAGGGCATGTTTAAAATTTGCCCAACAAGGTTTCCATGCTTCTTTTATCACTTAAAAAATGGCAAGCGTTCGATTTTTGATTTATTGATTGATGCAAACGCCAATTTTTATGGGGTAAAAGAAGTATTTGCCGCCGCTCCTCTATTTTATATTTTACCTGACCCGTATTTGCTATAAATACATGTTGGGTTTTTTATATAGGCCTGTGATTGCTAAGTTTGGAAGGGTATCCGTAGCACAAATCTTTAAAGCAATATGAAATTTACTTCCTTCGAAATCTACAAATATGCTATCCCGATGGAGCCTTTTACCATCGCTACCGGCACGATGGATTTTGCGCAGAATACTTTTATCCGTGCCCATACGGATGCTGGTTTGACCGGCGTTGGCGAATGTTCTGCTTTCCCGATGATCGTAGGTGAAACACAGGCAACTTGTTTTGAGCTGGCCAAAGATTTTGCTTTGCTCTGGAAAAACAAAGATGCTTTAAACTTGGATACAAGATTGGCAGAATTGGATTTATATATCGCCAGAAATTATACGATAAAAAGTGCATTTGATATGGTTTTGTATGATCTGGCCGCTAAACATGCCAACCAACCTTTGTATCAGTTTTTGGGCGGGGAAAAGCGAAAGATTGAAACCGATATTACCATCGGCATTGCAACGCCGGAAGCAATGGCAAAATCGGCTGTTAAATTTAAAGAACAAGGTTATAAAATTATCAAAGTAAAACTCGGCAAACAACCTGAACAGGATATCGAACGCATCAAACAAATACGAAATGCCATAGGAGCGGAGCTTACTTTACGTATAGATGCCAACCAGGGATGGGATTTTGAAGAAGCCAAAATTGCATTACATGGATTAAGCCAATACAACATCCAATTTTGCGAGCAACCGATGCGCACTTACAATGACGGACTGCTGTCACAACTTTGCCAGCTTTCGCCCATTCCAATTATGGCCGATGAAAGTGTTTATACGCATTGGGATGCCGAACGTGTCATCCAAAACAAAGCCGCAACTTATATCAACATCAAACTTGCCAAAAGCGGAGGCATAAAAGAAGCAATCCGTATCAACCAAGTTGCCGAACAAAATAACATGAATTGCATGCAAGGCGGAATGCTGGAAAGCCGGTTGGCACTTACCGCGAATGTTCACTTTGCCATAGCTTTTACAAATATTATTTTCTTTGATCTGGATACTTGTTTACTTGGACATTTGGTTGATCCGATAATTGGCGGATGCAAGTATAATATTATGGAATTGGAATTAACGGATAAACCGGGAATTGGTGCTGATGTTGACCAGGCGTATTTGGATCAGTTGGAACATATAATTGTTTGATCAATATTAGTTTTGATGCTTCTTTTATCGTATAAAAATCTTTAATTTTCTATACTTGTTAAGGTACATACACTAATTTTTAGTGCATAAAAGAAGCATTGCATTTATCTTTTAAACAAGTTAATCCAACTTATTGCCTTTTATAACTTGCTGCTGGCTATTGTTCAGCTCGTGCGGATAATCCAGTGAAATAGCGCTTGCATCATCTAAACGGGTTAAATGTTCCTGGTTAAGTTGGATGTTAATGGCCCCCAAATTATCTTCCAATTGTACGTTTGTTCTTGGCCCGATAATTGTAAAACCGCCTTTTGCTTTTACCCAGGCAATGGCAACCTGGCCGGGATTTGCACCAATTTCATCAGCAATAGCAATAAGCGCATCCATAGCAATTTCCGTTTTTGTAGCTTTTGTTTTTTCCAAACCCCCCATCAAATTAATACGGCCGGTTTCGCCTTTTCGATATTTTCCCGTCAGGATGCCGCCAGCTAAAGGCGAATAAGTCATCAAACCCATTCCAAAGTATTTTGCCATAGGGATCAGTTCCCGCTCTGGCGTACGTTGTAAAAGATTGTACTCTATTTGAAGTGCTGCTATCGGCACTAAACCTTTAATTTGAGCAATATTTGAAGCAGTTGCAGTTTTCCAGGCCGAAAAATTGGCCAAACCGCCATAAATAATTTTGCCTGCTTTTGCCAGGTCGTCCAAACCACGCACGATTTCTTCAACCGGCGTTACACCGTCGTCAAAATGCGCCATATAAATATCAATATGGTCTGTTTTTAAACGCTTTAAGCTTTCTTCTACCGATTGAACCATTACTTTGCGGTTGTTTCCAGTTGTACCTAATGAAGGATTTGTACGGCTGCTACGTGTATATTTGGAGGAAATAACAAAATCATTTCTGTTGGCTGCGATAAATTCACCAATCAACCGCTCAGACTCGCCTAACTGATACTGGTCTGAAGTGTCTATAAAATTTCCGCCTGCTTCAGCATAACGCTGAAAAATAGCACGCGCTTCTTCCGGGTTTGCACCATAACCGGAACTTATCCCAAACATGGCTGCACCCAAAACCATTTCACTTACATATAAACCTGTTGTTGTTCCAAACAATTTGTATTTCATATTTTTAAATGCTTATTGATAAAATACAAATCTCAATCAATAAAAAACAGGGCACAAGTACGGGTAAATTTATCTATACCAGAATTTTGGCATGTGGTTGTATTTTTGTTGTTTCAGATTAATTATGTACGAAAGAAAAATACCGGTATCGTTTGAATGCGGCCTTCACTTATTTAAAGAAGTAGTGTATGGCAAATGGAAAATGGAATTGATTTATTATATCTCCGCAGGCATTAAACGTCCTGGCGAGTTGCAAAGAAAAATCCCCAAAGCAACACGGAGAGTATTGGACACGCAATTAAAACTACTTGCAGATCAAGGGCTGATTTTTAAAACAATTTTTACAGAATCACCACCAAAAGTAGAATATGGATTAACCGAACTTGGAAAAACATTAATGCCGGTGATTGAAACGATAGGCCGTTGGGGCGAAGAGCACCGGGAGGAATTGGAAAAGGTTGTTAATCAAAAGGTGCTTATATCGGTTTGAAAATAACCTTTGGAGGATTAGGACTGTTTAAATTTATATTCGGAAAAAACAACAATGCTTTTTTTAGCCCTATAAAACCTGTGTTGCTAAAAATTGCCACGGCCTTCAGGCCGTGGCCGTATAAAAATTCAGGTATTGGCTTTAGCCAAAACCCTTTTGAAGTGGTGCGCATTTAGAAATCCATACTTTGGTGTATGGCAGATTGTGTTTATTTTTTTGGCTAAAGCCTGTAGGTCATTATTCTTTATCCACGACCTTCAGGTCGTGGCAATTGCGGCTTTATCATAATTAACCATACTATCCGTCATAAAACTACTTCTTTTAGCCATGTAAAATTGGTGTTTGTATCTCCTGTATCCCACAAACAAAAGACACAGAAAGCTTGATGTTTTTTATGTGCTAAAAGAAGTATCAAAAGAAACAGCTATAAAATCCAGACAACTTTTAAAAGAAAAAAACAACGTTGTTGTCAAAATAACTGAATCAATATAAGCAACAATTCGTCTCATGTTTTCTACAAATCAAATCAATTGTGGAAATGCCGCACCACAGCTTTAATTATTAAGCTAATTTTAAATTTCTGTTTCAATTCAATCTAAACTAATACTAACATTTAATTTGAACAACCTTTAACCTTTTTTAATAATGAAGCTCAGAAGAATTTTAACAGCAGTGCTTTTTATAATAATGCCATCGCTTTTGTTTTCCCAGCAATGGGAAGCCAAAAAGGCAAGGTTGATGACCAAGTATGCGCAGGATGTAAGCCCAACAAATGCATTGCCCGAATATCCGCGGCCGCAAATGGTGCGCGAAAAATGGCTTAACCTGAACGGCTTGTGGCAGTATCAGCCCGGAACTGATGCCGGAGAAACCTTGCCAAAAGGTAATTTATCCGGAAAAATCCTGGTTCCTTTTCCGGTAGAATCCGCGCTTTCCGGTGTGATGGAACACCACGAACGCCTTTGGTACAGGCGCAAATTTACGGTTCCGGCATCCTGGAAAGGAGAGCACGTTCTGCTGCATTTTGGTGCGGTGGATTACGAATCGGAAGTATTTGTGAACGGGAAAAGTTTGGGTGTACACCGCGGCGGTTACGATCCTTTTAGTTTTGATATTACACCGGCTATTACCAAAGGCGGCGAACAGGAAATTGCCGTACGGGTTTTTGATCCGACAGATTTGGGCGGCTTTCCACGCGGCAAGCAAACTTTGCATCCGCAAGGCATTATGTACACTTCTGTTACCGGTATCTGGCAAACCGTATGGCTGGAGCCGGTGCCAAAAGTGAGCATCAACACCCTAAAAATCGTACCGGATATTGACCGGTCGGTGCTTAAGCTTACGGTAAACACGGAAAGTGCGCCTGGTTTTTCGGTAGATATAAAAGTAAAAGACGGTAATCAAACCATAAAAACAGTATCCGGAAAACCAAATACGGAGATAACGGTTCCGGTAGCCAATGCAAAGTTGTGGTCGCCGGACAGTCCTTTTCTGTACGATCTTCAGGTTTCCCTCAAAAAAGGAAACATAAATACAGATGTTGTTTCCAGTTATTTCGGGATGCGGAAAATCTCGGTTGAACAGGAAGGCGCCTACAAAAAACTGTATTTAAACAACAAATTCCTTTTTGAATTAGGCCCCTTAGACCAGGGGTTCTGGCCTGATGGCGGCTACACGGCACCAACAGATCAGGCATTAAAATACGACTTGGAAATGATGAAGAAGTTTGGCTTTAACATGGTGCGCAAACACATCAAAGTAGAGCCTTACCGCTGGTATTATTGGGCAGATAAATTGGGTTTGATGGTTTGGCAGGATATGCCTTCGCCCAACTCTTACACCGAACATACGCCTCCGGTTGATACGGCCGCCTTTCGTTCCCAATTAACCAAACTGGTACAAACGCATTGGAACTCTCCTTGCATTATTATGTGGGTGGTTTTTAATGAAGGACAAGCGCAGCACAGTACGCCGGAATTGGTTAAAATGGTAAAACAATTAGACCCTTCGCGTTTGGTGAACCAGGCCAGCGGGGGCGGGCACTTTGGCGTGGGCGATGTGTTTGATATACATAGTTACCCTCCGCCTGCCAGCCCGATGAACAATGGCAAACAAGCACTGGCCTGTGGCGAGTATGGCGGTATCGGCTATATTATCCCAAACCACATCTGGGCTTCCGGGCCAACCTATATCATGATCGATAACGAAAAGGATTACCTCAATTTGTACAATGATTTTACAAATGACCTGGCCGTTTTTAAAACTAACCAAGGCTTAAGTGCAGCCGTTTATACAGAAATTACGGACGTTGAAGTGGAATTGAATGGTTTGCTTACTTATGACCGGGCTGTTGTTAAAGGCCCGGTAGAAAAGATCAGGGCTTCCAACAACAATGCCATCAACAAGAATTTATATCTTACAGAAGTGCTGCCTTCCTCACAAAAAGCGGCACGCAACTGGAAATATACATTGGAAAAACCAGATTCAACACGATGGTTTACAAATAATTTTAATGATTCCGGTTGGAAATCCGGAAAAGCAGGTTTTGGTTCCGAAGGCACGCCGGGAGCCGTTATCCAAACCAATTGGAACACGCATGACATTTGGGTCCGCCAGGAATTTAATTTAGGCGACTTGTCTAAAATGAATAAAGATGATCTGGTGTTTTATATTCATCATGATGACCGGGCTGTAGTTTATATCAACGGTGTTAAAGCTGCTGATTTAAACGGCGCAACTTCCGGTTACTCCATCTCCCAAATCAACGAAGCCGGAAAAAAAGCGTTGATCTCCAACGGTAAGAATGTAATTGCTATTTATTGCCATCAGGATGGCGGCGGCCAGTATATTGATGCCGGGATTTCGATCATGAGTGCTGATAAACCGAACAATCAGCGATAAAAACATAATTCACTCATTCTATCTTTACTTTATCCGGGACTTCCATCAAAAATGGAAGTCCTTCTTTTTTATCTTAAAACCAAACTGCTTTCCTATTAAACGCATCTCCTCAAACGGTAGAATTGTAATACTAAAATTTTTACCGATCTTAACAGCCATCAGTTTAAGCCTGTTAGGATTTTGTTTAGCCTATATTGATGCTTCTTTTATGCCCTGAAAATCTTTATGCTTTCTATACTTTTTTAAAATTGTAGGATGCCAACACAGATTTTTATAGGGTAAAAGAAGTATGGTTATCAGTCCTGGGCATATCGAAGGATCTGATATAAATTGAAACAGGCTCTTAAATGATAATGCTAAAAATTGGTTTGTAAGAACAACTTCTATGTACTGTAAAATAGCTGCCGGAATTATAAACAATTTTAAAAAAAGGGTTATTTGGATTGGTCTGTTCATGATTTTATTTAATTGTAAGGGATTTGCGCAAAGCTTGGGCGATCCGATCGTTGATATTACTTTTGGTGCAGGCACGGCAGAACGTGCAGGTGCTTTAGCTGCTGATTCAGGTTCCACCACTTATATTTATAGTGAGAATTTCATCAATGATGGTTATTATACCATTGCAAATTCTACCAGCGGCTTTAACCGCGGCTGGTGGAACACTACCGACCATACCGGAAACCCGGGCGGTTATATGATGGTAGTAAACAGCAGCTTTGACCCCGGTGTTTTTTATACACGTACAGTTAGCGGATTGTGCGGCAACACGCAATATCAGTTTGCGGCCTGGATCAAAAACTTGTTGAACTACAATGGTATTTTGCCCAACGTCAGCTTTTCTATTGAAACCACCGGCGGAACAGTTTTAGGTTCTGGCACTACCGGGAATATTCCGGCAGGCAATACCTGGATACAATACCCCTTTACCTTTAGTACACCTGTGGGTACTGAAAGTGTTGTGATCAAGATGACCAATAATGCACCAGGGGGAATAGGGAACGATATTGCTATTGATGACATCACTTTCAGGCCTTATGGTGCGCAGGTGATGGCTGTTTTTGATCAGGCGGCCACTACTCAAGCGGTTTGTGCAGGTATCTCCCAAACGGTAACCCTTCATACTACTACCACTTTAATTGCAGGTTATGCACAAAAACTTCAGCAGTTGATCAACAACGTTTGGACGGACCAAAGCCCTGCCGGTACTGCAGCATCTTTTACCATTTCATCGCCGGTTGCGGCCGGCACTTATTCTTACCGGGTTGTTTCTGCATTGGCCAACAACATCAATTCCTTAAATTGTGTGGTTTCATCAAACCTGCTTACTTTAACTGTCGTAACTTTGCCAAATGCAGGATTTTCCATACCTGATGCCACTTGTTTGGGAGATTCCACTTATTTTAAAGACCCATCAGCATCAAGCGGAAATACGGTAACAGGATGGCTGTGGGATTTTGGTGATGGCCAAACTTCTACCTTGCAAAACCCGTCACATAAATATTCGCAGGCAGCCATTTACCCGGTCAGCCTTACGGTTACTTCTGCTTTGGGCTGTTCGGCTGCCGTAACCAAAAATTATACTGTAAATGGTTCTGTGCCGGTTGCTACTTTTACGGTATTAAATCCTGCTGCATTGTGCAGCAACCGGGAAGTTTTTTTCAGTAATCAGGCTACGGTAGATTTCGGAAGTATCACCAAAATACAGTGGTACTATGATTACGGCAACCAGCCAACGGTGGCAGAAACAGACAGCAGCCCGTATTACGGCAAGGTCTATCGCCATGCTTACCCACCGTTTTATTCGCCTGCCGCAACCAATTATCAGGTGCGGATGCTGGCTTACTCCGGCACTTCCTGTGTTTCCGAAACGAATAAAACCGTCACCCTGCTGGCCATACCGCAACTTAGGTTTCCTGCCCCTGCCAAAGCTTGTTTGGATGGAGTGCCCATCCAATTGGCAGCCAGCGAGGTTAACGGTTTGCCAGGGTTGGGCGTTTATTCCGGTACAGGCGTAAGCACTTCCGGTTTGTTCAATCCTGCTGCAGCCGGTACTTTTGCGGTTCAATATATTTTTACTTCTGCCAATACTTGTGCCGATACCATCAGCCAAAACATTACGGTCAATCCGCTTCCAACCGTAAATGCAGGTGCCGGTATAGTGGTTTTGGAAGGCGGAAATGCTACCCTCAAAGCTATCGCAAGCGGCGATAGACTGACTTATTTGTGGTCGCCGGCTACTGGTTTAAGCAGTGCCACGGTATTAAATCCGGTTGTAACACCTTTGGCAGATATTACTTATACTTTGACCGTAACCAGCAGTGCAGGCTGCTCTGCCTCCGGCCAAATTTCGGTATCTGTATTGAAAGCACCCGTTGTGCCCAATACTTTTACGCCGAATGGTGATGGCGTGAACGATACCTGGAACATCAAATATTTAAACACCTACCCGGATTGTGCAGTTGAAGTATTTAACCGTTACGGCAGCAAAGTTTACTCCTCCATCGGGTATCCTGTTGCTTGGGACGGCAGGTATAACGGTGCCGATCTGCCGGTAAGCACCTACTATTATATCATCAACCCAAAGCATGGCCGAAAGGTCATTTCCGGTTCAGTCACAATTATCCGGTGAGTAGTTTTGCTAATGCCGGGATTTCCTGAAAAACATCCGTTTTTTTGATAAAAACAACAGGATTGATCAGGGCTATTTGCATTTTTACTTACCTTGTGTACAACTATGCAAAAACTATACTTGTACATAAACCTTTCTTTAAAATTTATCACCAAAACTTTATTGCCATACTGTTTTTATGCCCTGATAATTGGTGCCGTTTCAAGTTGTGCACATCAGGTTTCGAGGCAAAAAATCAGCAAGATGTTTAAAAAATCCACCATCAACAAAAATCATTTTACAGGTTTTGCTTTGTACGACCAAGACAAAAAGAAAATGATTTATGAATGGAATGCCGCTCAATATTTCACGCCGGCATCCAACACCAAGTTGTTTACTTTTTATACCGCATTGCAGATGCTGGGCGATTCCATTCCCGGTTTGCGCTACATTGTCAGAAATGATTCTTTGATTTTTTGGGGGACAGGCGATCCTGCTTTCCTGCATGCTGCTTTAAAATCAACCAAAGTTTATGGTTTGTTGAAGAATTCCACGCAAAAACTTTTCTATTCGGCATCCAATTTTACCGGTGATTTTTATGGGGAAGGCTGGCCTTATGGTGATTACAACGAATATTATCAAGCAGAAATAACAGCCTTGCCAATAGAAGGCAACGTTGTTATGATTTCTGTGGATGCACAAGGAAAGCTCCAAGCCAAGCCAACTTATTTTCAGGATTGTTTGCAGGCAGACAGTTCTTTTCAACCTCAAAAATACATCGTTAAAAGAAGCATCTTTGAAAACAAGTTTGTATATCCGGCCGGAAAAGCCCCGTCCAATTTTAAACAGGAAATCCCATGGAAAACCAATCCAACTTTAACGCTTGCTTTGTTGCAGGATACGCTGAAAAAACCCATCCGGTTGATCCAATTAAATTTGCCCGAAAGCGCAAAAACCTTGTACAGTATTGCTGCGGATTCTGTTTACAAGCAAATGCTTTGGCCGAGTGACAATTTTGTTGCAGAACAGTTGCTGCTGGTTTGTTCATCGCTTTTGCCAGGAAATTTAAGTACAAAAGCGGCGATCAATTACAGCAAGAAAAACTTTTTGAACGACCTGCCAAACGAACCGCAATGGGCGGACGGCTCGGGCTTGTCGCGCTATAATTTGTTTACGCCGGGAAGCATCGTTGCATTGCTGCAAAAGATAGAAAAGAAAGTAGGAAATGAAAAGCGTTTGCATCGTTTGCTTTCGGCCGGCGGCGTTTCTGGCACGCTTCGTAATGCCTATAAAACCGATCACGGCCTTCCTTTTGTTTGGGGCAAAACCGGTTCTCTGTCCAACAACCACAACCAAAGCGGCTACCTGATCACCAGAAAAGGGAAGCACTTGGTTTTCTCTTATATGAACAACAATTTTATACAGCCATCAGCAGCAATCCGTGAAGAAATGGTTCGTATCATTACTGAAATCCATAACCGTTTTTAATATTTTAGGTTGATTTTTGTATCGCAATGCTTCTTTTATGGCATAAAATCAGGTGCTTCTTTTCATCCGGATTCAACCCAATTTAAATTGCTGAAACTTTGCATTGTTAATGCTGTTTATGAGCCAACAATAAATCAAAAAATAAACTTATTATGAAGGCAGCAGTTTTTCACAAACCAGGCGATATCAGTTACGATACCGTTGACGATCCAAAAATTGAAGATGCGGGCGATGTTGTTTTAAAAGTTACTTCTACGGCCATTTGCGGCTCCGACCTGCATATTCTGGACGGCGGGATACCGCAATTGAAAGACATGATCGTAGGCCACGAGTTCATGGGCATTGTGGAAGAAGTAGGGCCAAGTGTAAAAAACCTGAAAAAGGGAGACCGCGTGGTTGTTCCCTTTCCGATTGCATGCGGCCACTGTTTTTTCTGCACGCATGCCGCTTCGCCGCATTGCGAAAATTCTAATTACAAGCATTACGGCCCTGACGGCGATCTGCTGGACCAAAAAGGTGCGGCTTTATTTGGCTACACAGATCTTTATGGCGGCTACTCTGGCGGCCAGGCAGAGTACGTGCGTGTGCCTTATGCCGATATCAGCCCGCGGAAAGTGCCTGATAACATGACCGATGACCAGGTGCTGTTTTTGACCGATATTTTTCCGACCGGCTGGTCTGCCATAGATTGGGCGCAATTGAAAGGTGGGGAAGTGGTTGCTATTTTCGGTTCTGGTCCGGTTGGTTTGATGGCGCAAAAAGCGGCATGGATCATGGGCGCAAGCCGTGTGATTGCGATTGATCCGTTGGATTACCGTTTGAAAAGGGCAAAAGAGGTAAACAAAGTAGAAACTTTAAACCCGCATGATGTGGATGTGGTGGAAGCGATCCGGGAAATGACCGGCGGCCGCGGAGCCGATGTTTGCGTGGATGCCGTAGGTTTTGAAGCCGAGCGTTCTTTTATGGAAAAAGTAAAAGCAACGGTCAATTTTGAAAAAGGCACCGTAAAAGTAATGGAACTGTGTTTCCGTGCCGTGCGCCGCGCCGGAACCGTAACGGTAGTTGGCGTGTATGGAACGCCTTACGATAACTTCCCGGTAGGCCGCATGTTTGATAAAGGCATCACCATCAAACAAGGCCAGGCACCGGTTTTAAATTATATTGACCATCTAATTGAATTGGTCACAACAGAAAAAGTGGTTTTAGATGATATTATTTCGCACACTTTGCCTTTAAGTGAAGTAGCACATGGTTATGATATCTTCAAAAACAAAGAAGACGATTGTGTGAAAGTGGTTTTGAAACCATAATTGCAATTATAAAATCATCTCCACAAAAAACCCTGGACTAAATACAAGTTCAGGGTTTTTTGTTGGATAAAAGAAGTAGTAAAAAGAACAATTTTAATGAGCCTTCAAACGCAGGATTTTCTATTTACCGTACTGCATTTAGCTATTATCGGCTTTAATCTTTTCGGTTGGATTTGGAAACCGGCCCGAAAGGTTCATTTTGTCCTCATCTTATTGACAGCCTTATCCTGGTTTGGTTTGGGGATTTGGTTTGGATTAGGTTATTGCCCGATTACCGACTTGCAATGGCAGATCAAAGAAAAATTAGGCCAGCATGATCTTCCCAATTCCTTTATTAAGTATTACTCAGATCAAATTACTGGTACAAATATCAATGCTTCGCTGATCGATACTTTGACTGCATTGTGCTTTTTTCTGGCAATCACGCTTTCTGTTTATGTAAACTTCTTTAGGAAAAAAGAAATTAGTTAATACTTTTTCTTCTTCAGCAAAAAACCTCAGACTTAATAAGCTTGAGGTTTTTATAGGGTAAAAGAAGCATTCATTGGTCAAAAAGTTTCAACCGGAAAATCTCAACCTTTTAACTCACCTAAAATTCTTGACGTAATCGCTACGTGTTCTTTAAACACAGCTAAAGCCAAAGTTTGCCTGGTTAGACAATGACAGAAGACTTTGCAGAAACTATGAACTGCTCATGGAAACTTCCGAAAATATGGTCAAACTTTCCGCTATAAAACTTTTACCCAATAAAATTTAAACAGGCTCTTAAATTTTTAACAGAATTGTGAAATCTCTTACAAGATGACCGGATCAATTGTAAACCATTGATTTTTTTTAATTAATTTGTACTATAATTTTGCAAGAAAAAAAACATGTCTATTGAATCAGAGAGTGACCTTTATGGTATGCGCGAAGCAAGTGAAGCTGTTGCAGTAACATTGAAAAGAATGAGAGAATATGCAAAACCAGGCATGAGTACTTATGATCTGGATCAATATGGCTCTGCTATTCTTAAGTCTTTTGGTGCCAGATCGGCCCCCAAATTAGTCTATAAATTCCCTGGCTGCGCCTGCATATGTGTAAATCACGAAGCTGCACATGGGATACCGTCTAAAAAGCGTATTTTACAGGAAGGCGATCTCGTCAACATTGATGTTTCTGCGGAATTAAATGGTTTTTTTTCAGATAATGGAGGTTCATTTGTTCTTGGACAAGACATTCAGGCTCTTATTCCACTGGTACAGGCATCAAAGGAAATTTTACATAAAGCTATTTATCAAATTAAGGGAGGAGTTAAGATTAATGAGATTGGCGGTCTAATCGATAATGAAGCGAAGAAACTAGGTTTCAAGGTAATTAAAAACCTGTGCGGCCACGGAATCGGACGTAAGTTACATGAAGCGCCAAGCTATGTTGCTAACTATCACGACCGCCAAAATCTGTCCAGGTTTAAAAAAAACTCGGTTGTGGCCATAGAGACTTTCATTTCAACCAAAGCCAACTACACATCTCCTAATGAAGATGGTTGGACCGAAATGACTAACGGATTTGTTGCTCAGCATGAACATACAATCGTTGTGACCGATAAGGAACCTATTATCTTGACACATGAAAATGAAATCTGGAATTAACGTAAGGGCAATATGACCATAGGCTAACCAATCAGTGTTCAAGCTTTCTGCTGAAAACTTTGATTTAGACGAAATACCCCAGTATTTTGTCTGGAAACGTTACTAAATAAACCAACCAAATTTTATCCTGACATCGACCAGGATATTAGCAATTCAGTAATGCTCATTTCTGAATAAGATAGCAGCTATTGCGCTTACTTCAATAGCCGGTATGTTCTGTTTCAAGAAGCATAGTACATATTTATTTTCTGTGTTCCATGTTGCAAGTGTATAATCTCTATATTCAATTTCAGTCACCTTGCATTTAAGTCTGGGTATGGATTTCCATTTCGCGATGTCTGTTTCGGGTAACATAAAGATCAATTTCGTACATCGCGTCCGGTGCCATTTTCGGACCTCCAAAACCAGCCAACTCAAGTAAAGCCTTTGTCCATCTGCTGATAAGCGAACAGGGTTCAAACCCATTCATAAACGATGGGTGGTCGAGTGTTTTTTTGCCTGGTTTGATAATGACAGGAGATTGTGCAGAAACTACGAATTGCTGCTTGAAAGCTCCGAAGAAATGGTTAAACTTTCCGTTATAAAATTATTGTTGAATAAAATTTAAACAGGCTCTTAGATTATTTCTCTTTTTTAGCTAATTGTTATGACAAGCTCCAGCTATTTAAAACAGTGATTACAATTGTTAAAAAAGGTTAAGTGTAATTTACAATCCTTTTATTCCCTTAATTTTATCATTGATATGTATAAAAGGAAAATGTTTGCGGTTGTTGTACTTTGTCTTTCTCTTGTGCAAGCATTACAAGGACAATCTGTTAAAATGCAACAAGGGATATTATATAAACAAGGTTCCGGTATCAGATTAGGAAGTGTTAAAGTTTTTAACAAGCAAAGTTCGACAATTGTCAAATCTAATATATATGGAGTCTTTAATATCAAGGCTGATGTAGGAGATAGTCTTGAGATAACAAGTGTAGGGTTTCAAACAACTAATTTCATTGTCACTAATTTTTTAATTCAGGTTCTATATTTAGTACCTATAATTGAATTACCGGAAGTTGTTATCAAAGAAAATTCTTTAATAACGGATTTGCAGGAAGTAAAAAAAGGATACAGGGACAAAGGCGTTTTCTATACCGGAACCCCGCATTATTATTACTTGTTTTTAAAACCGATGACCTTTATCTATGAAAACTTTAAAAGCGAAGTAATAAACGCGCGAAAGTTTAAAAAATATGCTAAACGGGAAGTGGATAATTATGAAGTTTCTACCCGCTTTAATGATGATGTCATCAAAAATCACGTTCCTATTAAAGATCAAAATTTGTTTAGTTTTAAGTTAAAATATTGGCCTTCTCTTAAACAGATCAATACCTGGAGTGATTATGATCTTATCAAGTATATAAAAACATCTTATGAGGATTTTATAAAGAACGGTAATGTAAAAAACTAATTGGCCTGCTTCTTTTCTTTAGATATTTTTATGCCATTGTCATAAGAAATGTCAATAAGTGATTGTCTTTTTCGTTTGAACAAAACCCTGTGGAACAAATATAATTTTAAGGTTTTTTAGGTGCTAAAAGAAGCATTGGTTTATCATAAAACATCCAAGTTAAATTATTATGGCCACCTTTCCTGAGCTTATAAGAGGTTGATGACAAATCTTTTAAATTAAATGAACGACAAAGAATTTTGCGACGGGACATGCGTTACTTTGATGCCAGGCACTTTTTCTTTTAGCCAATTGGCCATAAATTCCGAACCAGGTTCTTCGCTTGCGATATGCCCCAATACTACCAGCGAAAGTTTTCGTCCTTCTGCCTGTGCGTCCCTTACATATTCTGCCGTTTCCCATTCCGATATTTCGCCGCAGAGCAATACGTCCGGTTTTTCACTGCTCATGGCTTCAATTTGTCTTTTGCCTCCCGATGCGCCCGGCATCAGCAGTATTTTATGGCAGCTTTGCGATAAGTCGCCGATATATCTTAGCATTGGGATGTTCAGTTTTTCTTTTACATGCCCTATCAAAGTATTCAAGGTAGTGGCCGGTATCAACATAACATTGCTGGCTTTCGGATCGTAATACTGTTCCCAATTTAATTGTTGCAATAGGCCTTTTCTTACACCATCAGGAACCAAACCATGGATATAATCATGATTTCGCCATATCGCAATATTGTGTTTTTTCAATAAATCGGCTTTGTAATTGTACACTTCATCGTTCTGCAGCCAGTTGGTTTCGTCAAGATGGTTATAAAACGAAGGTTCATGTGCAATGATGAAATTAGTGCCCAGGGCAATGGCTTTTTCAATAACAGCGACAGTAGGGAACATGGAAGTAACGATGCCTGTTACCACTGTGCTTTCACTGCCGGCTTTTAAGGTATCTACGGTAGTTTTAAAAGGGGATCCAGGCACATTTTTAATAAACAGTTCCATGATCTGTCCTACCGTCCAGGCTTTATCTGTATTGATAAACTTGTTGGCCAAACTCATCATTGGCGTTGCTAATAAAACAGAAGTTCCTGCCAATGTTGTTACATCAGCTATAAATTTTCTTCTGCCGGAATCATTTTTAATAGGTAAAAAATGTTTTTCAAGTTTCATATTTGGTTTTAAATGCTTGCTTAAACTTAATGCTTTTACTTAACATAAAAAAGAAGTCACAGGACGCAAATAAAAAATATTATGGCGTAAAATCTAATTTTTAAAACCTCCTTCAAAACAAAAAAACCCCAAACTTTTATCAAGCCCAGGGTTTTTTATCCGATAAAAGAAGCATCGGACTATTTGTTTTTGTCCACCGGTTCCTGTTGTTTTTTCATACCGTCGGCAACCAGATGATCAGGCGTAACATTGCTCATGGCAACCATCGCTTTATTTTTGAATCCGGATATGACCATATCATCTCCAGCCATTAAAGCTTCGTAACCGTCTTTGGCCACATCGGCCGCAGTGGACATGCCTCCTTGCTGAACAATTTTGGAATCCAGCATTTCTGCTTTATCGAAAAAATCGGTAGCGGTTACGCCGGGCAACAAGGCAGTAATGGTAACGCCGGAACCTTTGTTTTCTGAACGGATGGCTTCTGTAAAAGATTGTACGAAAGCTTTTGTGCCATGATAAACCGATTGGTACGGCCCTGGTGTTTTTCCGGCAATGGAAGAAAGGTTCAGGATTTTTCCATCCTTGCGCGCCAGCATATCCTTTAAATAGCATTTTACCAAACTGATGGTGGCACCGATATTTAACTGGATAATATCCAATTCACGGTTAATGGCTGTTTCGGCAAATAAACCATATAGGCCTTGTCCGGCATCGTTTACCAAAACATCAATTTGAATGCCTTTTGCTTTTACTTCATCATAAATTTCAAAAGGGGCTTCGCGCTTAAACAGATCTTTGGAAATTGTGATCACTTCTATGCCGGATTGTTTCAATTCATTGGCTGTTTTTTCTAATTCGGCTTTGTCTCGGGCAACAATAACCAGGTTATAATTGTCTTTTGCAAATAATTTGGCCAGCTCGTATCCGATACCGCTGGTTGCACCGGTAATCAGTGCATATTTTTGATTAGTTGACATACTGTTTTGATTAGGTTAAAATTTGTTTTTTAAATTGATTACAGCATTGACGGCATTTCTTCCGGTTTGGAAAGGGAACCTGCCGAAATACCAATAAGGCCTAAAGTTAAAAACGCATTACGGGCTTTACGGTTTTTAGAAAATCAAAATAACCAGGGCGCGGCGGTTTAAAATATACCGACAGAAACATCTAAAATTAAATGGGTTTTGCAAGGCACCGTTGTAGTTTCGCGTGTGGTTAGTGCCATTGCCAGCGGTAAAACGCTCAATCAAAAACAGCGCACAGCTAGATTTTGGGCGCCTTAGTTTGGAGGATCAGTATGGCTTTGGAAGAAGAACCTGAACTGAATTACTAAATTTAGTTATTAACCTTCAGCTTTGAATTTCAGGTTGATAAAAGAAATATCGGATTGGGATGCTTCTTTTATCAACCTTTTTTAGTTGTTGGGAAATAGTAATTAATGGTCCAGGCTTTTTTTGCGGGGGATCAGCGGTATTATAACAGCAGCAAATAAAACAATAACTTCTAAGGCGATCATGATTTAATTTTTAACAGGTAAATAAATAACAACAGTTGGAAAGACTGATTTTCTTTTTAAAACATCCTCGTTTTTCAGGTTAGGATGCTTGAAAATTGTCTTTCTTCAAAGCACGGCTTCTATAAATATGCCAGAGTTATCCGGAGCGGTTAAATCTGTTTTTAGTAAATAAACTGAGTTTTTTGATTTAAATAAATTGAAAAATCCTACCGAAAAAAGGAAGTATTTCAAAAATTTTCCTCGATTTGTAAATGGAAAAATGAAAAATACAGGTTTATCGACGGCTATTGATACTGTTTATTTTTTTCTTTTTGAATAGGATATAAAACCGGTTAAAATTCAGGTTAAAAGCAAGGTTCACCCAAAAAGAAATTAAAGCAGGTGTTTTGGCAGGCTTGTAATTGATTGGTAATTGAAAAAATGATTGGATATTTATTCTGAAAACTTCGATCCTGACCCTAACACATGAAATATCAAACCAAAAAATATTTTTGTCAATCTGTCCGCTTGCTGTCAGGGTAGTATTTTTATTGAAAAGGATTTAAGCTAAAACATGACATTTGCTGACAGAACGGCTTGTCTGGCTTTAATCGGCGTGATATTTCTTACTCAGCACCTTCTGTTTTCTTTGGGCAGGCAATGCCAAATATCTTTTAAAAACCTAAAAGTAAATTTATTGAAAAAAGCAAAGGGTTCAACCGATGCTTCTTTTATCACCCTAAAATCCATGCCGAGGAATAATCGATTTTTAACCCAGCAAGTTTTTTATTTTCGCAGTCAATTCCCGGAAAAGCGAAAATGGATTATCAGTTTAAAAAAATAGAAAGCGAGTGGCAGCAGTTTTGGGCCGAAGGAAGATAAAAGCTACCACGAGGATGATGCCAAAGCCAAAACAGAAAACCCGGCCGAGTATTATCAGAATGAGGAACAGCCGGTTCAGCCGATTAAAGATGCGCCGAAGGAGGGTTGGTCGGATTAGAATTTGAAATTCTTAGATAACGAAAAAAAAATAATTTATGTAACTTTTGCAGATTATGCTAAGTATAAGAAAAAATAAAGATTCTCCTTCCTCTAAAGATTCAAGAAGGAGAATCCTTAAGTTTTACAAAAAGTAGGGCGTAGGAAAAATCCGAAGATTAATCAACATTCCTAATAATGTAATTAACTTAATAACAAAATCGATCACAACATCTAATTCCATTGGAAAAGAGTCCTTTTTAGTTTCTTTTTTCATATAACTATATTTTTTTATAGGTTAAGAATTGAGCTCTTAACCTATAATCATTTACGACTAAAAGAAACAACGGTTACAAAAACTAAGGAAATAATTTTAATTTTTAAAAGTCTATGTTAATGTCTAGTTAAATTGCTTCTGAACTTGTGCATTATAGTTATATCTTGATACTTCTTTTAGCCTCGTAAAATTGATACTACCATATTAAACCACCCGAATTTTTTATTTTCGCGGTTCAATTCTCCGGAAAAGCGAAAATGGATTATCAGTTTAAAAAAATAGAAAGCGAATGGCAAAAGTTTTGGGCCGAAAACCAGACTTTTAAAGTAGAAAACGATTCCTCCAAACCTAAATATTATGTGATGGACATGTTTCCGTACCCTTCGGGCGCCGGTTTGCACGTTGGTCATCCGCTGGGTTATATTGCTTCGGATATTTTTGCGCGCTACAAACGTTTAAAAGGTTTTAACGTATTGCACCCGATGGGTTACGATTCTTTCGGACTTCCTGCGGAACAATACGCGATACAAACCGGACAACATCCGGCCATCACTACCGAACAAAATATTGCTACTTACCGCCGTCAGTTAGACCAGATTGGTTTTTCTTTCGATTGGAGCCGCGAAGTGCGCACCAGTTCGCCGGATTATTATAAATGGACGCAGTGGATTTTTATGCAGCTGTTCAATTCCTGGTACAACCTGGAAACGGACAAAGCAGAACCGATCTCTACCTTAATCCAAAAATTTGAGACTGAAGGAAATCATGCGGTAAAAGCAGTATCGGATGAAGATGTGTTAAATTTTTCTGCGGAGGAATATGCTTCTTTTACCGACCAAAAAAAGCAGGAAGAACTGCTGAAATACCGCTTGACTTATCTCCGCGAAAGTACCGTAAACTGGTGCGCCGCTTTAGGAACCGTTTTGGCCAATGATGAAGTGAAAGACGGTTTTTCGGAACGCGGCGGTTATCCCGTTGAGCAGAAAAAAATGATGCAATGGAGCATGCGCATTACCGCTTATGCCGAGCGTTTGCTGCAAGGTTTGGATACCATCGACTGGCCGGAACCGCTGAAAGAAATGCAGCGCAACTGGATTGGGAAGAGTGTTGGGGCGATGGTGCGGTTTAGCCTCACCCTAAATCCCTCTCCAAAAGAGAGGGACTTGAACGCAAATGCAGCTACCTCCCTCTCCTCTGGAGAGGGCCGGGGTGAGGCTAATGATAAGCCCGGCTACGCAACGGCTGATCCGAAACTTTGGGAAACTTTGAAAATAAATTCGAGAGAAAATCGTCAGGACCAAACCGAAGCAGAAAACCTGCTTTGGCAGCATTTGAGGAATAGCCAAACAGGATACAAAATCCGTCGTCAACACGCTATTGATGGTTATATTGCTGATTTTGTTTGTTTGCAAAAAGGGTTAGTGATTGAAGTAGATGGCGGTTATCATTTAGAAACGCAAGAACAGGATGAGATCAGAACGCAGGTTTTAAATGAGTTAGGTTTTGAAGTCATCCGTTTTACCAATGAAGAAGTAATAGCTAACATCAATCAAACAGTAAAAACAATAAAAGCTAAACTTGATAGTCAACCAGAAAGATATTCAAGTGCAGCTAACTCCCTCTCCCCAGGAGAGGGTTGGGGTGAGGCTAAAGAAAGCCAGAATGAGGCTCCCTCCATCGAAGTCTTCACCACCCGCGTGGATACCACTTTTGGCGTAACTTTCGTGGTTTTGGCACCAGAACATGAACTGGTAAAATCATTAACCACACCAGATCAAAAAGCCGATATTGATGCGTACATTGATCAGGCAAAAAAGAAATCGGAACTGGACCGCATGGCAGATACCAAAACTGTTTCCGGTGCTTTTACAGGCAGTTATGTGCTTAATCCGCTGAACGATGAGAAAATCCCGGTTTGGATTGCCGATTATGTTTTGGCAGGATACGGGACCGGAGCGGTAATGGGCGTTCCTTCGGGTGATGCGCGTGATCATCGTTTTGCTACGCATTTTAATTTGCCGATTGTTGCCATTCTCGATACACAAAAAGAGGTGCTAAAAGAAGCAGATGCCACCAAAGAAGGCAGTTACATTAATTCCGGTTTTATCAACGGAATGACTTATAAAGAAGCAACGGCTGCGGTGATTGCCAAACTGGAAGAATTAGGTGCCGGAAAAGCCAAAATAAATTACCGCCAGCGCGATGCTATTTTCGGAAGGCAGCGTTACTGGGGCGAACCTGTTCCGGTTTACTTTAAAGATGGTTTGCCGCAGTTGATTGATGAAAAAGAATTGCCGTTAGTGTTGCCGGAAGTAGATAAATACTTGCCCACAGAAAGCGGCGAGCCGCCTTTGGCGAGAGCAGAAGGTTGGAGTTATAAACCTTCTCCAGAAAGCCTCACCCTAAATCCCTCTCCAAAAGAGAGGGACTTGAACGCTGGCGAAGCTAACCCCCTCTCCCCTGGAGAGGGCCGGGGTGAGGCTGCTTCTTATCCCTACGAATTAAGCACGATGCCGGGCTGGGCTGGCTCCAGCTGGTACTGGTATCGTTACATGGATTCTAAAAATGAGCAGGAATTTGCCTCCAAAGAAGCGATTGATTACTGGAAAGATGTGGATTTATACATCGGCGGCAGCGAACATGCAACCGGACATTTGCTGTACAGCCGTTTCTGGAACAAGTTTTTAAAAGATTTGGGTTTGGTTGTGGAGGAGGAGCCTTTTAAAAAGCTGATTAACCAGGGAATGATCACTGGGACATCAGAATTTATCCATCATCATATTATGACTCAACCGCGTTTTAGTGGTTCGCAAGAAGAATGGCAAAATGCAATTAAAAACGGGGATTATAATTATTTTTTTAGTGATGACGTGTATGATTCTCAAAAATTATACTCAGGATTCATAGTTGATAGTCATGTAGATATATCTATTGTTAATAACTCTGTTTTAAATATCGACGACTTCATGATTAAGAATCCTGATTATAAAGATTACAGGTTTATATGTAAAGGTGGATTTTGGAAAAATGGGATTTTTAATAGAAATAGTGATGGTTCAGATAAATTTAAAACTGCTCCAGTTGTAGAAAAAATGTCCAAATCTAAGTTTAACGTAGTCAATCCGGATGAAATGATTGAGCGTTATGGTGCGGATACTTTACGGATGTACGAAATGTTTTTAGGTCCGCTGGAGCAATCCAAACCCTGGAACACCAACGGCATCGAAGGCGTTTTTAAGTTTCTGCGGAAGTTTTGGAAACTGTTTCATGATGATGCTTTTAACTTCCGCATTTCGGATGAAAATCCAACAAAAGCTGAACTGAAATCGTTGCATAAAATCATTAAAAAAGTGGAAGATGATGTAGAGCGTTTCTCGTTCAACACTTCCGTTTCCAGCTTTATGATTGCGGTAAATGAACTAACCGAATTAAAGTGTGCTAAAAGAAGCATCCTGCAGGATATGGTTGTCATTTTATCGCCTTACGCACCGCACATTTGCGAAGAATTGTGGAAGCTGCTGGGCAACGAAGCCGGAAGTTTATCTTATACTGCTTATCCGAAATTCAATCCGGAGTTTTTGGTGGAAGATGCGTTTTCGTACCCGATCTCTATCAACGGAAAAACAAAAACCAATTTGAATATTCCGTTAAGCTTGGATGCTAAAGAAGTGGAAACACTGGTTTTAGCAGATGAAAACGTACAAAAATACCTCGCCGGACAAAAACCTAAAAAAGTAATTGTGGTAAAAGGCCGGATTGTAAATATGGTGGTTTAAGGGAAGACGGAAAGTTTGGAAGTCCGAAAGATAAGCTTAGGCTTCATGCTTTTCGCTTTCTGTCTTGCTGACTTTACTAACTTTCTGTCTTCTTAAAATGTAAAGAACGGGTTACAATACTTCTTTTATCAACCAAAAAAAATTTAGGCCGTAACAATTATCACTTTTGCTTCTCTTAATACAAAAATCTATTGAAATGAAACGTTTACTTTTACTATTCTCCTTATCCATATTTGCCATTGCGGCCCATGCACAGTTTGGCGGCGGCGGCGGCGGCGGATCATCTATTACCGGAAGGATCTCCGGAACAGTAGTGGATTCCCTCACTAAAAAACCGGTTGATTATGCTACCATCACAGTGTACCGCAGCGGCGGAAAAGTGCCTATAAACGGGGTGGTTACGGATACAAAAGGAGTTTTCAAGATCAATAATGTCAATACCGGTAATTATAAGGTAACCATTAGTTTTATTGGTTATCCAACTAAAACCATTGATCCGGTAACCACTACGCCCGGAAAGCCGGACGCTAATTTAGGAACTGTACGCTTGTCGCCTTCCGGCCGGATGTTAAAAGGGGTAGATATTGTTGCTGATGCGCCGCTGATTGAAAACCGGATAGACAAGATCGTTTTCAATGCGGAGAAAGACATTACATCGGCAGGAGGAAATGCAACCGATATTTTACGGAAGGTCCCTTTGTTATCGGTGGATATTAACGGGAACGTTGCCTTGCGCGGCGACCAGAATGTGCGTGTATTGATCAACGGCAAACCATCCGGTGCTACGTCAAACAATTTGGCGGATGTGCTGCGTTCTTTACCTGCCGATCAGATTAAAAATGTGGAAGTGATCACCTCGCCATCCGCAAAATATGATGCAGAAGGTTCCGGCGGGATCATCAATATCATCACCAAAAATAAAAATGTGGCAGGTGTAAGCGGTTCGGTGAGCGGCGGCGTTGGCACGAGGCAAAATAATGGCAACATTAACCTCAACGTCAAACAAAACCGTTTAACAGTTACGGCCAACATTGGCGGCAACTACACTTGGCCGCAAACCACCCCAACTACTTTTTACAGTTATAACGATACCTCCAAAACGCAAACTAACCAAAGCACTTTAAGCCGGGTAAAACGCTATGCAGGTACAGGGTCAGGTTCTGTGAGCTATGATTTTAACAACTTCAACAGCATTACTTCAACTGTTCGTTTTAACCAGGGTGGTTTTAACAACAACGGCGAAACTAACAACAACACGGTTGACCCGCATTATGGCAACCTGGTTTACAACAACAGCAACAATAGCAAAACAACTTTTGGTGGTTTCGACTGGAATGCCGGTTATACACATAAATATAAAAAAGAAGGGCACGAACTTTCTTTTGCCGGGCAATGGAGCCATAGCAAAACCCAAGTGGATTATACTTCTTTGTTTGCACCTATCGGGTCATCCGCACAACCTTTTCCAAACCAGCAGGCCAACAACGATGGTTTAAACAATGAATACACGTTGCAGGCGGATTATACTTTGCCGGTAAACAAAGTGCTTAAAATTGAAGCGGGCGGAAAATCTATTTTCAGGCGTATCAACAGTAATTCTGATTTTTATAACCAACTCAATGGCGGAGAATTTACCTTCAATCCGGCCACTTCCAACACGTATGGTTACAACCAGGACGTTTATGCCGGGTACAGTGTTTTTAGTTTTACCTTGCCCAAGAGTGTTGGTTTGCAAGTTGGTGCCCGGGTAGAAAACACACAGATTGCAGGAAAATCAACCAATACCTTGTTGGGATTAGTACCTTTCGACAACAGTTATACTACTTTTATACCCAGTTTTGCCATATCCAAAACATTTAAAGGTGCTAAAACTTTTAAATTCAGCTATACAAAGCGGATTCAACGTCCGAGCTTGCAGTTTTTAAATCCGTTTTTAAACACCAGTAATGTGCAAAACCAATCGGTTGGAAACCCGTATTTATCGCCCGAAGTATCTCAAACCGTAGAATTGAACTTTAACACATTTATCAAATCTTCTGTAATCAATGCTTCTGTTTACTATAAACACACCAACAATATTATTGAAAGCTTGGTAAGTACCGTGCCTTACACCACAACCAATGCCAGCGGAGCCGATATTGTCCGCAACGTTAACCGTACCAACTATTTTAACGTTGGCCAAAACAATTCCTTGGGTGTGAGTTTCTTCGGGTCTGTCACTCCAATAAAACCATTGACTTTTAGGGCCAGCATTAATTCATTTACTTACAACCCAAGTGCCAGCGCTGCTTACCAGTCGCAGCAAAGCAGCACCGGCACTTACATTCTTTACAATGTTTTTGCAAACGGGACGCTAAACTTAAAAAACGGTTTTGCTGCTGAAACTTTTGCCATCTTAAACTCGCCGCGCCGTACCATTCAGGGCACAAACCCATCCTTTGGTTTTATTGGTTTTGGGTTGAAAAAAGAAGTGCTCAAGAAAAAAGCCAGCATTGGTTTTAATACACTTTCACCTTACAAAAAAACAATTGATTTTAACCAAAGCATCAACGGTAACCACTTAACGCAAACCAGTAAAACAGCATTTCCGTTCCGTTCTTTTGGCTTGACTTTCAGCTATAATTTTGGCAAGATCAATTTCAACCCGCAGAATAAAAAAGGGATCAACAATGACGATTTGAAACAAGGCGATGCAGGCGGCAGTGGCGTTCCTTCCGGCGGCGGTCGGCAATAATTATTTTTACCTGCTAAAAGAAGCATTCAAATCCGGCCATCAGCAAGCCGAATTTTTTTGTTTAGGGGAAGTCGGGAAGACCGGAAGACGGAAAAGTCAGAAAGATGGGAAAGTGTGCTTCTCTTGCTCACTTACAGTCTGACGTTCTTACCGGCTTTTCGGTCTTTTCCGTCTTCTCAACTTCCCTTCTTCACCCTTTTCAAAACCAATAAATTCTGCGCATTGGTGCTGATGCCGCTGATGTTGTTTTGGTAGAGGTTAACCAATTGATAATAGTACAAGATCACAACCGGTGATTCTTGCATTACCAAGTTGTCCATCTGCCGGTACAATTTAAAACGTGCCGAATCGGTTTTGGCCTGGTAACTTGCTTCAAATAATTTATCAAAATCAGTATTGTAGAAACTGGTATAATTAGGGCCGAAAGGAACTTTGTTGTGCGAGTAAAAGACCGATAAATAGTTCTCTGCGTCGGGATAATCCGCAATCCAATTTCCCCGGAAAAAGTTGATGCTGTTTTTAGCGATCATTTCCCGCAAACTTGCGCCCTGGCTCACTTCCACCCGGGTACGGATGCCGACAGAATTCAATTGTCCTTGCACAAATTCAATCAAATCGCGGTAGGTTGTTGTGGTATTTAACAAAATTTCCGAAACGGGATGTGCGTTATTGAAACCCGCTTCGGCCAATAATTGTCTCGCTTTCTCCGGATCGTAATGATAACCCTGCACCACCTGCTGCTCAAAACCAGGCATCCCGACAGGAACAAAACCCGCATGGCCGGGCGTTCCAATACTGTTGCGCAAGTATTTGACCATTTTTTCGCGGTCGATAGCATAATTGATGGCCTGACGTACTTTTTTTATCCGCAGCGGTGAGGTTTTTACAATTGCCAAGTTTGTATCTACCAACATCCCCAAATATTCGGTATTTAAATATGGCCTTGTTTTAAATTGAAATTTGCCTTTGTACTTTTTAGTGACCTTGCCGGATTTGGTCAAAATATCATCACGGTAACTGCCGTCCACATCGTTAAAAAAATCGAGGTTGTGTTTCACAAATTCCATAAATGCCGTTTGTTTATTGGTGATAAAAGTTCCCCTGACGGCATCCAAGTAAGGCAGTCGATGGCCGTTTTCTACCTCCCAGTATTTTTCGTTTTTGAGGAGCACAAGTACTTCGCCTTCTTTCCAGTATTTGAATTGGAACGGGCCGGTGCCGATAGGATGGCTGCGGAAATCTTTTCCGTAGAAATCAACCACTTCATGCGGCACTACCGAGCAATACTGCGCTGTCAGCAAACTCATCATCGGTGGAAATGGACGGCGCAGGTTGATAATGAACGTGGTATCGTTTGGCGCTTCAAATGCTTCTTTTACCGCTACTTTATCACTAAAGATCCAGGAACCGGAAGAACCAACTTTCGGGTCCGTCAGGCGGTTAAAGCTGTAAACAAAATCGGCTGCATTAGCTTTGCGGCCTTTACCATTTTTAAATTGTGCAGCATCATGAAAAAAAACATCATTGCGCAAATGAAAAGTATAATGCAAACCATCCGCAGAAACTTCCCACGTTTTGGCAATGCAGGGTTTGGTTTTTAAGCTGTCATCAATCTGTACCAAGCCGTTATACAACTGGTTGTCACACCAAAGCGCATTTTGGTTTCTGGCAAAAGCCGGGTCAAGCGACGTAAGCAGGTCATCCATGTTAAAATTAAAAACGGTTTTGGCGGATTGATCTTTGGATGTACATCCGCATAGAAAAAACAGTGATAAAAGAAGTATTGATAATAAGTTTCTGCTGTTTTTTTCGCTTTTTAAATCTCCGCCCTGGTTCTCATTCCCCCTTTGAAGGGGGTTAGGGGGATGACGTTCCTTATTCTTTTCCTCCTCAAACGCCTCCACAAAAATCTCCAATGTTCTAACCACATTCATAAAATCATACAAAACCTCATCATCCTCAAAACGAATAATGGTATAACCTAATTCCCGGAACTCTTGGTCACGATTAACGTCCCGTTCCGCCTGTTCCTCATTTTGATGACTTCTTCCATCCAACTCAATCACCAAATTCAATTCCTTGCAAAAAAAATCAGCAATGTAATTCCCAATTGGCCGCTGGCGCAGAAACTGATAACCATAAAATGCCCTTGCTCTTAATAATTCGCTCCAAAGCCTGATTTCTGCCGGTGTAGAATTATTGCGGAGATTGCGGGCTAATCCTTTATTTTGCTGGTTGTAATAGTTGTTCAAAATAATCTTTTTAAACTGATAAGAAAGGTCATCCCCCTAACCCCCTTTAAAGGGGGAAAAGGACCAGGGCGTTGATCTTGCACCGTTTGACAAAGAGTGAAGTTATAATTTAATAATCCGTGGATCAAAAAAGAATCATTTCCCTGCTGGCTGCCGGAACTGAAATTGTGTGCGAATTGGATTTGGAAGCGCAATTGGTAGGCCGTTCGCATGAATGTGATTACCCGGAAAGCATTTTAAATGTGCCGGTTTGCTCTTCTGCCATGCTTGATCCAAATGCAAACAGCTTAGAAATTGACCGGCAGGTAAAAGGTATCCTAACGGATGCGCTGTCTTTTTACCAGATTGACCGGGATCTGATCAAAACTTTAAAACCCGACATCATCATCACCCAAACACAATGCGAAGTTTGTGCCGTGAGTTTTAGTGATGTAGAAAAAGCATTGGAAAACCTGCTGGACTATCCGGTAGAAATTATTTCGCTGGAACCAGACAACCTGAATGCTATTTTTAGGGATATAAAAACAGTATCCGAAGTTTTGGGCGTGCCGGAACGCGGGGCAGATTTGCTGGAACGGATGCAGGAACGATTGGATTTGATCAAACATAAACTCAAATTCATTACCCAAAAACCAACAGTTGCTTGTGTGGAATGGCTGGAACCCTTGATGATGGCCGGCAATTGGACGCCGGAAATGGTGGAAATTGCAGGCGGTCAATCAGTTTTAGCACAAAGCGGAAAGCATACGCCTGCAGTAGAATGGATAGATATGTTTGAGGCTGACCCGGAAATTATTATCGTGATGCCTTGTGGTTTTGATATTGAACGGACTTTAAAAGAAATGGACACATTGTTGCAGCAACCTTATTTTCGGGATTTGCAGGCCGTGAAAAATAATCAGCTCTTTATTGCTGATGGAAACCAGTATTTTAACCGTTCTGGTCCGCGTATTGCAGATTCGGTAGAAATTTTGGCCGAAATCATCAATCCAAAACAATTTATTTTTGGTTACGAAGGTGCGGGCTGGACCAGGTTTGGCGTTTAAATAAATGAAACAACATGGGCAAAAAAATTAAACTATCGGATATTTCTACTTCTCCCGAAGAAAAAATAACCAAAGATGAAGCGGCAAAAGAAAGCATCAAGCTAACAGAAAAATTAGCGGAAATACAAAATAAATTGTATGCACAAAAGAAGTATGATGTGCTGATTGTGTTGCAGGGAATGGATACTTCGGGAAAAGACAGTGCCGTAAAGCATGTTTTTTCGGGGATTAACCCGGCCGGTTGCCGTGTAAAATCATTTAAAGCGCCAACGGAAGAAGAAAAGGCGCATCATTTTTTGTGGCGTGTCAGCAAAGAATGCCCGGAAAAAGGCATGATCCAGATTTTTAACCGTTCGCAATATGAGGATATTTTAGTGCCTGTAGTTAATAAACTGGCAGATGACCAACTGATCAAAGCACGTTGTGAAGAGATCAATTGTTTTGAAGGAGGGCTGGTGCGGAACAATACGATCCTGATGAAATTTTATTTGCATGTATCGCAGAAAGAGCAGGAGGAACGGCTGCAAGCCCGTAAAACCAACGAATATAAGCGCTGGAAATACCAGCAAGAAGATATTTTAGCCATTAGCAAGCACGATGATTACGCTAAAGTTTACGAGTATATTTTTGAAGAATGTGCTGATGCTGCTCCCTGGCAGATTATTCCGGCTGATAAAAAATGGTATAAGAATTATGCTATTTTAAATGCCATTGTGCTGGAATTGGAAAAGTATGAGATCCATTTTCCGAAAGTAGATTTGTAGAGGCTTTTCTTCTATTTTAGTTTTCTTTTTTTAGGATCTTGACGATGTGAAAATAAAGATATTATTTCAACTTGGTCGTTTGTTTGTCGGTAATATAGAGTATTGTGTTTTGCAACAATGGCTCTTCTAATATCTTTTTTAATATCAGATCGTTGAAATAGATTTGGGTTTTTGGAAATAAAAACTATTGTTTCTTCGAGGTTTTTAGAAAAATTTCTGACTTCTTTTTCTGTCCAGTTTTCTTCAAGATATTTTATCGTGTCCGCTAATTCATCTAATGCAAAACCAGTCCAGAATATTTTATAACCATTTTTCATACAGCTTTTTGGCCTTACTATGCGGATGTAAGTTTCCTGCTTCCGCATCAGCCACGCCTTTTTCTATGGCTTCTTTTTCATCCTCAGAAATAAAATTCCACCAATCCTTACTTTCTTGTTTTCTCAAATCCATTATTTTTTCAATAGTGGTTAAGTTTTCCAATGTTGATAACCATTGAATTAATTCAAGTTTTTTATTCTGTAAATTCAATTCAGCATTCATATTGATTACTAATTACATAATCAAAAATACAATAATTTTTACCGTTAGTTCGATAGGTTTTAATCATTTTTCTAATCGTCATTTAAAAGCGATTATTCCTTTCAGCATTGAATCCTATCAAACCCAGAACCGGAAGCTGCGTTGTTAAAAAAACATGTATAAAAACAGCATCATGGCTAAATTATTTAAACCGCTCAAAATAAAAAGCATTGAATTAAAGAACCGCATCGTGATTTCGCCGATGTGTGAATATTCCAGTGTGGACGGCTTTGCCAACGACTGGCATTTTGTACATCTGGGCAGCCGAGCTGTTGGCGGTACCGGTTTGATTTTGACCGAAGCTACGGCTGTTTCTGCCGAAGGCCGGATTACACCCGATGACTTGGGAATTTGGAAAGATGGGCATATTGCCGAACTGAAAAAGATCGTGGGTTTTATTCATCAGCAGGGTGCTGTTGCCGGGGTGCAATTGGCTCATGCAGGAAGAAAAGCAAGTCATACCTCCCCTTGGAAAGGCAGCGCCCTAATTCCAAGCAACAAGCCGGAAGGCTGGCAAACAGTTGCACCAAGCGCAATCCCTTACAAAGAAGGTACAGAATCGCCGATAGCACTGGACGAAGCCGGGATTGCCAAAGTGATCAATGATTTTAAAGAAGCAACCCAAAGAGCAATTGAAGTTGGTTTTAAGGTGATTGAACTGCACGCTGCACATGGTTATTTGCTGCACCAGTTTTTATCGCCCTTGACCAACCAGCGTACCGATCAATACGGCGGTCCTTTTGAAAACCGTATCCGTTTGCTTTTAGAAGTGACGGCCGCCGTACAGGAAATTTGGCCGAAAGATTTGCCTTTGTTTGTACGGATTTCGGCTACAGACTGGGCAGAAGGCGGCTGGAACGCAGAAGAATCAGTAAAGCTATCGGCTATCTTAAAGGATCAAGGCGTGGATCTGATGGATTGCTCTTCAGGAGGATTGGTTTCCTGGCAAAAAATCGCTGTAGGGCCCAATTACCAGGTTCCGTTTGTTGAACAAATTAAAAAAGAAACCGGCATTTTAACCGGTGCTGTCGGCCTGATCACCAAAGCAGGACAAATGGAAGAAATTGTGGCCAGCGGTAAAGCCGATCTGGTTTTGATTGCCCGCGAATCTTTGCGCGACCCGTATTTCCCTTTACGTGCGGCACAAGAATTAGGCGTGGATGTGCAATGGCCGGTACAATACGAACGTGCCAAGCATCAGCATAAATAACAAATTTAGAAGATAAAAGAAGTATGTTGAAGTTGCCACGGCCTTTAGGCCGTGGATTAAAGAACAATAAGCAAGGGCTTTAGCCAAAAAAGAAACTGACATGTCATACACCAAAGTATTGATACATTTTATTTGGGCTACCAAAAACCGAGAACATCTAATCAGCAATGAGCTAAAGCCTTTATTGCTAAACCATATCAAAGAGAACAGCATCAAAAAAGAAATTTTTATTGATGCCATAAATTGTGTTTCCAATCACATCCATTTGCTTGTTTCCCTGGGCACAGAACAGACGATTGCCAAAACGGCCATGCTCATTAAAGGGGAATCTTCGTTTTGGGCAAACAAACAAGACCGTCTAAAAAGCAAATTCGAATGGCAGGATGAATACATTGCATTATCGGTAAGCTATTCTGCAATTGATAAAGTAAGGGCTTATATTTTAAACCAGGAAACACACCATAAAAAGAAAACTTTTGCCGAAGAATATGAAGGGTTTTTAAATATACATCGTTTGGAAAGCGGTTTGGCTAAAGCCAGTTCCTAAATTTTATTTAATCCATGGCCTGAAGGCCGTGGCAATTTTAGCCACATCATTTTACAACAAATTCTTTATCTGCTGTTGGCCTAATTGGTCCTAAGACGGATAGAATGGGTAATGATAATCAAGCTACGGTTACCACGGCCTTGTTGCCGCGGCCTTTAGGTCGTGGATTAAAGAACAGCAAATATCAGGCTTTAGCCAAAAAACGAATTACAAAACCATGGTTCCTAATTGTGTATTTCATTTGCAAAAGTGATTTGGCTAAAGCCAATAACTGAATTTATTATACGGCCACGGCCTAAAAGGCCCTGGCAATTTTAGCAAAGCAACCGAACTAAAATAAATTCCTGTTTCCAAACATGGCCAAACTATTCCTAACCACAATAATCCTGCTTTTTTCTTCGCCTCACCTATCGGCACAACAAAAAACCTATCGCGACATTTGGATATTTTCTGCGCATAGTGGCAATGCTTCTTTTATCACCCAAAAATCTATGTTGGCTAAAGATGCTGCCGGGTTAAAAGAACGGGATATTCAGGTACATGAAGTCATTGGTTTAAAACCCAACGAAGCCATGTTTAAAAAATACAAAGCATCGGCACAAATTTTTACATTTATTTTGATTGGTAAAGACGGCGGCAAAAAGATACGTTCGCACGAACCCGTCAACTTAGAAAAATTATATCAAATCATTGATGCCATGCCGATGCGCCAAGCGGAAATGAAACAGCGCAAACACTAAAAAAACAGGCATAAAAGAAGCATCAATGCTTACAGGTCATTGCTGATGTGTCGGTATTTTCCAAAATGATACAACTTGGCCACATCTGTTTTCAGGTGTTTCAGCCAACCGACATTGAAGAGCAAAACCGCCAGCAGCATGCCAGTAACCGGGGCCAGCCAGTAAAGCCAGTAACCCGTCCAAACCATACTTACAACTGCCGGTCCGAAGCTTCTTGCCGGGTTAGTGCTTGTGCCCGAAAGGGGTGCTTCCACATACACCATTGCGCAGTAAATAATGGGCATCATAAAAGGTGTAAAATTTTTTATTTTATCATGACTGGTAAAAAACAGGATAACGGCGATCAAACAAAAGGTTGTCCATATTTCACCGATAAAAGCAGCATGGATTTGCAGCGGTATCGTTGCCCCAAATTCCACGCTTCTGCCTTGTCCGCCCCAAAACAACAGAGGCAAACAACCAATTGCCGCGCCGGCCATTTGCGCAATAACATAACCCAGCATATTTTTAAACTGCATGGTTTTACGAAGCCAGAAAGCGATACTTACGATAGGGTTAATATGGGCACCGCTTATTTTTCCTACCGTAGAAAGCGCGATCAAACAGCCGGTTGTGCCAAATAAAAACCCGCTTATGGCCCTTCTTGTCCCAGGGTCAGGAATAAGTTTGATGATGGGCGAACCTTTTCCGTTAATAAAAATTACCACAGATAGCCCCACTAAAACCAGTAAAGCTGTGCCCATAAGTTCGGAGAGATAGGCTTTGAAGAGTTTTTTGTCCATCTATTTAAAAGCTTCCCACCATTTGTTTATGTAGGGTTGCCCGTCATAAGTGTAAGTTTCTCCAGGCTGCGGCACTAATAGTGGAATCTTTTTTTGCGGGGCGATTTCGAGCAGCCTTTCAACAGGTTGTGTCCAGGTGTGGAAAGCCAGGTTGAACAAGCCCCAGTGGATCGGCATCATCAAACTGGCATTTAAAGCGAGAAAAGCATCAGCAGCATTGTCTGGCCCCATGTGTATATCTTTCCAAAGATCGTTGTAGGCACCGATCTCTAACATGGCAATATCAAAAGGGCCGTACTTTTCGCCAATGGTTTTAAACAGCGGGTGCATGCCAGAATCGGCGCCGAAATAAACCTTGTGTTTCGGGCCTTTGATGATATAAGAAGCCCAGAGCGTGGTATTTCTGTTCGTAATTCCCCTGCCAGAAAAATGCCGGGCCGGAGCAGCAGTTAGTTTAAAACCAGGCCAGATTTCTTCCTCCTGCCACCAGTCGAATTCTGTAATTTGGTTCTTGTTGATGCCCCAATCATTCAAAATCTTCCCAACGCCAAGCGAGCAGAAAAACGGAATGCTTCTTTTACCGAGTATTTTTACAGTTGCTTCATCCAAGTGATCAAAATGATCGTGGGAGATGATGATTGCATCAATTGGAGGCAGATCTTCCAACGCAATCGGTGCGGGGAAAAAACGTTCGGGACCAAAAAACTGAAATGGCGAGGCTCGTTTCACCCAAACCGGATCCGTCAAAATGCGTTTTCCGTCGATCTCGATTAATAAAGAGGAATGACCGATTAAAGTGATGCGCAAAGTATTTGCCGGTAATGTGTTTAAAAGCGGAAGATCAACCGGAAAAGGGCCGGGCGCAATACGCGGCGTACGGTTGGGGTGATCTTTGGTATATTCTGCTAAAACCTTAAAAATGCTGGAAGATAAACCGGTTTTAGTGGGAATGGGATTGACAAAAACTTTACCGTTAAAATTAGGCGAGCTATACATGGGAGCAGCAACAGTGGGAGATGGTTTTGGTTTGGAGGAAGCCGGAACAGAAACTAATGCAGCACCGGCAGCCAGCGCACCAGTAGATTTGATGAAATTTCTTCGTGTTTGTAATTTCATAACAGAAAGTTTTCAATTGGTATTGCAAGATGCTGTTTTTATGCCGATAAAAGAAGTATGCAACACAACGATAGAAAAAGTTTGAACAAGTTGGTTAAATATTTGCTAAAAAACACACTCAAACTCCTCTCTAAGGGAGAAGGGGCTTTAGCTTCTCCGCCATTTCAAGTCCCTTTTTACCGGATAAGGGTTTAAGGAGAGGCTTTAAAACATTAAACCACCAATCATATTTTTAAGGAATGACAGAAGAATTTAAACAACTTAGGCAGCAGTATCAACCGGAAACCATAAAAATGCTGTTTATAACCGAAGCCGTGCAGCCAGGAAATATATTCTTCTACCGCAAAAACTCCAATGTTTTTAGGGCGGTAAAAGAAGCATTTACACAGGTCTTCGGCGAATTTGAAAGCCAGGAAGTTTTTCTTGCTTTTTTTAAAGCCAACGGTTTTTATGTAGATTATCTGTGCGCTGATTTGATTAATGATTTACCGGCAGCGGTTCGGCAGCAAGCAAGAATAGCCGGTATTAAGCCTTTAAGCGAGCGTTTGGCTTTGCATCAACCGAAAGCCGTCATTACGGTAATGAAAGTTTTGGAGAAGGAAGTGAACGAAGCGATTGGGTTAGCTAAAATTACTTCAGTTCAATTTACTGCGGCTGTAGCTTTTCCGGCGCATAGCAAAGCCAATGTGGATAAGTGTGTGGGGGAGTTGGTTGCGGTTTTGAACGAATTACTGGATCAAAATATTCTGGAAGACTAAGCCGGCGTTACACAAATGGAAAGCATATTGCTCTAAACCATATCTCTTTTGATGAGAACAGAATATAACAACACAAGGCGCACTATTTAAAAATGGTGCGCCTTGTAATATTTACTTTAATAGTGAAGCTGAGACTGTTGTGCTAAACCATCTTAATCTGTTTATTACTTATCCCACCACACCCTTTTTAACATACTGGTATTTTTAGGTGCATTAGAATTATACCTCTGTTCGCCTGACGGATATAATAAGCTTCTTGGAATTTGACCATTTAATGCACTGTTAGCATTTGGGGTAAGTTGCGGATAACCAGTACGTCTCCAGTCTGTCCAGGTTTCTGGATTTAAAAAGTTAGCAATATACTTTTGAACCATAATGTCTTTTAACGTTACATTAATTGCTGTTTTAATATAGGTACTAGCATATGCGCTGCTTCCAACAGTTCTGGTTAAATTTGCGCTTACAGCATTGTTATAAGCAGTAGCGGCAGCAGCCTTATTCCCTTTTTGGAGTTGAGCTTCCGCTTGGATAAACATTAATTCATCGTAACTAAGTAAATAGACCGTAGAGTTAGGTTTACCATATAAAGTACCCAAGCCTCCGCTACCATCGCTGTAAACAGCTAAACGAGGATCTGTAGCAGGTACTGTTGCCGGATCTGCTGTTCCGGTTAATAAATCATAAACATAACCTGTAAAGGCTATGTCACCCCTTTGGGAGTTGAATTGAGACCACGGGTTTTCCGAAGTTACACTTGATCCGGAAAACGGTACAGTAGCATCATCAGCGTTTGATGTAAAACCTAATGCTGCTTCAGCTAAAGCTTTATCATAGTTAGCGGGGTCTATTTTTACCAAATGTAAATAAAACTTAGCTCTTAATGAATGTGCAAATCGAATCCATTTGGCCATATTACCACCATACATTACATCATCAGCTCCTGGCTGCGCTGTAGTTTCTGTTTTGGCCGCCAAAGTAATAGCATCACTTAATAATTTATCAAGCGTGGCATAAATAGATTGCTGCGAGTCGTAATGCGGTTGCAAATTTGCTGTTCCCTGAAATGCCTCTGTGTAAGGAACATCTCCCCAAAGATCTGTAGTTAACCCTAACGCATTGGCCATCATTATCCTGCCAATTGCACCATAATGGGCTTGGTTTGCAGCATCAGCAGTTTTTATCAGAGAGTTGGCATTGTTCATGATACCGCCGCCGTATAAACCCGTGGTCCACATGTTATCAACATCATCAGCAGATACGGCATAAGTATTAGCTAAAGCAGATTGATTGGCAGCACCAGTAACCTGTTGCATAAATGTTGAGGTAAAACGAGAAGCATCTCCATTCCACTCATATCCGGTACTTTGAATAATGCCAGGAAGTAAATTTGTAGCAAGAGGTTTTTGCAACTGCGAAGGATTGTCGTTAATCCCCGGGTAAAAATACCCTTTTTTGCAAGAGGTAAGTACAATGCCAATAGTAAGCATTATAAACCCTTTGATAAATATATTTTTTACGTTTATTTTCATCTCTAATAGTTCTATCTAATTAAAATCTAACTTTTAAATTAACACCGTAACTTGATGCTCCTGGGTTGTTAAAATAATCAATTCCCTGAGCTTGGCTTGCACCTGTTAAACTGGTTTCAGGATCAATTCCCTTGTATGGCGTCCATATAATAATATTTCGCGCAAATGCACCAAAAGAAAACCCTTTAACAAAGGTGGCAGATTTTCCAAAAATCAAATCTTTAAAATCATACGATAAAGTTACTTCACGTAATTTAACAAATGAGCCATCTTCAATAAACTGCTCATTAAGATTACCAAAACCGCCACCATTGCCTTGGTACCAAGTTTGGTCTAATGGTACACTAAGCACATTTACAGCACCAGCACCCGGTAATTCTGTTTTACCGTCTGCTGCATAATGAACCAGATTGCCGCCTGCATTTAAGTGGCCCGAAACGCCGTTAAAAACTTTATTTGTGTTTCTATTAGAAGTTAAATCAGATGTACCAATAGCTGCTAATGAGCCACGTGTACCATCCCAGATATCTCCTCTAAACTTCCAATCTATTAAACCGTATAGAGAAACTTTTTTATAGGTAAACGTATTGCCAAAACCCATACGGAATCTGGGATTAGTATTACCAATTATTTTTTGATCATTAGTGTTACTGATAGGGTAACCGCTAACGTGCGCGACGTTGGTTATATTGCCATTGGCATCTACCTGTTTCTGATCGCTTACAACAATGTTGTTATTATTATCCCGAGTGTAGCCATAACCATAAATACTTGCTGCAGGTGCTCCTGGCAGTTGTGCAATTAGTGTTCCGGTAAAGCCGTTTAATGTAATTTGCTGAACTCCGGGTGCTAATTCAAGCACTTTGCTTCTGTTTAGGCTAAAGTTTACAAATGAACCCCAGGTAAAATTCCCGCTCTTTACCGGTGTGCCATTTACTGATAGTTCAAATCCATTGTTTCTGACTGAACCTGAATTTAAAGTAATAGATGTATAACCAGTAGAGCCTGAGATCGGAGCATTTACTAATAAGTCTGTTCCTTTACTGTGATACACGGTTGCATCAATTCCTAATCTGTTTTTAAAGAATTGCAATTGAAGACCACCTTCGTACGATACTGTTTTCTCAGGCTTTAAAATGCTATTACCTAAGTTAGCCGTTAAACCATAACTTGCTAAGCCGTTGCTTGGATAAGCTATACCTGTTGTATAACCATCTGCATAGGAACTTGGTGCATAAAAGCTACTTGTTTGAAATGCACCGGGAGCATTTCCTACCTGAGTTGCTGAAAGACGAAGTTTACCAAAGCTTAAAACACTATTATCTTTTAATGCGCCTAACTCAGTAAATACAAAACTTAAGTTAGCGGATGGATAAAAAAACGAATCATTATTTTTTGGTAAGCTTGATGCCCAGTCGTTTCTGCCTGTTGTTTCTAAATATAATACAGATTTGTAACTTAAATTTAAATCATAATAAGCAGAGACGGTTCTATAAGGTGTAATTAAATTACCAGCTATTATAGTACTGGCATTAGCTACATTGTTAAAACCAGGTGCAACTAAAGCATCGCCTGTTGTATATAAGTTATTAAGCTTAGTGCCAAAAAAGTTGTTTCCTATTTTTCCATCAAATTGAAAATCTGAACCTAATTTTTTAGTATAACTTAAAATTAAATCCGAATTAAGGCTTCTATAGCTGTACTGATCATCAATTACGCGCCCACCTGGAAAAGCCCCTGATTGAATTTCATAATACTGATGTCTGTTATCCTGATAATCATCAGTACCTAAACGATACAACGCGCTGAAACCACTGCCAATATTATAATCTAACTGGATGTTGCCAATTATACGGTTAAGGTTGGTAGTAAATGGATTTTGATTGATTGTCCAAAATGGGTTATCATAAATTCCGTTTCTGTAGGAGCGTTGTGTACCGTTTGGAAATAAATAAGCAGCCGGGTCAGTAGGGTCTTTTCGGCCAAAAGAGTTATCAAACGATATTGGTGTCCGGGTTAAACCAAGCATAATACCTGAAAGATTGCTTCCTTGTTGTGCAATATTTCCATCACTTGAGGTATAGGTCATATTGGTTGAAGCTTTCAACCTTTTCGATACATTTAGCTGGCCCGAGAAAGCAACGGAAGTTCTTTGATAATACTGCGTAGGAACAATAGAAGTTTGGTAAACATTGGTAACAGATGCTCTGTAAGTAGCAATATCGCTACCACCGCTTACTGCAACTGAATTATTATAGGTAGCGCCGGTTCTAAAAAAGTTGTTCAAGTTGTCGTAGGGCGTAAATGGTATTTTCGCTAACGGACTTGATTTACCTACTATATTCCCGTTTACATCAAACTGGTTTGGAACACCAGTCCTGAACAAGGTATCAGCTTTAGCACCCCAGGAATAACGGCTAGTGGATGTATTGGAAGGAATAGTTCCGTTTACACCTTTGATGTATTCATGCTGAAGTTTAGGTAATTTATTTACCACATCAAATGATACACCAGCATTAAAATCAACCTGTACTTTGCCGGCTACACCTTTTTTAGTAGTAATTACAATGGCACCATTAGCTGCACGAATACCATAAAGTGCAGCCGCAGAGGGCCCTTTTAATACAGATACACTTTCTATATCATCCGGATTAATATCAGCACCTCTGTTAATTGGTGTACCACCTTGTAACGGATCTGTGGTTTGGTTTTGAGAATTGTCAATAGGCATACCATCAATTACAAATAAAGGCTGGTTATTACCGGTTAAAGAGTTTGTGCCTCTTAACTGGATATAAGTTGCAGAACCTGCCGTACCTCCTGATGAAGTAATTTGCACACCGGCAACCTTGCCAGCTAAAGCTCCAAGGGCATTAGATTGATTTGCGGCAACCAACTCATCACCTTTAACCTCCTGTATAGAATATCCCAAAGCCCTTTTCTCTCTCCTAATACCTAAAGCAGTTACAACAACTTCTGTTAATTGATTGTTGCTGCTCTGTAAGGAAATATTAATAACTGATTTACCGGCAACGCTCGCATTTTGAACAGCATAACCGATAAAAGTAAATACAAGTATATTATTGTTAGCTGTGGTGATAGAATATTTTCCATCCGCCCCTGTTACCGTACCAATCGTTGTTCCCTGTACCCGCACACTTACGCCCGGAAGCGGCAAACCATCCTCCCTGGCGGTAACTGTACCGGTAATCGTGCGGTTTTGGGCATAAACCTGCGAGGCAAATAAAAGCAGGAAAACCACACATCCATGTAGAAGTTTTTTCATGTTTTAGTTAATTAGTTAAGTTTTAAATGTTAAATTATGTTAAAGTTACTGAGAAAACTGGAATTATTAAATTTTATTGCAAAAAATTTAATAAAATCATAACCAGGAAATGTTTTTGTAGTAAAAAATGAAATTACAAAGGTTATTTAAAAAGGATGTTTCTTATGGTGTAGGAATGTTACTTCAATCACGATATTTAGTAATGTGAAAAGCATTGAAGCATTTGCGAACAATGTAATTTGTAGGATTATTGATAGAAAAAGTATTTAAAGCCCCTTTATCTGCGTTGCCAGTTCTATTCTCTGCAAATCATCAATTTTATTTAAGGCCAATACATTAATACCATTCGCATCACGTGAAAAAGCAGGTAAAAATTTGGCTCCCCAAACGATTTCTTCATCCGAATAAGAGGTTCTGGAGTGTACCGTTTGCGAAAAATTATCGTCAAAAGCTTTGAGCATCACGATAAATTCCGCTTCATTGTGCTGCAAAAATTCCAAGTCCATCGTTTTCAGCGGACTGTCATCAGTAATGGGATGCACAACCGTCCAGCTTAACGTCAGCAAACTGATGTTGCTACGCTCCAATTCCAAAGGTGCATACTGTCGTATCGCTTTGCCGTCAACAATGGTATTATAAGTCATCATTACATGTACTTCCAGTTCGATCAACTGGTTGCTCCTGAAATTTGCCAAACGGAACATCAGCGCGGTGATATCATGATAAGGTGCCACAATCATGTTTTTACTGTACCTGATTTTGGCCGATGGCCGCGAAAACCTGCCGTAAAGTAAACCGGTGGCCAGGGCAAAACTAAGCAAACCTACCAACGATTCCAGTGCGGCAGCAGAACTGGCGGGCAAACCCGAAGGACTGATATGCCCGTAACCAACCGTAGAAATGGTTTGTGCGGAAAAGAAAAAAGCATCCATAAAGTGTTGAAAAGCAGAACCGCCCAGGTTGATCCCATTCAGGTTTTTAATGCCCAAACCCATATAGACCAGTGCAAATAAAATATTGATCAATATATAAGATACGAAAACAAGCAGGTTAAACATGCTCCACGACATGTTGATCAAACTATTATACATCTCTGCCGTACGAAAAAAAGGCAATCCGGTACGGCGGATATTGGAAGACCCATCACGGTTGATGGTCCGCTGGTTTTGTACAACCGGCTGCAGGCCCAGTCCCAGATCGTCCTGCATGGTAAAGTTTCTTTTCTCCATAAGTTAATTTGTGATGCTTCTTTTACCGGTAAAAAAACGGTGCTGGCCGCTAAAAGTATCGTTTGTAAAACTGCTGATCTTTCCAAATACCAAAACTATTTTCGGGTTTGCTGCCGGAACCTTTACTTCTACTTTTATCCCTACTTTACGAGCGCCGAAAGCTTGAACCTGCCTTCGTTTTTTATTGCCCGTATTTTTTTGGATATTTGTTAGGTTGGTTTCAATTAAAAATAAATTAAGCTGCTCACCATTCATTTAATGCCGCAATATATTAATAGGATCTGTAAATCAGCATTGCTGTCGGCAACCTTTTTTATTCATCCGTAAACCAGCTATTGATATTGGTCCGGCTGCTGTTTCAGGCATTTAAAACTATACATGAAAGCAATTTTAAACCATTTATTTGAAAACCGGAGTTTTACCAAAGATGAAGCCAAAAATATCCTCATCAATATTGCCCGCGGCCAGTATAACCCTTCGCAAATGGCGGCTTTTATCACCGCTTATAACATGCGCAGCAGCACGGTTGATGAATTGGAAGGTTTCCGCAATGCCATGCTGGAATTATGTGTGCCGGTAGATTTGGAAGTTGATAATTTAATTGATTTGTGCGGAACCGGCGGCGATGGAAAAGACACGTTTAATATTTCTACACTGGCTTCTTTTGCGGTTGCAGGCGCGGGTTATCCGGTGGCCAAACACGGCAATTATGGCGTTTCTTCCGGTTCTGGATCTTCCAACGTGATGGAACATCTGGGTTATCGGTTCACCAATGATATTAATCAGCTTAAAAAAAGCATTGCTACGGCCGGGATTTGTTTTTTACATGCGCCTTTGTTCAACCCGGCCATGAAAATAATTGCACCGATCCGCAAAGAACTGGCCGTAAAAACTTTTTTCAACATGCTTGGGCCGATGGTCAACCCGGCGAAGCCAAAAAACCAGATGGTTGGCGTGTTTAGCTTAGAACTGGCGCGGGTTTATGCTTACCTCTATCAGAAAACGGATAAAAATTATACGATTGTACATGCTTTGGACGGCTACGACGAAATTTCATTGACAGGGGATTTCAAAGCCTTCTCTAACGCGGGCGAACGGATCTATAAATTGAACGATCTGGGTTTTCAAAAGCTTGATCCCGCACAAATCAGCAGCGGCCATACCGTTCCCGAAGCGGCTGCTGTTTTTATGGATGTTTTAAATGATGAAGCAACCGAAGCGCAAACCAGCGTAGTGTTGTGCAACGCGGCGATGGCGGTCAAAACAATTCATCCTGAAAAATCATTTGCTGCTTGTTATGATGAAGCAAGTGTATCTTTGCGCAGTAAAAAGGCGTTAAACAGTTTTAAAACATTGTTGCAACAATAAATAAAAAGCCATGAAGATTAAAGTTTGCGGGATGAAGTTTCCGGAAAACATCCGGGCAGTTACGGCTTTGCAGCCAGATTATATAGGCCTTATTTTTTATCCGCATTCGCCGCGTTTTGTGGGTTATGAGCCCAACGAAGAGTTGACCGGGCTTCGTTCACCGGCAAAAAAAGTGGGTGTTTTTGTGGATAAAGACTTTAGCACAATTAAAAGTATAATTCAACTATATCAGCTTGATGCCGTGCAGCTTCATGGAAACGAATCTGCGGAAACTTGTGCCGCTTTAAGAGAAACCGTTGAAGTAATCAAAGCTTTTGGGGTGGATGAAAATTTTGATTTCAATCAGCTTAAAAATTACGAAAATAAGGTTGATTACTTTTTATTTGATACTAAAACAGTGGTTTATGGTGGCTCGGGAAAGATTTTCGACTGGCATGTTTTAGAAAATTATACTTTAAATATTCCGTTTTTCATTAGCGGAGGCTTAAGTAATGAAAATATCCGTTCCGTTTTTCAGTTTAAACATCCGGCCTTTTACGGATTGGATTTGAATAGCAGGTTTGAAGATGAGCCCGGACTAAAAAATATTAAAAAACTGGAGGAAGCTTTCGGCTTGATTAAAGCGCATAACAAATCGCTTCCCTCCGCATAAAACCTAAAAAAATGAAATACGGAGTTGATGAACAAGGTTATTACGGAGATTTCGGCGGTGCATACATTCCCGAAATGCTTTACCCCAATATTGAGGAATTAAGGCAGCAATACCTGGAGATTACCAAGGATGCTGCTTTTATCCATGAATTTAATCAGTTGATGCGCGATTACGTGGGCAGGCCGTCTCCCTTGTATCTTGCAAAACGTACATCGGAATTGTATGGTGCCAATATTTATTTCAAGCGGGAAGATCTCAACCACACTGGCTCCCATAAAATCAATAATGCCATCGGACAGATCCTTTTGGCACAGCGGTTAGGCAAAACGCGTATTATTGCCGAAACCGGTGCCGGCCAGCACGGCGTGGCAACCGCAACAGTTTGCGCTTTAAAAAATATCGAATGCGTGGTTTACATGGGGGAAGTGGATATTGAACGCCAGGCACCAAATGTGGCAAGGATGAAAATGCTGGGCGCTACGGTTATCCCTGCAACTTCCGGCAGCAAAACTTTAAAAGATGCTACCAATGAAGCCATGCGCGACTGGATCAACAACCCGGAAAACACGCATTATATTATTGGTTCTGTAGTTGGGCCGTATCCGTACCCGGAAATGGTTGCGCGTTTTCAATCCATCATCTCCCAAGAAACCCGTAAACAATTGCTGGAACAAACCGGCCGCGAACTGCCGGATTATGCTTTGGCCTGTGTGGGCGGCGGCAGTAATGCGATGGGCATGTTCTACCATTTTTTGGATGAGGAAAGCGTAAAATTAGTTGCTGTGGAAGCTGCCGGAAGGGGAATTGATTCCGGTGAATCTGCCGCGACAACTTTTTTGGGCAGGGAAGGTGTTTTGCACGGAAGCCGTACCATTTTGATGCAAACAGACGATGGGCAAGTGGTAGAACCGTATTCTATTTCTGCTGGTCTGGATTATCCGGGGATCGGGCCGCAGCACGCGCATTTGTATAAAATCAAACGCGCCCAATATGTTAGTATTACCGATGATGAAGCGATGGAAGCCGGGCTGGAATGTTCGCGTTTGGAAGGCATTATCCCGGCGATTGAAACTGCACATGCTTTGGCTCAGTTAAAGAAAATGAAGTTTAAAGGAAATGAAAACGCGGTGGTTTGCCTTTCCGGCCGCGGCGACAAGGATTTAACAACCTATATTAACCACTTCGGGTTTTAACGATACTGTTTTTATCGGCATAAAAACAGTATCGCCATTTTTTCTACATTCAATATTAATTTTATGAACCGGCTAAACCAGCTTTTCTCCACCAAAAAACAAAACCTTTTATCTATTTATTACACGGCTGGTTTCCCGGAATTAAATACCACGGTTGATATTGCAGCAGCGTTGGAAAAAGCAGGGGCAGATTTCCTCGAGATTGGTTTTCCATATTCTGATCCTACCGCAGATGGGCCAACAATCCAGCACAGCTCGCAAACTGCGTTGGACAACGGGATGAACCTAAACCTGCTTTTTGAGCAGTTGAAAACGCTTCGGCAACGTGTTTCCATCCCGGTTTTGCTGATGGGTTATTTTAATCCGGTCATTCAATACGGTGTAGAAAAATTTTGTAAAAAAGTAGCCGAGGTTGGCGTAGATGGCATTATTGTTCCTGATCTACCAATGTATGAATATGAAAGTTTGTACAAGCAATATTTTTTGGGCAACAACCTGAGCAATATTTTTTTGGTTACGCCGCAAACGTCGGAAGAAAGGATCCGCAAAATTGATGGTTTGAGCCAGAGTTTTATTTATTTGCTTTCTTCTTCGTCCATCACCGGGAAAAACCTGGAGGTTTCTGATACGGTGGAAAGCTATTTTGAGCGGATCAGGAACATGAAACTGAAAAATCCGACGGTTATCGGTTTCGGGATTTCCGGCCACGCTGCTTTTGCAAAAGCTTGCAAGTATGCAAACGGTGCCATCGTGGGCAGTGCTTTTGTAAAAATGCTCTCTACAGAAAAAAATTACCTGAATAAAATCCCTGGGTTTATTCAGCAATTTAAGAATGAGATTTCGGTATCAGCCTAAATTTTCAAAATAAACAATGCTTATTTTATCACCTGTTTTTTAAGGTTGATTTTTAGGTGATAAAAACAGTATGCGGGTTTTGGTTTGATGCTTACAATAATGAGTCAATTGCGAAAAAAGCAATACCTGGAATTAAAAATAGTTTTGGTTTGATGCTTGCAATAATGAGTTTGAACAACTTAAAAAATCAAACTTATGAATACGAATATCTCCGAAAAAATTATCAACCAAACTACACAGCTTTTGCCGGATGGCCGCACTGTTTCCCTGATTTTTCATTATCCTGCCAACCTAAAAATCGGTGATACGATTGAAGTAACTGCCCGGCATGAAACTATGCAACTATTTGTGCCTCAGCATAAAGAGGGTTGTTTTATGTTTGATGTCGCTATCTGGGACGACCGCATCCGCCTGCATTGCGATTTGATGAAAGAGCTAAAAATCTATCATTTGGCCGGTGCTGTGTTCTCTTTCAAGATCAGGGAAATTGAACTTTTTGCAAACCGGTTGTCTGCTGTCCAAAAACGGGGTTATGCAATTAATTCCTCCTTTTGATTATTTAATTCCCCAACCAGGAAACGAGCGGCGTTTAATTTTCAGGCTGTTCAAAACAATCAGCTAAAATATCCGTGTTAAAAAAACACAAAGCTTAAATAAAATAACATGGAAACAGCACCGGAAAACCAAGAAGAAGAAACGGCATCGAAACAGAAAGAGCAGGGCGTTGATAACGAGGAACTTGCCAAGGAAATCCCGACGGTAACGCCGGATGACGATAACCTGGAGCCGGAGCAGGATAAAGACGAGGATGAATAACCAAACAAAAGGTGCAGAACGGTTTCTGCACCTTTGTTTTTGCGGACAATCAGAGCCTGTTTAAATTTATATCAGATACTTCGATATGTTCAGGATTAATGCCAATGCTTCTTTTATGCTTGTAAATTTTGTGTTTATACATTGTGCCGATACAAAAAGTACAAGGGTTTAATGATTTTAAGGTGGTAAAAGAAGCATAGAAAATTAGGTTGGGTCAATTTTAAACAGGGTCTTACATTTTTAAACTTTCAACTCCCTCTAAGCTGACAAAATCGGTTTTACGGCCAAGCAGTTTAAAATTTTCAGCAACGATCTCTGTCGTAAATTTTTTCACGCCTTCCCTGGATTCAAAAGACCGGGTTTTTAATTTGCCTTCAATGTAAACCAATTTCCCTTTGTTCAGCAATTGCTGGGCAATATCTGCCAGCCCTCTCCACAGCACAACGTTATGCCATTCGGTCAGTTCGGTCCTTTTGCCGTCTTTTAAAATAATTTCCGAGGTAGCCAAAGGAAAACTGGCTACGGCAACCCCGTCTTCCAGATGCCTGTATTCAGGATCTTTGCCTAAATGGCCTACTAAAATAACTTTGTTGATACCAGACATAAATTCAATTCTAAATTAAATAAATATAGGTGTTATATAGATAATCATAAGGGAGACGGCAAGTACAGATTACTTTTGCTGCCAACTGTTAGTGTTATGGAATATAAGTAAATTAAAATTGTAAAGTTTTTTAAACTTTACAATTTCGTTCCAGATAAAATAACGTTGGCTAATGTTAGTTTACCATTAAGCAAACCCGAAAGAAATTTTATTGTATTTAAAAGAAGTAATCTTGTCCGTTAAAAGTTTTTGTCTAAACTGCTGATCCTTATTTCCGTATTGTTTTTTTAGATAAACGAACATGAAGTTAATATTATCAAAATAATAAATTTTGTGATATCTTATTAAGATTAATTTAAAATAGCATTATTTATAACTGGATTTTTGCAGATTATTAAAAAGTGGGCTAAGACCGCAAAAATCCCCCTACTAAGCCTATATTCGTCTGATAAGCCATTCTTTAAATCCTTCTATACAAGCCATGAAGCAAATTGAAACTGACCAGCAGGGATTGTACGACCCTCAATTCGAGCATGATGCTTGCGGGACCGGATTTATTACGCACATTCATGGCCATAAATCGCACCGTATTATAGCGGATGCCCTAACGATGCTGGAAAATATGGAGCATAGGGGTGCTTGCGGATGCGACCCGGATTCCGGGGACGGTGCAGGTTTGTTGATTCAGATCCCACACGAATTTTTACTGGAAGAATGTACCACAGATGAAATATCGCTTAAAGAACCAGGCGAATATGGAATCGGAATGCTGTTTTTGCCCAAAGATTCTGGTATAAAAAAAGCATGCCGCACCATTATCCAGCAATCTTGTGATAAGCTAGGGTTAAAGATTTTAGGTTACCGCAAAGTTCCGGTTGATTCTTCCTGCATCGGCGAAACTGCCCGTGCCGCTGAGCCAAATGTAGAGCAATTGTTTGTTGCGAGGCCGCCGCATATCCACAATGCAGAAGATTTTGAACGCCGGCTGTATGTGTTGCGCAGGTTGATTACCAAAACTGTCAACGAAACCATCAAAGCAGGGGCAGAACACTTTTACTTCACTTCATTTTCCTGCAAAGTTATTGTTTACAAAGGCCAGTTGACTACCTATCAGGTCCGGCAGTATTATACAGATCTGCGGGACGAGCGCGTTACATCCGGTTTTGGGATGATCCATTCCCGTTTTTCCACCAATACTTTTCCTTCCTGGAAACTGGCCCAGCCTTTTCGTTTCCTGGCCCACAACGGCGAAATCAACACCTTGACCGGTAACCTGAACTGGTTTTATTCCGGCATCGGTTCTTACGTTTCCCAATATTTTAGCCAGGAAGAAATGGACATCCTTTTTCCTGTTATCGATAATAACCAGTCGGATTCTGCCTGTTTGGATAATGTAATAGAAGTGCTTTTCCATTCCGGCCGTTCGTTGCCGCATGTTATGATGATGCTGGTCCCGGAGGCGTGGGACGGGAACGAACAAATGGACCCGTTAAAAAAAGCATTCTACGAATACCACGCTACTTTGATGGAACCCTGGGACGGGCCGGCTGCCTTGAATTTTACCGACGGAAAGATTATTGGTGCATTGTTAGACCGGAATGGTTTGCGTCCGTTGCGCTATTTGGTAACAGATGACGGCCGGGTAATCGTAGCTTCGGAAGCAGGTGTTTTGCCGCTGGATGAAAAAACGATTGTTAAAAAAGGCCGTTTGCAGCCCGGCAAAATGTTTTTGGTGGATACCACACAAGGAAAAATCATTACAGATGAGGAAATAAAAAAACAGGTTACTGCCCGGCAGCCTTATGGCCGCTGGCTGGATAATTATAAAATCAGACTGGAGGAACTGGCAGAACCGCGCGTTTCTTTCACCAATTTATCCAAAGAATCCGTGTTCCGTTATCAGCAGGTTTTTGGTTACTCCCGCGAGGATATTGAAACCATCATCAAACCTATGGCAACCGATGCCAAAGAACCAATTGGTTCGATGGGCACAGATGTGCCGCTGGCGGTTTTATCAGACCGGCCGCAACATATTTCCAGCTATTTCAAACAATTTTTTGCGCAGGTTACCAATCCTCCGATTGATCCGATCCGGGAAAGGTTGGTAATGAGCTTGGTAACTTTTATCGGCAACAATGGCAATTTGCTGGATGAAGATAAAATGCACTGCCATTGTGTAGAGCATAATCAGCCGATCCTGCATGATTACGAATTGGAAAAATTAAGGAGTATTGATACCGGTTTGTTTCATGCCAAAACATTGCAGACTTACTTTAAAGCAGATAATTTGCCCGGATCTTTAGCAAACGGACTGAACAGGCTTTGCCGATATGCCGAAGATGCTGTTCAGGATGGTTTTGAAGTGTTGATCTTGTCAGATCGTGCGGTAGATTCTGAACATGCGCCGATACCTTCTTTACTGGCTGTTTCCGCTATTCATCACCATTTAATTAAAAAAGGTTTACGCGGGGCAGTAGGTTTGGTTGTGGAGGCAGGCGATATTTGGGAAGTACATCATTTTGCCTGTTTGCTGGCCTTTGGTGCCACAGCTATTAATCCATACTTGGCTTTGGCCACCATCAATACCTTGTCTCACGAAGGAAAGATGGATAGCACTTTGGATGTTCCTGCCCTTTCAAAAAATTATATCAAAGCTGTTTGTGATGGTTTGCTCAAGATTTTTTCTAAAATGGGCATCTCCACCTTGCAATCCTATCATGGTTCGCAGGTTTTTGAAATTTTGGGGATTAATAAAGAGGTTGTTGACCAATATTTTACAGGAGGGATCACACGTATCGGAGGATTAGGTTTGGACGAAATTGCACGTGAAACTTTATGTAAGCACATTAATGGTTTCAGAAATTCAAAAAAAGAAGATCAACTGCTGCCCGAAGGCGGGATTTATCAGTGGAAACGCAGGGGAGAAGCACATTTGTTTAACCCGCAAACGGTGCATTTGCTACAACACGCTACCCGTACCAATGATTATGAAGTGTATAAAAACTATGCAAAACTAATCAACGAGCAAACAGACCGCATGTACACTATTCGTGGTTTGCTGGATTTTGCCCATCACCGCGAAGCTATTTCGATTGATAAAGTAGAACCTGCAGAAAATATCATGAAGCGTTTTGCTACCGGTGCCATGTCTTTCGGTTCTATTTCTCATGAAGCACATAGTACAATTGCGATTGCCATGAACCGTATCGGCGGAAAAAGTAATACCGGCGAAGGCGGTGAAGATGAAATTCGATATGTACCGCTGGAAAATGGTGATTCGATGCGCTCCTCGATCAAGCAGATTGCATCGGCAAGGTTTGGCGTAACTTCCAATTATCTGACCAATGCAGATGAATTGCAGATCAAAATGGCTCAAGGGGCAAAACCGGGAGAAGGCGGACAACTGCCCGGCCATAAGGTAGATGACTGGATCGCCAAAGTGCGTTATGCAACACCAGGAGTTGGGTTGATTTCTCCGCCGCCGCACCATGATATTTATTCGATTGAAGATTTGGCACAGTTGATTTTCGATTTGAAAAATGCCAATCGTGCTGCCCGGATCAACGTCAAATTAGTTTCTAAAGCGGGCGTAGGAACCATTGCAGCAGGCGTGGCAAAAGCACATGCCGATGTAATCCTGATTGCCGGAAGCGATGGTGGAACAGGAGCTTCGCCCATAAGTTCAGTAAAACATGCCGGTTTGCCATGGGAGCTTGGTTTATCGGAAGCACACCAAACTTTGGTTCGGAATAAATTGAGAAGCCGCGTAGTTCTACAGGCAGACGGACAATTAAAAACCGGAAAAGATCTGGCTGTTGCTGCTTTATTAGGTGCCGAGGAATGGGGCGTAGCTACTGCAGCTTTGGTTGCCGGTGGCTGTATTATGATGCGCAAATGTCATTTGAATACTTGTCCGGTTGGCGTAGCTACACAAGACCCGGATTTGCGGAAATTGTTTAGCGGCAAGCCGGAACATGTGGTCAACCTGTTTCAATTCTTGGCAGAAGAACTTCGGGAAATTATGGCAGAACTGGGTTTCAGGACCATCAACGAAATGGTTGGTAGGGTTCAGTTTTTGAAAGTGCGGGAAAATATCACGCATTGGAAAGCCAAAAAGATCGATCTTGCTGCCTTGCTGCATCCGGTAAGTAATTCCCGTGAACTTACTTTGTACAACAGTGAAAAACAGAACCATGGAATGGATGACATCATTGACTGGAAATTACTGGAACACGCCAATCCCGCATTAGAAAACCGGATGCCAGTATATGCTTCTTTTACCATTAAAAATACTGACCGTACCGTTGGCACATTGCTATCTAACGAAATATCAAAAATCTACGGCTCTGCCGGTTTGCCTTATGGCTTGATCAATTATAAATTCAATGGCTCTGCCGGACAAAGTTTCGGGGCATTTGCCACAAAAGGGCTTTCCCTGGAACTGGAAGGTGAAGCAAATGACTATGTTGGAAAAGGGCTTTGCGGCGCACAAATCACCATTTATCCATCAAAAGAAAGCACCTTCACCGCTGAAGATAATATTATTGTGGGCAATGTGGTGCTGTACGGTGCTACTTCCGGCGAAATGTTTGTCCGCGGGCAGGCAGGCGAACGTTTTGCTGTCCGCAACTCTGGCGCTACTGCTGTGGTGGAAGGTATTGGCGATCATGGCTGCGAATATATGACTGGCGGCCGGGCTTTAATCCTAGGTAAAACCGGACGAAATTTTGCTGCCGGCATGAGCGGCGGCATTGCCTGGGTTTATGATGCCGACAATTCTTTCCGCGACAATTGCAACAACGAAATGGTAGATCTGGATACTTTGGCTACCTCAGACGAAGAAGAAATCATCAGCTTATTGCGGAAGCATGTACAGTTAACACAAAGCACCGTAGCACAAAACCTGCTGACCAACTGGCAGGCAGAATCTTTCCGGTTTATTAAAATCTTCCCGAAAGAGTACAAAAAAGTTTTACAACAAAAAGAACCTTTAACCATCTGATTAGATAATGGGAAACGTTACCGGCTTTAAAGAATTTGGAAGAGAACTTCCGCCAAAAACACCACCACAGGAACGGGTAAAGAATTATAATGAGTTCACAGGGAATTATACCGACGAAAAGCTGAACCAGCAGTCGGCTCGGTGTATGGATTGCGGTATTCCGTTTTGTCATTCCGGCTGTCCGCTGGGAAATATTATTCCCGAGTTCAACATTGCTGTTTATCAAAAAAAGTGGGAAGAAGCTTATCAAATCCTGTCTTCCACCAATAATTTCCCGGAGTTTACCGGCCGTATTTGTCCGGCACCTTGCGAATCGGCTTGTGTTTTGGGCATTAACAAACCGGCTGTGGTCATTGAAGAGATTGAAAAACACATTATCGAAATCGCTTTTGCAAAAGGTTATGTAAAACCAACGGCACCGCTGATTAGATCGGAAAAAACGGTAGCCGTTATCGGTTCCGGCCCGGCTGGCATGGCGGTGGCGGCACAGTTGAACAAAGCCGGCCATTTGGTTACCGTTTTTGAGCGGGACGACCAGCCGGGCGGTTTGCTTCGCTATGGGATACCGGATTTCAAATTAGAAAAAACAGTGATCGACCGTCGCCTGAAAGTGATGAAAGACGATGGCATCACCTTTAAATGTAATACCGAAGTCGGTAAAGATATTCAGGCCGAAGAACTGATCCGTAGTTTTGATGCCGTTGTATTGACCGGCGGTTCAACCGTTCCGCGGGATCTGCCGATTCCGGGTAGGGCTTTAAAAGGAATTTATTTTGCGATGGATTTTTTAAAGCAGCAAAACAAGCGCGTCAGCAATACTTCTTTTACCGGTGAAAATATTGTGGCAACCGGCAAGGAAGTAATTGTAATTGGCGGCGGCGATACGGGTTCGGATTGCGTAGGCACTTCCAACCGGCAAGGCGCTCGTTCCATCAAACAATTTGCCATCGCTTTTCAACCCTCGGCAGAACGTACCGTTGCCATGCCCTGGCCAAGTTTCCCTTTGGTATTGAAAACCACGAGTTCCCACGAAGAAGGATGCGAACGTTTTTGGGGGATCAACACCAAAAGTTTTGTGGGCGATGAAAACGGTAACTTAAAAGGTTTGATTGTTGCAGATGTAGAATGGGAAAAAGATTTCCTCGGCAGGCCAATAAAATTCAGAGAGTTGGAAGGTACGGAACGCGAAATGTCTTGCCAGCAGGTTTTTCTGGCCATGGGTTATTCCTATCCCCAGCAAGCTGGTTTGCTGGAGCAATTGGGCGTAGAACTGGACGGAAAGAAGAACGTAAAAGCCAAAGAAGGCATTTTCCGTACCAACGTGAGCAAAGTTTTTACGGCCGGAGATATGCGCCGCGGCCAATCTTTAGTAGTTTGGGCAATTTCCGAAGGACGCGAAGCCGCACGAAAAGTGGATGAATTTTTAATGGGCCGTTCTGAATTGGAAAGCAAAGATGCCATTAATGAATATCAGATGGATTTGTAAAACAGGTTTAGACAGGTCTTGGTTTTTAAGAGAAGTTTAAAACTGATTGATATTTTTGATGCTTCTTTTATGCCATAAAAACTTGTGTTATGTTTTTTTGCTGATTTTGTTTAGCGGCAAACACCAACTTTATAGGGATAAAAGAAGCATTCTTATATTGAAGGATTTTTTCATACATAAATTTAAACCGCTTTGCAGTTAAAATTATTGATCTGTTAACTTCTCGATTATTTTTTGAACCCGGTTTGTCCAGGTTTTTTCTTGTTTGGCAGAAAGTATCCAGATGATATACTCTTTTTGATGGCTGTAAGCCAACTTTTGGTAAGTTTCAAAAACTTTAGGTTCAATTTTAACGCAGCTTTTACATCTTCCGGCAGCGTTACAATTTTGTTTTTTTGTGTCGATAAAAACAGCAAGTTCATTATTTTGAATGGCTGCGTTAGAAATAGTGGAAGTTTTAACCTGTTCTACCGGGCGTAAACGCAATGCTGTCCAGGTTTTATCAATAGAAGCCGCCGATACAATTTTTAAATGATATTTTTCTATCTCCGTCCAGTTGGCTGTCATTTCCAGATCAGAAGCAATGCCCGAACTTTTTTTAGGATAAGCAATCCGGAAAATAGTTCCCAGCTTTAAAACAAGAATAATTTCTGGTAAAGCCGAATTTAGTTCCGCACTATTTTTTAAAAAAAGTAAAATGCCGTTAAACGTTTCATCCGCAGAAATGGTGGTATTAATTTCAATAGCAAGCGGAGCAAAGCTCTCCGGAAAATGCTTTTGTGCCCGAACAAACAACCAGCGCTGTGCTGTTTTTATCAATAGTTTTTTGGCAAGCTGGTTTGCTTGAGTTGGTCTCATATTATCGGATGGATTATTAAGGCCTGTTTAAATTTAATAATGATTTGTACAGGAACAAATACTGATTAGGTTAATAAGGATAATAGCATTGTGGTTTAGTGTAACCTTACCTATAAAAATAAAATTAATTTTTTAATTATTACTAAAATGTAACAGACTTGATATATATTGCAAAAGAAAGGAGGACGAATATGGTTTAGAAAAAAACTTGTACTAAAATTTCAGAAAAAAAATTAAAAAATATACTAAAATTAAAAAAACATGAAATCAAAATTTATTACCAGTACCGTAATGATTGCTTTACTTGCTTTTTCCATTTCTTCTTGTAAAAAAGAAAATAAAATGGGGGGGGATAACTTAAACACCGTAAAAAAAAACAACGGTTGACCCCAAATTGGTTTATTATAAACCTACAACCGAAAAAGAAAAGAATTTAGTTGCCAATTTGGAAAAAGTTACAGAAATTGTAAAAGAAGTGTAATAAAAATAAAGAGGCGATAAAAGAAGTTAATGCTGCAATTATTGCCAAAATTTATTCCGATCAGTCAATTTTATTAAAAGATCTAATTTACCCAAATGAGGGATTATTAACTACCTCTAAATCTTTTAAAAAGTTATCATCAGACTTAAATGTACAAGCGGGAACATTTTCCAAAGCATTTTGGGCTGAAGTCGCCAAGAAAAATGACCCTGATTTTAACAGCTTTTTAACTGCCTTAAAGCCTGGTAACATTTCTACTGATGCTAATCAAAAGAAGGCTCAAAACCTTAAAGCAAACGATTACGACGGTAACGGTAATCAGGGTTTACCTCCTGATGGCGTTAGCCTTTATTATCCGTACGCAGAACAATTTATCAACCCTTTTGACAACTCCGGAAATTATTCTCCTGCAACTTCCGTGATGACGGCAACCGCAGAAGCTGATGAAGGATACGGATGGGCACCTGTATATGATGGCAATGGAAATATGGGTTATACCCAGGTGGTAATTAACGATGATTATGCTTATGTAAACCCTACACTAATTATTGGTATCAATGGTATAGAACCTATTGATTATAGTACTCCTGCAATTGCAACCTTTCCTCCCGGGCCTCCGATCCAGGTTCCAACTCTTACAAGAACAGTAAAGCAAGTTTTTGTTGGGGATGTAAAGGTTAATGGTCATCAATTTGACCATTTTATCAGCTTTACTGGTAATGGCGGTGGTTCTGAAATTCGTTTTACCCGTGCCGATGGTTATTTAAAACAAGTGGACGGGCAGGTACAGGCAGCCGATGTATTTGTGATTAATGGTAATCCTTCTATTAGCAGATGGCATATCCATAATAAAAAATGGGTTGATTTTACGGCTACCTGGGATGCGGACTGGGAACAGGATAATTTAGAGCAAAACCTAGCCATTTATGAAGATGACAACGCAAATACTTCATCTCTGTCTTTATCATTAATGACAACAATTAGTATTGGCGGACAAAAGCAAACCGGTACAATAGGCGGAACGCTTCTTTATAAATCGCTTGATGACATAATTCGCCAGAACGAACATAAATATGCTTCATTCTTTCCTACAAATCGAGGAATCCCTGGAGATCCAACCTACAATGGCTGGTTAATCTATGACAATAATGGTCAGGTTAGTTTTACAATGCCTGATAGAACATTGATTCAATAAGTTGTAAATGGTGGCTTTCGTTTATGCAAAGCCCCCATTATTATTCTCATGATTAAACATACAACTTATGAAATTATCCTTTATAAAAAGATTAACAATTGCATTACTGGCATTTATAAATACTTCTATATATGCACAAACATCATCTATTATTAAAAAAAACAATTTATACTTAAACACTTTTGCTGGTTATGGAACAGAAAATAATCAAGGAAATACTGCTTTTTTTGCAGGTCTAACCTTATCCAAACCTGTAAAAAAACATCTTTTCTTGGAAGTTGGCCTTACACGTTTTACAACCGATATATACAATGTTTATAAAGCAAAACCAACTAACTTTGACGGTGAGGATAGAAAATATAACGCTTGGTTTTTAACTGCTGATGCTAATTAGGGTCTGCTGAAAAAAAATAACGATTTTGAAATACAGCGAGTTATGCAGAAATTAGGAGGATCAATTGCAAGGAAATATGCAAAAGGGTTCAAAAAAGCGTGCATCAACTCCAATTTTTGT
>JAABUP010000050.1_pt1 | contig 260634 bp, 169 predicted proteins | sample 5559201 | NCBI WGS metagenome assembly JAABUP01 (sample SAMN10711887, study PRJNA513373) | rock metagenome | isolation source: Antarctica rocks | place: Antarctica
CCTTCACAAAACCACCTCCCACCCCCAGCACCCCTCTTCCCTTCATACAACATGAAAAAACCCACCTTCCAACACATCCACCAACCCCCCCCCCCCCTCTTCAAAACAATTCCACTCACGAAAGCCCCCCTCAAAACTCTCCTCTCCTCTCCTCCCACTTCCCATACCACCTCCCCAACCCTCACACCCCCAACCCCTCCCCCTCCCCCTCCCCAACCACCCTCACCAAAAAATAAGAAAAACCCGCATCATCATCCCCCACAATAAACATTCAACAACCCCAATCGAAACAATTCGGTGCCAGGGTCATCCTCCAGTCCATAAGTCGAGATGATTTGAGGGTTGCGATACAACAGTATCCTAGTCATGTATCGTATCCAAACAAGATAACATAACGGCTGCTGCTGCGTAATACTGCTGTGCTTTGATCCGATCCGGCAGGTAGGAAATTGTTAATATTGATCTACAACACTTTTATATATGTTAGCTGTTATACAATGACCGAGGAACTTATTAGAAAGGTGCTTACTAGGGTATGTTGCTAGAAAAGTTCTTGAGCTGGAAGGATATATACCATTGAGGCAGCTGGGAAGAGGCGTCTGAGTCCGTGGACAGAAGTCTTGGAGATTAGTGATTAAGTCTTCGTCGTTGCCTATGCTAGCCGTCTTTGAAATATTTATAATCGCCCCTTCTATATTAAATAGACATACAACAACAGCCAGCATATCCAAGCGCGAGGACGGAGAGGCTGCTGGGTATCGTATCGTAATCAGGAGGAAGGACGGAAGGAAGTAGCAGCTCTTCATCCTCGTTCTTGATATGTAGTGAATGGCTAGAATGAATGAATAATCTGTACCGTACTGTTGTCAGCACTAGATACTGCTGATTAAGTTGCGTTCCATCACTTCCGGAAAGAAAAACATAAGGGTTTGTAATTGAATACTGTTGTAAACAGCTGTCGAAGATATGAACGATGCAAGGAAGGTTGACATATTATTTCCCCCCCCTCTTGAATGTTCTAATTAGCAGTCAGCACAAAAGGTAAACACAACACCCCCTCTGCATCCCTGAGATGCGATGAGGAAAAAAGAAAGTAGATGGGCTGTATATCTAGGTACGTACGGCTAATATATCTATGCTTCCCGCCCCCCCATGAGAGCTCTAATAGTATACAAACGAATCCAGCACCCCCAAGAGATTTCCAAAATCCTACTACATCGACCAACCAAGGTGGGAATAGAGGCGACTTATATGTAAATAAAAACAATTCAGTGCACGCAGGAGCTACATAGCTCCTCTGCCGCTGCATGATGCCCCCCTTCGCTCGCCACACACCGAAAGAAGGAAGAGAGCAAGAAAGAAAAGAAGGATTAAAGCATCCAATCCCCTCTTTGAGAAGAACGCCAACATGAATCCAGCTCTCGCACACATACGTGTCGCTTCATTAAAACGTCCTATATCACTTCCTCTTTCGCTCTCAAGATCTTCTCAAGAGAGAGGGAGAGAATCATATCACATAATTCCGACTCGCCCGCCTACTATCCTCCCCATCCTCCTCTTCATCACTACTCCCCCCCACCAACCCGCCGGGCATCTTATCATGAGGTCGAAGAACCGCACTCTCCCGAAAAGGCTCACCCTCGTTGCTCTCGGTGCTATCCCTCAAGCCCCCTCCACCTCCACCTTTCTGGCTCTCCTCCGCATCGAGCCGCTTGCGCCAATTGGCCAGGCTGTCGCTCATGCCGCCCGGTCCGGACGCGCTGGTGGGCGTGGAGCGTTCGAAGTCGAATTGGTTGCTGAGACGGTAGGTGCGGTGGGTGTCGGCCCAGTGGGAGCGGAGCGTTTCGAGCTCGGAGGCGAGGCTGTCGAGGGCGAGGGAGTTGCGGGCGTTCTCGTCGCTGTGGGGTTGGGTCAGGGCGTTGGGGTCGACGCTGTTGGTGTGGGAGTGGGTGCCTCGGAAGGTGGGGGGCTGGGTGGACGTGGTGCTGATGTTGCTGAGGTTGCGGTTGTGACTACCGCTGTTGCCATTGATTTGCTGCGATTGGCGACGGTAGTTGCCTACCGATGTGCCGACTTGGTCGAGGAGTAGGGTGACTTTCTGCTCGGCGTCCAGAGCGCGGGCTTCGAGCATGGAATTCTCGTTCTTCAGTTGATCGAGCTCGGAGCGAGTTTGCTGCGTATGGTGAGCAAGCTGTTGCTGGACTTGCTCGTTGTTTTGGCGATAACGTTCTTTGTCTTGTTGGGTGGCATAGAGCTCCGCTTGAATTTGCAATAGTTGTGATTCGAGCTGGGAGTGCGAACCTTTGACGCTCTGCTGGATATCTGCAATCTCACGATGCAGGGATTGCCGCTCTTGTTCCCATTGGGCCGCGGCCTCTGGCTCTAAGGATTGGGAACGATTGACTGTTTCGAGTTCTTTCTCTAGAGTCTCATACTGCCTCTTGGTTTTCGCTAGCTCTTCCTTCATCCGCTTGAGCATCTTCTCTGTTCCCTTGACATAAGACACAGCAGACTTATAGTCGTTTTCGAGTAGCACTAGCTTCTCGCTGTAACCCTTCTCAGCTTCCAGCTCTCTCGTCGCAATGGAGGACTTGGTATCCTGGTGGGCCTGATGGCTGGCTTCGAGCTGCTGCTCGAGTTCTCGTACGCGAGAGCTATCCGCTGTACCGAACCCGGATCCGGGACTATCGATATTCCTGGACCTGCCATTTTCAGAGATACCTCGCTCATTCAGAAGTTCCTTGAGAGTGGTGTGTTGCACTGTCAGAGCATTGGCATCTCGTTGATGGGTCTCCAGCTGCCGTTGAATTGCATTATGCTTGGCCTGCAACTCCTGCGATTCTCCCACAGCCTCTTGCAGCTGTTTGCGAACGGTGAGGTTTTCTCGGCTAGACTGCTCCTGGTAAGCTTCCAACCCTGCAATCCGTTCCTCTGCTCGTCGCAGCTTCTCTGCAGCATCGTCGGCAGCTGCTCGGTTCTCCTGCACCAAAACCTGTGCGTTCTCCAGTTGCTTCTTCAGTATGGGGACACGCTCATCCTCCAAGATTTTCTGCTGATCGCTAACACTTCGGGTGCTGAGTTTCTCGAGACCAGCTGCAACGGCTTGACGATGTGTCTTGGCCTCTTCTGCATGAGTGTTGGCCATATCTTCAGCATCTCGGAGCTTTCGGGTAGTATCATCAAGCTCCGCTGTTCGCTCCTCATGCTCAGAGCGCAACTGCAAGATCTTTTGGTCCACTACTTCCCGCTGTCTCCTTTCTTCGGCTAACTTACGCTCCAACAAGGCTGTCTTGTCTGCAGAGGCTGTGACAGCTTCTCGAAGCGATGCAAATGTGATGCTGTGTTGTTTCGTATTATCCAATGCTTCCTTAAGCTTTCGCTCTAGGTCTTCCTTGTCTATCTCGAGAATCTGTGCTCTAGATTGAGCTTCTGCTTTTTCTGCGGCCTCTTCACGAGCAGCCTTCATGACATGATGTAGCTCCGTCCGTAAAGATTCGAGCTCTCCAGGATTGCGGATTTGATCAAACTCTGCGGCACGCCTTTGAGCTGCATCTGCGGTACCTTCGGCTGTTTCCCTAGCACGCTTTTCGTTCTGAACCTGGTTACTCATGGATGCGATCGTGACACGGAGTTCCTGCTGAGTAGCCAGAGCCGCGGCAAGCTTGCGACCAAGGTCGCTCGATCGGTCTTCGTTGCCTACATCTCTTGACATATTGTCCGATTGAGGTGTACCCATGCGGCTACCACCATGAGCTGCCAACTTAGCCTTTGCATAAGCTGCTTCTCGGATGGCAGTGTCTCGTTGCGCTTCGACCTCAGCAACCTCTTGCGCTGCAGTGTTCTCGCGAGCTTCAAGCGAGCCTTGCACTTCTGCAAGTTGAGTTCGCATAGCCATCAATGCTTCGATCAAAGGCTTTTCCTCGTCCCCAAATGAAAGGGTACCTCCATCATCAAGGCTTGGATTTTGCAGTGCACTTGACTTGTAGCCCTCCTTGCGAGCCAATGCCAATTCAGAAGCGTACCAAGCATTACGACTTTTCGCTGACTCCAGGTCTCGCGCGAGGTCCTGCTGTTGATTTTGGAGGCCCTGATGTTCACCTTGAAGACCTTCATGCTCGCTTCGGAGGCCTCCATGCTCGTTTTGGAGGCTTTCATGCTCGCTTCGCAAACCTTCATGCTGATTTCGGAGACCGTCGTGCTCGCTTTGCAAACCTTCATGCTGGTTGCGGAGACCGTCGTGCTCATTCCGGAGACCTTGATGTTGAGTTTGGAGTCCTTGATGCTGGTTCTGGAGTTGTTCAAGCTGTTGCAATGAAATCGGAGGCTGATCTTTCGGCGATCTATTGTTCCGCGCTGAATTGTCATATGAGTTTTCGTATTGGCTGTTAGGACTTCTTTGCTGTTGAGGACCAATGTTTGGGAATTGATCGACTTCGTCCAGCGATTCCTGCGCGGCTTGACGAGATCTTGACCTAGGATCATACCGGTGAGGTTCTTCTTCATCGATTGTCTTGTTCGCAAATCGAGGTGGATGTTGCGATGCTTGCTGTACCTGTGATTGCATGGGCTGCTGTGTGGGGGTGCGGCGTCCATTGACGACAGGACTCATTGCACGAGCTGGAGGACCTTGCCTTGGACCCTCTCGTCCAACAGGCGACACCATCGGAGGTGCTACGTCTTCTCTATCGAAGGACCCACCAGGCCCAGTATCCACAGGCGGACCATAGCCGCGATTGACCCCGGTCGGCGTTCTGCTCCTTGAGCCAACCATGCCTCCCACAGGTCCCATGGCCCCATTCACTGCTGGTATAGCTCCATTAGGTCGTGGTGGTGGGGCCTGCTGTTGTGGAGGTGGCCCTGACGGTGCTTGTGCCATTGAAGCGCGAGGAAGTTTTGATCCAGGGCCAGGAGGGGACGGCCCATTAGCCATACTCATGTCTTGTCCTCTTCCAGCCGGACCTACGCCTTGAGTCTGACCCGGTCCTGGACCAGGTCGAGGCGGGCCGGCCATACTCTCTCGCGAGCCACTGAATTTCCTGTTCAGAGCCTCGGGGCCGGGGTTTGGACCACCGAAGCCTCTGCCTTGAGGTGTCATCCCTCGTTCCTGGCTAGGCCTGCGGTTTCCAAGAACGCGTTCTCCTGAAGGGGTTTGCTGAATCTGCTGGTCGTTCGGGTATCGGATCTTATCTGTGTTGAGTACATACACTAGACTGAGCTCACCCGCATCTCGGGGTGCAGAGCTGGGTTCGCCAGCAAGAACAACGATCTGTTTGCCAAATGCGGTCATGCTATGCCCTGACCGTGGGGATGGCGAAGGACCCATATTCTGGAATGTGTACCAGCGGCGGGACGTGATTCTGAAGGCTGCCAAATCGCCCAGGTCTTCGCCTTGCTCGGTTCGACCTCCAAATATATACATAACATCACCGACCAAGGCAGCCGAATGGCCCTCGCGCGGAGCAGGAATGTAACCGATGCAGTCGAGCTGGGTCCAAGCAACTTGCTTGGGATCGTAAGCCCAGACATCATTGAACCACTGCGTCCCATTCGTACCACCGAATCTTCAGATGTGTTAGTCTGAACGTCACTTTCAAAACCATCTTGCTTACAAGTAGAGCTTGTCATTCCAGCTGACTATGGTATGATTTGTTCTAGCTGGGGGTACATGACCCTCCGGAGGGCCTCCGTCGTTGCTGTTCTGGATGAGCATTTCCCACTTGCTGTTGGCGTTTTGCAGAGCGTTCAGATCAAAAGCGAGTAGATCATTGAAGAAGTATCCTTCGACCTGACCACCGAAGACATATATCCTTGAACCCAAGATGTTCAGCGTATGACCGTACCGACCTGCCGGACGCGGACCTGGAGGCATTGACCGTGACCAATGGCGTGTGGCTGTCTCTGTTAGAAAGAGTTCAGCGCCCTTCGTAGGCAGTCACTCACAAGTATTCAGCAAATAAAGGGTATCGTCTAGCTTATCCCTTTCGTCTTGCTTGGTATCACCCCCGAACACAATGAAAGCATTCCCAACGAGCAAGCTCGCATGTCCAACGCGAGGTCCTGGACCCTCAAAGGTCGTCACCACGGGATAACAAGCTAAATTACTTCCCCCAGCCTCAATCATCCAAAGATCACCTTTGACAGTGGCTCCATTGACGAGACCTCCCATCAGATACACATCTCCTTCCTTTGAAGAAACTGTATTTACTGCTGCGCCGTACCGTGGGAAGGGATTTGGTTGGGAGGATGTGAAGGTCAGTCGTCGCTGAGACCATGGGTAGAGCTCGGCGGATCTTACACCTGGCGGCCCGGTGGGAATAGGTCGTGGAGCATTCTGCAATGATGAATGATTAGCAAGGTGCGTCGATGCTCGCAGATATCATAGCTTTCGCTTTCAATGGCACCCGTATATAATACATGTAGTTCAATACTAGCATACCTGTAGATCCGAGTCTAATCGCCCACGCAAGCCCTGCTTTTGCTCTGGACTCGGTGTTGTCGCATCTTCGACAGAGTTGGCGGAATTATTGACGCTCCCTCCCGGCGGCGGAGAAATAACGCCTGCTCCTCTTTCTTTGGACCTTGCGCCATTGGCAGCTGGTGTCGAAGTACTAGAGACTGTTCCGCTCTGAGCTTCCACTGGCCGTTGCGCAGGCGCAGGCGTAGTCTGCCCTTTGCCATCTTTACCTTTCTTGCCAAAGAAGAATGACATGGCTGCGCCGCCTTGTCGCAGACCCTAGACCAATGAACCCGCAAAATCGACAGTGTACACCTCTTGAAGCCAGCAAAAACTATCGCTCGAATATAATGTGTTTGACGCTCGACGTCATGCGGTTGCGCTGTTGTTCGTGGGCCTCCTGTGGTCCAGTAGGGGGTTTGGGAGCGGCGGGGGGGCGCACAGCGACCGTTCAGCTCAGCTTCGTGAAGCCGTACCCATCGATGTTGTTCAGAAAACGAGGGACGTCGCGACAATCAATGCGCCCTGATAGAAAATCTCCCAAGGTCGATGTAGAGAATGGGGGGTTGGGTGGATGGCTATTCGTTGGTTCCTTGCCCAAAGAATTTCGTTCCTGATTTTTAGCGGCGATTGCTGCCAAGACTTTGGTAGTTCTACTGAAGAGGGGGCTGGAGTTGATTGGAATTCGTCCCTCACAGTAAGACGTCTGTTACGGAGTATAATGAAGGAGACAGGAAGAGTTCAAGCAGCACGTTGTCGAATCAGCAGTCAAGTCTACACATCTATGCATTTCATCGTCCGTCAAAGCCTTTTCCCACGAGGCTGAGGTGGGGCCTTGTGTGTACCGCTTTCCCAATGTAGGACTTTCTGAGCTAGATCGAGCAATACTAGAGAATACACTCTAACTGTGCATGGCATAATGTTTCACAATCCGTATTTACATCACGCTTACTATCACTTCGAGGCTGCATTCGTGCGTGTCGTCTTAAGCTCCCCTTGCCGCACAGGCGGATGCGCGCTTCTTGAGCGGACGGTCTTCCATCGACTATCAGAAATAGATATTGGGGTACAATGGAGCATGACCGTCTAGAACGAGGCGTTCTGATAATCCCACTGCAGGAAGCTTAGCGTTGAAGGTTTTCGAAATGCTATTCGTCACGTACAGGGTGGTATTGAGGCTCCTCAGAAAGCATCCCCATCCCGTGGCAGCGCAGTAACCAGCAAGAGATGAGAATTACATGACTACATTACACTTGCAACACGTACATTTGCTGGCATTATCTAGGCCCCCTACTTTAGACGCACCAAGGTCTGCAGATGACGGAGAACGGGGAAGCAGCTACGACGGAGGTATACCCGTGGGATCATAGTTCTATACATTAATATAGCACTTCGTCACCTCACCCCGAGAATCTCACATAACATGCAGTCATCCACTGTAAATTCACTCGTTTCGGAATGAAAAGATTTCCCAGACGCAGGGCAGCGCTGTGCTGAAGCAGGCTTATCACACGTCCAAGACGAGTGTAGCAAGGTCCAGTCTGACTATATGACATCTGCCAAACAGCTTGCTTGAGTCGACTCGCTACCTTCGTCGCGACTAAATTATGTAGATACTACCTAGGGGAGAATACAGCTCTCGCTTCAAGACCATTGAAGAAGCTTCTGTGTACTTACGAGTAGTACTACAAAAGGTACCTACACAGTACTTGACACTCCCTTGCAGACCTACCACATGTCCGCCACGCGGACGCTAATATGTATTTGGTTAGAAAACGGGAGATCGACGGCGCTATATCGCGGGGCTTCCGATCGTACTTTCGTACAAGAGCTTAGGCGATGACCGACTTTAAGAGCAGCCTTAGGATCTTGTTCTTCATGATATAAGGCATAGTCTTAATTGAGGTACTACTTAGGTCTGCGGACCTAAGAAGGGACCGATAATCAATAGAAAGCCAGTTCTCGGCAGACCTCATACTTACCTTGATAGAGCGCGCCGATGTATCGGAAAGTAACCGTGAACGGTGAATTGGCAGCATATACGTGAGGAATTCCCTGCCGGGCCCTCTCCTCAGGCTTAACGACTGATCTATATATTCTTCAGTAATAATGGCTATCCTAGCCTCCACACCGTCTAATCCACCAAACTTTTCCCGCGGCCCCACATATGAGGGCTTTACTGGTCCACTCCTCGCCCAAAATGGTCAGCCTTCGACGGGAAATCCGCTTGGACTCAGCGACAACAACTCTCCAAGCCATCACTGGCCAGATGGAGAAGCTACCCAGACTGTGGCGCTTGGAAAGCAAAAGTTGGCCAACGGCAATCCAGCGGGCGATCTTGTTACGAGTACAGCCCTGCCACATCACAACATATCGCCACAGCAATTGGGATTGATCCGAGCTCGCACTGCAGAACACGACCAGGTCCATCGATCCCGACCGCAGACATTGAGGACCAACACCGACCTTGGACGAGGCGCCACGAGACGTGCGCAATTTGTAGAGGAGACGAGGGAGCTTAGGCATGGATGGGAAGATCAGTATAATTCGAGCGAGTTTCTGGGGCTTCTGAGCTCGGTAAGTGAACGAGACTTCTGTGTAATGGTCTGATATCGCTTTTGGGTGTTCAACTGACAGATCAATCCAGACATTCTACATGTATTTCACAGACAAACGACACGAGACTGGCGGTAAGCCCAAAGACGTTCCACAGGTCAAGCCTCCAGAGAAATGGCGCGAGAAGGATCGGCAGAAGACCGTCTCAGCAGCCCTGGTGTTGTGTCTCAACATCGGAGTTGACCCACCAGACACTGTGAAGACCAATCCCACTGCTACAATGGAATGCTGGATCGATCCTACCAATTCTACCACCTCGAATACGAAATTGATGGAGATCATCGGCAAGAAGTTGCAGGATCAGTATGAAAGCATGAGTATGAAGACAAGATACAAGCAATACCTCGACCCTTCTATTGAGGAGACAAAGAAATTCTGCACTTCACTCCGTCGCAACGCCAAGGAAGAACGAGTACTGTTCCACTACAATGGTCACGGAGTACCTCTTCCCACGCCATCAGGCGAATTCTGGGTGTTCAACAGGGACTATACGCAGTACATCCCGGTATCAATGTATGATCTACAATCATGGCTCGGCGGCCCCAGCCTTTTCATATACGACGTTTCCCACGCAGGCAACATCGTAGCGAATTTCGATCGATTCATCGAAAAGCATCTGATGGAGAATGCGGAAGCTAGGGAGCGGGATCCCAATGTACAATTACAAACCTATACCAACAACATCCAGCTGGCCGCTTGCGGCAAGTCTGAGATGCTACCTACTAATCCAGCGCTACCAGCAGATCTCCTTACATGCTGTCTGACCACACCCATCGATATATCCATGAGGTTCCACGTTCTGGAAAACCCATTGCCTTCTCCTGTCACATTGAAAGATGTAATGAAAGTCCCTGGACGCGCGGCGGAGCGGAGAAGTCCGATGGGTGAGCTGAACTGGATATTTACTGCCATTACCGATACAATAGCTTGGAACGTGCTGCCCCCACCGCTTTTCAGGATGCTTTTCCGTCAGGACCTCATGGTCGCTGCGCTATTTCGCAATTTCCTTGTAGCACAGAGAATCATGAGAGCATATGGATGTCATCCACAGTCCACACCCCAGCTTCCTCGAACATTTGACCATCCGCTGTGGGAAGCGTGGGATCTTGCGATCGAGATGGTGTTGGCGCAGCTTCCGGCCATGTTGGCCGCAGAAAATGGTGGGCCTAGCTATGAATATCAACACTCAAGTTTCTTCGCCGAGCAATTGACCGCCTTCGAGGTTTATCTGTCGCAGGGCGCCCCGGAACAGAAAGCACCAACCCAGTTGCCTATCGTACTCCAAGTCCTTCTTAGTCAGGTTCACCGGCTTCGGGCTTTAGTCCTTCTCAGCAAGTTCTTGGATCTTGGACCGTGGGCGGTCAGTCTGGCGCTAACGATCGGCATCTTCCCCTACGTAGTGAAGCTACTTCAGTCCCCAGCCAACGAACTCAAACCAATCATGATCTTCATCTGGGCTCGCATCGTTGCAGTCGACATCACAGCTGTCCAACAGGATCTACTCAAGGAGAACGGCTACCAGTATTTCACTAATGTCCTGCTCCCACAGAATGTCATCATGGTCGGCAATGCTAGCGAACACAGAGCGATGGCTGCTTTCGTCACTGCGATGTTCTGCAGAAACTTTCCTCAGGGCAAGAATGTATGTTTATCACCAGAACTGATCGAGTCTTGCATCACCCACATTCAAAATCCAGAGAATCCTCTCCTCCGTCAATGGGCTTGCCTTTGCATCAGTATGCTCTGGGATGATTTCCCAGAGGCAAAATGGGTCGGCATCCGGTGTTTCGCCCACCATCGCCTTTGTGCGCTGATCATCGATCCTGTGCCAGAAGTCAGGGCGGCGGCCATACACGCATTGACGAATTTCCTTGGTATACCTGATCTGACCGAGCAGGTAGCGCAAAATGAAGAGACCATTGCCTCTGCATTGTTAGCCATGACCTCAGACGGTAACGCCATGGTGCGGAAGGAGCTGCTTGTTTTCTTTTCAACCTTCGTGAAGAGGTATCAGAATAAGTTCCTCGTGGCCGCATACGAAACGTTGGTCGACGAGAGGGACACTCTGATGCGATCAGGCTATGACAAGCCAGCTAGCATGCAGAACGGTGCCTCATTCAGCAGCTCCCATGACGAAGATTCGGATGACGGTCGGCCCTCGAAGATCTCACAGAATAGCTTGCAAGGCTCAATATGGTATCATATTCTTGTCATGTCTGTTGACCCGCACCCAGAAGCTGCCCAAGGAGCCAGTACAATCGTTGAATATGTGCATGAGGCGTTACTCGAGTCCCCTCTCGCAGCCGAAGCCCAGCACGTCATTGATAACATCGTTGGATTGATGCGCCAGTCAGTTCATGGCTCTCGTCAACCTTCTATAGCACCGTCCAGCAAATCTATTCCGTCTCCGGCACCAACGGGGCCGCAAGTGGCCCCCAAACACGATGGCTCTCTGTCGTCCGGGCTCCGGCGCAATGCAAGTGTAGCAGCTGCTCTCAAGTACTTCGGTATAGGTGGCTCCGACTCATCGGATCACCTGGCATCTAGTACGGATGCCGTTCATCAGCCGACGCAGCAAAGACGACTGGCTGGGTCACAACGTCCTGGCGTCCCTCCAGAGTGGAGCACACCGCCAAATCAGAATGACCATACATCGGTGGCAGCGAAGTATCAGAAAGCGAAGGCACCCGTACCTAGAGGCTTCAACAGGCAAGACTCTGATGAATCCCCAACGCTGCCATTGGAGAGTGTCTTTTTCGATTGGTCCATTGAGGTATGATGATGGTATTGTAAGATCACTCCATGCTAATGCTGATCATACCGTAGTACTTCCGGGAGCCGCAGATGAAGCCAAATGAGCCGGACGAGCCTGGCAGTGATGACTACAACTCTCGGCTATGGAGAAGAGCCCGGAATGAGAAGACTTTGGAACAAACCCAGCCGTTGAAAGGCATCGCCAGCAGCAAGCCATGGGATATCAATACGTCCTTCTTCAACAATGGGACACAGCCAATGAAAATGTGTTTCCATCAGTTCGAAGACCACCTTGCCATTGCCGATGATCGAGATAGTATATCGTAGGTCATCACTTCGATGTAAAGTGTTAACGATGATCCACTAACAATCAAGATAGTGTCTGGAACTGGCAGACAGCTGCTCGCCTCAGTCGTTTCTCGAACGGAAATCCAAAAGGCTCACGCGTCAATGAAGCACTATTCATCAACGAAGATGACAATGCCCTGTTGATGACAGGCTCATCCGACGGCGTGATCAAAATATTCCGCGACTATGAGTCGGAAAAGAGTGTCGAGCTCGTGTCTGCTTTTCGCGCACTGACAGACCTGATCCCAAGTAACAAAAACGCAGGACTGGTATTGGACTGGCAACAAGGCCAGGGTAAGCTGCTCGTAGCCGGAGACGTGAAAGTGATACGAGTATGGAACGCAGCCACGGAGATCTGCACCAGCGTACGTCCACCCTCCACTTTCCCGCTCCATGGACCCCACTAACACCCACGACAGGACATCCCCGCCCGCTCCGGCTCCTGCATCACATCCCTCACCTCCGACCAAGTCGCCGGCAACGTCTTCTGCGCCGGCTACGGCGACGGCGCCATCCGCATCTTCGACACGCGCGAGAAACCCTCGACGGCGATGGTGAAGCACTGGCGCCGCCACAAGCAGTGGATCACCAACATCCACATGCAGCGCGGCGGCTTCCGAGAATTGCTATCCGGAAGCCGCAACGGCGAGGTGAAGCTCTGGGATATTCGAAAGGATGAGCCTGTGCGGGAGATTGCGGCGACGAGCGATACGATGAGGACGTTGAGCGTGCATGAGCATGCGCCTGTGTTTGCTACGTATGCTTCCCTCTTTACTTACCTTCCTCCTTCCTTCCCTTCCTAACCCCACCCGCTCCTCACCATCATCACCACGATCGCAACTAACAACCCCCCGACAGAGGCTCCGACACCCACGCCCTAACCCTCTTCAACGTCACCGGCGCGCCCATCAACACCATCCGCCCATACAGTCCGCTCCTGTCCAAGTCCAGCCCCGTGGCCTGCACGGCCTTTCATCCGCACAAGATGCAGCTTGCGGCGGGGAGTCTGGGTCATGCGAATGTGGAGGTGTTTACTTGTGTGGGGGTGGAGGGGGGGTAGGGAGGGGACAGCGAGCTATGCGAGCTTTGTGAGCTGAGCGGGGAAGAGAGGAAGAGGTTGAGAGGTTGAGAGATGTGGTAATAGGCGTGCGGGAACAAAGGGCGATAATCATCTCCTTTATGTGCGAAATGGATGGAGACACGAGCTGGTTTATGTTATGATTCTTGCTTGCATGCATAGTGCTTCGAGCGAGCGAGCATTTCAGCGAGGCGCTTTCGGCGTGAGTGTTGCACATATAGGGAAGAAGATTTCTGGCATGGCATGATATGGCATGGCATTGCATGGTGTGGTTAATGATAGGGTAGAGGTGGTGTTGCATATGCTATGCAATACTTTGGTCCTCGAAGGGGTGAAATCTAGTCACGCTGCTCTGCACCGTACTCTTATCATTTTTTGTAAATTTGTAATGGTGAGTATTTGTTGGAATCTTTATGGTAGTGGTGACATTCATTGTCTTTTCTGGGTACTCCGTACTCGTTCCATATTTGCCCATTAAACCCAATCTCCACATGCGTAGAATAGCTTGAACGTCGGTCTTTTCCCGAGTGAGTGAGTCTTGAATGGTTTCGTATTGTCTATGTTCATCAATCATGCGACTGGATCCCTCTAAAGACCGTCAATACTTCCTCTCAGACCCAGCAGATCCAATATCTCCCCCTCGATTCCCCTCCCCTCCCACCACCCCCTCACCCCCTCACCCCCCTCTAACCCATCTCCTCCCCCAACGATTCACGGCGCCAACCTCACCGGATCCCTCGGAAACAGCGTAGCCTCCCGGATATTATTCAACCCCAAAAAGTACTGCACGATACGATTCAAGCCCAGCCCCCCACCGCCGTGCGGACTCACTCCATACTTGAACGCGTCCGTATAATGTCTGAAACCTTCGTTCAAGGGGTCGACGCCTTTGGAGCGCATCTCGGCGCAGAGGTCGTCGTAGTTGTGGAGACGCTGGGCGCCGGACATGATTTCCTGGCCGCGCATGAAGAAGTCGTAGCTGTTGGTGAGGGCAGGGTTGGAGGGGTCGGGGTGCGTGTAGAAGGGGCGGAGGGCGCGGGGGTATTTGTCTATGCTGTAGAAGTCTGTGGAGTGCTTTTGGTGGATTAGGGCGCCGAGGGCTTTTTCTTGGGCGGTGCTGGGGGGAAGGTCAGTTTTCTTGCAGGCTTTGAAGTGATTTATTGATGGGTAGAGGAGTGCGAGTAAAATGGTGGTGATGATCATGAGCATGTGGGAAATGGGTACGTACTCGATATCTGCCATTTCGTCCTCTCCAATGTCGTACCCGGATTCCTTTAGCATCTTCTTTGCTTCCGCAAATGTTATACGGACTGCCTTTTCGCCTTCGGCGGGTATCTTGAAGTTGCCGGCTTCAGGATATCCTTCTTCTTTGAGGATCGCTGTGAGAATTTTGTACTGTTCGCGTTCTTGTAATTGGCGGATAATGAAGGTGACAAGGTTTTCGCCGAAAGAGAGGACTTCATGGTAATGATTTGTGATTGGCATTTCGAAATCGAGGCCGGTGAACTGAATCAGGTTAGCGGTTGTTTACCAATTTCAGCAAGATGTGGACGAGGGCACAGAGTAAAAGTATCGACTTACCTCTGTCAGATGCCTCTTCGTATTTGAATGTTCCGCCCTGAACACCGGCCCAGTCGTAAAGACCACCCCCATGTCCCCCGCAATAGCCATCTGCTTGTAGAACTGTGGACTCTGCGTCAAATACGCCCTGCGTTCAAAATACTTCACCTCAAACACATCTGCCCCGCCCTCCGTGCTTGCCCCAGCCAGGTAACTCGGCTCAATCCACGTTCCCCCATGCTTGAACATGTACTCCACAAACAGACTTCGGACACCACTCTGCAACTTGAATATAGCCTGACTAGCCGGTGTCCGCATCGACAGCACGCGGTTGTCGAGACGAGCTTTCAACCCCACATTCGCCAACCCCTGCGCCTCTTCACCTTCATTCTCCCCTTCCCCTGCAGGCGGCGGACCCCTGCAATCTTTCGTCTGAATCGGCAGCTTCTCTTCAGCTTCGGAGACCATATAGATGCTCTTGACATGCAATTCATATTCCTTGATAGTTACGCTCTTGAGCTCCGCCTTCCTCACCAGTCCTGTGACTTGAACCAGCGACTCCGCATTCAGCTTCTTGCACCACTTGACCATCTGCTTGCTCACGCCTTGCCCCCCCCCTTCTGCAGCGACGGCTTGCAAAGTGCGGAAACCCTCGCCGAGCACGAGAAAGCAGGTCGACGCTGCTTGAGAGCGTGTAGTTTGCACACGGGCGCGGACTGTGATCTCGGCGTCTTCTGTCCATTGCGCATTAGAGATGAAGGGGGTCAGGGTGACAGGGCTAGGGTCGGAGGGTGGTTGGCCATAAAGGTGCGCCGCGGTGTCGTTGGCAGCGTCAGCTCGTTCACGAGCTTCCCGCTCTTCTTTTTCTTTTTGTTCGCGCTTGGCTGCTTTCTCGGCCTTCTCCTTTTCCTTGGCTGCTTTCTTTTGCGCGTTTTTGCTGGGTTCTGCTCCTTCTGTGTCTTTTTCTTCTGTGAGCTTGGCATCCGTAGATGTTGGCCCTTCCTTTGGCCTTGAGGGCAGTGCTTGCGACGAAGACTCCATGTTTGAGGTCTACGTTGTAGTGAAATAGGGAAGTCGTGTTACTGTTCCGTACTCTACAGACGATGAATCATGAGCGAGTCAACTACTACAGTGTTGCTTGGCATCTCCACGGCCATTCTTATTTCACGTGATCTTGTATGGAAGAGACAGTACCTAGATGATACTTGAGTTTTGATGCCCATTTTGTGCCAGATTCCTGGATATTAATACAATTAAGATCTTAATTCAGATCAGTTCATCGCCCACGATTCCCACGCTCTGTTCAACCGCGTTAATAATATCAGACTCCGCAAATGAAGGCCCTGAGCCATCACACATTACTTTCTCTTTCAATCGATCCAAAACTTCCCCTATATCTACCAGTCCTTTCTTATAGAGTTCATGACTTTGTATCAAGTCCCAAGCCGCCCCTGTTGCAAGAAGCCGCTCGCCAGTCTGTGCAGAAAACTGGATACGGTGCGAGATTGGAGCATCAGGTCTGGAAAAGGCGCCATTGAAAGCGGCGGAAGAATTAGTTATTGTGCCAGCTGCAACAGCCTTAGGACTGGAAGAAGCGGAGTTGGCTCGCTGGTTCTGTGCGGCGTCCTGATGTGGCAATTTCACTGGTGTAGAGGTCGCGCGGAGAATCTCGTTCTGGGTGGCTAGTTGGTCGAGCTGTCGCTTCAGGCGTTCGTTGTCGCTCACGAGGCTGGAAGTGCGGGCTTCAGTTGATTTGAGTTTGAGCTCGAGATCTTTGACATGACGTTCCTTCCGATCACGAAAAGCTCGTTGTCTGCGTAGTGTTCTTAGTGATGGAGTAAAGGAACATTCGAGAATAGTCGTACGCTGATCTATTCTGAGCTTTCCTCTTACTCTGTGCTGGCGTGAGATTGTCCTTGTCCTCATCACTGCTGCCTGCCCTAGCGGATTGATCAAAGTCCCCATCCCCTGGGGTTCCATTTGATATGGAACCCGAGCTGTTATATGGCAAAGCGTTCGAGATTGAAGGTCGGTATATTGAATCGAAGGCGGTTTCGGATGATATTATGGGGGCTGCGGTGAAAGATGCACCTTGATCAAAGAACTCGAAAGCACTTGGATCGTTGTAGACGTCCTGGTGAGGCGGAAGCCACGGCTGATCGTCGCGTGGGAGCTGGGATTGTGACAGTCGGTGCTCGGTGCTTACTAGAGGGTTGCTCTGGGGGTCTTCCTGCGGGGTATATGATTGGTCTGGCTTTCCTTGAAGATCGAAGAGAGGATAGGTGGAAGCCAAAGCCGGAGGAGCAAAGTAAGAAGAGTAGTCCATTGTTTGAGGTCAGCAATGGATAGACGGTGGAAGGTCAAAAGAGCGGAGAGAAGAGTGTCGGACCGGGAGCTGTGGTCAAATCTACTTGCGGGCGCAGTCAAGAGTCGTGGAGGGGTACTGCGAGATTAGTGATCAACAACATATCTTCAGCTGCGGCGTGTTTCCGGAGACCAAAATCAAAGTGATTGGTCAATTGATCTTTCATTTCTGCCAATGTCGCGTCTCGATAATCTGATGTCTACTCTATAAGGTTGAGAGCTGTGGGGTTCAGCAACTTGACGCCTGAACAAAGAACTGCGAGATACTAAGGACCCTCGGACGCGCTGATGACCAGGAAACGGACCCCACTGCGAAGGTACGCGCAATATCTTGGGCTGCTCAACTCTTAGCGTATTCATGACTCTTCCGATTCCTTGGCACTGAACTCGTGAATTTGCTTCCCCCAAAACCTGGCTGTAGTTTTGTATAATAATGTACGACGAGTACCGATTAAATTATGGGTGTTCCCTCAGGATGGATGGTATTACAGCATACTCAGGAGTGGTTGAACATATTGGGTTCTATCTAAATTTAGGGAGAAGGTTTGATAGTTCAGTGCCAAGAAGTCGAAAGAGTCTTGAATACGCTAAATCCTAATCAGGGGTAACATCGATAAGCGGCCCGATGAGTCTATCAACGCTTCTTTCAGCATTGGCCAAAGGAGCATCATTCCCGCGTGCCTTCTTACTGCTAGAGGGACCATTGGCTATCTGAACGCCCAATTTCGCCCTCAAGCTACCCGAAAGGAAGATTGGGCTGCTGTCGAGTCGCTCTGTCGAGTGACCGGACATATATTTGCCTTTGCCGTGCCTTTTCATCCACCAATCGGACCCTAGTGCTGTGAGCTTCCATTAACCCCAGAGTACCTCGTAGACATACTGGCGACGTCTATTCCGTGTCATTGTCATAGATCCATATGATCTCGGTCAGGATTGCTCTCTGGAACCTGTAAAGTGTTCGAATGCTGCGGGCTTTGAGCTAGTCAAGTAAGTATGCTTTCCGTTCGCTCTCCTAGCGACACCTGATGATGCATTATAATATCTGCGCATGAGTCGTACACTGGCCGATGTCCGCTCTCCAGAGCGACGACGGCTAAAACCTGGAGATCATCACGCTCGGCTGTGAAGTTGACACTTGGAGGGCGAGACGGCGGAGTCAGCTACCAGCGAATGATGGATCTAACTAACTGGAATGAACGGCATTCAATCGTCTTGTTCGTTCGTTTTCATCTGCTTAGTCCCAATCATCATCGTCCTCGTCGCGCTCTGAACCATTGAATTTTCCTGAACGAATGCTTCTGAACGGCGAGTCTCCTCTATTTTTTGCTGAATCTAGAATGCGATGGTCATTCGGCTTTAGGGCACCGATGTCAACCAGGACGGTCTGTAGATCTGTATCCTGTCAGCAGCTAACGTAGGAGGCGGAAGGAAGCATCTCCAAGCCACCGGTCGCAGAAGTTTACCTCTGACTGTAGTTTGCTCTCCTCCAAGCTCCCTCAAAGTCACGATCTGCTTTTTGATGTCCCCCTCCCGATATACGAGGATCGTGGGGGTATTCCGTTCTGGGTAACCTTCAATGCACATGTCCGCCCGGATCTCGCAGAACTTGATATTCCCAAACTTTCGTGCCATCTCTCGCCATAGTGACGTCAAGAGTCGCGATTCAGTATTCGTACCAAGGGATGAGGTCAGGTGCACAAGCACAAACGCCTTATTGGAGGCCTCAGTCACATCTCTTGAGTAGTCTGGTTTCTGTAGCGGGTAGACCTGATTGAAAATGCTCGCTGAAGCTATGGTCGACAGTTCCGCCATCCGCTGATGTCTGGATAACGCATCATCAGGGCTCTCCTGTTGGTAGTAGCACAGGAAGTGAGAGCTACCGGTACTTTTCTAGGAATGCCTCATCTTCCTCATCTTCTAGCTCGTTCAGCTCCTCGAGATCTTTATCCTCTAGCCTATTCTCATGCGCTCGTTTGACAGCCTCCTCCAGTGCTTCCTGGAGGATAGGTGTGGGCGACGGAGGTTTTTCGGGAATAACGCCATGCTTACGGAGAATGTCATTCCTGAATATGACATTGTTAGCGATTTGCAACGCAAGATATAGAGCCGGGGCATCTACCATTCAGTATCAGCATTGGGGTCGTCCACCGGAACATTGATGGGCTGGTCCATCGTTCTGTCGAAGAGAAGAGAAGAATGTGCCGCCTGCCTTGAGATAGAACTATCGAATGCCAAGACCCAGCCCTACGCCGAAGAGAGCCCACTCAGATTGAGCAAAGGACAGGAGATATCAAGCGCTGAGCTTCGAACATACACGAAGAGACATACAGAAGCCACGCACGTTCGACGCGCAATTACTAAGACGCCAACGACCGAGCAGCTCAGCTAACCTGGACGCCCCTTGAAGCCAGCATGCTGTGAGCTTTGTCGTCTCTTCCGGACCACTTGGCGACAGCGGACAGAGGCCTGTGGAATAGTACTTACACCGGTGCCGAGCCTGGTGCCAAAATATCAACATGAGCTATGGCAAGAAGGACGAGGATGCCGACCAGGCAATCATCAAAGTAGACAGGACAGCTGTCTTCCAAGAAGGTATTGACTATGAACATTATGCGGTCGCCTACCACTAACGATTCATCCCCAGCTCGACTTTTCAATTACTCCCCAATATCTCCTCGAAAATGCCGCATACTTCTCACCAAGATCGCCCTCCTCCTCTTCACGGGCGAGAGCTTCCCCCCAAACGAAGCTACAGACCTCTTCTTTGGTATCTCGAAGCTCTTCCAAAACAAAGACCCAGCTCTCCGACAGATGATGTACCTCATATTCAAAGAATTGGCAAATACGGCGTCGGATGTGATCATGATGACTCAGAGTATTATGAAAGATACTGGGGCTGGAAGCGATGTTTTGTACAAGGCAAACGCAATCAGGGCGTTGTGTAGAATTATAGACGTGGGTCAGACATGATAGATTGAGATACTGGTGCTGATCCATGGTAGGCAACTACGGTACAGGCAATTGAACGGCCAATCAAGACTGCTATCGTCGACAAGAATCCATCTGTTTCCTCGGCCGCACTCGTTTCCTCATACCATTTGCTGCCTATAGCTCGGGAAGTAGTCAAGAGATGGCAGAGCGAAACACAAGAAGCAGCATCTTCTTCGAAATCATCAGGAGGCTTCTCCCTTGGATTCTCGACTTCGGGAAGCCAGCATGCATTACAGCCAAGCACACACTACATGAATCAATACCATGCTATTGGTCTTCTGTACCAAATGAGGTTCCACGATCGGATGGCAATGGTCAAGATGGTGCAGCAATTCGGTTCCCCGGGCGTCATCAAGAGTCCTGCGGGGGTGATTATGCTGGTCAGATTGGCAGCCAAGCTCATGGAAGATGACACTAGTTTGCGAAAACCGATGATGCAGCTCCTTGACGGCTGGCTTCGACATAAAGCCGAGATGGTCAATTTCGAAGCTGCGAAGGCTATTTGCAGCGTTCGCGATGTTAATGAAGGAGAAATGACTCAAGCTATCCATACACTTCAACTATTTCTTACTTCTCCCCGCGCCGTTACGAAATTTGCTGCTATAAGGATATTACATCATGTTGCCTCCTTCAAGCCGCAGGCCGTGCAGACGTGTAATCCGGATATCGAAACCCTCATCTCTAATTCGAATCGTTCAATTGCGACATTCGCAATCACTACTCTACTGAAGACAGGTAACGAAGGTAGCGTAGACCGCCTGATGAAGCAGATATCGGGCTTCATGGCGGATATAACAGACGAGTTCAAAATAACGATTGTTGAAGCGATACGAACGTTATGCTTGAAATTTCCTAGTAAGCAGGCTGGTATGCTCACATTTCTGAGTGGCATTTTGCGTGATGAAGGGGGATACGAATTCAAAAGGAGCGTTGTGGAAAGTATGTTTGACTTGATCAAGTTTGTACCCGGCAGCAAGGAGGATGGTATGTTCTCCATCTCTTCCTATCGAACTCCGCTAACTTATCCAGCCTTGGCACACCTTTGCGAATTCATTGAGGACTGTGAGTTTACAAAATTAGCTGTCCGGATATTACACCTGCTCGGCGTGGAAGGCCCCAAAACACCACATCCCACAAAGTACATCCGATACATCTATAATCGCGTGGTTTTAGAGAATGCTCTGGTCAGAGCCGCTGCTGTCACAGCCCTTGCAAAATTTGGCGTCGGGCAGAAAGATCCAGAAGTCAAACGTAGTGTTACTGTTTTGCTTACCCGATGTCTTGACGACACCGATGATGAGGTCCGCGATCGCGCTGCATTGAATCTGAGATTGATGACAGAGGAAGACGAAATGGCAAATCGGTTCATCAAGAACGGTATGTCGAGGACAAACATTCATGAAATCATCACTAACCACAATCTCAGACTCAATGTTTTCGCTTTCAACGTTTGAGCATCAACTAGTGATGTATGTGACAGCGGATGACAAGGCTACTTTTGCTACCGCGTTCGATATCTCAACCGTCCCTGTCGTCAGCCACGAACAAGCTCTTGCTGAAGAACGAACCCAGAAATTGACATCGGCAACCCCCACACTCAAGGCGCCAAGTACCGGACCCAAGAAGAGTCAAACCAATGGTACTGCAGACAGCGCTACATCTGCCCTAGCTTCCGCGCAAAAGAATTCGCAGCAGCTATTACAAATCCCCGAGCTAAAGGCACATGGCGCTGTGCTCAGCTCATCAGCCCCAGTAGAGCTTACGGAGTCCGAGACTGAATATGTCGTTAGTGTCATCAAGCACATCTATAAAGAACACTTGGTGCTCCAATACGAAATCAAAAACACCATGACCGACACCCTCCTAGAAGACGTCTCCGTAGTCGCCACTCCGTCTGAAGAGGAAGAGTCACTAGAGGAGGACTTCACCATCCCAGTTGCGAAACTAGCGACGGACCAGCCGGGAACTGTGTTTGTCAGCTTCAAGAAGTCCGCTGATGCGGCTTATCCGGTCACGTCGTTCACGAACGTTCTCAAATTCACGAGCAAGGAGATTGATCCTACGAGTGGCGAGCCGGACGAAACGGGCTACGAAGATGAGTACCAAGTGGAGGATTTGGAGCTCACAGGCAGTGATTATGTTGTGCCTGCGTTTGCGGGCAGCTTCGACCACGCTTGGGAGCAAACCGGCGCAAACGGCGAAGAGGCATCTGAAACGTTGCAACTGAGCAGCTCAAAGAGCATAGCTGGTGAGACTATCCCGTTGTGTAAATATTCTCGGAGACTAATGAGGCTCGTCAGATGCAACTGAACAGCTCACGAAGGCTCTCTCTCTCCAACCTCTGGACGGGACAGATGTTACTCTCTCGAATAGCACTCACACCCTCAAGCTTTATGGCAAGACCCTTGGCGGTGGTAAAGTGGCCGCACTCATTAAAATGGCGTACTCGGCGAAGAGCGGTGTTACTACGAAGATCACCGTGAGAAGTGAGGAGGAGGGCGTTGCTGCTTTGCTTGTGGGAAGCGTGTCATAGTCTCGATGCATGCATGCATGTAAGGATGGAGTCTTAGTGCCTTCATGATCGAAGCATGGCTTTGTTAGGAAAGCAGGTATGTCTCTGGAGGCGTCCCGTTGACTATGAAGACCTGAGACTTCAATGATTATAGATCATCGACGAAGCTCGGGTGAATTGATTTCCACCATACTTAGACATGTACCGTGCAATGACTCTGGACACGATCACGTTAACTGCATCGCCAGCTTCTAGGTATCTGTCCTTTATTAGTATGGGAGGTCATCGTAGTGTTACCTTTGATGCCGCCTTGAGTCTTGAGGATCGAATGCGGCTTAGCGTAGCCCTAAGCTCGCCTGAGTCGACATCATCATACTCCCTTCAGTGCAATCTAGGTGTATCAACATCAATTGAAGCAGCATACTCAATCCTGATAGTATTGTTCTCTTGCAGAAACGATTGTTTGCTCAGGATGGTGAATAAGCGAAAGCAGCCCGACTCCAACCCTTCAGACACCCTCTTCACCAGCAAACGCTCACGCCCCAACCAAGTTGACGGTCGTGACGATGTTCCTAACGCAGCTCAAGCGCGTATAGATCCTACGTATGGTCAACGCGGAGCCTTCCCCGGTCTCGACGATCCAGCCGGCGAGGATGAGCTTTTCTACGGTCCTGCAAATGACGGAATGGAATATTTGCGCATGGTCAGGTAAGCTGAATCCCTATCTATTTCCCCTAGCAATAAATGCTGAGACTTTCGACTTCTAGCGCATGAACGAAGCTGACCTAGACCATGCATATAGATCCGAAGCCAAAGCCGTTCCGAACCTCCTTGTCGCGCCTGTCTCCCCCACCGCACCTCCGCTAAAACAAGATATCTACGAAGACTACCCCCAAGGCTACTACGCCGATGGAGCCTACACTGCCACCCCTCTCCCTTCTTCCAACACTGGCCTGGGAAGAACCAGAGTTGGATCAGAAGCCTCTGATGTCGATCCCCAAGAAGCATACTATACCGCCCTCTCCATGCGCTTCTCAGCCCTGAGCTCTCATCTCCAACACCCTCCTGCGCTCCCCGCAAATGGCGTTCTCAACATACCAGCTGGTTTGAACACTAGCAAGGAATGGCGGGATAAAATCCTATACACTTCTCCAAAAATGGGGGTATTAGCTCTGCTGCAGCAGGAGATGGTGATTAGGGGCTTGGAAGTGCTGGAGGATATGCTTTCGGCTGGGAATCTGAGGGTAGGTGCGGGGAAGAATGTCGGGGCTTGGGCTTGGGGATTGCTGGCGAGATGCAGGGAACTTGGCACAATGGGCAGTGAAGAAGTTGGTGTTGTGAGGAGGGTTGGGAAGAGAGGGGTACATCTATTGAGAAGGATAAGGGCGGGGGAGGTTGTTGAGGTCGAAGATGTGGGCGTTGGGGGAGAGGGTGATGATGATAGTGATGGGGAAGCAGATCATTCGCATGTGGATGTGGCGCAAGAGAAGCAAGATGAACAGGAAGATGAGGATGAAAATGACACCGAGTCCATCGCTGCAATCGATCCAATCCCTCTACCTGAGGATTCTATCCACCTCCTTTCGCCACCAGCGGAAGCCGGTGTAGACGACGCTTTGGCGGCAGCTAGAGCGCGTATGCTTGCTTCGTTGGACGCTGCGCATCAGAAACCAGAGGTCAATAACGATGCTGAAGGTCAGCAGCAACAGCAGATTGAGGGTACGGGTGGAGAGTTGAGGAGGGGAGGGTTTTTGGGGGAAGAAGCTGTGCATGCTACGCTCGATATGATCGTTACGATTGTGGGCGAGTTTTATGGACAGAGGGATTTGTTGGATGGGAGGGTGTTGTGGGATGAGATGGTGTAGGGATGGGATTGGAATGGGGATGGGGATGGAGGTGTTGGGGTGGGGGGGGGGAGGGTGGATTGGATGTAGTTACGTGCCTTTGATGTGAAGGGCTTGAATTCACGATTGTATGCGCGCATATGGCGGGATTTTTGATTGGTTTTGGGGTATCGCTATCTTTAAGTGAATGGGTATAATGCTATGCTCTCCGTCACTGACGAAAAAGAGATTGTGCAGCAGCAGCAGCCATTGCTGCAATCGTCTTTGTTGCCAGATTACAGTATGTGGGCAATGTGCTTCGACATCCTTGTGGCTTTCGGGTATCTTATTTCCTGAATGAACGATATGCAAACGAGACGCCGGGGTATAATGCTATGCTCTCAATTCCAACCATAAGGTCAATTCGCCCTTTTCATCACAACCTATGCAAAGGATGATTCAATCCACTTTTCCCAAACAACACGACCCCAGCCTCATCTTCCGAGACCTCAGCACCTGGACCGTCCTCTCTCGCCAACGCCTTCAGCAACTCGTCGAGATCGACAACAGCCGCGTTGTTCTCGGTGGTCCAACCGAGTTTCTGGTGGATACCTAGGATCCTGACCTTGGAAAACGCGTAGATTTCGAGAAAGCTGTACATGTTCGTGGCATCGACTTGGGACGTGTCGTCTGTGTCGAAGCAGTGCAGATCCAGGCGCTTTAGTGAGCGGTGCTCGGAGCTTGCGTTGAGGAAGAAGTTTGTGTCGATGAAATCTATGGAGATCTTCAGGTGGTGCAGATTAGGTACTGAGGCCATGATGTTGTTGAGGGGTTTTTGGCCCAATTGCAGACGTGGTATTGGCGCTAGGATTTCGAGATAGCGCAGTTGTGATCCTTTTGCTAGGAGTAGGGGGCCGATGGAGAGCATTGATATATGTGGACAATTTCCGATGGCGAGGTATGAGACTGTGGGGGGCAAGGTACTGAAGTAGACTGTTGTTGGGTCATGTAGCCCTCCGCTGATGTGCAGTTCTTGTAGTTTGGGGGGCCAGTCGTGTTTGAGGATGAACTTGCCTGGATCTTGGGTCGAGGAACGAGGCAGGTGTAGGCTTTCAAGGTTTGAGAGGTAGAATATGGACCGGAGGAGGTCGGACATTGCTATAGACTCCGATACGAAGGAGAGATCGAGGCGGCGGAGATGTATGCATTTTGAGAGCGCAGCGAGGCAATTGACCCTAAAAGGCGTGAGCGATTAACATCTTGCTCATACGAATGTCCAAACAGTTAGCTGTACCGCGGAAGTTGCACAAGACTCTGCATCTTCATGCTCGAAGAGAGGGACTAACGCAAAAGATGCCTGTGGTGCCACAAAGGCCTCCAGGTTCCCTTTCATCCTCCCCAACAGCCTTGCGGTCAAGCTCTTGCTCCCATTATGCACCAAGCGGCTCATATCCAGCGTCTTCACCAGCTCTGCCAGGCCATTTGTTCGTATGTGTGCATTGACCGAGGGGCATATTGCACGCACGAAGAGGTCGTAGTTCTTGCCATCGATTACTGGACTGCTGTAGAGGCTGGAGATGGAGTTCGTATACCAGGAACGTGAGACGAGGGCGGAAGAGTAGAGGGCTTGTTGGTCGGCGGATGTGAGGTAGACGAAGACATTGCGGAGGATCTCAGAGGGCAAGGCCATGGGTGATGGTGACAACCTGCTTACACCAGCGAGGTCTGGAATTGAATATTACTGCGGGTAATATTAAAAGCTTCATGCCATCGTTGTCTCTGTGCTCCACATGCCGGCTCTCCACATGCCGGCTCTAAATTAGCAGCGTCCTAGTAGGCACGCTTTATACACATTATATTTGAGAAGGATCCCAGGATCAATGAAATACCGCGGTGTGCCAAACAGGAGCATATTTGGGTGGCACAAATCAATAGAATAGAGCTAGTTGTTATCGATAGCGCTTATAATTACCCAATTGGGATCATCTCAACTTCACTCTACATTATACTCATTGGGGACCTCAATGGCGTCTCTGCGCATTGGGGGAAGGCATGCGAACTCGGTCTTCATAGCATTCAAGACTACAGCTCTCCTTCGTCGCAGCATCCAGAACCAATCCTCACGCTTTCTGCAGACTTCAACAACTGGCCACCAAAAGGTGCCCGAATTCGCTTTTGCTTTCGAGTATGTACTTTTCTATGATAAGCCTACGATTGAGCATTCTTCCAACGCTTTTCCCGGCTGACACTTTCACAGCATCGATGGCGTCCTCCTCCGCAGCTCTAAACCTCTCCCTCGAGCCAACCGCGCTCTCTCCTACCTCCAAGCCAACCGAATTCCTTTCATACTTCTCACCAATGGGGGTGGAAAAACTGAAGCTGCACGCGTCGAAGAGCTGAGCCATCAACTCAAGGTCCCGTTGGATGTGGACATGTTCGTACAAAGCCATACGCCGTTTGTCGAGCTGGTCAATGGCGAGGAACAGTACAAGGACAGGTGTGTCCTTGTGACTGGCGGAGATGGGGACGCTTGTCGAAAGGTGGCTGAGAAGTAAGGGTCTGCCATCCTGTCAATATTGGATGGACAATCTGACGAGATTGAATAGTTACGGCTTTCAGAATGTCCTTACACCAGCTGATCTTATAACCACCTTCCCTACCCTCTGGCCGTTCGCTTCCCCTCACAACTATAGATCGTACGCCCGATCTCTTCCGAATGCCGAACTATCTCCAAAAGAGTATGCTCCGAGTGGCTCAAGAAGTTCTGTCAAGATTGACGCTATCTTCATATTCAACGACCCTCGGGACTGGGCTCTTGACACCCAGATCATCCTCGACCTGCTCCTCTCTCATCAGGGTTATCTAGGCTCTCTCTCTTTTAAGAACGGAAAACCCTCTCTCCCCAATCAGGGCTATCTCCAAGATGGCCAGCCTCCTTTGTATTTTTCCAATCCCGATCTCCACTGGGCAGCCGCATATCACCTTCCTCGCCTAGGCCAAGGTGGTTTTCGCGAAGCCTTCGAAGGTGTATGGAACGCCGTTACTGGCGGCCCCAAGAAAGGTGTCCGTTTGGAAAAACGCATGTTCGGAAAGCCAACCCAAGGCACCTTTTCATTCGCAGAGAAGAGACTCGCGTCTCATAGAAAAGATTTGCTGGGGAAGGGGCAAACGCGAATTGGTATGGAGGGACTGAAGAGAGTGTATATGGTTGGGGACAATCCGGAGTCTGATATATTAGGAGCAAATCAGTACAAGAGTCATGCGGGTAGCACGTGGCAATCAATCCTCGTCCGTAGTGGTGTGTACAGTGGTGGTGAGCCTGCTCATCAGCCTAAAGTCATAGTGGATGATGTGTGGGACGCCGTGCGGTGGGGGATCGAGAATGAAGGGATTGAGGTAGTATAGATGCACGTCAGTCTCGTTCGCCTGAACACTATTGCACTCATACGAACGAGGTTGATGAAGTCGAAAGTCAGCATCCACCCCAAACCAATACCTACGCCTCCACCATTCTCATACTCGAGGCGCTGAACAATTCTGCTCGCTTCTCAACCTATGCATTCGATCGGTGCCGTCGAAATGGGCAAGACACTCAAAGGAGTGCGCACTTGCCCTATGAGCTCTGCACCTTACAACTGATGCATAGGAGAGAAGGCGCGTGTCCACAACTGATCTCAGGTGTTTCGCGCGATCTCCCATGTGGTGTGTGTGTGGGAGCAAAGTGTGCAGTGTTGGGATCCTCAATTCTCGCGTCCAGAACCATTAACACACGAAACAAACCACGCACACGGCCGTACGAAAATTGCAAGAAAAAGAAGAATTGGCAAAAAGAATAGCCCACCTTTCGGTTTGAACTATCTTTAGGGAACATAGCTCCTAGCACAGGGTTGGGATTGAACGTAGTGAGTTCTATTCGAACGAATAACGACATGTCCTCTTCGGTGCGGAGGGTCTGACCCAGGACAGAACTAGACTCAGTGGTATTCTCGCTGCCGAGGCTACCACGCGGCCATATTGGTCCATGGTGGGTAATGCTGCTATCAGAGTACATGTTCTCACATTTGTATATTTATTTTCTTGGGACTCTGAAGTTTCTTTTTTTCAATTTGTTATCTTGAGCGCTTTGAAGTGTTACGAGTCTATCTTCCACGCGCGACAGCTTTTTCGCATATCGTTTTCGTTGCTTTGATTTTTCGTGGTTTGTAGCTTGGACGTACCCGCAACGAATAATCCCCCTGAACATCTACTAATGCACCACATTTTCTTGTATATTGCGTGAGGCTTCAACACCCTCCTGATTGAGTTGATTACCTGCTCAGATGCCTCAAGCCTCCGAACGCGAGTTGTTTGCTGCTGACCCATTGAAGCTCGACCATGTCCCTGCCAATACGACCAATACCGACCAATAGTTCCCCCAAAGGATGGGAGACTACGCTCGACAACTACATTGTAGATTCCGAAAGCGGTACGATAGATTCCTAAATTTTGTATTGTTCACCCCGAGGGTTGAATCTGCGAGTAAGTATCTCTTGATACAATATATGCATCATTCGCTAATGATGTCTTATCTATCGTGTTCTTAGTCAGCTAATTACGTTGATGGCTGTATCGAATAGTCGGACTTTAATTGGAGAGGCCCCTAGCATAGAATTATCGTACTGTCGTCAAAGAAAATTCGAAATCCGATGGCCTGAACGACTATACAAACAGTCAAACACACAATCAACGATGGACCTTATCAACAGCCGTGCAAAATCAACATTACTACTGTCCAATAAGGCAATCACGATTTGCATCTCAATGGGGCAGGAGTCCACAAGAGATTTTGCATGGTCAAGTTTGAGTCGTATAACAGTTAACTTAGATTTTCTATGAGATACACAAACTACCGTCAGCTTGGTTTTAATACGCATGGTAAGAGCCACCTTTCCATCTGCACCCACATACTGAAATCACCACATCATTTGACCGCTTGTCAGTACTAGCAGTACGGATACTATCCTCCTTATTCTCGATACCATAGCCCCTACCAGTACGATCCCCTCAAGCCCTGCTGGTTGTAATACTTGTAATGGGCGAAGCCTTGCATGGGTGACATCATCTAAATCCGGACGATAATACTTGTACCCACGACTGGCTCTTTGCATATCGATCAGATCGCGAAAGGTGACACAATCATATCCCTTGTCCTTATGTTCTCTGGCCTGTCTGCCTAGCTCCTCATATCCAGTCATTACATACATGTTTGACGCTGTCAATGTTCTTGCGTTGCCGACGAAGGCCTGTCTGATAGGATACGATGATGTGCTCCAAAGGTCGATTTGTGATGGGCCTTTCCAGTGGTGGACTCTCTTAAATGTCTAGCAAACTAGTGTTGCATTGAGTTTAAGAATGTGGTCGGTCTCTCACATGTCCGGAGGTATATATAGTTTTCTTCCATATTCTGAATGATCATGCACTGACTCCGGTCTGCTTTCGGCATGCAGGAATTCGGTTGTGTCTGGAATACCACCTCACGAATCGTTATGATGCTAATGAGTCTTGTCGTTGTTGTATCCTTTCCTAAGCTCATCATAGCAAGGGCCAACTCAATCGCGATGGCAGCGCGGTGCTATATCATCGAAGTGCCGCTCACAGCGATGCTCGTCATAATGATTCATGACGGGTCGTTGGGCTCGTCATGGAGCCTGCAAGTGGCGGTATGTTCATCGATGCGATCAACTGAGCGGATGTTCAAGCAACGAATGCCAAGATCGATCGGGATTAGCTATTGGCAAAAGATCGAGAACTTTCTGTTGTGCTGGTCGAAGGCGTGATTGACGTGTTCTGCGGGACGCCTCCAATTTGCTATTGGCCTGCTGACATGTATATTGCCATATCAGGCCCCCTCCTCGTGCAACCATTGGCAAAAGACCAACAGGGTTTTCTGTTGCGCTGGTTGAAGGCGTGATTGACATGTTCTGCAAGACGCCTCCAGTATGCAATTGGCCTGACATGTATATTGCCATATCAGGCCCCCTCCTCGTGCAGCCACTGGCAGAAGACCAACAGGGTTTTCTGCGGGACTCCTTTAGTATGCAATTGGCTTGACATGTATCTCGCCATATCTGGCCCCCTCCTCGTGCAGCCATTGGCAAAAGATCGAAGACTTTCTACCGCGCTGATTCATGACGTGGATTATACACTCTGCTGGACGACTCCACTTTGCAATTGGCCTGACATGTATATTGCCATATCAGGCCGCCTCCTCCTGGCGGGTGCCGAAGTATTCAAGGTGGCTTCGAATTGTTCTTGGATCATCGAACAGATCATCTATCATAGGTAATCCATTGTTGTTGTTGTTGTTGTTGTTGTTACTGATACTGCCCAGTGCGTATAACATTGTATATATATTGTGATGGCCACCACGTGGCAAGGCTCCAAGATCGAATGATAACGTCTCGAGCACGACGCAGCCTCCCTAAGAGGCAGTCGTCGTAAGTAGAAGTTCCTCCATCCTCTAAAGAGGTCTCCAGATGCTTTTTCCTACTGGTGCGCTGGTTATATTTATATGAGTCTATGGAATTCATCCATGAAGATTTGGAAGATACAACATATTCTCTTCGAGTCTGCGGATGACCAACAGAAACCTTTAATCTTGGACCAACGACAAGATTACCAACTGATCATTCGCTTTCCAGCGTAACCAGGCTAGTGCCGTCCGATGCCACACGCGTTGCTGTCGAGACCTGTCAGTTATCCACGAAGATTCGGAAAGTGTGGTCCTCAGGACTCCCAATAAGATTTGGCATCCTTGTCACACCAGCAGATTAGACCAAAGACGAGATTAATAGAATGACCATCTGCCATCTAACACCACCGCGATAATGGCGTCCGACTCCACTAGCGTTACGTCGACACATGCAAACCATTCACAAAGATTCTGAAGGCATAGTTCTCAGACCTCCAGATAAAAGCTGGCATCCTCGTTACATCAGCTGATTAGAAAAAAGGTGAGATTATCAATCTGATTTTTCGCTTTCCAGCGTACCCACGCTAACGTCGACTCATGCCACAAGCATTGCTGTCGAGACCTGCAAATCGTCCATAAATATTCGGGAGGCATAGCCATTAGAACTTCTAATGAGGTTTGGCATCCTTGTCACGCCAGCAGATTGGACAAAAGGCGAGATTACCAAAATGGTATTTACCACCTAGCACCAACGCGATAGTGCCGTCTTACTCCACGAGCGTTACTTTCAAGACCTGCAATTCATCTTTAAAGAGTTGGTATGCTCCAAGAGTTGCTGCTGGGACCTGTGAATCGTCCATACAACATAAAGATTCGGAACATATAGCCGTTGGAATTTCCAATAAAATTTGGCATTGTTGTCACGCCAGCAAATTGGACCAAAGACGAGGTCACTAAAAGTATCGTTTGCTTTTCAGCGTAGCTGATGTAGTGGCCATTGCCACAGCATTGCCGTCGACATCTGCAGATGATCTTCAAAAAGTCGGAAAGCATGGCCGTTAGGACACTTCATGAGATTTGGCATTGTTGTGACGCCAGCAGAGATTTATGGTGTCAGACCAAAGACATGGTCACTGACTAATCGATTGCCATCTAGCATCACCACGATGATGACGTCTGATAGCACGAGCGGTATAGTCGAGACCTGCAAATCATCTATGAAGACGCCGAAGGTAAGGCCGTTAGAACTCCCAATGAGATTTAGCATCCTGATGACGCCAGCAGAGATCCATGATGTCAGACCAAAGACATGGTCATCGATAGAAATGTAAGTATTCAGTCTTAACCTCTGTTATGACGAAATGAAGGAAGAAGCTTAACGAATTGGCGTGCGACTTCGTGTTTCTTTTATACTCTCATTGTCGTTCTAGATGTTGCGTGTGGATAGGAATGCAAGTATTCGGTTTTGATGTCTGTTGTGACGAAATTAAGGAAGAAGATGGATGAATTTGCGCGCGACTCCGTGTTTCTGTATTCACTCGGTCGTCGTTGCAGACGTTATAGGTCGGTAGCGATGCTATATATTTTTATAGGATGGTGATTGATAGAGATGCAGCTGATCGATAGGGATGCAGGTACTGTGTCTCAATGTCACTAGTCGATTGCCATCTAGCATCACGATGACAATGACGTTTCATGCCACGAGCGATACTGCCGAGACCCGCAAACCAGCCATGAAGAGTCGGCATGCTACCAGCGTTGCTGTCGAGACCTGTGAGTAGTTCAAATTCAACGCTGTCTTCGGCCTTCCATATCTTTTCCAGTTCCTGAATGGGTCCATCTGACACCTTCCCACGTGCGTTCGCTTATTGCAACCACTGGCCAGTTCTCTTATGGAAACCGGGAAGGATCTCAGTACACCCATCTTCATTAGCATCATCGAGCGACATCGAGGCTTGTATGAGATTGACACCATGTCCATGGGAAAGATACGTCGGTATATTCATGTCCAGGTTTCTGACAAAGGTGAAGTCCCCACGTTGGGTGTACTTGGCATGATATGGATAAGATGCCATGAAGATTCGGAAGACAAGGCCGTTGGGACCTCCAATGAGATGTGGCATTCTTGTTACGCCAGAAAAGTGGGCCAAAGGCGAGGTTACCAAAATAATTGTTGGCTTTCCAGCGTAGCCTTTCTAGTGACGACCCATGCTACAAGTGTTGCCGTCGAGACCTTTTTTATGACTTGTTTCTGCCAGGCAGGACTCCTTTCACTTTCCAATCTATTCTTCTTCTCGAAGTAGACTCCCTTGAGAGTCAATCTGGAATGGAGGTTATAAACCAACTCTCCGAGCCGCATCGTCTTCCTTATCGAGCATCACCCTCGTGGGTCAAGGCCGCCACTCTTCGATCGCACCTAGGAGGTTAGATGGTGATGTCTGGCGGATGTAGGACTTCATGGACGGCCACAACATTCAATGCCTTTGCTTTTGTCGATCTGGGACAAATACGCAAGCAGTGAGCACCGAGATTTTCTTCATGCATTTGAAGCCTCTAAGAGCTAATCTAGTGCCGTCGTGACTAGGCCACTGCACTCCTGCGTCATCGAGGTCGAGTTCAACAAGGGCCTTCAGATGGGGTCGCATGTACCAAGACTGCATTGATATTCCACGCTCGTCTGGCGTCCAATTCGACACAATGCCTTCTTTCAATGGGAGTAGGCCGGTGGATTACTTGTGGAGCAGTTGCTCGGTCGTCTTCGACTCGTATTCGTCTTGTAATTGGAAAGTAGGTGAGTGTAGCAGTGGCGTCTAAGAGGCGCCGCTTTATATATATGTAGTATTTCCACGTCTCATGATCGCTCATCTTTGAAAGAATGTAGCCAATGGAGAGCACTGATGTCGTTGTGTAGGACTTGTAACAATGTTTGCATGGAAATCAGGACCTTCTTTGATTTTTGCTCCAGCTTGCGGGTTGAGCTTTCTCGATATTGGCGTTCAGGCTTCCGACTTCGCCAGATCTCACACAGAGTTAAAGGAAAACAGTGTATCTGTGAATGATGATCCTGGCAGACCAGTACAAGGTCGTTCCCAATATCGGAATCGATTGCGCACCATTATCATCAAGATACATGTAGCCCAGCAAGTACCACATGGAAAGGCTCAATTTAGCAATCCCGCACCTCTTTGAGTTAAGATCTGTTGAAGAAACGAGTTATCGAGGCGAGGAACAAGGATCAAGGACTTAGAGCCCGATGGTCTATCGGTTCCATCTGGACTGTGATGCCGCTATCAATATTTCCGAATGTACCTGCAGATACATTGATGACGCCGGTGTTTCTTCCTAAAGCGATCTAAGATCATGTTTCGGACAGCACATTATGTCGTCCCTAAGGTTGTCCTTTGCACGGTTTGTGATGACAAAGTGAATGTGGTATCTTGGATTTACCGTCGAACAAGGATAGCTGAAATATGGGGCAAAGATGAAGAGACAGCATCTGGAGTCAAAGGAGTGCGGTGTGTCTTTGCGAATGTTGCTGATCGTCCCAAACTGAACAATTTGAGACCAAGTGTTTGACAGCATCGACATACATACTGCCAAGTCGACATCAGCGGGCCACGCTTGTTATGAGTCAATTTCCATTGCAGCCACCCCGATTAATGTCTTTAACGTATGATCGCGTTGGGAGGAAATACAACCACGGATTGAGCACGCTATACGAAAGCCGGCGATGTTTGGCCATGTTCAATTTCCCTTCGCCTGTCTTTTCGTCAACATCCACTGCGGCACCACGGGCGGCGGTTCGATGGACTATAAAGTATGCTTCGGATTGATGCCGGAGATGGTCCAGCTCGACGGACCAAATACGGACCCCTATGTCGCCTTGCAACGGGTAGTGATATAGTAAAGCAACGATTCGCGCTTTGCCTTGGTATATGGCCGTTGCAGCAGGTCCTCGGTTTGGTCGGCTCAACAAAATGTTGCCGTTGTGCCCAAAATCTAGCGGCCATCACTCGTTCTTCTCACGGGTTGTCAACCCTGCAGACACCACCTGCCATACCACTCGATCAGAGAAAACGGCCAGGCATATTGGCCAAGTGAGCAGATTATCTTTATCGATTGCCACGTTCCAAGTAAGTATAATGGGCACTTGGTCTGCGGACAGACCGGCATGAGCTGATGAGACATCTGCAGCTCCGTGCTTAAGGATATGCCGCAGTCTTGTCGCACCAATGGACTTTGAGAACGGATATCATTTCCGTTGCGATGTCCACGTTGCAATCCGACAAATTTTCACCCCAGTTCAGATGCGTGACTATCCATAAGCTGATCAGCTGGCTTTTGTAATTCATCTGATAGACAGGCCTGCCACCACAATGCTGGCCGTAGCGTTTGTCATGATGATCTACGGAAGACCTAATCTCTTTTTAGTCATTCTTTTTTGAAGCCTGACTAAGTCTCCGCGGTTTCTTTCTAGGCTGGGGCTGGACAGGCAGCAAAAGTGGCGGACCGAGGCGACAATAAAGACGCAGATGGCACAGAACCACAGGCAAGAGAAGGCGAAAACGGGGTAACGGCGAGAGCGAAGGGGTGAGAACCAAAATTCCGAGAACGTCTTCCAATCGCGTGATCATGAAGTATGTCATTCGACAGGATCAACCCCCTCTGACGGCCAAGAGTCAGCAAAAGGAGCGGAAGGGTGAGCCGTCGACCAGACACTCTCTATCAGAATGAAGAAAGACTCCGAATGGCGATGTAGTTGGAGAAGGTTACCATAGCATAGGTGTGGGTGCTCACCTGACAGAAAGGAGAATATTTGCTGGGTGGCGTGGTAGGTACACCATCACAGCACCATGAAAGTGAGCCTATCCTCTACCACCCATCTAGGCGAACACTCAGCTGACGATGAGACTTTGTACACACGAGGTACGCTCTCTTTAAACCACGTGGACTGTTCTTGAAGATGAAGATAATCGACCAAACCAGGCTCAGATTATGCCTGTTGTTCAAGGGTGCCAGCATAGTTGATCGCCTTTCGATAGTCCTCTTTCCCGTGGCGGATCCTCTTCTCAGATAGTCCCTCAGCTTGGTTATCGGTGTCCCTCTTTGGTGATGGTCATTGCCATACTACATTAATTCTCTTTGCAACGCTTTGTGTTTTTTTCAATCCATGCCTTGGACCGAGATCATAGATGTGGCATCTCAAGTTCCTTTTCCTTCGTAAGTAGAGAGCAGGGTTTTTCTCCATTGGATAAAGGAACGTGTTGAATCTGTCTTTGTCTCTTATGTATTAGGAAGTGAGCAAATAGACCGATCGTTTGGTACCAACAGCATCCAGCTGTGTTCGCTGGATATGGCCTTGAATCCGTGGTGCCTGAGATGTCTCAGAGCACAGATATCGTCACAGTCGGAGGAAAGGTGAGAGGGGCTATAACAAGTACGATCGCGATTTATCGTGAACGCCGGGATGATGTTTTTCCAGACGCTGAGCAGAAGCTTTAGGCAAATGATAACTGAAATCGGATCTACCTTGGTACTTGGGTGAATGGCTCTGGACCTCGATCAGATCACTCAGTTCGGTGAATCGATTCTTCGCAAGGACCCTCATGGTAGAAAACACTCCAAACCACGTCTTAACCATTTAGCTCGATGCATTTTTCTCTTTGGCAGCCAAGAACCAAATCTAGACCCCTTCGATCAGGTCACCGTGTTCGCTGGATCTGCCTTTGCCTTAGAATAAGACCAGGGGTCGTGAAGTATCCAGGTCCAGACTCCTCAGACTTTGGTATGAGTATGATGGGCGTAGTGCAGTCGTGTTGAATTGGTGTCTAAACAGCCGGAAGGTATGGTTGATGCGGGTCACCTGTAGCAGACTCGAACATGATGAACTAGTGTTCTCAGGGCGAAGAGTAGCTATATGAGGAGAACGGCTGATGCTATTGACATCCGTTCCTTCTGGAAGAGATAATGGAGGACCTCGTAGTCGTCCAAAGGCGACACGGTGATCGTGGGTACTCGATGCCCACGCCGATATCGATGAAAAACTGACACTATCGGTCAATGGTAGAATATGGCAATGAAGTATATATTTTTAGAGAGTCACAAACGATAGCGTAGGTGAGGGATAATGTATGTTTAGTGAAAAACTCGCTAAGTGGGTTGAAAAACCAGATCTGGAGGACTAAGTCCAGTGAACGCGTCACGACATTCCCTTTTAGATTCTAAGAGAACTCTGCAATTTCCCTTATCTAAACATGACCCCTCTCCGGCTCCAAGTAAAATTGCACGCTTTAATCATGGTTTACTGACTGAATTTATGAGGGGAATGAGCCATTGAGATATTATTGGAATCGATAATTATGGGCAGTTCGAGAATACATTCAGTCAAGACTTCAATGTTTGAACGGATTTGGATCAGTATTCTAGTAGTCAACAGCATAAGCTTTGTCACTGATCTTTCAAGAAGAAATCACCATACCACCCCCAAAAACCATGGCTTCAATATGCCTGCAAGAATGCAAATCTGAAACGATAAAGGATAGCTAATTGTATCACTCTCCAGTCCTCTCTTCTTTCCTTCAAAGGGTAGCTATGTTGACTGTTGAACTAATGTAGAGAAGTCATTGAAAAGTCACTCCTTGGGGCGATATTGACTCTTCTTACGAGCAGCTCATTATCTCTATCAAGTTTAAATCTTCCGTTTCTCAATATCGATACGATAAAACTCAAATGGTGAGACTATGTGTATGAATTCCAAACATAATATTAGCACAGCATTGACTGGAAGCTCCTGAAGCCAAGCCATAGATAACAGAAAATTGAGGCGGGAAATAGACGCATGATCATAGAAAGCTGCGACCAAATCTTCTTATATGCTCGAATCACGGTGTAGCGGACCACGCAGTCCAAGAACGTCCGAGACCTGTGGTAGAAAAGGTTGTATGTCAGATGCTGTTGGTAAGATTGTCGTCCTCAAGCTGACTACAAACGGAAAACCATTCAATGAAAACCACCCGCTTGTGAATCTTTGCTCCTCTCTCAGCCGCCGAGACAGTGATCGGCCCATGACTTGATGTCTCAGACGTCCGCAAGGGATGATACAGTCGCACAAGGCGTTCAAATTCGCAAGGTATGCTTGAATGATATCCATCTATTAGGTCACCAAGCATGAAAATTGGCAATGTAGCACTCGCTGCACCTCGATGTGTATGCTTAGACATCTGAGAGCCGTTGAATTCTGCATCGGATGAGTTCGCAAAAGTATGTATGCCTAAAATAGAGATATGGTCCTGAAAAGTAAACAGTGGGCTTTCACCATATGAGACCAAACAGAATTAACCCCACACCCATGAATCCGCTCTTCACTTTCAAATGCTGTCCATCTATTTGTCCAAAGCTCGATTATATTGCCTTCCATAGACGAGGCTATACCATCAGAGAGGGACAACTTTCTCAAGAGATTTCTAGTGACCTTTTGATCATCCATTAGGTCACGAGATAAAGTTTTCCGATACTAGCTGCACCTCGATGGACTTACTCTGATACTTTAGGCTCAACATATTCTGCGTCAGACGAGGTTGAGAAACGTTGCAGGTATGGCCTGAAAAGATATATCTTCAGCCCACGAAATCCCAAATCGTCCTTGTTAGATGGCGTAGCCATAAACTCCATTGCGCAACTCGGGAGACAGATCCATGAACAAGACGAAACCTTGCCGTCTGTACTGCCGAAGTGCCCGAGTAGTCGTTGGCTTCTCAGGAAGGCGTACGACAGGAATTCCCACTTCCCTATCCGTCCACGCGTTGGTGGAATCCCCAACAGCATCCATAGTCACGCAGCGGTACGTAACTGGGCCATTTGGGCGAAGCGGTTTGAGGGTGTAAGATCTTCGCATACCTGGATCAGGTTCCTTGATGAAAGAGATGGTAGTTTTGCTTTCAGCTCGTGATAATATGAATATTCGCAGACACATTCTCTATTCTCATCAGCTCCTCATCTATGTATGTGAGGTGGCATGATGTGAACGTATTTCGATAGACCATTTCGATGTGCCGTTGCTCCTATTGTTCGATCCCTTCCGCTTGCTCAACCCTCAGCTCTGCCCGCACGACTTGCTTTAAATTATTATATGCGTCTAGCCCATCCTTGTTCTTGCAGCTTGTCCTTTAATTTAAATAAACTGGTATCGGACATCAGATATGAAGAAAACTTTGCGAAGTTTTGCGATCAGGTTGTCTCCTCGATGAATGACTGCCACGAATAGGTTTTGAAAATGAAAGAAGTATTTGAGAAGCTTTGCGGTTGAGCACAATATAGAGATATTCTCTCTTCTCAAACAAAATCTCAGGTTTTCCAGATGTTTCCTAATTACCTCTTCGACTATGTATTCAATGCTTCAAATTGTAAACAATGTTGTGATATGAGAATTATGAAGCTATTCCTCCCCCATCCAACCATTGTCGGATCTGGTATGCAAGAATAAAAGAAAGGGTTGAGAAGTTTTACGCTTAAACACTGATAGACCCATTCACTCTTCCCCCTTCTCTTCTCAACTCTCTGTTTCCTGACTCGCTTCACATAAGGTGAACAACAACGTAGATGATTCGCGGAACATCGCCCTTGCGGCCTGTCCCTCGTTCAAGGACTTTCGTCTCTGAAGTTTGAGAAAGAAGAAAGATTTGAGAAGCTTTACGGTTGAGCACAATATAGAGATATTCTCTCGTCTCAAACAGAGTCTCCGACCTTTTAATGGCTTTTTTGTCACCTCTGACTATGTATTCAACATATAGAAAAGTAGATGTTTTGTAGAACATCGCCCTTGCGGCCTGTTCTTTGTCCGAGTCTTTGATGTCCAACATCGAGCCTATACTGATTGGCCCGAGGAATCTTAACTCAAAGTCACCTTGAACAAATACTGGGTGGACAATATACGACTCTTGACTCTGAAGCTCGGAAACGAAAGAAAGCTGTGAGAGATTCTCTAGTCTTCAACTACCCAACTCAGAGCGCCGAAGATACAAGTCACACCACAACAATCTCCGCTTATCGAAAAGGATTGAAGATCTTTGCCATTAGGGAGCAGAGATGATTTGTAGGAAAACTTCGTTTTCTCCGTCCTACAAATGGATGTGAAGGTGAATAAAACCTCCACGCTTTTTCAACCTCAGCATTCACACAAAGAAAGGTAAAATGAGTGAAACTCAGCGAATGGAATGATACCAATTCAAAAGACTCTGCGATCTGCGTTTTTCCTTCTCGGCGGTGACCGGATCGGTCTATTTCTTTATCACATATCGACGATCATTCTCGGCGAGCTCGGCTTTATGCTTCTCCAGGTGGTTACTTTTTTCGCCGACATTGACGAAAAGTGGCACCTAGGATCTACCATTTGAAGACCCATATCTTTTGCTCCCAGCATTTTCCTCTTTCACTCCGTCATAAGTCGATATCTTCAAGCCAGAGAGATGCAAGGACTATCCGTAAAGGCGTCGGCTATAGATATCGAATTTCATGATGACGTCCATTTCCTAGACATTAAGGCTTCACAAAGAATTTAACGAAGTCGAATAATCCACTCCAGACCATAAGAAAAGCGAAAACCGATATTCCACGAAGAACTTAACGAAGTCGAATAATCCACTCTAGATCAAAACGAAAGTGAAAGCCAAACCCAATATATCCCAGGAACTCAAAGACCAATGAACCCCAGATCTGAAAATTTCTTACCAACGCCACTGCCTTTCCCAATCCAAGTGCATCCAAGTCCCTTACTCGAAGCAGCTGTAGGTGGTTGAGATCACGTCTCGAGTAGCGAAGTACACAAGTATTCGAACGGAGTCTGAGATATGGCTCTCTTTTCCGGAAAACTCCCTATCGCATCTCTGCGACATAGTGAAACACCAAAGTTCGTAAATCTAGAAAGCAGACACGACCAAAGTTCTTCAGATATTCAGACGGATCAAGCTGGCTCATCAATAAGTGTAGACCAGAATGAAACAGAGATGAATCTCGTTAGCTAATTGGGCACCTCACATTATCGACGGCGAAGCGGTGCCAAAGCATGATTCACACAACTTGACTCACCAAATTCGAGACTGACAGCGACTTCCTATCTGCACTTGCCTTACAACAGCATCCATGAAAGGCATGGGTTGAAAAGCAGAAAATTGTTTTGAAGTTAGTCGGCATGAGGTATGATGTGATATTGAGGTCAGGGGATCGAAGGGAGAAGATAGGGTTTCGATGTATCAGTGTATTCGCAAGATGGATCGAAACAGTAACAACGATGTAGAACGCAGTACTAAACGCTACTGAAAGAGAATCTGCACAAGACTTTTGGCAGCTCTAAAATCTGCATGGAGTGAAAAGTAAAAAGTCCTTTCAGATCTGTAGCCTTGAAATCAAATAAGTCGTTGAGGTCTAGGTATAGACGGAATACGACACTGTCAGGCGGCATGTGTTCGCGTAATGAAGGATCGGAAGACAGGCTATTCCAGAGGAATTGTTAGGAATATGAGAAATCAATCAATGCGCGAGATATTTCTCCGGAAACGAGTGACACTATCAAGAACAGCAGTACAACACCAAGTACTGCTGGGTGCAAACCGGCAAGAGTGCTCTGCCCACTCCCATAATCCCTCGCTCTTTCTCTACTAGCAACAGACTTTGGGTAAGGATTATACGAACGGCAGATGACGGCAAGATACCAATGTATCCAATCATTTTGTTTGCCGCTCGAGCCTAGAGCGCCTAGTCGTAGGAGTGGTCTAACGTCAAGAGGACCATATTGCATGTGCGGCGTTGCCCAAGACGAAACAGTCGATGGATAGCCTACAGCATACTATTAGCGCTCGGCGGCACATCGACAAATATATAGTCGGCGCACGCATAAAAAAGATTAACGGAGGCTCCGCTCACGGCGATGCTCGTAATCAGGATTTAGGAGGGGTCGTTAGGGTTATTAAAGGCGGTGCGGGCGTTGCTGCGCTCTGGCGGCGAGTCGGCCGATCGTATACTAAGGTTAAGAAGGGTAAGCGGCTAATTATAAAAGATCAACAGCTTACGGCGCCGAATACTTTATTAACAACGTGATGTGTATAGCCGGCGAGCTAGCTGAGCTTAGCCGACCGCGCCCCCATATACTATGCCATGTCCGCCCACTCCAAATATAGCTTAAGGTATAGAGCCGGGCGCGAGGCCTAGAATAGTATCGTCGCACCGAAGTCGTTAAAGCGATCGAACCAGCGGTTAACGTCCTTTATATAGGAGTGCTTAGTTAAGGAATCCAGCTAGGGGTTTAGGACGTTATAAGAGAGGCGCCGATGCTTTAATATGTCCAGTTGTCCTTCGCCGGTCTTCTCATCCACCCCTCTAGAAGCCCCACGGCCGGTAGTCCGGTGGACGGCGAAGTACTCTTCTAATTGATACCGGAGGTGATCGAGCTCAACGGTCTAGATATGATAAGGGGGGATATTCTGTCCGATCTAGATCTGTTCGTCGTTAACGAGGATATGGTGGGCCATTATACGACGGAGCTGTAATATGCGCAGGAGGGGCCTTAGAATGGTGTACGCTCTCTCGGGCTCCACGGGCTCGCCACTGGAGCCTCTTATTAGGGAACGGAATGCGTCCGGCTCGAGCAGGTGGTGATATTTAGCGAAGTTAACTGTAGTTAGGGTGCCCTTTTCGTAGGCCGCATTAAATCTCTCGAAGTTATCGTCGGGCGCCGAAGCCCCCTTCCGCCACCAGGGTGCAACCGCACCACAACCTCCCAAAACGCCAAGCAAACGAGAATGACGTGCTGGCAATCCCCGTCATCTGTGGAGTGGAGACACGTCAGCGGACAGATCAAAACATACTGTGCAGGACCGATCATACCAAGAGGGTTCTGCACGTAGCCGGTAGGGTTTCGTAGTGGCAAGAGCGGACCGAGATCCACAACGTTGGCGCGAATGGATTCGAAGCAGCGACGGGCTTGGCAGGGGGACGGAATGGATGGAGGTGACTGGGCGAAGGGAGCTTGCACTGTGGTTGGGGGTTCGGAAGTCTCATCCCCCATCTCGACATCTTCCGAGTCAGAGTAGGTCAAGTGTAGTTAGAAGATGAGCTTCAGGAGGCCGGCGTAATTAACGGGTCGATTGATTATAGGGATTCCGGAGATAAGTAGAACTAGCAGGAATTCGGCGTTTAGAAGTAAGACGGCGCGATTAGTTCTCCCAACCCATCGATTCCTGCATCTTCTCCAAGTGGTCGTCGTCGTCGGAATCGTTGTCGTTGCCACATAAACAATCATCAGGGGAGAAGAAGTAGTATCAATAGCATCAACGAAAACACCAAACCTTACTGTGATTGTATCGGCAAAAAAGTTTCCCCCAGTTCCTCCAAACGCACGGCATGGAATGGAACGAATAAATCGCTCCAGAGAGAAGAGAACAGTACCAATAGCATCGACACCGACATGATCAAGAACAGTCCAGGACCTATGATCGTCCCATTGTTGGGCAGCAGAGACGTTGTGCTCCCAGATGAATACCGAACCACTCCGAATGGCTGAGGTGACGTTCGGAGGGCCTAGAAAAGAGTGAAGGTGTCCACGGAAATAACCTTCAAGGAGCAGGAACAGAAAGCGCTGCTGGTCGCGAATCCGCAAGAAGGGTTCTGCCAAATTTCATAAAAGCATGGATTTCAAAAACCCATTAAATGCGCGGAAACCCCTCATCAAGAGTGAAGCAACACTATGGACGGCACAGCAGTGAAGGCCGCTATTAAGCCATACTCTGCCGTGATGCCAAATCGACACGATCAAGTGACATTCATGAAACGCGCTTCCGAAGCGAACAGAATAGCAAGTCCTCTCAAGATGAATCAAATTTAATCAATTACCAATACATCCATCTCATGAAGAAGGATGTGGCTGTGTTATTCATAGGATGTTCTGGCATGATGGTAGATGAGAGAATCATTATATATATATGTATTATTGATTTCACACTGGCCGAATGAGAGATTGTGAAGAACGTCAAGGAAAGGAAAGGAAAGGAAAGATGAAAAGACACAGGTTTGTAATCTATGCTGTCACTCAAAGTGACATTGTTAAAATACACAATCAGTGTGTAATGTGAATCTCTTGATACAACATTCATCGCTAAATCCGTGATGCGGCATAAAGTGATGTTGTAGTACTGCCAGCAGTCAAGACAATGAACCCACCATAATAGACAAAGCAAGATCCGCCGAAGCTCGTTGATAGCTCACTGTGATCTCGCTCCATGAAGAAAGTAGAAGTAGAGACCGAACATTCAAAAGGTACAAGATTCGAAGTAGGATATCCATAGGAAATATCCAGAAGATTGGCCGCTGCCACGTTTGAAATTCAGACATGCCAGACCGGAAGAGGGTGGGACCAGGATTCCAGATGTCAAACCCAGTTAATCTCGGCAGTGAAAATCTGGTACTCGCTTAGGAGTGTGGATGGATCAAGACCAGTAGGAGCAGACCAGCTGAGCAACATCTTTGTACCACCGTTAATGATATCATTAGAGCCATAGTATCCTAGATGAGGTCCGCCAGCGTAGATGTATTTCCCGCTTAATCCTTGGGGTGCTTTGTAGAGAACCTGTTGCTCTGACCACTTGTACTTGAGAATTTTTTCAACGTAGTCTGAGGAGGAATCTCCTCCAGGAGCAAAGGGCGGGATAATGGCGTGGTCGGCTTCAAGAATGCGGTAGTAGAAGGTGCTGTCGGCATAAAAGGTGAGATACACGATGATGAAGGTCAAATGTCGAGGTGAGTAGAAGACAGCAACGTCCATGAAAGCACCTTCGATGAAGTAAGACGTCGAAGATTTGGTCAACATATTGTTGGTCCACGAGCCGCCATTCCAGTATGTGATCTATTAAATACGTCAGAAACTGCAGTATTGATACGGTAACGCGGTACTCACAGAATTTCGGTCAGCCACTTTGTCTGGTGAGACCCGGGCTAGAAGAATGCCACCCTGAACATTGCCAAAGAGATAGACATTCCCATCGTCGCCCCCAATGCCAGAGGGTCCCCAAGAGCGGATGCCCCCCGAACAGCCCCACTCAATTTCATCCTTCTGAAAGATCTTCTCCACAGTACGCTGAGCCACGGGGCCTCCTTTGCCGCCCGCAGTAATGGTCAATAGTGTTGCGCCAGTGTAGGTAAAGACGGCGGCTTTGGTGAACTCATTGACATTGTCATAGACGACTGGAGCATACATGATACCGGATCTGGCATCGAGAGGAATGATATCGGCTTCAGGCCAGACGGCATAACGCTGCCCTTGACCTTGCATGACCTGATTGTATGCCACCTCGCCTTCTGTCAGAGGTGCAAAGCCTCGCATCCGACCAGCGTTGTCACTCCACTGTCCAATGCCATCTTGTAAACTGAGCGCATCGCCGGTCAGACCTTTCATGCCGACATCAGTGGCAACTGAGCTGGAGACGAAGCCAAGAAAGTTGCCGTTTGATGATGATGTAGTCGTCGAGTAAGAGCCCGTATCACAGAAAACGAAGAGATGCTCTCCGTTTACCATGCCTCCTCTGCCACCATCTCGAGACAAATGTGGTGTATTGGTCAGGGGCGCCAAATAAGACTGAGTAGAGATATTGACATCGAGAACACCAGTTTGGCCAGAGATGTCATAGCCGGTAGTGAGATCCCCATTGTCTCCGAGTGTGAGGAGACTGCTGGCAAGTGTGACACCAGCAGGTGCTTTGATATCGAGGAACTGCTGAGTTGGTGTATTCTGGCTTGGCCCGTGTAAGTACGATGTGAATACCTTTGGCACGATGACCGCATTTCCAAAGGCGTACGTAATGCCTGGGCTGGAAACAGTGGATGAAGCTGCAGGAGGTAAAGTGGAAGAAGAAGCACTTGTCAGTGTGGCGGACGCGAAAACCGAGGTCGAAGTTGTAGCAGCCAAGTTGGAGACAGCTGCTGTATTGCTAGCTGCAATAGTAGACGAGGTGATGGAAATATATCCGATTCGTAATGCGCCGCAGTAGCCCGGAGCTGCGCTGGGATTGACCAATTTCGACTTCAGGTAACAATCATCTGTATCTGCACCTCTATTTGGTACGTAGATAGCTGCTATACAATCAACATCATGGTTGTCGAAATTCCACGCATCGCATTTCTCGAGGCAGCCCGCGAAGCTATTCGCTAACTGAAAGGGAAGGTTATTGTCCGTGTAGTCTGTGTTGCAAACAATTTGGTAATTGATACCAGCAGCAGACGTATACGTTGTACCATTGCCGGTTGAGCAGACTGAGGATGCAGTGGAGCTTGAAATTGTAGAAGTCGATGTACTTGACTTGGTGGCAGAGCTTGAGACTACCGCGGTGGAAGATGAAGTGAGCTGTATTGTTGGCAAGCCACCATAAGCAGTCATTGATGCCATGGCGACAGATCTCGAGCTTGAGACTGCCGAGGTGGAAGATGAAATAAGCTGTTTTGTCGGTAAGCCACCTCCGTATGCAGTCACTGATGCCGTGGCGGCAGATATCGAGGAAGATGGAGTGAGCTGTTTAGCTGGTAGGCCACCTCCGTAAGCAGTCATTGATGCAATTGCGGCAGAGATCGAGCTCGTTGGATTTGAGGCGGTGAAGCCGCCGAAAACGAAAGATTGGTAGCCATCGTCCTGTCTAGGAGCGAGAGACTTAGGACGATGGAAGTTGGGGATGCCGAAGGCTGGGAAGCCGTGATCTTCAGCGCCTTGGACCAAAGTGCTCTTCATAGCTGTGTCCATGTTGAAAGCGTTTCGCTGTAAAGTTGAATCCGACGTAGAGTCAGCGCCTGGGGTCACACATTAGCAAAGACACCCGAATGCTGAGCATATGCCAATGATCACTGTTTGACTCCTCCGATTCACCTGATGGGAACGATCTCCGCTCAAAGTCTGTGTTTGAAGGCTCGCTACCAGTGGCAGCTCTAACGTGAGAGCGCTGGCGATGACGGCTTGATATTTGAGCATCTCCAAGGTTCAGATCCTTGACCTGGATTTGAGGTACAGGTGTGACGCGCGAGGAAATCTGCGAGTGAATCGTAACATTCGGTACACTGCAATCTGCGCCAAAGCAGTGGGCGATCTCCGTAGGATCTGGAAGGGTTGCAATCGACTCTGGGGCTCTTGTCAGCATGGCCATTACCTTGCATAGCAAGCGTATCTCACGGTCCGTTGCCGTCACCAAAATGCTGCTACCAGAGCTAGCTGTTGGCTTGTGCAAGATCCTAGCGAGAACATCGCCGTGTTGATGACCGTGAAGCTGAATGCGGCCGTTGACGAGCCCCAATGCAGCGACTAGAACGATGGTTGAGCCATGAACGAAGGGCTTCACCTTCATGCTGGCCTGCGTAATGTGGGTTGTCAGCGATGTCAAGGAATCGTGGCCGCAGAAAGATACAGGGTGGCTTACGTGTGAAGAGTAAGGAAAAACGTAATTGTAGAATCAGCGGGGGAACGACAGTGTTGAAGTGAAGAGTGAATGAGTGATGAAGACCTGGATCGTGGGATGCAATACTGTTCAAATGAGTGTGGTTGCGGCTGCCCGTCAATGTTGTGAGATGGATGGGAAATCAACAGAGGAAGAAGTTGTGATTGTTGTAGGCGCTAGTTCATTACCACGCGTGGCGAATATCATGGCCCGCGCCTACGGCAGTCACGTTTCTCACATCCAATTTCCGCCGTTCGGCTCTCAGCGTACGGCCGTATTGTCATAAAATGAACTGTATGACCCTGTCCAGTAGGCGCTGGCCCGGCTGATCATGCACTACGAAAAGTAATTCTGCTTGCTAGAGAATTCAGTATGAAGGCATCAGCAAAGCAATGATAGAAGTACTGGCACGACTTTCATCAATCGCGAAACTCACCTGGACGGGTGTTCGTTGGTAACCATAGATTATACTTGGGTGTTTTACTCGAAGCTTGGGCTATCAGGTTGCATTAGTAGGATGTTCGTTGTGAGGATCGGATCTTTAATGAAGAAGCTCAGCATGGGTGCTATTATGGTGTTACATTCAACAAGATACCACATTCGTCTGACTGCACAAGTGTACATGCAGTCAGACGTTAGCTTCCTTGCACGGTCGGCTGCATCTTATTCAACAGCGGGTAGGCGTGTAGAAGAGAAACCTCGATCACCAAACGAGAACCTCACTAGGGAAATCGAACAAGCAGGGTTTCAAAACAGGGTGGAAGTTTCAAGGACATCGTCAGTATGCTTGAACGTCGCTGCTTCATTGACCGTGGCCTTGGATGCACTAGATCCCTTAAGAATCATAGGTGCTCACTGAGCCTTCTTCGCTTGCTCCTTCAACTTTGGTGCAGTACCCTCTTCTGTGATATTGCCTTTCTCCATATCCGCGGCCCACAGCGCTGCTCCCACAGTATTCGTGAAAGCAAATAGAATTGACGCCAAAGGGACCAGTTCCAGTAGAACAGCAGCGACGCCGAAGCTGGACGTTGTAAGCACAGTTTCGATGCTGTCGTTTGCCGGATTATGGAACATACCTCGTATATGCAGCCTTGTACTGATCGATGTGCTTTTCCTTCTGGCTTGCATTCCACTGCTTCAGCTGAAAATACCTTGCATGACTCGCTGGACCTGCTCTTTTCCCCTGCAAGATCACGAACATTACTGTACCCACCACAGGGATAAAGTTGAGCGGCAAATACATGAAGTACCGTATGATCGCCGTAGGCGTAAATTTTTGAAACGGCGTCTTCGTCAAATTGCCCAACTTCCCCATGACACCACTTCCACCCTTTATCTGCCTGCCTTCGGAGACCAGGTCTGTAGTATTCTTAGATACGAGCACACCATCGAAGGTGTCGGTCAGAGCGTCGTCGATGAGGAACGTTTTGCTCAGCATGGTGAAAAGGGTCGAAGATTCCGAAAGAACAAGGAGGGCGGCGCTGATGGCGGCTAGGGGACCTGATGTGAAGGCCATAACCGCCATTTGGGGTAGGTAGGTGAAGACGAACATGAAGGTTGTGACGCCGAGGCCTAGGGTCATGGTTGGGACGAGCTTGTTGAGGAGAGGTTTCCTATCAAGGAACAATTAGGCTCACAGCTTCTAGGTCCTGAAAAGTACATTTGGAAGCCTACCATAAGTCACGATGAGAGATGAAGTAGTATATGCCCTATATGTTCCGTTGTCAGCTATACACTCTAGCGCTGGGCGAGGCTTGTGTTGCTTGGGCACTGAGACGAAGAACATACTCTGAGGGGATATAGGTACGCCGCCGAGCGCGCAGCTTGGATTGTTTGAGCCTTGATACGCTCTGCCTCATCAAGCGCAACGTGCTTTACTTTGTCCGCCATTTGAAGAATTGAAGCGCACAGAATATGCGCAAGCAATTGGTACAATGAAGAACTTCGTTGTCTGAGCGGAAACAGAGTAGATTCTGGGATGTGCTTACGTCATTTATTTACTTGCGCCAAGGAATGAGGTTGTGAGCAAAGAGGCGCAGGTCCGCTTGAGTTGAATGATTGTTGCTACGATCGTGACAGACCACGTAATTTGCATGTCACAACACACGGGCAGTCTCAGGAATATAGCGTTATGAACAGACTCCGCGCAATGCCAAACCCGATGCATACCCAATACTCCTTGATCAATAGGCTATGTGCAGGTTGACCCCATTGACAATTCGGCTTCGGCTTCAGTCTCACCTGTTCCTATCCTCCTGCGCTTGCCTCCATGCCGCTTCTCCACTGAAGGCTGACAGACTCATCGAGGCTGCCAAACCCCGCCATCCACTCCTCGACGACGAAGCCTGAGGCTGATCATTGACCAGGGTAGCGGCCATATCGTCTCCCTGCTCTAAATCAATATCACGTGGGATGGGTATCGCGGCGGAAGGCGACTCGTTTGCAGTCTCGGCAGCTTGGGCTTGGATGTCAGCACTATCGCCATGGTCGCGGTGGGTTTGGTGAGTGCTTGAGTCAGCTGAGGCCGTCGATGATGGTTGGGCCATTGATAGAACAACATCTCCCTTGCATATAGGGCATGTTCGTCGTCGAGTAGTCAGCCATGGCGTTCTGTAAGATTATCAGTAGTCGAAATATTCAAGCATTCGTGATGATCGCAGCTTACATGCAATCGGCGTGAAATTCGTGGCCACAGGGAAGGCTCATCACTCTACTCTCACCATCTACATACTCCTCAAGGCACACAACACATTCGACCTGCTTCCCATTGTATTTTCGCTTCGTCCTCGCAGGAGCAGCGCGCTTCTCCCCTTGCGTTACAGACGCGTTGGTGGCGCGATCCAAGGACGCCGAGACAGCATCTGCAAGTCCCGAAGCCGTGACTGACCGTGGTCTTGAACGAGCTGTCACAGACGGTGGGCTTGAGCGTAGAAGAGGAGAAGAAGGCGACGTGCTTTGCGGACTGGCAATCCTGCTAGACGATGTAGTTGAAGCACACGACATTGTGTGGTAGGTCCGGATAGGAAGGCGGTCGACTACAGACTTCGGCGCTCTCCATCGTCTGCGGCGGATACGTGAGCGAAGGAGTAGAAGGGCGTAGACAACAGTCAGTGTAACTAGTGGGCTAACCACAAGGACCAACAGAGTGTCGAAGAATGGGCTTGTAGACATCGTTGTTGGTGTAAGTGTGACCCACAAGCCTTCATGATCTTCATCGAGTTCACTTTCGAGAAGGTCAGCTTTGGGTCGCGGTGCTGCTTGAGCGCTCTTCGACTTCGTGGCTGATTGCTTCTGATCTGGGGATTCAAGTGCCTTTGGCGCTTGATCCTGGGACTCGCCCTCCATACCCGGCCTCTGATACTGCCCACTTCCCGGTGTAATGCTGCCACCTCGGAGGGCAGTCTCGAGCTTCGATTCCGCTGACTCGCCACCCTTGGAGTAAAGTGCCTTTGTGGCTAGGGGAATCCGTGCAGTAGATTCCGTCATAGGTATGCTGTGTGTACTGGATGAAGGCTTGGCTGCCATGTCAGGGTCTCGCCAATCTTGGACGCCAATGACAAAGTCGTCACTGGAGCTGATATGTGATCCCGCCTTCCGATTTTCTTTAGCTGGAGGTTCGATCTTAGCCTTGCCCTTCTCATCAGGGTTTGCTTTCGGAGAAGAGCTCCCTATCCGACCCTTTGGCCACTCGTCCGCCCACTTTTCGCTGAACCAATCATGCCGGCCACTGCTGGGCGGACGCCTGGTATCCTCGGCCTTCCTAGATCTGTGAGATTTGCTGCCCATACCAAAGACAGTTCTGAGCCAGCTTGGCTTCTTCTCCGGCATTGCTATTTGCTTTGTCCCCTTCGCCTTGAAAGATCGTCTTCTGGCAGGATGTGATGCTGCAGACGTCGACTTCGAAGCCGACTCGCGAGTAAAGGTAGGTCCGTCGTTGTTGCCCATCATATTGGGACCCTCATGACCAGAAATGCCCTGTCCTATTCCCACCGTTGCGTCATCTTCATCCATAAAGCTTTCGGAGGGTATCAGCGATGAGAGGAGGTGGGCAGTCGTATGCGACGTGAACAAGGACGGAATCGAGACATTCGATGTATCCCCTCGGGCGTACATCGTGATAAGCGGTCCACCACGGGTAAGGTCGCCGACTATGAGAGCGGTTGCGCCTCGTCGCTGAGCCCATTTCACCTTTTCGAGAAAGCCACAGCCCCCTCGGCTCAATAGCACGACTTTGCCAGCTATTTCGGCGCCTTCTTGCAGCGATTGAATATCTGCATGTGTGGATGGTTGACCGTTCTCTGGGGGAGGGTGCTGGGCCGATAATCCAGGATCCGCAGGCTTGGAAACAGGCGATGAAGCTAGCGGATGGTGTAAATGGTCGTCGGTACCGTCGCCTTCAGAAGGTCCTCCTTGCCCATCTGATGCCGTAACGATAGGGATGGGTTTTTGGCCGGAGTAGGTCTCAGCTTTGCTAGCATCAAGACCGGTCGTGCTTTGATCAGCAGTGTTGTCTATGCGAGACAGTTGGCTGCCTTCCTCCCACCCCGGTACATCGCTGCAGCCAAGTTCGCCTTCCGCGCCAGTGCCGGCTCCTCCTCTGCCTAAGCCATCGTCACCGAAGCCGCTCCCGATCCACAGCTGCCCACTAAGACCGTTTGCCACAAGAGACGGCCCAAAGTCAGCGGGACGCGCCAGGAAGAAGGTAGAATTGTCGTCTGTGAGACTGATTATTGCTGAAGGAGGGAAAAGCGTAGCGGGCGTGTGGAAAGAGAAGAGCGCTCGGACGCCGCTCTTTGGCGAATCTGGTGCGGATTCGGTGGCAACATCGCCTCTAGGATGGGAATATAGGAGAGAGAAGAAGGTCAAGAGAGTCGGGAGGCCGACAACGCCAAGACACACGAGGACGAAGTGGTGGGGATGCATGTCGAAGTCGAGGTGGTTGTGCTCGTGCTTGTGCTTGTAGAGAAATCTGATAAACGTTCACGGTGCTGCTATAACAGCAGATTGCGGATCGCCTCTGTGTAAAGACATGTAGCAACGAGTGAGTCTTGTGCAGTAGGGAGTTACGAGTGGCAAGCAAGTGACGAGTGGTGTATGTCGCTGGCTGTGGGAGTAGTGGTCATGCAGGTGGGAGTTGGGTGCGCTTTGCTCCTTTCGGAAGCGCCTCTCGGCCGACTTTCCGCCAAATCTTGGCTTGGCCTGCAAGCGGATTCAGCAGTCAGCCTTACGAACCTCAGCATCGAGTGCATCACCGATCAATTGTTGATAATGTACATAAGCGTCTAAAACATATGATTCGTCGAACTATCTAGCATCTCTGCCCTCATGCTCATGAATATATGAAACAGAGCATCTCCTCAATTTGTTACAACTGTCATAGTTAGCTTTTGGCAGCGTGTGGTACTAATTAAGATGTCTCTAGATGTCAGAGTCCGACTTATCATGGAGGTCTCAGGCAGGCTCGATCGACTTGAACGGAGGGACTTTGGCAATCCCACCTTCTCCTAATTCCCTCTCCAAACAATTTCCTTCTGCAACATCATTTCTCTCAGTCTTCTGTATCACAAACCCCGCTCGTAGAATTCCTTACTTCATCTTGAAAAGACCTCCTCCCCTAAAACATAAGTCACACTCGGATCGCATCAGCCATGATGAACATTGATGAGCCAACTGATGGTGGTCTCATCCTACCTGGGATGGCAAGACGACATCGACATGGGACTGATTCTACCATCGTCAATCGTCTCCCCATCCTCAGATATCTACCCCACCACTTCCGATCCCACTTTGTGGCCATGTCTGGGGAATTCGTCGGCACCTTTCTTTTCCTCTTCTTCGCTTTCTCCGGAACCCAAGTCGCCAACACGCAGACCAAACCACCGACGAGCAGCGATATCTCGCAGGCAGCCAACCCTGCCCAGCTCCTGTACATTAGCTTGTGCTTTGGATTCTCCCTGGCGGTCAATGCATGGGTATTCTTCCGCATCAGTGGTGGCCTTTTCAACCCTGCAGTAACATTGGGCCTTTGTCTGGTGGGAGCGGTACCTTACGTGAGAGGTAGCTTGGTCCTCGTCGCTCAACTTCTCGGTGGGATCGCCGCTGCGGGAATCGTGGCCGTATTATTCCCCGGACCATTGAGCGTGAAGACAACATTACGGCCAGGGGCTTCAATCACGCAAGGGCTCTTCATCGAGATGTTCCTTACTGCTCAGCTGGTCTTCACCATATTTATGTTAGCGGCGGAGAAGCACAAGGCAACCTTTATCGCACCCGTTGGCATTGGACTATCGTTGTTTATCGCAGAGCTGTCAGGTAAGTCCTTCACACGATTGGCGAGTGAGACCCTTCTGAATTCGCTCCAGGCGTCTTCTATACTGGTGGCTCTCTCAATCCTGCACGCTCCTTTGGTCCTTGCGTCATCCTTCACTCTTTTGAGCATTATCATTGGATCTACTGGGTTGGTCCTATTTTGGGTTCACTGCTGGCGTCATCCCTCTACAAAATCATGAAGATGCTCGAGTATGAGACTGCGAACCCTGGACAAGACTTTGACGAGCATGAGAAGGAAAACTTTGATCCGGAAAAGCTTCCAATTCGGCCCCCACCAGTTGTCAGTATCCAGCCAAGCCAGTCCTCAAATGACACATTGACAAAGGATGGTCTCGCTCGGAAAGGACATGTCCAAGAGACGACCGATCAAGAATACTACGATCCTGATGGACCCAAGATCTACCCTGATTCCACAGCGGCGGGCCAAGGAAGGCAGAAGATGATTACTGCCATGAAAGGAGGTCGTAAGGACGCAGGCTTCTCACCAGAACAGGATGAATTACAGAAGCCAATTGGGGCATCCACGGACGTTTACGATGCTGCACCTGGCGCAGAAGGTGGTAATCTCCGGCACACCGGTGCTGCTTGAGGGATCATCTTGATCGGCACTGGACAGGAAGGGGAAGGCTGACCAAGTTAACTTTACAGCCGGCAGATTGTCAAAGGCACCACTTTGGGAATGGTGGCGTCTATCGATCATGTTTGTAAACTTCAAGTTCCAAGCTGCAGGTATCTTAGCCTTGACTTTACGATCAATAGCTACCTGAAGCATTCCCGCAAAAGATCGACAACGCCTCAGGCGATCCTTCATATATGTGGCTGTGCAAATGTGGCGGTGCAGGAATGACATCATTCTTGCATGAAGTTTACCCCACTTCTTGCCTATCAAGGTGACTCTTGCCCTGAATCGTGCATGGGGTGACGCTATGAGGACGCCATAGAGGCTACTTTGGCTTCACCTCGCTTCTGCCAAGTTTACGATGTCACTCCCGCAGCTAGCTGTACTCCCACAAGACGTCCTCACTATATGAACCCCGCCCTCCTTCTCTTCACCGATTCACCACATCAAACACTTCAATCGTCTACATCTACCTCACTTTCAAACAATAACCATCTCCCAACCATCTCACACTTCACCTCACAAATACACACTCTCTCATTCCACAAACCCGTCATGTCTGGACTCATCAACAAAGTCAAGGACGCCATTGGAGGTCACAAAGGTATGAGAAGCTCCGTTTCCTCAGTATTTGACGCCGTTGACGTATAATTCCAGATCCTAACGCCACTGGTCTTGAGAGCGAGCATGGAACCCAATCTGGCGTCCACGACAGCTCCCTGGGTCACGGTTCGTCTACGTCCAACACCAATACCGGCATCCTGCACTCTACCAAGCCTGGCATTCACGGCGAGCGGGACGCTGGCACCTCGGGCTACACTGATCCTGTCACAGGCAGCAAGACAGGATCGGGCATGACAGGCACCGACTCCGGCTTATCCAGCGACACTGCTGGCTTCGGAAATGGTCGTGATACTGGCCTCACGGGCACGAGCGCCGGCGGTTCCACCGGCACCGGGTTGACTGGTGCGGGTACGACTGGCTCTGGCCTTGGTTCTGGACACTCAGGTCACCACTCTGGCTTGACTGGCACTGGCTCAGGTTCCGGCGTGACTGGCTCTGGTCTCGGCTCCGGACAATCAGGCCACAACTCTGGCTTGACCGGCACTGGCTCAGATTCTGGCTTGACTGGCTCTGGTCTTGGTTCTGGACATTCAGGCCACAACTCTGGCTTGACCGGCACTGGCTCAGGTTCCGGCATGACTGGCTCTGGGCTCGGATCTGGACATTCAGGCCACAACTCTGGCTTGACTGGCACTGGCTCAGGTTCCGGCTTGACAGGTGGCTCGTCTGGCACAACTGGCCCTCACTCTTCAAATCTTGGAAACAAGATGGATCCTCGCGTTGATTCAGATCTCGATGGGTCTCGCAACATGGGTGCCACTGGTACTGGATCTGGAGGGTACGGTTCAAGCACAATGGGCTCAGGGACCGGCATGACTGGTGGCTCGTCTGGCACTACTGGTCCTCACTCTTCGAACCTCGGCAACAAGATGGATCCTCGCATTGATTCAGATCTCGATGGATCCCGCAACATGGGTGCCACAGGTGTTGGATCTGGAGGATATGGATCAAACACCACTGGCTCGGGCATGGGCGGTGGCTCTGGCTTGGCTGGTGAGGGCATTGGGAAGCATCATCGCGGTGACGGTCATCCAGAAGACATTGTTCACCCTGGGCCCCACATCACAGGGACCGCAAAGGCTCTTGACCCCCACCTGAACTGAGGCCTCTTCAACGGCGTCAGTTTACGTGTCAGTTTACTAGAGATAAAATTGAGATACCATTGCACATTGCATCACCCATGGGTTGTTGCTCTGTCACTAGAACTACGACTGGGATGCAGTATGCACGGGCATGATTGTACATAGCTATGAATACAAATGATTGCCATGAAACATTTTCCACACTTCATGTCCGCTTTGATGATGCATTAAATCCAATCAGCAAATGCGTTGATCAATCGCGATCTAGCACGGTCGTATGAAGAAATGCGTAGAAATCAGCGTCAATCACATCCACATACCATAAAGTAGAAAAGCATCCCTGTCTCACAAATGGAAGGCACCACACCTCTCCCGAAGCCGTACAACATACATGGCGTCTCAGCACAGCCAACATCGTAGAGCATCCCCACCCCTCTCAAGCATGTACAACTCCTCCATCCATCCCACACACCATCCATAACCAATCGAACATCTCTCGTATCTCTCGCTATTTGCTAAGCTGATTGGCCGCATATCCTACCTTACTTCCATATGATAGGATACCCACTTCGCTTCGTTCCTTTTGCATACAACATTTTCTATGCTACCAGTAAGGTAAGTAAGTTCATACGGACGTGTTTTGCCGTCTACGGTAACTAGCTCTAGTGTTTCGAGAGTTGGATATTTGTTTGGGGGTGGGTGTGATGACTGGCGATGGGATGGGATGGGATGGGATGGGATGAGGTGGGATGGGATGGATGGGATGGGATGGGTGGGGATGGGATTGGATGGGATGGGATGGGGGGATAGGGTTGAGATGGGATGGGTGGATTCTACAGTGATGGTGGTGGTGTATGATAGAATAGCGAGGCTGTATTTTGAGTTGAGATGGAACGGGAGGGTAGGGGAGGTGGGCTTGGAGGGTTGGATTGTTCATGTATGTATATGTCTGGTATGTAAGGTAAGGTAAGGTAGCTGTGGCCCGGGGCATGTTGTGCTTCGGGGTGGAAGTGGAAATGGAATCACGACGGTGCATGCTCGGCCGAGACAATTGTGCGCAGGGCGATTGTGGCCGTGCTCCCTTCCCTTCTCCGTGAATACCCGAATGAGTCCTTTTTATAATGTCCTTTCTCTAATGTCCTCTCCCTACCATACACTCCAGTCCTACCCTCACGTGCTTCCCTTACCAGTCCTGCCCGCATGAATTGTCCGCCGAGAAAGTTGCCGTTCTCCGAACGTCACTCCTTCGCTTTCACTTTCTCTGCGGGCTTCCTCGGCACTTTTCTCTGCGAGGTCTGTGCGTTTTCTATGCATGTTGCCTTGGGGTTTGGAGTGAAGCTGGGTTTTGGGGGGGTTTGGAGAGGGTTCGTGATGCACGTGGGAGGGGAATTGAGGGATGGGGATTGGGATTCGGGATTGAAGGGGTGGGGATTGGGGATTTGGATTGGGGATTGAAGGGGTAGGGATTGGGGATTGGTTTGAGGGGGTGATTTGAGGCAATAGCAATGGGATAAGGGCGAAGAAATGGTTTGAGGGAATGGTACTGTAGGGAAATAGAGTATGGAATCGAATTCGAGGTTGAGTATGCGGATGAGTGCTGAGAGCATGGGGAAGGGGGAAGGGGGAGGGGGAGGGGATTGAAATGGCAGTGCAGATGGTGGATGGTAGATTGTGGTTTGTGATCTGGTCTCCGGTGCTTGGTGTTTGCTATTTGTGATCCTGTGGGTTTTCATGCTATGGGAGTTTGATGCAGAGGGGGGAAGGATGTTTAGACTTGTTGAAGAGGGATCCGGCACTGTGAGAGAGTGTTGGTCATCGCAGCTACAGCTACCTCTGTGCACCCTTCCAGCTGTATGCTGGTTTGCCTTCAATGCGGATGGCAGATTGGGATGCGGCGTGAGGAGGGTCCGTGCGGTGCGGTGCGTTGCGTTGTGTTTGTGAGTGAAGGCAATGCTGTCGGAGCTCGGGACGGAGATGATTGGGTGGATAGAAACGGATGTTGTTCTCGGCACGGAAAATGGCAGAGCGGATTGAGATGTGAAGTGACGGAGAAAGCGATGCTGGACGGGGATTGGCATATAACATCGGTGCGGTGAGGGAAGTGGTGGGGGAAGGTTCAATTGAAGTGAGGAAAGAGCTAAGAGTGCGGGAAGGTGTTTGTTTCTCTGTCTTGTTCTCTGACTTGCTCTCTGACATTCTTTCCCTTCGTATGCACGGTATTGGAGGGTGTGAGCTTGGATTTGGAGGATGTTTGTTTCTGTGAGGTTGGGGGTAAGGGTTTGCAGGAGCTGAGGAGTTGAGCTATGCTGTGACGATGTGAGCGATGCCTTCAGGGCTTCGATGCACGCAGTGCGTGGGGAGAAGGTCGAGCAACGCTGCAACGGGAATTGTAGCCCCTCTTAGGAGTGGTCCTCTGAGGATCTGATGCTGTGGTCTCTGGCTCTCTTGCCTCGGGCACAGCTCCAAGCTATTCAACGCTTCTCTGCTGCGCGGTGGGGTCGATCAGGATGGAGTCTGACAAAAGACTCTGGAGGATGCTGCAATGTGAAGTGGCCACCACGAAGTACAGCTTCGCCAGATAGTGTGTCTGGGGCTTCAATATCTGGTTCGTGAATGCTGGTCTTGATTCCCTGTAGGTCGCTCTCTCCAAATGATTTAGCTGATTGGGTGTGTCTGTCAGGACTCCACCGCAGGCTATGAGCCACAGGAGATCAGCAGCTTCTAGAGACCTATCGAAGGAAGGATCCACAACCGATGGGTGGAGATATGAAGATTTGTTCCTTACCTGCTCTCCTTCTCTAAAGATAACCTCTCTTCTTCTTGAAGGCCTCCCACTCCTCCATTGGCTGAAGCTTGGTCCGCTGAGCATCTTTGGTTCCCTAATGGCTGTTATGTACGAACACTCTGGTCAATCGGAATAACAAAGTCTCGTCTGGCAGATCTTCCAACGCTGGCGAAGAATCTGGCTGGCGTTGGAAGAGCACTGGTGCTAAGACATCCAAGTCTAATATCCGCATTACTGAGTCTCCTCGGAACCTCTCCTACAAATTCTCTGAGATGGCCAGCGCTTCAGTCTGACATAGATCCATGCCGGGGCTTAGTTCTTGAGTGTGAGAAAGGGCTGCAAAACTAATCCACGCAGCTGAATCCACTCGACCGAGCCTCTGACTCTGCCATTCGTCTGCATGGATCCCCTATCATGGGAGGCCTCTTGTCTTTTTGCAACGGGGAACTACAAGAGGTCAGCATGGTTTTTGTCCATCTACCAACGTTACCTTAGGGTCATCTGGGGTGGCCCTTCTTGGCTCGTGTGCTCTGATCATATCTGTCCACAGCCATGTCTCCAAGTAGAGAGGAGATTGGAGGCGTTCGTTTCGAAGATGTCTGATTGGTACATAATAAGTGTATGCCGACGCTCTTGAGGGGTGGAAGCTGCCTGACTGTTTCGACATTCTAATGATCATGCAGATGACTGAGCCCGTCCCATCGTTTATCATAGTTCGACCGGTGATGTCCTCCACGCATTCAGTCCTGGCTCTGTTGGGTTGCAGAGTCAGAAATCTGAGTGTTGAGATATTCTTGAAGTATCCTGAGGAGCATAAGCTGTTTGCAGATAATGTTATGAGCTGGCTCGAAGTAGTCCTCTTGAATCAATGATGGCGAATGGCAAGTTCTAACGGGAGATATTGCCAAATGCCCCGACGTGAGGGACGATCGACGAATACTAGGCTAGCAGAGCCAATGTTTACCAATCACCTCCTCGGTGACCAACGCGTTCTACCCATCCACAACATCTAGCAACATGCACTCAAATGGCTCTCCTCAGAAGTAGCGACCTTAGCAGCTCTTGTCAGTCTATCCCTCTCGTTCTCGAAAGCACTAATAGACTGTGGTTACGGTCAAGCTCCTGGATTGGCTATTAGTGGTATTCTAACGTGATCCTGCTATAGAGCAAATACGCAAGCATACGCTTTCGATCAAGACGCGATTTGCATCAGCACGGGAACTTCAAGGTCTCTAGAGTCTCTTCCTTATCTGCTCAAGAACATTGGTAAGTCTCTCTCCAATACCAATTCATCTATATGACCGTGATGATCTAATGGTGGATACAAGAAGGGACACGGAATACATCTGACAGTCAGCATCTCCATTACGCTTCCTGAACTCTATTATCCTGCTTAGTTCCGTCTCCACAGTGTCAGGTCAGACTCTTCCTACTGGCTCTACGTTTCCGTGCTGACGCCTCTCTCATTTAGATTCGCTTCTGGAGACATAGCAACTTCCATAGCTCAGATAGCTTGCGAGTACTTGCATCACGGGAGATCTTGCTCGAGTTCTTAGCGAAGTAAGTAATATGATATTGCTGCGCAAAGCCCCTTGCTTGGGTCTTAACATGCAGGTCAACATGCTGACGAACGGTTCTATGCAGACGCTTCTAAAGACTTCTCCGTCGTGGGACTAGACGACATACAGCCAGCGGAGTATCCATTATCGAGACATTGCTGCTTTGACTCCGTCGTACAAGCAATTACCATTCTTATCCGCACAGTTGTTCGATCTGTCGAGGACCAGATTGACACTCCCATCTTCAAGACATCTGTCGCTGGAACGTATTTAGAGAATGTCCAACCCCATCCGTTCGGGACAGGTGCCCAGCTTACCAGTATCTCGTACCCACGGTGCTATGATTCCTGGTGAGGTACGAGCACCAGCTTCAATTGCTAGCAATGAGATGAGGGAGAGGAGACAACTCCCGCGAGTAGACTTCCGCGTAGCAAGTGGGCATGGACAGCCTATACCCTCAGGTATGCCCTTGTCCGCGTTCATAGTCGAGAGTGCCAGTGGGGACAGCCAGAGGGTAAAGGCGAAGAAGCGAAGAGATGCAGCGTCTAATCAGCCGCTAGTCTCGGATAATTCTACTGCCCAACACCACACGATCACCAACACTGACGAGGCATCTATTCGACGTCCTTCCACCCTGTCCGCAACGGCTGCCATATCCGTCCCTCGTCTCGATAACCATCATAATTCTGCAATCCCTGAAGCTTCTAGTTCATCGAACGATTCAGACATCGTGGATTCCACCAACATGTCTCACTATCGCCAGAACAACGAGAGCGAGCTCCCTCCTTTTGTTCCTACTGCGGTGGAGGGCATGCCGGCCTACAGTGCCCGCTGGGCTTACCTCCAAACACATGCCGACGAAGATTTTCTGAGTTACTTTCGTACGTGGACCTTGGAGCATCAGACCGACTACTTGGATCGTTATCTTGGCCACGTGGATTCATCACGAGGACACACTCGAAATCGTCTCAGCCAGAATCGTATATCTATACCAGCACCAGACCTTATCCTCCGAGATCCGGCACCCTATACAGGGTACCATGCTAACGTCCAGCATCTCGAGAGCGTCGCCGAGAACTCCGAAGCTGAGATCGAAGAACAAGACTCGCCTGGAACTGTGTTACATGATCCTATGGCACATCATTCTGCAATCCACGCCACCACGACAGAGACTGCATCAACAATGATGCCCCCAGTCCCTTCGTTGATGTCTTTCCATGATCAGGCTTTTCAGCCAGCACAATCACAGCTTGCTAGTTCTTCACAAGACCATCTCGCATTCACAGATACCAGAACTAATGAATCTACGCTCGAAGTGCTCCCACGTCAAGGGAGGGACTTTACCACACCATCTGCGCCTCAAATGGCTCGAGTACGTGGCACCGGACCGGCGTATCCTCCCTCACACGCAGGTTTCGCTCATAATGACCACTACGGCCAGCACGTTCCCGGTCCCTCACACAATCATCCGGGGCCCGCTACTAACCATAGCAGTTTCAACCCCTTGCACCAATCGTCTGCCACGCAAGAACGTAATGAACGTGACGAATTCGCAGCGAGTTACGCATGGTTCCACCAAACTTCCTTTGCAAATGACCGCAAGTGGCAAGCTGTTGTTGCTGAGATCCATGCGCGCAACGAGATCTATGCTCGAAATAATCCTGGGAGTTCCACTACTGCTCGTACGGCGAGACCACTGCCAACACCTATTGGGCACGAGCGTGCCGTTGCTGCGGGACGGGCTGCTCCCATTACCAATATCAGGGTAAATCCCAGTGCTCAAGATGCGAATGACCTCATGTCTGGCGCGATCACCAACTTGAGGGATTACACTCATGGAGACGCTATTGGTGGACCCTTTGCCCATTGGGGGCGCCCTGCGGAACACGCGATCGACAATACTCCGAATGGCAACCATTCGTTCTTCGATCAAGGGTGGGGTGCGCCTCCTGATCGTGTGGGGCGCGACCCGCGCTACCAACAGAGCAGGACCTCGGACGGCCGAGCTACCTATTTTGAGGATCCGGCGAGCGGAGTTGGACGCCATTGAGGTGGGCGTCAAGTGATCAATGTTGAGTTGGTAGGTTGTCAGAATGGCTCCTTTACCGAAATATGACTAAATGTACACAGCATTCGGGGAACAGTGGCCGCTTACCTGGTTCAACACCAGGTATACCTTGCTGAATGAATACCATTCTTTCTTTTTTTTTCATATCTATTGCGTGCCCGTATCCAAATTTCGATACGAGGTGGTGAATCTGGTTTGCCAGGAGGGCATATGCCCCCAATTAAGGGCGACGAATTTTTTCACGATCGTCAGTCACATATGTGACATATCGATGTGACGCCTCGGCGTCCATCAATCTCCATAGCATGTTGTCAAGTTGCTTAGTTAGTTTTTACGAATGAAAAATCATGCAAATGACGTCTGTTGTTGCTATGCTATGCTTTGTGAGGATGATTAACATCACTTGGAGAGCTGGGAAAGGGGTTACTTGGGACTGAATGTGTGTGTTTAGGAGACTGTTGTTGATATGTTAATAGAGTGCTAGGAGTTTGTTACGGAGAAGGGTGTCTCCGCTATTGACCTCACTGGAGAAAAATAGCGTGTGTCCATGTTACTATTGTTGTTTACGATAGTGAGGTAGGGGTTTTTATACACAGTTGGTTCCCAGTGATTGACATCACTGGAGAAAAATATCGTGTGTTTATGATTGTTATTGATATGTTGATAGTGCGGTAGGGGTTTGTTTGTATGATTGGAGTCTAACGGTTGTACTTACTGGAGAAGGCAGCGTGGGTGAATCACTATTTTCTGATGTTTTGATAGTGGGATAGGTGTTTGTTTATGGAGAAGGGTTCTGGCTGTGACCCTGGCTGGAGGAAAATAGCGTGGCTCCTTGGTTGTAATTAATATGTTGATAGTGAGATAGGGATTTATTTGTGTGGTTGGAGTCTAGCAGTCAATCTAACTGGAAAAAGACAGCGTGTACTAATGACTGTCTTTGATATATTAATAGTGGGACAGGTTACTTATTTATACGATTGGACTATAGCGATTAGGCTTAGTACGGAGAGTAGAGTACAGTAATAGTACTATTGCTATTAGTAATAGAGCGGGAGGTATTTATTTATATAGCAGGGTCCTGGCGGTTAGACTTATTATAGGAAGGTAGTATATATTTAGACTATTTTTAATATTTCTAATAGTAGGATAGGTTACTTTTCTAAACGGTTAAGCTATAGCAGCTAGGCTTATTAGGGAGAGTAGAGTGCGTTTATACGATTATTATTGATTTTAATAGAGCGGGAGGTATCTATCTATAGAGAAGGGTTACAGCGATTAGGTTTACTATAGAGAGTAGAGTATAGTAATAGAGCGGGAGGTATTTATTTATATAGTAGGGTCCTAGCGGTTAGATTTATTATAGGAAGGTAGTATCTATTTCAACTATTTTTAATATTTCTAATAGTAGGATAGGTTACTTTTCTAAACGGTTAAGCTATAATAGCTAGGCTTATTAGGGAGAGTAGAGTATATTTATACGATTATTATTAATTTTAATAGAGCGGGAGGTATCTATCTATAGAGAAGGGTTATAGCGATTAGGTTTATTATAGAGAGTAGAGTGCGGTAATAGTACTATTACTGTTAGTGATAGTGTGATAGGTATTCATTGCTACAGTCAACTTCCACCTCTCACCCACCCCAAAGAAAACCAGCGCCCCTTTGCTACTAATCTCAACTGCACGCTATTATAAATAGTCTATACAGAGTTCCCTGTTACGTTTTCATGAATGGCAAACATCTACTTGATAGAGTTGGTATGGAAAGATAGAGGGTGCTTGGTTTGGGTTTGTATTTATTGAGTTTGTTGGTTGGGTGGTTGGGTGGTAAGGGGGTGGAGGGACGGAGGAGGGAGGGGGTTGAGTGGGGTGGGGAGGAGGTATAGGATGGGATGACTTGGTACGTCACCGTATACGTGAAGATCACTGTTCTAGACAGTCTAGATATGTTAATCGATCTGCAGGAACTCATTCACACAGTCAACTTCTAGCAACTCACCCTCCCTAAAAAAACACAGCGTCCCTCTGCTACTAATCTCAACTATACGCCGCTGTAATTGGTTTATACAGAGTTCCCTGTTACGTTTCTATATGTGGCAAGAATTTAATCGCTGGAGTTAGGATAGAGAGATAGGGAGTGTTAAGGTTGGTGATTGTTGATTTTGTTGGTTAGGTGGTAAAGGGGTAGAGGGACGGAGGAGGTAGGGGGGTTGAGGAGGGATCGGAGGGTAGTAAGGAGGTGGGGGTGGTAGGGAGGAGATTGGGTGTGGTGTCGAGTGGAGATACTGGGGGTTGAGGGTGGTAGGGTGGTAGGGTGGTGTAGAGGAAGTCATAGAGGTGTTGGATATGAGATGGGATAGGCATGAGGACTGAAATGCTACATCCTGACCTCTTGATAGAGAGGTAAGGGGGTGTTGAGGTTGCTGTTTGTTGATTTTTTTTGGTGAATTTAGTTTTAAGGGGGCGGAGGAGGGAGGGGGGTGAGGAGGGATGGGAGAGACTGAGGGTGGTGGGGAGGAGATGACTGAGGTGTTCGCTAGACGGTTGCTGGGCATGTGGATGTATGTACAACCACCATCACATGCCGAACACTGCGGCTGAATTATATCTTTTCGCGCGAATTGGCTTCAATCGAGCACCCTCCATCGCTGCAGATAATATCCATCGATTACTCCATCTTCCTATCCATCCTCCTATCCCATTATCCATCAGCTCACAGATCCCAGATATTCCATCTATCTATCCAGCAGCACTTCCATCAATATCCACGAGTTATCCATCTTATATTTTTCCATCTCACTTACCATCCATTCATTCATTCAATCATCTTCTCGGATTTCATGCCGCACAATCCTCCATAAAAGAACACGGTATGTCGCGTCGTTATATCCGTAAGACTGCGAGCGTGTGTTATCATCAACGGAGAGGAAAGGCTGAAGGGGGTGGGATGAGTGCGTGAGTTGTTCCGATCTGATCTCGTTTGATGATTTCTTAGATTTGGAGGTTGTAGGTTGTTAGTTGATGGGGTTGTAGATGTGTGGATTTTTTTTGAGTGTTGGGGTTGGGTTTTGATATGAGGCTTTGCTGGGAGGGGGGAAGGTGTTTTGGGGTGAAGCGTTCGGTAGTATTGTTAATTTTGTGGATGTGGAGGAGGAGGAGGGGGAGAGGGTTGGGTCGATTAGACAGGTTTTGCAGTGAGATTATTCAACGTTTATTCAATGATTTGCACGGGTCTAGCCGTACGCTAAGCCTTATCTAGATTTACCCGAATATAAACCGTCGCCACTCAGCCCTACCTATTTAGGATTTACCCGTAAAACCCCTTTTAGTAATTATCTATATTATTAATAACGACGTACTATAGACGTTAATTCTAATAAAGAACTTATATACGTAGCTACTCTAGCCCTCCTTATCCTTAGTCTATACTATATTAGCTAAGTCCCGCGCTACGCCTATATCCTACTAGTTAAGTATTAGAGTAAGGAGTAGAGTCTTAATATTTTCCTACCTAAGTAAATAAGGTAGATATTCTAATTTACTAAGGATAAGATATATTAATTACTTACTTATTTTAACCTTAAAAGTATTAACTAGTAATATAATTATTAGCCTAGCTTAGAGCTCGCTTTATATCTTATTCTAATAAAATTCTTATACTTATATCCTCTATATAAATTATTAATAATATTTAGCTAGTCTCCCTCCTTTATTTCTATTATAATTAATAACGTCCTTAAGTACCTATATAATTACTATAATCCTATCCTATACTAGTATCCTATTCTTAAATATAATAAGATCTAGAGGTATATAAGGGCGATTAAATACGTAGGTAAAATATATAGGAGGTCTATAATTTAGAGGTTTATTAACGGAATATTTCAGCGCTTCTATTAACTAAAGGAAGACTAGAGGTTCTTCTACTCTATATATAAAAAGGTATATAATATAATATAATTAGGGGTAATATACCTAGACGGTCTAATTAGTATACTATACGGCCTATTTAAGGGAAAGGCGAATAACCTAATAATACTATAAACTTCCGGTATATAAGACTAGCTATATTAAGTATTCTAAAGGTAGTAAGTTCTAGATCTATTTAGTAATAAAGCTTATAAGTATATAGAATTTATTATATTACTATATATAGGCTACCTAAATATATAAAAGAGAAAGTTTAATAGAAAAATAGCTAGTATATAAATTACTATTAAGTATAGTTTTAAGATAATATAGACTCTTTAAGTAATAAATACCTTTAAGTATAGAATAAAATTAGGGCTAATACCCGTTAGTAATATCTATTAGGTAGTAGTACTATTAATAAACTACTTTACCTATTTATAAGGCTAAAATATAGTATCTAGTTAATTTAGAATAAGGCCTTTAATAATCCACTAATATTTATTAGTAATTAACTCCGCCTAATAATTACTTAGGTATATTTCTTTATATAAAGCCTTATAGTATAATTAAAGGGATTATAGGCCTATAATCTATATATAATTACCTAACTCTAACGTTATAACGCCGTTAATTTATAGACTATATCACTAATAAATAGCTCGTTATTAAATTTAAGATTATAGAGAAGCTTATAAAGATAAGTTATAAAGTAGTATAAATTTATAATATATATAAGAAATATAAGAAACCCGCCCTTATTAAGTATTATAACCTATTTATATAATTACTATAAAATAGTAAGTATCTTATAAGGCCTTATTTCTTTATTCTCGCCCGAAGTTTCCGCTTCTATATTCTATTTAGTTTTTCTACTTTTTATTCTAAAATATCCTAATCTTAAGTCACCTAAATATTAGGGGTCTATACTATTAGTTATTCCGTTATTTTATATTATTTCACATATTAGAGCTATAAAATATACCTAAGTATTATATCTACTAGTCTTATAATATTCCTACTACGTATTATTAACCCCGTCTTTACTAAGCTCCTTATTAACTTCTATATAAAAATCCTTAATAGTATTTCCCCTTTACTTACTATTATTATTATTACTTTTAAAGTCTCTACTATTACTTACTTAATCTATATCCTTAATACTATTAAGCCTATTAATACGTAACCGTACTATACCTATAATTTCTCTATTAGATATCTAGGGACGGCTTAGTATATTATTATTTATAGGGATAGTAAGACTAATCTTACTAGCGATATTTTCTAATATTTTTTATATTTATTCCGTCTCTTTACTTAGGTACTATTAATATAAGACTTAATTTATATAAAGCGTTAAAAGAAGGTCCTCCTAGGCCCCTATTTACTTTTCTAGTAGAGTTATAAAGGCCTATAACTCCTTATAAAGCGTATTTAATATATTATAAGTATATTCTATTCTATTAATTAAAAATTTAAGTTCCTTATTAGTCTTAAGTTACTATCTATAAATAACTTCTAGCTTCTTACTTAAGGCTAGCCCTAGTTACTAGTTATTATAGATACGTTAATATTAGTAGGTAGAAGGGCCTAAGTACTACTTATTAATATAGGCCTACTAAGACTTATAGGTATTATTACTAGAGTTATTATACTATAGGATTTAAAGAATTTTAAACTTTACTTTATAAAATTAACTAAAATAGTAGCTATATCCTAAGTTAGACGAGACCTTTATACTTATTTAGGTCTTTACCTATCCTTTTATAGCTTTATCCCTCTATTCTTCTTTTTATTCTACTATTACAATCGCTATAACTAATAGATAGTACTATTAGTAGAGTCGGTTTTATCCTTAGAATTACTCTTAATACTAATACTACTCTAGTAGCTAGTATTACTCTAGTATTAAGGACTTAGGCTTTACTACTAGCGGGGGGAACCTTTTAATATAATACTTATACTAGAGGGCGATAGTAATATTATTATAAATAAGATTAAGATATATAAGCCTCCTAAGGAGGAGTCTTATTTATTATTTTCTTTATAGGAAGGAATTTCGTTAGAACTAGTATTCTCTATTTCCCTTATAGCCTTTTTACTCTAGCGAGTAGAGAGTATATCTTATCTAGTATTATAATCCTAGATTTTCTCCTTCTTATCCTTTATATCTTACTTCTTTTTATATTTTCTAGCCTAAACTTTATCGGCTATTAGTTACTATTAATCTAGTACTTATATAAGGTTATTATCTATTATTATATACCTAGATCTCTTACTATATTCCTTCTTATACTTATACTATTTAAGTAGTACTACTACCTTTTATTAATAGCTATTTTAAGAGTAGGAATAGTAGGTATATACCTTAAAGTCCTATTATACCTCCTTCTACTATAAATTTATACTAGAAAGTCTATATATACCCGCTTTAATAAGTATATAATTAATAAGTATTATTATCTCCTTAATACTAAGAAGCATTCCTTTATATATACTTTATCCCTTCTACCTACCTCTCTTATACTTCCTATTATAATTATCTAACTATAAGATATCTAAGCTCCTAGTCCCCCTTCTCTTATACCTCCCTAACTACTATAATAGCTCTATATTATATAGCCTAGCTTTCCTATAACCTTTCTCTTTATAAGAGGACTTCCGCGGCGTAGGTTAGGAGGAATACGGGGAAAGGATATTATTATTATTAGGAGGTTCCTAGGGAGCGAGAGGTATATTTATATAGAGGCTAGTAATAATATCTTCCTACTAATTATATAAATACGTGGATATTATATATTTATCGCGTTATATTAAGATCTTTAGTTATAAGGATATAAAAAGAGGATCCGGCGTACTAATAATAGTAATGAAAAGGTACTAGTACCTAGAATATCCTTAAGAGCCTTTAGAGTACGCCTAGGAGGCATATAATAACTATTAATAATAGTAGAGGAAGGTTATAAGAGGGATAGAATAGATATAAATATAGGTAAGTAATAGATTAACTATAAAGGATATTAGAATAATAGCCTAATTAGGCTATTATTTATATTAAATTACTAATTTAATAATTAAATTACTAACCTAATAATCTATATAATTAGTAAACACTATAGCCCGATGTAGCTATCAACTATTGAATAATATTGAATAATCGCTTGAAATCGGGACTGCAAAACCTGTCTATTGGTTGTCGAATTTGTTGTTGCCGAGCGGCTTTTTGAACAGGGGAGGCGGTGGAGAGGTGGGGGAGGAGTGGTGGGAGGGAGTGGGAGTGGTGCAAGGCTTGGTTGTGGTTGTTGGATCTACGTGCTGGATGTGTGAACAGATGGCTTTTGTGAATTTCCCTCTAGCGGCTCTGTGAATGTGGATGTTAGTATGTGATAACACCGGATCGAAGACTTACTCAACAAGTACACAAACCTCCTCCATTTCATATTTCGCGAAGGTGCTCTTGTCGTGTGGATGTGGATGTGGAGCAGGATCCTGAGTCTATATTTGACAAACCGCCCGAGTATCTATTTTCCACGGCTTTTCTTGCGGCGATTTAGATTGGAAGAGGTGGTGCAGGGATAGCTGGGCTGAGGGGTCCGTTTGTTTGGATGGAAGTATGGATGGTATGTGTGGGTCGTGTGACTCTTGCTTTACTGCGAATGTGGATGTTAGGGTCTGATAACATTGTATCGGAGACTTATGTGATAAGTAGATAAATCTCGTTCATTTCAAGTTTTGGGAAGGTGATTTGGTTGTGTGGATGTGGATGGCAAGAGTTGTGTGTGATCGACGGATACTTAAGTGGCTGTTTTCTTTTTGCGGCTTTGTGGGGGTTAGGATTGGTTTGGAAGGTGAGATGGATATTTGCGGGTTGTGGTCTATCTTGTTTAAGAGGTTTCACGTCGACTTTGGTTGTTGTGTTGTTTGACATGGTTTTGTAGACGTTCAGGGTTGGTGTCGAATGTAAAGATACAAAGTTTTTGTGAATCAACCCTCGACGGCATTATGGATATCAGTATCTGACAACGGCAGATACAGATCTGCTCGCGGGCGCGGAATTCTCCCTTTGTCCCGTCGTGCTTGGGGGTGTCATGGTTGCGTATGGAAGCAGGCTTTGGCTGTAAATGTCTGCTAGATTGGCTGGATTGTTGCAGCTTCAGGGGGGTTTGGGGACTACTGCAGGGTGGCTTGGATGTTCATGTGCAGCAGGTGTTCTGATCTCGATCGATGATGCACTTCTTGACTTTGTACCTGATAAAACATGGTATCAGAGACGATATCCTTTTCAACAGATACATAGGAACCACGGCGCTCGTTCATCCTGACGTACTAAGTGATGGGAGGGCTGCGAGGATATGGATTTAACCGCAGTTTGCCGAGAACTCCATAGTTGGGCTGAGTGTCGCTTTCTGGCGGAGTTATAGTAGGGTTGTGGAGGTTTGGAGGTGAATTGGGATGTTCTGGTTAGTTCCTCTGAATTAAACGCCAGCTCTTGCTTCAGTGTCGATGTCAGTATCGCCTAATGAGAAATGTAGAATTATTTACAGGGAAAGATCCGCCTCGTCCTCATGTTGGTGGAGATGTTATGTTTGTGTGGATGCGGATGTGGAGGTGGTATGTAGGTTCTCAATAGATAATCGACTGCTGTTTCCTTGTGGCTTTCCAGAGTCTCCTGGGTGCGAGGAAGGAAGGGAGGAAGATGGTTGTGGTTGGGGGATCTGTGCTAGATGTAGAGTAGCGACTCGTGTATGCTCGATAGAGAAGGCGGTGACCGTTTCCTTTGGCGCTTTCCAGGGGTTTGGGATTTGTAAAGATAGATTGGAAGGTCACGACTGGGTGCTCTGGATTGACTGTCATCTTCTGCTTTGGTATAGATGTTGGTATCTGAGTATAACAGATATGATGTTTCGCTCAATATTTGCATCACTTCCCCTCGTCTCAATATCCTCAGAATGCCATGTTTATTTGGATGTCATTCATCTGACATCAATCCAATACCCTTCACACGGCTCCCGCTTGCTGCCAATCGGCGCCTCAGTCTTCCTAATTCCTGCATCTGAACTTGGACATGAGGCTTCTCTGGTCGGGTATGAAGTATCTTGCGAGTACAGCGTATTCGAAGGTGTTGTTATTGTAGATTTGGATGGAGAAGGAAGGGGCGTTTTATGACGTCCGGTCAATGCGTTGCTTTGGAGTTTGCTCGTGGCGCTGTGAGGAGGAGGATTTGGAGGGGGAGGTTGGATGGCAGTGCGAGGCTTTGTTGTGGTCGAAAATCTGTGCTGGCTGTCATTATCTGCTTTGCTGTGGATACTAGAAGTTGAGAATTACATACGCAGAAGTTACTTTGTCGCATGACCTCTATTCGTCTAAACGGCTTGAAATCGCTCTGATTGCGTGGTTATGGCGGGGGATGGGGTTGATATCTAAGGGATGAGGTGTGGAATTTTCGCCATATTGTAGCGTTTCTTGGGGGATCAGGATTACTTGAAGGTGGCTTTTGGTGCTTGAAAGTAGGCACTTTGTACTGCGACGATCTTGTAACTCTTGACTATGTTTTCCTCAACAGATACGCGGCACCCCTTCGTCCTGATGTGCTGTAAGACATACATTCTTCATGGCTGTGGAGGTGAGGTTCATGGATGTTCGACGGATAGATGAGAGTCTGTTTGAATTGCGATGTTGGGGATTTTGGAAGGTTACGACTAGGGGTTTTGAATTGTCATTATTTGCTTTAGTGTAGATAAGAGTAGGTGATCGTGAAAACTACGTGACCTTTCATGCAGATATACAGCCTCCCTTCGTCCCAATGTAAAGATGCTCTGGTAGCTTGAATGTGCCTATCTACCATCACTCCAATCTCTTCTACACGCCCCCACTTGCCACAGATGGACATCTTATTCCTTCCTGATTGCTGCGTCGAACAATAACGGATTTGATGCAATGTCTTTCCCTAGCTTGGCGAACTGTGAAGTTTCATGAATGCGCCGTGGAGGTTGGGGAGGAGGAGGAGGAGGGAGATGCGGTTGTGTACCTTTGCATAGCTTGATTGAATGTCCATTTTGTTGCGGTGTCTAGGGTATATGAACGGGAGCCGAGTCGAGATCATCAGATATTTGAAAGGTGGCGAGATGATCTTGAGGTTGGGTGTCCTGTACTGGATGTATAGATTGATAACATGCTTGGAGATGTGACTGCTCTATCGTCAGCTTTGCTGTAAGAACCAAAATATGGCAGTGATAGCAGGAGATGCGAACTCTTTGTCACCGCGCATGCAGGAGATTCTAACGTATTGGGAATGCCATGGTTGTGTGTGTGTGGAAGGAGAAGATTTGTATGTACTGACAGGTTCATAGCTTGCTGTCAGCCCATTGTTTGTCAGCTTTGTCTGAAGGTTTGAGATATCTTAGAAGGTGGGCTAGATGGTGATTGTTGGGTTGTCCGTGCTAGATGTCATCTTGTGCTTGATAGGGACATCAGTATCTGAAAACAACATATATGGGACTTTCGCTGCAGATGAAGACCTTTCACCCGTCTTTAAACTCTTGGAGATGCTCCATCTGCGTGATCGTGAAGGAGCGACGTTCGATGCTGTGTACCCTCTTTTGCTTTAGCGTTAATGTTAGTATTCAACAACACTAGATACGAGACGCTCTCAAGAGAACGCAGCTTATCTTCGGGCCAAAGTCAACGGGATTGCTCTGACTGAATGGTCCTGAGACAGTTCTTCATTGCGTTCTGAGGGCGTTGGGTGGTCGTGAAGCTGGTGCGAGGAAACCACAGAGCCTCTTCTCAACCCAGCGCATTGACAAATTCTCCGTTTGCGTGGCTGTGGGCAGGAGTAAATGGAGGTTTTGACTGATTGCTATATTGGTTGAGTATCTGCTGTCGGGGAATCTGTTCCGTTGTGTTAAGGGATGTTGTTGGAGGGTAGGTCCTGCGGCGTATGCAGATATCTGCTTTAATATGGATATCAGTTTCTTGACAATGATCATAGACATAGAAACATCGGAATGGTATACAGCCTCCCTTGCTCCTAAGGTCTTCAACGATGTCCTGGATGCGTAAATGGGGAGGAAAAACATGTCTGTTCGACGGATTAGATTAGTGTTTGCTTTCTTGCGGGTTTCCGGAGGAGAAAGGGTAGTTGCAGCTGGTTTAAGGGATAGCCGTAGTTAGGTAATTTATTCATCTAAATGTTATCTCCTGCTTTAGCACAAATATTAGTATTTATAACTAAAGACTAAAGTATCTTGTTTAATAGGTATATAACCTGCCTTTACTATTTATATATATCTATATAAGGCTATATAAGCTAGTTATAATATAGATTAGTTTAGAATCTATTTCCTTACTACTTTTAATAGTATCTTAAGATCTTTAAGGAGATTATTAAAGAATAGATATTATAAAGGTATAAGATTAAGATAAGGGAACTTAATAAGCTCTACTAGAAGATAGTAGAAAATAAGAAGAAGTTATATAAGAGCTTTATAAGGGGAAATAGGTAATAGGATACTTAAAAGTAACTCTAAGAGGAATAGATAATAGTAGTAGTAAGGAAGAAGAGGAAGCTTATAATAGGATTTAAAGACCTTAGTAATATCGCGATAAATAGGCCCCTAAGGGGATATAAGAGAAAGGGGAACTATACTACTACTAGTAGTAATATTATAGAATAGGCTAAGAAGGCTAATTACTCTCTAAGTAATAGAGAAAGACTAATAGATATTAAAAGATATACTAGTATAAGAGGATCTAATTACTATAGAAATAGAAGTTATAAGGGATATCTAATAGGAATCCTTATTAGAGTATAAAAGATAATAAAACTATTATAATATAATATATAAAGGAAGTATATTATAGTAATAATAGTACTATTAAAAGATTAAGAGATATAATAGATAGATTTTCTAACTATCTAGGAACTACTATATATAGAGAGGACGGGTTTAATATATAATCTAAGTAGAGGAGTATTTTACCTAGTATATAAGGTAGGTATAGAGGTAGTTATACTATAACTATTTATTAAAGGGAAATAGAAGTAGATATTAGAAGGCTATATAAGAAGGATACTAATAAGAGATTAATATAAGATCTCCTTCTATTATTTTAATATAGATATCCTACTTAATCTAGCCTCTTATAATATTATTAGGAGTTATTATAATATAAGTAACTTCTATAAAGGTAGGGTAATTATAAGTACTCTTATTGTATTTAGAATTGAATGCTTATTATATTAATAGGATATTATAATCTATCCTCTTTAAGGTAGTTATAGTAGGATTTAAACTCCTAGATATATAAGTTAATAGATTAGAGAGTATATTAAGTAGAAGTAGAAGTATTTTAATTTTAATTATTAAAATATTAATAGTAAATATCTAATTACTCTTATATATAATCTAGTATATAAATCTAGGCGAATCTTAGCTTAAGGCTATTATTAGTAATAAGAGTACCTATTAGATAATAAATAGACCCTTAGATCTAGAAGATAGTTTAACTAATATAGGTATTAATATTAGTTATATCCTTACTAGTAAAGGAGAGATAATTATTATAGCTAATAATATTATCTAAAAGTTCTTTACTATATATAGTCCTCCTTCTTATAAACTATCTATTAATAATAATATTATCTATATTACTTAGCCTATTAGTATATAGAAATTAATAGGCAAATCTATTTATTCTAAAATACCTTTTAAACTACTATACTAATTTTTATTATCTTTAAAGTATTAGATAGCTAATAGTAAGCGATATAATTTAATTTAATTAGAAAATATTATAAAGCGTTTATATAACTATAAGTAGAATAGGAAGAATTATTAGACTTTTAATATTTACGCTAGTCTAGGAAAGAAATCTAAGGGACTTATTAACTAATTAATAAGCTGTAATAAGTTTAAGGTCTAAATTACTATATATTCTATTATAGTAAGAAGATAAGGATATATATACTTAACTAATATATATTTATAACTCCTAGGGCTATTTTTTAGCGTCTTAGTAGCGGGTTTCTTATATTTATCTATTTATAAGAGTATTTACTTAATATAATAGCTCTATTATTATTAATAGTATAACTTTATATAGTACGGATATATCTTATATATTAAGGGTAGTAATAGTAATATCTAGACTTCTTTATAGTAATAAGTATATAGAGAATAAGTGTAAAATAGGCGTACTAGCTAATACTATAAAGAAGGTTATATAGAGAGCTATTAATAAAGCTAGGAGTTAAGACTTTTAAGAGGTATTAATATACTTAGAAAATATAAATTAGCCTAGTACTCCTATATAAGTTAAAGTCTAATTAGACCTCTTAAAGACTATTTACTAAGCTATCCTTAAGTATCTACGTTCTACCCGTCTTAAAGCTATCTTAAATTAAGAGAATATTAATATTCCTAGGACTAATAGAAAATAGAAAATAGAAGAAAGATAAGGATAAAAATAGGTAAACTAGAAGATAGCTATTAATATTAAAGATATTACTCTTAAGAATAGCTATATAGTATACTTATATTAATAAAGTATATAGCTATATTATTAAGAAAACTATATTAAAATTTTAATTAAAGAAGCCCTACTAGTTAACTTACTATAAGGAATTTAAAAGAGATAGATTATATATATAGATACTTAGTAAACTAAAAAAGAGTTTAATATTTAATACTTTAAATAAGTACTATTATAAGATCTAAGGAGGTAATTATAAATAATAACGTATTTCTATTAAGGAATATATTCTAGCTTAAAGGGTTACTACCTCTAATACTCTAGTATAATTTATATAGATATATTAAAACTACTATTTAATAGAGCTAGATATTAGACCTTAGTATTACTAGTTAGTATATACTATTACTAAGAGATATAAGATAGAGGCTAATATTATACTAGCTAATTAATTAGTAGAAGAAAAAGTAATTAGATAATATTATCTTACTAAAATTCCTAGTACTTTAAAGGAAGTACTATTTAAGGTAGGTTTTACTCTTTTTTTATAGGAAATTACTAATAAATAAAAGGATAAGAATAGATAAATTAAGGATTATAATATTATATATAAAGCTTATAATAGAAGGTAAAAAGGCTAAAGATAACTCTAATAGATAAATTAATTATTTAAGTATATCCTCTATCTTATATCTAAAGGCTAGGGTATTAATAGTAACTAGTATAGGGAGTATATCTTATTAGCTCGCTTATATAGATTTATAGAAGAGGTTATAGTAAGAAACCCTAGTAAAAATATCTAGGTAATTAAGGATAATACTCTTATATATATTAAAGTAGTAAAACTTTATTAAGATAAAAGGGAGGAATATAGTATTATAAAGTTAGAATAATTACTTAACTTACTAGATCTATACTAGACTAAGTTATTATAAGACCCTCTTAAAGGTACCTTATAACCTCGCTAGTATTTATAATAGTTCCGTATTATTAGCTCGCCTAGGGTATATTATATTAGGTTATATTATTATTAATTCTTATAAGCTAAGATATATATATTAGGGCTAATATAAGTAGTTAGAGCTATTAGCTACTCCTTTTATTTATAGTCCCCCCCTTATACCTTATAGCCCTTATAAGGCCTAATACCCTACTATTAGCCTCTAAGTTCCCTATTAATATCCTACTTTAAGTCCTAATCTTTAGGCCCTAAGTCTTCTAGCTTTATAGGAGTAGGTTATTCTTTAGTAAACTATATAAATAGATTAGCTATAGTATAACCTAATTTAATATATTATAAGAGTATATCTAGAGTATTATAATAAGACGGGCCTTTATAATCTATAATATAATTAATATTTAAATAATAGGCTATAATAGGAGTAGTTAGCTATCTAGCCTTATTATAAATTTATTTTACTTTAACTTATAAGGTCTTTAAGGCCTTATTACCCTAATAAAGTATTTAATATATTCTAGGGGTAATATTACTCTTAATTATATTAAAGGCTTTCTTATTCTTTATAATAATAGCCCTAACTAAGGGTATAATATCCTTAATAGCTTTCCTAGCGAGTACTATTATATCTACTTAAATAAGTAGGGTACTATCTAGGCGCTTTATAATAGTAATTATATAAATATATTACCTAATTAGATTAATAAAGGCCCCTTAAAGATTCCTAGTACTAGGTATTAAGGGAGGCGTAGCCTCTATTTCTATTATATCGCGGTTATAAGGTTAGATAGGACTAGTAGAACTACTTATAAGAATCTCTTTAAATTCCTCTATTTCTATTATATTATAGTAATATGGTTAGATAGGATTAATAGTACTACTTATATAAATCTCTCTAGACTTACTAGCTCTTATATCTAATAACTAGTAAGGTATATAAGTAAATTTATCTAGGAGGTTAGAGAAAAGTTTTAAGTTTAAGGATATTAATAGAGGTACTTATAATTAATATAAGATAGGTATACTAGTACTTTATAAAGGCCTAAGAGAGGACCTAAGCTTATAAGAGCTAACTCTAGTAGTTAATTCCTTAGCCTAGGCTTTAATAGCCTTTAAGTTTAATTATTATAAGGTAGTAGTATAATATAATTTTAAGTTATAATCTTCTTAATTATAAAGAATATATATATAGTATTTATCCTTATTAACTTAATTAAACATACTATATTTATTATTAAACTTAATATTAAATATATATTACCTTAATAGATCTTAAGAGGCTCTAAGATAGTAAATCCTATAATATTAAAATCTAGAGGCTACTAGGCCTTAATACTAGTAATAGGGATATCTTTAAGAATAATAAGACTTATAATAGAGTCTAATAGCTTTATATATTTAAGTAATATATCCCTATTAAGTCTACCTAGTATATTATTAAGAGTAAGGACCTTTAATAGATAGTTAATATCTTTTATTATAAGGTTAAAAAATAGGTACTTTAAGTATAATTTATCTTCTAGTCTATAATTATAATAGGCCTCCTAGAGTACTTAATTTATAATATTAATAGCCTTACTAAGTATCTAATAATTAGAATTCCGCGATATAATAATAATACTAATAAGACCCTCCTTAGTTTTATAAGCCTAATATAAGCTTAAACTATATAGGGTTTTATTATCTTAAGTAGTAATATAGGGCTAATAGACTATTAAGCTAAGGGAGGATATAATTAAGTTAGAGACTTATAAGAGTATAAAGTAGTAAATCCTATAGAGTATAAAGTACTAACTTAATTCTAGTTAATAGGCTTATTATTATAATTATAAACTTAATAGCTTAGGCTAAATAGTTTATTTTCTATAATATAGCTTTATACCCTAAAACTATATAATTATAATAGCTCTATATTATAAATATATAAGAAATAGCTTTATACCCTAAAACTATATATTATAATAGCTTTATACTTCTTAAATATATAAGAAATAGCCTTATACTTATACCTATTTTAAAATAACTTAAAAGGTCTAATTAATAGCTTTATACCTTAAGGCTTTATACCTCTAAGGTTTTATACTTATACTATTATAATAATACTTTAAAAGGATACTTTTAATAGAATTACTAAACTAGGTTTAATATATTTTATATATCCTTTATTAACTCTTATAAATTTTCCTCTAGTTTATACCCCTTCTAAGTTATAAGATATTATAATTTATAATAGTAGAGTTTAGAGTCTAGGATCTTATCTACTTTATACTCTCTCTTATTAATATACTTTATAATTTTACTATTTAGGGGTAGTAGCAGTATAATATAGCCTTTAATTATATTAATATAATAGGGTTTTATTAGATATATATAAAATACTAGGTATACCTTTATTTATAAAGGTAACTTAATTTTATAAGTATTAGGTATAATAGCCTCTACTACTAGAAAGGGGCTAACTTTTTTATAGTCTAGCTTTTTATAAGGTCTTTATAATAAGATATTAATACTATATAGTATAACGTAGTCTCTTAGTTAGAGGGTTAGGGGCTTTCTCCCTTTATTATAATATTAAGCCTAGGTATTTTAGGCTATAATAAAATATAACTAGATAGGTATAAATATTATCTTTCCTTCAAGAATATACCCCTAATAGTATATATATACTTATATCTATTTCTATTTATAAAGGTAGGTTAGGATTATAATATACTAGTAGTAGTACCTTAATAAATACCTCTTTAAGCTCTTTAAATACTAATTTAGCCTATTATAATTATTAAAAAGTAACTATTAACTTTATTAACTCTATTAATTCCCTTATAATTTAGCTATATTCCTTATTAAATTAATAATAGAAGTTATAAAATCCTAAGAAGGATTAAACTTACTTTATAATTATAAGAGTAGGCTAATTTATAATAGTTAAGACTTATATTAGGTCTATTATAATACCCTTAGGGCTAATAATAAACCCTAAGAGTTTTATAGTATTAATACTAAATTTATATTTTTCTAGCTTAGTAAATAGATTATACTTCCTTAGTACTATTAAAACCTCCTTAGTATAATAGTTATAATTAGTAGAGTTATTAGAGTAGATAAGGATATTATTAAGGTATATAATAACTATAATATTTATAAGGTATAATAGCGCCTTATTAATATATAATTAGAATATTAAGGGGGTATTAGCTAGTCTAAAAGGTATAATATAATATTTAAATAGCTTATATAAATATAGAAAGCTATTTTCTATTTATTACCTTCTTTTACTTAAATTAGGTTATAAGCCCCTTATAAGTTAATTTTTATATATATTTTAGCTCTCTTTAGTTAGTCTAGAATATTTAAAACTAAAGGGATTAGATATTAATCTCTTACTATTATTATATTAAGGCCTTAGTAATTTATATAAAGGTATAAGCCCCTATCCTTTTTCTTTATAAATAGAATTAGTATCCTAGCTATTAATTTTAAGTATCTAATAAAGCCTAATTTAAGATTCTATTTAATATATACCTTTAAGATACCTAACTTAGTCTTTAATAGGTTATAAAGTAGGCTAAAAGGTAGTATAATTCCTAGCTAAAGGTTAATAGTATAATTAAGTTTATTATAATAGGGTAATAACTTACTTCCTACCTCCTTATTAAAAATATCTAAGTATTCTAAGTACTTTATTAATAGGACCCTTAGGGCTAATTAGTTAGCTTCCTTAGTTATAAAGTAATAGGTATAAATAATCTCTCCCTCTACCTTATTATTAAAGTCTATTTAATCTAATACTCTAATATTATTAGGTATACTAACCGTTCTCTTAGCTTAATTTATAATAGGATTAACTTATTAAAGTTATAATAGGCCTAGAATTATCTAATAACCTTATATAGGAATAGCTCTAAAAATATAATAAGAGTAGTATCTACTTAAAGCGCTAATTTTAATATAAAATAGCGCTTATAATAAGGTAGGACTAATTATCCTTCTATTTATATTAATAATCTAGGCTACCTTAATATTTAGGGGCGTAAGGCCTAATATTTAGACCTAGTCTTAATTAATAAAATTCGCTATAATACTATAATTAATTAAAGCTTATAAGGTTAATTTTATATATTAATAGTATAAGTTAGAATAGTTTTTTTATATCTATATAAGTATTAAGATATAGTCCTTATTATAGATCTTATTAAATATATCTAATAAAGTAAGGCGTAGAAACTCCTTTTTAAGGGTATATTATAACTTTTATAACTAATATTCTAAGTTACGTCTAGTCTACCTTAAAGGTAGTAATTCCTAGGTTATAAGATACTTCTCTAAGACTAGTATAACCCGCGACGCTATCTTAGGTATTACGGGCGATTATTTTTTAGATAGGGGTAATTAATAGGTCTATTAATATAGTCTTTAACCTAATATTTCTTCTACTTATAATATATATATACCCCTTAATCTCTTTAAGCCTTCTAATAGTTATTATAGATATTAGCCCTCTTTTTACTATTTAACCCTAATAGTTTAAAGTTTATATTATTTAGTTTATTATATAAGGGAGAGCGTCCTCTACCTTCTTTATTAGGATAGTTATTAGTAAATTATACCCTTTTTTATTAACCTTATTCTACCTCTTTATAGTCTTCTAGGGTCTACTTCCTAACCCTAATATAATTTTTAGCTTATTATACTATAGTCTTAAATCCTGTAAATATATCTAGTTATTACTATTATAACTAGTAGATATAGTCTAGGATTTTAGCTAATAGCTTTTTCTTAAAAGTATAGTAAATTACTAGTTTTTTTATAATAGATCTATTACTAGGGTTCTAAATCTATTAATAAAATTTTATATTAACTCCCTATTTCTTATATATATATAGTCTATTTTTAACTTTATATCTAACCTAATATCCTTAATAAAGTAATTCTTTAATAGTTATACTTATAGCTTATCCTAGTCCTTAAAGGTCTTTTAGAGGCCTAATAATCTTATAAGTTATATCCTTATTCTAATTTTAGGTCTAAGGTAGGTATACGCTATAAATACTTAAGTATTAGAGCCCTTAATAATCTAGAGGTTAAAGAAGTTATTATAATTAATAATCTATAAATAGATATTTATAAGAGGGCTAGTAAATATTAAGAGTTTATTATATTTTACTCTCTTATAATCTTAATTTATTACTATTACTATTATTACGGCTCCTATTAGAGGTATATATATAAAAGGGGCTACGCTACACCTTATAACGAGCCCTAATAGATCTATTAGGCCTCTTCCCCTTTATAAGGCTATATTAATAGTATTACGTTAGGACTCTACTACTTCAGCCTTAAGGATAGCTATTTAGTTTAATAGCTATTAAGCCGTCTTAGGGCTAATAGTATCTAGACCTCTAAAGTTATAATCTCCTTAGCGTATAAGTAATAAAGATAGTATACTAGCTATTTCTTAAGTAGGTCTATATTATACTATATCTTAGGTATTATAAGTCTTTAAGCCCTAATTAACGAGATTATAAGCTAGGCTCCTATTAGAAAGAATTAATATAATAGTTCTATATTATTAGCTCGCCTAAAGTATATTATATTAGGTTATATTATTATTAATTCTTATAAGCTAAGATATATATATCGGGGCTAATATAAGTAGTTAGAGCTATTAGCTACTCCTTCTGTTTATAGTATTAGATTAAGGGGGCGAGTAAAAAGGTAAAGAATAATACTAGAAAGGCTTTTAAATAGAAGTAGAATTCTATATAAAATTAGTAGCGGAATAAGTAGATTATTACCTAGTACTAGCTAGGTAAACTAAGGCTTTACTATATATAGAAGAGTAGTAATAAGTTTAAAGGATAGAGATATCTCCCTAGATATATATTTTATAGCCTTTCTACTTAAAATCCTTTATACTTATAATCCGCTTATATATAGTAATATTATTTCTATCTTCTAGCTATTACTCTAGCTAATCCTTAATAGTACTATATTATACCTAACCTAGGAAGGTAGTATTATCTTATAAGGTAATACTAGTAACTAGAGTAGTATTACTTAGGTAAAGGGTAAAGGCGATAATATTACTAGTATAAGGGCGCTTATAATCTTAAGGGAAGTTATCTAGTATATCTAATTAGTTAGCTAAGTAATAGATTTATAAAGTAAGTATCTATATAGATATAACTTACTATAATAGCTATAATAATATTACTAACTAGAAAGAAGAATATTTATATAGAGAAGATCTAGTACTATATACTAAATCTTAGTTAGATAATTAGTAGCTTCTCCTACTACTACTAAGTAATTAGACTTATATATAGATTAGATAAGTAAGTAGAATATAAAGAAAATTATAATTCAAGATTCTTTACTTTTTCTACTAACCTTAAAGTAGTAATATAGAGGACTTTTAACTAAATAAGAAGTTTAGATAATAAAATCTAACTCTCTTATTAAGTAAGTTAATAAGTTCTAATAGATAGTAATAACTATTCTATTATAATAAAGAAGATTATATATCCTAGAGATTATCTTTTACTATAAAGTAAACTTTAGTATCTACTTAATAGTAGATATAAGACTTTTATATAAGAGTTATAATCCTTCTCTAACTTTAAGTCTTTAAAATTAGCTTATATAAGCTTACTAGGTTAGTAGTATAACTATTACTTATAGTATTCTTAAAATAGTTAGTTTATAAGATACTTAAAGAGTAACTATATAAGTAGTCTATTAACTAAAATCTTATCCTCTACTTTAGAATTATTAGAAGGATCTAGAAATATATATATACTATCTTCTTTTATAATCTATATAAATATATTAGATATATAAAAATTTCTATACTACTTTATAAAAGACTTTAAAGACTTCTAGAAGGTAATTAAAGAAATAATATAGTTAGATATTATATTCTATATTCTATTTTTTAAAATAGTATAAGTCTTAGTCTCTAGTAATATTATATATAAAGTCTTATATACTTTAATAAAGATAAGGTAGCTATTTATCTTAAGGAATTAAGGTATTATAATTACATGAAGTAAGGAGGAGGAAAGGTATCTTTTTATGTATTTTATATATCTTTTAAGTATCCAATCTAGGAGGCTGAATTCCAAGGAAGTTCAGGATGATTTAGAGCAGAGTGAGGGATGCTTATAGTTAGGTTTCATGACTAGGATCTCATCTTCTACTTCCGTGCAGTATTGATTCTAATGAAAATATATACAGGGGCTTCTATACGGCTCCGCAACATCTCTCCATCCTTATATATCTGGCATTGCTCTAGTTGCGAGAACGTGGCTTATCATCTATCGATTATCTAATATCACCCTATCTTCCTCCACACATCCTGTACTCGCCACCGTTGTAGATGGTCGTGTTATTTTCCGAGTGCTGCATATGATTACAGATACGGAGGAAATTTCCGAGATCTCTTTTCAAGGCTACATAGAATAGCTTGTCCCATCCCATCTGGAAGTGCTCTAGTCGTGTCGTTGTGGATGGGGAAGGAGAGAGTCTTGTGTATATTTGATAGATCGTTGCGCGATCCAGTTATAACCGCTACTAGGGGCGGGAAGGGAAAGGGGTTTATAGGAGGTGCTGTAAAGGATTGATGCGGTTGGGTATATGTGCTGTATGTTATGTGTGAGCGGAGTGTTTTCCGTATGGAGGCGAGGAACTTTTAATTCAGCGTACCTGAAGACGTTTATATGTGTAAGGAGAGTCGTTGTACGGATTCGATAGATTGATAAGTTGCCCTGTTCTTATAGCTATGGATGGATGGTAGGGCTATGAGGTGATTTGAGGAAAATTGAGGTTGGGTGTTCGGTACTATTTGCATGGATGGCGGATTACTGTTGTAAACTTTGGCGGCACTGTGAGTATAAGTATTTGGTAATGAGAATAAGAGTGGGCTTACCTCAAGATGCATACTTCCTCCCTTCGTCTCAGCGTACTGCGAGATGCTCTGTTGACGAGAAAGTTGTGGGAGTTTCGTCTAGGGTTGAAGAATTGATTGATATGTGTTTTGAGCCGCTGTTACTCATGGGTATGTTTAGGCATTTTGTTTGTTTGCTTGTATGGTAGGTTTGGCATGTGTGGGTGTTCTATCTTCTGCTTGGTACGAACGTTGGTATATGAGTACGATGACGACAGTCGCGAAACTTATGTAACGTCGATGACGGGATAACGAGATTGACGGTTATTCGAGATTGCTGAGTAATTTACGAACAAATCGAGATATTACGGCCGTGGCCCTACCAGTTTAGCCAATCAAGTCAGGTGGCGACAGTGTAATCTCGAATGACCGTCAATCTCGTTATCCCGTCATCTACGTTATTCCAACAATATACGGCATCCATCCACTACTCAATACCACGCTCGCTTAGGAGGAAGGGGAGATGTCGTCTATGTGGTTGATATATCGATATGATTTTCCCATGACGACTTGCGAGAATTGAGGATGTGAGGTGGCATGAGGGGTGGTCGTGAAATGAATTTCCGGGGCTGCATGTACGGCATGCATGGCTTTACCCTTGGCGGCACTGTGGAAATTGTTTTCTGGTAATGACAGAGATAAGGTCTCATTCAACAGGGATAGGAATTCCCTTACTTCCGACTTCTCCAAAAATGCAGATTGCGGGGATGTAGAGGGGACTTTGTTGTATGCTTAAATTATGGAATGGGTGTTTGTTTAGGTGTTTGTTTCCCTGCGGGCTTCCTTGAGGAATTCAGACTGCTTGATACGTAAATTAGATATCTGCATGCGAGTATTTTGTGCTGGTGTATATGGATGATATATTTCCTATCTGTGGGGAATACATCTTCAACCTGGATGTGAATATTAGCATCCAATAAAAACATTCTCAGGACATTCTTCACGGGTTCATGAGCTGCCTTGATCCTGAAATTGAGAACCACTCTGATTGCGTGATCTCGGGTAAAAGCCGCGTACATCAGATGAGACGTACTTTCCAATAGGTATACAGCCTCTTTCATCCCAATATCCCTCGAGATGCTCTGATTGCGTGTATACGGTGGGGAATCCTGATAAATCCTAATCAGTTGAATGAATTATTGAATTGATGTTCCCTTGCCTCTATACTTCCTTTCTGTGGTATTTATGTAATTTGGTTGATTGAATGGATAGCATGTGTTGAGTCACCCATGGGCGGTACTAGGAATTGAGATTAGTATTCGAGAACGAAAGGCATGAAGTCTCGATTAGCAGGTACCTATCGTCCCCCTATCTCGATTTATCTGAAAAGCTCGCTTCGCGTAGATGTGAAATAGCGTTCTCTTTCTTGCGCTCTTCTTGGTAATTTGGGATGTATCTGGAGGTAGTGCGAGAGATGACTGTGGTACGACATTCTGTCTGTATTGATGGTGTACCTGGAGGTTGCAGTTTTGGAGGCACTATGGCTATCAACCTGTGATCATAGCTGCGAGGCCTTCCTCGCTAGGTAGATAATCTTGCTCTGTCCTAAAATTTGTGGAGATTCTCTGAGTGCGTGGATGTGGAGGAGCGGTCGAGCAGAGGTTCCATCGATAAGCTAGGCTGCTGTTCTCCTTGCAGCACCATAAGCGGCGGTATGGGACGGACCAAGAGGTGGTGTGAGGGGTGATCATATCTCGGTAGTATGTCCGTTTCCAAAGATGGTATGCGTGAATTTACCGCTTGGTATCACTATGGGAATCAATCTTCACAGAGAATTGTTGTAGGAGGAGATGCTGGGTGTTCTCTATTCGGATGAGACAACATTCCATTTCAGCACTGACAAAATTAGCATGGCGTAAGGAGAGTCAGAATGCACGCACTTTCAAGGCTAATTGAGTTGCCGTTTTGCTGCGACGTTTCTCGGAGGTTCGAATCAAATTGGAAGGTAGGTTGGAAGTTTCGATGAACCGCTCGGCTGCTTTGAGGAAATCAGTACTTAATGATAATAATAAGAGCAGAAGATGCTAGCCATGATCTACTGGGGGAGTAGTTTGCTTGGTGTAGCATTTCTAGAAATTTGGTTATGGCGAAAGGAGAATTTTTATACACGGGCTCGCCAGATTGCTGTGTTGCATTTTTTTAGCTGCTCTTCTTCAAGACTCGGGATATATTGGTAGGTGGATTGGATGTTTATATGAAGGTACGCTGTGCTGAATGTGGAGGTATGCCTATGCTGCAAGCTTTCGTCCACTGTAGAGGCCAGTATCTCACAACAACGACAAGATTTGCGAGATCTTCCCACCCGAGAACTCGGCATCCTCTCAATACCGCGTACTTGGAAATACGCCGTTTGCGTAACGATGAGGTGTACGTCTATATGCTTGACTAATGGGTTGGGTATCCGTCGGCTGCACTATACAACATAAAGATCAGTATCCACTAACGATGATGGATGCAAGACTTTCCTGCGTGCATATGCACTATCCCCCAAGTCCAGTGTAACTGGAAATGCTCTGATTGTGTTGCTGTGGAGGCCGATTCTGTGTACATGCCCAAAAACTCCCTTTCCATGCCGTCCTCTTGCTGGTTTCCTCCGGGGTTGGGACACATTTGGAGGGCGGTTGGGTGCGTTTTCTGTCAGTCGCTTTGCTGGGACGTCGTGCGGAGATGTTTCAATATTATCAAAGTTTGTGTTGTATCGAGGATGGATAAAGCTTCTGGAAGTGGCGATATTGCAGGTGGGTTTGTGAATGAGGGTGTAGGGTGAGATGTGTGATAGATGGCTTTGGAAAGAGGATTTTGGGAGTGGAATCATGTTTTAGATATAATTGGCGCGGATACGGAGGCATCAATGCGTTTCATAGCGATGGCGCTGATTATCAATAAAACAGTTTGGTCTCCTAGTCCGGGTCTTTACGTGCACTTGGCCTACATCGTTTATTTATGAGAGTTACTTTGCTGTTTCTTGGGGGATGAGGCAGGTCGATAGATTGCCTACAAGGGCCTGCGTAGATATCCGCCATTCTTTCTTGTTCTATCTACTTTTGCGAGAGTCGTCGTACAGAGCTTGTAGGTGTTGATGCTGTCAAGATGGTGATTTGTGGTGTAGAGCTATTAGGATGGCTCCATTCTGAGCCCGTTGCGGGGTGGCGATGAGGGCTTTGAGGAGAGTTTATTGCTTGCACTTGGAAGGCAAGGTCTGCAGAAGACGGGTGGCTGTGAGGGATTAGAAGTCTTCAGAGCTTTGATATATATGATATCACCTCGTTTCCATTTATGTGGTTATGCGCATGCCTGGAGTCTTGTTTGCTTGATTGGTCTGATTGCTTTGTCCGCCATTGTCATTGCTTATGTATCTAAGCACGCCCCTTGCTAAAAAGCCCGTCGTCTTTTCCTCGTTTTATGGTTGCACACTTTACTGACAGATTTGCCGACGAGATCGCAGGGTATGGTTTGTAGAGTGAAATCTTGTGATTGCTGTCAGCGCTTTCGTCTCCGAGCTTGGGAACGGATGCCTCAACTCGTAATACCCTCTGGTGCTGCTTTGGAACTAGACAAGTATATTATCCCTGACTTGCAGCCTTCGAAGGTTACTCTTTTGAGCAAATAAGGATCTGTGACCAGAATTTCGGTGATGAACCATAGAGAGAGAAGATACTGAGTTCAAGAAGGCCGAGAAGCAGGGCCAACTATGGTTGGGGAGAATCTTCCTTTGGCAAGCGGACCCGGGCCTCTACCTCCCAGCCTAGACGTTTGAGACTCGCACTAATTGCCAATGGTGGCTCCCATATGGTTCCCGCTTGAAATATTGTTCATGGCTTTCAATTCCTCCTTGATCGTAAGAACGCGCAATTGGTTCACAGAGGTAGCGTGGGCAATCAGCTCCGTGAGCCAGGTGTACCGCTCTGGACCCAACGAAGCTAAAGACTCTTTTTCGTCGGCCTCACTCTGGAAGATATACGGGATCTCTGTGAGTGTGTACAAAAAGCCCTCGGGGAGGTCGAAAACTATCTGCATATTGTCAGTCCCTTACACAGGTGATGGAAGAATGCGTCGTGAGACCCCATGGGAGTACTACTCACGTTGATTTCCTCAATGTTTTTGGGCAACAACTTGAATAGTCCGTCCCTAGCACCCCATGCTCGATTTGGAACGAGAAGGCAAGCGGCACGGACCGACAATCTCTTCATACATTCGAAGTCTCTGAGATTCAATCGCGTGCCATCGTGACCGGGCCACTGCACGCCTGCGTCAGCGAGGTTGAGTTCAACGAGTGTCTCCCGGAGGGGCTGTATGCATTGTCGAATACTGGCTGGTGACATATCGTCTACCATTTCTAGTATGCGCTGCCGCTGAGCTCCGAGTGCCGCGTTCTCGTATAGCAACCCTGGCAGATTGAGCGACAAGCTTTCAAGCCTTGAGGCGATCGAGAGCAGAGAAGTCACTGCTAGAAAGTTGAGGTGTGTTCTAGGTGCCAATACCAGGTGGTTCAGGTGCTTGGCGGTATCTACTGCGCTGGTGATATTCTGCGCAATGAGCCGCGTTCGGACATCCATGAACCGTATAATAAGGTGTTGGAGGTCAGGTAGTTGCATCATTTGTAGTACGTCATGGACCTTGGTCCTAGGGTCTGAGGTTGTAACGTGTTATAGTAAATGGAGGTGATGAAGCAGGTGTGGGGGTGGAGTGAACGGTTCACTTTGGTGGCTGAAGTTACGAATTTCCAGACTCCGTATGTTCGGTGTGAGCCTCAGAAATGTAGTCGCTCGCTCATTCGCACCATTGTTTGCGAGCCACACTGGGTTGGTTCCCCATCCTAATACTAGCACTTGCGTATAGTTGCCGAGTTCAGGCTGGTATTCAAAAATCTTCATTAGCTTTTCGTATCGTTCAAGAATTCTCAATCGCTGTCCGGTTTGATGAAACCCAACGATGGGTGACCCTTGCATCCAGACCTCAAGCTTTCTGAAGATCAATCCACGAGTAGCGGTGTATATCCTCGATTGTGTCAATGCTAGCGCACATAAGGTCGCCTTCTCGTCAAGGAAGTACATGCCAATTTCCCGAATAATCTCGTCGCTGATTTTCGCAATGAACGCCATCGTATCAAATCCGAGCCGGAACAGTAGGATTTCGAAATCGGATGGTCTATAGCATCTATGAAGGGTGCAAGGAGCTATGCTCAGTGTTACCGTAGTCTGTTATCGCAGCTGAAGGACCTGAGATGTATTCAAATTGAAGCAGTGTGTATCCAAGAGAATGATTTCGTAGTCGAAGTGAGTCTAACTTGTGAAAACAGAAGCCAGGTTCTTCACTTGTGTCCCGAAATTAGCGTGTGATTAGAATCTGGAAGATTCGGCGCTTAGAGCTGTGTTATCTCAAGTGCTGCATGCAGGGTAAGGCTGAAGATATCTGTCTAGAAATGTCATTGTTTAGTCGCTAAGCAAATAATCTGCTACCATGCCTACGTACAAAGATGTAAGACTTCCAGTAGCAGGTCTTGTGCCACGAACCTCATACAACCAGAACACGGTACTGTACTGGCAAGCCTAGCAATGCACGCCAATAAAAGCGTTCCAGTGGTGGGACGACGGGGGAAGCAAAGATTTACGATCATCAAGTTTCAAAAGGATGAATAAGAGGGATAGCTTCTAGGGGATAGCATTACCGTCCGACAGTGCACTTTGTCATCGACAGCCTAGCCCATCCCTGAATGACCTCTAGCTAAGTTAGCAAGACGAGGAACAATCACCCACCTAAGTATGCTGGCAAGACATTGGGGATGGGGTTGGAAGTATGGTCGAAAGACAACAGTCTAGCTGATATGACTGTGACGTGTTCCTCCTATCAGAGTCTATCCGAATAAGATGTCTCACTCGGGGTAGAAACTGTAAAGCGTTTCGTGAAAGCTTGTTTGAAACCCATGAGGCCCTTACAGGTGTTATATTCTCACGGACATTGAGTTCATCGTCATCTTCATCATCCGAGCCCTGTTGCAATCGCATTGATAATTTGATTCCATGTGTCAATCATTCCTCTCAAAGCTGACGGCTACTCCATTATCTCGAAATCGAAGGATGACTGCCGTATCTCAGGACATATCCAGTTTCGACTGGACTTGTCGAATCGAAACATAGTCGCAGGCATTAATGCTACGAGTGATGGACCGTGCGTGATTGCATCGTTAGACAAGGGTAGAGTTGTGGGACAATCTTCCACTGGACCATATGTCAGCAACTTTTCTCAGCAAGACAAAAACCTCAACATGTCCTTCCCTGTGCTGCTGATATATTGACGCCATCCGGTAGTCTCGACACTTCAACTTTCATGCAATGCTGTGATGAAAATTACCGACCTAAGTCCGAACACTCGTATCAATTCACTATGCAAACCAATATCCGACTCGTGAGCAGGCGTGAACAGCCGCCCACAATACCGAACATTGAACCCATACTCGAGGAACGCACGACCCTCATATACTGAGCTGCCGACCCGCACGACGTTTCCCGGAATAGTCTCAGGTTCGGGCGATAAGATCTCTCCCTTGCGCCTTCAGCGCTGTAATAGCATCTTAATTAGAATTCGACTGGCCGGCAGAAAACAAATGTCACACCCAGAGCGCCATGCTTAGGGTCTTCCGGATGTTATCGAGGATATGGTTTAATTTTACCAGTCTCGAAGAAAGGCCAAATTGAGCGCAGGTTTCGAATTCCTCCAGACGCCGTGGGAGGTTGTGCGGGCCCGGTGGGAGGTGCGAACGCTCGAACCGATTCCCGCGTGGTGTTGGTGCATGCTCATCATGCGATAAAATTATGTGTATCGCAAGATTCCTGAGATGTTGAGGATGTGGCTTAATGCATATATTAGAGGCCTCACGAAACAGAGGTTCCCTCTGTCGAGATGTGTGCTGTAAGTGAGCTGCATCACGTCAGCTCGCTCGACAAAAGACGTGTAAAGAGTGTCACCTTTATGAAACAGAGTCACGCTAGGACGTGACTCCCCATCGTCGAGGAGGGGAGTCACAGTGAAATCGGAGTGAGCATTAAGCCGAACAGGATCGGTTTGTGAATCAAGGAGAAGCATATTATAGAGCTTTGAAGCATTTGAAGCCCCGATACGAAGGCTTTGAGGTTCAGACTAACTCAGAGCATTAGTGCTTCGATGACCGTTCTGAATCAACGCGGTATTACCTAATGAAGTACGTCTTGGCTTGAGTAGGCTCGTTCGGGCATCTCATTGCATCTGTGTGTCTTTCAAGGCTGCTCGCCATATCCTCATATCGTTGATCGTAGCCATCTCTTATGCGATGGTTTGGCTCGGACTCCGTCGTTGTCGGACGCTGGTGACTAGTGCTCTCTTGGGGTAAGCTCGTCGTTGTTAGAATTCAGGCCGGGTCAACCTCGGTAGTTACTAATCAGGACTAGTCAGGGGGCCTTGATAGACTAGTAGAGATTTCTCGTAATAGTTATTCTATTCTATATAGCTATATCTATCTATTAGCTATTATAATACTATTATATTATACCTAAATTATATATATATATATTTATTTATTTATATTTTATACTCTATTATCTAGCTACTTAGAGCTAATAAGGGCGGTTTATATCTAGCTTATTAGAGGAAACCGTAATTTATAAAAGAAAACCTTATCCTCTATCCTACTTATTATTATATTTCTAGATCTCTAGATATTATATACTACCCTATTTTATATTCTTTATACCTTCTTATTCTCTTCTTTTACTAGGATTACTTACCCCCTTATCCTTTAGTTAGAACCTATCTACTCTTATATAATCTTAAAGAGTTATTCCCTTACTAGTATAAACTAGCTAAGTATACCTTATTAGATAACCTATTTAATTACTACCTTTAACCCCTTTAAGGTTAATACTATCTAATAGAAGTTACTTAACCCTATCCTTTAAAGTATTAGCCTCCTCCCCTTTATATAATTAGGGTAGAATATAAGTATATACTTAGTATCTTAATACCTTTATTTATATTTATAACTAGTACTATTAACCCCTAGTACCCTCCTCTTATATAAGAAGGCGCGTAGTCCTATCTTCCCTATATATAATTAAATACTTATAGAGCTCTTAGCCTTAAAAAGCCCTATATAAAGACTAACCCTTATCTCCTAGATCCCTCCCCTTTATACTACTATTCTTATATAACTAGGAATACTCTTCTAGTATTTTAGCTACGTCTCTTTCTACTTCTCTCTTATCTACCTCTTAATCTCTTTAGGGGTAAGGTTATCTTTCCTTATAATTTCCCTACCTTTAGGGCCCTAGGCTACTACCTTAGTATCTCCTCCCCTTACTACTACCTAGAGGGCTCCTCTTACCTAGGACTACTTCTCCTCTACTAGAGTCTTTATAACCCTTCTCTCCCTTCCCCTTTTCCCCTTTAACTTATAATAGATCCTCGCGTTCCCTTCCCTAGTTAATAGGTAGATCCCTTATATTACTAGTATATATAATACTAATTAATTAAGGCTTATCCCTATTAATAAGACCCCTAATTCTACCTTTAGTACTTATATATTAGTTATTTTAAAGGCCCTAAGTACTATCCTTAAGTACCTATTCTATATAGTTTTTAGTACTATAATATTTACCTTCCTTACCTCTAATATCCCCTTTAAGTTATATTATATCTCTATTATATAGGTTATTACTAGCTAGATTATAATATTATAAACCTATCTTATCTTATTAAGTATAATACCTTATATTAAGCTAGTAATAGCTAATAGGGCTAACTTTTATATCTTTATCTTTAACTTTACCTTATAAATATAAGGGCCCTACCTTAATTTACTATTAATATAGAGTTTAAAGACTTTTATTAATATCTTTAAAAGTACTACTACTACTTTAAAGTCTATTATTACCTTTATATTAAACTTCTTTAAACTCCTTAATAGGTAGATTAACTTATACTTATAAGGGGTAAAGGCCGCCTTATATATATTTACCTAGTAAAGGTATATCTTATATACCTCTATTAAGATCTTATAATTTTCTTTAATACTCTTATTATATACTATTAAGTAGATATTATTAATAAAGCTTCTAATTTATACTTAGAACTTTATCTTTATATACTCTTTTATAAGTAGGGAGTTAAAGAATAGAAATAGAATAAGTAATATTAAGGATCCTTAAAGGATCTTAGTTTTTATTAGCTCTATCTTACTTATCTCTTAGCTTAGTATAATTATTATAGCCCTATTTATTAGAAAGCTTTATACCTATTATATAATAAGGGTTAGGACCCCTTTCTTTTTTAGGTTATATAATAACCTCTTATAAGAGATATTATTAAAGGCCCTTATAATATCTAGTAATAATATACTTATTATATTAGACTTACTATAATTTTATATTATATATACTACCTCTACTATTATTTTAAGGGATATTACTATTAACCTTCCCTTCTTTACTCCTATTTATTATAAGGGTAGTAGTTTATATTCCTTTATAAGGTTACTTAGCTTCGTTATAATAACTACCTCTAATACCTTCCTTAAGGTATTAAGTAGGGTAATTAGATAGTATAACTTTAATTCTAAGTAGTCTTCCTTCTTTAGCTTTTTTAAAATAATTATATTAACCTTCTTAAACTCTACTAAGTAATATCTAACCCTTAGGTAGGCCTAGAATAGGTATATAAAATTAGGTAGTAGTTCCCCTTCTACTATTCTTAGAAACTTATTTAAGATCCTATCTACCCCTAATACTTTATCCTATTTTAGCCTATTAATTACCTTATAAACTTCCTCCTTAATAACCTTTATATTTATTATTAGGGGTATATTATATTAGAACCCTTAAATATTACTTAGATCTACCCTTAAGGGTAAAGGGAAGAAGGTCCTTTAAAAGACCCCTACCTTCTCTTAAAATAATTCTACCTTAAGGCCTTCCTTACCTTTTTTAAGAGTAGGGAACTTAAGAGTTCTTAAGGTAGTATAATTCTCTCTTAGCCCTATTTAACTAGTTTCTAATATCTATTAAGTAACTAGGACGCCTTATATACTCTATCTTAAAAATAAAGCGCCTTTACTTTCTTTAATACTCTCCCTTTAATCCTTTAAGCTTCTTACTACGCCTCTAGGCTCCTCTAACTTCTTTTATAATTATACTCTATCTTAAGCTTTAGCGCCGCTTTTATAACCTTTATATAATTAGAGTTCTAGAAAGACTTTACCTTTAAAGAGGATTTTATTTATAATACTACCTTCTTTATAATTCCTACTAGGCCTTAGAGTATTTTAGCTAGGTAGCTATCTATCTACTCCCTAATTACTAGCTCCCCTTCTAGTAGTAAGTATTAAAGGGCGCCTACCTACCTCCTTATCTCCTCTAGGTCTACTATCTTTTATACTCTTTATAAGTATAAGACTACTACCTCTACCTTAAGGCTAACCTTAATATATATTAAAATATAATTAGACTTATAATAGAGATCTAGCCTAATATAATATTCTAATAGTATTTATTTTATAGTCTCTATTATAAATACTAGATTAATAGTACTTTCTACTTTCTTTACCTTTTAGGTTATTATATCCTTTAATAGGGTAAGTTCTATTCCCCTTTTTTCATAATATCTATTAGTATATCCGCTACTTTATAATATATATATCTACCCTTATTATTCTAGTTTAAGTAATAGAGGTTAAAGTCTCCTACTAGTATATATTCTCTAGGTTAATCTAGCTACTCCCTTACCCCTAGTAGTATAAAGGGGCTATCTATTAAGGTCCTAGACTCTAGGCTAAGATTATATATATTATATATCTAGAGACGCGTTAATACTCCCCCTTCCTTCCTTATAACCTATATTTCTAGGGAATATAAGTCCCTTAATATAAATTTAACTCCCTATTTATTAATATTTTAGCGCTTATTTATAAAGAAATATATCCTTATATCCCTCTCTACCTTATATACTAGGTAGAATACTCCTCTACTTAGGTTATATATTAAACCCGTCCTCTTTATATATAATAGTTCCTAGATAGCTAGAATATCTATTTATTATACCTCTTTATTTTTTAGTAGCGCTATTATTATTATAGTCTACTCCCTTTATATATTATATTATAATAATTTTATTATCTTTTATACCCTTATAAGGATCCCTATTAGATATCCCTTATAACCTCCGCCCCTTTAACTATTAGATCCTCTTATACTAGTATATCCTTTAGTATCTATTAACTTATCTCTATTACTTAGAGAGTAAATAGCCTTCCTAGCCTATTTTATAATATTACTAGTAGTAGTAGTATAATTCCCCTTTCCCTTATATCCCCTTAGGGACCTATTTATATTATAACCTTACTAAGGTCTTTAAACCTTAATATAAGCTTCCTCTTCTTCCTTACTACTACTATCATCTACTCCCCTTAAGGCTACTTCTAAGTATCCCTTTATCTATTCCCCCTTATAAAGCTTTTATATAATTTCTTCTTATTTTCTACTATCTTCTAGTAGAGCTTATTAAGTTCCCTTACTTTAATCTTATATTTTTACTCCTAGGTTATATAACTATTCCTCCTATAGTTATTATACCTTTTAACCTCCCCTTCTTTTACCTTATATTCCCTTAAGTTATACCCGCTAGTATAGATTCTATATTATACTAAGCTCTTATAATATCCTATTATATACTTATATTACTAGTAGTTAAAGTATTATATTACTACCCTATTCCTCTCCTACCTCTTATACTCTAAGAGGTTATATCCCTTTACTAGGCCCTTTTTAATTACTTTATCTACTATCTCTAGTATAGGGAGTTCTAGTAGTAGTAAGGCTCTCTCCTCTCCTTTATAACGGCCTATAGCTAGGCTACCTTTATAATCTTTAGCCCTAGGAGGTTCTTCTTATTCTATTAAATAATTACCTCCTTTACTTCCTTTTATTTTAATATATCTACTATTTTCTTTAGTACCCTATATATTATAATTAGGAAAGTCTATCTTAATACCCTTACTAACTTATATACCTTCCTTACTTAGTTATTATTCTTATCTAGCTCCTCCCTTACCTCTATTTCTATTATAAATAGTATTAGGTTACCTTTATTTAGGTACCTTACTATTATAATCTCTTATATCTTTAGAAATATAACTATCTTAAACTTCTTAACTAGCTACTCCCTAATAAGCGCCCTTACTACTTCTCTCTTAATCCTATTATTAATCTAGATAGTTAGGGTCCTAGCCTTCCTATTATTTAATACTTTAAATGCCCTCCTTATAATATTACCTATTAGTATTATAATAAATATCCCTCTAGGGCTTATATTACTTAATCTTATACCTATTAGGTTCTAGCTAGCTATCTACGCCTAGCTCCTTCTACCCCCTTATATCTTCCCTCCCTAGGATTACTCTTCTACTATCTTCTTAAACTTATATACCTCCTTAAGCTATTAATCTACTTTTATAATAAAGTCCTTTATATATTTAAGCCTTACCCCTATTATCCTTCTTATTTTATATAATATTCTACCTTTTAACGCGTCTTATATAGTTATAATAGCCTCTAAGGCCTTTACTAATATCCTTCTAACGCGTATTCCCTTATCTTTAAGTTCCTTCCTCCCTACTAGGCTCCCTAACCCCTATATAGGTATCTCTCTCCTACCTCCTAGCCTAACTATTCTACTACCTCTACTGCTTATAACCCCTCCCTTAATACTATATCCTAATATTAGAACTTATCTTACTACGCGTTAAAGTAAGTTTATTAAGTCTTAAGGTTATCTAGACTTCTAATAGAGTATTTTAAATTATATATAAATAACTTATAAGTATTATATATTTTATTAGGTTATAAGCCTAGGTTCTATATAACCTTAGGAATTATATAAATTATATAGTAAGCTTTTTACTAAGACTTAGGGTAGTTATAGAAGAAGTATTCCTAGAACTATTTATAATAAGTATTATTATATTTAATTATTATAAAATTTAGAAGTTAAAAGGTATTAAGAATTATAAGTTATAAGAAATTATTATACGCGTATCTCTTATAATTAACGGCGTATTTAAGGTTATTAGACTAAAATATAAACTACTAACTAACCCTAACTTACCTACTACTAGAGGAGTAAAACTACTTATTAAGGAGGGGGATAAGGATAAATAGGAAAAGTATATTAATTTAAAGTAGTAAGTACTTACTACTATTTAAATTACTATATTACTATTAGCTTATAATATAATTAAAACTCTAATAATAGTAAAAGAAATATAAGCTAAATTAAAGTTATTATATAAGATAGACTACTATACTACTAAGAAAGTAATATACTTTACTTTATATAAATTTTATTTAGATTAATTTAAATACCTTTATACCTACCTTACTAAATTTAAGGAGTATATAAGTAAGCTTCTATAAATAGGGAGTCTACTAGAAATAGATTTCTAGATAGTAGTCTTTAAGAGGGGCTTACTAGATAATATAAAGGAAGTAGTTTATACCCTTACTAAGATTACTTAATCTAGGAAGGAGTTATAGGATTTTAAGTATATTATTATATTATTAGTTAATAGGTTTATACCTTTAAAGACTAAAGAATTTAAGGTCTTTACTAGAAATTTTAGTAAATAGCTAAAATAAGGCTAATATTAAAATAAGCCTAGTAATAATAACTAGGGTAATAATAATAATAAATATATATTCTATAACTACTAGTATAGTATAAAAGACTACTAGTATACTAATCTAAAGAATATCTTAAAAGAATGTATACCTAAAATAAAGAAAGAGCTAGAGGTAAGGAATAAATAATAGTATTAAGATAGATATCCTAGTTATTAATAAAGTAAATAAAACCTAGATAAATAAAAATAGGATAAATCTTATACTACTTACTTTAAGTATAGCTTATAATAAAATAATAAGTCTTATAAGATTATTATTAACTTAGGGGACTAGGAGTATACCTTCTAGAATTAATCTAAGTTTACTAACTATTTACTAGTATTAGGACTAACTAGGGGTAAACTAATAAAAGTTAAAGGGATTAGAATAGTATAAATCCTAGTAATTATTAATAATAAGGTTAATAAATTCTTACTAGCTAATATTTATTATATACTAAATATTAAATATAATCTCTTATCTATTATATAACTAGACCTATAAGGCTATACGTATACTAGTAGTAGATAGAAGAGTATATTTATAATAAATAAGGTAAGGAGGTATTATAAGCCTTCTTATATAACTATATATATTAGCTAGATACTATATAAATCTACTAGATAAGGGTATTCTACCTTAAATTAATAATTCTAGCTAAGAATAATACGTCTTAGACCTAATAATATAAGAGATATAGATATATTAGTATAAAGGCTATAAAAGCTATAGTATATACTACTAATATTAATTATAAGGCTACTAATTACCTGTAAAAGTATAAGAAATAGGAATTATATAAGAGTTATATATTAGGGAAAATTACTTAAATACCCTTACGGTAGACTAACTACGAGGAATTGAATTTAGAATTAAATTTATAAAGTTATATAACGCTAAACCTATACAGGGTATAAGCTAGCTGTAAGTAGTTTAATAATTCGAGTTAATACTAAAAATAACCCCTAAGTACTAAAAAAACGGTTAGTCTACCTTATAGTTACTAATACCTAGAGTTACTATCCCTATAAGGACTAGTTAGGAATACGGTACTACTATTAACGTGGCGTCTATAGTATATAGTAGCGCTGCGCTACCCCTTTACCTATAGTATATAGAGGAGGGAATTCCCCCTAAAGAGAAGGGTAGCGATTAGTCTTACTATTAATAAGAATAAAGAGTTCTATATATAAGTATTTACGCACCGTTTATAGTACTTAATAGCTATATTATTATATAGTACCCTTATATTCTAATTACTCTACCTTACTTAGAGGTAGTAGCCCGACTATTAGTAAGATAAGTAGAGAAGGGTTATTATAAGTATAAGGTAAAAAGGTTAGTTAACTATTATAGGTAACCCGCCCTAATATAAGAGACTAAGCTTATATAGAAAGTAAGTCTTAAGATTTAGTTAATAAATTAATAAATTAATAATAGATATATCGCGATTATAACTAACTATATAGGGGTAGCTACTAGGTATATAAACTAAGTCCCTACTACTTAATACTTAAGAAGTACTATTATAAAGGATAAAAGAACTTAAAGAAGAAGTCTTAAAGAGGGAGTAGATATAAGAGTTAAGATAATACTTATAAGAGTTAAAGAGGGAAATATATACTAATAATACTACCTAAATAGGTTATTAATATTATTTATTATTAATTAAAGAATTAGAACTAAAGCGTCCTTAATATAAAACCTATATACTTAGGCCGTAGGATCTATATATATATAATAGGAAGTTAGTATAAGAATATTAAGAATAATTTAATAATATAATTAATATAATTAAAATAAGTATAGCCTATTTTTTTTATAGATAACTTTATAAAGATCTAATACGCGTTATATTATATAGCCCTAGACCCTAAAGCTATATAATATAAGTATATAAAGGATATATTAAAGGATAAATAGTCCTAGGTATACTTTAATAGTTTTCTAATAGATTAAATAGAGGATCTTTAGAATTAATATCTTATAACTAGTAAGTAGTACTTAGAAGCTAAGTAAAAGGAATATTAAAAGATTATAAGCTTTATAAATTACCTTACTAGGCTAGAAAGGTAGTTTAAGCTATTAATAGAGTATATACTTTATAATAACCTATTAAATAAGTTATATAAAGATCTTTATAATTATCTTATAATATAACTTAATATCCCTAAAATAAGAGATACCCTTATTATATTAATAACTTAACTAGAACCTTATATAATAGTACTTATATATAAAGATTAAAGGGATAATACTCCTACTAGAAATTAATATCTATAAAGAGGAAGAGGAAATTTCTAAGGGTAAAGAGATAATAGCCTATATATAAAATAAGAAGGGAGGGGCGTTATTAGCTTATTATTATATCTCTTATAAAGGCCTAAGCCTAACCTTTCTACTATTAAATATTATAATTATTAAAAGAAGGGATATATAATAAAGGATTATTAGAGCGTAAAATTAATAATTATAAGTATTATAACTAATAAGCCTACGCCTAGTAATAAGCTAGTTAAAAAGGCTTAAATTTAAAAAACCCCTAAATATTATAATTACGTCTACTATTATAATATAAGTAGAGTATAAGTAATTATAAAGAGAATTTATTATATTAATTAACTTTAAAGTAGATACTAATTATATTAATATACGCCTAGTAAAGGAATAGAAGTAGGAAATAGATCCTAGCTCTAGTAATACCTTATATAATAGGGTTAGAAACCTAATATTATTACTAGGTTCTTATATAAGGTAAATTAAACTTATTAACTTTATAAGTATTATATAATATTATAAGGGCGCCTTTTATATAATAATAAACCTTAATTATAACTTCTACTTTAAGTATTTATAATTAGAAGAATAAAATCCCTAAGTAGATTAGCTTATATAAAACTAGTAATTCCCTATTAAGAAAAGTAATATTAAGGAGTACTTTAATATTATTAAAGGCTTAGAAGAGTAGCTTAATAGTATTATATTTATTATAATATACTTAGGAGTAGGTAATAAAAGCCTACTATCTAAAATTAAGCTCCCTCTAGAATTTTAGGAATTTTAAGATATCTTTTTAATTAAGAATATTAGGGCGCTACTAGCTTATATACCTTATAATTACGCGATTAATATAAAGGAGAGTAAGGAACCTCCCTTTAACCTACTTTATAATTTATTAGAAAAAGAGTTATATATATTAAGGGAGTACTTTAAGTAGTCTTTAAAAAAAGGTTAGATTTAATATTCTATAAGCCTAGTAGGTATACTAATCCTTTTTATACTAAAAAAAGATAGAATATTATACTTATATATTAATTATAAGGCGCTTAATAAGATTATAATTAAAAATTAATATCCCCTTTTATTAATTAATAAAATATTAATAAGATTAGTTAGTATTAAGTATTTAATTAAGTTAGACCTTAAGGATATATATTATTACTTATAAATAAAAAAGGGTAATAAATAGAAGATTATATTCTATATAAAATATAACTATTTTAAATATATAGTTATACTTTTTAGACTTATTAATATACCTACCTTATTCTAAATATATATTAATAAGGCCCTAGTAGGACTACTTAATATTATATATATTATTTATCTAGATAATATTCTTATCTATTCCTAGGATAAAGAGTCTTATATTAGAGTTATAAAGGTTATACTCTAATATCTATATAAATTTAAACTTTATATTAGCTTAAAGAAATATAAATTTATAGTAATAAAAGTAGAATTCCTTAGCTTTATTATTAGTTATAACGGCGTATATATAGATCCGCGTGCCTCGCGGTATCTAGTAAGTACTATATTAGTACTATAGACTTATACTAGATATAGCTATAGTAAATAGTTTAAATCTATTAGAGGCTCGCTACTATCGCGTTACGTTAAGCCTTTAACGTTAGCTAGGGGTCTTTTCGCGACGTAGTAATAATAAGGGAATTATCTAATACGTATTTACCTGACCCGTATTTAGGCCTGAAGCTAGCCTTAGGCTAGTAGATATAATATCGTTCTAACTACGCGGTAGGATACCCTTAAGCTCGACTCTATTCTAAGACTATTAAACCGCCCGGCGCGGCGGAATAATAAGGACGGGAAAAGACGCGATAGTATACCTTATTCGTACTAAGGCCTGAAGCCGCTACTAGGGATAGAGGTAGCGGTAGATATAGTACCGCTTATACTATCGTAGAAGAGCTTAGTTAGTAAGAGTTAGGAATAGATATACGGCTAGGGCCCTAGGGTATATAGAAATATCTACTCTTATAAGACACGGTCGGCCTAAACTAGCTACGACTAGTTATTAAGGGAGACCTTTATAAGTAACGCGAAATAGGCTTTCTATAAAAGGCTTATAAGGCGTAGTATATAATAGTAGCGACCGTAGTTAAATACAGCCTAAAGTATATATATATAGCCCTAGGGACCTTAACCCTTTAATAGGCTCTAACCCCTAGTAGACGGTCGCCTCTAGTAGCCGGATAGCTATAAGTTTATAAGAAGCTTATAAAGGGATACTATCTATATAGCCTAAGAAGACAGATATATATATTAGGGAGAGAGAGATACTAGGGCTATATTATTAAGACGGGTTAATAGGAGACGAATTATTAAGACGCGTCCTCTACCTCTTAAGGGTTCAAGTCCCCTCACGTAGTTATTAGCTGAGAGCGGTTATAAGGACGGATACGGGCACCCTCCTATCTCCTTATACGGGTACCCCCTAGTAGGGGATAGACTAGAAAGAGATGCCGGGGCTATATCGTTAAGACGGGCTGATAGGAGACGAATTATTAAGACGCGTCCTCTACCTCTTAGGGGTTTAAGTCCCCTCACGTAGTTATTAGCTGAGAGCGGCTAGGAGGACGGATACGGGCACCCTCCTATCTCCTTATACGGGCACCCCCTAGTAGGGAAAGGGCTAGGACTAGGTCTAAGGCCTGAGACGCGTTAGGTCGCGCCTAATATCTATAAGGGAAATCGCTTATAAAAACCACCCGACTAGTAGCTACTACGCGTCGTCGATATAGGCTAAAGCTAGTCTTAACTAGTAGATACGCTAGACTACTAGCTACTAGATAGGGTACCCTTAGGGTACGTGGACTACTAGATATAGGGAACTTGTTAATACCGACTCTTATACCTCCTAGGGGTTCAAGTCCCCCCCGCGTAGTTACCGGCTAGGAGCGGAATAAAAAGTAGGTTTTAATATAGGTACGCTAGAAACCTAGTATAACGTACCTTAGTTAGTAGGGTAGAAATACCGTATTATACTACCTAGTTAGGAGCTTAATACTAGTAGTCCCTGCGAGATATAGACGGCCTAAATAAGGGAGACCTCTAATAGTAACGCGAAGTAGGGGTCTTAACCCTATAAGGCGTGGTATTTAATAGCGGCTACTACGGAGACCGTCTATTTAGCCTGAGAGGATAGTATACGCGTATTAGTACGTTGAGCTAAGGGAATAATCTACTTAAATAGGGCCTGCGGCGGAGTAGAGAGCAAGTTAAAGCGGTAATAATACCTAGATCCGCTTAGGAGATATACTTAAGGAGTAAATAAGGATTAACTTAGGTACTAATAGTCCGCCTCCGCCGGAAGTATAAAGCCCCCCTACGGGCGAATAGTCCTAAGCTCTAAAGTAAAAGGTAACGCCTGTAGGGAGGGGTAGAAACTAGGGTAAGGACCTAAATAAGTAGGATACTAACCTTATATATCTATCCTTAGCGAACGCGGGGGGGGTAAAACGAGTAGTAAGATAGATAATCTAGACTAGGCTATTAGGCTAGTTCTCGCTCGTAGCGAAGTAGTTATACTAGAGCCGACCTTAGACGTAAATCTTTACTACCGGAGCGAATTTCGCTTTTATAGTATATAAGCCGGCCCTAGGGAGCTAGACTAATATAATAGTAAACACGACCGCCTATTATTATAGAGGACCGAATATAGTATAAAGAGAAAACGGAATAGAAGTTATAGAGAAGGTAGGAAAGGTAAGGGTTTTTACCCGCGCCTATGCTTAGTATAAGTATACGGTTTCCCCTACGAGTCGGCTACCGTCGTAGCGACTATAAAATACCTGTAAGCCCCCGTAATTATCTTTTATTAGTTTAGATAGACGCGTGTATAATTTATAAATAAAGAGTATAATAATATAATTAATTATAAGGCCCTCTAAGCTAAGCCTTTAGGAATATATAATTTTATTAAATTATAATAATTACGGATAATACTCTTATATATAATCTTTATATTATAATATATTCCTATTATACTTCCTATTATCCTTTATTAATTTATTATAAAAGTAGTTAGAAGTCTTAGTATTTTAGAGTAAATAGGAAGTTATTACTATTAAAGGTTTATTAAGTACTTAAGGCGTACCTCTTTTATATAATTTTAATATTATTCTTTTAATTATAATATCTTTATTTTTTATTAATTATATTAAGTCCTTTTTAATTTTAATTTATATTATTACCCCCTTTATACCTTATTATACCTCCTTATAATCCTAGTAGTTACTTTATAAGTAATCCTTAATAATTAACTTATCCTCTATTAATTAAAGAAGACTCCTACTATCCCCCTTTATAATAGTACTTAACCTCCTTTATTAAGTTACTTATAACTTATTCTTATATTATCTTATATAGTATACCTTTAGTATACTATATTTTAAAGTAAAGAGTTATAAGTCTAATATTTTTAGTTAAAGCTTTACTTACCCTCTTAGTAGTATACTTTATATACGCGCCTCCCCTAGCTTAATAAGGTATAGCTATTATAAAGACCTTAATATAAAATATAAATAAGAAATCCCTACCCTTACTTACTACTCCTACTTACGCCTCTTATAAGCCTCTAATATTATAGCTACCTTTAATACTAGCTCTAATCTTCTTTAGCTTACTAGATATTAGTAAACCTTTAATAGGCTTATTTATTAATACTACTACTACCTTTATTATACCCCTACCCCCTCTATTACTACTACCTTAGCTAGGGTAGACCCCGCCGTTATTAGCCGTATTATAAATACTCTTAAGGATATTCTTAATATCCTCTACTAGTATATATATATTACTCTATCTCCCCTTTTAAAACCTTATTAAAGCCTTACTAATATATTATAAGAGCGCCTTCCTCCTATTATAAAGGATAAGGATAAGAATAAAGAGGAGGATTCTATTAATAGTAGTAGTAATAGTAATAGGCCTAGTACTACTACTAGTATAATATAATAGCCCTCTCTTATAATACCCTTAGTAGTCTAGTTATATTAGGTATCTTTTCTTTTTTTATTAATAATAATAGAAATCTTCTTCCCTCTTATATTATATAAACTTTATATTTTAAGGTAATCCTATTTAAATCTTTCTAATATATTTAGTATATTAACTAAGTCCTACTTATATAGCTATTAATTATAATTATAAGATTAACCTTTCTATCTTACTAAATACTAAGGTTTATTATAAGAGATTTTATAATTAAAAATAACTTTAACTTCTTATTTATCTTTATTATTTATAAGCTCTACTTATACGGCTTTTATAATACTCTTATTATTACCCTTATATAACTTTATAAGTAAAATATAAAAGATATTATATATATAAAAGGTATTAAGTAGTTATAACTTATATACCTAACTACTAATATAATTAAGGACTTTAAAAGGCCTTAAATAATATTATAATAATTTCTTAATTACTTATACTAATCTAATATACTTTATATTTAATAAGATATAATTACTTATATTATATTATCTTTACTTTTACTATTTATTTATATACTTTACTTATATAACTTATACTTAATATAAGTACTACTTTAAACCTTCCCTTTATTTTTAAAGTAATTTAATCCTTTTTCATACTAATAGGACTTCTCTTAATAATAGCTTTAAAAGCTCTATATCTAGCTTAAGTAAGTAGTTCTAAAGTACTTTATATAAAGATAACCTAGTACTAGTATACTTTATATAATTATATATAAACTCTACTAGATAAAGTAACTCTACTTAGTTATCTTATCTCTAGGTAGAATAGTAGTATAGATACTACTTAAGTATATTATTCTATCTCTCTATTTAACTATCTATTTAAGGATAGAAAGTAGTATTAAGCTTTCTTTTTATATTAATATAATAATATATAACTACTTAGAAGCTACTTATAAATACTATTCCTTAATTATTAATAATACCTTTTAATTAATTAAACTTGAAGAAGATTTTATAATATAATAGATTAATAATATTAATAATATTAACTATCTTTATAATAGGTAAATACCTAGCTACCTTAATATAATAGTTTATAACTATTAAGATTATATTATAGATACTACCCTTTTATTTACTTAAAGGGAGATTTATAATAAAATCTATTATAATTTCTTAAAAAGGTCTTATAAGTATTAATAATAGTAATAGTATATTATAAATAGTATATCTACGCGGCTTTATTAATTAGTAGGTTAAGTATTCTTATATATAATTATAAATATCTTATCCTATTAATTTCTAATAGAACTTTTACTTAATAAGCTCTTATATACGCTTTTATAAGTAGTAGCTAGTATAAGGGTTATTATAATAAAGCTTTAAGATTTCTTATTTAATTACTTTATTACTAGGTATAAAAACTACGCTACCCTTATAAAGGACCCTTATCTTATCTATTAATAGAGATATATTAATAGCCTTTTTATAGCCTTAAGACTTTAATAATTATTTCTTATTATAAAGGTCCTTATCTCCCTCTTAGAAATATTAGAGTATCTCTAATATTAAGTTATTATATTTATTTTATACGCGCTCTATTATTAATATAGTTATAATATACCTTTTAAGTACTATTTAATTAATATTAAATTATCTTATAATAGGGTTTAAGCTATTACTTATACTATTCTATATCCTTAAGAGCGCGTTACTCTCCCCCGTTTTTAGGGTATAAGGCTCTCTAAGCCCTATCTCTAACCTTTTATACTATTTATAATTATAGGCCCTACTATTTTATAAACCTTTATAAATATTATATATATAATACTTATTAAAAGGAATATACCTAATATTCTTTAACTTATTTTATAATATTAGTAGATAAATATCTTCTTTATTTATTATTAATATATAATTTAATCGCCTTAATAGGGTATTAACTAGGGTCTTAGTACCTATATAATAGTATATCTTAAAGTTATATATTATAAGCTTTATTACCTAATATACTTATCTCCTTATTAATAATAATATTATCTAGAAATACCTTAAGTTATTATAATTAGTAATTATTATAATTAGATATAAGCTACCTTCTAAGAAGTACCTTTATACTTAGAATACCTTAACTATTATAAGTAGTTCCTAGTTATAAGTCTTATATCTAGTTTCTACTAAATATAATTTATAAGAGTAGAAGGTAATAGGATACTATTCTACTTCTACCCCTTTAATATTAATTAGGAACTTTTATAATAAAATAGTTATAATAGCTAGAATTAAAGTATTAGTCTCTAGTTAGATTTCCCCTATTAAGTTAAAATATATAAGTAGTAGTACCTCCTAGAAGAGTTACTTTAACTACTTAAATACCGCTCTTATAATATTACTTAATATTAATTTTTTATTTTTAATATATAGATAATTATTTTTTAAATAGTCTATTAACGCCGCGGTAATCGAGGAATAATATTTAATAAAATAATAGTAGAAATTAATAAACTCTAAAAAGATCTAAATATTTTTAATACTCCCTAATTCTAGCTATTCTATTATAATATCTACTCTACGCGGATCTATATTTATTTATAAATTATATACGCGTCTATCTAAACTAATAAAAGATAATTACGGGGGCTTACAGGTATTTTATAGTCGCTACGACGGTAGCCGACTCGTAGGGGAAACCGTATACCTATACTAAGTATAGTCGCGGGTAAAAACCCTTACCTTTCCTACCTTCTCTATAACTTCTATTCCGTTTTCTCTTTATATTATATTTAGTCCTTTATAATAATAGGCGGTCGTATTTACTACTATATTAGTCCAGCTCCTTAGGGCCGGCTTATATACTATAAAAGTGAAATTCGCTCCGGTAGTAAAGATTTACGTCTAAGGTCGGCTCTAGTATAACTACTTCGCTGCGAGCGAGAACTAGCCTAGTAGCCTAGTCTAGATTATCTATCTCGCTACTTATTTTACCCCCCCTACGTTCGCTAAGGATAGATATATAAGGTTAGTATCCTACTTATTTAGGTCCTTACCCGAGTTTCTACCCCTCCTTACAGGCGTTACCTTTTACTTTAGAGCTTAGGACTATTCGCCCGCAGGGGGGCTTTATACTTCCGGCGGAGGCGGACTATTAGTACCTAAGTTAATCCTTATTTACTCCTTAAGTATATCTCCTAAGCGGATCTAGGTATTATTACCGCTTTAGCTTACTCTCTACTCCGCCGTAGGCCCTATTTAAGTAGATTATTCCCTTAGCTTAACGTACCGACACGCGTATACTATCCTCTTAGGCTAAATAGACGGTCTCCGTAGTAGCCGCTATTAAACACTACGCCTTATAGGGTTAGGACCCCTACTTTATATTACTATTAGAGGTCTCCCTTATTTAGGCCGTCTATATCTCGCAGGGACTACTAGTATTAAGCCCCTAACCAGGTAGTATAATACGGTATTTCCACCCTACTAACTAAGGTACGCTATACTAGGTTTCTAGCGTACCTATATTAAAACCTACTTTTTATTCCGCTCCTAGCCGGTAACTACGCGGGGGGGACTTAAACCCCTAGGAGGTATAAGAGTTAGTATTAATAAGTTCCCTATATCTAGTAGTCCACGTACCTTAAGGGTACCCTATCTAGTAGCTAGTAGTCTAGCGTATCTACTAGTTAAGACTAGCTTTAACCTATATCGACGACGCGTAGTAGCTACTAGTCGGGTGGTTTTTATAAGCGATTTCCCTTATAAATATTAGGCGCGACCTAACGCGTCTTAGGCCTTAGACCTAGTCCTAGCCCTTTCCCTGCTAGAGGGTACTTATATAAGGAGATAGGAGGGTACCCGTATTTATCCTCCTAGCCGCTCTCAGCTAATAACTGCGTGAGGGGACTTAAACCCCTAAGAGGTAGAGGACGCGTCTTAATAATTCGTCTCCTATCAGCCCGTCTTAATAATATAGCCCCGGCATCTCTTTCTAGTCTATCCCCTACTAGGGGGTACCTGTGTAAGGAGATAGGAGGGTGCCTATATCCGTCCTCCTAGCCGCTCTTAGCTAATAACTGCGTGAGGGAACTTAAACCCCTAAGAGGTAGAGGACGCGTCTTAATAATTTATCTCCTATTAACCCGTCTTAATAATATAGCCCTAGTATCTCTCTCTCCCTAACACGTATATCTATCTTCTTAGGCTATATAGATAGTATCCCTTTATAAGCTTCCTATAAACTTATAGCTATCTAGCCGCTAGAGGCGACTATCCGCTAGGAGTTAGAGCCTATTAAAGGGTTAAGGTCCCTAGGGCTATATATATATACTTTAAGCTGTATTTAACTACGGTTACTACTATTATATACTACGCCTTATAAGCCTTCTATAAAAAGCCTATTTCACGTTACTTATAGAGGTCTCCCTTAATAACTAGTCGTAGCTAGTTTAAGCCGACCGTGTCTTATAAGAGTAGATATTTCTATATACCCTAGGGCCCTAGCCGTATATCTATTCCTAACTCTTACTAACTAAGCTCTTCTATAATAGTATAGGCGGTACTATATCTACTACTACCTCTATCCCTAGTAGCGGCTTCAGGCCTTAGTACGAATAAGGTACGCTATTACGTCTTTTCCCGTCCTCGCTATTCCGCCGCGCCGGGCGGTTTAATAGTCTTAGAATAGAGTCGAGCTTAAGGGTATCCTACCGCGTAGTTAGAACGATATTATATCTACTAGCCTAAGGCTAGCTTTAAGCCTAAATACGGGTCAGGTAAATACGTATTAGATAATTCCCTTATTATTACCACGTCGCGAAAAGACCCCTAGCTAATACTAAAGGCTTAACGTAACGCGACGGCGGCGAGCCTCTAATAGATTTAAACTATTTACTACAGCTGTATCTAGTATAAGTCTGTAGTACTAATATAGTACTTGCTAGACACCGCAAGGCTTATTATACTCTTATTAGAGGTATATTCTATTATAAGGGAGTATCTTTTATAAATTATAACCTTTTATACTCTTAAAGCCTAAGAGCCTAGATAAGGAGATAATTATAAGGACTAGTTAGGAATATAATACTACTATTAATATAGCGTTTATAATATATAATAGTACTACGCTACCCCTTTACCTATAATATATAGAGGAGGGAATTCCCCTTAAAGGGAAGGGTAGTAATTAGTCTTACTATTAATAAAAATAGAGAGTTCTATATATATATATATACGTATCGTTTATAGTACTTAATAGCCACGTTATTACGTAGTACCCTTATACGGTACTACCTATTATAGTTATAGAAGTATTATTAGAGACTTTATAAGCTCTTAGTTAGAGGTATAGTTAAACTAGATTATAATAATATAGATTTTCTATAAGGGGATATTATTATAAAGGGGATATTATTACACCTAGTATTACTCTAATTTCTATATAAAATAGCTAGTAATTATTATCTACTCTAGTACTAGTATACCCCGCTCTAAAAGAATTCTCTCCTAATAATTAAGTCTATTAATAAACTCGCTATTACTACGCTATTATTATTCCTTATAAAGATATAGTATATATAACCTATATATAATATCTTATAGATATACTATTAGTATAATAGCCTTATCCTTATCTAACTTAAATAGATACTCCTTAGTATTATAGGCCTTTATAACTACTTTTAGTATATTATTATTAGTATTAATAACCTATTCTTATAAAGGGTTTAAAAAGGCCTTAATAGTTATAACTAATCTAATATAATTCTAGCTTATTAAGCTAGTAATACTTTAGCCTACCTCCTTTATAATAGTCTTAAGTATAACTTTATCTTAAATAGTATCTTAAACCTACTTTAAATTAAGTACTTCCTATTTTATAGAAGGCTCTATCTTTAGCCTAAGAATATATACTTTAATCTAGTAATTATAGATTATAGTACTAGTAACCCTAGTCTCTTATAACTTAATACCCTAATAAATAGCTTATAGAATAGTAATAATCTTTATTAAATCTATCCTATTAATATAGTAGTCTATAATAAAGCGGAGCTATTACCTCTAGTAGTATACCTTCTAGTAGGTATAGATAACTCCTTAGTTAAGAGGTTAATAAATTAAGGTAGTATTAGTAGGTAGGAAGATAATTTTTATATATTTTAGGCTAGAAGGGTTTTCTAAAAGGTAAAGATTAAGACTTAAATAGTAAGTACTAAAACTAATAATTAAAAAGACTACTAACTATCTATATATCTTACTATTAAACTATATAAAGTATTCTTTAAAGAGCCGGCTAGTTATCTAGGCCTTAGTATTAGAATACTATATTATATTAAGGTTATTTATATAGATACCTACCTAGCTAAAATAATATAGTTTTTTAGCCTTTCTAATTAGTTATAATAGGAGCTTTTTTATACTAGTAATATTATAATAAAAGTTTATTATAAGTTATATCTTTTTATATTTACTACTAGGCGTTTATTCTATTATAAGTATTCTATTTAGTATTATTTTCTAGAAGAGATTTAATTTATCTATATTAAAGATATCTTAGTTAGAGTATATCTTTAACTCTTTATATATATCTAAGAGCTCCTTTTTAATAATAATTCTATTAATAGTACTAGCTTTATTATATCTAGTATAGCTTTAGATTTTATAGTACTCCTTAAAAGCCTAGAGCTAGCTATTTAACTACTTAGGCTTAGGTAGGTCTTTATATTATAATAGCTTCTTCTATAACTTATTAGCTAATACTTTAAGAATATTATTAATTATTAAAGCCTCCTTTTTTTATAGATATTACTAAATATTAAATAACGCGTCTTTAAGATTAGGCTAATTAGGCACCTAATTCTTTATACTACTAGGTTACTAGAGCTCCTTAGATTTATTAAGGTAGGTGAATTTAAGGGAAAGGATTTTAAATAGGATTAATTAAGCGAGCTTATAGTAGTATTTTATTAGGAACTAGACTAGAAGGCTAGTTCCTAAGGGCTAGAATAGATAGTATAAACTACTAGTAAGTAGGTAGCATTATAAAGGTAGACTTAATACTCTAGGAATTTTATAGTTATAAAAGAACTAATCTCTACCTTCTAAGGAGGTAAAGGGAGGATTATCTAAATACCCCTTAAGGAAGCTACCTAGCCTCTTAGATATCTAGATAAAAGGATATCTATTAGGATAATAAAAAGCTAAATTAATACCGCTAGGATATTACTAGTAAGCTATATTATACTAGCTAGATATATTAAGATATGCTAATAATTACCTCCCCTTTAAGGGTATTTATCCCTAAATACTAACTATTACTATCTATAATAAGACTTATTAAAAACCTTTAAAACCCTAGTAGGGAAAATAAGGGAAAGAGTTCTAAGGATAATAATATTATAATAATAGTAATACGCTATTAATATTATATAGTATTAATATATAATAACCTTTATAATTATAGTATTATTAGTAGTAGAATATAATTATTAATTAAGTTTATTATAATAGTACTTTATATACGCGTAATATAAATAAGTAATTATAAAAGTTAGGTAGTAATATTACGCCGTTAAATCGCGTAGTTAATATATATAATATAGTATATAATAAAGGTATAATTTATTTACTTCTAACTTCTTCCTAAACTACTACTATTAATACTAACTTATTATAAGTTACCTTAAGTTATATCTTAATATATTAATAATAGAAGCTAACATATTTAGTATTAATACTATTAATACTTTATAAGATAACTACTATTATAGTATAAGTATAATATAAAAGATTAATTACTAACGTAGTATTATATACTAAATAGATAGTAATAATAATAATAATTAAGGTAAGTCTCTACTTAATATCCTTTACTTTCTATATATAGTATTACCTTATAATAGCCTTCTATTATCTTTAAATATATTATAAGTATATTAGTTATAAATTACCTTCTTATATAAGTCTATTATATTATATATTTAAGGACCTTATTAATATCCTATTATATTATACTTCCTTTAAATTATTCTTATACTCTTTATACTTAAAGGTATTCCTATTAGCTAATTCTTATAATAGATAGTTAAATACTCTTACCGCGCCTCTCTTCCCTATTATACTACTAGGGTAGCGGCCCTCCCTAGGCCCTATTATCTTTAATATACTAAGTACCTAGGTTTAAGTCCTAGGTTACTATATAATTATAAGATAGGTAGGGCCTATTAGAGGTACTACTACCTTTATAAGAAATATAAATTAGTTTATAATAATAAGATTTTAATACGCTTTATATATAATATATTAATAGGTTATAAGTCCCCCTTACCTTCTACGCCTATATATTTAGCCTCCTTACTTATAGCCCTGTTATTACCCTTTAAGGTAGAAAGTTACCCTATTATATTACTTCTATAACACGCGTTACCGCCTTTACCTCTAAGGTAGAAGTAGTAATTTACTTAGAGGAGCGCGGTAAAATACTTTTATATAAGTTATAAACCTCTAAGGAATTACTACGCCTTAGGGTAGAGGTAGGTAGTTATATAACTATTACCTTTAAGGGTATCTTAGATATAATAAGATAGTAAGTAAGTCCTTTTATTATATACTTCTTATAATATATATTAATACTTTTATAAGAGGGGTTAACTACCCTTATTATAATAGAGGTTAATAAGGACTTAGGGGAGGTAAGTATATTATTAAAGTATTCTACTATCTTTATATAAGCTAATTATATATTAGGAGGAGGATAATAATAATAATAATAATAAGGGGGAGATAGGGGAGATAGAGGAGGATATTAAGGAGGAAGAGGCTCCTACCTCTATTACTATTATGTCCTAGGCGCCCTTCTTATAATAGTAGTACTACTTATACCGCCCCCTCTACTCGCCCTTACTATACCGCTCGCCTCCCTTATACCCCTTATACTCCTTATACCCCCTCTCTTATACCTATTCCTACGCCCGCTTAGTTCCCCCTTAATAGGGATATTATCTCGTCTACTAACTCATCTTTTTTAGGTTATAACCTACCTTAATACCCTCCCTTTATAAGACCTTAGTATTATACCTTTAAGTAAAGATTCTTTTCTTAGGTTATAAGGATTTTCCCCTTAATTAATTCTTTTCTTATATACCTCTTTATTAAAATCTCTATTATATAAATATAACTTATAACTTACCTTATATAACTTAACCTTATAATAGAATAGTTCTATTATAATAGTTATATACTAGCGTTTTACTTATAATACTTCTTTATTATATATATATTATTATATTCCCTTTATAAGTCTTTTATATTTACATCTTTAGTAGATATCTATTAATTATATTCTATTTTATAACTAGACTACTTAATTAAATAGTACTAAATACCTTTACTTCTTATCCTATCTAGAGTTTATTCTACCTTATAATATTCTTCGCTATTAATAAGTTCTAGAGGAGGTATAAATAGTTACTTACCTTTATTAAGATAGCTCTAATATAGTTCTAATAAGGAAATATAAAATATAGGATAAATTCTTTATACTATTAGGAGACTTAAGTAGTACGCCTAGCGTCTAATTATATCTACTACCTTAAAGGGACTAGTATACTTATATAATAGCTTTTAGTTTAGTCTTTTCTACTTTAAGTTCTTTATAATTAATATTACTAGTTCTCCTATTATATAAGACTTTAGGATATAAAGTTTATTATAGAACTTTATAACTTATACTTAAATTGTCTACTATTAATCTACTAGCGTAGCTCTTACTTTTAAAAGGTTTTCTACGCGGTCTTTAACTATAAGTACTCCTCCTTTTAGAAAGTTATCCCTAACTTTATTTTCTATATATAGATTATATCTATATATTATATAGAATAGTAAATAACCTAGTATAATATAAATATTATTATAGTACGTGAATTTAGCTATTAGGAGTAATATAGCCTAATTATCTTATTCTTTATTTAAAAATACCTTAAGGTAATATTTTAATATTTAGTTCTAGCGTTTAATCTACCTATCTATTTATAAATAGAAAGTAGTACTTAGTTGTCTCTTTATTTTTATATAATAATAGACTTCTAACTAATAAGTACTTATAAATAAGGATCTCTAATCTAATATAATACCTATTAGTAAATTATATTATAGTACTACGTTCTTAAATAAGATCTTAGCTAATTTAATAGTAGTATAAGTACTCTTAGTTAGAAGGGATTAGATTATCTTTATATACCTATTAATAATTATAAGAATAGAATTATATATAGAATTTCTATATTTACTAAGTAGTAAGCTTATAATAAAATCTATAAAAAGTTCTTCCTAAGGCCCTTTAAGTTATAATAAGGATATTATATTATTATAAGGTTTATATCTAGGAGCTTTTACCCTTTAATATATTTTATAAGTTTAGATATATAGCTTAGTATCTATTAATATTCTACTCTAATAATACTTATATTAAAGTAACTTTAAGGTTTTCTATAACTTAAAATAACCTATTAAAGTATTATTATAATACCTTATAATAATTTCTATATATAATACTAAATCATCTAGTATATAAAGTACTCCCTTAAATCTTAGTAATCTTATTAGATTAACCTTCTAAGGCTATTTAATAATATTTTACTTAGAAGCCGTACGCTTTACCTTATCTTTCTATTTAGTAATAAATAGATTGTTATTTTATAATAAGAGGATAAGTTCTTTTAGAGATTCTAATCTAGCTTTATAAGCTATTTTAAGTCTAGTAACTACTCTTACTAATACTTATAAGATATATTATTTATAACTAATAACCCTAGTAATAGGATTAAGTAGTAGCGCTATTATATTACTTTAATACTAGGAAGGTAGCTTTATACCCCTTTTATCTAAGTCTTTAGGCTTAATTAAGGGTTTCCTAAGCCCTCCTAAGCTAGATAAGTCTATATACTTAGTTATTTCTTCTAGCTACTTTTAACTAGAGATAATACTTCCTAAATTTACTAGCTTATTTTATAAGGTAGGTAGGAGCTAGTTAAATAATATCTTAATATTATTATAGTTAGGTCTATATAATAGAGTATTTATAGGATTCTTCTTACTAGGTTAATATTTAATATTAAAGTTATATATAATTAAATAAATAGCCTACTAAGCTTATTAACTATTTAACTACTTTACTTATATAAATCCCCTAAGATTATTATAATTTATAAGTACTTTAATAGTATAATAACTACCTTTTATATAATATTACTATTACTTAAAGGCTTTAATAATTATTAATAGCTTTTAATTATATATCTTATACCTAGTCTTAGTAGGTATTAATTTATAAGACTAGAAAGCTACTAGATACTAAGCCCTATTATTATCCTATTAGAATAAGATAGTAGTTATAATAAAATTAGATATATCTATTTTAATCTAAATTTTCTTATTAGGATTAGAATATATTAAGACGGGTATAATTATAAAGGCGTAATATAAATTATAAAATACCTTCTCCTTACTAGCGCCTTATATAAATAGTCCTAACTTTTTCCTATCCTTACTACCTTTTAAAAGGCTAGTTAAGGGGGATACTATTTATAAATAGTAGTATATAAAATAATAGTAGAAGTTTATAAATCCTAAGAATACTTAGACTTCCTAAGATATAATTAATACTAGCTAGTCTTAGATAGTAAATACTTTATAACTATCTATTAATATATTATTAGTACTTATAATAAATCTAAGGAATTCTATTAAATTAATATAGAATTTATATTTCTTTTACTTTATATAGAGTTAAAACTTCTATAACTACTTAAGTATCTAGTAGATATATTACTTATAACTTAGGATATCTTCTAAATAAATTAAAATATTATTAAGGTATACTATATAAGTAATATCTATTAGGCCCGTTAAAGCTCTATTAATATAGGCTTAAAATATAGCTAGGGTATTTACTAACCTAAATAGTATAACTATATATTTAAAGTAGCTATATTATATATAAAACGCCGTCTTCTACTTATTACCCTTATAGATATAAATCTTATAATAGGTATCTTTAAAGTCTAACTTAGTAAATATCTTTATACCTTATAAGTAATTAAGTATTTTACTAATTAAAGGGAGAGGATAATAATTTTATACTATTACCTTATTTAACCTATAATAGTTAATATATAAATATAAGCTACTATCCTTCTTTAATATAAATAATATAGGAGCCCTAGTAGGGCTAGTAGACTCTTATATTTAACCCTTTAACTTAGCGTTATCTAGGTAGATATATAGAGTTTCTAACTCCCTTTATAATAAATTATAAATAGGCTTATAAAGAGGCTTATAACTATCTATATTAATAGTATAGTACCTAGGCTTAAATAGGGGTAGTCGTCCTACCTCCTTATTTAAAAGGATATCTAAAAAGTTATAAAGACTTTTAGATAGCTTTAATACTTTACTATTAGAGCGCTAGGTTTCCGCCTAGGGTAACCTAGTATAAATAATAATATAAATTACTAAGTTACCTTTAAGGGTATTTATAAATACTTATAACTCTAGGATAGATATACTAGTAGAGTATAATAGAAATTACTACTTTTAACTCCCTAGATCTACTTATACCGTAGCTTCTAATAAGGTAGGTATACTAAGAATAATAGGTAACCCCTTCTTCTTAATTACATAGAATACGCTAGTATACTAATCTAGCTATCCCTAGCTATTAATAAGGTAGTACTCTACCTAGTATATATTATAGTAATAGACTAACTAACTATTTATCTATTTAGGAATTAGTAGCTAATAGCCCTCTAGGGGTTTTAAGTTATATTACTTAGCGAAGCTTTAAGAGATAATATTAATCTCTACTCCTATATCTATTAAAAAGTCTATATAGTTTTATATACCTTATATATTAATAGAACTACTAATATTAATATTATAAACTAATAATAAACCCCTTTTAATAAGTAAGCGCCTTAATATCAAGGTCTAGATAGAGGCGCGCTTCCTTTTTTTAGTTTAATAATCCTTTTTTTAATAGTATTAATAGGTATTATATTTAGGTTCCTAGGTATCCTAGGCCTATAATAGTCCTTATTATAATACCCCTTCTTTCCGTAGTTAAAATATATTAACCCTTCCTTAGTATCTAGTAACTTACTATAACTACTAGTAGGTTAAATACTTCCTACTTTTATAAGAGGATTAATACCTCTATCTTAACTTCCTTCCCTCTTTTAACCTTTATTCTACCTATTAGAATAATATAACTATTACCCGCCGTTATTCTAGTATAATACTACTAGTTATTCTCTAACTAAGTAGTAAGGGTAATTAGGCTTTCTTTAGTTATAGGGAGGTCTTAATAGTTTATAAGGGCCTTTTAAAGGTCTAGGCGTAACTTTATAAAGAAGTTAATCTACTAATATTCCTCTAGAAAAGGAGGGATTTATAATTTAATCCTACTTAGATATATATTAAAGCTTTATACTAACTAATTAGGGTTCTATTATATATCTAAGTATAATTATATATTATAAAGCTAGCGGTTTATTAGATCCTTAATAAGGTTTAATAAGTATTAAGTAAAGTACTCCTAGGTAATTACTTTCCCTAATAATAACTTTTTATAATAATCTTATAACTTAGTAGGTTTACCTTCTAAGAATTATATAGCCTAAGTAACCTTTATAAACTTAATTAAGAATTTATTAGGTATTAGTTAAAATATAATATCTATAATATAATACTATTTCTTATACTTATATATATTCTTCCCCTTATAAAAGAGTAAGTCCTTAAGTTTTAGGTAGCTCCTAGGATATTAACTACTAGGTTCTTCTAACTAGCTTCTAGCGGAATAATTTAGGGTAAAACTACTAAGGATAGAGCTTACCCTAGGGTCTAATATACCTTATACGTCGGTACCTTAATTTAGAGGGTATTAGTTCTCTACTAGGCCTAGTCCTAACCCTTACTATATCCCGCCTAGTAATCCGCTAGTAATCTAATATAGATCTAGTATAGTATAAGGGTTACATGCGCTACAGGCGTACCTTAGGCTGTCCGCCCTAGGCACGCATGCGCGCATGTATATATAGAAGAATAGGGGTGTTCAGGTAATAATCTAAACACCTCGGCGTCCTTTTTAGGGCCTATTAGCCCATGTAGAGTCCTTATACTATGTTCGGATCGCCTTAAGACTGATTATTCGGGGGCTAGTTCCGGGGGCTAGGCGCCAAGTAGGTAGCCGAGTTAAGGGGTTAGAAAATCATGCTGTAGGTTTAAATCATGCTGTAGGCAGTTAAAAAATCCCGTTAGGGGGCTGTTAAATTCTTGCTTAGGGGTAAAAATTACGTTATTTACACCTGCGCGACGCGTCACCAACGCTTTTTAGGGGCGGTATAGCCGCTAGAGCTATTCCTCTTAGGGTACTAAGACCCCCGCAGGCGGTAAGATTCCGCGCTGTTGTAATTAGGCTGTACGCCCCGGCTATAAGCCGTTAATTAGGGGCTAGCGCGCCCGCTACTATATTAATTAGGCTGTACGCCCCAGCTATAAGCCGTTAATTAGGGGCTAGTACGCCCGCTACCTACCGGTAGATATAGTCCGACTGAGTATTCTATATTAATTAGGTTACGTACCCTAGCTACAGGTTGTAATTAGGCTAATAAGGCCCTGAAGTTCAGCGTTAGCTATCCTAGAATAATATATATTTTACGCTACTACTCCCTAGCCTTTAAGGCGAAGGCTTTAGAGGGGGGGATAATTGTAAGGGTTATATGCGCTATAGGCGTACCTTAGGCTATCTACCCTAGGCACGTATACGCGTATATATACCTAGAAGAATAGGGGTATTTAGGTAATAATCTAAATACCTCGGCGTCCTTTTTAGGGCCTATTAGCCTATATAGAGTCCTTATATATAGCTGCTTCTACTTCTACTTATAATTAAGCTACCCTTTCTTAGATACCTTAAAGCTTTCTATCCTTTATTAACTACTCTTCTTTAACTTTAGTTATAATAATAAGTTTATTAAGTATAATAGTACTAGTAAGGGTTTTATTAGAAATTCTATTACTAGTTATATTATTTCTTACTTTAATATCTCTTATATTAGACTCTAGTATTATATTAATTTTATTATAATAGACTTCTAATATATTTTTATCTTACTTAGTATTAGATATCTTCGCGTTACTATACTATTATAATCTAGACTATCCCCTTATAAAGGTAGAGAAATTAGAATTATTAGGAACTAGACTAAAAGGCTAGTTCCTAAGGGCTAGAATAGATAGTATAAACTACTAGTAAGTAGGTAGTATTATAAAGGTAGACTTAATACTCTAGGAACTTTATAGTTATAGAAGAACTAATCTCTACCTTCTAAGGAGGTAAAGGGAGGACTATCTAAATACCCCTTAAGGAAGCTACCTAGCCTCTTAGATATCTAGATAAAAGGATATCTATTAGGATAATAAAAAGCTAAATTAATACCGCTAGGATATTACTAGTAAGTTATATTATACTAGCTAGATATATTAAGATATCCTAATATATTTCTTATTAAACTACTATTCTAGCTTCTTCTAAGAAGGAGGTAGGATATTATATTAGCTAATATTAAAAATATATAATTATATACGGATTTACGCTAAGTATTATTTACTACGCGATATCTTTTCTTAGAGTTATCTTTTAAGGGGGAGATAGGAGCTCTAGGGCCCTAACAGGTAGTTTCTAGAGGTAATAACGGCGTAGTATCGCCTAATAATAATATAATAGTAATAGGCTATAATAATATATATTAAAGATATCTAGGAAGCTAATAATAATTATTATATTATAAATATTATTATTTATTACTAAAAATAATTAGATGCACGAGCAAATATCGTTAGTAACCGGATATCGTTATAGCTAATATCGTTATAGACCGGTTTGACTATAGTACTAACGCATAACTTCTACGACATCCACGGTAGCGTTGGACCGTGGCATAAGGAAACGCGCGAGAAGCAGTGGTCCCTTCTGATCTTGGGGACCGTCAAGTCGGAGTGGTGCAATAGCGGCCATCCTCAATGTGTCGCCGACTACTACAGAGATGATACCGATGCGCGTTTGGTCGGTCCGGTAATAGAGCGTGCGGTCTCCACATCGCCATTCTGTACAGAAGGCAGCAGGGCCATCAGCAAGGGTGACAATCTTGGGTAGTAGATAATGTCGATTTGCAGGAAACGAGTAGTTACTACTCCGCAGTTGGTTAACGGGAACGACTTCAAGGTTGCGAGATTCGAGTAAGATGGCCTGTATCTCATCAAGTGGTAAATCTTCTGCCGTAGTCGTGCAATATTCTTGACAAGCTGCATCGCCAGCAACATAACCGAACTTTCATGTGATATATGTTACTTATTGTACCAAGGATGACTGTCTGTGGATTTAATGCCATCAAGTAAGCACGGAGTCTAATGACTTTGAGTCTCCTCCCTCATGCAACTAGGTACTTTCAGAGACCAGCATCATTGCCACAGCTACACCTTCTAAAATATCGTTCACGCCCATTGCCTTGCTTCGAAACAAAGCTTCACAAGGATTTGGATGAAGAGTATTGCAAGCTCCTAACGGTTGTGATAAGAATATCTGCAGCCTTTCGAAGATTGTGATGAAGCAGCCGGAGAAATGTTGTGTTGCAACCTAGTAGTCCAAGCCTGTTATAATACACACATCTGTAAGTACTGCCCGTTCGTAAGCGATCTGGGAGCAGCGTCTGAAGAATTTTTTCGGAGAGCTACAACCGATCCAAAGTGACCTCAGGCAGTTGTTGGACTTGACTGTAAGCCGTGTGGATTAAACGGAGGATCGAAACGTAGGGCTCTGTTTATTCAAAGGTGGGAACGCATCTTGTGGTGACGGACGAGGCCAGTGTGTGGAATCCTGGAGCAAGTTTTTGTCGCTCGATGAAGGGAGCTGCTTGCCTGCAGACATAAATAGGAGGTCTATCAACTAGCTGGAGAGCGATGTAGCGTAATGATGTCGGCTCGCTATAGCTCGTGAGATACTGGAGCTCGCTCCATCTGGATCGTACTTGGTGGCTTAGTGAGCTGAGTCTACACCCACATAGATGGCGCCATGTTGTGAAGTTTCGTGGTATGAAGACTGACGACTGATACCTCCACATGACTCCATCGATGGCTTAGAATCGAAATGTCAGTCACTTGGGGAGTTGTATCCCATTGTCAGACACCATGTCGTATCGATTGCCCCTGCCAGCAAGCGGCTGAGCTTAGGAATGCGCCGAAGGGAACAGGCGTGTACGCGCACATGGAAGGGCTGTACTTGGAGGGAGTCCTTGAGGATTGGGATCCAAGAATTTGAGGTCTGCATGATTGGGAAGATGTTGTAGGATCTAGAACCTGTCATGCGTGTTTAGCCCAAGCAAGAGTCGTGCTATTTTTTAGGCACTGGCTGCACGTAGCTCCATACTGCTGTCTGTATCGTTTTACTGGAACGGCGGATTGTTTCTCCTGCTGCCAGTGCCAAGGATGGGATTGAAGGAGGCTAACCCAAAACGATACGCTAGGTAAGTGCCCGTACACCTTCCTCTTCGTGGTTAGAACACAACATAGTGCCTATCATCGACAACGATATGCAGGCAGGCAAGTCAAACTCGCAATCGACTCCTTCAGTACTGCTACATGACCTTATATTGCTGGGCTCCGTTCTTTCTCGATCTTAGATTGCTGCAACCCTGCCCAAAGGCTAGTTCCAGAACTATGGCGCCGGAGGGCTGCGTTACGTGCCCCCACCACGAAAAGCATGCTTTGAAGAACCCAGCGTTATTGATCACGATCGCTGCTGTGATGCACGATTATACTGCTGGCAGATTCTATGAATGGCCTGAAAAACTCGCGTTACGACATGGCAGTCAACATCCGAACAATTTGCTGCTGATGCATATCAGAGAACCACATGTTTGCTCCCATGGCGTACTCAGTTCATCTAGTCTGGAACCCCCCAACCAAAATTTCAGGTTGATCTACTCTAAACATATCAGATCATCCAGGATTTCACAGCGGCATAATCAATTCCTGGCATAAGATGCCGCTCTGGCTCGCCGCAATGGTACACCAACTTTGACATTTGGTCCAGCTTCAAATTACATAAATCAACCTGCGTGTCTTGGGTTTCCAGTAATCCAGCTGTGTACTTCCAATTAGCCTATGGCGCCGACCTTAACAGTTCGGTTCTGTCACTCAGCAAACGAATCGAGGCGACCGGCGGTGCAGACGTTTCCCATGGGCCTGCAAAATGGGAAATCAAGGACATCTTTGACAGATCTTGCACCAACAACCCCAGCTCCAAGTGGACAGATGGTATGATTGAAGTGTTCGATAAAAAGAAGTGGGCGTTCAGGCGAAACAAGTTGGCTTGATCGTCCTTTCCACAGTGGTTTTAGCCCGCGCCTATGGGTTGAAGCAAATCTTGGAAGACACTCTGCAAATTCTGGTTATGCTTTCATTCCTGCGGTTGATGTATCACCCACAGCTTCTATGGTCTCTCCCAGCGCTCTTCTTTCGATCACGGTACTCCCCGATCCACACCGGATCACGGTCACTTCAACTGCCAAAGCAGGGTCAACCACCATTCAGGTCCTAGTTTCTGGCGCCCAGCCCAAGTATCGCACGGCTCTGGAAAGTGGTCTTGTTATGAGTACTGCGACTGCCAAGGGTAACAGCTATGATAAACGCGATGTCGTAATCAGGTACCTCTGATGCTTGGGAAAAGGAGGTAGGATTATGCTGGCACGAACCCCCAACGCGCAAACGGACAAATTGACGAAACCGATCTCAGCTGCCTTGATCTGGTACCTGAAAAGCTGATGCCACAAGCTTCTCAGGAGGGCCCCTTCCGAGATCTCGTTCTTGTCACAACCACGTTCGCAGGCTTGAAGGGTGATCTTAGGCCTCACCTCGCAACCCTTCCGAAAGTGGCGACCTAGGATCTCACAGGTCTCGTGACGATGGCATCAACTCCCATGCCGGGATCACCTCTTGGAAATCCTACGTGGAGTCATGCGAAGAAAAATCAGCTAGTGATTCCATCTACCGCTATCACTTCTATCCCTGCATCAACCACGAGCTTTTCGTCATAACCTCCAGAATACCAGAAGCCCGATTGTTCAAAGATGCTGTAGCACCACGATGCACGCGGACAAGTCTAGTGGCCTTTGTCTCAGGCCGAAACAGAAAGCTCTCCTTGCCTTGATGAGATCTCAAGTTCAAGGACAACTTCAAGACTCTCTGCAGCAAACACGGCGGGCGATAACTTGGGAACGATGAAAATAGTACGATAATGGAGACAGCAATTGGATCAATTTTTAGATCAGCAAAGAGACAATCACTCGTGGTAACGACGATTTTTTTTTGGCAAGGATGCATGGTCAAAATAAAGCAATAGGTGTCGTGGTCAAAAAGCGTGGCGCAAGAACGACAAGCAAAGGTGGCATCACAGCTATCGACGTATGCATGAACCATGGCTTCTATGGTGCAGACCTAGCAACAGCAGCGAAACCTAATCAATGTCCTGTAAGCCCCCTTCTCTCCCCACCTACAACATACTCCCCACAGGCTACCTCGCACGATCCCTAACGTGTCACTCAGGACCCCAGCCCTCTTCTGAACCTCGCCCACAACTCCTGCAACCACACAATCCAACAGCGCGGGCTATAAGAGATGCTTCCCCAACCTCAAACGCCCCACCATTCTCGAACACGACAGCAGTCCCCGGAAAAGCAAACCATTCATTACAACCACGCGCTACGACAAAGACACCCCCACGCCGAACTCCCCTTGCGCGAGCATTATCTGCGGTAGACCCGATCAAGACACGCAACTGGCGCATCAAAAACGGCATCCCTCAATAACGGCCATCCCGTCTCAGCAAGGACAGCATAAATGATAGCAAAGCTTGTATGGTCCAGCTACAATGGGAGACGTCTGCAGGGCTAGATACATGAAAGCACGACCGTCGCAAACAGAGATCATAAAGACAGATCAAGCAATCACGATACCTATCAAGCAATCATGCACACGCCCGATAACGTTCCACTCCGTGCCCCCCATAAACCCACATCAACCCCCCCACCCCCCCCCTCTATCTACCCATCCCCGTGCCATCACCAACCCCAACTCCAACCCCTACCTCGACCTCACCTCGACCTCACCTCAACATCACCTCCCCTCCCCTCCCAACAGATACCATTCCAGCGAAGCTCCGATCCGAACACGTACCAGTCCCGTAGTACATAGAAGCTCAGCTATCAACTCCAAACATGTCTCATACGGCCAAGCCTCGATCGTTTTCATGATCATGAGACGAAAGAAAGAGAGGTAGGCAGGCAGGAGCCCTGGCGGCGCGCTGTGGCGTTGGCGCGGTTTGGTGTTTGGTGCTTATGGGGTAGATACCTGGGTTTCGATGTCTGTGATGTGTTGCGACAAGTGAATATGATGGATAAAGGATTCAGACGTTCTTTGGAAGGGCCATACAACGGGAGAAGTTCGATTGCTAATATTGTAGCGCTGAACCACGGGTGGTACTCCGTAGTTGTTTTCCTTTTCCTGAAGTGAGACAGACGGACTGTTGGATTAGGCACGTATGTATGCATTTAGTTGAACAAGAATATTTTGGAGATGAAGTGGTGCGGATGGGACTCGCCCTCACGTAGTTTGCTGTAGGAGCTTTGAAGTATCAATGTATTCGATTGATCGTGTAAATGTTCCTATGTACAAAACCCTCATGTATTTATCGTGTATGTTTCGTGTCTTATCCCGCATCCTTGTTATATTTGTAATTCCCAAAAGCTTCCGGATCCATCGTTTCGTCATGATTATTCGTATATCCACCCTTCCTCGCGCCCTGCATGGGAAGGTCGAAACTGTCACTATCTTTGGCCTCCAGATCGTTATTCCGCGCCCACGTCACATTTTCCGGCTTCTCCGCTCCTTGCCAGCGATCGTTCAGCTTCTCGACCTGCCACTTCTTGTCCAACTTTTCCACTTGTCGCATAGGCCAGCTCGACCTTATCGCCGGCTCTGGGGTTATGGGCGGTATGGGATGTTGAGCCACCTCTTGCCTTCCTGACAGCTCGGAGGGTCGACCGTCGAGTTTGTCGACTGGAGCTGGAGCGCGGAAAATGCGTTTGTACCAGGGTGTGGATGAGGGGGGTGTGTACCAGCGTAGTTTCGAGACGGGGGTGCCTTGCTCGGAGCCGAGGGAGTCGTGGATGGGGCGGAAGCGCGAGCGGAGGTGGATGTAGAGGGGACGCATTATGGGGGCGCAGGCACCGATGATGGCGAAATTGACTTCGACTCTGGGTTATGTATTAGCGAGATGTCCAAAGAGGAGAGGGAAATTAAGCATACATTCGTGTCAGAGCGTTGCCAATGCCGACCCAGGTTTCATCGTCGGAGAGGATCTCCCATGAGTAGGACGTTCGAACAATGCACACAGCGCCGGTAATGATGCCCAAGCCCATCAACAGATTGAGAGCGATCTTCACCCGCATATTGAGCTTTGCGTTCCATAGCAAGATGACTGGGAAGGCTGCGCCGATGAAATCGGTCACGATGGAGATGACGCCCTGAACAATGATAACAATCTCCACCACGGTTTTCGGCAAGCAGTGACCCGGCTTGATGGCCTTTCCACCCACAGGGACCCAATTCTTCTGTATCGGTATGCATTGGAGCATATACACCAGCGTGAGCGGCACGTGGGTTAGGACAAGGAAGGCGATGAGGCCGAAGAGGAAATAGCGATATCGTTCGAACTTGGATATGCGCAGGAGGAAGAGGCAGATGGAGATCTTCGAAGCCGCCAGCGTGATGAAGACTTGATTCCAGTCGAGGTAGTTGTACTTGAGGAACCCTTGAAATTGGTCGTCGGAGAGGTACCGCACATGTCGTCCAAGACCACACTTGACTTCCACAATCACAAAGCCCATGCCCACCGCATTAACCACCTGTCGCTCCATCAGCAATCGCCTTCTGGTACAACAAGCGTCCTTCTTGCCTGCGCAAACAAAATCATCGCATCGTCCCAGCCAAAATTGTGGGTGATCCATATCCGCGTCAACAATCGGAGGCCTACAATGATTGTCGATGGTCCAAAGACAGCCCAATTGACGCCAATGAGCATAGGCCCCAGATTGTCATCGCCAGATGATGGTATTATCTCATTCTTGTCCATGGCAACGGACAGTGTGAAGCTACGGAGAGAGTCCGTACAACCATCGCTGATACTGGTCGGGGTGGTAGATTGTGTAGTGGTCGGGATGATTTGTCGAAGGAGGTAGGCTGGGCCAAGCTGGCTGAGCTGAAGTTGAACATGGAAGGAGCATGGCCAGGTGGAGGAGCGCTAGTAATGCGTCATTCGTTGATGGCGTTGACGCCGTCTCCGTAGTCTCCTTCTTGGTGGCTTCGATAATCCTTCCAAACGCACGCTACTATCATGCTCCGTAGCTGACTGGCTGATCGTGAACCGAGGATATTCCGGTCCTTCTGCTAGAGATAAACAGGTAACAATCTCCAAGAGACGGGTCGTAGTTGCCAGCTGCAACGGCCCACATGGCATTTCCATCCAATGTCCATCATCGAGATTGCGAATGAACAATAGAACAAATGTGCTGCATCCACCGCATGCTCGCATCGACCTCGTTAATCCTCCGAAACAAGTCAGATGTCTGCCATCATTCAGATGCGCGCCAATCGGCACAACGGCTGTATTGGCTTGCAGGTACTATCCCTGGTGTGTGCAAAGCCAAGCCTCCAACACGTATTGACCGTGCACTGCATCATCCCTAGGGCATGGAGGGTGCCAGATCAAGCCATCGTAAGGTAGTTACTGACACCGAGATCTGTTTGATCCAATCCAGAATGAAATGTCCCACATACACTAGGAGCTTTGTCCAGCTATGCTTGGTCTCGACGAGCTGACGCCACTTGATTGCGTTCTATTGGTGAGCCCACAAGATCATCGGTCATCTGTGCTCCAAGTGCAGCAGACTCATCGCCAATGATGCCTTCATATGAGACTCTTCTTGACCTCGACTTCAATCCAATCGACATATATCCTCTGGTATATCTTGGTATGGGTTCAGTGGGGATGGTATCCAATCAAATTCTCGAGCTGCAGCGGTCAATCGTTTCGAATCTTCCCACTCTCTCACGCCGAATCGTATCCAATCCAAGAACTTCAGGGTTAGATTGAGTTTACTAAGTAAGGTATGGGGTAGCTCAGCCACGTCTTGGGCCAAAGAATTAGCGCATACAATCCTTGGCGGAGATCTTGGCAATTCCTTCTCAGCCATGATTCCAGAAAAGGTAGGAGTTGTCTTGTCGTCTGATATTGTCTTGCTACTATGGGGTTTGCTAAGGAGTAGGATTAATAGGGGCATTTCCCTCCCTAAATACATGCTTCCAACGCTAGTCCAATTACCCCTCATCAATTCCTGTCGTTTGCAAACCGCCGATATGAAGCAGTCGTGCAAAATGCAGGTAGCCATCCCTGATTGTTTGGTTTAATCAAGGATTCCTCTTCCACCAATATGTAGGACCACACGCAATGTGTATTTCAGATTTCCCACCTCTGTCGAGTTACGCCTTTCTATCAGCTCAATCTACCTGCAACGACTTTCAACCCTTCGAAGCGTCGATAGAAGGCTAATTTGAGATCTTTCTCGATCTACTATCGTTGAGCGGGCATCTACAGGCCAATTCATCGATACCAACGACTAAATCCGCCGTGGCTGGAATGCAGGAACACCATGGCTCATGACCTTACTACCTGGTCTCTGCGACAACATTTGCAAAACCGATGATATCACACTTTGCGCCACTTCTGTACAAGTCGATCTATGGAGCGCTCTCATCTACTTGGGGCTCTGCGGAATGTTTGGTCTCTTGCGTTGTTGACTGTTCTAGAGACGCCACAACGTCGATAACGCGGGACCTTTTGGACTTACACTACCCACGCATAGGAGGCGGAAGGTGTGCTCTAAGCTGATGCCATGCGTATACATGGGCAAGATGACGATGAGCGCCAATCTTGGTTGCGGAGAATGGCAGATCACTGCAGGAGTTCATAGCGAGTGGCAACATGGTTAGACCCTGACGAATGAGCGACCCTGTTGGCTATAGCCAGAGATTCAATGGCTTGATATCGATTGAAAACCAATGATATTGAAACGTAGCTTAAAGAGGGACGCCGGAACGCCAGACGGATTTTTATCTCAACAAGGTGCACACCTGGAATGATGGGCAGGCACGAATGGTCTAGCCAGTAGAGGACGTCTATCATATCGGCATCCTAATGGCTAGATACATGAAGGGATCTCGACGTATTCAGACAACCGTGACAAAGATAGACTTCGCAAGCATGATACCAAGCAAGCAGATTGTGACTAAATGGAAAATACGCTTACATTCTGCTATGAGACTGAGACTCAGACGACTCCTGTTGATCTCTTGAGACGAACCTTCTTCAATTGCTTGGGAATCTGCCACAGAGTTTACTTGACGAAACAGCGGAACAAGGCATAGAGCGATCGATCAGTCCCCTTGAGTCGCAAGAGTATATCGAGCTTGTGCTAGTGGACCTAAAAGTTGCTACTCTACTCGAAATCCAGGATCTGGGCACATATAGAGGAGACGAGAACCTGTGCGAACCCAGCAGAGACGAGAGGAACCCACAGATTAATGCTGAAAAAGTCAGTTCCCAAAATCGTGAGCCGTGGCCGTGATGATGAAGAAGTGGGCGGTTGCTTTATTGCAACAGACGCTATGAAAGTCGAGACTTCTTTCCATCAGGACAACATGTTGAGCGAGTCACATGCCATTGCTTATATGCCAACGAAGAGCCAAGATCTACATATCATAGATCCTTGTTGGTACGAAGGAAAACATCGTTGGCATAGAGTTCGGTCGCTCGGACAGTCCGCGTGACGTATCCCTGATCGTTGTATCACCGTTTTCGTCGAAAAGACGACATTCAAACTTCCCAGCTTGTTATGATGGCACGATGACTCCCCAAGCAAGCCAAACCATGTTTTAGCTAGTCCCAGGACAAAGACTTCTGTCCATGGCCTCGGTCGCCTTGTTCAGCATCCTTGGTGGAGACAAACTCTAGGCTGATGGAGTCCCGAAGGCGACAAGACTGCGTTCAAAATACATGTACTGGGCGGAAGCCATGTTGAAAAGATTGAGACTTCTCTCTGTTGATCCGATTATTGAGATTGCATGAGCTATCTAGGTATTGTGACAGCCCGAAAGCAACAACCCAAGCGTCGCCACCGCAAGACTATTCTACCGCCTCTCACCGCACCAATCAATCCTCCCATCCATCCGTCCACGGCCGACGACAAGAGCAGGAAAGTGAGGTGGCCGATGCATATTGAGGATAAGAGGGATGGGGGCACTTAGTGCGAGACCATGGATTCGTGAATTCGCGTCGTATGGGGTGATGGTATATAGAAAGTAGCTGAGCTCGCAAGTACCGCCGACTGCGGCGCTGTCACAGTTAGAAGTTGTGCTGGTGATATAGATGAGGCTCTTGTCGTACGATAGAATAGATAAAGAAGTTGGCTGTTCCAAGCGCAGAGATCCGTAATATCTCTGATCGTCGTTGGCTTCTTCTGAAAAGTCTTAACGTCAGGTAGGGTCCCTCATTGCCCGGCCGGCTTACCACATTCCAATATCAAACTTGTAAGCAAACAAACAAACAAGCTAAGGATGACTATGCTGACTTTTCACTCATGTAGCGCTACCTTCCGACTCATTCTACCTAGGTCCACTTTGTACCGGAATTTACCTTCACAGATAGATACAGCAGTACACCCCACCTTTGACTCTAGCGGCCCGTTTTATAGCTACGGATCGAAGATGACAGACATTACCCTCGGCGACTACAAAGGCATGGCTCGCATATCGCGCAATACCTTCGCCTTTCAAATCAGGTTACTGCTCAGATTGCATTACGTCTGCCCAAAGGACGATAGGAAAATCGCCAACTTCAGAGGCTACCACAGGCGGGAACATTTTGGGATTAAGATGATACTCGTTACGGATTTTATATAATACAACATAGGTTATGAGGGAATACTGTCGACTTTAGGTCTTAGGCTCCGATAGCTACGAGAAGGTTCAAAATGTCGGCGAGCGTCTGTTCTAGGAATTGTCATAGGGCGATCCACGGCGACGAATTTTTTGTCTACATCAAGGGTTATTTTGGTCTCAGGCCGGGGTCACATTCATAAATCAAACTCGCTTCTCAGCGGACGAGAAGTCAAGTTGAGGAGATGCTGCTATGAGATGAAAGATTCTCTTAGTCGTAACTTATCATCTTCCATATCCTAGCTGGCTGTGCCTGTTAACATACGATTCTAATACACTCCAAGATCGAAGGTCATACTATAGATTGTATAGAGCTGAAGATGTGTGTAAGCGTATTTACATCGAAGAGTGCGATAGCTCGACGATTAAGAGAAGAAATAATCTCCGGCTTCCCTGTACTTGTGGATTTGGGCTAAGAGATGATTCCCAAAGCAATTTTGGCAGACTTCCTCGATACACGCAATAGCACGTTTGCAATTCGCAACGTCCGCGACTCCTTATACTGTACTGCTCAAGGTGCATCTCATCTGATGGCAGCATACTAGTACTCCTGAAACAGTGTCTGCCCGTACACACATTCTAGAAAGTGTGACGCAGCTTCGCATCACCAGCAAGTTTTTCACAAGCCCAATGTATCACACCTTGCCTTCGCAACAACCCAGCAGTTCCATGAGACGAACGCATCGGTGATGAAGGGTATAGGCGATGTCTTCCTTCGGACTTGGTATGAGTCAAGAGTCAGCAGTTACGAGAGCCTCTACAAGATTTCTGCAGAATCGCTAATCATGTGGTAGATGGCTTCCTGGAGTCCATTTCCTTCTTTATTGTATAAGGTTGGGAATTATAACGGAAAATATCTATAGAACCGGCTACAGCAGCGATGTGTAAATGCCACTCTTCGCCACTCTCCCTGATACTGTCGATTCGAAAGATACGGGAGTCTAGTGGAAGGGCCATGGTTGGTGAAAGTTCCAAATGCTACCATCAAGACCCCCACTTGTCAGCTTTTCAGAGCTGTCCTGGATGAGATGTCGAGTGATGACGATGGGATTGCAGGAATAGTCGAGGTGAAAAGCATACCTAGTCTACAAGTCAGAACGTACGGGTAGATACATCGGTAACAAAAAACGCAGCCAAGCGCGATGAAGATGGAGTGCTCACCAATGAACCTAGCAAACATGCACGTAGCCATACGGGGAAATATGACTAACGAGAAAGTGCACAGGACGGCTGCGATAGCAGGGGAAGGATTGGAAGTTTCCGAAGGCGACCCTGGAATCGCTCTTCAATCTACCATCCTAGCATAAAATTGACAGAAACAAAATTCCTTCATACCCAGCAGCCTAAAAATCTTTGACATCTCATTTCTACACTGTAACAGCCATATCCCCATACCTCAATAACTAAGTCCATCTACTCCCCCCCCTCTTCCCAAACACTCACCCATCATCATACTCTCAACAAACCATACTCCACACACCCACTCCTAACTCTGACATAAGCACGACACCCAGCCACCACCTAAAACCATCCTCCTCGCCCTCGCCCAACAAAAATACCCACCATATCCCTACCCTCCTACCTCCTTCGAAACCCTGCCAAACAAGTCGACCAAAAAAACCATTACGATGCCGACACCCAGAGCCGACACACACAGTAGCAAGAACGGCTCAACAGCTACAGCTGTGATCATAATCACACAGATACAGTACGACAGAAACGGCCTTGCGCCCGCTTTTTGAAGAAGCTGGCGGCTTGCTACTGGCAGAGCGCCATTCCTCTCCCGGATTCTGTCGTGTGAAACTACAAATCAAATCTGCGTTCCTCACTCCCTACCCACGATCTACGACTCCACGATCCCCATACTCATCCCTCAGAATGTCCTTCGAAAGATTCCATAGCAAGACCCGCCATGACGCCATCACACACAGCAATGACGACCCAATAGCCACAGCCGTACAAATGCAACAATATAGCATCTTATATTTGGACTTCCATCTACCCTCTCAAGGAGACAGAAGCTTGCTGAGGAGACGACGCTCTTCCATGCCTGGCTCCCTCTACACGAGTCATGTCTCCGTTACTCACCGCCGTCGACTTGAGCGTCAAGGCTGTGTCTCTCAGCGGCCTACCTACGATCGGAGAGTCGAGTCTTCTTCGATCACTGATTCAGCGTATGTTGGAAAAGGGAGTCGCTGTCACCAAGGCCATTATCTTGACGATCTACGATCCACGACTTTCTCGACGTCCGCTCACCTCCTCATCTTTGGTGGTTCCTCCCTAATTCTTTACAGCATGCGACCTAGAGTTAACAGCGTCCTTACTCGGCTCCCTTACTAGGTTCCACATCGCCTTGCCTCGGCTCCCTACCTACTATCGACATCGGTCTTCCTCGATCTCCTCTCCATAATACGCGTACCCATCCCTTCCGTCCTCCATCGCTCTCCCTGTCTCAACCAATCATTTAGTCGGATCCATCGATCGATTTCAATCTTAATAATGGGAAATGTTGACTTAGGACGGGATGAGGAATCAGTCGAGATTTTAAAGCCAAGGCGTTAAATGGATTTAGGAGATTTAGGTGGAGAAATAGGGAAATATGGTTTTAAAGTGTGGAACATGGAACAGATGGAGCAAGTCTTGGAGGGGAGGCTTAATGGGGAAGTTGGTAATAGGGTATGAGGGAATAAGGGGGATACTCTTAAGACGGTGTAAAAAGGAAATTCTTGGTGGATGAAAGATCTCGTGTCAGGCATGGAGAATTAGACGTCTTAGAGCGGAAAAAGGTCCTCACCGCGCTGTTAGTATTTGAAGGATTGCTTTCAGGGGAATAGTAGTGGGTTTACCCTACATGTTCGTGTCTAGGATTCAGGGTGGGACTGGGATGAACCTAATGGGGACGGAGTGAAAAAGGAGTTTCTAAGCTGCTGGATAGAAATTCCAGATAGGGGAGGGTGAGGGAAAGGAGATCTAAGGAGGGGTCTGAGATGTGATCATTAGGTGGATAAATGAGAATTTGTCACTAGTTAGAAAGGAAATTAGATGGAGGAGGGGCTTAAAGAGGGGCTTTAGTAGATATAGGGGAGAAAATATAAGTAGATCTGCAGAGTACTTTAGTAGCAGTTAAAGAGGAGCTTTAGGTAGAATTAGAAAGGATATATATAGAAAGAGCCTAAGTAGACTAGGTATAATAGTATATAGGTAGAGAAGTAGTCTACTTATAACATTATCTTTTATTTTACTTCTCTTTACTTACTAAGAATCCTTATATAAATTTATAGAAATATTCTTTAACTTCTCTCCTATTTATCCCTCCTTCTATCTACTTAATCCTTCTCTTAATAATACCTTTAATTCTTCTAATTTCCTTTATAATAATCTTTAATCTTTCTTTTCTAACTACTTTATCTACTATTTAACTCTATTTTATTAATTTACTTTATCTCTATTATAACTTCTTCTTAGAAGAATCTTTATATTCTCTCTAATCCTTCTTTCTATTTATCTTCTCCTTTATAAGCTTTATATCCTAGGATTCTTTATAATTCTTATCTATTAAGATTTAGCTTTATATTTATTTTTACTAATTACTTTATCTAGTAGATTTTATTCTTAGATTATTTCTTTTATTACTTATTCTAATTCTTATCTCTAAATATCTATCTTACTAATATATACTAGCTAGAAAGATATAGGATATCTTATAAGATATCCTATATAAGATAGTATAAGACTATAAGATAGAATAGGTAAATAGGGTCCTAACCCTATATCTTTATAATAGGATAGGGATATAATAGAATTCTTATAAGACCTACTAGTAGTATAAGGAGTAAGTATATAATATAGTATTTTCGAAAAAAGTATTCTAGAAATCTTTATTATATAGAAAGTTATACTTAAAAGGATAATATTTACCTTTCTACTTATTTTTCTAGTTATAGCTTTTTATATAGTATAGTTTCTAGATACTTTTAAGATACTCTACTATTAGTAAGTATATAATTTATAGAGTAGCTAGGGAGACTAATATCTTATACTATCTTATATCTTTCTAGCTAGTACTTATATAAAGCTATCTTCTAAATCCTCTATCTTACCTATAAGAATTCCTTCTAGGAATAACTTTAATACCTTCTTTTAAATCTTTTTATCTACTCTTTTATTCTTTATATATTCCTTTTAAATCCTTTAAGCTCTAATTTAATACTATATATAACTAGGTATTTAATTATATCTTACCTCCTTATTACAAGATATCTTATATTAGCTTAGAATAAGAGTATTCTAATTATTAATCTAAATAAGTATTAATAGCCTAAGATAGATATAAGTTTAATAAGGTTTAATATAAATTTATAAAGAGGAGTTAAAAGAAAGAAATATTAGAGATAAGAATATAAATAGGATATATAAAGAGTTATAAAAGAGGAGGATATAAGAAGAAGAAAGAGGAAAACTTAAGTAGAAGAAGTCTTAAATATATATAATTCTAGATTAAAGAGTATAATTAAGAAATAAGAAAGAGATTAAGATATAAAAAAGAAGATATATAGATAGACTAACCGTTTTTTTAGTACTTAGTACTAGATTTTAGTATTAACCCGACTTATTAAACTACTTAAAGCTAGCTTATTACTTATATAAGTTTAGCGTTACATAATAATTATAAATTCGGTTCTAAATAAAACCGACGCGGTTAGTCTATATATAGACTAATATAAAGATACTTATAAGTCTATCTTAGATATTATTAATATAATTCTTTTAATATTAAATAGTTATATTTAAGTACTATTATAAGATTATATAATACCTTATTTATATACAAACTCTTTAATTACTTATCTTTAATTAAATTAAAATAGATATACTTATTAATACCTTTATAAGTAAATAGAAGAAGTACTTAATAGAAGAGATAGATAAGTTTCTAAAGAGAATAGTATAAGAAAGAAGTAAAAAGAATATATTATAAGGTTATAATAAGATTTAAATAAAAGAGATAGTAAAGAAAAGTTATATAATAGATTAAAAGACTAAGTAGATAAGTCTTATAAAGTTATTAACTAGGAAGTTTAAATAGAAAATAGGATAATATAAAAGGTTTAAACTAGTTTAGAAAGAAGAAGAAGAAGGAAGTAAGAGAAAATAGAAGATTATATAGAAGAGACTCTTAATTAATATTTAGAAGAAGGAAGTTAGATTAAAGAATAAGTATTTAGAATTAGAATTATAAGAAGAAGTATAAGAAAGAGGCTAGAAAGGATTAAATAAGAAGGAGAGTATAAGAATAGTAATATTAAAGGTTAATAGTATAAGCTATAAATAATTATATTAATAAAATATATAAAGTAGTTTTAAAGGAAGTTTTATAAAGTCTAAAGATTTAAGTAGATTTAAGCTAACTATATTAGTTTTATTTAGAACTAAATTTATAATTATTATATAATACTAAACTACTAGAGGTAATAAGCTAGCTGTAAGTAGTTTAGTAAGCTAGGTTAATACCTAAAATTAACCCTAAGTACTAAAAAATAATTAGCTTAAGTAGATTAATTAATATAATAATTTAATCTTTATATAGTCTATAAATCTATATATTCTCCTAACTCTATAATATACTATCTAATTCTATATTACTTCTAATAAGTACTAGAAGCTATCTATCTATACTATTATACGTAAAATATCGACGATATTTACTTGTTTACCTAGATCTAGGAGGAACTTACCGTATCTAATCAATAAATGTCGGAAGTAAAGTACATGGCAAAGCCATTCCTATCAGATCCCCACGTTCTTCACTGCAAAGTAACGCCTACGTCGTCTTAAGGCTGATGATTTACCAGGCATGTGGATAGCCGGCTGAGATTTTATATGCATGTACCCTTCCGTCCCTACGTATACGAGCAATCAATGACGAGAGGAGGAGAGGCGGTGCCGTATCAAATTAAATGACTTGTATTCATGAGAAAGATCTTCATTGAAATTTGTACAACTATTTCGAAATACACCTCATACATCTACTAATAAGATACTAGACACTCTGTAAGTATACATCGAGAAACAGTTACACCATCTCCACTCGGCTGTAATCCATCGACTGCCTGACGGCAGGTATCCCTTATCCCCACTGGACCTCATTCCCAAGTATGACTGCCGCTACAAGCCGACCTACAACCTCTTATACCCAAACAAGAATTCCGAAATCATCATGATAACATCTTCCATTAGATGCTGAGAGTCAACATGCGCTGACAGCGACAGCGGAATCAAATCGGTGACGATCAGGCTGTGGAATGGCTCTAGTGGTAGATCAGAGGATTCTGTGGAGGCCTATCGAGGAAAGGTTGGATGGGACTGGTGTTGAATTCGTTGGGAAAAGGTCGAGTTGCGTTGACAGCTGCAGTGACAGCGAGTTTCAAAAAGAGACGATCACGCTGTATCGTGTACGGCAATTTATCCGTACAACTCTATGATAACCCAAAACACTAAATTACCAAACCTCAATCGCCCAGGGGGTATTACTGCTAGAATACCCCCCTACCACTAGCCTAGGCTGCAGGCTAGCGGCCCTTAGCTGTAGGGGTCTAAATGCCCCAGCCGATATCCTAGACCCTAAAGTTTACGAATAAAGCCCCTAAATTATTAGGTTAGATTACCTAACTAAGGTTCTAATCTCAACGTAGTTAATAATATACTACGGGCGCCCTAGGGTTAGCTACCTAGCTTATTAATTCTTAGGGCCCTATTACTTAGGGCCTAGTTAGGACGGGGTAAACTTAGGTGATTAGGGTTTTAAGGTTTAATAATTTAGTATTTTAGGTTATTATAGAGTTATACAGATAAATTACCGTAATTATAGCTTTAAGAGGAAGTAGAATACTTATATTAAATCGTATTAATATATGAATTTAATTGGTATTAATAGTCTTTAAGAAGTAAATATATATAATATTAATATATTAGATAGGTTTTATAGTCCTAATTTTAAGCGATTATTTAATATTATTTAATAGTTAATAGTTATATTAAGTTATAGTATTTACTAATTATATAGATTATTAAGTTAGTAATTTAATTATTAAATTACTAATTTAATATAAATAATAGTCTAATTAGGTTATTATTCTAATATCCTTTATAATTAATTTATTACTTACTTATATTTATATCTATTCTATCCCTCTTATAGCCTTCCTCTACTATTACTAATAGTTATTATATACCTCCTAGGCGTACTCTAAAGTCTTCTAAGGATATCCTAGGTATTAGTACCTTTACTATTATTATTACTAATACGCTAGATCCTCCTTTTATATCCTTATAACTAAAGATCTTAATATAATATAATAAATATATAATTATTATATATTTATATAATTAATAGGAAGATATTATTATTAACCTTTATATAAATATACCTCTTATACCCTAGGAACCTCTTAATAATAATAATATCCTTCCCTTATATTCCTCTTAACCTATCCCGTAGAAGTCCCCTTATAAAGAGAAAGGTTATAGGAAAGCTAGGCTATATAATATAAAGCTATTATAATATTTAAGGAAGTATAAGAGAAGGGGGACTAAGAGCTTAAATATCTTATAATTAGATAGTTATAATAAGAAGTATAAGAGAGGTAGGTAGAAGAGATAAAGTATATATAAAGGAATACTTCTTAATATTAAAGAGATAATAACATTTATTAATTATATACTTATTAAAGTAGGTATATATAGACTTTCTAGTATAAATTTATAATAGAAGGATATATAATAAGACTTTAAGATATATACCTATTATTCCTACTCTTAGAATAGTTATTAATAAAAGGTAGTAGTACTACTTAAATAGTATAAATATAAAAAGGAATATAATAGGAGATCTACTAGGTATATAATAACTAATAATAACCTTATATAAGTATTAAATTAATAGTAACTAATAGCTAATAAAGTTTAAGCTAAGAAAATATAAAAAGAAGTAAGATATAAAAGATAAAAAGGAGAAAATATAAGATTAGAATACTAAATAAGATATACTCTCTACTTACTAAGGTAAAAAGGTTATAAAGGAAATAGAGAATACTAGTTTTAATAAAATTCCTTCTTATAAAGAAAATAATAAATAAGACTCCTCCTTAGAAGGCTTACTTATCTTACTCTTATTTATAATAATATTACTATTACCCTCTAGTATAAGTATTATATTAAAAGGTTCCCCCCGCTAGTAATAAAGCCTAAGTCCTTAATATTAGAGTAATACTAGCTACTAGAGTAGTATTAGTATTAGGAGTAATCTTAAGGATAAAGCTAACTCTATTAATAGTACTATCTATTAGTTATAACGACTATAATAGTAGAATAAAAAAAAGAATAGGGGGATAAAGTTATAAAAGGATAAATAAAGACTTAAATAAATATAAAGGTCTTATCTAACTTAGGATATAACTACTATTTTAATTAATTTTATAAAGTAAAGTTTAAAATTCTTTAAATCCCGTAATATAATAACTCTAGTAATAATACTTATAAGTAGTACTTAAGCCCCTCTACTTATTAATATTAATATATTTATAATAACTAGTACTTAGGACCTAGCCTTAAATAAGAAGCTAGAACTTATTTATAAGTAGTAACTTAATATTAATATAGAACTTAAATATTTAATTAAAGGAATATAATAGATTTATAATATATTAAATATACTTTATAAGGAGTTATAGGCCTTTATAACTTTATTACAAAAGTAAATAGGGGCTTAAAAGGACCTTATTTAAATACTTTATATAAAATAAGTCTTATATTAATAGTACCTAAGTAAAGAGATAGAATAAATATAAAAAATACTAGAAAATATTATTAGTAAGACTAGAAAATGCCTGTAAAAATTCAAGATTTTTACGTTAGAAAATCACCCCTACTACCTAGCGTTTAGTAGGTGACGTGAATAGCAGGGAGTATATTAGACACGTTAGAAGGTGACGTAAGGAGTAGGGAGTATATTAGACATACTAGGCTATTAATAGGACGGATATTTCCCCCTATTCAGACCGATATTAGACACGTTAGTAGGTGGGGTGAATAGTAGGGAGTATATCAGACACGTTAGTAGGTGACGTGAGTAGTAGGGACTATATCAGATATACTAGGCTATTAATAGGACGGATATTTCCCCTTATTCAGACTGATATCAGACACGTTAGTAGGTGGGGTGAATAGTAGGGAGTATATTAGACACGTTAGTAGGTGACGTGAGTAGTAGAAACTATATCAGATATACTATGCTATTAATAGGACGGATATTTCCCCCTATTCAGGCCGATATTAGATATATTAGTAGGTAGGTAGCCTATATATACGATAGTATTAGCTATATTATATACATGTACTTATACAGTGATATAGATAATTCTAACAGCGTTATATACCTGGTAATAAGACGGGTATTTCCCCCTATTTAGACTAATAGTAGATATATTAGTAGGTATTACTATGGAATAGGTAAAATGTAAATAATACTAGGATTTTTTTATTGTTTGTAATCTATATTCTAGCCGTTAGCGTATAGAATTTAGTAGGTAAATCTATTCATTTAGATATATCTTTTAAAGTACTATATTAATTTTAATTATTTTTAAAGTATTAAATAGCGGAATTAGAGCTATATAACTTTATTTAAGTAGAAAATATTATAGAGTATAGGGGTAGATATTAGTAGAATACGAAGAAATATTAGAGTTCTAATATTCACGCTAGTCTAGGAAAGGAATCTGGGGTACTTATAACTAATAGATAAGGTGCGATAAGCTTAGGGTCCTAATATTCCTATATTCTATTATAGTAAAGAAGATTAGTCTTACTATCCCTATAAATAATAATATATTAAGCCGTCCCTAGATATCTAATAGAGAGGTTATAAGTATAGTATAATTATATATTAATAGGCTTAATAATATTAAGGATATAAATTAAGTAAGTAATAATAGAGACTTTAAAAGTAATAATAATAATAATAATAAGTAAAGGAGAAATACTATTAAGGATTTTTATATAGAAGTTAGTAAAGAGTTTAATAAAGATATAGTTAATAATATATAATAAGAATATTATAAGACTAGTAGATATAATATTTAAGTATATTTTATAGCTCTAATATATAAAATAATATAGAATAATAGAATAACTAATAGTATAAACCCTTAATATTTAAGCGACTTAAAATTAGGATATTTTAGAATAAGAAGTAGAAAAATTAAATAGAATATAAAAGTAGAAACTTTAGGTAAGAATAAAGAAATAAGGCCTTATAAGATACTTACTATTTTATAATAATTATATAAATAGGTTATATTACTTAATAAGGGCGAGTTTCTTATATTTCTTATATATATTATAGATTTAGGCTACTTTATAACTATCTTTATAAGCTTCTTTATAATCTTAAATTTAATAATAAGCTCTTAGTTAATAATATAATTTATAAATTAATAATATTATAATATTAGAGTTAGGTATTTATATATAGATTATAAGCTTATAATCCTTTTAATTATATTATAAGGCTTTATATAAAGAAATATACTTAAGTAACTATTAAGCGGAGTTAATTACTAATAAATATTAATAGATTATTAAAGGCCTTATTTTAAATTAATTAGATATTATATTTTAGCCTTATAAATAGGTAAAATAGTTTATTAATAATACTACTACCTAATACATATTATTAATAAGTATTAGCCCTAATTTTATTTTATACTTAAAGGTATTTATAACTTAAAGTATTTATATTATCTTAAAACTATATTTAATAGTAATTTATATATTAGCTATTCTTCTATTAAACTTTCTCTTTTATATATTTAAGTAGCTTATATATAGTAATATAATAAATTTTATATACTTATAAGCTTTATTACTAAATAGATCTAGAACTTACTACCCCTAGAATACTTAATATAATTAGTCTTATATATTAGAAGTTTATAATATTATTAGATTATTTACCTTTCCCTTAAATAGGTTATATAATATATTAATTAGACTATCTAGGTATATTACCTCTAATTATACTATATTATATACCTTTTTATATATAAAGTAGAAGAACCTCTAGTCTTCCTTTACTTAATAGAAGCGCTAAAATATTCTATTAATAAACCCCTAAACTATAAACCTCTTATATATTTTACCTATATATTTAATTACCCTTATATACCTCTAGATCTTATTATATTTAAGAATAAGATACTAATATAAGATAGGATTATAATAATTATATAAGTACTTAAGGATATTATTAATTATAATAAAAATAAAGGAGGGAGACTAGCTAAATATTATTAATAACTTATATAAAGGATATAGGTATAAGAATTTTACTAGAATAAGATATAAAGCGAGCTTTAAGCTAGGCTAATAATTATATTACTAGTTAATACTTTTAAGGAAAAAATAAGTAATTAATATATCTTATTTTTAGTAAATCTAAATATCCGCCTTATTTACTTAAGTAGGAAATTATTATAACTCTACTCCTTACTTTAATATTTAACTAGTAGGATATAGGCGTAGCGCGGGACTTATCTAATATAATATAGACTAAGGATAAGGAGGGTTAGAGTAGTTATATATATAAGTTCTTTATTAGAATTAATATTTATAATATATTATTATTAATAATATAAACAAATAGATAATTACTAAAAGGGGTTTTATAGGTAAATCCTAGATAGGTAGGGCTAAGTAGTAATAGTTTATATTTAGGTAAACTTAGATTAGGTTTAGCGTACGGCTAGACCCGTATAAACTATTAAATAAATATTAAATAATCTTACTGCAAAACCTGTCTATTGCTTCGCTGAAAAACGCAACGACTCGGGCTGTTACGTATGATCTCCGGCGAGAATTTTTCATCAGGCTGAACGGAGTCTTTCAGCGATGTGTTTGACTGCGTACCATGTATGGCCATGCTGAGCTTCTTTGCAATTAGCGTCGTGGCCGTTGCCGTTGCCGTTGCGCTTGATGTTGACGCTATGGACGTTGGCTTGTGGTAAATTGTATCGGAATCGTGGATGGTGAATGGAGCTGAGACCGTAGGGCTCATGGGCCTGGTGAGCCTAAGTCAAGCGCATCTTGTATGCAGAACTTTGATTGTCATGTACGTTCGGACTTGTAAGAACGAGTGATATTGTTGTATGTGCTTTGACTGATTGAGTAGGCCTTTTGCTTATCGTCATGACTGTCTGTATCTGACTCCTCCTCTTCCTGCACCATTTCTTGAAGTGCTTGTATTGCTGTTCTGTGATTTGGGTTCGCGAAAATGGGCTGTTGTGTAAGGTACCAGCTTTTGATGTGTGTACAGCTGTTGTGATTGACTTCATCTCAAAGCATGCATGTAGACGTTCATCAACGTAGTCTGAACAAGATGTAATATTGAGCGAGCCGTAGATTGGCTTGGAAGTGCATTCCTCGAAGTTGTGAATTGAATGATGTGAAGTCGGCGGATTGCTATAGATGACTGAAGCGTTTGGGGATGCTTGTGTGAGTGACGCTGCTGGTATAGCACGGAGCGACGTGGTCGACGAGCTCGATCGTCGGTGGTCGTAAAGATTTCGGAAGAGGGTCGTGGTGTCGGTATCGTCGTTTGGTGGCGTATTGAGCATTGAGGAGGTGATGGATATCGGAGGGTGAGTCTTGCGGAAGTGAGGGTTCCATTGTAGCCGAAGTGAGTATCGATGTTGGCGTTGACGTGCCGAATGGGGTTCACTGAGACATTCGGTGTTCTTTCACTGCTCTGTACGGCACTCAGCAGCCAAGAAAAAATATAGGGTCAGCGCTCAGCAACCAGGTCCAGTCGAACTATCTGGTGTTGCTGCTATTATGATAGATCATAGATTCTAAAGACGTCACTTTTATCGTTTTGGCTATATGCAATCATTTTTGCGTCCTACACGCCCTCCCTCCATCCTTTCAAGTGCTACTCCTTGCCAACCTCCTACCTTCCAATCCGCACACTCTATCACTCCAAGCTGAAATCTCGTCATAGGCCTTAGTCATGTTGAGTATATCTGTCCTGGATAGCTGATTGATATCGTTTTGGAATGATAAGTGAAATGTTTGGATGAGGAGGAACTGGAAGCCTTCCAATGGCACTGTTAGTAATTTAAGACATTGCTGAAGCGGGGTTTAGGCACGAGAGGAACGAGCCCTCTATCCTCCCCCCTTTCTTTCTCCTCAAGCCACGCCTCTGTATACTCACTCAATCACGCCAAATGTATCCGTCCTGTAGAGCTGTGGAATCTGGTTCTAAGATAGTGAATGAGGCATCCAGATGATCAGAGACAGGGTGCATGCTCATAACTCCATTAGCGTTCAGGTGGATCGGTGGAGTGGAAAATTTGAGGAAATGGGTTGAGCTTCCTTCCCTCTCTCCCTACCTTCCACACCTTCCCTCTCTCATGAAGCCATTTCTTCATCGCAGCCACTTGGATATCTTGCCATATCTTCCTACCAGGAATCTGAGTATTCTCGATTTATAATGGTATATTCCAAATCTGGATGAGAAGTAGGAAGTACCTATGCTCACGTCCAATTTGAGAATTTAGTGATTGATGTGTCGAAGGTTGCGTTCTTAGGCATCAGGAGGATGATCTAGGCCTCCTTCCTTCCATCCCATACCGCCCCTCTTCCTCAAGTCGCGCGCCCTTCGCAGCCACTTGGATGCATTGCCACATCTCGCCCTCAAGGAGCTGACAGATCTCATTTTGGAACACTGGATCAGATATTCTGAGGAGGAGAGAGTATGCTCATAGCGCGATAGGTATCCAGAGGATTGCCGGAGTGGAGGGTGCGTTTTTTAGGCGTCAGGGGGATGATTCGGACTTCCCTCTCGCTCACACTTCCCAAATCGCCCTCCCTCTCTCTCCAAGCCACGTCTCTGTCGCAGCCACTAATGTATATTAGATGTGTTCGATCTCGAGAGCCAAAAGATCTCATTCTGTGACATCTACGAGATTCTTCGATGGAAGGGAAGATTGCTCATGGTCCTGCTGGTGTTTAGGGAACTGGTGGAATGGATGGTGCTTTTCCAGGCATCAAAGGCATCATTTGGATCTCCCTACTCTCCTCGGTTTTCCCCGTACCTTCTATCAGCGTGGTTCCGCCCAGTCTGGTGCAATCATGTGCTTGTTTGCTTGGTGACATGATATGTTTGCTTGGTATCATGATTGCATGTCTTTCTTTAGCATGACTGTTTGCAACAGTCGTTCTTCCATATATCTAGCCATGTAGACGTGTATATGTTGAAAGACATGAGACATCTGCACTATCAATGGGTGCGTGCAATAGTCTGTTGATAACTGATGATGTTCTAACGCAATGTAAGAAAGCAACACCTGGGCTGGAAATCTCTTCAATTGAATGCCAAGACCTTAATCTGTAATCAGCCGAGGTTGACCCGGATTGAATTTGAACAGTATCTAGAATAGGGAATTGGTGGAACTCTCGCCATTTTCCCATACCTTCCACACCCTCTGTGTTCCCTTTTGAGTCATGTGTCCGTCCCAGCCACTCAGCTACGTTTCATAATTCCGTCCTGGAGAGCTGACAGATCTCGTCCTGGAACAGCAAGCGATAGATCCTCAGGAGGAAAAAGCATGTTTACGCCACCCTCAGTACCCTAGGAGCTCCCGGGAGCGGAGGATTCATCTTCCAGGCGTCAGAGGGATGAAATAAGGAGAGATGATGAGATTCAAGTAGTCTATATTGATGAAGGATGGGGGGGTTGGAAAGTGGAGGGACAGCAGGGTTGGAATTGCTCGATGATTTGCCTTTACTACCCGTCTACTCCAGGAAAGACTCTCCTTTTCAGACATGAAAATCTGTATCAACCCTATAAAGGGGTAAGTAAGGGAAATTACAGCAGCTGTTCCCTTCGAAATCAGCTCCCTCTCTCAGAGTGGACTTTGTCTACGTAATTCCATCCGCATTTTACGGTCGATTTGTCGGCCTATCGACCTCCCTATCTTCGTGCCAGCAAGTCTTCGCGTTGGCAAATATTCGGGGGGGGAACTAAAGGACTCATTTCGTAATGATGCTTAACCTGATGAGAAGCAACAGGAATTCTTGGGGCGCCCTCGGTAGCTCCAAAAATACAGGAGTGGAAGGTATCTTTCCCAGGCTCCAGAAGAATGGATGGGGGCAATGTCATCAGTGGTCAGTAGCACAAGGGGAATGAGGAAAGAGAGGATACGAGTTGGAGAGGAGGTTTGGAATTCCTCGCTGCCTTGAATAGGCTCCCTCCTGGAGAACAGATGATGTCTGCGTTTGTTCCTACCCACTTTGCTAACAGTCCATCGATCCAGCGATCTGCCTGCCCTCGTCGCTGCCACTTGAATACTCAGCAGATACCGCTTTTAGATGACTGCTTCTTTCCATTTGGCACATTTAGTCAGAGATTTGGAGTTGTATGTGTTGAATAGTTGATGATCAATGAGTCATCTGCACGTGATTTGGGTGTAGTGCAATAGTATTATGATAACTAATGGATAGATGTAGCTATGTAGAATGGAATAACTATCACGAGAAATCTCTACTAGTCCGCCAAGACCCCCTGACTAGTCCTGATTAGTAACTACTAAGGTTGACCTAGCCTAAGTTCTAATACTCCCTCTTAGATCGGTAATAGCGAGGTAGGCTACCTATTATTAACTACTATATTTAAATACCCTTATACTTTACTTAGAGCTAGTCCTAATTATTATCTAGCTAGGCCGAAGTTAATAGGGCTGATAGGTTTTATTAGTAGGTTAATATATTATACTTTAATATTAACCTATTAGAGATAGATTTCTTTAGTTTTAAAAACTAGTTATTAAATTAAATAATATCTTATTTAGATATATTTTATAATAGTATAATTAATTAGGTTAATAGCTAATTTTATAGCTACCTAGTTATTAATACTTAGGAGTACTAGTACTACTCCCTTATTATACCCTAGCTCTTTAAGTATAGGGCCTAGATATAGAGCTTCTTTATATACCTCTATTATAGTAATATATTTAGACTCGTATATAAATATTACTACTAGCTTTTATAATTTAAATTATTAGGTAATAGGGCTATTAAATAGTTTATAGATATACGCCCTAGTAGAATAAGACGTCTTATAATTATTATAATATAACGCGTTAGTAAAACCCTCTAGGCTATTATTATTACCTAGTTAATAGATAAGACTATTATTAACTATTTCTAATAGATAACGTAGTACCCTTTTCACCGCATTTATATATTATAAAGTAGGGTTATTAAGTAAACGACTTAGGTTACTAATAGCGTATATAATATCTAGCCTAGTTATAATACTTAGCTAATTAAGTACTCCTATAAGGGACTAATAAGACTCCCTTTTAGATAAGGAGGCTATATAGCCGTTAGGGGTAATAGTGATATTAGCCTATTCTATAAGCGACTTAGCTAGTAAATAATTTTTTATACCTAGCTATTTTAATAATTAGTTAATATATTTTATTTAATTAACTTAAATAGAATAGTTATCTAGATTTCTAATAATATTTATTCCTAAATAGTCTTTTAGATCTCTTATATATTTAAAGTTAAACCTCTTATTAAGTTCCTTCTTTATCTAGGTAATTAGGTCCTAATTACATGTTATAAATAGTAAGTTATTAATATATACTATAATAATAACTTTTATAGTAGTATTAATAAACATATAATAATTATACTCTAGGCGCTTAAAACCTAGAGACTTAAGTGCCTTATAAAGGGTTTTATACTATTTATAAGATGCTTATTTAAGGCTATATAGAGCTTTATTTAGTTTATAAGCGTGTCCTTATTAGCTATTAATAAAGCGGTAAGGTTACTCTACCTAGATTTCTTCCTAAATAAGCGATTCTAAGAAGGCCGCGATAATATCTAAATACTTGACGACTAGCCTATATTTAGCTATTAGGGCTAGGAGGAGTTATTATAATAATACCTTTAGGGTTAATAAGAATATCTTATTAAAATTAATCCCCTTAATTTAGTAGAAGCCTTTAACTACCTACCGTACCTTATATTAGCTAATTTCGCCTATTAATCTATATTTATAGGATAAGACCTACCTACCTAGTAAGATATAAGCTTTACGAGGTAGTTAATATAGTTCTTACTATATTATTTACTTATTATAATTAGCTAATTCTTCTTCGGCGGCAGCGAGCTATTTATTACTATTAGGCCTATTAAGAGCTACGTCTATTAATATTAGGTAGGGATACTCCTTAGTACTAGTAACGACGCGGGTAAGTATAGCTCTAAATCTATTAGGGTTATTAGAAGACCTTATACCTCTCTTATTTATTTAGTTATAGTCGATCCGTAGTAAATTACGAACGGAACGACATAATATATCAGGAATAATTCTCTAAGATTTATTATTTCAAGTTAATTATTTATTAATAATAGCTAATAGTAGTATAGTAGTAACTTAGCGTATTAAACCATCCTAACTATTCTAATATTAATTAGTTAGTAATTCTAACTCCGCTTAGCTATTTTTAGTAGTCTAATTATTTAACTTATTTTAATTTAATTTAAGTAGATTATCCTAATTATATCTATTTAAACTAGTCGGCCTACTTATATTATTAGTTAGGCCTAATATTAATTAGCTAGATAGAAAAGTTATTACTAATCTATTACTAGTATTACTAGTATTATTAGTATTTTTAGTATTATCTAATACTCCCTTAATACCCTATCGATTAGGGGTAGTTACTCTCTCTAAGGCCTAATTACTACCATCTAATTAGTTAGTTTAGAGCTAGCTGAGAAGGTCTATTATATTATTATCGTCGCTAGAGTCTCCCTCTATTAGGAGCTTATTATTATCTATTAATAATATAGCGGCCCTCTCGTTAAATACTATATATACTAATCGAGTAACATGTTATCCCTTAATATCTTATACGCGGTAGATACTCTTACTATTATAGCTAAGGAAGCGGCATTTAATAGCCTTATTATCTAGTTTCTTCTTATTTAGTAATATATTAAACGAGTAGTACTAATATCTAAATAGCTTTAGGTATATTAATTAGGGTTTATAGCCGTACTATTTCTTAAAGGGGGACTTCCTATCCTTACTAGGTATAAGGTTCTTAATATAATTAATATAGTAGATAGCCTTACCCTAGAACTCTTATAGTAGTTCGGCGTTAATAAGAACTATTCTAACTTTATTAAATAGTATCCGGTTCTTCCGTTTAGTAATCCTATTCTAAAAAGGGTTATAGGGAGCTAATAGGGTAATAAATATCCTATATTCCTAGAAGATCTATTAATATTTATAGCCCTAGACTAGTTTATTATTACTTTAAATAAAGGCCGTTTTATACCCCTAGTTTTTCTAATATTTTATTAGGAACTCGAGTTTTTATAGTAACTTAGCCCGACTAGTTATATAATCTATTTAAGTAAACCCTATTACTTCATATATAAATACTATTATATTAGTATACCCCTTAAGGGTAGTTATATAACTTACTAACGCTAGGTTAATATACTAGTATTAGCTAGGGATAGTAGCTCTAGGCATTAATAATTATAAGGGTATTCGGGTTATTTTCCCTAATATATAAATCTTATATAGTTCCTATTTCTCGTACTTTTATAAGCGGTTAGTAGCCTTATAGTCGACGTTAGTAGTATATACTATAACCTTTATAGCCTTTATACTAACGTGTCTATATCTCTTATACTATTAGGTCTAAGACGTATTATTCTTAGCTAGGACTATTAATTTAAGGCGGAATACCCTTATCTAGTTAATTTATATAATATCTAACTAGTATATATAGTTATATAGGAAGGCTTATAATACCTCCTTGCCTTATTTATTATAGAATATATTCTTCCCTCCGCTACTAGTATATATATAGCCTTATAGGTCTAGTAATATAATAGATAGGAGGTTATATTTAATATTTAGTACGTGGTAAATATTAGTTAGTAAGAATTTACTAACCTTATTATTAATAATTACTAGGATTATTACTATTTTAATCCCTTTAATTTTTATTAATTTACCCCTAGTTAGTCCTAATACCGTATAGTTCTAGACTAGTAAATAGTTAATAAACTTAAATTAGTCCTAGAAGGCGTACTCCTAATCCCCTAAGTTAATAATAATCTTATAAGACTTGTTATTTTATTATAGGCTATACTTAAAGCGAGCGGTATAGGATTTATCCTATTTTTATTTATCTAGGTTTTATTTACTTGATTAATAATTAGGACGTCTATCTTAATAGTATTATTTATTTTATACCTCTAGCTCTTTCTTTATTTTAGGAATAAATCCTTATAGTCCTAGCTTTAGATTAATATACTAGCAGTCTTTTATATTATACTAGTGACTATAAAATATATATTTATTATTATTATTACTCTAGCTTTTACTACAAGGCTTATTTTAATATTAGCCTTATTTTAGCTATTTACTAAAATTACTAGCGTATACCTTAGATTCTTTAGTCTTTATAAGTATAAACCTATTAACTAATAATATAATAATATACTTAAAATCCTATAACTCCTTCCTAGATCAAGCGATTTTAGTAAGGGTATAGACTACTTCCTTTATCTTATCTAGTAGACCCCTCTTAAAGACTACTATCTAGAAATATATTTCTAGTAGACTCCCTATTTATAAAAGCTTATTTATATACTCCTTAAATTTAGTAAGGTAGGTATAAAAGTCTTTAAATTAATCTAAATAAAGCTTATATAAGGTAAAGTATATTACTTTCTTAGTAGCGTAGGAGTCTATCCTATATAATAACTTTAATTTAACTTATATTTCTTTTACTATTATTAGAGTTTTAATTATACTATAAGCTAACGGCGATATAGTAATATAAATAGTAGTAAGTACTTACTCCTCTAGATTAATATACTTTTCCTATTTATTCTTATCTACCTCTTTAATAGGTAGTTTTACTCCTCTAGTAGTAGGTAAGTTAGGGTTAGTTAGTAGTTTATATTCTAGTCTAATAACCTTAAATACGCCGTTAACTACGAGTAATACTCTTATAATAATCTCCTATAACTTATAGTTCTTAGTACCCTTAAGCTTCTAAATTTTATAATAGTTAGATATAATAGTACCTATTATAAATAGTTCTAGGAATATTTCTTCTAAAGTAATACTAAGTCTTAGTAAAAAGCTTACTATATAATTTATATAGTTCCTAGGTTACGTAGAACCTAGGCTTATAACCTATTAAATAGTTAATAATTAATAGGTTATTTATACGTAATTTAGGTATAGTATAATAGTATTATAATAACTAATAGATAGATATAGCTATATAGAATAGAATAACTATCACGAGAAATCTCTACTAGTCCGCCAAGACCCCCTGACTAGTCCTGATTAGTAACTACCGAGGTTGACCCGGCCTGAGTTCCAACAGTATGCCCATGACGCTGCTGGTTTCCAGGGGATCTGGCGTCGTGTATATTGTCTTTTCCCAGCGTTATAGCGATAGATTGGGGTGAGATGAGGAATCGCAAATGGTTTGCGAAGATGAGGAGGGTGATTATAAGAAGCTGACGGTCGGAGGCTGAAGACACTGGTAGATTCATCTTCACTGCCATAGCTTCTACCCTCACGTTGCTTACGGATTATCGAGCCATAGACCTCCCTAGCTGTATCAGAGCCACTTAGATATCTCGCTATATCTCGGTGAAAGAAAGCTGGAAGATCCTAATTGTACACGGTATGTGGAGTGAAAGGAAAAGAGTAAGGATGCTCATAGCGCTCTTGGGATTCAAAGGCGTAGAAAATGCGTTCTTGGGTCTCCAGAGCAATGCCTTTGACAGAGGCGAGGAACTATGGATGATCAAAATGGGCGCAGGGAATGACGAGGAGAGGGGAAGGAAGAAAGTTTGGAATTCTCCGCAGATTCAGCCTTAGCGCGCTCCCTCAGTACAGACTGTGTTTGCGATCATCCCTCCCTACTCTACAAATGATCCACCAACCCATCGACATATCTGCTATCAGCGTCGTCCACCTAGATGTCTTTCCTCGTCCACCTCTAAGGGAGCTCTGAGACGTCCTTCTGGGATGTGAAACGAGAAACCTGGATGAGACGGACAGGAGAAATTCTCACATCGCTGTTACAATTCAAGGATTACAGGAGTGGAGCATAAGTCTATTAGGCATCAGAGAAACAGCCTCGAAAGGAATTAGGAGACTCATGTTGTTTGATAATATGAGGGTAAGGAAGTGGAGAGGATGGGGGTTGCAAATTTGCCTTCGCCACCTCCGCTCCGTCCTTCGGAATGAACTGTGTCTGCCTCCATTCTCCCCCACCGTGCTGACGATCCATTGACCCATCGATCTGCCTGTCTCGGTACCAGCCAATCGAGTTCGTTACTACCATTCGCTCCTTCGTAGCTGGGATCTCATGTTGCAATCGTGAGTAGGAAGAAACGGGAAATTCTCTCATGACACTGCAGATGTTCAGGGATTTAGTGGGCAGGCATCTTTTACCTGTTCGTCATGGGTACAGGTCAGGGAAAGATGAGGAAATGCAAGCTTTTTGTAGAACACATGGGGGAGGGGAGTAGCGGAGATGATGAGGATTGACCAGTATATTTGGACGTTTGAGAACTGGACGTCGGGGCATATGAGAGTCACGGAAGATTGCTATCAGGATCTACCTATTTCTGCATTGCAGAACCGAGATTCGACTTTTCAGCAACTTACTCACTAATTCGTACAGTACTCTCACTATTTCCCTTCCTCCTTACGACCCACGTCACCGTTCATCCATACGTCCTTACCTTCCTACTACCCGCGTCTCTGCCCCTCCCGACGTCGACACAAGGAGTTCCCGCGGCCTTCGTCCGAGCCATTCCATTCCAAGCACCCTGATGTCCCTTCGGATCCTCGCCTCCGAGTACGGGATGCTGTTGAAGTAGCGGCTTCTATTACTGGACCTTGGGTGGATGAGAGTGAGGGGTGGGAGAAAAGGATTGGAGGATTGGAGGATTGATTAGACGGGAGTTTCGGATGTGCGAGTAGAAAGGGGTGGGAGATGACGTTCGGATCATGTGTCAGGAGGATCTCTGTCCCTTCCTGCGTCGACACACATTCTCCTCGCTTCCTTCGTCCGAGCCATTATATTTCAAGCACACCATTTTTCCTTCGGATCCTCGCCTCGGGTACCTGACGCTATTGAAGTAGCAACTGTCATTACTGTGCGTTGAGCGGATGAGCGTGAGTGATTTGGGGGGTGGGTGAGAGAGAAGGATTGGAGGATGGCTTGGAGAGGAGGAGGTTTGAAAGGTTGATTGACGGACGTCTCAGCCATATATGTATCAACCATGGAAATACTCAGCGAGGTGTGCAGCAGAAATGACAGGAGATCGTTTACGATGTGGCTATTATGAGACGTCTGTAATATAGATATCTACAAGGCTCAATACATGATAAAACTTGACAGTCGCAAAAAAGCATAAGCATACATATCATATCATCAAGCAAACATGTACGTAACCGAATGCAAACATGCTGACAGAGGACCTTCTTGAATCCTGCTTTATCGCATCATAGCTTCAAATTCCAGCTTTTCAGGCATTCGCTCAGCAACTCTTACATCGCCCTTACCCCTCCTCTTCCACCCTACGACCCGCAACTCCATCATCACCCCCCAGCCTCCCACACTTTCACTTCTTGAAACCACAGCTCCATCCCTCCGTACTTTCGCACCACCATTCCTGCCGTTCGTCCCAGCCAGTACCCCTTGAAGCAGCCTGATTTCCCGTCGAGTTCTCGCCATCAAGTATCTGGAGTCATTGGTATTTGGGGTCTGAACTGCAACGGTGATTTGGGTTACCATGCGTTGGGGGTGGATGAGGATGATGATATGGGACTTAGAGGGACGATTTGGATGAGAATTTGGAGGTGATGATCCCATTTCCTAGCAAGGCACTCCTTTCTAAGTGCTTCTACCGAGGTACGGCTGAGACGAGTCCCAAAGTCGTCAGGACATGGGATAGGTGGTTGAGGTGTTTTGCTTTGGAGAGGAGGTTTGGATCATGTTTCACAGGAAATCCCTGTCCCTCCCTGCGTCTATACAAACCCTCGCTGCCGTTCGTCCCTGCCAGAACGCCTCAAAGCAGTATGATTTCCTGTCGAGTTCTTGCCAATAAATTTCTGGAGTCGTTGATGTTCGGGGACTGAAATTGAGCTGCAATGGCGGTTTGGGTTACTGTACGTTGAAGTGGATAAGGATGATGAGGGGAAGTTGGAGGGATGATATGGATGAGAATTTGGACGTGAACTATGGGAGTTGAGGGTGTTTTGGATTGGAGAGGAGGTTTGGATCATGGTCTAGAAAGGATTTCCGTCCATACGGCGTCTAGACAGCAAGCCATCGCTGTCATCATTTCAGCCAATCTAATTGAAGGAATTAATCTACCCTTCAAGCTCTAGCCTTTACATCTTTAACGCCGCTGGTATTTAGAGGACGGGAACTCTGGAAGGGCGGCTCGTGTTACCATGCATTAGGCTGGATGATGATGACGAGGGGGAGTTGGAGGGATAGATTGAATGAGAGCTTGGAGGTGATTTTTCCATGTCCTAGCAAGGCACTCCTGAGACTAGTACCAAAGTGGTCAGGACATGGGATAGGTGGTTGAGGTGTTTTACTCTGGAGAGGAGGTTTGAATTATGTTTAAGAGAGAATTACTGTCCCTCCCTACGTCTATACAGCAAGCCTTCGCTGCCTTCATCCCAGCTAATATGCCTTGAGCAATTGACTTCCTTCTCGAGTTCTCGCTTTCACGTGTTCAATGCCGGTGATATTTAGAGGACTGGGAGAGAGTGGGGCGGCAGCTTTTAGTACCCTTCGTAAAAGGATAAGGGGGGAAGTTTAAGAGAAGGATTAGAGGATAACTTAGATAAGAATGGGAGGAGCTTTAGATGTTATTTAATAGGGTGTTGCCGTCCCTCCCAGCCTCTACGCAAGCCCTCGCTACCTTCATCCCCGCTATTACAACACACGATTCTAGAACCCCGATTCATCTCCGGCTTCTGACAACTACACAGCTGATGCTGTTGGTATCTTCGGGAATAGTCTGTAGTGGGTGGGCGGCTTTGTCAGCGTGCGTTAGGTGGATGAGAGTGAGGAAAAGTTAAAGAGGAGGATTTGGAAGGGAGATCTAGATGATTAAAGCGTGGGGACTCAGAGAATATTTAAATTCAGTCCGGGTTAACCTTAGTAATTACAAATCACGTCTTAGCAGATACTAGAAGAGTTTTTCTCCTATATATCTCCCTTTCTATATAGCTATTTTATTAAATATTAGTTACTAAATACTATTATATTATACTTATATTATATATAAATAACTTATAAACCTTATATTATTTAGTAAGCTATAAGCCTAGGTTTTATATAACTTTAAAAACTATAGAATTTATATTATAAGCTTTTTACTTAGACTTAAAGTAGTTTTAAAGGAAGTATCTCTAAAACTATTTATAGTAGGTATTATTATATCTAACTATCATAAAATTTTAAAGCTTAAAGGTAATAAGAATTATAAGTAATAGATTATTATTATATAAGCCTTACTTATTATTAATAGTATATTTAAGATTATTAAACGAGAATATAAAATACTAACTAATTCTAACTTACTAACTTTAAAGGAGTAAAATTACCTTCTAGAGGTAGATAAAGATAAATAGGAAAAGTATCTTAATATAAAAGAGTAAGTACTTACTACTATTTATATTAATACCTTCCTTTAACTTATAGTATAATAGAGAATCTAATAGTATTAAAAGAAATTCAAGTAATATTAAAGTTATTAGATAAGATAGACTTATATATTATAAAGAAAGTAATATCCTTTTTTAATATAAGCTTTAATAAGATTAATTTAAAAACCTTTATATATATCTTACTAAATTTTAAGAGTATATAAATAAGCTTTTATAAATAGAGACTCTTATACTTAGAAGTCTCTAGATAGAAGTCTTTAAAAGAGGTTTATTAAAAGATATAAAGAATGTAATTTATACTCTAATTAGAATTATATAATCTAGGAAGGAGTTAGTAGAGTTTAAGTATACTACTATATTATTATTAGTTAATAGGGTTATATCCTTATAAACTAAAGAATTTAAGGTATTTACTAATAATTTTAATAGATAGTTAAAAGGCTAAGACTAAAATAATTCTAGTAATAAAAACTAGAGTAATAATAAAGATTAACTTCTATTCTATAACTTTATCTATAATATAAGAGACTACTAGTATATTAATATAGATTATATTTAAAGCATTTACTTCTAGAATAAGAAAAGAGCTAGATATATAAAAGAAATAATATTAAGAGAGATATCCTAGTTATTAATAAAGTAGATAAAGTCTAGATAAATAAAAATAGATTAAGTCTTAGACTACTACTTACTTTAAATATAGCTTATAATAATATAATAAGTCTTATATAAGAAGAAACTAGATAATAATACTATTTAATAGTACTACTTCTTTAATTATAATAGTAAGAGTATCTATTATATATAAGATATAACTAGTAATAAGATCTACTTATATATAGTACTAGCTATAAACCTATTACTTACTAATAGAGCTAACAGGTCTCTAATCTAATTATAATTAGAATAATTAAATAGTATAACTTTAATTTAAAGTAGTCCTCTTTCTTTAATTTCTTTAAGATAATTATATTAGCCTTCTTAAACTCTATTAGATAGTATCTAACCCTTAAGTAAGCTTAAAATAGATATATAAAACTAGGTAGTAGCTCCCTCTCTACTATTCTTAGAAACCTATTTAAGATCCTATCTATCCCTAGTACCTTATCCTACTTTAGCTTATTAATTACTTTATAGACTTCCTCCTTAATAACCCCTATATTTATTATTAGGGGTATCTTATATTAAAACCCTTAGATATTATTTAGATCTACCCTTAAAAGTAGGGGGAAGAAGGTCCCTTAAAGGACCTCTACCTTCTTTTAAAATAACTCTACCCTAAGGCCTCCCCTATCCTTCTTAAGGGTAGGGAACTTTAGGAGTTCCTTTTAATTAGTTTTTAAAGTCTATTAAATAATTAGGATACTTTATATACTCCCTCTTTAAAATAAAGTACCTTTACCTTCTTTAATACCCTTCCTTTAATCTTCTAGGCCTCTTATTACGCCTCTAAACTCCTCTAGCTTCTCTTATAATTATACTTTACCCTAAGCTTTAGCGCCGTCTTTATAACCTTTATATAATTTAAGTTCTAAAAGGACTTTACCTCTAGGGAGGACTTTACTTGTAATATTACCTTTTTTATAATTTCTACTAGGCCTTAAAGTATATTAGCTAGGTAGCTATTTATCTACCCCTTAATTATTAGCTCCCTATCTAGTAGCGAGCTTTAAAGGGTACCCGCTTACCTCTTTATCTCTACTAGGTCTACTATCTTTTATACCCTTTATAGGCGTAGGATTACCTCCTCTACCTTAAGGCTAACTTTAATATATATTAAAATATAATTAGACTTATAATAGAGATCTAGCCTAATATAATATTCTAATAGTATTTACTTAATAGCTTCTATTATAAATATTAGATTAATAGTACTTTCTACTTTTTTTATCCTCTAGGTTATTATATCCTTTAGTAGAGTAAGCTCTATTCCCCTTTTTTCTATAATATTTATAAGTATATCCGCCGCTTTATAATATATATATCTACCTCTATTATTTTAATTTAGGTAATAGAGGTTAAAGTCTCTAACTAGTATATATTCCCTAGGCTAACTTAGCTACTCCTTTACCCCTAGTAGCGTAGAGGGGCTATTTATTAAAGTCCTAGACTCTAGGCTAAGGTTATATATATTATATATCTAGAGATATATTAATACTCCCCCTTCTTTTCTTATAACTTATATCCCTAAGGAGTATAAGTCCCCTAATATAAATTTAACTTCCTATTTATTAATATTCTAGTACTTATTTATAAAGAAATATATCCTTATATCCCTCTTTATCTTATATACTAGGTAGAACGCTCCTTTATTTAAGTTATATATTAAACCCGTCCTCTTTATATATAATAGTTCTTAGATAGCTAGGATATTTATCTATTATACCTCTTTATCTTCTAATAGCGCCATTATTATTATAGTCTACTCCCTTTATATATTATATTATAATAGTCTTATTATCTTTTATACCCTTATAAGGATCCCTATTAAATATCCCTTATAACCTCTACTCCCTTAGTACTTAGGGCTTCTTATATTAGTATTTCCTTTAATATCTATTAGTCTATCTTTATTACTTAGAGAGTAATTAGCCTTTCTAGCCTATTTTATAGTATTATTACTAGTAGTAGTATAATTCCCCTTTCCCTTATATCCCCCTAGGGACCTATTTATATTATAACCTTACTAAGGTCTTTAAACACTAATATAAGCTTCCTCTTCTTCCTTATTACTACTATTATCTACTCCCCTTAGGGCTACTTCTAGGTATCCTATTACTTATTTCCTCTTATAAAGCTCTTATATAACTTCTTCTTATTTTCTACTATCTTTTAATAGAGCTTATTTAATTCCCTTACCTTAATTACATACCCTTACTCCTAGGCTATATAATTATTCTTCCCGTAGTTATTATACCTCTTAACCTCCCCTTCTTTTACTTTATACTCCTTTAAGTTATACCTACTAGCGTAGATCCTATATTATATTAGGCTTATATAATATCCTACTATATATTTATACTATTAATAGTTAAAGTATTATATTATAACCCTATTCCTCTCCTACCTCTTATACTCTAAGAGGTTATATCCCTTTATTAAGCCCTTTTTAATTACTTTATCTACTATCTCTAGCGTATGGAGCTTTAGTAATAGTAAGGCCCTCTTCTTTACTACCTCTCCCTCTCTCCTCTCCCGCGTAACTACCTACGGCTAGGGTACCCTTATAATCTTTAACTCTAGGAGGTTCTTTTTATTCTACTAGATAATTATCTCTTTAACCTCTTTCTATTTTAATACGTCTACTACCTTCTTTAATACCCTATATATTATAATTAGGAAGGTCTATCTTAATACCCTTATTAACTTATATACCTTCCTTACCTAGTTATTATTCTCCTCTAGCTCCTCCCTTACCTCTATCTCTATTATAAATAGTATTAGGTCACCTCTAATTAGGTACCTTACTATTATAATCTCTTATATCCTTAGGAATATAATTGTCTTAAATCTCTTAACTAGCTACTCCCTAGTAAGCGCCCTTACTACCTCCCTCTTAATTCTATTATTAATCTAAACTATTAAGGTCCTAGCCTTCCTATTATTAATCTAAACTATTAAGGTCCTAGCCTTCCTATTATTTATTACTCTAGATCCCTTCCCTATAATATTACCTATCGGCGCTATAGTAAATATCCCCCTAGGGCTTATATTACCTATTCTTATACTTATTAGGCTCTAGCTAGCTATCTACGCCTAGCTCCTTCTACCCCCTTATATCTTCCCCCTCTAGGACTATTCTTCTACTACCCTCCTAAACTTATATACCTCCTTAAGCTATTAGTCTACCTTTATAATAAACTCCTTTATATATTTAAGCTCTATCCCTACTATCCTTTCTATCTTACGCGTTATTCCGCCCTTTAACGCGTCTTATATAATTATAATAGCTTCTAGGGCCTTTACTAATATCCTCCTAACGCGTATTCCCTTATCTTCTAATTCTTTCCCCCCTACTAGGCTCCCTAGCCCCTATAAGGGTATCTCCCCTCTACTTCCTAGTCTACCGCTTCTACTACTACTACTACTACTTATAACTCCTCCCCTAATACTATATCCTAATATTAGGACTCGTCTTACTATACGTCTAAGTAAATTTATTAAGGCTTATTTTTTAATCTTTTATTTCGTCTTAAGTATCTATAAGGGCCTTATTACCTATTATAAAAGCCCTATTACCTACTATAAAAGTAACCTATCTAGTAATCTAGATACCTATTATTATAATAGAATATTAACCTTCTTATATTAATATAAAAGACACTATTACTTTTACCTTACTTAGAATAAAAGACTACTATAACTCTAAGTATATAATAAGGTTATTTAATATTAGTAACCTTATAAACCTATACTTATATAAAGGCTACTAAGTATTAAGTATTACCTCTAAGAAGCTTAGTCTATAGTTTATTAGTCTATTTAAGGTCCTTAAACGTATTAGATACCTCGCGTATTAACTAGAATTACTAGATATAATACGTATTTATAATATTATCTTAATAGCTTATCTTAAGCCTACTACTAATCTAGTAGATAACTTATATTAACGTCGCTACCTATCTACCCCTCCTATTATTATTAATAGAGATATTAAATATAAAATCAAGCGGCTTTTATAAAAACACTGTATTTATTAGGGTTATAAGTAGTCTACCTAGTACCTAGCTAGGTAGCTAGGATATAGACCTAAGGATAACTAGTAGATACTAGATTACTAGTTATTAAATACTCTAGACCTTATCTATAAGTATAAGGAAGTAAATAGTCCTAATATAAGAGTTAGAGGATAGGTTAATAATAGTAGTATATAAGTAAAATTTCTTACCTTATAAGTTATCTTTTTACTTTAAGCGCTTCTAATTAAGGTGTATCTACTAATACCTAATATATATTACTATTAGGATAATAGCTTTATTTATTATAAGTATTTATTATAGGTATTTACTTATTATTACTATTATTAATAGTACTATTCGCCTAGTACGCCTTCCTTATAAAAGGCTTCTATACCTTATATACTTAGGTAGATTTCCTATATATAAAGAAAGTATCTTCTTTCTATATTATAAATTAGTTATAATAATTACTATATTAGCCTAATTAGGACTAGCGTAGCTTTAGCGCGTACTATATTAATTATATTATAAATATATTATAATACTATAGCTTTTATTCTTATTATACTAGAATACTACGTCGTTAAACTAATATTATTTCTAGTTCCTAATAGTTATCTTAGTTATTAGTCTTACTATTTAAAGATAGAACTCTTTATATAGGTTTTTTAATAAGTTATTAATAGTAAGATAGTAGAATAAAGAATAAGATTTTAATAAGCTTTTAATAAACTACCTTTAAAGTAATTCTATAATAATATTACTTTAACTAACTATATTAATTCTATTAAAGACTAAACTTATAATTATTATATAATACTAAACCTATATAAGTAATAAGCTAGTTATAAGTAGTCTAGTAACTTAAGTACTAAAAGATAGTTAATCTAATAGTACTACTAGAATAAGTATTAATCTTTATCTTTACTATTTAACTCTTAAAATCTTCTAACCTTTATACTAAACTATCTATAGATATTATAGCTTATAAAACTAAGCTTTTATAACTTCTATTTTTATTAAAAAAACTTCTTTATTAATATATATCTTATTTATCCTAAAAAATATTATTAAAGATATAAATCTTATAAACTATTTTTTTATAGATATATTATAAATATTAAGATATTTATAGTATTTATATCTAATACTTCTTTAAGATAGAATAGATATATAAATAATATAACTTATAAGCTAGTAATAAATAAACTCTTAACTAAAATAATTAACTATACTTATAATTATTATCTTTCTAATTTACTACCTTTATTATATTCTCTTATATACTACCTAGCTATTATCCTAGACTTTTATTTAGTATTATATTCCCCCTTATTTATATAATACCTCTTATATTAAGGATAGCTTAATTAATAAAGTTTTTAAAAATATAAGTATAAGAGAGTTAGTAGTAAGAATAAGTATACTACTATCTACTAGAGTTAAAGTAAGTTATTAAGTTAATAGAGTATTAGATAATAGGAAGATATATATAATAGTTATAAGGGTTAAAAGGCTTTTAAGATATTAATAATAGTAGTAGTAATAGGATAGATTATATACCTAGGAAGAGAGATTTTATAGGATAGTCTTTATAACTAATATTAAAGTATTAAACTAACTATAATATCCCTCTTCAATAATCTTGACGATTAGCTACCTTATTATCAGCATCCAAATATCTACTATCCCAGCTTTCATCCTCTATATCTCGTCACCTCCTTTGAATCTCGCGCTGAAAGCCGCTTCTATCTCCCTGACCCACTTCGCTGTCACAAATTGCAGATCGCACTGAGTCCTATAGGGAGAACATGTCGTGTATTACATGAAATAAATAGGAAAAGTAGAGACGCCTGTATCAGACTCTGGAAAGGAAGTTGTAGATCTTTGGAATGAAGTAGGCCTCAAATTTTTCCTTCTTTAGCATCGATGATGGAAGCTACAATTTCGGTCTAGCAGCATCCATGGATGCGTTTATATTCGCTATCTCCACTACTGGCTTGTTGATCGAGGGCTACCACTCACTACTTATGTCTACCAAGAACCCGAGCGGTCTTCGTGATCTCTCTTCGTACCAAATTTTCAGGAGAGTGTTCTACTTCATCAATTTTTCTTCGTGTGTGCGCATATCGTTGTTGCTGTCGGTAGAAAGGCTTTGGGAGAAGGGCCACTAAGGTTGTGATCAAGATTGGAAACACTGGAGTGGTGTAGGATGATCTTTTCAATTTGCTTCGGCACAGTTGGGCCCTGTTCTGTTCTTCTTAAATCAATCACTGTGACTTTATTGGGAGCAACACCTTTGGGGTTCTCTGTATCCCGAAAGGTGAGTGTCGCTTTGCTTTGCATGATGAAGTGGAGAGCTGATTGACTTCCTGCGATTCTGTGATGATGTGCGCCGATGACCCCATGGATGTGTGTCACTTTGCTTTCGATGATGATGACGAGGTTACTTGACCGAATTCCTGCATGCTTGCAACAGAGTTGTGCCCAATGTCACCATAGACGCATGTTCGACAAAGTCAGGCCTTCTTGTTTGGTCTGCTCTCTGCTTTCGTCGATGTGTCAGCCAGCCTTGTAACAATATCGTCTCCTCCATAAGGCCAACCTACTTATCTCTGCCGGTGCTTGTATCATTTTTATCACGCTCCAGCTTTGCAGACAAAAATGTCTACTCGACCTTAGCACTCCCTTTTGCAAGTCATCTCTGCCTTCCTCGCTAATTCAGCCGGCCTTGTAGCAATATCGTCTCCTCCGCGAGGCCATTGTAATCGTCTCTACCGCTGTGTTGTTATAGTTTGACCCCTCCGGCTCCGCTGGTTTTCTCACTGTGTCCGCCGGAGTTGTATCTATTCTTCTCCCGGCAACAGTCCGCTGTGTCTGTCTTGACAACAGTGTTCCTGCTGCAGTCGGACGCTTTGGCTCTGCTGGTTTTTATCCTCGTCTTCGCACTCGATGTATTCTGAGAGGAAGATGGAAGGTGATGTTGATGAGACGGTCTCAGGGAATTTTGAAGATTTCGGTTGGCTTGCCGTCTTTCCAAGGACCCACCAGCCTATCTTTAACAGATGGATCTATGGTCTGCCGGCTCTATTCGCTCATGTGGCTCTGACGACTCGATTGAATGCGGTCAGTAATTTGGGCTCTGGCTACTTGATCGACTCTGGTTACAGAGCTGGCTCTAACTCCTCGATCGGCTCTGGCTGCTCGATCGACTCTGGTGACTGGGCTGGCTCACTCTGCCTGCTCTGCTGGTTCTCGGTCATTCCGTTCGCACTCGCTGTTTCCTTGAGTGGAAGACGGGAAGCGAGATTGATAAGAAGGTCTTAGGAAGAAACTTTGGGAATTCGGGTAGAATAGCCTCCGTCTCTTCTAATGATCCACCGGCTCATTTTTACCATTTGGTTCTGTTGTCTCCGACGCTCAAACTCTACTTTCTCTGCTAGCTCTACTGCCTCTGGCTGCTCGATCGATTCTAGCTCCTTGATCGACATTGGCTACTCTACTCAATTTGGCCCTGGCTGCTTAGTTGCCTCTGGCTACTCCATTCGGCTCTGGCTGCTCAACTAGCCTAGGCTGCTCCTCGTAACTTGGTCGGCTACTGGTGCTCAGTTGGCTCCAGTAGCTCAGCTGGCTCAACTGGCTTGAGAAGCTCTCTTACCTCTAGCTGCTCAATTGATTCCGGCTACTCTGGCTGCTTCGATAGCTAAGCTGGCTCTGCCTGCTCCGCAGACCCTGCTTGCTCGATTGATTCTGGCCGCTCCATCGACTCTGGTTGATTACTTGGTTAATCCTCGGCGTTCTGAGTACTCGGTTGAATCTTGCTGCTCGATCGACCCTGGCTGCTGGATCGATCTTGCTGCTCGTTTGGTACTGGCTGCTCTGGTAGCTCAGCTCGTCTAATTGACTGCTTCGGTAGCTCGGCTGACTCGGCTGGCTCTACCTACTCAGTTGCCCGAGCTGGCTCCGCAAACTCTGCTTACTTAATTGATTCTGGCTGCTCCATCGACCCTGGTTAATTACTTGGTTAATCCTCGGCGTTCTGAGTACTCGGCTGAATCTTGCTGCTCGATCGACCCTGGCTGCTGGATCGATCCGGCTGCTCGTTTGGTACTGGCTGCTCTGGCTGCTCTGGTAGCTCAGCTGGCTCCACTGGCTCTGCCTACTCAGTTGGCCCAGCTTGTTCCGCAGACTCTGCTTGCTCGATCCATTCCGGCTGCTCCATCGACTCTGGTTAGTTACTTGGTTAATTCTCGGTGTACAGTTCGCTCTGGGTACTCATTTAATTCTTTCTACTCGATCGACTTTGTTTGTTCGAATCGATTTGGTTGTTCGATGGGTCCGGCTACTCGTTTGGTACTGGCTGCTCTGGCTGCTCTGGCTACTCTGGTAGCTCAGCTGATCCACCTGGCTCAACTGGCTCACCTGGCTCACCTGGCTCACCTGGCTTTGGCTGCTCTGCTGGTTCTCTATCCTTCTCTTCGCACTCGCTGTATCCTGGAAAGAGGATGGATGGAAGACAAGATCGGCGAGGAGGTCTTGAATAAGTACGCTAAGGAATTCAGGTAGATTACCGTCTCCTCTTATAGTCCATCGACTCTGTCTTTACTACGGTGATTGCGTTATAGTCTGACGGTTTAGTTCTACTTACTCCATCACTTCTACCAGCTCTTCTTACTCTGCCAACTCTCTCTGCGCTGCGACCTCTTCCTACTCTGCCAACCCTACCAGCGCCGCCTGCTCGGCCTGCTCCGTCCGCTCTGCCAACTCTGCCCGCTCTGCCAACTCTGGCAACTCTGCCTGCTCTACCAACTCTGCCAGCTCGGCCAGCTCAACCAGCGCCACCTGCTCTACTTGCCCTACTCACTTTGCCGATTTTCTATCCTTCTGTTCGCACTCACTGTATCCTCCTCTCCCGCTCGCCGTGTCTCCAGAGAAGCAGGGAAGACGAAGTCAACAAGGAGATCTTGTAAAAGAAATTCAGGGAATCGGGTGGGCTGGCGTCTTCCTCGATAGTCCTCCAGACTTGTCTCTGCCACAGTTATTATACATCATGTCCTTCCGTTCGGCCTCGCCATTTTTTCATGAGGACGACTGGAGACAAGATCGACACGGAGGTTTTGTCTAAAAGTTCACCAAGCTTATTACAACTATAATGATTCTGCTGATAGCGTTCCAGCTCTGTAACTTCCTTGCCATCACTCTCACACTCGCTGTTCCCCGAGTGGACGATCGAAGAAGAGATCGATAAAAAAGTCCTGTTGAAACTTTAGGTGGAAAACCATCCTCTTCAGCAGTCCACCAAGCTTGTTTCTGCTACGCTGCTTCGGTATACTATGACGCGCCAGCTCTATGACTTCTATATCCTTCGGTCCGCACCCGGAAAGTTCCAAGAGAACGACAGGAGACGAAATCGATAGGGGAATCTTGTCCGGACTTCGGGTAGTCTGCCGTCTTCTCCAATAGTCCATCACGCTCGTCTCTGCCACGCTGCTTCTCTTAAAAAACCGATAGCCTCGCAGCTTCCTTCTCCTCGCACTCGCACTGGCTGTACCCCGCAACGACGACGGAATACGAGATCGACAGGAAGATCTCGGGCGGCCTGCCGTGACTTCCAATAGTACACCAAGTGGATTCTGAACGGCGCTTCTCCTGTTGCCGAACGTTCCGGCCTTCTCAGCTTCCAATCTTACTCCTCTCACCTTCTCTAAAGGTATTCTCGAAGAAAGATGGGGGATAACGGCAGGAAGGTTTTGAGGAGGAGGGCGTCCAATAGTCCAACAAGTTTGTCTTTAATACAGTGCTTCTCTTGTAGCTTGTCATGTACCTCCGGCGGCCTGCCATCTCCATAGTCCAACGAATTGTCTCTGTAATAGAACGTGTTTCTGTTGCGACCTGACGCTCTAGCCTTCTAGCTTCCCGGATTCCCAGCTCCTTCTCCTTCCACTCAATCTCGCTGTATCCTCACACGATGGACGACATCAATGGGGAGGTCTCCGGGTGAAGAGCGAGGAGCTGTCGATAGCCTGCGTCTCCTCCAATAGCCCATCAAGCTTACCTCTGCCACAGACGCTGCAGCTTTCCAGCTTCCAATTTACCAGATTCCCAGCTCCTTCCCCCTCGTACTCACTCTCGCTGTATTGTCAGATGGAAGAGGACATTGATAGGGAGGTCTCGGAGAGAAGGGCGAGGTGCTATCGTTGGCCTGCGTCTCCTCCAATAGCCCATCAGGCTCACCTCTGCCACAGACGCTACAGCGCTCCAGCTTGCCAAATTCGCAGCTTCTCAGCGTCCTTCTCTTTCCACCTGCACTCGCTGTTTTCCAGGAGGCGTCTGGGTGAGGACATCGACAAGAAGGTCTTGAGAGGATGAGGGCGAGGGGCTATCACGTCTCCACCAAAAGTCTACCAAGCTTGTCTCTGCCACATGGTTTCTCCTGTTGCCCAAAGCTCCAGCTTTCTCCTTCCACTCGCACTTGGTGTACCCTCAGAAGGAGGACGACATTGACGCGAAGGAGGCAAGGTGCTATCATTAGCCAGCGTCTCCTCCAATAGCCTATCAAGCTTGCCTCTACTACAGACGCTGCAGGTTCCCAGGTTCCCAGGTTCCCAGCTTCTCAGCTTCCTCCGCCTTCCACCTGCACTTGATGTTTTCCAGGAGTCATCTGGGTCAAGACATTAATAGGAAAGTCTTGAGAGGCGGCCATGGACTATCGATAGCCTACGTCTCCCCAAATAGTCCACAAAAGTTGCCTCTGCCAAAGTGTTTTTCCTGTAGCCCGGACTCCAGCTTCCTCCTTCTTCAACTCGCACTTGCTCTTTCCTCAGAGGGGAGGGGGGGTCGACATCGACAGGGAGGTCTTGAGGAAGACGAGAGAAGGAGGCGGTCGATGGCCTACGTCTCCTCCAATAGTTCACCAAGCTTGTCTCTGCCACACTGCATCGTTCGTAGCCTGAAATGCCAGCTTCTGAGCTTCCAAGCTTGCTTCTCCTTCCACTCGTACTTGGTGTCACCTCACAGTCGCATTGGTGGACAACGATGGGGAAGTCTTGGGGCTGAGGGCGAGGGGGCTGTCGATGGCTTGCGTCACCTCCCCCAATCATCCACCGACCTCGTCTCTGCCAAAGTACTTCTCTTGTAGCCCGACGCTCCAGCCCTTCAGCTTCCCAATTTCCGGGCTTCCCAGCTTCCCAGCTTCCTCCTTCTCCTCCTTCCACTTGGACTCGGTGTGACCGCAGCGGAGGATGGAGCAAATCGACGGTGAGGTCCAAGGAGGAGGGCGAGAGGCTGTCGATGACCTGCATTTCTCAACCGTAGTTATTCACAGAGCTCGTCTTTGCCAAAGCATTTCTATTGGAAGCCCGAAGCTCTAGCTTCCGAGCCTCCCAGCTTTCTCCTCTTTCGACTTGCCCTCGGTGTAATCTCAGAGGAGGATGGAGGACGACATCGGCAGGGAGGCCTTAAGGGGGGCGAGGGCGAGAGGCTGTCGAATAGTTCAACAAGAATGTCTCTCTGCTTCTCCTGTAGCCTCACGGTCCAGCTTCTTTCACTTGTACTCGGTGTGACCGAAAAGCAAGATGATGAACATCGACAGCGAGGTCCTAAGGATAGTGGCAAAGTGCTGTCGATGCCCTGTATCTCCTCTAATAGTTCACTAGGCTTGCCTCCCTACTTCTCCTGTAGCGTGACGATCCAGCTTCCGAGCTTCTCAGCTTTTTCCTTTCACTTGCACTCGGTGTGACCGAAAAGGAGGACGGAGGACATCGACAGCGAGGTCCTGAGAATGATGGCAAAGGGCTGTCAATAGCCTGCGTCTCCTCCAATCGTTTACCAAGCGTGTCTCTGCTTCTCCTGTAGCATGACAGTTCAGCTTCCGAGCTTCCGAGCTTCTTCCTTTCATTTGCACTCGGTGTGACCGGAAAGGAAGATGATGGATATCGACAGCGAGGTCCCGAGGATGGTGGCAAAGGGCTGTTGAAGGCCTGCGTCTCTTCCAATAGTTGATCCAGCTTGTGTCTCTACTTCTCTTGTAGGCTGACGCTTCAGCTTTCGAGCTTCCCAGGTTCCTCCTTCCACTTTCACTCTGTGTAACCTCAGGGGAGAATGGAGGACGACATCGACAGCGATGAGGATGAGGACAATGAGCTGTCGAAAGCCTGCGTTTCTTTCAATAATTCATCAGGCTTCCCTCTGCCATAGTGTTTCTCTTGTAGCCTGAAGCTCCAGCTTCCACCAGCAGTCAGTGTAACCTCAGGGGAGGATTGAGGACGACATCGACTGGGAGGTCCTGGGGAAGGAGGAGGGCGAGAGGTTGCCGATGGTCTGCGTCTTCTCCAATAGTTCACCAAGCTTGTCTTTCTGCTTCTCTTGTAGCCTGACGCTCCAGCTTCCCAGCTTCCCCCTTCCACTCGCTGTTCTCCGGGAGGCGTCTGGGAGGTCTTGAGGATGAGGGCGAGGAGCTGTCGATGGCCTGCATCTCCTTTCGCCCTCCATCCACCGAGCTTGTCTCTGCCAACGGGCTTCTCTCGTAGCCCGACGCTCCAGCTTTCCAGCTTCCCGTTTTCCCACTCTGTGTAACCTTAGGTGAGGATGGCGGACGACATCGACAGGGGGGTCCTGAGGAGGAGAGCGAGAGCTGCCGATCGCCTGAGTCTCCTCTAATTGTCCACCGAACTGTGACTGCAACAGTGCTCTTGTTGTTGAATAGCCCGACGCTCCAGCTCTCCAGTTTCCCCTCTTTCTATTCTGTGTAACCTCAGGCAAAATTGACGGGCGACATCGACATGGAGGTCCTGAGGGGGGCGGTGAGAGGCTATCGATGGCCTGAGTCTCTTCCAATAGTCCACCGAATCATCTCTGCAATGGTGCTCCTGTTGTTGAATAGCCTGACGATCCAGCTCTGTAGCTTCCCCTCCTTCTCCTCTGTGCAACTTCAAATGAGGATAGCGGGCGACATCGACAGGGAGGTCTTGAGGAGGAGGGCGAGGAGTGTCGATGGCCTGAGTCTTCTCCAATAGTTCACTGCATTGTCCCTGCCACAGTGGCCCTTTTGTAGCCTGAAGCTTCAGCTTCCCAGCTTCCCAGCTCCCCAGCTACTTCTCCTCCCACTCGCTGTAGCCTTGGAGGAGGATGGGGGATGACGTCGACGACAAGATCGTGTAGAGGAGGTGCAGGTGCTGTCGTCAGCGTGCTGTCCAGAGATCCTACAGCTCGCAGGGCAATAGAGGCTCTCTGAGAGCTGGGCGTGGAGCTCAAAGCAGCTGCTTGCAGCGGGAGCACTGGGGAGCAGGAAGGACACTCCTGCACCCCTGAGCTGCTGTAAAGAGGTCTCTCATGAGTGCAGACCTGTCTGCAGCCATGGTTGTAGCCAGGGAAGGGAGTTCAGGGGTGAGGTGGGGATTTCAAGACAGTTGCTGGCTGAGGGAGCACGGGAGATAGGGCACATCACTCCCACAGCTCTGAGCTGCTATGTTAGGGTCTTTATAGAGTGCCAACATAGGAGTAGACATGGTTGGAAACTGATGGGAGGAGTTGGATGATGGTGGGCGGAGAAGGTTGCAGCGTGGGGCGGAGAAGCGGTGAGATCATCCCCGCGACGGCGAGCTTGGCACTCTCAACCTATTCTACAGATCCTACATATCAAAATACATATTCGCATCGCCATCGTCTACGAAAGTCATCGAAATGGGAGGTATACAGTGCATGCAGGTCTCATTTTGCTATGAAAGGGGTGCGAAGTACTATGATGCACTTTGCAGAGCAGCTCTGCGTTCATCCTCCGATATTCTATATCGCCCAAGCGCCCCTTTGCGATATACAATCGAGCGATATCCAATGCATATAAGCCCGAGAGGCATCAGTCGAGATACGAAGGTCGGTCGTGGAATCTAATGCATGATATAGACGCTGCATTCCGAGTCGGACTGCTGAATGTCAGGTGGGACGATGGGAAAGTATCTTAAAGTGAGAAACAATCGAGGAATGCCATGACCGGAAAAAGCGTGCTGAGGCCATCGAGAATGGCAGAGCATGCGAAAGGAGGAAATCAATCTGGGTCAATTTGGTATAGGAAAAGGGGGCTGGCGTTGCGCAAGCTGGCTGGAGGATCCTGTCCTGGCAATGCCATTTGAGCGTGGCACTCTTATGAGGCTCAACAACTGCGACGATAATCTTTCTTCAAGTTGACTTGATCCAAGCTTCGAATTTCTGGAGAATCACTGGATCCTGGGGTCCAGGATTCACGTTGCCTTCGCCATTTGTTATTCGGAACCAGTCAGTGAGTTGGTCAGACTTACCAGAGGTAGAGGAAGAAGTCCTCAGATCCTTAATAGAGCTTGCAATTTGTGACCTCGGCTCGATATTTCCATTCGAGGGGTTCCTATAAAATGGAACTTGCTTGAAATTGTCTTTCCATGTGAGCATGATCGCAGCATTTTCGTCAGTGTTCAGGTCAACCTCACGATGTGCGCGTGCGATATGACTGCATCATCAGGTCAGCATCGAGGTCAGTCTTATTTTGTGGGTGGATACTTACGCTCTCAGGTTATATGTCACGCTGAAAACCCTACCTCTGTTCGGTGGACAGAGAACGCACCTGAACCCGCGATTTCCTCGCCTATGCTGGGTCTTCTCGTGTCGGTCCAAGTCACTGATTCGATTGACCCGCTTCGTGCAGCCCACTCTGGCACAGAGGATGTGTACTTTCACTCTTGCAGGCCTGGGGATAGAGCGTGGTATTGCCACGGCGTTCTGCTTTATCGGACCATGGAAAGGTTTGTGTACTAGCGAGCCGTCACTAGAAACCCTCGAAGTAGAGGCTTTCTCGGTAGGAAGATGGTCATCTGCAAGGTTTCCAGGGCTGGATGTGTTTGAGGGTGAGATCTCATGCTGAGGTTGTGGGATTTGAACGGGCACAAGAGAGTGCTCAGATTCTGATGAAGAAGACTCTCCCATGGTCGAGTAGGTTGCAGAGGCATCAGAGGATATATTTCGATAGTCCCAGCGATGCTGAGGTACATGATCTTCGAGGCTGTCGCTCACGTCGTCATCAAATTTTATTGCCCAATTGAAGTTGGCCTGTTCAAGGGGTGAAACGAGGTTCTCGCTGGGAGGCGCCAGGAAGGGAGTTGCTCGCCCTAGCTGGTCGACGTAGCCAAAGTCTGGATGTTGACGGCTCAACGAAGCTGTCAGTCTATGGACAGGAGTAAGGTGAAGAAGTTCTGTGAGTCAACGATTGTCAGGTACATACCTGGTAACCTGCCCACCATCAAAATTCATCTGCATCAGTTCAGGACTTGACTGGAGGGGCCTTCCAAGGTATGGTTGTTGGCCGGCTTCCGTGTGATCGTATGAGTACGCCTGGTGTCCACCCAGCTGTGAATCTAGAGCTGCTTCGCTGTTGATCTGTAGCAGACCCGCAGCGCCAGCATCCAGACCCATCGCCTGCAAATTATTCCATTGAGTGTCGAAGTTGGGGTACCACCATGGGTTCGCTGTATTGAGTTCGTTGACGTTCGCGAAATCCGAGAAATTCCGGGTCAAATCGAAAGACTGGTCAGCTGCGAAGAGGGGAACCTCACTACCATAAGGAAATGTTTCTTCAGGTAGAGGATGGTGAGAAAATGCTTGTGTTGTGGAAGATGAGAAATCTGGTATCTTCTCGAAATGAGACTGTGCACGGAAGTGATCCCGTTCTTCTGTGACCTGATCTGCTTGGTGAAAGTCTTGCGAAGATGCGTATGGTGAGCGAATAGGACAGTGGCTTTGGACCTGGTGTCGGATGCCGTGATCTTGGTCAATGTACGAGAAGAATGCATCATATGGGTCATATGAGAGTGGATACTCTGGATCTGTCAAGCCTTGGCCTCGCTCCATTGGTAGCTGTTGGTGATACCCGCTCACAGCGAACGATGATTGATGTGGATTCTCTTTGCTCTGGCGAGGGTATGGTAACTGAGAACAAGCCTCTTGCGTTGAGGGTTGGTATTGAGATGGGTGAACCAGGTGGTGATCTTGGAACATATTTGAAATCATGACAGAAGCATGAGCATCATAAGGAATGTGGAAGCAATGATATAGGAGAGTGTTGCATTGACAATCTGTGGGACACGGCGGCAGGGAGCGAGTGATGGCCAATGTTCTATATTAAGCAACCGAAATGGGCGAGGTTGAGTATAACCAAAACAACCAGGGGGAAGTAATGGGCGCCAAGCAAAACGTCACCCGAGCAGGAACTGGAGCAGAGCCGCAGGATAGTGGATTTACTCGGAGGTCGTGGGGAGAAGTGAAGCTCTGACTTCCGTATCGACAGTGTCCCTGGATTGGCGAGTCACTCCCAAGCCTGCGAGAGGTGCTACATGTGACCGGCTCGATCTATCCGAGATGAGATCTTGCCGGAGCTCCATGTTGGCAAGATGAAGCCCCTCTTGATGAGAAGGAAAATGCTACCTGGCAGTCGCAGCATGTGACTATCAATACTCTCGGCTCTCTCTTTGATACAAAAATAACTATTTGGTATACAATAGCATCAAGCTGACAGCGGGCATGCGCCGCTCACAGCGCGCATTGATGGAACTCAATTGAAATCCACGCAGTCTATTCACCTCTTCAAGACTGGCTGAGATTGAAGCCACGAATCGGATCGCAGCGTGTGTAAACGGGTCTGCATCTCTGGCTGAAGTCAGGGTCTTCGGAGAGATCGAAGACCCTTTGCAGAGTGAATGATTCGGGCTCGCCGCCGTGCGAGACTTCATCGAATCATCAGCGCTTCATTACGTGCGCAACGGAATATTCCCCGCACCACTTCACTGAACTTCTGTGGAAGCATCGAGACCAATGGATGGGCTCGATGTATCACAATCGGAGACCAGTGCGGATGGTCTGGTGAATGGCATCATTGCTGCATAGATCAGTAGCTGGACTGAATTGCCGCATTGGATCGGGCTCGCCTGTACCCAGCGGAGTGATGAAACCTGTATCGACCGTTGAGGTTGCACAAAGGTCAAAGCACAAGAGATGGCTTCTGAGGGAGTGTTGCCCACTCAAAGCCTCTCTGCGCACAGCGCTGCTTCACTCGGGACATCGCAGCAACTCTGTCCGTCTCTGGTAGACTGCCCCAAATCATCTGGACGAGTAGGTGCAAATTGAGAGCAATATTCAATACATGTCATCGATGCATCCCCACCAATATCTCATTGATCAGGAATGAAACGTGCAATGTTTCCAAGTCTTGCCACATACTCGGTTCATCTGAAATCAAGGCTTGCGACGCTATGTACTGGGTTCATCCGAAGTCTGATCTTTGCCGTATACAGCATGTAGAGATTGGACACTCCCAATGGAGAAGTGCGTCCGTTGATGAGTACTAAACTCCATGGCTGGCTCATCGATGAGTTTGGTTGTTGGTGCGGACTCTGAGAACAAAGCACTTCACTTCGGAGACTCGGTAAACATGACCACGAAGCCGCCCACAAATCCCCTTCACCAACTTTCATGACCACCAACATCTGAACTGCCAAACTTCGTTGATCTCATCACAGCAAATACTAGAACTGCATACTTGTATCTCTAGAGACCAGCCTGGATCATTTGCACAGACGAACATATTGTCCACATTATCACGGAGTCGCCCTCAGACTGATTCGTACATTCAATCACCTTCCTGCATCTTGTCATCACAGACATCAAGACTGCGTACTCGCAGCTCTCTCGATCAGCACCGTGCAAAGACACACAGCATCTCCATTGACCTGCAACATTTGCAACAAAGGCCAGAGTACACACAGAGACAGAGTCGCACCCAAATTCATTGACCCGCCTTCCTTCAATTCTTCACAGCAAACATCGGGAACGAATACCTACAATCCTTTCGACCTGCAGCATTTGCAACGACGACCAGAGTGTGTACAGAAACATACAGTCGCTGAGAAATTCGCTCACCCACCTTCTCCATTCATTTCGTCACAACATACACTGAGAACGAGTACTTGCATCTCCATCATCAGCTGCGTTCCCATCAACCAGCACTGTGCAAAGACAGATAGCAACTCCACGGACCTGCAACATTTGCAACGACGACCAGAGTACGTACAGAGACAGAGTCGCACGCGAATCCACCCATCCACCTTCTTCATTCAGTTCGTCACAACATACATTGAGAACGAATAATTACATTTTTCTCGACCTGCAACATCTCCAACGAAGACAGAGGGTATACAGAAATACCAAGTCGCTCGCGCATTCATTTACCTTCTCATTGTATCATACCAGGCATCAAGACTGAGTACCTAAATTCTCATCGATACGCAACATCTGCACACGACGACCGAGTGTATCAGAAACACAAAGTCACGAAGTCGCTCCCGAAGTCATTCATCTTTTTTTCCTCACCCGTCACAGCAGAGATTCATACTGAACAATTGCATTATCCTCGACACGCAACATCTACAACGACGGCAAGAGTGTATATAGAAACACGAAGTCGCTCACAAAGTCATTCATCTTCTCTATTCGCCTCCTACAAATATATAAGCCCGACTGCCACCATCAAGATGTCGGGGATCAACAGCGCAGACCTGGACGTTCCGGCCGCCGCCGAGGACGGCCCTCCTTCATACGGGGAGAGCATTCGTGCGGCGGCTGGGGTGGGTCAGGGACCCATCGAAGCAAGCCCCGAGCTGGCCTTCCTGAACGGCATCAGAAGCCACGTTCAGCGGCTCGGGGCCGAGCTCGACGATCACATCGTCCAGATAGAGGGGCGAGGTGGGGGAGGTCCCGCTGATAGAGCTCCAGGAACTGCGGTTCCTGGAGAGGCTCACGGCGGACCCCCTCCACCTGTGGAGGGTCGCGCTGAAGCGCTTGAGGGGAGGGCCAGGCTCGTGGAGCTGGCAGGAATAATTCACAACATGCTTCGGCATGTTCCCATTCCTGGGGACTCGCCACGTCCTGCCTCCCCCGCCGCCACCTCCCCTCCTCCCACCTCCCCCGCTCCCAGCTCGCCCTCCTCCGCCAGCTCGCCCTCGCCCTCGCCCTCGCCCTCCCCTCCCCCCTCCCCACCTCCACCACCCGGCCAAGTCTGAGTGGCCCACATTGGGCACGTCCTTCCTCCTCGCTCCGTCGAGCGTCCGTGTACGACGTGAGACCGCAGCTCTCACCGCCTCCTACAACTCGGACGCAGACCACCCCATCTAGCATAAAATCACGAGCCTCGGCTTGTCGAGTGGCACAAGGAGGCAAATCTATTGGGTGTGTACTACCTGAGAATTCACACGTCACGCGCTCGGAGATGGCCGCGGGGCGAGGCGTTGGGCTATTTTTGTGAGGTGGTACGAAACTTGGGCAGCAACGCGAGACAAGAATAGAGTCCAAGAGTGATGTCAGGTGTTGCGGCGGGGCGAGGAAGTCTTGTGTAACGTCGCGCTTTTGCAGTTCGATCTCAATTCCCCCAACACGCAACATTTGCAAAGACGATCTCCACAAACAAGCAGCCACCATCAGCCTCTGCAAGGACGATTGTGTGTAAACAGAAACACGGATCCGCCCAAAAGATCATTCGCCTTCTTTCCTTCCTGCCGTCAATAAGCATTGGAACTGAGCACTTGTGTCTTCACGGCCAGCAGCTTCCTGTAACGACTATCTACCAATCTGCAACGCTTACAGAGACGTACACCGACTAGCATTACGAAGTCGCCAATCAGTTCATTCGCCACCCTACCTTCCTCCCGTTACGACAAGCATTGAAACTGGAGCTGTCTGATTGCGCCCGGCCCAATGCTTTGACAAACTGTTGTCGCAACAAACTACCGCAGTCAAGCCACTCACATGCCCAACAAACCTCCAATTTTGACTGATATGGGAACGCAGGTTGCAGCAAAGATCCTCTTACGTATCCAGGTCCTCGGATATACTACTTGGCCCATCACAGCCACCGAGCGCTCGCCGTTGGACCGAACCTCAGCTACAAGAACGGATATAGTGCAAGCAGACTTACGAAGCCGGCCACAGTCCCATTCACCTTCTTTCCTCCATCCCGTGACTCCAAGCACTGGGACTGGTTGTCAACTCGCAAAATCTGCAGGAAGGGATTATGAAAGGATATTACGGAGACGCCCATACAATCTTCACCAACCTGCATCCAACCCGTCACAAGAAGCATTGGCACTGGATCCTTACATCTTCGTCATCTCGCAGTTTTCTCAAGGACGATCTCCACCGACCAGCAGCCTTTCCGACGACTGTCTCTACAGACCAGCAGCCTTTTGCGCAGGAAGAATATAGAAGTCGGCCACACATTCATTCACCTGTCATCCTTCCTCCCGTCAAAGGGTCTCGGGACTGAACATTACGCCTCCGCCAACCAACTATGTACGAAGACAATATCCACCAATCTCAAATATATACACAAGCCAAGCGCAACGAACCCTCCCGCACCCAATCCTGTCCTCCATCATCCAGCAACACGACCCAGCCATTCAGTCTCCCATACCCATATCTCCTACCACGCACCAATGACCCTCCCTCGCCCTCGCCCTCACACTCCAGATACCAACATCAGCCCATAGTCAAATGCATGCCATAGGATAGGAATCCCTGGATCTCCAAGCCATGTCGCAAAAGCAGGCTTTCACACGTTCAATCTTCACTGGAGGAGTCAAGACTGAGATTGCAACTTCTCAATGCGACACCTGTCAGATACTCGCTGCATACGCCATCACTTCCACAAGAATGGAATCCCTCTCCGAAGCCGTCGACTACCTTCCTATCCTCCCCTACACGGCAAAAATCCTCCATCTCCACCTCCTCCCTTATCCAAATCATCAACATCAACATCAAGTCATCGTCGAGCGCATACCATCGAAGTTGCCGGACCTCCAAGCCATGTCGCAAAAGCAGGCATTCACAGGATTTCAACTCCACTGGAGCTCTCAATGGCTAAGACTTCAAATTCTCTATGCGACACCGGTCAGATACCCGCTGCATATGCCATCACATTCCACAATGAACGGAATCCCACTCTGAAGCCGTTGAAAGCCGTTCTGTCCTCTCCTACACACCAACGACCCTCCATCTCCACGCTTCTAGCACAAATCATCATCATCAACATCAGCTCATCGTCTCAGCGCATGCCCGACAAATCGCCGGATCTTGGAGCCGTGTCGCAACAGCAGTCTTTTGGTTCCACTGGAGCACTCAATGGCTATGATCTCAAATTTCCGATACAAGACCCGTCCAATACTCAATCAATGCGCCATCACACTCGGTCATGAATCGAATCCATCTCCGAAGCCGTCGATTGCCTTCCATACGCTCCCTATACACCAACAACCCTCCATCTCTGTCTCTCTCAGCCTGACTCATCAGCATCAGCCTATCGTTGAGCGCAAGCCAGACAAATTGCTGGATCTTGGAACCCTGTCGCCAAGGCAGTCTTTCAGATAACTCCACTCAAGGATTTTCAGTTCGCAATACCACCCCATTAGATACTCGCTGCATACGCTATCACGTTCCACAAGAATGGAATCCCTTTCCGAAGCCGTCGATTACCTTCCTATCGCCGCCTATATACCAACAACCCTCCTTCTCTGTCTCTCACCTGACTCATCAACATCAGCCAACCGTCGAGCGTATGCCAGACAGCTCGCTGGATCTTGGAGCCATGTCGCAAAAGGAATCTTTCAGATACTCTCGCTCAAGCACTCGTGTGGCTAGGATCTTCGGTTCGAATACCACCCAATCAGATACTCGCTGCCTACGGCGTCACGCTCAACGCTGAATCGAATTTCTGTCTAAACACGTCGACTACCTCTCCATCTTCCTCCCACCACATACCAACGAGCTTCACCCCCACCACAAGACATGCTACAAAATTTGCTGGATCTCAAGGCCGTGTCACAAAAACAATCATCTACATAATTTCACTCAAGCACTCGTATGGCTAGGATTTTCAATTTCCAATACCGCTACATCAGATACTCGCCACATACAACGTCACGCTCAATCATGGACCGAAACTCTGTCCGAACCGGTCGACTGCCTCTCTATCTTGCTACACAACAAGTCAGCAACATCAGCACATCGTCGAGCGCATGGCAGAGCAATCGCTGGTTTTCAAGATATTGTCGCAAAGTGTTCTACTCAATTCTACTCAAGCACTCGTGTGGTCCATCTTCCAACGCCACACCCCATCGAATACTCAGTTCACTGGCCATCACGCCCAGCCATAATACGGATTACACTACGAAGCCGTCCCCTGCCTCCTCATCCACCTTCACTTCCCTCATCCAAATCATCAACATCAACGTTGGCTCATCGTCGAGCGCATGCCATAGAAGTCGCTGGATCTGAAAGCCTTGTCGCAAGAGGAGCTTCTACATCATTTCACTCAAGAACTTATCTGGTCCAATTCCCAAGGCCACGCTCCGTCAGATGCTCAGTCAGATACTCAGTCAGGTACCCAGCTCACTGGCTATCACGCGCAGCTATAATCTGAAATCCTTTACGAAGCCGTCGCTTGCCTCTTCGTCCTTCTCTTCACCACATACCATCCATCATTCCAAATCATCAATATCAGCCCATCGCCGAAAGCATACCGCAGATATCGCTGGCTCTCGAAATCGTGTCGCAAGAGAAGTCGTTCATATAATCCCACCAAAGCATTCATCCGGAATTTCAAATTTCCAACACCTTCGCTCGTTGAACTCATCGACAGCCTTTCCATCCTGCTCATCACCAGATGCTATCTCTCTATGCTAATCCTTCGAGCCCTCCTCTCCGACCTGCCAACTTCCTCCAACCTCCTCACCGAGCCCGCCGACTGCCTCCACGCTCCTCGTCATCAAACGCAATCTGTCCACCACGTCTGCCGTTCGAAAGCTCTGGTCGAATCCTCCTTCCCACCCTCCTGCTCATCGCCCGCCAACTACCTTCGTCCTCGCCACGCGCCATCTGCCCAGCATGATCGCCCTTCAAGGTCTCTTTTCCAATCTCCTCCAAACGGATTCTCTGGTCCTCATCCTGGATTCCTCGCCATGCCCACCTAGAGCCCCTTTCGAAAACTCATTGCGATTTCTTCCAAGCCTCTTCCACAGAGCCACCGACTGCATCCCCATCTTCGTCCAGATACCACGCCATCTATCATCTACGATTCCTCCAAACCGCCTCGCCGAACCCGCCGACTATCTTCTCACCTTCGGCCTCACCAATCGCCATCGATACACCCTAGATACCTCTTTATAAACCCCTCTGCAATAAGTTATCCAAACACCGCTACAAATCAACCAATCATCTCCCCACTCTGCTCCTTATCAAGCGCAATCTATTCACCCTGAAAGTTCCATCAAGACTTTCTCTCCTATCACCTATTCAAATTCTACCTTTAACTCGCCAATACCATCGCCACCTCCGTCCTCACCGCAAGACAACTACCTCTCCACCCTCCTCATCACCGAACGCCGACTATCACACCATATTTACCCTTCAAAACCTCTTTTACAACCCCTCTCTCCAACCCTCCTCTCCACCCTGCTCTCTATCAGAACCCTAATATCTACCCTGATTCGCCTATCGAAATCTCGTCTTTAACTATCTCACAACCCTTCCACCCACCGACCCAAGGCCTCTGCTACCTCCTCTCTAGAGCCCCCTCTAAAATCCTTCTGTAGCTTCCCCCAAACGAATCTCCAATCTCTACTCTTTCCACCTTATGACCACTCCACCCACCAAGATCCATTCTAAACTCGCATATCCACTTCAAACTTTCTTCCAAACCTCCTTATCAAAAGGCCTCCCTTACACACCTGAATCCTCCTCGAAACCTCTCACACACCCACACCCATATAACCTTCCAAATCTTATTCCAACTCTATTCCCTCATCCACCCACATCTTCCTCCAACCCCACCCCCCCTCCTCACCAACCCCTCCCCCTCAGCAAAGTACACCGCACCAACACCAGTAAACCATCACAAACATCTCCATACCCAATTCCACAAACACCAACCATGACAAGCAGCCATATCAACGCCCCACCCAAGCACCCAAGCACCTACACCATCAAACCTCCACCCTCACACCAAGTCAAATTATAACAATCCATCCCCCCACCCCAGCATCTCCAATGATATCCAAATCAAAGCCACTCTGTTCCAACGCCAAAGTAAATACATGAGCAGAACAACATCGCCAGGTCTAGATACATACTTTACCTCGTTAGCCAATTAGTCGTATCTCTGACAAGCCCTCCAAATTCTCGTCTCCAACCTCCTCCTAACACACTTCCAAACCCGCTTCGAGCGCTCCTCTCCAGCCGCCTCCGTGACCCCAACGATTTTACACGCTGCACCTCCTTCCGTACGCACCTCCTTCCAAACCCCCGCTCAGATAATATGGATAGACATTAAATCCTGCTCAGGCGCGGTAGCACGCATACGAAGTTCAACCCTCCTACATTCTACAATATATCTCCCCAATCAATCAAATCACTCAAATCAACATCCCACACCCATCCTCATCTTCCCACCCCCACTCCCGAAAGCTCTGGTCTGGGTGTCACTCGCTTTCTCAGCGATATTCGTATCGGAATCCTTATCGAAGTGTTAGGCGCGCTGTAGAGAGGCGTGGGTTCTGAATACTTGTTGCTGAAGTTGAGGTGAGGTTGGGTTTGGTTGGGTTGGTGAGGGGGATGGGTTTTCGGGGTTGATATTGAGTGAGGTAAGGTATGCAGAGACTGGTTGATGCTTTTTGTTGGTGTTACGCGTGAGATTTTGCTGACGAGAATCAGGAGACCCTTGTCTTACACCAACTATTCCAGAGCTGATCGCTCCTTGTTCTGCTTGGCTTCATCCAATCATCCCAACGAATTCTACGACTTCCACATGCCATTTTCACGAATCGTACAATCTCCTCATCTCACACCAACAATCCAAACCCCAATCATCTACCATAAGATCCACGCGATCCTCATCATATACTACGCTTCTTACAACCTACATACTCTACCGACTTTTCCTCAGCATGCTCCGAGGTTGAAGATATTTCGAAACGTCCGGAGGGAAAGAAGGAGGAGAAGAATCAGGAATACCTAAAGACGTCCTTGTCAACACCCACCTGGGCTGACAGTCCACATATAACAGGTCGCTGGGTCCAAGTTACCCAAGACCCAATCATCCGGAAAAAGATTTGCAATCCACTTATCATACTTTAGCCCATTTCATTCTACGACCTCTCGCCCCAAAAATCTACCGCTTTACTCGCAACACTCCAAAATTTGCAATTTCATGGGGAAGATGAGAAGGATCGGAAGGAAGATGAGAACGAACATGTAAAGAAGCCACCTACCTAGATCAAGAATTCATAAATGAGAGGTCGCCATGTCCAAATTATCCAGCAATCAACTATCCAAAATAAAATAAAAATAATGACCTCCCTATTATACACCACCTGTTCTCTTGCCCACTCTACTAACTTTTCCTCACGATGCTCCGGAGTTCAAGAGATGTGGGAAGAAGAAGAAGGAGGAGAAGGAGGACAAGAAAGAAAAGGCAAAGACCTTCTCGTCAAGACCCTGGGCCAAGAATTCACATATGACAGGTCGCTGGATCCGAACTATTCAGATCTCAACTATCGAGTACAAGATCCACAATCTCCTCCTCCTACACCACTCATTCCATTCTACAGCCTCTTTTCTGGAAAACATCCTATCAACCTTTTCTCGCAACGCTATGAGTCTCAAGATATGCGGGAATGTCTGGAGGATGAGGAACAGGATAGACAGGAATGTGGGAAGACGTTCTTATCAACACTACGCCTGGACCAGATGTTCAGATATGACAGGCCGCGAGGTCCAAGTTATCCGAGACCCATGTATCTAGAATACGATCCACGAACTCCTCATCATGCGCCACACATTTTATAACCTCTTCGCCCTAAAGTTCCTTACCGACGGTTGGACCTTTCTCCGCAACGCTGTGCAGTTCAAGATTGGCAGGAATACAAGGAGGACAAGAAAGAATAGGCAAAGGCGCCCTCGTTAACACCTACCCAGGCTAATAGTCTACATCTGACAGTTCACTAGGCCCTAAGTACTCAGAACTCACTTTTCTAAAACACGATCCACAATCTGGTCCTCCTACTTGACCCATTTCATTCTACGACCTCTCGCCCGTCGAAAACATTATCTACCTTCCCTTGCAAAGTTTCAAAGTGCCAGATATGCAGGAATACAAGGAGGATAAGAAGAAGGACAAGAAAGAATAGGCAAAGACATTTCTAGCACCAGTACAACTGGACTAACATTTCATATCCGAAAAAATCTCCAGGTCTACATGTCGAACTATAGGACGGATATGACTGCCCCATCCAGGAGAGATCTAGAATTTAAACCTCAGAAAACCTGTCACCCTTCTCCAAACTCGCCTTCAAATCTTATTTCCAAAGATTCTATTCTTCCGGATCCTCTTCCAAACCGCCTACAATATATTCAACTCTCCTGTCCAATTCCTTTCCCAACATCACCCAAACTACCCTACAAACCACCTCACCTCACCAAGCCTCCCCCTTAAACCTTCTCGATCTCGGATCCCCTTCTAAAGCTTCTCTTCATTTGGCTCCGGATTTTCCTCCAAAGTCTCCTCCAAAATCCCCTTCAAAACCTCCTCTCCAACCGCCCCAAAGTTTCCTTACCAGAACACCTTAATGTCTTCTCACCCAGGTTCTCATCCAAATGGCCTTTTTAAATGCTTACTCCGATCCCCTCTTCTGGACCAAGGCGCCTCAACCACGCAAATTCTCCTTCAAAACCTCCCTTCTACTCGTCCTTCCCACTCTTGTCCTCACAAGCCCAAAATCCCCTTCCAACCCCTTCTTTCCAACCGCCTCCAGAGTCCCTTGCCAAAACCCCCTTATAAAGCCTCCTTTCCAGATGGCCTTCTAACCCCTCTCTCCGACACCCTCTTCTGGACCAAGCGTCTCAATCACGTATATGTTCCTTCCAAAACCTCCTCTCTTATTTTTCCCCTAAACCAACCAACAGCCTTCCTAATCTCCACCTCACGAGCTCGAATACTCCTCCGAAATATTCTCTTTAACAGCCTCTAGAACCTCTTCAAGACTCCTTCCGTGACCTTTCGAAAAGCCTCCTCTCCAAGCCGCCCCCAAATTCCTTGCCAGAACCCTTTTAAACCTCCTTACGAAGCCTGCTTTCCATGTTGCTTTAGAAGTTCCTCTTTCTAAGCCCCTTTTTGGACTAAAACGTCTCAAGCACGCATATGTTCCTTCCATCTCTCCTCCATAATTATCCTCCCCAAACCAACCAATCGCCTCCCCCTTTCTACCCATGATCCTCCTCCGAAACTCCTTCCAAATCTTCTCTCCAACAGTCTCCAGGACCCCTATAAGACCCTTCCGGTAAATCTTTAAGAAGCCTCCCTTCTAAATCACCTGATAGATTCCGTCTCCAAACCCCCTTTTCCACCCATTACGCCTCAAACACCCTTGGTACGCCCGGAAACATCCAAAAGCCCTCTCTGACCCATTATCCCTCAACCACCCTCAGTTCTCCCAAACTTTCATTCAATCCTCCCCACCTCCTCCCCACCATCCTCATCAACCCTAACACACGTAAAAGCCAGTCGTCACTCCTTTACACACCAGTCCAGCTTCCCAAAGACCAATGGCGTCAAAGCTCTAGAGGCGAAAGTTCCAAGAAAAAGCTGTGGTGAGAAAGGAGGATGTGAGCTGTTGTTAGCGAAGGGATTAAGGACGGATGGAGGGAGATATAGCTTGTACGGAGATATGGGTTGTGTAGTGTAAAAGAAGTAGTAAGGGTATTATAATATAGTTTCCTTTAAAGCTATTTAAATTATAATAATAATAATAAAGGTTCTATCTAATTCTATAATTAATATATTAGAGTAACGCGTTACTTATTACATCTTATATCTATAGATATTTAGTCTATTATTAATAATAAAGTATTATTTAAGTTCCTGAATAAATCGCTGAATCTCGAAAAGTTAAGATTTTAAACTGATTTTTTTACCGGCGATTCAATCGGAGTCTTGGAGCGTAATAGCTAGGAGGAAGGTAGCGAGATCTTACTAAATAGAAGCATGGAAAGACGGAATATTACTCTATATTATTCTTTAGTCCTTTTCTCTATTAAATAATATAAGGCTTATATATTATTTATATGTAATTTAGGTGTAGTATAATAGTATATAATAACTAATAGTTAATAAAATAGCTTTATAGAAAGGGAGATATATAGAAGAAATTACTTCTAATATCTTCTAAGATATAATTTATAATTACTAAGGTTAACCTAGATTAACTCCCTCTTAGTTTAGTAGTAATAAAATAGGCTACCTATTATTAACTACTATATTTAAATACCCTTATACTTTACTTAGAGCTAGTCTTAACTATTATCTAGTTAGTTCTTCTTTAGTAGTTATAAGTAACTTATTATTATTAGGCTTATAAAGAGCCTTATCTATTAATATTAGATAGAAATACTCTTTAATACTAGTAATAATATAGGTAAGTATAACTTTTAATTTATTTAAGTTATTAAAAGACTCTATACCCCTCTTACTTATCTAGTTATAATTAAGTTATAATTTATTATAAGTAGAATAGTATAATATATTAGGAATAATTCTCTAAAATTTAGTATTCTAAGATAATTACTTATTAATAATAGCTTATAATATTATAGTAGTAATTTAATATATTAGACTATTTAAACTATTCTAATTTTAATTATTTAGTAATACTAACTCTATTTAACTATTCTAAGTAGTCTAATTATTTAATTTATTCTAATTTAATTCAAGTAGATTATTCTAATTATATCTATTTAAATTTATTAGCTTACTTATATTTATAATTAAATCTAATAATAAAAAGCTAGGTAGAAGAGTTTACTAGCTAGAAAGATATAGGATAGTATAGGATATTAGTCTCCCTAGCTATCCTATAATATAGTATAGAATTAGCTATTTTAGTCCTATCCCGTTCTAGGATAGTATAGGTTTTCGTAGGATAATCCTATAGGATAGGATTTTTATAAGACCTACTGGTAGTATAGGATATTTATAGGATATCCTATGATTAGTAAGCATATAACGTAGTATTTTCTAAAAGAATATTCTAGAAATTTTTCTTATCTAGAAAGCTATAACTAGAAAGCTATAATTAGAAAGCTAACTAGAAAGGTAATATTTACCTTTCTAATTAGCTTTCTAGTTATAGCTTTCTAGTTATAGCTTTCTAGAATAATAATTTTTTGAAAATATTATATTATATACTTACTAATAGTAGGGTATCTTAAAAATATCTAGAAATCTTTACTATATAGAAAGCTATAACTAGAAAGCTAATTAGAAAGGTAAATATTACCTTTCTAGTTAGCTTTCTAATTATAGCTTTCTAGTTATAGCTTTCTAGATAAGAAAGATTTCTAGAATATTTTCTTAGAAAATACTACGTCATATACTTACTAATTATAGGATATCCTATAAATATCCTATACCGCTAGTAGGTCCTACGAAAATCCTATCCTACTAAAAAATCCTATTCTATCCCCGTCCTACACCGTTATAAAGATATAGGATTAGGACCTAATTTACCTATCCTATCTCATAGTCCTATACTATCCTATATAGGATATCTCGTAGGATATCCTATATCCTTCTAGCTAGTAGAAGAGTTATTACTACTAGCCTATTACATTTAAACATGAATAGTAGGTAAAAGATACATTCTCTATATATAAGAAATCCGTCTTTATAGAAAGGACGGACGCTAAGCCTATTTAGGTATCGCTCTAATATAAATAGCATGTAAATATATAGCAATCGTAATATAGCTGGAAAGATATAGGATATCCTACAGGATATCCCACGTGGAATAGTATAGGACCGTAGGATAGGTAAAGTAAATTAGGTCCTAATCCTATATCTTTATAAAGATATAAGATAGGAATAAGATAGGATTTTTTAGTAGGATAGGATTTTTATAAGACCTCTTTAAAGATAGGATATTTATAGGATATCTTATAATTACTAAGAGGAGCTTAATATTTATAAAGAGGAGTATAAAAGGTTATATTAAGTAAATATAATAATTAAAATAATAATTATAAACTTTTTTAAAGTTAATATTTTATTCTAGTTTATAAGAACTTCTACTATTAATTAAATAAACCTAGTCTATTCTTAGACCTTACTATCCCTTACTACTATTACTTATCCCTCCTATTCTACTTTATAATAATTACGGAGAGTAATAATAGGCTAGTTCTACTAGATAGTATTACTTAAACCCTAGTAGATAGTAACTATTAGTTCTACCTCCGTCTTTTTAACATCCTTATATTATTACTAGTAGACTCTCGCTAACTATAAACTCGCCCTCTTAGTTATAAGAGTAAGTATTAATACTATTTTCTAAGATATATAAAAAGGGCTTATAGCCTACTTACTAGATTACCCTTATTATCTTTATCTCTATTATTAATATAATTACTATTAAGATAACCTTCTTCTACTTATATATTATATAGAATACTATTAGCCCTTTTTACTTAATTAGATATATTAAAGTTAGCTTCTAGATTAAGTCCTACCTATTTAGATAGATTCTACTAATTTTTAGTATAAAAGACTATTATTAAGGTATAGAAAGTAGGAGGTATATAATATATATAGCTTATATAATACCTCTTTATTATAGAGAAGTATTACTTATACGTAATAGCCCCTATTATAGTAGTAAGGATATCGCGCGTTATATAGGTAATTAATAGATATTAGGGCTTTAAAGCCTTCTACTACTTAAGAATAGACCCTTATTTTAGATAAGTAAAAGGAGTTATAAGAATATTAAAAAATTAAAAAATTAGTAATAATAATAATAATAACTAGAAACCTTATTATAAGCTTTATACTATTATAGCTAGTCCTTTATAATATTATTTAAATCCTCTAACGGAGCTTCTAAGGTATTATTAAGGCTAAAACTAGTATAACTCCTTATTAGTATAGCCCTCTAATCTTAGCTATTTACTTTATAATTTTAGTAGTTTTAAAAGGTTCTTCTAAGCGCTTACTAGTAGACTTCTACTTATAACTATTAACTAGTTTTAATAACCTAATTCCTACCCTTAAATATTATATCCTTATAACTTAAATAAAGAAGTACTACTTAGTTATAAAGAAATCTTAAACCTAACTATATCTAGTTATAATATATAGAAAGCTTCTAGTAAGCCGTTTTAAGGGCCTTAAAAAGCTTAACTTTTTATAAAACCCGCTTATACCTTAGTTACCTATATTTTATTTCTATATAATTAAAGAGCCTACTATAGATAGTAAAAATATTATATATTATAGCCTCCTTCCCTCTACTTATTAATAATATAAATATATAAAAAGGCCTAATAAGTTATATTAGGTATTTAACTTATAACTACTTATTATTAGTAAGCTTAAGGAAGCCTCCTAGTTTCTTATTAAAGTAGTATTCTAAATCTTTATAAAGTAGATACGCTTATTTTAATATATAAAAAGTTAAGTCCTAGCGCGTTTTAATATCCTAAAAAAGCTTAAGAGGGCGTCTCTACTTATACCTCTCTTTAGTAGTAGGTATACTATTATCTAGGACTACTATTATACTATTCTTTTATAACCGCTCTTTCTATATATTAAAAAAGGGCTTCTTTTATTAACTACTTATATTAATAAATACTATAGTCTTTTATACCTTTAATTAATTAATTAGAAGATAATTAGAATAATAATTATAAAGATCTTACCTTAACTAGGGTTATTAGTAGGCCCTTCTTTACTACTTAAACTTCTTACTACTTATTATTATTAACCTAGTTCCTCTAAAATTCTTTATTAGTTAGATTAATATAAACTTTTCTAAGTAGCTCTTTTAATACTAATTAGATAATATATATTATATATAAAATATATATTAGAGAATACTTAGGATTATCTTCTCCTTAGTTAATAAAATTATTAAAAGGGCTTATAAGAAGGGAGTTAATAAGTCTATTATATAATAAAGTATCATTACTCGCGTTATTAGTAGTAAGGGTAAGAAGTTAATTTTTAATCTTATACTACCTAATAATTAGATTTATAACTATTATAAGTTATAAGCTACTATACTAACCTTTAAGATACTTAAAGCTTATAAGTTTTTTATACTATATCTAATCCTTATTAATAAAGAAAGCTATAATTACTATATATAATTAGTAGTTAAAGGCCGACTAATAATTAAGTAATAGGGAGACTTTAATACTATTAATAGGTAAGTCTAATAAAAGACCCTATTTAATCTCCTTAACCTTTATTATTAGGTAGTTCTTAATTATAGATACTAAGTCTATTTAGAGAGTAGGGTTAAGGTAGTAAAAGAGTTATAACGTCTTAGGGTTATTAATAATATTAAATAGTATACTTATAGTTATAATCTAATATTAAAATTACTTAGGGAAGTCTTTATATATAAGTTTCCGCCTACCTAATACTAATCTTATATCCTTACTTTTATTCCTCTAGGGTAGATAGTAGTATATTAGTTCTAGTTATTATTCTACCTATTAAAGCCTAGGAAAATACAATACTAATATACCTTATCTTAATAACTATTAATAATTAATATTTACTATAAAGTACTAAGACCTAATTTCTTAATATATCCTTTAGATAATAGGTAGATACTTATACTATTAGTACTATAGCCTATAAAGGGGTAAATAATAACCTTATAATAATAGTAGTATATAAGCTATAAAGCTCTACTAGAGATAAGGGTATATTTATAAAAATATTCCTATCTCTTAGACTTCTTTATTAAACTCTAATAGATATTATAATAATTATAACTAGATTTTAATTTATTCTTAATAGCTTATACTATCTTTACCTACTAATCTAGCTACTTATCCTTCTACTTATATTAAAAGATATAGTAGGGTTTATTTTTACCCTTAGCTACTAGATTAGTAGTTAAAGTATTTATAGAAGTCTTAATTATAGAAGAGGGTAGAGTATTACTATTTAGAGAGAAGGATAATATAATAAAGCTAATATTTTTAGTATACTATTAGGTTTAAGAATTTAGGTTAGGATTTATAAGCTCTTATTACGCCGTAGTATTTATATCTACTATTTTACTACTAGTCTTGATAATAGTAAAGTATAATCTAATTAGAGGCCTAAAAGTAGTATAATTAGCTACGCTTTAACCTTTCCAGTTATAATTCTAATTATTACCCTAGCTAGTTAAATACTATAATCCCCGCTCTTAGACTAATAGGTAGATTAAGTTTTTAGTATATTTTATAGTTAATATTAATCTCCTAAAATCCCTTATACTCTTTCTCTCCTCTATATTTAGTATATAATATATTCCTTATATTTTCTATTAATAGCTGTACTACTATTTTTAATTAAGTATCTACTAGTAGTATATTTATAGAACTTAATAGTATAGTCTCTAATACTAAATATCTACTAAATAATTTACCTAATCTACTACTAGATAGGTGAACCCTATTAAAATATTAGTAACCTTAGAAGATAGTAGGTAGTAAGAAAGCTATTAGAAGAAGGGTAAGGGGGAAGTAAAGGAGATAACTAATTATAATATAGTAATAGAAACCTAGATATATATTAAGAATATAAAGAGGGTTAATTATAACTAATATAATATTATAATACGGGTATTATTAGAAATTTAATATTTATAAAAAATAATAGACCTAGTAATACTACATTTATTATTTAGTTATCTAGTAAGAGAAGTTATTATAAAGCTTCTATAGAAGGCTATATATTTAATATAAATATAAGCCTCTACTTTAAGTATACTTTAGGAAGTTATAGAAGCTAAGGTTATTAATAATCTTAGTAGTATTTTATATTATATTATAGACTCTTAATATAATAGATACTAATAAATTATTAGTAGCCTAATTATATATATTCTATATAAGGAGAGTTACTATATAGGTAAAGGATATAGACTTATTTAGAAAGCTATAAAATAATATAAGTCTTTAAATAGTATAAAATATAACTTCCTTAAATAGTACCTATATTATATTATAATTACCTTTTATTATTTTAAGTACTATTAATAACTAGAATAATAACTATAAATCTAAAAATTATAAGCGCGGAACTTATCTATAATTATTAATAATAATAATAAGAAGACTAATTATAAGGACCTTAAAGAATATATTAAGGAGAAGAAGATAGATCTTAAAGAATATATTATAAAGAAAAAAAATAAAGGGGTATAAGAGTATAGCTAGATTTAGTAGTTAGAGGTCTATTGTTAGCGTAAAGATTAACCTAGAAAAGGTTAAAGATAAATCCTATTACTAAATTATAGTAATAAACTATTAATTAAAAGTATAATATAAGGAGAATCTTTAATTTATTATATCTATAAATCATAGCTATTTATATAGGGAAATAGGCTATATCTTATAATAGGAGGTATAATCTATTAATAAAAGGTATAAGGCGGCTAAACTTCTAAGGCACCTATTTAAAACCCTAAATAATTAGAAGATATACTTATATAGTATTAACTATATCTATATTAGGCTTAAAACTTTTAGCTACTAAATTATAATTATTAGGCTATTATAAAGCGGGTCTAGAGAGATTAACTAAGCGCGTATTATTTATAATATTAAATTACTAGTCTTAAAGATAGCTAGTTATATTATATTAAATAGCCTTTTCTCTATAACTAAAGTATATATATAGTAGAGGGAGGGGCTTGTTATAGATTTAACTATTCTACCTAGGTTAGTAATATATATAGAGATAACTAGAATAATAACTAGAATTATAGAATTAATATACCTTAATAAGTAGTAGACGTAAGCTACTAGTATAATAGTTAGAGTAATATCCTAGGTTTAAGTATTAATCTAGGTAATCTAACTTATATAATAAGTTATATATTAACTTATACTAGACTAGCTAAGTATAAATAAATAAACTTATTTTAAAGTTTACTATATATTCCTACTATAATTAGCTAGACTTTTATAAGATCTACTAATTTATAGGCTAATATTAAGTAATACTATATTTCTTTTAATTATAAAGCGCGTCCCGCTTACGCGTAGCTTAGAAAATTAGATCTATATAATTAATATATAGTTTAGAGAGGGAATTAGCTATATATAAATTACCTAACTTAGCCTCTTTATTATTAACGTCTTCCTATACTAAGTCCCTACTATTATTATTAGTATAAATAATAGTACGCGTAGTAAGCTATATATTATAACGCTTTACTACTACTTTAGTATAAATTATAGTAGTAATCCTTTAAGAATATTAGATAATTAGAATAATAACTATAATTAGGAGAATCTTACCTTTAATTTATAATAAATTATTAAAGATAAGTAAGCTATCCTTCCCTTTCTTATATAAACTCCTTAAGATAAAGTAAGGACTTCTTATACTTCTTAATAGTATAGCTAATAGCTATAATATTAGCTTTCTTTATTAATTCTACTACCTTTTTACCTAATATAAAAGACTTTATATATATTTATAAATACTTTATATATATATTCTTACTTAATTCTTTAACTACCTTATACTTTAGTTAAAGACCTAGGTAGTAACCCCTTATACCACGTATTAAGCCTTATATAGTACTAGTATTATTACTATTATAGGTATTAAGGCGCTAGAGGAGGGTTTTATTAAAGTCTTCTTCTTTATCTTTAATATTTATAGTAGTTAGTAGGATATTATATAAGTTTTAAAAGAGCCTTTATACTATAATCTACTAAATTAAACTCTACTACCTACTCTACCTTTACTACCTTATATTTACCTTCTTATATTATCAATTCTAGCTATTATTATAGTTATTAATAATAAGATATATATACCGCGTACTATTATATTATAAACTATTAATACTTAAATAGATTTTAATAATATATAGAGGAAGTATTAAGTAGAGACGGGAATTAAGGGATTTATTTTAATTATAAAATATACTAGTCCTAATTAGGTTATAATAGCCCTACTACTAATTCTTAGCGTTACTACCTAGCGCTAGTAGTAAATAATATAAAGATTAATTCTTTAAGTAATTATAATTATTATTAACTATAGATTTTCCTAATAATATATTATATACTATTATTAATAGAGGCGTATCTCTATACGCTTAAACGGTATTAAATAGAGAGGTATTACGTATAATAGTAGAATTTCGAGTTCCTAGCCCTACGGTACTAGCGGAGGCCTCCCGCTACTAGTAGTAAATCTCTATAAATAATAATTCTATAGATATTTTAACTATAATAATAACTATATTATACTACAGGATTCTATAATAATATAATATATAATAATACTAAATATATAGATTAATTATAATCTTCTCTAGTATTAATTAGAGGAGTATAGTAAATAATAGAGTAATTTTAAGTAGAGAATAGTAAGAAATCTAAGTATTTACTTAAAATAATAATAGCTAAGGGTAACTTATTTAAAAGACTTAACTATCTAACTTATAACCTCCTCTAATATTATATACGTATGACTCTAGAACTCTAGGAGTATATTAGTCTTATATTATATATATTATATCCTTATTATATAATTATTTATTTTATTTTATAATAATTTAAGTATATCTACCCTTTTATAGTTAATAGTATAGCTTAAACTAATAAGATAGTATTTATATATTTCTAACCTTATTAGATATAATTAATTACTTCTAATAAAGGTATTTAATTTATAATAGCTAATATAGTAGTATAGAAAACTTGTAAGACTATAGGTAATAAAGGTAGTAAGAAGGTTATAGGTCCTAAGTCTAGTACCGCTAAAGGTCTTCTAAGTTTAAGTACTTAGAAGAAGCTTAAATAGAAGCGTAGTAGTATATCTTTATAACTATTATTCTACTTATTACTCCTAGCTAATAAAGTATATAAGCTATTACTCTTTATAAGATCTACCGCTACTAGAAAATTTCTAATCTCCTTATTCTAAATGTTATAATATGCTTTTATTAGTAATTAATATAGCTTAGCGCAATCCACTTGGGGCGCTAAGCCTGATATAACTTAGTTTAGATAGGTAGACTAGATGTCTTAATGTCTAGAGAATGATAGCTCTTATAACCTATAAATTATACCGGTTTATTCGTACCTTAATATCTAGTAGTAATACTAGAAGATCCTAAATAGATATACCGAGTTATCTATTTAGATTAGGTCTATTTATTAGTAATTAACTATCCTTAAGGGGATTACGGGGTATAAAAGTCGCTTCCGCTCTATTCTATCCTATTACCCTATTAAAAGATTTCTATTTATTAGCCTTAATAATTCTATTCTTCTTTATTCTATTCCCTATCCTTCTTCTAAAAAACTGGAGCTAGAAAGCCCTCTACGTTATTTAACCTAGCTTAACCTACTATTATAATTAATTATAATACTCTTATTCTTACCTTCTACTTATACGATTTCCTCTCTACAGAACCTAAATAAGTAAACCTAGTTAACTATCCTAATTAATACCTTATTAAGTATCTTACTTAGAATAGTCTTAGACTAGCTTAGTATAGCTTAAGAGTAGTAGCAGATCTCGAAAGATTAGCCTAGCTAGAATCCTAGTAGTCTAGACTAGAGCTAGAGATATTTCTAGCTACTCTATAGAATTTTAAGCGAGGTACTAAGACTGCCTAGCATTTATTAAGAGCCCCTCTATCTACTAGAACCCTAGATTCTAGAATAACCCTAGATTTAAGAATAACCCTAGTAAGGATAGCTAACTAAATTAAATTAGGGAGAAATAATTTAGGCCTTAATAATCTAGTTAACCTACCTAAATTTATAGAGGTAGCTTAGGGCGAATCTTTAGTAGTAGCTAGGAAACGAGCTATACCTTATCTAGGTACGGCGGAATATATTTCCAGGTAAATTAAGGAAGCTATAAGAATCCGGAAGAATTCGGGTAATATAGGGTATTTAAAAACGGTATATTAACGAGACTATATTACGGTACTAATTATTATAGGATAATTAACTAAAAGGACTCTAGGATACGAAGCCCTATTCCTTTAAGAATTAATTAATAATACTAATATAGGGGCTACTTAGGCCGTCTACTAACTCTTATTAGAAGCTAAGAAGAAGTCTTTCTAGTTAGAAGCTAAGTAATAACTTCTTAGCTACCCGTACTCTATTATTAAAAATAAAGAAATATTCCGGGAGTAGCTAAATAAACTATATAATAGGCTTAATAAATAAGGTAATCTTAATCTTTCTTAATAAGTAATTAAAGAGGTTACCTCTAGCCGTTATCTATTACCTATATAGCGTAAGCTAGCTCGCCTGCTAGGAAGAGGGTTATAAGCTAATAAAATCTAGTATTTAGTATTAGATAGAGCCTATTAAGAATAAAACGACTATTTTAATTAAGAAGTTAAAGAAGATCTAATAAGAGTATAATATAGTAGGTCCCTACTTACTCCTAGCTTTAAACTAATTATAGCTAGTCTATAGGGTTAAAATACCCTAGTACTACCCCGTTAGGATACCTAGCCGGAGACTTTTATTCCTTACCGACCTTTTATAGAGGATTAGTCTAGAGTATTCTAGCCTAACTACTATTAATAAGAACCTAAGCCACGACGTCTTTTAATAGAATAAAATAAGTTAGTATAGTTACGCGCGAAGGTTACCTAATAAGAAGTAGAACTCTATTATAATTAAAACTATAACCTTAGCCTAGAACCTAGGTTTATTTCTTAGGAAAATCGTTAGTTAGAGTTAATATTAGGGTATTATAACTATAGACTACTTAGGGCTAGATATCTAAATCCTTCTTAGGACTGTTACAACCCGTTCGTCTTCTAACTAGATAACTCTGAGTCTGGGTGGATCTTATAGAGGGGAGTATTAAGGACTAGAGTAAATAGGCTTCGTACTAAACTAGTCTAATATAGGTGTAGTATTATATTTAGTATCTAGGAGATTAGTCTAGTAGATAATATAAGTTAAGCACGAAGCTCCTATCTAAAGGGAAAGTAATGCTATCTATATAGACGTAGGAAGTCTATACTCGTACTAATCGCTAGTACTCGCTCTTCGCCGACTAGAGCGACTGGTCGCGCGATCGCCTAGCTCGCTATAGTCGTCTTATATTAACTAGAGTGACTGGGTAAGCGGTCGCTCGACTCGCTATACTAAGGTATATTCGACTTGGTAAGCGCTTATAACGTCCGCTAAGGCTCGCGTACTAAGGGCGTAATATTACCCCTCCTTCCCTAACCCTTTATCTTAAAGGTTAATAAGTATTTATATTATTAGTATAATAACGACGCTATATTAAACTATTAGATCGAGTGGCTTATAAGGGAGTGATTATAATAGTATTATATCTGCGATATACTAGGTCTTAAAAGGAGTATTAGGTATCTTCCCTTTCTTAAAGGTGCGCGGAATATATTCGGCTAGGGAAGTAGTATAAGCCTACTATACCGGTTATCTACTTCTCTAGTATTAATAAGGCTATAGAGAAGCTTAAGCGTGAAGAGATAGAGATAGAGGTAGCGTAGAAGGCCGCTAATAAAGCTGCTCGTTAGAGTAGCGAAATTACTTATTAGAAATAAATAAAACTGAAATATCTTTATTAATAAAAGCGTTTCTTAAAAGAGCGTGAATAGCGGATATTTAATAAGGGTCTTAATAATATTAAGGAACTGGAACGTCTAGAGGAGCTTAAAAAGGCTGGCGAGGTTAAGAAAATACTCGCTTCTTATCCTACTTTTTTAGAGTTCAAGGGTTCTAGGACTCTTTCGCCTAGAGCTCTCGAGTAGATCGCTTAGGGTATGTCCGGGTTTAATAATACTATTAGAGGAGCTCTTGACAGTTTATAAGATTCGTAACTAGTTCCCAGGTATTTTCTAAGTCCTCGTATCCTTTCTATTTTACTAGGTAGCTCTAACCCTTCCGTGATAGAATCTTTTCGGCTTTAAATTTATTCTCTTCTTCTATCTAGAAGTAGAAGGTTTCCTGTAAAGGTATATTAGGATCTGCTAGTTCTAATATTAAGATATAGAATACTAGGTATACTTTAGCGTCGGGTAGGAGTTATAACTTAAAGTTAACTGGTCCTTTTTCTTAAATAACTAGAAATGGTCCGACCTTAATATAGTCTAGTTTTTTACTTGGTCTTATACCTTTCAGATTTTTTATAAGGAGGTATACTTTATCCCCCTTCTTTAGCTGAGGTCTACTTCTTCTTTTCTTGTTAATTAACTTCTTTATAGAAGTGTTAACCTCGCTAGTCTGTTATTATATATCTTTATACAGGCTTTTTATATCAGATATTAATACTAAGGCTTTCTCGGTATCTAGTCCTTACCTAGGATCCAAGAATAAATTTGCATGTCGTCCGTAATTTATAAAGAACGGTGATAGTCTTGTAGTATCTAATCTCTTGTCGTTGTATGTCGTAATTCTATTCGGCTGCCGTTATCTTCCGTGAGTAATATGCTATTAGATGCCATTTGCCATCCCTTTGTTAATATAAGCAGGCTCCTATTACAAGGTCTAATGCATCTGTCTTAATTCGCGCTGGTTCTCTATTACGAAAAGTATAGAGTACTAGAGGATCTATATATGCTTGCTTTAGTTTAGTAAATGCTTTCTTTTAGTTAGTGTCCTATTGGAATCCCGTTTCTTTTTTAGTGATTTCTATAAGTGGTAAGGCCTTCTTGGAGTAGTCTTCTATGAAACGTCTATTAAAGTTAGCGAATCCTAAGAATCCTTGTACTAATTTAATATCGTGTGGCGTAGGCTAGTCCTATATAGCCTGAATCTTTTCAGGGCTTATACGAACTCCTTTAGTTATTACTATAAACCCTAAGAATTCTACTAAGGTCTTATAAAACTCGTACTTTTCTGGTTTTAAGAGAAGTCTAGCCTTAGATAGATATATTAATATATTCTATATATAAGGGGTATACTCCTCTATTAATTTAGAGTAAATTAATATATTATCAAGGTATATAATAGCCGAATAGTCTAATTATACCCGTATAATATTATTAACTAGTGCTTAGTAGGTTACTAGTACATTAGTAAGGTTAAACGGCATGACTAGGTACTTATAATATCTATATCGAGTCCTGAATACTATTTTCTACTCGTTACCTTCCTTTATTTAAATAAGGTTATACGCCCCTTATAAGTCTAACTTTATAAAGACTTTTACTTTAGTTAGCCGATCCTATAACTTACTAATATTAGGTAGCGGGTAATAATTCTTAATTATTATATTATTTAATTTTTAATAGTCTACGTATAGCCGTAGTAATCTGTCTTTCTTTTTTATAAAGAGTATTAGATACCCTGCTAGTAATTTAGATTCTCGAATAAATCCCTTTTTCAGGTTCTTATCTAAGTACCCGCGTAGTACTAAGAGTTCCTTTTTAGATAACGCATAAATAGGTCTAAATATTAGTACCTTCCCTAGTTCGAGTTTGATTTTATAATCCTAAGGTTAGTATTTAAGTAGAGCTTTCGCTGTTATCTCTTTTATAAAGAGGCGTTTCTATCTTTAATACTCTTATAAGATATTAGGAGTACTATTAGTTACTCCAAGAACTCTAATTTTTTAGCCCTACTAACCTTCGCTAGTACCTTTTAAGTCGGATCCTTTTCTTTTAAGGCTATCCTTATTTGAAACGGAGGTAATATATACCTTAACCTTTCGGTTCGATTTCTTATCTACCGTCGTCTACTATCGGCGTGTAGGTTAGAATCTAGCGATATTACTAGTTCTCTTAAACTTAAGTACTCTTTTTCTCCAGTTAATTACTAGATTATGCTTCTCTAACTAAGGCATACCTAGAATAATGTAATAAGTGGCTATCCTAATAATATTAAAGGACATTTCCTTATAATAGCGTTAAATTATAAATGGTAGCGAGGTTATTTCCTCGTTTATACTTCCTGTTAATAGTTTTAACCCGTCGGCTATTTATAAGTTATAAGGCAACTTTTTCTTCTATATTAGTAGGCCTACTAACCGTACTAATACTTCGGAGATAAAGTTTCCAGATACTCTAGAATCTATTATTACTATAGTTTTTTAACTATTTATTTTAACCGGTATATTCACGTGTATTATATACTCTATTAAGTATAACTAATATATTTTAGGGATTAGGATATTAATCTCCTTATACTTCCCCTTAGTATAAGGGATTACTCTTTTCCTAAAAAGGATAGGAACCCGGTAGTTCTTTTTATATATATATGTTTTCTATAATTATTATAAAAATAAGTATACTAATCCGTTAAGTGGTATTCTAACGTGTACTCGCTATACTTAAGGTATTTATAGAGACTACTATACTATCTCTAGTTATAGTTTAGAAACTATTTCCTTAATCTCTTAGTTATTAAGTGCTAGTAATAACTCATGTTATAGTAACTTAACTAAATCTTTCTACACGTGCGTACTCTAATTACTTTACCTAAGTTTATTTTTACTTGGTAATAAATCATATATATTTCGTCGGTATAGGCTGACTAGTATATTACTCCGTGCTACGGATGCGCTAAGTCGTTTCTAAACTCCTTCTAAAGAAGTCCCCCTAATACTTTTTCTTGATAGAACTCTACTGGTTCCTCGAGTTTTATCTATAGATCTTCTGATGTGGAAGCTCGAGATGCTGCGCTGTTTTCTTTTCCTTTTTCTAGATTTTTGCATTTCTCGGAAATCTGGCTGAGATTTTCCTAGTCAGGATCATCCTCGCTGTCTCGGCTTTATTCAGGTTTTCCCTTCTAAACCTAACTACTATTACTATTATTATTAGAACCTAGCTCCTTAAGTTATTTATAAATATCCGTGAGCCTTTATTCGATTTTTATAATATTTCGCTATTTCTTAGCTATTTCTTCGCGTAATTCTTCTTCTCTAGTCTGAAGTTCTTTATTAATAGGCGGATTAACGAGGGCTAGTAAATTATCTATAATTATATCTAGCTTAGTATTATTATACTCTGTTTCTTATTAATCCTTTAGAGGTTTAGTCTTCCTAACTAGAACTCTTTCTAATACGTTTAACTAAGGTCGTTTTACTATATTTTTCGACCTGTAGTCTTTAGCGATATGGCCCGGTTTACTATAGTTATAGTAATTCATTACTTTCTTGCCCCCGTACTATTTCTTACCTCTAAATGTTTTCTTCTTCTATATAAAGTCTAATTCCATTAGCATTAGTCTATATAAATCGCGTAGGGCTCGTTTCTTTCCGTGACTTCCTCTTAAATAGAATCCGGTATAACTAAGTCTAGAAACTCTACTATTATAACGTAGTTCTATTATTAACTTATAGATCTAATTATCGATTCTTGTCGAGTTTCTAATAAGTGAATTAAGATCGTTACTCTAGGCTCTATCTCATATAAGCTCCTTCTTTACTTGAGGTTTTAATCCACGTCGATATATTACTATTAGTACGTTATTATCCTAGTTAGTTCTTATAAAGTACTATTAAAACTATATTATATACTTAGATGCTAACCTCTTCTATATTAAATACTAGATGACTCTTATCACTATACTTGCTTTATTAGAAGGTCTAAATATTCGTCTTATCTCTTCTCGGAAAAGCGCTAAGCTTTCTATCTATAACTTAATAGAGACATTATTATTATTATCAGGATCTTCTATATATTATTTAAGAAATAGGGTAGACTACTACTAGGCCCGTCCTCTTATATAAGTTATTATAAATAGCGGTTATTTCTTTAGTCTAATAGCGTCTTTATTAAAAGAGAAGTATAGCTATATCTATACTAACTACTCTTTAAGCTTGTCTTAGTCGCTATAATATAAGTCTAGTTTAGTAATTTTAATACCTTCCTTAACTTCTGCTATTATTAACTATCGTGGACCTTATTTACTTAGGGTAAGGTCTCTTTATCCTGAGGTACTTATCTTAAGGGTGCTTAAAGTATTATAACCCGTTCGTCTTCTAACTAGATAACTCTAGGTCTAGGTAGATCTCGTAGAGGGGAGTATTAAGGACTAGAGTAAATAGGCTTCGTACTAAACTAGTCTAATACAGGTATAGTATTATATTTAGTATCTAGGAGATTAGTCTAGTAGATAATATAAGTTAAGTACGAAGCTCCTATTTAAAGGGAAAGTAACGCTATCTATATAGATATAGGAAGTCTATACTCGTACTAATTACTAGTACTCGCTCTTCGCCGACTAGAGCGACTGGTCGCGCGATTACCTAGCTCGCTATAGTCGTCCTATATCGACTAGAGCGACTGGGTAAGCGGTCGCTCGACTCGCTATGCTAAGGCATATTCGACTTGGTAAGCGCTTATAGCGTCCGCTAAGGCTCGCGTACCAAGGGCGTAACAAGGACTTTCCCTAAGAATTTTAACTAGACCTATCCTAAAACTATATTAATAGTTATAACTATTATTAATATAAGGACCTTAATAAATATCTACCCTAACTAAGGGAGCGTAAGGAGTAAAACCTTTAACTCTAAGAAATTATAATATTTAATCTTAAAAAATACTCTATAGCCTTCTTTATCCGCCGCTTTTACTATATAGCGGAACTAGAAGGTAGCGGTCTAGTCCTTAGAGTACTCCTAATATATCTAGAAGGGGATACTCTAGAATAGTATAATAGCCTTTCTACTAGGGTCTACTAAGAAATAAATTATAATTTACCTATTTAGGAAGATAAACTTCTTTAAGAATATTAACCTAATTAATTTAAATTAATAAAGGAAGCTAAGAAGATAAAGTTCTATTTTAACTAACTATTACTTACCCTTAGCTAATATCTAACTTAAAAGACTAACTACTTATATAACGCGGTTATTAGTAATAAGGATATAATTATTAAGTATCTATAATAAGGCCTTAAGCTAAACCTAGTACTCGTAACCCTAATACGGGAAGAAGGGGATACCGTAGAAAACTTTAATAGGCGAGTCCGAAATAATAAGGTAGTAGCTAAGCGGGTTTATAAGATAAATAGACCCCGTTAGAAACTAGTAGTAACTCTAGCGTTATAAGTACTATCCCTAGCCTAAGTCTAGTAATTATTTAGTAATCTAGCGGCTAAGGGGATTATCTAGTTAGCCGACCCTAAGGTTATAAAGATAAAAAGATGTCCTTTAAAAAAGACGACGGCTAATAACTAATAACCTAAAAGGACCCTACCTCGTCCTTACTAGTATTACGGTGGAAATTATTAGGATAGTAACTATAGTAATAAAAAGAAAAAGTCCTTGAAGGTTAAGCTAGAGGAGGAGATAGATATTAACCTAACTAATAAGGATTACTATAATAGGGATAATAATCTTAATCTATATAATCTAGAGACCTATATAGCTTTAGAGATCCTTACGGATAAGGAGCTATAGGGGGAAGCCTCTTAAAGCTCCTAACTAGTAGTCGGGGCCTACCGGAGGGTAATAACTCTACTAATAGCTTAAATATTACTACTAGAAAAACTTTAGAACTATCTTATCTTAATAACCTTACTATTTTATCCCTAGGGGGATTAGAACCTAGTATTTTTACTTTTCCTACTATACTAACGGGAGTTAATATAGATTTTAGGAAATTCTTTAGCGTTATATACTAGTATATTAGTAAAGATAGTAGAATACTAGAGTTTTATTTTAATACTAGATCCTAGTATCCCTTATTTCTAAGTATTACTATCTAGTATTCTTTAAAGGTTATAATATCTACCTTATAACTAGGGGGAAAAGGCTTTAATATAGGGGAGTTAGTTCTAGGGAGTTATTATTACGGGATTATATTAAGGTAGATATTAGAATATATAGTTTAACTAAGGAACCTATTAAAATATCTAGAGAAATCTATATAGTTTTAAGACTCCTATATAATATAATTATTAGTATAAATATTATAAAACCGAATATAATTAATATCTAATAGGGCGAATACTAGGATCTCGTTATAATATACTAAACCCCTATTCTAATTAGAGTCACCTCTAAATTAGATCTAATTCTAAGGATCTACGCTAATATCTAAGAATCTATAATAATACTAATACTACTAATTAAACTAAAAAGGCTAAGGGTCTTAAAACGTAAAAAGGTTAATATCTATACTAACTTAGTAGTAATACTAGACTCTAGGATATGATAAAATATACTAATTAAATACCGCCCGTTAGCGATAAACTATAACTACTTATTTAAACCTCTACTAAAGGTCGATTTCTAGTTAGGAACCTTTATATTAGGTATTTAAGTAGTAGTTTATAATAATCTCTAAGCCTACCTAATAGTAAATTTTAGTTAATACTCTATTAAAATCTATAAAGGATAGCTACTAGGTAGACTATTAATATTATAAGAATTAGTAAAGCCTATAAAGGTAGATTTCTACTTTACTAATATTTATACTAATAAATTCCGGGAGGAACCTAATATACCTTATATAGTAGATCTCCTAGAGGAGGTAATAATTCTAGAAGCGGATATCTCTACCTATTAGGGGCCTAAATACTAAGAACGTATTAAAAAGGTACTTAAAATGTATAATACACTTTTTTAAAATAGCCTAGGAAAGTTTAATAATAGTATTAAGATACTAATACCCGTTAAGGACGAATCCGACGTAGTAGGACTAAAGTAGAACTCTTATAACCTTTCCTAAAGGGACTATAAGGCTATAGATTTAATTCTAGACCCCCTAGAGTAGGGCTAAATTAAAAAGGTTTCTCTAGGGGTATTATCTACCGTATTATCGCCGGCCTTTATAATATAAAAGAATAGGAAGCTAAGAGTAGTAGTAGATTTATATAAGATTAATACTAAGCTCTACCTAAATACGTATCCCCTCCTAAAATAAGATATAATCCTAGGAGCGCTTAGTAGATTAGTAATATTCTCTTCTATTAACCTTATAAAAGGGTTTTTTTAATAGGGTATACGCCTTTTAGACTAGTAGAAGACGACGTTTATTAGCCCCTACCGGGGTTAAGAATAGTTAAAGGTCTCTATAATAGGGTTAGTAAATACTCTAAGTTTCTTCTAATATTAGATAGAAATACTCCTATCCCTATACTTATAATAATTTATTCTAGTATATTTTAACGACGTAATAATCTTTTTAGCTACTCTTAATAACTATCTTAAGTACTTAGACTAAGTCCTAGGGCTACTAGAGAAAAGTAGTATTATATTATCCCTAGTAAAATATTATTTTACTTATCCTAGTATTACCGCTTTAGGATATTATATCTCTAGACTAGGTTTAAGTATTATAGAAGAGAAAGTTAAAGCGGTTTAAAATATAACATTACTAATAAATCTCTAGGAACTTAAAACTAAACTAGGATTTTTTAGCTACTATTAAAAATTTATTAAATATTACGTTATAATAGCGCGACCTCTTATTAGACTAAAAATAGAAGGCTTTAGGGGTAGCCTAAATAAGGGTCGCCCCCGGAGGAACTATATATAAAAGAAGCGTCTATTAGTAGATACCTCTAGCCCTTTACTAGTGAAGTCGTTACTATTAAAATTAACGATAAACTCTAATAAACCTAAAGAACCTAATAGATCTAGATTTAAATCTAGGCGGCTATACGCTAGCCCCTAATACTACGAAGTATAGGAAATACTTAAGAATAAATTATATAACGCCTCTACCTTAGCGTTCCCTAACTTTAGTAAGCCTTTTATTCTTTATATAAACGGTAGTAAAGAGAAGGGTTATAAAGCTACGCTATACTAGATTAGGTCTAATAGGGTAGAAAGACTAATCTTATTTCTTTCTAAAGACCTTTTAGATACTAAAATAAGATATTAGGCTATAGAACTAGAGGCTAGTACTCTAATCTAAGCCCTTATAAAACTTCCCTAATTCTTTAATAACAGCGATTTTACCGTTATTACTAACTATATAGTATTAAAATCAGTACTATAGAATAAGATAAATAGACGGCGGTCTACTAGGCTAAATAAATAGGCGCTATATTTATTAATATTCTAACTAAGGATAAAAATTATTTATTAGGTAGGGAAATCCTATAGAAACGCTAATAGCCTTTTAAGACTTCCTACTAAGAAACTTAATCTAACTAATATATTCCTAGTAGTAGTCATCTAGGCCGAATAAGATTTTCTTAAGGAAATTACAGCTACCTTACTAAGAGACCCTTATTTCAGGCGGATTTACAAGTAGGTCTAGAAGTAGGTCTAAGAATCCTAATAACTAGAAATAGGGTTAAAGACTATTTATTAAGTATACTAGCTTAATATTAATTCTTAACTATTATATATATTTAGCTATCTAAGGCCGGATCGCTTATATATTCCTAAAAAACTTATAAGGAAAATCTTAGAATATAGATATAATTACTATATATATAAAGGCATTTATCGTATATATAACTACTTATAGAGTTTAGTATATTTTCTAAAGATACGTAAGGTTATCTAAGGTTCTATTAATAGGTATCTAGCCTACTAACTATCTAAGCCTTCTAGATAACTACTATATAAGGAACTCTAACCTGTAGGGGTATCCTAGTAGCCGCTAGAAGAATTATTAATAGATTTTATTATTAGCCTTCCTTTAACTACTAGTAGCTATAATTCTTTACTTATAGTAACGGATAAATTTTCTAAGTTCATTTATCTAGTACTAGGTAATAAAACGGATTTAGTATAAGATTAGGCTAATAGATACTTTAATACTATCTATAAAACTTAGGGTATACCTAGCCGTCTTATTTTAGATAGAGACCTAAGATTTACTAGTACCTTCTAGAAAACCCTATTTACTAGATATGGAGTTTCCCTAGGAATAACTACCGTATACTATCCCGCCGCTAACGGATAGGCTAAGCGAATAAACTAAATAGTAGAGATAGCTTTATATTACTTATTAGTCGGCTAGTATAAGGAAAACTAGGATACCCTTCTAATAGAAGTTAAGTACGCGTTAAATACCTTAGAGAATACTAGTATAACTATAATACTATTTAAAGTTTTATATAAGGTAAAGCTAAGAGGGTTCTTATTATCTATAATAGTAGAATCTAACTCTATAGCAGGAAATTTTCTTTATAACTAAGAATCTATTAGGAATAATATATTTAATACTATTAAATTAGCCTAGGCTAAAATAGCTTATAGGTAGGATTTAAAATATCACGTGCTAGACCTATCTAGATATACTTATTTAAAACTAGTAAAAATAGGGGACGCTAGGTACTACGTCCCTAAAAGTTTATCCCTTACTACTAAGAAGGTAGGGCCTTATAGAATTCTATAAAAAATAAGCCTACTCGCTTATAAGCTAAAGCTTCCTCCTAGTATAATAAAGATTTACTTAATTATCTTAGTTATCTATCTTAAATAATTAAAAGCTGACCTGTATAATTAAGATATACCCCTACCGGCTCTAATTATTATCTAGGGTTAAGAAGAATTTATGGTAGAAAGAATAATTTAAAAGGAAAAACGGGGTAGGTAAAACGGGTATTAAGTTAAGTACAAAGGCTATAAAGAGGATACCTACGAGCCTACCTAGAGACTTAAGGAAGATATACTAGACGTTATTAATAAGTTTAAGAAGTCTTATACTTACTAGGATAGGGATTAAAGAATCTACGTCTATACTACGATATTAAATTAATAAATAGTAATAAAATAGAGGCTTTATAAGAAAATTACTATTAAATAAAAAATATAGTAATAGCTAAAAATACTAAAACGGGTACTCCTATATTTAGCTTTAATATATATTCTTTTACTTATACTTTAGTTTAAACTATAACTTATTACTTATAATAATAGATTATTATACTACTATTACTACTAAAGTAAGGTCCTTACTACGCTAGTTTTATAACTATAAAGAAGATAAATACTATTATTATTAACTATCTAAGGCGTAGATTAAGGCCTACCTAGTAGACTAGTTAAGAATTAGGGTTAATAAGGGCTATATCTAGCGCTTCCCTATAATAGACTTCTATAAATTTAGACTATCTACTAAAGAAATTCTTAAGTATCTACCTAATACTTCTAGCCTACTTTAAGTATAGAGATTAGAAACTAAACTTACTAAGATTTTAGACTACTTAATAGAAAGTTAACCTATCTACCTAGACTAGTATTTAGACTCCGCGGTATTAAAATTCCTTTAACGTAATATTTTTAAAAAGCTATTACCTCTATATAACCTTATCTATCTAGTTCTTAATAACTAATACCTCTCTTTCCTACTCTAGGGAATTCTAAGGAAATCTACTTAGAAAGTATAAATCTAGCGGGCCTAATAGTTAAATAGAATTTCCTTAAATATAGCTATACTAGTAGTATATAATAAAAACCTTTATTAAGTAAAAGAAGACGTTATTTAATATCTATTTATACCTCTAGTTACATACTCTAAAGACTATAATAAATACCCTTAAGGAGCTATATTTATACTAATATAGGAGTAGACTTAGGAAGAAGCCTAAGTCTAGTTAGAAGCTCTTAAAAGATTCTAAGTATTTAACTTTATTACTACTAAGGCGGCGGTTAGTCTTTAGAATAGGGTTAAAAACTTTTCCTTTTAAGACTCTAATAACTACTTAGAATTTATTTAAGAGCTCCTCCCTCTTAAGTCTTTAGAGTTAACTAGGATTTTAGATACTTAAAAGATAGCGTTATTAAGGTATTAAATAAGAATATAGGGAAAAGAAAAATAATAATAGCGAATCTAACCTTAAATATTTTCGATTCTATTAATAAATTAAAGGAATACTAGGAAAGGGGACCTAGCGTATTATTAGATATTAATTAGAACGTAGAGTTAGGAAGTATAAGTAGCCTATTATTAAGTATTAACTAGGAAGTAGACTCGAGAAATATAGGTACCCTAAAAAATAATAATCTTAGGATAAATAGCGGGGGGTCTAAAAGTACTAGCGCTATAGAATTTAGGTAGGATAAAAGAGGGTTAACTATATAGCTTAGTATAGAGGAAACTAGCTAACTCTATACTATACCTATAGGTAAACTTAATAAGTACGCTAAGATTATAGATAAGGACCTAGCTATTACCTATTATAATCCGGAAGGCTGTATTAGAAGGGAGGTTTATAATAGGAAAAATGCTAGGGAAAAATTTATAAGCCTGAAATTATAGGAACAGGTAGATTATAATAGCTACCCTAAGTAGCTTATAATAAATATATTTCCCGATAAAGTTATATAAGACCCTGCGGCGGAAATTAATAGAGATAATTTTATAGTATATTATTAGGCGTTTATAGTCCTACTAGATTTTTAGGCTTTCTAGGCTATACGTCTTAATATTAAAAAGCGGAGCTAATTCTAGAAATTAAATTTTAATACTAATAGATAGCTTATAAGTAATTTTTAACTATATAGGGCTCCTACCCTTATAAAAGATAATAAAGGCTAACTCTAATTTATAATCTAGAACGGTTTTTAACTCGATAGAGATATAGGGGAAAGAATAGGAAAGAGTAGAAAAATTAGCGTAAACTACTAGAAATTCACTAAGGAAAAGGAGGTCCCTAGTACGTTAAAAAAAGACTAGGTATAGGTTCTAGGGGACCTCTATCCTATATATATAATACCTAGCGATTAGGACGTACTTAGGAAATTACCCCTAAAAAAGTAAATAAGAATTAGGAATACTAAGGTGGCTAAGTCTAAAAAATATAAAGGTTTCCTAATATTAGGTATAAAGTCCGGATTACTAATATTCTAAAAGAAAGGGAAGACTAAAGATAAGGCGGCTAAGTCTAGAATACTAGTATTTCTAAACCTATTTTTAACGATAGATTTATTATTAAACTAAAGGACTATCCTAAATCTAGAGTAAATTTAACTAAGTCTACTAAACCTACCTAAGTTTCTAAAAGTAAGAATCCTAGAAAGGTACGAAGTATAATTATAAAAGTAGGTAGATAGTCTTAACTAATAGGTAATAGAACTCTAGGCGCTTGCTATATTTATAGATAAAAAGGTTAAGGCCTTAACCCTTTTTAGGTTATAATAAGACTAGTCGCTATAACTACTATCTAATAAATTTAATAAACTTACTATTACTAATAATAACGCTACTAAAGAATAATATAAATTAGATATTAATAAGATTTTAGAGAAGTTAGATAATATAATAGTTACTTTAAGTAAATACTTCCCTAATCTAGAAGCCCTAGTATTAGAATATAATCCGGATAGTAAAACTATAACCTAAAACCTTAGAAATTAGCTTAATCAAGAAGATTATATTAAAATAGATAAGGATAATAGATTATTTTAATAATAGCTTAGGATAAGCTTTTTCGTAATAGCGGGAGATATTATAATATACTTTCGTTAGTAATTAATATAACTTAGCGTAATCTACTTAGGGCGCTAAGTCTAATATAGCTTAGTTTTAATAGGTAGACTAGACGTCTTAATATATAGAGAATAATAGCTCTTATAACCTATAAATCGTACCGGTTTATTCGTACCTTAATACTAAAACTCCCTTTTTATAGACTTATTCGCGAGATTATCCTTAATTTACGTATAAGTACTAGATTCTAGACTAAGGTACTAGAGGGCTTATAAGAAGCTTTAGAAGTATTCTTAATAAATATATTAAAAAGTAAGTTATCTATTTATTTCTAATATAACTAATACTAATAATTATAGTAGTATTAAACCTATATATTATATACGCGAAGTATATTACGTTAATAATAAAGGATATTTAGCTATATATACAGATTGTAAACCCTTATAATTATAGAGTATTTACTCTAATATAGTCTATAAGGCTTAAACTTCTTAATAATTAGCGTACTATAAAATTATAATATTCTCTATATATAATAGCTTAATAATTAATATAATATTTATTATAATATTATTTCTAGTTATTATTCTAATTATTATATTTACTTAATGTAACTTTCTATTCTCCTTTATATAGATATTAAGCTCCTCTTAGTAATTATAAGATATCCTATAAATATCCTATCCTAAAAGAAGGTCCTATAAATAACCTATCCCGTAGGATTATCCCACGAAAACCTATACTATCCTAGAACGGGATAGGACTAAGATAGCTAATCCTATACTATAGTATAGTATAGCAGGCGAGACTAATATCCTATACTATCCTATATCTTTCCGGCTAGTAGTTATTACTAATCTATTACTAGTATTACTAATATTATTAGTAGTTAATACTTTCTTTATACCCTATTAATTAAGGGTAGTTATATCCTCTAAGACCTAAATACTATTATCTAATTAATTAGTTTAAAGCTAGCTTAGAAGGTCTATTATATTATTATTACTAGAGTCCCCTTTTATAAAGAGCTTAATATTATCTATTAATAGTATAGTAGCCTTCTTATAAAATACTATATATACTAGTTAAGTAATATATTATCCCTTAATATCTTTTATTTATATTTATATTTATATTTATATTTTATACTCTACTATCTAGCTACTTAGAGCTAGTAAGGGCGTTTTAACTCTAGTTTATTAAAAGGAAATTATAAATTATAGAAGAAAACCTCTCTTATTTACCCCATTTATTATAATACTTTTAGGCCTTTAAATATTATATACTATCCTCTACCATATACTTTATACTACTCTAGTATTAGATCCTAATATTTATATACTCCTCTCTCTTACTAGGGTTATATCTCTTTCTCTACTCTTAAAAGGTTTATACTCCCTTAATTACCCTCTTACCCTTCTTTATATAGTTTAATTAATACTAATAAATACCCTTAGCCCTCCTATTAATCTATTACTACCCTAGCTACCCCTCTCTTATATTATTTAGTATTAAGATATCCTTTTCTAATTAACTTATAATACTAGGTTACTACTATTACTAGCCTAGTAGAAGGCTTATAATACTTTTATTAAGAATTACTATATATATTTTTTATAATATATAAGAGGGAGCTATTAGAGTTATTAAGGGAGGGTATAAGTATACTTTATTACTACTATTATATTACTATTTCCTAGTACTAGGTTATATAGTTATCTACTTATAAGAGAAAGTAGATTATATTAAAATCCCGCTAGTTATACCTATAATTATAAGGTTACTACTTCTACTCTTACGCGTAGTTATAATCCTCCTAGCTAAAGAGGGTAGCCTTAGCTTATTATTCTAACTCTTCTACTTAGTATAATACCTTTTATCTCTTAACCTAGAGTCTCTTATACGTAGAGTTAATATTACTAGTAGGAACTAAGGTAGGTATTATTATATATACTAAGGGCGCGCTCGCCGCGTATATAGAAACTCTATATAAGGAGCTCTACTATTATATAATATCTTAATTTAACCCTTCTTAGTACCTTAAAGAAGGTATTAGAGGCGGTTATAATAAAGAAGCTAGGCGACCTTATAAAGGAATATAAACTACTACCCTAATAATAAATAGGGGTAAGGAAGGGAAGATTAATAGTAATATCCTTTAAGATAATAGTAGAGGTAGTATATATAATATAAAACTATAGTAAGTCTAATATAATAAGTATACTATTACTAGATATTATAAGGGCCTTTAATAATATCTCTTATAAGAGGTTATTATATAACTTAAAGAAGAAAGGGGTCTTAACCCTTATTATATAATAGGTATAAAGCTTTCTAATAGAAAGGGCTATAATAATTATACTAGGCTAGGAGATAAATAAGATAGAGATAGTAGAAACTAGGATCCTTTAAGGATCCTTAATATTACCTATTTTATTTCTATTTTTTAACTCCCTACTTATAGAAGAGTATATAAAGATAAAACTCTAGGTATAAACTAAAGGCTTTATTAATAATATCTACCTAATAGTATATAATAAAAGTACTAAGGAGAATTATAAGATCTTAATAAAGGTATATAAGGTATACCTTTACTAGGTAAATATATATAGGGTAACCTTTACCCCTTATAAGTATAAGTTAGTCTACCTATTAAGGAGCTTAAAGAGGTTTAATATAAAGGTAATAATAGACCTTAGAGTAATAATAATACGCCTAGAGATATTAATAAGAGTCCTTAGACTTTATATTAATAGTAAATTAAAGTAGGACCCGTATATTAATAGGATAAGATTAAGGTTAAAGATATAGAAGCTAGCCTTATTAATTATTACTAACTTAATATAAGGTATTATACTTAATAAGATAAGATAGGTTTATAACGTTATAGTCTAGCTAGTAATAACCTACGCGGCGGAGATATAATATAGCTTAAAGGGGACGCTAGAGGTAAAGAAGGCTAATATTATAACGCTAGAAACTATATAAAACGGGTACTTAAGGATAATACTTAGGGCCTTTAAGGTAATTAGTATATAAGTACTAGAGGTAGAATATTAGTAAACCGGGAAGCCGTATAGAATATTAGGATCTATACTACCCGTATTTTCCGCCTTTTCTATACCTTATATAGGTTTATTAAACCTTTATATATAGCTAGAGCGGTTATTACGTATTTAGTATATTTAAAGAACCCTTAACCTTTATAAATTATCTAGCTAATACTCGCGTATAAGTTACTATATATATCCGGGCGAGAATATTAGGTAGTAAGCCCTTTCTATTAGTTTATCCTAGTATTTTATTTAGTTATATAGTTAAATTATTTTATAAAGTATATATTCTATATAGCCGCTATAGACTTATTACGTTTAATATACGTACTATTAACTTATAATATATAAAGATATCTTAGAACGATCTTACTATAATATAATATTATTATATTCTATTTCTATTTAATTTATTCCTACTTAGCTCGCTATTACCTATTACCCTAGAAGGATTCTATACGCGTATACTATCTCTATATTATTAGCCGATAATTTAACCTTCCTTATTAAGTAGATTACCTTCGTCGTTAATATTCTTATCTATAGTTATATCCTCCTCTAATACCTTATAACTACTATCTATTAGATCTATTATAGCTTCTACTAATTTATATATCTTAGATTAAGTAGTTTTTATATTAGATATAGCCTTTTTAAGTTCTAAGGAGTTATTTATAAGGTTAAGTAATATTATTTTCCTATCTTACCTAATTTAATTAACCCGCGTAATACCCTATATTTTATTCCTTTATAATTACTTAGGGTTAAAGATAGTAACGAATCTCGCTACTATATATATATATCTTATAGATAGAAGTATATTAGACCCGACGAGGATCTATAAGATATTATTAGGATATAAACTCTTCTTACTATCTTTACCTTCCTAGAAGAGTTTAATAATTTTAGTAACCTTATACTTAGTTAGGCTTAAATAGATTAGGGCGACGGGTTTCTTTAATATATTACGGATTACTTATATACTAATTAGCGCTTTAATCCTAAGGTAATTATTAATATAAAGTAATAGCCTATTTAATTTAATTTAATTAGTTATATACGCACTTATCTAGTAGCTAGATAATAGCGGGTTTCTTTAGTATATTAAGTAATCGCGTCAACCGCGATCCTTAGTTAAAGGAAACCCTTAAAGCCGTAGTACTACGACCTCTATAAGCCTTATAGGTAAAAAACCTCTACCTGCCGTAAACGCTTCCTATAGCCTTCTTATTATCTTTAGTACTATATTTAAATACTATATTATACTTCCCTTTATTATTAATCTATATAGAGTGCCTTTAAAGCAGGTAGGCCCAGCCTACTAGCCCCTATTAGTGCTAGAGGCGCTCCTAAGTTAGACCTAGGTAAGATCTAGGTTAGGTCTAGGTTAGATCCGGTCCTAAAGAGTTATTCCCTAGCTAGGGAAAACTACTAGAGGGGACTATATTCTAGGAACCATCGGGTAATAGCCTCCGCTCCCTTCTATATTATAAGTATTTTATAGAGGTCGTTAGTACCTACCCTATTAATAAGGAGCTGGCGCCTTTCTTAGTACCTGGGGTAGAATATAAAGACGTGCTTTACGTCCTACTTCCTCTACCCGTAATCCTCGCATCTAGGCGAGTTAACCCTAGGGACCCTCTACCTATATAAGAAGTAGGCTAACCCTATCTTCTTAGTACGTAACTACGTTAGTACCGAGCTAGCCGCCTTAGGGAGATTCGTATAAAGCGTACGCCTATTAGCTTATATATCGCCTTCCTAGGCTACTATCCGTCGCTACTCCGGAATACTAGACTGGTATTCCTCCCATACTACTCTCTATAATAACCCCTACTATGCCCGAACCTCCTTCTAGACTTACTACTTCTTAGGGGTATCGTCCTCCTTTCTTAGTTTGTCCTAGTTATTTATTCGGAGGGCTCGCAGGGCCTACTCTCTTTTCCCCTCTACTAGGGACTCCGTAATGGTTCGCGGTCGGCCTTACCGCTTATAGAGCTTCCTTTAGATCCTTATATTCCCGGCCTTAGTAGCGGGGTAGATACCTTAGAGCGCCTAGTAGCGGAGGACCGTTTAATCTAAGGTTACCTATATTAGAGTAATTCCGCTCTTAACTTTAAGTTCCTATACGCTTATAGCTTTATAAGCCCCTAGTACTTAGCGAATATATTAATTCTAGATAATACTAAGAGACCTGACGTATACCCTTATAGCCCCCCTAAGAGCCCTTAGAGAGTATTATACGGCGGCGGTATAGGTTATTACCGGCCGTATTATAACGCTATATACCTATCTTACCTTATTTAAAGTCGCTCCCTATATTAATACTACTACGATCGAGAGTAATAGCTCCTATACTACTATCTTCGCCTTAACCTTCTAGATATAAGGGCTCTACTAGAGCTTCCTATTAATATATAGTCCTAGAACACGGATACTCGTCTATAGCCTAGTTATTATTAATCCTAGGTCTACTAAAGCGGTTATATTAAACCTCCTTAAGTACTAAGTTAGGTGTACTAGTTTATATTTCGCCGGTATAAACGAGGCCTTATAAGTACTTACCTACTTAAGGTACTCCTAGTACGCTAACGCCAGCGTCCTGTATATAGCTTTAGTACTAGTCCCGTAGGCTAGTAGGTATATATCGTCGACAAATCCACCCGTCTAGACCTATAACCTTAACCTTAAACACCCCTCGATAAGGGGGGAGTTAAAGAATAGGAAGAGGATAGGTAGTAATAGCCTATTAGGAATATATACCTAATAAATAATAAAGGCTAATATAGACCCTATTATTAAGATAAAGAACTTTTCTTTCCTTCCTTATATACTATTTAAGGTAATTTAAAACCCTAGCGATTTAATATATTAACCGCTTATAAGGTAAGTCTTATTATTCTAATTTATATAGTTTCCTAGGTATAGTTTTAAGCTATTTATTAGTTATTAGTTCCCTTAATATAAAAGCTAGTTCCTTAATCTCTTTATAGAATAATAATTTAGGGAATAATAATATAATCCTTACGCGACGCGCGGCTATTAGCTATATTTTTACTAATATAACTAGTATAATAACCTTCTTACCCTATTTATAGAGTTTAACTTAGTTTAAATATATCTTCCTAACTTCTACGAATACCCCTTTAAACCCCTAGTCTAGTACGTCCTTATATTATTCTAGGTATATTAAGCGGCATTTATAATAGTAGTTAGGTTAGAGGTCTACTAACGGATATCCTAGAAACTCTAAGTCGCTAGTATAACGTAGCTATAATATTTAGATAATAATAGTTATTATATTCCTATACTTATAATACGCCTCCGCCGGTATATTTCCGGCCTTATATTACTTAATAAGGATATTATATATCTTACTAAATTTATTAAGCTCTAACTTTATATAGCGCTATAAGTTTTAGTAATAGTTATTTATCTAAGGGTAGTTTAGTATTATAAAATATAGCGCCTACTCTATATTACTATTCTAGAGCGTACCTACCTAGCCTACTATATATACGGGTGACGCTTTAAATAGAGTTTTAATAAGAAAGAGCTTCTAAGGTATCTAACTCCTTATAATTATATTAAGTACCTAAACTTTACTAATTATCCTAGTATATTTATTAGATTTAGTATATACTTTATTAAGTATAATACGGCCCTATCCTATTACCTACTATTACTATTAAGGCGTAATATAAGGCTTCCTACTCGTCTTTAAGACCTCTATAGTATAATCCGCTAGCTTCTTCTTTACCTATCTATTATATAATGCTGCGGTAGTAAAGTAAAGTATATATAACTAATTATTTAAGTTATTAAAGTAGGGGATATCCCTAGAAGGTACTACGGATTAGTAGTCCTCTTTATCTAGTTTTAGTATATATACTTTTAATTTAGTATTATTATATATATATTATAAAGTCTACTTATACTTTTAGTCCTTTATATTTAAGAAACGCTTTATCTATCCTAACTAATAGGATAGTAAAGCCGGAGGTATAAGTATAAAGGTTAGGCTATAGCTTAGCTTTAGCTTTTAGGATATTCTAGCGTTAATATATATATATTAAATACTAAAGGGGTTATTAGATAGGTATTTAGCGTCGGGTAGCTAAGGGTCCTTTCGCGTTCTCTTTAAGAGGTATAAGTTATATCTCCCTTTAGTCCTAGCTTCTTTAATACTATTAATAACTAATATAAGGGTCTAGTTTAAGATAATTACCTTAATAGCCTTAATAGTCTATAGCCCTTATTAATTAATAGTCTTAAGCGGAGTACCTTAGTTTATTACCTTCCTAAGTCCTATTATATTTATAAGGTATCCGCCGTTCTAGAATACCTCTATCTTAAAGTAGATAAATACCCTAAATACCTAAAATAGCTTAAGATCTAATAATAACTTAAATAACTTAATAGTCTTATTAAGTTAATAATATATATTAAGATAAGAGTAAAATAGATAAGTATAGTCCTCCTACCTCTTATCCTATTAATAAAGCTATTTAGTTAATATAATTAGATAGTTATTAGCTAGTTTTATTATTATATCTTCCTCTCCTTCTTTTATAATATCTATTATCTCGCGTAATTCTACGTCCTTAATATCTAGCTCTATAATAGGACTAATATCTACGCCTTACTTAGTAACTTTTTATTTATATACTACCTAAGTATTATTAAATCCCTACTTTAGTATAACTTATAACTCCCGTCTACTTAATACTCCGGCGTTTTCTAATAATTACTAGTTATCTACTACGACTTAGCCTTTAGATTTGATTCCTATATTAGATTAATTACTTTATTTAATTTAATAGTATTTAGAGAATTATTCTTCTCTAGTAAGGTATTAGGCTAAGTATAAACTTCGGCCTTTTTAATTAATTTAATAAATAGTATTATAATATTAGGAGTATTAACTTTAGCCTTTCTAATTAGTTTAGTAGACGTAATTAGGTTGTTAGCTAGATTATAGGCTTTAACTTCTTTAGTTAGTTTAGTAAACGTAATTATATTATTAGCTGGAGTATAGGCTTTAGCTAGTTTAATAGACGTAACTATATTATTAGCTAGAGTATAGGCTTTAACTAGTTTAGTAGATGTAATTAAGTTATTAGCTAGAGTATAGGCTTTAGCTAGTTTAGTAGATGTAACTAGGTTATTAGCTAGAGTATAGGCTTTAACTAGTTTAGTAGATATAACTAGGTTATTAGCTAGAGTATAGGCTTTAGCTAGTTTAGTAGATATAATTAAGTTATTAGCTGAAGTATAAGCTTTAGCTAATTTAGTAGACGTAACTAGGTTATTAGCTAGAGTATAGGCTTTAACTTCTTTAGTTGGTTTAATAGATATAATTATATTATTAGCTGGAGTATAAGCTTTAGCTAGTTTAGTAGACGTAACTAGGTTATTAGCTAGAGTATAGGCTTTAGCTTCTTTAATTAATTTAGTAAGGGTAATTAGGTTAGAAGATTTATATAATAAGAGGATAACTAATAATCCTATCTATATTAGATAAATACTTCCGTCCTTCGCTAGCGTTCTATTAAGTACCTCCCTCTTTTAGTCTAGCTCTACCTCTTAGCTGTAATCTATTAGTATTATAATATTTAGTATTATATTATCTTTATCTTTATTATATAACTTAATACTCTTATTCTTAGATAATTAGCTAAAGTATAGTTAACCTATAATAGTAGTTTTTAATCGCTTTTAAGTAGGTAATATATTATATCCTATTTAAATCCCTAATAGTTAATTAGCTATTATTATAGCCTCTATTATACCTTTAGCCTACTATTATTATATCCTTTTATTATACTTTATCTCTATTTCGCGCGTCTTATTATTAGGCTAAGGATATCCTATTTAAATTTAGGCCCTAGTTATAATAGTAGATATTAATTATATAATATTTATTACTATAATAGATAGAGAAGGTAGTTACTTACCTAGAGTCTCTAATAAAGTAATTAATAGAATAGAGGCCTACTAAGTAGAATTATCCTATCCTACTATAAACTTAAATATAGGGTTAGTACCTACGCCGTTAATAACCTCCCTTATAACCCTATAAAGTTAGCGATTATTAGTTAATTTAGTTAGAAATTAAGCTCCTTTATACTTAAACCGTAGCGTTACTTCTAAGGGCTTTAGCTCTAGGTCTTTACTATAATACTAAATAAACTAGTCTAAGGTTAAGTATATTAATAGGCTTCTTATATCTAATAAAGAGTCGGGTAACTAGATAATATTTAATAGAAGAAGCCTAGTGATTTTCCTATTATATATCGCCTTTAAATTAATATCCCTTATATCTTAATCCTACGCGGCCTCTTATTTTATTCGTCGTTTTAAGGCTAGTAATATAGCTATACTATCTTCTATTATTAAGTAGTCTAAACTTATATCTTAGAGGGGCGATAGTTATTATTCTTTATATCCTTCCTTCTCCCTCTTAATTTTTTATTTAGTCTTATAGTCCTATTATCTAATATTTAAGTAAACCCGTCATACTACCTTAGAGAGCGTGCTAAGTTTACCCTCTCTATTTAGACTACCTAGTAGGTATAATTTATTATACTTATACTTTTAGCCTAGCTATATAATAAAATCCTACTCCTTTACCTAGGATTCTTTACCTTTAAAGTCTTTAATACCTACCTTTCTATACTATTCTTTAGTATCCTCTCTTACTAGCTCCTAATCCGCTTTTATTATAGTAGTCTTATTATATACTTTAGTTATATTTAAATAGGGAGGGTCCTCTATCTTATTATAAGATTTATTATATTTTATTTATAGTATTATATTATTAAATTTAAATAGGTAATATAGATCTTATCCCTCGCTATTAAGGTAATATTTTCTTTAACTTAATAGTAATTATAGCTTATATAAAGGTAGTAATCCTAAACGCGAGTTCTATTTATAATTAGTTAATAATACTCGTTATAAATAAGGTTTATTAGTAGGGCCGCGTACCTTTACTTACCTTACTAAGTATTACCTTACTAAGTATAACCTTACTAAGTCTAACCTTACTAGTTTAGACTAATAGCTATCGTACTTAGTATATATAGATAATCATTAATATAATAAATAATTATTCGTATATTATTATAAGGAGCTACTACTTAGTATATCCTAAGTCTAATATATAGGAATATTTCTTATAATTAATAAAGTATATAAAGGTAATAAGATAAAAACTTATTCGGGTAAAGATAATAAGATAAAAACTTATTTAGATATTAAATAAAGTAGAATATAATATATTACTTTTTATAGCTAAATATAACTTAGTAATTACTTAGGCTACTTACCTTAATTTATATAGGGATATATATTTCTTTTTAAGTAAATAGCTCGTACTAGGTAAGGGTAGGTAATATAATAGTTAGTCTACGAGTTATACTTACTCCTATAAAAGGGGGCCTAAGAAAAGGATTTAATTTAGTATATAATCTACTAACTCGTAATTAAAGCTTATTATATAAAATACTAACTTATAACCTAGTCTTATACGGCCGCGTATTTATTAATTTATTAGATTATACTAGGTTTATTTAACCTACTCTACTACTTATAATTAATTTTAATGCCCTCTAGGCCCCTACTACCTATTAGCGGGTACTTTAGCTAGGGTTAAGTCGTCGGCGCTAGTAGCTATATTTTTATTATATCCCTCTCCCTTTATTAGTTTAGTTAAGATTATATTATTAGCCCTAGCTTCGCCCTAGTCTCCTACCTCTTCCTATTTACCTATATTTAAATCTACTCCTTTATTATCTAACTCTATATTATAGTTATATATACTAAGATTTAGTAATAGTAGTTCGGCGTTATATATAATATAGTTACCTACTCTAATTAAATATTAGAGTATTTTATATTAGGCTCGCGCGCGAGGCTAATTACCTATTCAAATTCCTACGTAGTTTATAATAATTACTAAGACGTCGCCTATATAAGAGACCCTAGAAAGGAGGCGGGAAGAGAGGGCTATAAAGCCTAGCGTATATAATACTACTATATAAAGGATTATTATAGACTTCTTATCTCCTTAATAGCTATTAATAGTTATAGACTCTATATTATATAATCTATCCTCTAGTTTTAATATTTATTTAGTAAGGTTAACTTATATAAGGTACCTTATAAGGATTATAATATTCTTACTTTTAATTCCTTATCTAATATAATATTAATAGAGCTTTAGAGTAACTTATAATTTATATTTATTTTAACTAGATTAGGAGAATCTTATCTTAGTCGCTTCGCTATTAGTCTTAATCTATATAAGTATAGTATTCTAATTAAATATATCCTAATATAATTATATAGCTTTACCGTAATTAGGGCGGTTCGCTAGATCTATTATAGAGATAATGGAACCCTTATACTAGATTTTTAAAATAATATTACTAATAACTAGAATAGTTTAGTATTACTTAGTAAGTTTATATTTAGGGTAGCTTAAAGTTATTTAGTACTTATATATACTCTTATTTGTTAGTTAGGTAAATAGATTACGTTATATATCCTATTTCTAGGGCGGTAGCTACTAATTATTACTAGAAAGATATATACTATTCTTATATTCTACTAGGGTAATAAAAAAATCCCTATTCTCTACCTTACTAGCTTCCTAAATAATTATATAGTCTCCTTTAAAGGAAGTTTTAATAATTATATAGCCTGTATTTATAAGGGTTATAATAAGTACGGCGACGTCGTTTTAAAGAATATCCTTAGATAGTAAACATTTAAATAATCTAAATACCTTATACTCTTCCTTTATTTTAAAGGGGATACTAAGTAAAGCCTAAAGGAATATCTTATAAAAGTATATATAAAGCCTCTCGTGTCGGGATATACTATTAGCTTTACTTAATTTATAATTAGTTATCTCTTATACCGCCTTCTATAACTTTATAGCTACCGGAGTATCTATATTATTCTACTTAGGCCTAACCTCGCATTTATAGTCTTTATTATTATCTTTAGAGGGTACGGCTTATATAGATTTATAATCTTAAATAGTTTTATTCTTATTTAGTACTATCTAAATATTATTATTTTCCGGTCTATTAATATTAATAGCGTTAGTATTTAGTATAGCGTTAGAGTCTAATATAGCGTTAGGGTCTAGTATAATATTAGGGTCTAATATAGCGTTAGGGTCTAGTATAGTATTAGGGTTTAGTATAGTATTAGTATTTAGTGCTTCGCTAGTATTAGTAATATTCTATATTAGAGTTAGATTAGCGCTTAGCTTAGGCCGATTAATAACGCCTATAATTTAGAGTAGTAGTATACTAAAACTTATATTATAAAGTTAATATTAGTAATCTAAGATACTATATAAGCGCTCGCGAGATTTCTTAATAATATCTATTATAAGTGCGTTATAAATAAAAATAGGGATTAAAGAGATAGAGTCCTATCGCGAGTCGTTAGTATTATAAGTTATATTACGCTAGCTATCTACTTAAACGACCGCTTATTCTATTATAAGTAAATAAAAGCGGACTATATTCTTATTAGTAATTATAGTTCTAGCCTCTTTAAGCTAAGTAAGCTTAGTATTTAGTTTTATAATAAAAGAGTCTATTACTCTATTTATAGGGCTTAGTACCTTTACCTTTTTACTAGCTAATATAAGTAGTAATATAATAATTATATTAACTTTTATTTTTCCTATTCCTTATAATCCCTTAATAAGTCTAAGGTTATTAGGCGAGTATACTAAGTACTCTAATATACCTATCTAAGAATAATCTAGCTTAATACCCTAGGTTATAAGCTTCTCCTTATAATTAATTCTATAAAAGAGGTCGCTTATAGTATATACCTAGATATCTTATCTAAAGATAAGTTATTACTATCTAGGGTTATAAACGTGCTTTCTATCCCCTTTATATATAGGATTTAGAGTCTTAATAGCTACTAACCGGAACTTATATAGCGTATTAGATAGGACTAGTCTAACGTTAACTATAATTACTTATCTATAAAAATAGTAGTATTAAATCGCGGCTAATAGTATCTTAATAGTATTTATTAGATTAAAGACTAACCCTAATTATAAGTTACTCTAGACCCCTTTATTAATAGGATAATAAAGTATAATAGTATAATTAATAGAACTAGTAAAAGGAAACGGCTCTAAGAGAATATATACTAACTACTCCTTATCTTTAAATTTAATAAGGAAGGAGTCTTCAGCTAAGAACTAATATTTAAACTTAGAAGGTAATTAGAGAAGGCCTATATAAATATAATTACTCCTAGGTATAACTTTTAAGATATATAATTAATATTCCTAGATTTAATATTATATAATATCTTTAATATTAATTTCTTCCTAGTAGATAATTAATATACCTTCTATAGTTTAGTACTTATTACTATTCTTATATATATAGGATATTAGTATTTTAACGGGCGGATAGTTTATATATAGCGTAGTCTAACCCTTTTAAACTTTATATTTTATATTAGCTAGTCTATTAAACTAGTAAGTATAAAGTAGAAAGGCTTTCTTAAGTACGAATACCCTTATAATTCTATTATAAGATATAAAAAATAAATTAGGCTCTAAAGTAATAAATAACGCGGATAGCTTAACTATTATATTATTAAATATATTAAATATCTCGAGTAGTTAGTCTTAAACGTATTAGTAATTACTTAGAGTTCTAGCTTCTTAGAGGATTCCTTTAGTATATACCTTTACGGGGTAGAATATTAGGGATAGGAAACCTAACCTACCCTTTTAATAATAGGTAATTACTTCTTAATCGCGTATTATAATATAGAAGTCTTTAAATACTTTCTTAATATAGTTTCTATTTATATTACCCGCCGTAGATCCTATATAGGCCGTAGGATATATATAAATAACCGGCTAGTCTAAGATATTATATATAGCGTTAAGTTAGATTACCTAAGTATAGAGTAATTCCTCTACGCGAGTATATTTTAAAGTAGGTATATCCTTATTTACTAAGGCCTTAATTTTAATCTTTATACTTAATAGCTAATTTTTATATTTAATTATAGAGATCCTAGATATTACCTAATTACCGTCATCTTTAAACTAACTAATAGGGGACTTTTAGCCTAGAAAGAGGAGCTTTACTTTATATATAAGTAACTTTTTAGTTTTTACTACAGCCTTATTACCTGCCGTATCTTTAGTAGGCTTATAGTTACCCTTAGAGTAGTCGTCCTTATAGCGCTAGTAAGTATTAGGATCTATATAGACCTTACTACTAGCTAAACCTAGGTCCTTATCTAATATATAAGCGGCTATAGTATTTCTATAAAAAGGTATCTTAGGTCTAAAGTAAAAGCCTATAGGAATATTAAATAAGGTATATTATATAGGTAAGGATAAACTTATAAATAAAGTAAATTTACCTACTACTATTTATAACTTAAAACCTAGTTTTATCTTAATATTAGAATAACTAGAAGCGGATACCCTAAGGCTAAATATTTAAAGTAAGAGCTTTATAGTAAGGCTATAGGTCTATTTATTAGTAAATAATATTATTTTATAATAAGGAGTATTTATATATATAAACTATAAATACTTACTTACTACTACTCTAGTCCCTAAAGGTTAAGGAGAAATAATAAGTAATATATTATTAATAAGAGGTTAGTATTATATAAGTTAATTCTAGGTAATATTCGCGTAACCGCCTTATACGCTAGTTAAATAAAGTAAAATAATAAGACTATTTATTATTAATATAATTTATTTTACTAAGGCTTTTATTACTAAGTTCTAAATAATAGTAAGTTTACTTAAGGATATTTTAAAGGTATAGAGGCTATCTTTTATTATTAAGTTTAAGTATTAGTATTAGATAAACTCTTACTAGGTAAGGGTAGGCGATTAATAGAAATTATAATATAAAAGATAGATTATTAAGTTTCTATAAGTAGTAATTAGTTTATAATCCCTAATATAAGTAAATATAAGGTAGATACTAATTATATTAACGCGGTATTAGGAGTAAAGTATTAATAATACTAAACTAGCGCTTATTTAATCTATTATATCTAAAGGCCTTAAATAGTTTTACTTTTATAGTCTTTTATTAGTTAGTCTTTCCTCGTATATATTATAAAATAGGTATATATATATAAGTAGAATAATTATATTCACCTAGCTACTATATATTAAGGCTATACTTCTAGAAATATTTAATTAGAATAGGTTTAATAAACTTTATCCTAATATAACTTAAGCCTAAGTTTAAGCTCTAATAGCGACTACTATATATATAACTAACTAACTTCTACTACTAGGATAATAGATATATAAATCTCTTTTAAAGTTTACTATTTATATTACTATTATTAGAGGCTTTTAAGTTTTCTAGGGGTCTATAATAAGTATAATAGTAGTAGGTCTAGTAAGAGATAGATAATAATAACTACTTAGGTATATTATATAGTTAATTAGTAAAAGAATACGCTTTATAATAATAGAACTACTAAAATATTTAACTTACTACTAGTTATAATATATTTCTAGAAATTAGGAAGTATAACCTAGCGCTTATATTCTAACGCGCGCTTTTAGGAGATACCTGCTCCCTAACTAAAAATTATACTACGCTAATATATCTACTATATAGTAACTATAATAGTATTAGATACTATACTTACGTAAAGTACTAAACCTACTTAGGTAGATATAAGGCTATAGATTTATTAATATATCTATCCTATTATAGCCCTATTTACGTAGTAGACTCGAAACTTAATAGTTATACTTACTATAAAGCGACTTACTACTAATACTAATAGATTTCTTATCTTCCTTAATATTATACTTAAATATTCCTACTACTATATAATTATAAAGCGAGCCCTAAAGGTTAAACTACTTATTAGGAATATAATAGAAGCGAATATAAAGCGTTAAGATACTAGTACGCGGATAAGAGGTAATAAAGAAGAGCTAGCGATACTCTTAAATACTAAAGATAAAATACTTAGCCCTTCTACTACCTATTATATACTACTACTTAGCTAGATTACTTTTATAAATATATATCCCCTACTTATATTAATACTATTATATATACTATTCTTAGCTTAAAGTATATAGATTCGCCGTTATCTATTTTAGGTTAAGGAGTAAAGGAGCTTATTTAAGCTATCTAAGTATTATATTACTTAGGTATAGAAGATTTAGATCTACTATTCTTAAAGATAGTTATAATTAGTAATTAAAGTACGGGGAAGAGTTCTTTTATTAAGGGAATAAGTAAAATTAAAGTTCCGCGAAGTATAGGTATATATACTTAATACCTATTAAAGATTAATCTAATAGAGGATACTAATCTAGAAGGCTAATAGAGTTATAAAGTCTTCCTTTATAATAAGTATATCTATTAGAGTAGCCTAAAAGAGCGTATAATAAACGCTTAACCTTTAAGTCTTTAGGCGGACTTAAATAGCGAGGATTATCCTTTTATATATATTACCTTAAAGGACGACGTAGTAGATACCTTAAAGTATACTTAACTAGTAATACTTAATCTAAGTAGCTCTTATAAAAAGTATAAGCTAGGAAACCCTCTATTAAATTATATATATTAGGTTTAATTTTTACTAAATATTATCTATCTTAATATCTTTAATCCTAGCCTCTTAAACTTATCCTTTTTTAATCTATTAGGTATTATTAATATATTTAAAGTCTTAAATAAAGCTTATCTTATAAATCTTATTTAAGACTTAATTAAGGAGTATATTAAAGCTTTAGACTATATTAATCTTCTTATACTTATTATAACTTATAATATAGCTAATTCTAGTACCTTTAATTTAATCTAAGAAATAAAGGTAGAACTTAGGACTATAAACTACTTAATTAAATCTAATTAAATAGCGAGAGATAATATACTTAATTAATAGGCTATAATTAGTAAGAGTTTATAAAATAGAGAATAATAACTTTCTCTATTAGGGGCTAATATAAAATCTTTTAGGCTTAAAGTATTAAGATATACTTAAGTTACGAGTCTAAACTAATATTAATCTATATTAATTATAGTATATATAGTCTTAAAGTTCTATAAAGAGGATTAGAAAGTAATTCTTAAATAATAAGTATCTTTAATTTTATAAATAGTAGAGGTTCCTCGCCGTAGTACCTTACTATTAATAGTTAGTTTTTAGCGCCCCTTTAAACTTTTAAAGGTTTCTCTACTATAGATATTAAGTAGTAGTAATATAATAGCGGTAGTAATATATATATAAGTAATAAGTAAGTAATAGGTAAGTAATAGTAATAGTAATAGGGATAGGGATAGGTAAATAATAGCGAATTCTACTACTAAAAAAGAGGTAGCTTATAAGAGGAATAAGCGGGGTCTATCTAATATTTAGTTATAAGGTTAGTCTGGCGAGTAGTAGGTATAGCCTCTTTATTTAGCTCTATTCTACTAAAGCTACGCGTTTATTAGGCCCTTATAACGAAATTATTAGATATCGCCGGCTTAAACTACCTACTTATAGAAGTTAGTCTAGATTAGGAAGTTTAGAATAGTAAAATATAGTACTAAGCTATCTACTCCTATAATTATTAACTACGTTACTATTTTAAAATATATACTTTAAATTCTATTATATATACCTTTTTATAAATATAGACTATTTATTAATTATTAAGACTACTTACTATCTACTTTTTAGGTTAATTACCTAGTCTACTATCTAAATACCTACTAGACGGTAAGCTCTATATCTCTATCCTCTACGCTCTAGGTAATAATAAGATATCCGGTAATTTTATAAGTAAGCGCTAATCCTTAGCTTAACGCGCTAAGTCCGTCCTTATTAATATTATCTTACTAGAGGGTTTTAAACTTTTTTATAATAGAGAAAAAAATAAGGGAGAGGGATAATAAAGAATAGGAAGATAAGAAAGGGATAGAATAAGCGGGAGGCGTAGAAGGATTAAAAGGAACGGAAATAATAGAAGGGATAGAAGGAATAGAAGGGATATAAGTTATTAATAAATAAGGGTTTATATAATAAAATAATAGGATTATATTATTATAAAGTATATATACTAATTTTAGTACTAGATAAATAGAAAGTAGCTTTATAAGAGAAGATAGCTAGGATTATACTATTAACTCCTATATCCTAGGCGTAAAATAATATTAATACTATTATAAGTACCTAATCTTTATAACTATTAGGTAGAATAAACTATAATATTATATAAAATATAAAATATATCTATAAATATTCTCTAGTTCTCCTTCTATATACTTATAAAATAGGATTTAAGCGACTAATAATAGTAATATAAATATCTACTACTATCTAGTATAAGTATCTAGGACTTAGCGTAGGCTTAAATATATAGTTAATATATTAATAATATATATAGATATTATAAGATAATAATTAAATTATAATAACTATTATATTAACGCGATTAATAATATTTATCCCTATATCTTATATACCTCTATTTCTAAGTTTTATAAAATAATATTATAGTAAGAGGAAATTATCTTCCTAATAGTAACGTGATATATATAAAAGAATAGTACTTTAAATTATATAAAAGGAACGCTAGCTCTACTATTAAGTACTTATCCTACTATAATTAATCTAGGTATATAAGTTTAATTCTTATTTAGGTCCTAATTTCGCTATATAAGAGGATAATATTATATAATATACTTAGCTCTAGAGTAGTATATATATATCCTACGTATATACCTATATTAACGACGACTATATTCCTTAATAAAAAAAAGTTTAATTTATATATAAATATATTAAATTAAATACTTATAATATAGAGGCCTAGTTATATATTAATATAATATTAGGATAAGAGTTTCTCTTACTTATTTTTAATATTTTAAAGTCTTAATATCTACTTATATAGGTAATTAAGAGTTTAGGAGCGAAAATTTTAGAAGGGATATTAAATAGTAGATATTAATAGTAACTTATTATAAGAGTAATATTTAATTAATTTAAGAATTAAACCCCCTTAATATTATAAGAATACTATTATATCCTCCTTATAAAATTTTAAAAGTATAGATATTATAATTAGTAGGTACTAAAGTTAATCCTTCTAAAGAAGTTTAATATTTCTTTTTAGGAATAGAATAGTCTAAACTCCCTACTACTTAATAATATTAAATATTCCTCGCCTATAAACGTAGATATAAGCGTAATATTATATAAATACTATAATAGATTTAAGAGGAGAGGGAGAAAAGATACTACGTAGTATTATATTATATCTCTACTTATAACTCGCTAATATATTCTATATTATTACTACCTTATAACGGCGTTATAAGTAGAGGTAATATTAACGCTTCTACTAAGTGATTTTTCTTTCCTACTAGGTATTTTATAAGCCTTAACCTTATTATCTTCCTAAATTAATAGGTAGTTATAAAGGCGTAGCTACGCCTACCTTTATAGCTTAATTTTATAAAGTAATATCTTTACTATCTAGCTTATAATAGTAACTATAAATTATAAGATACTAGCTAGTAGGATTTAAATATTAAGGCTATAAGTATTTCTAAGCCTTAATAAGTAGTAGCTCTTCCTATTCTTTTATATTAATAACTGGCGTGCCCTTAGAGAAACTCTCCCTTATATTAATAATAGGTATTTTACCCTTAAAAGAAGCTCGCTTAGTAATTTTATTAAGGGCCGTCGCCTTTAGGGCTATATTCCTAGTAGGATTTCCGTAATAGGTAGGCGTCTTTCTACCTATCTTTAGAGTAGACTTTAGGGTAGGCCCTAGGGGGGGTAAGAGGTTCTTCTATATTAGTAAGGTATTATTAGGGAGGGAATTTAATATTTAAGTATTAACTCTATATATATATACTTTTAAGTTAGCTCTAAGCGTACTAATCTATAGCCTTATAATTACCTATTTAAGCTAGGTATAAAATAGGAATATAGTCTCTTAAAGTAATATAAGTTCTATATCTACTTAGGGCGGTTTTTTATTAGGGGAGTAGGTAACTTTTATATAAGTAGTTTTAATCCCGCGTAGAAGCTAACCTATTAAGGCTTAATACTTTAATTATCCTACTTTATAAAGGCTAGCTTATCTAACTAAACTAAATATACCTAATATAGTTTATAATCTAATTATATACTAATATTTAATAAATACTTTTAATATTTATTAAACCCTATTATACTTAACCTTTATTCCCTAAGCGGATAGTTATAGATAGCGAGCTTAAAATAGGATATCTATCTAGATCTCTCTACTAATATAATGTATATTAGAGCTAAACCGTAATTAATTTACTATATAAACGGGGGTAATAGGACTATATATATACGATTATTATAGGGAAGGGTTTAAGAATAGTAGCGGATTTAATAGATATATCCTATACTACAAGGTTTTAGTTCGCGACTACCTACGGAAAATTCTATAAAGCTTACCCTTACCCCCTCCCTCCTCCTAATAATAGTAATTATTATAACTAGTTATAAAGAGTTAGGAGGATATTAAGGATATAGATATTAATATTATAATAGAAATTAATAAAGACCTACTTACTCTTATTTTAGGAGACGCTAACTTTAATATAGGGACTTTACTATAAAGCCAGCCTAATATTAATATTACTAGGAGCGGGGAGGAAGGGGAGTTAATATACCTATTTCTTAACCTTACGCGTTTAGGCTCGTAGTTAATATCCTTATATATTTAAGTCGAGATATCTATAAAGGCTATTAATTATTATATAAGTATAGGTTATAAGCTTATAGAAGTAGATAAAGATCTTATAAGGCTTAGCGAAGATTTAGATTATACTAATAAAAATAGAGGAGAGTATTACCTATTCTTAAGTATATATAATTATACGTTTATATAATAGTTATATAAGGAGAAAGTAATTAAAGGTAGTCTTAATAGGTTTTTTTATAATACTTAACTTGAATATATATAACCTCTTAAGTTATAAGAATACTAATACTATAATAGAGTTATAAGATAAGATTATACTAGGTATTAATAGGAATAAATAGAATAAATAAACCTTTAAAGTTATATCTAATATTAATAGTATAGAACTAAGAGAATATAATATTATCTATTAAGATATTATTAAGACCCTTAGATTCCTATTAGGCTATTATATATTTAAGGAGGATATAGTATTTAAACTTATACGCTAGTTTAATAGTAATAAAAGGCGTATATATACTAAGATATATACCGGCGACTAATAGTAGGAGATATAGGAGAAGCTTCCTATTAGAGCTATTATAGTACCGCTATTAATTTTCTTAGATAAAATAGTACTTACGTAGTATAAGGGTAATCTAGCCGTATAGCTAGTCTACCTTATTATAAGAAATCTAAAGGTATAGGTACGCTAAGCTTAAAAGTAACTAGGTTTAGTACTCCTAATATTTCTACCTATTATACCTAATAACGGCGATTATATTAAATTTAATATATAATATAAGTCTATATTAATTATCTTTAAATATAAGTATATAAGTAGTATATCTAGTATAAGCCTATAATATTAATACCTTCTTAATAATTTAAGACGCCGCGGTTATAAGTCTTAAGATTTTATACGTAGATTAAATAATATAATACTACTATTTAATTATTATAGGCTTTATAATAGACTATAAAGAATAAGTATTAAATACTAGTATTAAGAAGAGCTAATAGTATATAATTTATATAATACTATTAAATTAATAATAGAACCTTAGTACTAATTAACCCCCTTAAACCTACTACTCTACCTATTCCTAAATCTAGCGCTAGAAGGCTAAGGGTATATTAGAAAATAATAATATATAAGTATATCTAATATAAAACTTCGCCTAGTTATACGTAATAGTAGATATATATATAGAAATACTCGTCGACGTATTATACTAACTCTTAAAGGGCGCGGTTAACTATTTACTTAAATAGGTTAGTCTCGCTATTAAGGGTAGTATACCTAGTACTAGGAAAATAAAGGGGTTTAAAGGGATATAAAAGGAGGTACTAGGGAAGGTATAGTTAGATAAAAGATTCTATAATATTCCTTCCTTCTACGACCTAAAGATTCTTAAGTATTATAGCGCCGTTATATAGTAGATAGGTAAGGATTAACGAGCTATTATATAATAACTTATACTAGTAATTACTCCGCTATTTATAAATTTATATAGTTTAGAAATTAAATATACCTAGGTACTAGTAGACTTTATCCTAATAACTTAATACTAGTTATATAATAATAAAATACTAGGATATCTTAAAGATATATTATACCGATTTAATAAATTTAAGACCTATTTTAACTAATATAAGCTAGTTAATAAGGTGAACCTAGGTAGCTATTTTAATATACTAAAGCTCTACGTAATAATATATTACGCGGAGTAGATTTAGTAATTTAGTACTATAAATAACTATAATAGTAAATATAAAGAGGTAATATATTACTATCTAGTTAAGGCTTTCTTTAATTTAATTAATAAGTAAGAAAACCTTTAAGAATAACTTATACGCTACGCTACCCGTTACTTATAAATACTAATTATAGAGGATAACCTATTTTAATCTATAATAAGGCTATTTACTTTAAAAAGGGTAGACCTTATAACTAAGGTATTAATACTTAGTTATAAAGTTAAATTATCGCGTTTTTAATATAAACCTAATAAGTAGTAAATATAAATAGTTTTAGCTATTAAACTAGATAATAGGGTCTAGTATATACTATTTATAGTATAATAGTATTTATAAGTAGAGGGCCTTATTAAGATACTAGCCGTCTTCGTGCGCTAATACTAAGAAGAGATAAATAAGAGGACTATAATTAATAGAAATATAGATAGAAGGGAATATAATTTTAAGTAGGTAGATATATACTTTATCTACTTATATCTATTAATAAAATACTAGAAACTAGATAGGAAAGATCTAGAAAATATAGAGAATCTTATTATTAATAATATAATATATACGGTAAATTAGTAGAATTAGGAAAAGTAGAGACGCGATTATATCTTAATATAGGAATTAAGGCCTTAGGCTTATATAATATTACTTTATAACTAAAGGCCTACTAAGCTTTAACTTCTTATAATAGTATTAGATATAAGGCGTCTAACTACTAAAGGTTAACTATTAAAATATAATAGAGCCCTTATAAATTTCCTAAGAATTTATAAAGGGAGGGCTCTATATAAGATCTATAGAATAGTAGAAGTAGAATTATAGCTAATTAGTATAGCTACTAATCTAAGGATACTTAAAGCGCGTCGACTTATCCCCTTAATAGGAATCGTAAGGAGTATATATATTATATTAACGTATATAAGAAAGGGTACGGGAAATAATAATATAGCTTATATTAATAATTATACTAACTAGGACTTATATAATATAATATATAACGAGAAATCTCTCTAATAGACTAAATAAGTAATAAAATAGAAGGCTATTCTCTTTAAGCTAATAAAAGACGGCGAATTATTTACTAGATAGATAAAACTATAATCTAAGTATTTTTCTTTTCTTAACTACTAGATATAAGAAGGCTTAATATATAATACTATAACTATAATATAATAATATCCTACCTTTTATTCTTCTTTATTAAAGATACGGAATATAGTATTCTATATTATAATACTAGAGTAGCCCTAGTTATAAAGTAATATAGTAGATACTTTAAATATTATAATAGGGAAGTAGTATAATAATACTTAAATAATAATATATTTAGTATTTATATTTATAGTCTACCTAGAGGGAAGGATAAAATATAAGTAATAGACTTTCCGTAGCGTATATATTACTATATATACTACGTAGGTTTACTAATAAATAATACTATAATATTAATATATATATAACGATTTATTAAGCCTATAAAAGTTAGCTACCTAGACTAGACTTAGTAGGAATAAACCCTAGGGATTTTAATAATATAGGATAGTCCGCTAAGATTATAAAGGATATACTAGAAATTAATAAAACCGCCTATACGCTTCTTCTTACCTAACTATAAAAGTAATTAAAATCTATAAGACTACTAGGTTAAAGATTAAATATAAAGAAGGTAAAAGACTACTTATAATCTAGGTTTATTAATATATATAAAGAGTTTACCTATATATTTAGTAGTATCCCTAAATAGTAGAAGGATTAATATCTCCTCTTCCTCGCCTAATAAAATAATTATAATTAGAGGAGACGGATAAGGGCTAAATAATATTATAAAGATAGTAGAGAAGATTATATAATATTAAGCGCTAAATTATCTAGGGATTTAGATAAGAGACTATAATTTATATACTTAGTTAGGGAACTTAATTAGTATATAGGTTCTATTCGCTATACTATATTATATATTAGTAATAATACGGATAAAAGTATAATATATATAACTCAGGATATTTAGAAGAGTAATATATATATAGAACTACTAGATATAAATAACCTTAACTTTAAAAAGTTTAAGGCCCTAATTAGGTCTAACCTAGGCTATAATAAGATAAAGGACGCTATTATTTACGCCTACCCTAGGTTATTAAGTATTATTATCGCTAATAAATAGGAATAGAGGGTAGCGCTAGTAGAAATATATACTTAAGGTACTAAGCGCTTTACTTTTAATATACGGGGTTTAGTAGCTACTAGATAATATATAGTATATATTAGAATAAGTCCTATACGTAGTATTAATAAGTAGTTTTAACTAACCGGAGTCTAGATAGTATCTACGGCAAGGCGCCCTACGCTTAAATATAATAAAGATATTGTAATTAAGAGTAATAGTATTCCTTATAGATAAGTAGTATAAGTTACTAGTACTAATATACTTAATATAGATTAAAGTAATATTAGTTAGTTTATTTAATCCTATCTAATTTTAATTAACTTAGCTTAGCCCCCTAACGCTATACTAAATAAGTTAATTTCCTAATAATTTAGGGGTTTTCCCCTTCCCCTAACTATAGTATTTTTAAATTTATTAATAATATAATCTACTACTTCTTCCTTCTATCTACTTATAAGAATATAATACCTATTCTCTATATAATATTAATATAGCGTATAAGAGGATAAGACTACTATCTTAAGACGCGTAGTACTTAGTTATTAATATAACCTAACTCTAGAATTATAAGATAGATAAAGGATATAATTATAGTAGGCGGAATAATAGGTAGTCTATTAAATTATTAATTTCTAATAATAATAATAATCGCAGGCGATTAAGTAATAAGGAGAATAAGTAACCTTAAGTTAGAGAGAAGTAAAAATGCGCTACGTCCTCTATTAATAATAGATATATATAAATAGGGGTACCTATCTTATACTACGCTATAATTATCCGCTAATATAATTTAAGGAGAAATTAACTATTAATAAGTCCTATTATAGGAAGTCTAGTAGGGGGAGTAAGTAGTATAATCCCTAATATCCTATTAAACCCTAATACTAATAAGTATTATTATAGTAGTAATAGAACGGGACTATATCTCTAGTAAGATAAGAAATATTATAGTAAAGTAGTCTCCCGTAAGATGTATACTATTATTATCCCTAATTATATAAAGTATCTAAAGGTAATAATTCTTTCTAGTATAATTAAGAGCCTAGGGAAGGGAAGAGAGATATAGCTAGAAGATAATCTTATATAACTAAGTAGTTAAATAAAAGTCGCGTAGGATAAGGTAATTAAAAGGTTAAAGCTTAAGATTAGAAGTAAGTTAAATAGGGTAGATAGTATACCTATTAAAGCTAGAGCCTAAAAGGTTAGTATAATATCTATAATTACCTTCTATTTTAATTAAACTAAGTATTAATTTATTAACTTATTTAGAGAATAGTATTTATACTCTTTAAACCTCGTGCGAGTTATAGTAATATTAGTATATAAATAGGATAGCTTATAAGAGGAGGTAACCGCGTAAGCTAAGGTATTATTAAACCTCCTAACTTTTATATATTATAATATAAGTTACCCCTCTATCTAATATTAGGTTTAATTAAATATTAGGTTCGTAATAGAAATGGTAAATAGGCGAATCCTATCCTAATAAAAGTACTTATAAACACGGTATATAAACTAATAAAGACTAGTTTTATTAATAAGGAAAGTATAAGGAAGTTTTTTAACCCTCTACCTAATATCCTATTAATTTTTACTACGATAATAGTAGGATATTATATATCTAAATACGCGCGTAGCGATTACTATATTAAGAAATTTAAGGGTAAAAAGGCCTAGGGTATATAGCCGGCTATCTTACCGTTATATATAGATATATAATAGAGAGTTAATTATATACTATTATAAGGCGCTAGTAAATAATATAGCGTATATAGGATAACCTAGATAATAACCTTTATAAGAGCCATATCCGTAAGCTTTACTTAAAAGGGGTAGGGGATATACTTTATAATATTAGGGTTATAAACGGAAATAATAATAAGGCGAATAGGAGGGATATTAATAGTAGTTAACTAGATAACCTACCGCCCTTAGATAATTTAAATAATAATAAATATAATAGTCCTTTAAGTATTTAGGGTAGGTATTCCTAACTAACTAATATAAAGAGGGATATAATAGCTAACTTAAAACTATATAAGGTAATAATCCTAGTATTAATTAAATATTACTAAATAGCTCTTTAAAGTACGAGTATTAAACCTCGATACCGCTATCCTTATATACTAGTAAGGCTTGAGAGGAAACGGCTAATAGTATAATTCTACTTACTCTATCCGTCTATATATAGCTAACCTCTTAAATTAGATAGGATAATAACCTCCCTCCTCTCCTTTACTCTACCTTAGAACGCGGATATATATCGCTAAGTAAATTAAAGATAGATAGTAGGTAGTAACCTATAAGACGCTATATATTATATATAATAAAAGGAGAAGATCTACCTATAAATTAAGGCGCCTATAGGTCCTAGTTAATAGAGGATTTCCAGGGTATATTTAGGCTAATATAACTAGATTAGATATAGTATAAGATAGTAAGGGGTAGTAGTATAATTATTATAAATAGTAATAAGGGTAAATATATAGGGTTTAAGAAGTAAGTTAGAAGAAAGTTACACGTGGAAATTTAACTAGAAAGTAGTAAGATCTAAAAAGAGAATCTATAATACGGGGAGGTTAAGTAGGTAGGAATAATTCTATTAGAAGGTAGTATAATAAATACGTATTAAGTACTATAAGCGTAATTTTATATATTATTAATAATAGTACCGGTATTAATATAAGCGATAAATTAGGGTAGCGCGGATAGACTACTATAATTAGAATAGGTAGATAAATAGTAATTCCTAATAATAATACTACTTATAATAATAGTATAAATAGCGCTATTAAAGGAATATATAGGATAGGTAGATATAGCGATAATACCGCCTAATATAATTATAATAATAACGGCGCTAATTCTAAGAAAGGTATATTTATTAAATACTAAGTAGCTAGTATAAATATCGGTTATAATATTTAATAAATCTTTTCTATAAATATTATCTAAATTATAATATCTAGTTTATACACCCTAATAAATAATTAGAAAACTAAGTATACTTTTAGTATTATAGAGGTATTATAACGAGCTTTAGGGCTAATATATAAGCGCATTAGTTATATACGTATAATACGCATATTTTTACATTTTACAGGTTTCCTAGTTTACTAATAAATTAGGGGTCCTATTAATAAGGATAGGCCTTAACTAGTTAGTATTATATATACTAGTAGCGCGGGGGATCTACCCGCTAATTAAGGAAGGGAATACGAGGATCCGCCGTAAGCTAAAAGGAAAAAGGGGAAGGAAGAAAAGGGTTATAAAGACTCTAGTAGAGGAGAAGTAATCCTAGGCGAGGGGAACCCTCTAAGTAGTAGTAGGGGGAGGGGATATTAGGATAGTAGCCTAGCTTACCCCTAAAGAAATTAGGAGGTAGGTAAAGGAGAAGTAGAAAGAGAGGTAGTAAGGATACTAGGAGGGTATCCTTAGCTATATTAAGATAGTAGTATAAAGGGGTAAGATTTAAAAGATAAGAATTAATCTTTATATAAGGCTTTTTAAAGCTAAGAGCTTTATAGGTATCTAATTATATATAAAGAAGATAGGACTACGCGCCTTCTTATATAAAAGAAGGGTACTAGGGGTTAATAGTATTAACTATAAATATAGATAGAGGTATTAAGATACTAAATATATACTTATATTTTACCCTAATTATATAAAAGAGAGGAGGTAGATACTTTAAAAGCTAGGGTTAAATAACTTCTATTAGATAGTATTAACCTTAAAGGGGTTAAAGGTAGTAATTAAGTAGGTTATCTAATAAGGTATACTTAGCTAGTTTACGCTAGTAAGGGAATAACTTAGGGGGGCTATATAAGGGCGGATAAGCTCTAACTAGAAGGTAGAGGGGTAGGTAACCCTAGAGAAAGAAGAGATAAGATAGTATAAAGAGTATAGGATAAGGTAGTATATAATATCTAAAGTTCTAGAAGTATAATAATAAATAGGGTAGGAGATAAGGTTTTCTTCTATAAATTATAGTTTCCTCTAGCGAGCTAGATATAGACCGCCCTTATTAGCTCTAAGTAGCTAGATAGTAGAGTATAAAATATAAATATAAATATAAATATAAGGCCCTTATTAGAAAGGTAGTTATTATATTTACTTACCTATCTATATTAGGCTTTAGTAGATCTAATCCCTCTCTTATTTAAAACTTATAGAGAACCTTAGTAGGTGTTCTATTTATAGAAGTATATTTAGTAGAATTATTAAGAGTAGCTATTATCTATAGAAGAATAGATAGTTATAGAGAATTATATTTAGTAGTAGTAATATAGTACTAAAGGGCTATTTTAGTAGTTTAGTTAGATTATTCTAATTAACTATCTATCTAGGGGTACTAGGTAGCTAAGTAGAGTAAATTAACTTTTAGATAATAAAAGATACTTTATTATACTTATATAATAAATTTCTAATTATAGTCTAAGATTATTACTTAAGGTTAATCCTAGTTAATATTAGCTAATCTATCAAGTAATCTTACTACTTAATCCTTCGCCGTCTAGGTTATCTTACCTAGAATAAGTGTAATTACTTTAGAAAATTTATATATAACTATTAAGATACTATTAAAGCCTTTTATAGTTAAGGGAAGTACTAGGATAAAGTTAATAGTAATAGTATAAAACGGCTAAGTAGGTATTAGGATAGGCTATAATAAATCATACGGCTAGTACTATAGTATCTAGTTATACTAGTATTAAGGGTAATAGCAGATGAATTTATAAAGCTTCTTAGATAAGTTATAGATATATAAACCTTCTATTAGCCTTTTATAAGTACGGGCGTAGCCTAGGTATCCTAATTTATTATATATAAGCCTAAATACTTCTACTTTTATAGTAGAGGGAATATATAGATATAGCCCCCGTTTATTATCTTTAAAATATAAAACCTACCTAATAAGCTTATATACTAGGGTTATAGTATTATTACTAAGGTCCTTATTTTACTTAACTATTTAAATAACCTTTACCTATTAAGGCTTATAATAGTTAGTAATAAGTTAATTATAAAAGGGTTTACTTATTTCTACTAAGCTAACTAGGAAGTATTTTATCCTATGTCCTAGTAAGGCTAGTATCCGTCTTAGCTATACCTTAGTAAAAACCCTTAAGACGGATACTATACTAGGATATAGGATAGATAAGGTATCTAATTCACCTTCTATATCTTACTATAGATAATATTTACGGCTAGCTAGTCTTAATAAGGTATTAGGTACTATATTTACTTTACCTAGTTTATAATAAATATCTAAGCGGAGTTATTAGAGATATTCTAAAGCTTTAATAAGCTAGAGATTAAGTTTCTTAGTTAATATTATATTTAAACTTATTTACCTTATTATTAAAACTATAACTAAGTAATTTATATAGATAATTATAGTAGGCTTTTTAATAGCCTTAATTATATAATAGACCTTCTTAATAACTTATACTAACCCTATAATTTTAAGCTTAGTATTATATATCACGTAGCTAGATAGCTCGGATAGTAGCTCGGAGACCGGAAGCCTTCCGCAGGCAGGTTTTATACCTGCGAGAAGCTTCCCTTCTCTATCAATTAATTATACATATATAAAATTAGAATAGGTCTATTAGCTACCTTAATAATAGTAGTAATACCTTTATTTTACGCTTAGGTAACTAATATCTCTTTAGATACTATATAATCGTCTAATATAGACTAACGCTATCCTTATAATACTAAATCTAATCTCCTCTAAGACCTACTAAAGACTTCCGCTATACTTATTAGGTCTATAGCTATAATAGTACCCTAATCTATTATCTAATAAGGCCTTTAATAGCCTACTAAGCTATTATAGCACGATAATATCTACTAAAGGCTTTAGTAACTAGGACCTCTAAGTCCGCTAAGTCCTTAGTCGGAGAAATTATTAGGGATTCTTACTAAGGCTTACCTAATTTACCGCTCTTTCCCTACCTTCTCGATATTCTATTATTATAGCTCCCTAAATTACCCGCGAGATTATTATCCTTCCCTTTTAATTAGACGAATTTATATAGACGGGGTACGCTTTCACGTTAGTTATTAATAACGTAGCTTACTATATTATCTCCTTAATTATAAAGGATACCTTTAAGCCTACTAGACTAAATCTAGAAGCCTCTACTAGGTAAGGAGGTACTCGTTCTAGATCTATATCTTTAGAAGTCGGTCCCCTTAGAAACTCTAAGCCTTCTTAGCCTTAAGACTAGGTAATTAATAAGCCCGTATTATAAAAGGCTATATCTAGGTTTAATAAGGGAATAGAAGCCTCTTATAAGCTACTTAATAATCTACCCTTACTAGGTATATTACCGTAATAGACTAATACTATATTATCCTATAATAGTACTACTACTACTAGGTAGATATCTACTAAAGAAGCTATTTACGAAAGACCTATCGGCCTAGAACCTAACCCTTCCGGTAGTATAGTAAATGTAACTATTAACGCTACTATGCAAGCAGCTATTAACGCTGGGATAGTATAGTACATACGTGAAAACCCACCTTAACAAGGACCTTCTAGACTACCCGGACCGCTAGGCCTACATAGCTAGGCAGGCTAGGCAGGCTAGCCGGGCTAGCTAGGACAGGCTAGTACTAATGCCGAAGTTAGGGAAAATCGAGGACCTTGATAGAATCTAGGAGACCTCGGCTATTTTAACCCTATATATAATAGCAAGTCTATTACTACCGGCTCTACTATTAAATACGCTAGAAAGGAAATATACTTCCGCGATGTTTATCTCTTCTTAAACCGTACTAAGTAAATATACCTATTAAAGGATCCGGTAACCGTACGTAATAATCTCTAGTTAAGTCTCCGTAGCTAGGCCTTAGAGTAGTAGACTAGATAATTATCTAATAATAATTAACGCCTCGTAGTATTTAGCGATAGTATTAATAAATAGGCTAGATTACTAATAAGAAAGTTTAGCTAGCTAACTAATATTATAATTAATATTATAATATATAAGAAATATACTATAAAGGATACTACTAACTATTATAAGCCTATAGAATTCGGTATAAAAATATTACGCTATACTAAGGATATAGGCTTAAAAGAAGTAAGGGTCTAATTAGATATCATCTATAATACTATTAATTAGGAGCTTCGCTGTAATATTCGCCGACTAAATAATAAAATAACTATTAACGACTTTATAAACGACCTTAATAATACTAAGTATAGATAGTAGACTTATACTAGTAGGTATCGGACTACTAATACTTAGAATATTAGGTAATCTTAACGTCCTACCTATGAAAATAGGTAGGGATAGTATAGTTAGTACGGTTTTCCTAATAGGGCAGGCTATTAGCTATATCGGCCTAGTAACTAGCTATACAGAAATACTTATAGTAACTCCTATAGTAATACTCGCCCTCCTTTTTTAAATTATTAGAATAATAATCAGGCTTACTAATCGTAATAGTAGTTTCAGCTAAACGCCCCTTAAGTCTTACTACCTAGCTAAAGACTTTAAATTACAGCAGGCCTTCTAAACGGGTTAGATTCTAAATAGCAGCCTAACCTATAATAATAAGCTCGCCCTTAGGGTAATCGTTAACCTAGTACTCGCCCGTAGGATAATTAGTAACTACGATTCTCTTAATAAGCCTACTAAGTATCTATAAAAGACGTAGTAGAAGACTTTATACCTAATAATAACCTATCGTAATAGTAATATTATTAGTTTAGTTCCCCGCCTTATAACCCCGAGCATCCTCTAGAAGGCCTTAGTTAGTAATTCTATGCGAATAAGAATCCCTTATTAGGTAATAAGGTCCTTGATAAGTAGGACCCTATAATGCCTAATATAAACTTTATATAGACTAATTCTACTAATTACGCCTATTCTATCTGCGGGGAAGGCCTTCCCTCTAGAAATAAGCTATTTCTTTACCTACGATAGTAGTACTAGAAACTAAAGAAGCCCTTGTAGAAGCCTTCTATAGAGGCCCCTACAGATCCTCCTATAGTATATACGATAATAGGGGACGTCCTATTAATAATTAAATCGACTATTACTCCTAATCCTACTAAGCCGCTAGGTTATAGGTTCTACGGATGGAAATATACTACTATTCGCGTGTCTTAGGGCTATTTAGATAGCGATAATAAGTTAGATATATATCTAGATACTAGCTACTTAGTCTCGCTAATAGATTATACCTATTTAAAACGAGTGCTTCCTAATATAGAAATTAGGAAAATATCCTTACTAATACTAGTACGGGGAGTAGGTAATAAAGTAGTAAAGACTAATAAGTATATTATAGTAAAAATGTATATTAGAGGCTCTATTACGGAGAACCCTATAATAGTAGCTATTATTATAAAGATCTACCTTATTAATAACTTAAAGGCTAACCTATTAGTAGGTAATAATAGCCTTAAGCCTTAAGGGATAGTTCTCGACTTTAGAGAGGAAAAGGTAACTCTTAGTTCCTGTTAGAACCTTATAACTAAAATTAATATTTATTCTCACGTATCTCCTAATACTAACTAAACTATTAAAACTAAATTAGCCTTTATTATACCCCTATATACTATTATACGGGTACTAGTAGCATATAATAGGGAGGTCCCACCTAATAGGAACTACCTATTTAAGCTGAACTATACTTAAGACTTCGGCCTTAAAGGGGGTATATTCGCGTATATTATAGACTCTTTAATAATATTTATCTAAGTATATAATACTATATTAACGGCGGTATATCTACTACGTAAGGCTCGTCTTAGTTTAATTATTAAGTATAATTAGGACGGAGTATACCTTATTACCCTAGCTTATACCCTACTAGCTATTAGTAATATAAAGTCCTAGAAGTCTAATCTTATAAAAGGCTTTATAGCCGTAGTAGCAGCTTACTCTACTATTACGAAGCCTTCCGTATAGCCTGTAATAGCAGTCCCTAAGCCTATTATAATAAGGGCCTTATTAATAACTATTAACCCTACCCTAGAGTATATTATACCTAATAGAATTATAGTATATAGTACTCTAGACGTAGCATCTTAATTTGCTGCGGTAGTAAATAAATTTCCTGATATCTAGATAGACCGTAGACTTACAGTAGATATTCTAGAGGAAGAATAGATACTAATTCTATTAAAGCCTAATATAATAGCTAAGCCGTCTCAGGTATATCTAGTTAGTTAGAAAGATAGGGATCTAATTAATTAAACCTTTAATAAATTATATAACTAGGGAAAAATAATATGGTTAGACTAGCTTACTCTATTTAGCTACCCTATTTTTATCGTTTAGCGTAATACTATAAACGGGCGTAAAGGCCGGGTAGTTATTAATATTAGGGAGCTAAATAAAATCACCTAGTTAGATAGTTATCCTTTACCTTTATAGTCTAAACTTACCTTAGCCGTTATAGGGTATCTATATATCTCTACTATAGACGGTATAAGGTAGTTTTACTAATTTAATATTTAGAAAAGGGACTATTATAAGCTAACTATTATCTTATATCGCGGTTAGGAATAGTACTATATCGCGCTTATAGGGTATAAAGGATTACTACCTTATATCTAACGGTAGATAGATAAGCTTCTTTAACTATTTAAGTACTTTATAAAAGCATACGTGGATAATATAATTACCTTTTTAAAAACCTTACTAGAGTACCTATCCTACTTATACTAGCTATTTAGTCTCTACTAGAAACGTCGTATAAGTCTTAACCTAACTAAGACCTTCTTAGGCTACCCTTCTATTACCCTCCTAGGTTAGAGAGTTAACTCCCTAGGGCTATTAACCTTAGTATAAAAACTCGTAGCTATTAGCTTACTAATTTTCCTAATCTCCCTACGAGACCTAGAAATCTTTCTTAGCCTTACCGGCTAGTTATATTTATTAATACTAAGGTATACGTAATATATAAATCCGCTTTAGAGGCGTAAGACTAACCTTACCGGAATACTATTAAAGGGTTCTAAAGGTAGTACCCGGAAGACTTAATTAGTACGGATAATATATAAGCCTACTGTAGAAGAGTAGTAGGCTTTTAATAATTTAAAGGCGGCCTTTTATAGTCCTACCTTCCTAATTTATTTTAATTATAATAGAATCCTCTTTATTAATCTTAACGCCTCTAAAAGGTAGGGCTTTACAGTAATAATATATTATATAGAAGGAGATATTATAAAAGGCTCCCCTAGGATAGCCCTCTAACTAATTATATTTCTAAGTAAAATGCTAAATTAGGCTAAATAAAACTATTAGCCTACTAAATTAGAGGTCGCCGGAATTGTCTAGGTAGTTAAAAGAATAAGGCATCTTATTAAGTTATATAAAAAGCCTCTAATAATTATATATACTAACTACTCTACTACAGTTCCTATTTCTTACTAGACTAGTTTAACTTCCTTATTAATAGATAAACTAAACCTACGACTTATCCGCGCCTCTTCCTATCTATTATAGTTTAATATCCTAATTAAATATAAGTCTAGGAAATCTAATATCGTTTTAGACGCCCTATCGCGGCTAAAGGCGACGGATTTATTATTAACTAACGCCGTAGGCACCCTTAACGCCCTATATACTGAAGCCTTCTATAAGGCCTACCTCGGATAGATAGGTAATAAACCTACTCCTATATATTATATTACCCTTGTAGAGATATCCTAGGATTTTAAGTAATGTATTTCTTAAGCCTATTATAATAATAGCTAATAGTCCCAGCTATTATAAATGCTTATAGTAGTAAATAAGAACCTTATTATAGAAGATAATAGCCGTCGCCTTAGTCTACGCTTTAAGCTCCGCGATGACCTAATATACTATATAAACTTTAATGACGGCCGAGAACGGCTATATATCCCTAACTCCTTAGAGAAAGAAGTATTTTACCTAGCCTATAATCTATAGTATTACGGGGGATATTACCGGACCTATAAGAGAATCGTAGCCTTACTCTATATCCGTTATTTACTATAGTACCTCCGTACTTATATAGAGTATTATCTAGAATATTAGTTAAATTAAATAAAATAGTATAGACCTTATAGAAGTATAGTACTAATTAACCGGCCTACTATTCCCTTTTATATAATAGTTATAAACTTTATCGTAGCCCTACTAGTAACGCAGCCTATAAAAGGCTTTAATAGTCTCCTAATAATTACGGATAAGTTTTCTAAGCGAGTACTTCTCCTTCTTAGATAAACTATCTAGTTAGCGGCTTAATAGGCCGATATAGTATTAGCTACGCTAACTACCTATAGATAGGGGATCCCTTACGGAATTATTAGCGATAGAGACGTTAAGTTTATATCTTCTTTCTAGAGATTAATCTTTAAGAAGCTTAGCTATAAACTACTAATATTAACGGCCTATTATACTTAGATAGACGGTCTTTTAGAAAGGATAAATTAGATAGTTAAAATAGCCCTACGTTATTATATCACGTAAAATATTAACGCTATTAAGTAGACGCTAGTTCTCCTATACCTTTAAGGGTATCTTAATAATTCTAAAAGCTAATCTACTAGCGTATCCCCTAATAAAATTATATATGGCTTTAATATCCGTAATACCCTTATAATACTATCGTAGTAGGAGGTTCCTATTAAAGACTTTACCCGCTTATAGTAACTTAAACGGGATTAAGCTAAGGAGTCTATTACGTTTACTAATATCTTCGCTAAAATCTACTATAATAGTAAGTATAAAGTTATAATAATATCTCCCGGTAACGAAGCCTATCTTAGGCTAGGTAATAGGTATGAAATTCCTGGTATTACTAACTTAAAAATCTATTAATAATAAGTTAGCCCGTTTAGAATTATTAAGAAGGTAGGTAAATTAGCCTATTAGCTCTAACTTAGCCTAATTATATATATTTATCTAGTTATATTAGTAGCTTAACTTAAGCTATTACTAAAGACTTCTAACCCTTATATAAGGGTTAAGAATTATTAGCCTCCCCTAGTATTTAAAATAGATAGCCCCGCTAATAAGTCGGATAATTATAAGATAGAATTAATTATTAGTATAAGGACCTCTAGTAAGAAGACTTAGTATCTAGTAAAATAGAGGGGTTATAGCTATAAGTATAATGCTTAGTATAATACTAATAAGCTTTATAATACGGAGGACCTTATTAGGGAATATAATAGTCGTTCTTACGGGCGACTACGTCGTAAACAAGGTCCTTGTTAAGGGTTATAAGGGGTTATAATGTAGTATTATAATCGTTAGAGGGCTATAAGGGGTTATAATATAGTAACGGGGTCGTCGCTTATCTTCTTTTATAGTAGCATTATTATGTATCACGTAGCTAGATAGCTCGGATAGTAGCTCGGAGACTAGAAGCCTTCCGCAGGCAGGTTTTATGCCTGCGAGAAGCTTCCCTTCTCCATTAATTAATTACACATATATAAAATTAGAATAGGTCTATTAGCTACCTTAATACTTAGTAGGCTAATATCTCATCTTAATATTAGTAAGTAAATAACTAAGAAATAAAATAGGTTACTATAATTTTTACTTAGGGAACTTAGATAGTATTAACCCTACTATTATAATAGTAGAAGAAGGGCCTTATTTATAAGCGTCCTTAATAATATAGTAGATAATAGCTTTAAACTTAAATTTCTTACTTATATCTTAGTTAATAAATAGTTAACGCTACTTATTAAAGTAGTAAAGGATACTTAGGGAGGTAAAAAGCTTTTATAGATAGTAAAAGGTATTTAATTCCTTAAGAGTAGAGACTAGGACCTTTAGTCTACTAGCTATCTTCTTATATATATTACCTCTAATATTAATTAACTTTATAAGTAAAGTCTTACGCCGTAGTAAAGGCTTTATAATAATAGTATAGAATACTATATACTACCTATTATAACCTATTATACTAAGATATTTCTCTATTTAACCTAGGGTATCTAGGAATATAAGTATAGTAATAGCTATAAGTTTCTTAGCTACTATTAATAGATTAAGCGTATTAACCCTTTATCTAAGTAAATAGATAGATAAGTATCTAAGGAATAACTTTTTAGGAGATAGGTATATATTATATTTATCTAGTTTATTAAAGACTTTATATAAGTACCTAAGATATTTATCTAATAAGGTAGAGAAAATTACTATATTATCTATATATACCTAGTAAAAGTAATAAAACTCCCGTAGTATAGTATTAATTATATATTAGATATATACTAGAGAGTTCCTAAAACTTATAATAGGGATATTAAATATCTCCTAGCGTTTATAAGAGGCTATTATAAGATAATACTTATAATCCTACTTTACCTACTATTAGTAGAAGAAGCTTACCGTATTAACTATTAAAATATATAGAGTATTTTATAATAAGGTAAGTATCTCTAATTAGAGAGGAATAGGGTAGGTATTAGGTATTATAATTTTATTTAACGCTCTAATATTAATAATAACTCAGCCCTTTAAGCCGTTAGGAGTATTTTTCTAGATAATAAAGTAGGGGAATAAGAATAGAATAGACGTATTTATCTATTCTAACCTTCTCTAAGAATAAAGTTTATTAAATTCTATATTAATTACTTCCTTATCCCTCTAACTAAGAGGGTATATACGTACTTAACCTAGTTTATATAGATCTTCCTAATTATTAAGTAAGGGAATTTCTATATATTAAGACTTAGAAACGCCTATAATATTACTAGTATCTTTCTAAAGATTAAGAAATTTATTAACTATAATAGTAATTAAAGTAGCTACTTAAGGTATAGTACTATAGATTATAACTCTAGTAGGATAATATACTTTAACTAGGGGTAAGGTATTAAGGGCCTTATTTACCTAAGGAGTACTTATTATAGCTATAAAGGCTACTATAATAGTAAGTAGACCGCGTATACTAAACCTTACCTAGCTAGTTATCTTAATAGGAGGTTTACTTATAAGAGCTTTATTATTAGGGTTAATAGGAAAATAACCCGCTAATTTATACTCTACTACCTTACTAAGACCCTAGTTACGCGTAAGTATAATAGGGCTATTAGTATTATTACGGATGAATATATAAGATATTACTATATTAATAATATAGGTATATAATAAAAGATTATTTAAAGTATCAGATTTAAAAATAAAATCCTAGTCTTAAAGTAATTTTAATAACTATTATTAAGAACTAGAAATTAGTATTATAAAATTATTATAAGGTAGAATAGTTATTTGTTTTTTAGTAAATATTAAGGTAGTAATATAGGGACCCCGACTAATAATTATAATAGGTATCCTTATATTTTAATAGGACCTAATCTTTATTAAGTTATTACTAAAATTAATAACTATTTACTTAGGCTTTAAGATATTTATAGTAATAAGTACCTTTACTAATAGATTATTTATAATATAGAACTTATATTCTATTAAAGTAACTATTTTATTAGGGCTTTTAAAGAATATAGGGATTTTAGTAAATTTACTAGTATTATATTTTTTTTCGCTAATACCCCTTATTATTATAAGTATAAGTATCTTTTCTATTAAGGCCTATAAAAACCTAGTAAGTAAGAAGCCTTAATTAATTAGACTTACTTAAGTACTAGTATTAGTATAAATATAATATTTAACGCCGCTAGAGGAGAAGGTAATAGGTACTATAATATAATAATACCCCTAAAAGTTATATCCTTTACTAGTAATATTATTAGAATTAGAGTGAATAATAGATGATTTAACTAATAGTTTACTTAATTTACTTAAGGAGGTAGATATTATAGAAGGCTTTAGCTTTAATAAGATATAGCTAGAATAGATATATCTATATAAGATATTATTTAATTTAAATATAGAGGTATATAAACGGTATATTAGTTTAGGTAATTTTAGATTTATAAAGTAGTTCTCTACTATATTATTAATACCTAATTTATTAATAGTAGTAGAGCTTAAAGGCTTTAGTAGAGCCTAGTCTTAATCTACCTATTAATCTACTTAAGACTAATTAATACCTTAATAGTAGCCTTCTTTATACGCGTTATATTATTCCTACTTATTAAGGACCTTATTATTATCGCCTTCCTTATTCCTTAGTAGTTACTTAATATACCTAGTTATTATATAGACGCGAGGTATTTACTTAGAAAGGCTTATTTTAAAAAGGTAGCTTATAGTAGGGATTTTTATTATTAATATTATTCTACTATATCCTAGCTATTACATTTACATTTCTACTAGTAACTTATAACTATTAGCGACCTCTAGGTAAAATCCTTACTTAGATACTTTATAATTACTATTAATTATTATTACTATAGTTCTATAAGTTATAAAATAGATTACTAAATAGCCTATTTCTATAAAGATTTAATAGGTTATTATAAGGTCTAAGAATATTACTATATTAGCTATTCCGCTAATATAGATTTAAATTAAAAGGAGGATAATTAAAATTAGAATTCTACTAACCTTATTTACTACCTTATAGCTATTACTTATTTACTTATAATAAGGACCTTATTACGTCTATAGAAGGCTTCTTATATATATTAAACTAGATATCTTTCTTATAATAAAGCTTTATAAGAAGGCTACTAATAGTAGACTTCTTAGTTAGATAATATAAAGTCTATTATAATTCTCTATCTATATATTTATATACTAACCTAACCTATATCTCTTTTATAAAAGTAAAGCTAGTATTTTTACTATTAAGAATAATAGTATTAATATAATTAGCTAGATTACAATAATTCCTTATATCTTTAATTATATATTAGACTAATTTAAGTAAAGCTAGTAACTTACCTAAGGAGTTATAGAATCTTACTTTAAGACTCTTATACTATTAATTAATACCGTTAGGATTATTATATAAGCTAGAGCGGCTAAGTTTATTAAGCTAGTTAGTATACTACTTATTAGTAGTACTAAGTAAATAGGAATCTATATTCTATCTTAAGATAGTAGGATCTATATTAACTACCTTAACTTAGAGATAGTTAGTAAAACTAAAGATATTATAATAGATATTATAATTATCTTTTACTTTAATAGGTATTACTTATAAGTCGGGATTAAAGTATCCTATATCCTAGGGCTTAAAGGTAGAGGTAGAGGTAGATAAATAAGGTCCTTATTAAGGACCTATTATAGTAGGTTATAGATTACCTAGTTATATCTAATTAAATATATATATAGCCTAGGTAATAATACTAGCTGTTTTAGTTTACTAGACCTCTAAGAAGGTAGTAGTAGCTATACTTAGTATTAGCGTTAATATCTTAGATAGTAGTAGTATAAGTTTAAAGCTTATTAGGATAATATTTACCCTCTTAAACTTAATATACTAGACTTAAATATTAATATTAAATCTATATTTATTAACTACCTACTTAGGTAGGAAGCGTATTATAGTAGTAGGTAATAATACTTACCTAGTATATTATAAGGTAGCTAATATAGTAGATAATTCTAGGGTATTATTATCCTTAGAGTTAGGAGGTAAGTCTTCTAGCTATAGGTAATATATAGTAAAGAACTTAAGTACTCTCTAAGACTTTACTATAAGCTTATTAATAATAGGGCTACTACTCTTAAGAAATAAATTAATCTTATATAACTAATAGATTACTTAATTAAGGAGTACTAGATTAGGAGCTAGCTTATTAGTTATATACTACTATTAAGGTAGAAATATAAGTAGGAGATATTACCTTTTACTTTAGAAAAGAAGTAGTAAAGGTAATAGTAAGGGACTATAAAGGTAAGGAATAAGTAAATATACCTAGATATAGTATTTCTAGTAACGAGGGCCTTAATACCTCGTTATTTACTTTAATAGCTAATAGACTAGTAGCCGTTTATCTAATAGCGGGGATAAGAAGGTAGGGAGTAGAAGGCTATTAAGGACTAGTACTATAAGGCTAGTACTACTAGAGCTAGTAGTTCTTATTAATATAGTTATAGTACTTAGTAATATTAGAATAAGGTCTATAATATTACTACTATATATTATAACTAATTTATAATATAGAAAGAAGATACCTTCTCTATATATAGGAAATCTACCTAAGTATATAAGATATAGAAGCCTTTTATAAGGAAGGTGTACTAGGTAATTAGTACTATTAATAATAGTAATAATAAGTAAATACTTACAATAGTAATACTAGAACTATAATAATAACTTATATTTATTATCTAACTAATATTATTTAAGTAATAGATCTTTTAAGTCTATTTAATATAATAGGCTATTAATATAATAATTACTAGTAAAGAACTTAGTAGTAAGCCTATTAATATAGTTAAAGAAGATTTTAAAAAGTTCTAGATACTAGAAATATCCTCTTTAAAGTAAAGGGTTTAAATAGCTTAAGTAAAAAAATATAGAAGGCTTATAAAGTACTAATCTTAAAAGATTAGTAGGCTTTAGTAATAAGAAATACTCTTATAAATAATTAAAATAACTAATATTTAAGTCTAAGAAATATTATAAGCTTATTAATAATCTAGCTTTATAGTAAGAAAAAGAGCTTTAAAATATCCTTATTTAAAGCTAATATTCCTAGGATCTAAGACTCTATATAAAATTAAGTAAAATAAATTATAAAAGATATACTATTCTTCTATTAAAGATTATAAGGTCTAGGCTAGAGTTAATATAAGAAGCTAAATCTTATAATTCTAGAAAGTTACTTACTTAATTAAAAGGTAGTTATTAAATAGTATACTAATTAATAAAGAAAAGCTACTTAGAATACCTTTAATTTACTAAGCTCTAGTTAAAGTATATAGAACTTCCTTATAAGGTAGTATAATAACTTAGATTAAATATAGAATTTAATTATAAAATAGAAAGAAAAGAAAGTAATTAGAAATTTATAAGAATATTATTAATTAAAAATAATAAATAATATACTACTAGTATTAGTAGGAGTTTTTAATTATTAATAATTTCTAGTTCTTTATACTCTACTTTATAAGATTATAGTAGCTTTACTACTAAACCTACTAATAGCTAAGTAAAAGAGAGTATTCTTATTAGTTTAAAGTAATACTAGAGTAGGTATATAGATAAATAATAAATATATCTTAAAGATAAGAGTAAGTATTTAAAGGATTTCTATCCTAAGTTCTTACTAATATCTTAAAAATCCTCTACAAGTATATCTAAAGGATAAATATAAATCTATTAGCACGTACTTAAGTTAAATACATGAATACCTAAGAAGCCTATATATATCATACTTCTCTAATTCCTTTTTAGCAAGGCGCATGGCGATGAAGATAGCAAAGCATGAATGCTGTAGCTCCTAAACGACGTCTCTAATCTGGATGTCTAAACGGCTACTCACATTAATAGCCGAAAACGGAATCAGCCGTGGCAAATACAGGCAATCGACCATTAAGACTAATGCGGTACGATGATTAACCAAGCAAACAAGCCACCAAGCAATCATGCACGTAACCGAAGAGAGACACACTGATACTCGTCACATCCGCACCTTCATGCAAAATCTGGTCTGATCCCTGCCAGCTATCGATCGATGCATTTCCACCACCACCAAATGACTTGCGCCAGGGCTTTGTTATCAATTGCAAGATAGCGTTGATAATTTCTTTCCTGCTTTTAGCTTGATGCTTAGGTACATCCCTAACTCCTCATCCACGGAATGAAATTCCTATCGCGTCTTCTAGAAGTAGCGTGCCGTGCTCCCTTTCAGCTGCTGTTGACCTTTCTCGTAGAACATGAGCCGCTTTTAGTGGAGTAATTATAAAGTGTTTCGTAGGCGAGAAAGACGGTAACGATGCAATATCCGATAGAGCAAGTAGAAGAGGATGGGGATGACGCTGACGAGCTTAGTCCAAGACTTGATGAGATAATTCCGCCTGTACTCTGCTATCCATTTCAAAGAATCTCCTGTTGAAATTTTCCATATTCTTGATTGATACCCAAGTCAAAGGAGCTTGGGGTACTCGCGTCTATCTACTGTTGTCGATCCACACTTGCGCAACTGCTGCAGGAGTGTATCTAGATCCGTTCATGATTTCGATACAAGGAAGTTAGCGCTGAAGTCATTAGCAGAGAAGTCAAGGGGTTCGTAATCGACGCCGACCAGATACGGCGTCTTCAAAACTGATCAACATATGTTCGCCTGTACTCTGCTATCCACTTCAAGAGAACCTTCACAAATGTCTCCGTACTTTGAAGCTGACATGGAAGTGCATTCCAAGCAAGATCATTCCCCCATTCCCGCTCTTCATCTCCTATCCTCGAAATGACATGCCGTGCTCCCGTAATCAGCTGTTAAGACTCCATGCCTGAGCCGCTGTCAGGAAACGCGGGATTGAATCATCTTGTGATCCAGAAAGACGGCAGCGTCGTAGTCTTCGGCAAAGGAGCTGAGGCCGGTGGTGGCTGCGTTACAGCTAGGGTTGGGTTGAGGTGTCGGCGGCTTAGAGGTCCCGCTGCGGAAGAGGAGTGCGTTCAAATCATTTCGTAGACTCGAGTAACCATGGCGATCTAGTCACCGATGAAAGCGAGCCCACGGAGGATAGCGATTGGCGCTGACGATGTTGTAGCTGCATCATTTCTAGACTGTATAAGAGATTTGAGATAAGGGTCGATGGGCTGGGGAAGAGCAGGGCTGTTGCCGATGTCCCTGGACGTGTAGAATTTGGAAATATGATTATCAGATAGTCACACAAGCTCCAGGATAATTAGCCCTGAGAGGTTGTGTAAGCTCACGCTGCTCTTGTACGTAAGCTGCTGATGGGATTAAAAAATGTGGTCGTGTTAGTTGCTTGTCTTGGCATGTTTTTGAGATCTCGCGTTTCATAATTTGACTTCGTAGGCAATCAAGCAAGCAAACATCCTTCCTATCATTACGACCATAATCTCAATGGGACATCTATCCACGATGCATGAGCTGTCATTCATGCAATACACTATCAGAATAGCTGTTCTGCTAGAATACTGCTGAGCCCCTTCAAAGTAAGCATCTCTGCTTTTAACTGAGTTTCAAATGTTTTACACTCCTAGAAAACACCTGTTGCACTGAAGTGACTCGCTGTTAAGCGGTCGTAACGACTTGACTTTACAGAGACTGACTTGGAGATAGTGTACGAGATTGAGCTTAAGAGTACTACGCGAACAGAGCGCCTTATTATGCGCATTTGAAGTGGGAGTCCGACCTACGTCCTCAACGACTCAGCGTCAAGGCGCCTCACATGGAAAGAACATTCGTACTTGAATCAAAGACAGTCCGTTCTACGTCCACAACGACCCGGAGAGACCTCCCAGCATACGTCCTTCAGGACTCAGCGTCACAGAGAGAGTTCCCACTCCCGACTCGAAGTGAAAGTCAATTCTACGTCCTGGGCAAACCGGCGGTATAGAATCGACTGATTGATTGGGCGGTCTGCTCCTAACGTGAGGTTTGCGTTCCTCTCTTTTGCCGCCAGACTCAAATAACACCACCGAATCGGTCGTCCGGACGAAATTGACTAATGCCTCGCTCCAGCTTCTTCTGAATTGGCAGTCCTGGTGAGGTTTACCAGAATTCCGTTCCTATTTTTACTAAAACCGCTTGTCCTGACGAGATCCATAGGTCCTTGTTCCCATTTCCACCACGTCAATCGTCAAATTCAGTACCAATGAGTGGGCTACCCAATGCTTCTCTGGGTCGAAACATCAGCAGCGGTGGAAGCGTGGAAGACACTTCCAAGAGCACTGCCTTGCCCAGCCCCACGAGTACCAAAGGCAGGAAGCGAAGAGTCCGCAAAGTTGACTCCTCGCCTGGTAGCGCTGATGACAGGCACGATACCTACAAAGACAAGAGAAGGCAGCCGGGTGTGAGGCGGGCGTGCAACGAATGTCGGCAACAGAAAGTCGGGCCATCCTGGCAAAACCTCAGAAAGTCATACCTTACATCAAGATTCTGCGAAGCACAGAAGAAAAAGGATAAGAAGGTGGGAATAGAGGAGGGACACGTGGAGACGGACTTGTCAAGTGTGGCCGTGTCAGCATTGGCCCGTGGCCATGTAGACTGGTCGACTATTGCCTAAGCTGATCGGCGATTAGTCAAACGTCCATTCAACGAGCTTTTACGCCTAGATGGTACATTGCTGTTCCGATCGTGGGGAGTGTTATTCTCAGCCATAATGTAGTGCATTGGCAGTCATGTCGGACTCCGGATTCGCAACGTACCTTCCCAGAGAGTCATTCGATCCATCATGTTGCTTAAACCCCGTATGACTACAATTTGACATCTTCCTTGCCCTTGCTGATCGTTTCTAGCAATACCACCAAATTGGTCATCCGAACGAGATCCACGAAACCTTCGTCCCGTACTCACTTCCCGCTGTCACGAGATCTAAGATATCCTCGCCCTGCAATCAAAGACGCAATAGCCTTCGTGCGAGCCTGTTACATCCGCCTACCTTCCTCACGATGTTCCAATGTACAGCAGAAGAAGGAGACAGAGAGTTGAGGGGTAATTCGGAATATAAGAAGATGGCTACATGGCATGAGGAAGACAAGATGGATACAGCAAAGATAGCTACTTGAAAGGGTGACAATGGAGGAGAAGCCTTTTTCGCACCAATAGTCCGTACTCCAAAGTCGTCGGGTTGGCAGGTTGTTTTCGAGGGAGCATATAAATTCTCCATTCAAGCGGAGTCTAAAGTTGTACTTCGAAGCTAGATCCGCAATTTGGCATCATGTACAAGTCTACATCCTACAATGTATTTTCATGATATTCATTCAATCGATTATTTTGCTCCCCTCAATATGGCAAAGGTTTTCAGAGTCGTTAGCAGAAACCCAGGTAGACGATATAATTGGCGCTGACTAGCTTGGCCATTGAGCTGATTGAGACATGGAAATTTCAGATGAAAAAAATATGTTGTCAAGGGAAGGATAGGATCTGACTCGAATTGGGAAAGTCCCCTTGGAAAGCCTCGATAGCTATGATAACTACAGCCTCGATGTGAGTAACATATACGGCTACCTTTATCTCTTGCACACGACGATCAGCCATTGCTACTTCAATGCCGATGTCGTTCAATGATACTGTCACGCAAGATTCCTAAGAAGTAAGGGTCGCAGAAGCGGAGGGAGGAGGCGGGTTTAGAAAAGAGGTCAGTTTTACAGGCTCAAGGACAGTGTCCAGCCATTCAGAAGGCGAAGATATGTGAGAGAGGAGACTGATGAAGCCTAGGAAGAGGGATGTAAGCCAATTAGCCAATGAACCACCCTGATTGGTGTAGGTAGTATAAGCGTACATAGTCAAGAAGAGATCCCGCCTCGTCGAGTCCACATATGAATGTCTTATCAGCGACACTGACGCTGCTTAACGCCAGCTATGTCAGGATGACTCCGTGTCCACGCGGGCAATTGGGCGTAGTGGTACACCTAAATCTTGGCAGGGGAACTCTCTGGAATTGAATTGCTGATGAAGCCGCTCTTTAGCAGAGATCCCCGCTCTCCAGTTCTGCGGCTATGCCAATGTCCACAGCCTGCACATACTAATAGGGATTCCCGGTTCCCGGCATTTCTGCGTACCGCTACATCATGCATTGTCATCAGCAGCCGTTTCAATGACTTCGGATGAGGTCTGCCGCGGCTGGCGGGTAGGATAAACGCGGTTGGCGCGCCTTGGCGCTCCGAAGCTGATTGCTCGTGGCGCTTTCTCCACGGCATATGGGGAGAAATTGACCATCATGAGCACGATACCAATAGGGTATCGGATGCTAGGCAGCTGCAATATTTATTGGCTAGTATCCTTATTTGTCAGTCTTCTATGATAAGGTTGACAGCTATCTCGGCACGACGCTCAGTACCTCGCGGAAGGTCTTCATGGCTGGATTGACTATTCAAATCAGATTGCGCAGAGATCTCCTGTCATTGGCGATACCGTCAGCTGCGACGAATCACTACTGTCGTATGTCGAGAAAATTCATCGGGTCTTCTTGTCCGAGCAACTTGCAATCAGGAAGAGATTGACGGATTCACGCATGAAGAATTCGTGGGAGTCCAGCAAAGGGAACCTTAAGTGCTGCGTGACGGACGGCATGGGTGGTCGAATCGCTCGTATTCTGTGAGCCAATGTCGAGAAACGTAGGATACTATCGTCCCCAACTGTGCATCTGACTGTCTGACCCTTGGTTTGACAGGCTCCAAGCTTCTAGTCTACGATGTTTCAGTATTTAAGTACGGGTTCGACGCGATCTTATACGGATGGAGCTATCAGCAGACATATGTCACGAGCTACGACAATTTGACAAGGCCGTGATTGGCTACATACGACTTCATATTAGTCAAATCAATCAATCCGGTGATTACAGCAAGATCTTCGCCAGAATCATTTTTGAATGGATAACGCATCCAATTGGCCTCTTGAGGATAGCAACCGATCTTGCTCTGGGAATTGGGATTAGAATCGACGTGTCGTTCGAAGAACCCCATGACATGACCCATTTCAAAGAGGAGTAAAAGATGCGGGCTTATGGCTATTGGCAGTCGGCCCCAAGGAGTCAATCATAGCCCCTGAGGATAAAACGATTGGGCTACACCGGATGGTCTTCAAGGAAGGCACTAGGCGGACAGAAGTCAGCGTCGACAATCTGCAATAGGGATCTCACAAACCCTGTTTTGGAGATTTTGGATTCGATGATGCAATTTTTTAGCAAATGATGGCAGATTGAGCATGTTCGTATGGTATTACACTCCAAGATGAGGTCATTGTATTACTCCGTTGTTTCTGCTAGAATCATTGTCTCGAACGCTGTAAAGTCATCATGCCGACAAGGACATATGCACGTCGCTTCAGTATGGAGCGGTCTGGTGGCGACACCCCGTATTGACTAAAATCTTCGCGCCGGTGTTTCATCACGCCTTCGCAGTAGAAGGAGACGACCAATCAATCTGTGACTAATCAGAAGCCCCAATCTCTGGAACTAAAAGGTCTGCTCGCTAACCCCTAAGTTACGAACGTACAGGGTGTGAATAATGCGGTGCTTTGGCGTTGTATCTCTAATGAACCGCTTGAGCTCGGATTAATCAACACTCTCATGGTCTAGACGATTTGCAAAGGGGCCAACATGTATGGCAGAGCGGCGGATATGAAAGGCGATGTTACTGTAGGTTATTTGTAGGATGTACTTTACTCCACGTATACCGCTTGCTAGCCCTGCAATGCCGGGATCTGCAGATTCAAATGAATCTTAGCTTATCTGCGGCCGCAATGTATCCTCAAGACTCTTCAAGTTGACTTCGCAAATTTGCCTACAGTGAACATGTTATCGATACCTACTATGGAGCTGTCTATCATATACTTCATTTGAAAAGTTCGTGAGTCCTCTAACTGACGTTAACGTCCCGCGTCCTCTTCGAAACTCGAGTGCAGGCGTCGATCCTGTGTTTTAGTTGGCAACACACAGATCTCCATCGACCTAGCTACCTTACGGAAACTTCTATCGAAAACGAATCAGGCGTCGTTCGGAGAATTGAGCCGAGGACGAAGATTGACTTGAACTCGGCAACATGTCACAGTCTATGGATCTGCACCGACCTCGGCCTCTAGAACTCGGTGAGATCATCAGCAATGTTCTAGGACATTTGAGAGCGGATGGCCGCATGGATTCGCGTAGTCTGCTTTCCTGCACACAAGTGAACTCCCATTGGTTTACAGCAGCAGCGAAGTATCTCTGGGCCGAAAGACCATCAGTCCGCGGATTCGCCATTGCATCGAGGAATCACGGAAGGTGTCAGTTTTATGCTGACATCGTGAAAATACTGAAACTTAAGGATTGGGGACGCAAGCCCGAAGTCCTTTCAAGACTCAAATTTCCACGACTAGAGGAGTTAGATATTGCCCAATGTGAAGGGGATGATGAAACACAATCCTTGGTCCGGATTTTGCGTCCAAAAGTGAGGACACTAAGATATCACAACGCGGAGACCAAGGATTTCTTAACACTTGCTCCATATCTACAGGTAAGACAAAACGCCTTTGGGTTTGCCTGTTATTACAAGTCATCCTCGAATGTACATCGACTTTTGCCAGTCATTAGGCCTCGCCAACATTATCATGCCTATGTCGCGAAACCACGACGCCTTCCTTGGTGTTCTCTCGCTCACAAATTTTTCTTTATAACCTTATTTGGTGAAAGTCTCTCACCTTCAGTTATTTCATACTGACATTTTCTTGCTAATGGCCTCATATGTCGAAGCCGTCGTTTCTATTAGGCCTTCATCATTTTTCGATGACATACTATAGCGCTGTAAGATGGTCTAATTAGGAGTACTGATAACCAAATGCGTACAGAATCTTGAGACGATACACGTGGAACTACTGGATGATCGGTCCGCGTCGATCTTGGGCATCGTACTTTACAGGACGTTGACTATACTGAACATCAAACTGATAACAAGCTGGGAAGACCCGGAGTATAGCCTTTACTTCGACGATATTACGACCGTCACCCAAGCTTGTACGCAACTACGAAGCCTCTCGCTCCAAATCTTCGACCCCTGCACAGGGGCCGATGAACCCCCCGAGCTTGTGAGGGATGAACGGATCAGAGATCTGACAGCGAGATTTCAAGAGCTTAATACGTTCAATCTGGAAATTGATGAACAGATAACGCTAACCATACGTTCATTGAAATATCTCGGCAATTCCTGTCCGCAACTAGAGACCTGTTGTCTACCTTTGATTTCTGATTTCGAGAACCTGACTCAATCCGGACCAGTAATTCTACCACAGCTCAAGCGCCTAGAGCTCTATGATATCCGTCCTGTGCCTCCAATCAATACTCTCATCGGCGCGCTCTATCACCATGCCCCAAAGTTGGAGGAGTTTCAGCTCCGTGACTTCAAGAAGTACAGCAGACGTGTTATAATGAAGCTGATGGTGTTAAGGGGTTTGCATGTTGACGCAGAGAGCTCTGAGGCTGAAGAAGTATGGGAAGCATCTGACGGCGATACGGTGGACGGGGGAGACTTTGGGGACCGGGGAGACTCGGTGGACGAGGGAGACGAGGGGGAAGAGGGAGACGAGGGAGATGAGGGAGACGAGGGAGACGAGGGGGAAGAGGGAGACGAGGGAGATGAGGGAGACGAGGGAGATGAGGGGGACGAGGGAGACGAGGGG